>Ga0187894_10000007_pt1 | contig 405218 bp, 403 predicted proteins | sample GBC1701081metaG_FD_136650 | JGI IMG/M metagenome (GOLD analysis project Ga0187894, IMG submission 136650) | White microbial mat communities from a lava cave in the Kipuka Kanohina Cave System on the Island of Hawaii, USA - GBC170108-1 metaG ... | reverse complement strand
CGTCTCGATCTCCGCCAATATGTCCCCCGAAGAAACCCTGTCACCCTCCTTCACCAGCCACTTGGCAAGCGTCCCCTCCTCCATCGTCGGAGACAAAGCCGGCATCTTCAGTTCGATCGGCATTGGAAGGGGCTTCCTTTCGCGAGCGGGCCCGAACGTTTCCAAACAGCATGACGGTGGCCGCGGTCAAGGGTGAGAGCCTGTTTGGCTTGCGCGCCGCTGTCTTCTGGCGCAGCCTCCGCGCGAACCGGGAGGATGCGTGATCGCTTTATCCTCCCGCCCCACGGGAGGCCAAATGCGATCATACCTGGTCGTCATGGACGAGACCGAAGAGGCGCTGGCCGCGCTGCGTTATGCGGCGCAGCGGGCGGCGCGGACCGGTGGGGGCGTCGAGATCCTGGCGCTGATTCCGCAGGCGGAATTCGTTCAATGGGGCGCTGTCCAGGAAGCCATGGAGGAAGAAGCGCGGCTGCGCGCCGAGGCGATGCTGGTCCAGGCGACGGGCGCGATCGTCGAGGAAGCCGGGATCAAGCCGTCGATCACCGTCAAGCAGGGCGATCCGGTGAAGGCGGTGACCGAATTGCTGAAGGAGCGCGACGATATTTCGGCTCTGGTCCTCGGCACCGCCCCCGAAGGCGGGCCCGGCCCGCTGATCAGTCATTTCGCCGGCTCGGCCGCGAGCAGCCTGCCCTGCCCACTGATCATCGTGCCGGCCAGCCTCGGCGACGAGGCGCTGGCGCGGCTGACCTGAAAAAAGGCCCTCCCATGTGCGGGAGGGCCGGGGGTGTTCGCTAGACTGGAAGTATCGTCAGCCGCGTTCGCCGGCCGGCGGCCGACGTCGCGGCGGCGCGCGGCGTGGCGCTGCCGGGCGCGGACAGGCGCAATGCGGCCGAGCGCGGCGCGGGTGATGCGCCCGGCGGGTCTCGACGACCTCCTCGACCACTTCATAGGACGCGCCGGTGGTCACCGTCGTCTCGATGATGATCGGATGGGCATAGCCATAGCCATAATAGCCGTAGCCGCCGGGTGGATAGACGTAGGTCGTGGCGCCCTGACCCTCATGACCATAGTGTCGATAGTCCCAGCCGGCGCCGGCCGCCGGGCCGCCATCCTCCTCGTCCCTGGCATAATCCTCGTCGCCGGGACGATAATCGTTACGGCCATGATAAGACGGGATGCCGTCATCCATGTCCCAACGCTCGCCGTAGCGTTCCCAGTCCATGCCGTAGCGCTGGTCGCGGACCCGGCCCTCGCGATCGATCAGATAGGCGTCGTCATAATAGCGCACCCAGCGCCCATCGACGCCCGGGTCGGCAAAGCCGTAAAGCTCCCAGTTCATGATATGGAATTGCGGTCCGAACCAGAACGGATGGATCGAGAAGCCGCGGTTCAGCCGGTGATGACGGAAATTCCGCCCGGGATGCACGAAATGCCCGCCATGATGGTTCATCCTCGGGCCGTTCCACCGCACCCCCGACTGATGCATGCCCATCCGATGGCCCTGCATTCCCATCCGATGGCCCTGCATGTTCATGCGCGGACCGTGCATGCCGGGGCGCGGGCCGTGGCCCCCCGAACGATGCTGCGCGAGCGCGCTGGTGGAGGTGACGACCGCGCCCGCGGCGAGTGCGATGAGGGCGAGCTTCTTCATGCCGGATCCCCTGGTGCAAAATCTCTTTCCCGGAGCGAGACGCAGCCGGGCACAGGGCGTTTTCTTACGCCTCGGCGGAAGCGTTTGCCATGCCGCCGAGGCGGCCGGCGAGGCGCTGTATCAGTTTGACACAGCCGGCCACGTCTTCCTCGTCGAAGCGGCCGGGCAGCGGGCTGTCGAGATCGAGCACGCCGATCAGCCGATCCTTGTCGACGATCGGCACCACCAGCTCCGCGCGCGACGCCGCGTCGCAGGCGATATGGCCGGGAAAGGCGTGGACGTCGGCAACGCATAAAGGCGTCCGTATCGCTGCCGCCGCGCCGCACACCCCCTTGCCGAACGGGATGCGGATGCACGCCGCGCGGCCCTGGAACGGTCCGAGCACGAGCATGTCGCCGCCGACATTGCGGTAGAAGCCGGCCCAGTTGAGATCGGGCAGCGTCTCCCACAGCAAGGCGGCAAGATTGGCCATGTTGGCGATGGCGTCGGGCTCGCCGGCGGTGAGCGCGTCGGCCGCGTCGGCAAGCTGGCGATAAAGCTCGGCCTTGTCCGCGGCCTCGATCTTGAAGTCGTACATTCTTCGCTCCGCTAATCCAGCCTCACCTTGCCGCGCCCGGCCTTGACCGAGCCGCGCGCCTTCTTCGTGTCGATGCGCTTGGCCCTGGCGGCGCGGCTCGGGCGGGTTCGCTTGCGCTTCGCCTGCTGCACATGGGCGCGATCGATCAGGTTCGCCAGCCGCGCCCGCGCATCCTCGCGATTGGCTTCCTGCGTGCGGTATTTGCGGGCGGTGATCACGATCTCGCCGCCGGTTGTCATCCGGCTGCCGGCGAGCGTCTTCAGCCGCTGGTAGACGTCCGGCGCGAGCCCGAGCTTGAATGTGTCGCAGCGCAGCTGGCAGGCGGTCGCGACCTTGTTGACATTCTGCCCGCCCGGCCCGGAAGCGGCGAGAAACCGCTCCTCAAGCGCCTCTTCGGGAATCTCAAAGGACATCGCCGAGCCCGGCATTGACGAAGGTCGGCGGCAGCGGCGCGGTCGCCTCGATCACTGGCTTGCCGTCGCGCTCCATGCGCAGCGACAGAGCGTGGAGCAGCATCGGCCCCTGTCCCAGGCCGTAGGTCGGGTCGCCCGCGATCGGGAGGCCGATCCCGGCCGCGACATGGACCCGGATCTGGTGGGTGCGCCCGGTCTCCGGCGTGAACACGACCACCGCGCGGCCGTCGCGGATGGCGGCGACGCGCCAATGAGTCACCGCCGGCCGTCCTGCCGGATCGGGCACCATCCGCCAGCCTTCCTCCGCCGAGGAGACCTTGGCGAGCGCGAGATCCACGGTTCCGCTCGGTTCCTCGGGCGTACCGTCGAGCACCGCGACATAGGTCTTGCCGACCTTCCTGTCCTCGAACGCCCGCTGGAAGCGCTTGTGCGCCTTGGGGTTGCGGGCCAGCAGCAGGCAGCCCGACGTGTCGCGGTCGAGGCGATGGACCGGCAGCGGCAGCCGCTGAAATCCGAAACGAAGATGGTGAAGATAGTCTTCCAGGCTTTCCGGCGTGCGCGAGCCGGGATGCACGGCGAGCCCCGCCGGCTTGTCGATCACGATCGCCTCGCCGTCGATGAACAGCACCCGGCTTTCCCAGCTCACCATGACTGCGGCAGTGGCACGACTGTGGCGGCGGCGCAACGAAGCGCGGAATCCCAAGGATTCCATCGAATTAATATCAAATTAACCTATTGCCTTCACATCTCTCCGGGTAAATGACGTCGCGCGGGGCGGGTGGCTGAGGCCGCGGCAACGCGACAGGAGGGCAGATTTCATGCGCGTGCTGCTGATCGAAGACGAGCCGACCACGGCCAAGGCCATCGAGCTGATGCTCACCACCGAGGGGTTCAACGTCTATACGACGGACCTCGGCGAGGAGGGCTTGGATCTCGGCAAGCTCTATGACTACGACATCATCTGCCTCGATCTCAACCTGCCGGACATGCACGGCTATGACGTGCTGAAGAAGCTGCGCGTCGCCAAGGTCGGCACCCCGGTGCTGATCCTGTCGGGGGTCGCCGAGCTGGATTCGAAGGTCCGCGCGCTGGGCTTCGGCGCCGATGATTATGTCACCAAGCCGTTCCACCGCGACGAGCTGGTGGCGCGGATCCACGCCATCGTCCGCCGCTCGAAGGGCCATTCGCAGTCGGTGATCAGGACCGGCAAGCTCGCGGTCAACCTCGATGCCAAGACGGTCGAGGTCGACGGCGCCCGGGTCCATCTGACCGGCAAGGAATATGCGATGCTGGAGCTGTTGTCGCTCCGCAAGGGCACGACGCTGACCAAGGAGATGTTCCTCAACCATCTCTATGGCGGCATGGACGAACCCGAACTGAAGATCATCGACGTCTTCATCTGCAAGCTGCGCAAGAAGCTCAGCCTCGCCTGCGGCGGCGAGAATTATATCGAGACCGTCTGGGGTCGCGGCTACGTGCTGCGCGAGCCCGACGAGGTCGAAGACGCCAAAGTCGCTTAAGCTCCAGGTTCCAGCGAGGGGCGAACCGGCGTCCGCGGCAACGCGGGCGCCGGTTCTTTTTGTGCTGTTCCTAAAGGCGCTTGACGTGCATTGCAGGGCAATGGCGGCGCAGTTCGACGAGCTGTGGGGAACGAGCAGGGGCAAGCGCACTCGGCCCGGCTTCGAGCCGCTCGCAAGCTGGCTGTCCGAGACCGCCCCCGGCGAGCTCAACCGCCGTCAGCAGGCCGCCGAAGCCGCGTTCCGGAGCCTCGGCATCACCTTCGCGGTCTATGGCGACGATGAGGCGGCCGAGCGGATCATCCCGTTCGACATCATCCCGCGCATCTTCGCCGCGCACGAATGGGAGAATCTGTCGGCCGGGCTCGAGCAGCGGGTGCGGGCGATCAACGCGTTCATCGACGACGTCTATGGTGAGCGCCACATCCTCGATGACGGCGTGATCCCGGCCGACATCGTGCTCGGCAATCCGCAATATTGCATCCCCTGCGCCGGCGCGCAGCCGCCACACGGCGTCTATGCCCATATCTGCGGGATCGACCTGGTCCGCACCGGACCCGACGAATTCCTGGTGCTCGAGGACAATGCCCGCACCCCCTCGGGCGTCTCCTACATGCTCGAAAATCGCGAGGCGATGCTCCGGCTCTGCCCCGAATTGTTCGACACCTTCGCGGTCCGCCCGGTCGATTCCTATCCCGAGATGCTGCGCGACATGCTTTATTCGGTGGCGCCGTCGCCGGGGCGCGATGTGACCTGCGTGCTGCTCACCCCCGGCCACCACAATTCCGCATTCTACGAGCACAGCTTTCTCGCCGACAATATGGGCATCGAGCTGGTCGAGGGCAGCGATCTCGAGGTCGACGACGATTTCGTCTGGATGCGCACGATCGACGGCCGCAAACGGGTCGACGTCATCTATCGCCGGATCGACGACGCCTTTCTCGATCCTCTGGTGTTCAACCCCGGCTCCGTGCTCGGCGCTCCTGGGCTGATGGCCGCCTATATGGCCGGCAACGTCACTTTGGTGAACGCGCCGGGGACCGGCATCGCCGACGACAAGGCGATCTATTCCTACATGCCCGAGATCGTCCGTTACTATACCGGCGAGGACGCCCGGCTGCCCAATGTCGAGACCTGGCGCTGCCGCGAGCCCAAGGCGCTCGGGCACGTGCTCGACAATCTCGAGCAGCTGGTGGTCAAGCTGGTCGACGGCTCGGGCGGCTATGGCATGCTGGTCGGCCCGACCGCGAGCAAGGCCGAGATCGAGGGTTTCCGCGCCGCACTGCGGGCCGAGCCGCAGCGCTACATCGCCCAGCCGACCCTGGCACTGTCGACGGTGCCGACTTTCACCGACAAGGGAGTTGCCCCCCGCCACGTCGATTTCCGCCCGTTCGTCCTGACCGGCGCCGAGGGCGTCACGATCGCGCCCGGCGGCCTCACCCGGGTCGCGCTGCGCAAGGGCTCGCTGGTGGTCAATTCAAGCCAGGGCGGCGGGACCAAGGACAGCTTCGTGCTCGCCCCGGACGGCGAGGCGGCGGACGGCGGGGCGGCGGACGACTGATGCTGTCGCGGACCGCCGCCCACCTCTACTGGATCGGCCGCAACATGGAGCGGGCCGAATTCGCCTGCCGGCTGACCGAGGCGACGCTCCGGCTCGAATCGCTCGCCCATGCCCAGACCGACCAGGCCTGGCGCAGCGCGCTGAGCGTGGTCGGCGCCGCCGCCGCGTTCGATTCGGCAAACGAGAATTTCAGCGCGGCGGCCGCGCGCCGTTACCTGATCCTGTCCGACGAGAATCCGTGCTCGATCCGCTCCTGCCTCGCCGCCGCCCGTGACAATGGCCGCGCCGCCCGCACCGCGCTCACGGTCGAGACCTGGGAGGCGATCAATCGGGCCTGGCTGATCATCCGCGACCGCGCCAGCCCCGGCGGCGCGCAGGCGACATTGAACCTGGTCGAGGAGATCAAGGCCGAGATTCGCGGCTTCGAAGGCGCGCTCGGACGAATGCTTCGGAGCGAAGGCTGCTGGTTCATGCAATTGGGCGCGGCGATCGAGCGCGGCGACAACACCGCCCGGCTGCTCGACGTCAAATATTATCTGCTGCTGCCGCCGGGTCAGGAGATCGGCGGCAAGCTCGACCGCGACCAGTGGACGACCCTGCTCCATATCGTCTCGGCCCGCACCGCTTTCCGCCATCTCTATCGCGATGCGCTGAAGCCCTGGCTGGTCGCAGACTTCCTGATCTTCCGCGACGAAATGCCGCGCTCGCTCGCGGCGTCGGCCGATGAGACGGTTTCGCTGCTCTCCGCCTTCGCCGGCCGCTCCGGCCGCCAGGGGCCGGCGGACCGGCTGGCGCGGCAGCGCCTGGCGCGCATCCAGGACCTCGACATCGTCACCGTCTTCCAAAGCGGGCTGCACGAATGGCTGAACCGCTATATCGGCGAGAATGCGGCGCTCGACCGGGCGATCGCCCAGCAGTTCCGGTTCGGCTGATGCAACTCAATGTCCACTACACCACCGCTTATCATTATTCGGAGCCGGCGCGGCGGGTGATCCAGCTGCTGCGCATTACCCCGCCGAGCTTCGCCGGCCAGGCCGTGCTCGACTGGCGGATCGACGTCGACCGCGACGCCAAGCTGCGCGAGGGCCGCGACGGCTACGGCAACATCACCCACATGCTCTATGTCGACCAGCCGATCCCGAGCCTTTCGGTGACCATCGCCGGGCACGTCCTGACCGAGGATCGCGCCGGCGTCGTCCAGGGCCTGTCGCACGAGCTGCCGCCCTTGGTATTCGCGCGGGCGACGCCGCTGACCGAATCCGGCCCGGCGATCGCGCGGGTCGCCACCGCGGTCGCCAAAGGCAAAGGCAAGCGGCTCGATTGCCTCCACCGGCTCGCGGCGCGGCTCCACGAGACGATCCGGTTCGACACCGAGGCCACCGCGGTCGACACCAGCGCCGAGCAGGCCTGCGCCGAAGGTCATGGCGTCTGCCAGGACTTCGCCCATATCTTCATCGCCGCCTCGCGCGAGCTCGGTATGCCGGCGCGCTACGTCTCCGGCCATTTGTTCCGCCGCGACGGCCAGCATGTCCAGGAGGCCGGCCACGCCTGGGCGGAAGCCTGGGTCGAGGATCTCGGCTGGGTCGGCTTCGATCCGGTCAACGGCATCTGCACCGACGACGCCTATGTCAGGGTTGCTGCGGGCCTCGACTATCATGCCGCGGCGCCGGTCGCCGGGACAAGAGCGGGTGGCGGCGACGAGCATATGTCGGTAGAGGTGCGCGTCGACGCGGCGCCTCGCCGGGCGCAAGCGCAGTCGCAGTCGCAGAACTGACACGGGAACGGGGGAAGAGGGAGCCTATGACCTATTGTCTGGGGATGTCGCTGGACGACGGGCTGATCATGATCGCCGACACCCGCACCAATGCCGGGGTCGACGACATCTCCACCTATCGCAAGCTGCACTGCCTGGTCGACGGCCCCGACCGCTGCATCTTCGCGGCTTCGGCGGGCAACCTTTCGACCACCCAGACGATCATCAGCCTGCTGCGCGAAGGTCTGCCGAGCGGCGACGACGCCGAGCTGCTGCGCACCATTGCCGAGCCCAATACGATGTTCCGCGCCGCCCAATTGGTCGGCGAGGCGGTCCAGCTCGCCAACGAGACGGTCGGCCGGGCCTTGTCCTCGATCAAGATCAGCGGCTCCTCCTCGATCCTGCTCGGCGGCAGGATCGGCAACGCGCCGCCGGCGCTTTACCTGATCTATTCGGCGGGCAATTTCATCGAGTGCAAGCCCGACGTCCCCTTTTTCCAGATCGGCGAGCATAAATATGGCCGGCCGATCCTCGACCGGACGATCAAGCCGAGCACCTCGCTGTCCGAAGCGATGAAGGTCGCGTTCCTGTCGTTCGACGCCTCGATCCGCTCGAACCTCGCCGTCGCCCGCCCGCTGGACGTGATGGTGATGCCGTCGCAGCCGGGATCGCGCGTCCTGGTGCGCCGGATCGAGGATGACGACAGCTATTTCACCGACCTCTCGGTGCGCTGGGGCGATCTGCTCCAGGACGCGATGGTCGCCATCCCCGATCCGCCGTTCATGGCCGATCTCGCCGACTGAACGCGGGCATGGCGCAGAGTGACTTTGCGGTTCTGCGCGCCCATGGCCTTGGCTTCCCCGAGACGGTCGAGGACTTCCCCTGGGGCCACACCGCGCTCAAGGTCCGCGGCAAGACCTTCGCCTGGCTGGACCAGAGCGAGGGCAAGTTCAGCCTGACGGTCAAGCTCCCGGTCAGTCGCGACTTCGCTCTGGTATTCGATTTCGCCGAGCCGGCCGGCTACGGCCTCGGCCGCTCGGGCTGGATCAGCTGCCGCTTCGACGCCGGCGAAGCTGCCGACCTCGACCTGCTCAAGCGCTGGATCGGCGAGAGCTATCGCGCGGTGGCGCCGAAAAAGCTGGCGGCGCTGGTGCCGGGCGACTGAAGTCTGGGAAACCACCGTCTACGACAGGACAGCGTGGCAAGCCGACTTCAGATGATGCCGTGCTTCCTCAGCAGCGCCTGCTCATCGCCCGATACCCAGCCGAAAACCTTCGGCTCCCCGTCCAGCTTCTGGACCAGATAGTGGACATCGAAATCGATCGCGACGTCTGCCTGATCCTGGCGGGCATAGGTCGCCGTCCAGGCGACGTGGGCGACGCAATGATGGTCGTCGATCGGGGAGAGGCGGACGGTGCGTAGCCGCATGTCCTTCGTTCCGATCGCTCGATAATGGGCATAACCTTGCGCCATGACTTCCTTGAGTTGATCGTCATTCTTTCCCGCCATGACCCCGGCAGGCGAGGCCGCGACGAACTCGGCAGCATAAAGCGAGGCGACCTCATCCATGTCCATGTCGCCGCCGAGGGACCGGTTGAAACAGCGCGCGTATCGCTCGAAGAATTTCCTGACGGCGTCCTCCATCATCCCCTCTCCACGTGCAGCTGTCCGCAAGGGTTCAATGGGACCCTTCATCGCCCGGTCCGCTGGCGACGGCAACGGGTCGTGAGCCGAAATTCAAGCCGAGACACCGCTCGGGATTGACTCGTAACGCGGAATGTCATAAATAAATTACACTCGGCCGAGGCGCGCCCTGCTGCGGCGCCGCTTCGCCGGGTCACCCTCCCCTCCGCATCCAGGCCGCCGGCCGCGCGATTCCCTTCGCGCCCCGCGCCATGCGCTTTGTCCGGAACCCTGCTTATGCGCCTTCCGAAAGGCCGCGTATTGCGCACGGTCGATCCCGAGCTGCTGCGCGCGCTGCTTCGCTACGATCCGGAAACGGGCGCGCTGTTCTGGCGCGAGCGGTCGCCGGAAATGTTCATCCCATCTTGGGAGGTCGCGGCCGGCAAGGCGCAGGAATGGAATGCCCGTCACGCGGGCAAGCCCGTCTTCACCACGCGCACCAACGGCTATCTGATGGGGCGGGTGTCCTCGCGTGCTCTGCTCGCGCACCGCGTCGCCTGGGCCATGCATCATGGCCGCTGGTCGGAGGATTATATCGACCATATCAACGGCGTCCGCGACGACAATCGCCTCGCCAATCTGCGCGAGGTGAGCGTGGGCGAGAACAGTCGCAACTGCAAACGGTCGTCGGGCAACAAGAGCGGGGTAACGGGCGTGTTCCGGTGCGGCGATCGATGGCGCGCGTTCATCACCTATCGACGCACGATCCATCGCCTGGGCACGTTCGACACGAAGGAAGAGGCGACCGCAGTGCGCAAGGCGGCCGAGCGGCGGTTCGGCTTCCATGAGAATCATGGGCGGGAGAGATGAGACCAAGCGGGGGGAGCTCCGGGTGCTCTAAGCTTGAAGATGCGAGTGATGGACTCGAGCGCCTCGTCGATTTCGAGGGTTGCTCCGCGTCCGTTGCGGCCGTCCGGCATAGCGACTAGCCCAAGAAGCAATCACAGCGGCATGAGGCGGGGGTCATGAACAGGGACATCGAGCACATCAAGGGATCATGTCACTGCGGCAGTGTGCGGTTCTGGGTAAAGCTGACCGACGGGCTTCACGCCGCGCGTCGATGCACCTGTTCTTATTGCAGGATGCGAGGAGCAGTGGCCGTCTCGGCAAACCTCGACGGTGTCACGATCACCGCAGGTGAGGATCTGCTTAGCACCTACCAGTTCAACACGATGACCGCGAAGCACTACTTCTGCTCGAAATGCGGCATCTACACGCATCACCAGCGCCGTTCCAACCCTAACCAATATGGAGTCAATGTCGCCTGCCTGGAAGGGATCAGCCCCTTCGACTTCGCGGAAGTGCTGGTGATGGACGGCGTCAATCATCCGTCGGATAGCGCGTCGGGTCCACGGGTGGCCGGGGTCCTGCGCTTCGTCCCGGCCGACTAGGCCGACTGGCTGCGTCCGTTTCCCGCAACCCGCATGAGAGCCCCGACCACCATTCGCTTGTTCGAGTCTTCCATCGCCGATTCCGAGCTCTTCATGCCAGGGTCGATCGTTCCCAAGCCATGGGCGCAATGGGGGTAGCGGGGTAGCGGCGCCAAATCAGGCTCGGTGCTATTTCGTCGCGAACTGCCCGTTTTCGGCGCCATATTCGTCACGGGCGTGGGTGCGCCGCGCGGCGGCGCTCTTGAACGATTCGTCGACCTGGATGGCGGTATTTGTGCTCGTTTCAGTCATTTCAGTTATTTCGGTCGTTTCGTAAATGGCGGTCAGCGACGGAAGGCCCGCCGGTATCTGGCCGGGCGTCTTTTCGCGGAACGGCTTACGCCCGATTGCCGCCGCGGCCGGACGGCCGGCGCCTATAGACTGGCCAAGGCCCGGTTGCCGAAAGCCCCGTGGAAATCCCGGGCGATGTCGAGCTTGCGTTCGATCGATTCGATGATCGGCACCGTGAAATCCTCGCCGGCCAGCACGCTGCAGCGCTGCAGGTTGCCGGGGGAGAAGACGTTCGCCTCGAGGATCTTGTCGCCGACGATGTCGATGCCGACGAGGAACATGCCGTCGGCGATCAGCTTGGGTCGGATCAGCTCGGCGACCCGGAGCTCGGTCTCGCCGATCCTTACCGCCTCGGCGGTGCCGCCGGCGTGGATGTTGCTGCGGATGTCGTCCTTCGACGCGACCCGCCGCAGCGCGGCATATTTGTCGCCGATCCTTAGCGGCCGGCCGTTCAGCAGGAACATCCTTATGTCGCCCTTCTTCGCTGCCGGCACATAGGCCTGGGCGATGATGTAGCCGTCGCGCTCGATCGCCTCGATCATCTGGTTGAGGTTCGCCTTCGACTTCATGTCGACCTTGAACACGCCCGAGCCGCCGGAGCCCTGCAGCGGCTTGAGGATGACGCTGCCGCCATGCGCCTTGGCGAAGGCCTTCACGTCGTCGGCCTTGCGGGTGATCAGGGTCTCGGCGCGGATCTCTTCGGGGAAGGACTGGAAATAGAGCTTGTTGATCGCCCGCCCCAGGCTGTCCGGATCGTTGAGGACGAGGACGCCGCGCCTGGCCGCCTCGCGTCCGAACAGGATCCCAATGTCCGCCGCCCAGGGCATGGCCTGCGCGTCGAGCGACGGATCGCTGCGCAGCATCAGCACGTCGACCTCGGCGACGTCGATCGTCTCGGTCTTGTCGCCGACCGCCATCAGCCCCTCGAAGAAGGCGGCATGATCCTTGTACTTCTTGCGCGGCGCGAAGCGGGCGTGGACGTGCATCGAATCGTCGGCGCGCAAGGCGAAGTCGGACGGGGTCAGATAGCAGATCCGGTGGCCCCGCCGGATCGCCGCGAAGGCCAGCACGGTCGTGGTGTAATTGACATGCTCCCGGACCATGTCGTTGACGAAGAAGGCGATCAGCATGAAGAGCTCCGGTCAGAGGAGTGCGGAATAAGCGGGGTTGGCGCGAAACGCCGCGATCCGCGCGGCGACATCGGGCGACGCGAGGAATTCGGGGACGAGCGCGGGCCGGTGCAGGATTCCCCGTTCGGCCAGCTCCTCGACCACGCCGAGATGGCGCCGGTCGATCTTGCCGTACCAGAAGAGATCGAGCGCTTCGCCGGCGGCGAGCATGTCGAGCACCGACTTGAAACCGCGCAGATAGATCGCGTCCTTGGCAAAACCGCCGCCGCGGAAGACGCGGGCGGCGATCAGGAAAGCGGTCTTGCCCGAGAAGCCGTGGTCGTCGCGCAGCAGGCGGAAGACCTCAAGGAAATCGGCCCCGTCGGCCATCGCATCGACCGCGATCACGCGCGCGGCGAGCAGGCGGAGCCGCGCCCGGGTCAGGCCGCCGACCGCCCATTCGGCGAAGACGCCAAGGCCTTCCTGGACCCCTTCATAGCCGGCCAGACCGCGCTTGAAGATGGTGAGCCCCTGCTTCGAGCCGTTGACGAAGGTCAGCAGGTGGACGCCGACCTCGTGATGGAGCAGCGGCGCGACCCGGTGCGCCGGCATCATCGTCGCGGTCGAGACGTAGAGATTGCGGCTCGAGACCATCATGCCGGCGGCGATGTCGTCGCGCAGCTCGACATTGACCCTGAACGCCGGGTCCCTGGCGGCGTAGCGCTCGACCATGGTCTGCGCCGCGTCGGCGACATGATGGCAATCGACCTTGCCGTCGGGGGCGCTGGGGCAGGCGAGATCGGCTGCCAGGATCTGCGCCGCGGACTCGCGCAGCGCGCTGTCGACCGGCTCGTAGAGCATCAGCGAGGCGAAGCGGAACCGGGGCGTGTTGCGCACCTCCAGCATCGTGAGCTGCTGGTCGATCTCCTGCCTTTTCTCCGCGAACAGGCTCTCCAGCACCGGATCCTCGACCGCCTTGAGATCGATCCGGTAGAGCGCCCGCTTCGCCGCGCCCGGATCGACGGTGAGCGGCCGATAGCGGAATTCCGGCGACCTCGACCCTTTGTCGGCGCGGAACTGCTCGAGGGCCCGGGTGGTGTTGATCGGCGAGACGCTGAGCAGGAAATCGAAGTTGCTGCAGATCCGGTTGAGCTTGGCGTCGGCGGACTTCGCCGCATCGATGAAGGCGCTGCGGCCGAGCGCGCGATAATGGCGCGGCGGCCCCTGGCCGGCCTCGGTCATGAACACGCAGGCGGCCTTGAGCAAGGCGTCGAACGTCGCAACGGCGAGATCGTGGAACAGCTGCGGATAGGTGCCCTTGCCCCCGGGCGCCTCGTAAATGCGGGGCAAAGCGATCGTGATCAAAGCGCAATCGGGATGGCGCGCGATAAGCTCGACGATCATCGGGGGCGCCTGCGGGGCGCCGGGCGGTGCGACCTCGCACGGGCGCAGGTCGATCTCGACCTCGGCCATCGCCGCGCCGAGCGCGACGGCGGCGGATTGCGCCAGCGGATCTGCCGACGCGCCGATGTCGGCCCGGAACGCAGGCAGTTCCGGCGCGTCCTCCGCCGCCGGCGCCGGCCGCGGCAGATCGTCCACCAGGATCACGAGCACGCGGCCGAAGCGCCGTCGCAGCTCGGCGATCACGACGTCCAGGGCGGCGCGCGCCGGCGCGTCGTCCGCCGGTCCCGGCCAGATCGCGTAGGCCGGGCTGGTCAGCGCGACGCGCCGGGCGGGGCTCCCGGCGTCGCCCCGATCGGCCCGGTGCAGGACGATGAACGGCAGAGCGCGATCGATATGGACCCGGCCGTGCGCGCCGACCGGCTGGCGCAGCGCCCCGGTCGGCCCGAACGCCGCCTCGAACGTCGGCGCCTTGCCGACCAGCTGCAGGCGGGCGCTCATCCCAGTGCCTGAGCCGCCGCGCAGGCGGTCGCGTCGATGAAGGCGCGCATGGCCACGAGCTCGGCGGGGTCCGGCACGCCGGTCCATTCGTCCATGTAGAATTTCTTGAACTCGAGCGCGATCGCGCAGCCCCGGCCGGAGTAGCGATCGTGGACGAACCGGGCGAGCTCGCCCTTGCCCTGGAAGGCGATGTTCTCGCGCACGTCGAGCCGGCGGCCGTTGAAGTCGAACGCGCGCATGGCGTCGATCACCGGGTCGAGCACGGGCGCCCAGATCGCGCGGGGCATCGAAAAGGTGCCGATGTTGATGTCGGGGGCGTCGGCCTGCGGCATCGGCGCGCCGCCGGGGCCGTCGCGGCGGTGGTTGTAGCTGTGCACGTCGAGCAGGACGAAGCGGCCGTGCTCCGCCGCGATCTCGTCGAGCAAAGCCGCGATCATGCGATAGAAGGCGGCGTGGAGCTTGAGTGAGCGGGCGACGAGGCCGTCGTCGGGCGGCTCGCGCCAGACCCGAAGCCCCCAGCATTGGTCGGGGGTCGTGTAGACGGCGTCGGCCGGGCCGCGATTGAGATCGAACTCGAAGCGCGACCGGCAGGCAATGACGTGGCTGGCAATTCCGGCGATCGCCTGCCCGGTAAAGGGATCCTCCTCGCGCAAACGATCGGCATCGCCGAGCGCCATCGCCCGGCGCACCTCGCCGCGCAGCCCGTGACCGTCATGGATGGCGGTCGCCACCACCGGGCCTTCGCCCCGCGCGGCGCGCCACAGCAGCCGGTCGTCGGTGATGCTCTCCTCGGCCAAGGGCGCTCCCTTCCTTCGGGGACGAACCGCTGGCCTGTAGGAAAGTTTCAGACCGTGCGCGTAACGGTCCGGTTGACACCCTGGCGGGGATCGGCTTCGCTCGGCGACGGCAGATCCTTTGCTGGGGGGATGCCGGGGATCGATAGCGCCCAGCCGACAATGGACGACTGACCGCCCCATTCGCGAACGGGGCGAGATCGCTGCCCTGATCGGAACGGCCGCAACATGCGTCGGCTTTCCTCGGATATGAAAAGGGGACGGAGATGACGATCAGGATCCCATGCGCCTTGCTGCTCGCCGCCGCGCTGGCGGGCTGCGGCAGCGCCGCGACGGCGGAGAATGAGGCGAACGTGGCGACCGCGGCGGCCAATGAAGCGGCCGCGCCCGCCGCGGGCAACGCCGCCGCCGGGGAGACGGCGCCCGGGCTGCAGGCGATGCTGTCCGGCAACGGGATCGCCGCCGGGACGCCCGGGCTGCACCCCTCCCAGTTCTACCAGTTCGGGCGGCCGAGAGCCGAGGTGCTCGCCGCGGTGACCGCGCTGCGCGGCCGGCCGACCGGATCGGGCAGCAATGAAGAATGCGGCGAAGGGCCGATCGACTTCGTCGACTTCGGTAATCTGCGGCTGAACTTCCAGCAGGGCCGGTTCGTCGGCTGGGACGCGTCGCCCGGCGATCCGCCGCTGCGGGACGAATGGGGCCTTCGCATCGGCAGCCCGCGCGCCGACCTCGTCGAGGCCGACGAGCCGGCGCGGATCGAGAATTCGACGCTCGGGGTCGAGTTCGAGATGAACGGCATGGGCGGCCTGCTCAGCAGCGACGCGCCCGACGCGACGGTGACCGATCTATGGGCGGGGCTAATCTGCGCGTTCCGATGAGTGGGCCGGCGCGGATCTCGCCAAGGCGCTCGTTTACAACGAGAAAAGTTGGTGGACAGGGCTGGATTCGAACCAGCGTACGGGAAACCCGGGCAGATTTACAGTCTGCTGCCTTTAACCACTCGGCCACCTGTCCATTGGGGCGCGCGATATAGGAAGGCGTTGCCCTTGGCGAAAGGGAGTGCGGCTGTCAACGCGGCCCTGCTTGCCAGTGTCGGGCGCGCGCGGCATGGCAGCGCGATGCGACGCAAGGCCCGTCAGGCAAGCAAGCCGGAGAACCGGCCCCGCTTCTGGGGCCGCCATGCGGTCGCCGCCGCGCTCGCCAATCCGGCGCGCGACGTCGTCCGGATCTGGGCGACGCGCGAGGCCGCCGCTGGGTACGATATCGGCCGCGACATCCCGGTCACCTTCGCCGACGTCGCCGATCTCGGCCGGCTGGTGCCGCGCGACGCACCGCATCAGGGCATCGTCATCGAGGTCGAGCGGCTCGACGACATCCTGCTCGCCGACCTGCTCGATCGTGCCGAGGACAACAGGCCGCTGCTGGTGCTCGATCAGGTCACCGACCCGCACAATGTCGGCGCGATCCTGCGCTCGGCGGCGGCGTTCGACGCGCTCGGCATCGTCACCCAGGATCGGCACGCCCCGCCGGAATCGGGCGCGCTCGCCAAGGCCGCGAGCGGGGCGCTCGAGACCATGCCCTGGGCGCGGGTGGTCAACCTCGCCCGCGCGCTCGACGAGGTCGCGGAGGCCGGCTTCTGGCGGATCGGGCTCGACGGCGATGCCGGGCTGACCCTCGCCGAAGCGCTCGGTCCGCCGCGGGTCGCTCTGGTGCTCGGCGCCGAAGGCGAAGGGCTGCGGCAGAACAGCGCGGCGCATTGCGACGCGCTCGCGCGGCTGCCGATCAGCGGGCGGATCGAGAGCCTCAATGTGTCGAATGCCGCGGCGGTGGCGCTCTACGCGGCGACGGTGGAACCCTCACCCTAACCCTCTCCCCCAGGGGGAGAGGGAAATGCGGCCGAAGGCCGCGAGGGTGAGGGCTCAATCCTCCGGCGCGATCTGGACGCGGAGGCCGTCGACCTCGGGGCCGAACTGGATCTGGCACGAGAGCCGGCTAGTTTCGTTGCGATGATCCGAGGTGTCGAGCAGGTCGTTCTCGTCCTCGCTGGCGGGCCCGACCTTGGCGAGCCATTCGGGATCGACATGGACGTGGCAGGTCGCGCAGGAGCAGCAGCCGCCGCACAAGGCGAGCAGCTCGTCAAAGCCGCTGTCGCGGATATTCTCCATCACGCTCCAGCCGACCTTGCCCTCGACGATTCGTTCCTCGCCGTCGCGCGTGACAATCCTGAGCTGGGGCATTCGGTGATCCTTGAAAGCAAGAAAATGGAGTGCTGGGCCGGAGTCCTATGCTAGTCGCAGCCCGCGAGATCAAGGAGGGGGCATGGGATTGACGGCAAAGCAGCTGAAGGCATCGCTCGACGCGCTGGGCAAGATCGAGCCGGCCTTCGCCGCGGCACGGGCGCAGATCGGCGATCCCGAGCCGCGGATCCGCGAGCGCGGCTACGAGACGCTGCTGCGCGCGATCGTCAGCCAGCAGGTCAGCGTCAAGGCGGCCGCCTCGATCCTCGCCAAGGTCGAGGCCGCGACCGGCGGCATCGCCGATCCCGCCAAGGTCGCCGCGACCAGCGACGAGGCGCTACGCGCCGCGGGCCTGTCGCGGCAGAAGATCTCCTATGTGAAGAGCCTCGCCGAGGAGGTGCTCTCCGGCCGGCTCGATTTCGCCAATCTCCCCGAAGACGACGAAGAGGCGATCGCCGCGCTGACCCGGGTCAAGGGGATCGGCCGGTGGAGCGCCGAGGTCTATCTGCTGTTCGCCGAAGGCCGCGCCGACGTCTGGCCGGCGGGCGACCTTGCGGTGCAGATCGAGGTCGGCCGCATCCTCGGGCTCGAGGCGCGCCCGACCGAGAAGCGCGTGCGCGAGCTGGCCGAAGCCTGGCGCCCGCATCGCGGCGCGGCGGCGATCTTCGCCTGGCATCATCGCCACATCGTCCCGGTCTGACGGAGGCGCGGGTGGCCGATTTCGAGCGGGGGCAATGGGTGCTGGGGCGCTATCGCGGCGGCCAGTTCTTCTTCCCCGGCGTGGTCCAGGAAGCGGTCGGCGGCTTCGTCACCATCGCCTATGACGACGGCGACCGCGAGTCGCTGCCCGAGACGCAGGTCAAGCCCTATGACTGGGAGCCCGGCGCGCGGATCCACGCCATCTGGTCGGGCAACGGCCAATGGTATGACGCGACGATCATCGAGGCTCATGCCAACGGATCGAACCTCACGGTGCGGTTCGACGACGGCATCGTCGAGGACACCGTCACCGGGCGCTGCCGGTCGGTTTAGCGCCGGCGCTTCGGGTCGGGGGGGACGGCGAGACGGCCCAAGGTCAGCGCCAGGCCCGGATTGCCGCGCGGGTCGGCTTCCGGCGTCAGGCCCTGGGGCAGCGCCGGCTTGCCGGCCGGACATTCGAGCGCGCGCGGATCGGCGGCGAACGGCCTGGGGCGGAGCTTGGATTCATGATCGTCCGGTCCCGGCGAGCCGTCGGGGCGGACGCCGCGATAATAAAGCTTCTGCCATTTGTCGGCGGGCGCCGAAGGCTTGGCGCGCGCGATCCATTGCTGGAACTGGTTGCGCGACCGGCTCCAGGCTTCGAACTGTTCGGTGAGGCCGGGTTCGTCGGCCATCGGCCGGATGCTCGGCGTGAACCCGTCGACCGTGCCGCGCTGGACCGGGAAGAAGAAGGCGAAGGGCTCGCCCTCCTCGAACCGCACCCAATAGTCCGGCCGGGTGAAACGCCAGTTCATGGTGAAGGTGTAGGGCGACCAGTCGCTCTCGATGATGCCGCCCAGCGGCGCGATGCCGTCCTTGGCATCATTGGGCGGGCCGCCGACCCAGAGATTCCAGCCTTCGGGCGTGCGGAAGATGCCCTGGGTGTGGAAGGTGATCGTGCCCTGGCCGAACAGCGAAACCGGGCCGTGCTGCGGATCGGTGCCGGGATCGAGCCTGATCTCGACCGCCTCGATCCCCTTGCCGCCGCGCCAGCGCGCCTCGAAGCCGCAGGGCGAGAGCAACTCCCAGCCATGGGCGTTGGCGATCGCCAGCGGCAGGCAGCGATAGGCGAAGCGCTCGGGCGATTGCTCCATCCAGTCGCGCTTCGGCGAGGCCGGCCGGATGCGCGGCTGCCAGCCCGGATAGGTATAGCAGATCAAGTCCATCGGGCGCTCAGCTTGCGATGGATTTGTGACAGTCCGGCGACGTTCTGGTTGGGATGGGACGGCACCGATTCCGCGCGAGCGGAACCGACTCAAGAACCGACCTATTCGGCGGCCTCGCTGACGTAGCCGGACTCGCGGAGCAGCGGGAAGGCGTCGGCATAGCCATAATCGACCACCGCGCGCAGCCGGAAGGACATGGCCATCGGCGGCATCGGCGACGGCGCCGATGCCGGAGCGATGATCCGCGGGCGACCCTGCGGACGGCGCACGACCATGTCACGGAACCACTCGCCGACATAGGTGCCGTCGAAGCGGTGGACGCGCGAGCCGACGATTCGCCCGAGCGGCGTGCCGTCAAGATCGTAGATACTGGTTTCGAAAACAAAGCCGACCGGATCACCGCCGGTGCTATAGACATACATTGCCATGAAAGAACGCCACCCCCAGAGTCGAACGAGGCGGGCATCGACCGGCGCCCGCGCAGGCCGACCTACGCAGCTTTCGCTTTGCCGCGCGAGAGGCGCTGCGGCGGGTTGTTTTCCGGCGGCGGCGAGCGGATGATCGGCTTTGCCAAACCCCGTAATAACCACATAAGTCGTTAGACTCGCATCGTTAGTCGGAGAGAATCGGATGCACTGGAAATCCTTGTTCGTCGCCGCACTGCTCGCCTCGGCAGCACCGGCCGCCGCCCAGAACAGCAGCGCCGAGCCGCCGACGGTGAGCCCGCCGCCGCGCACCACCACCGCGCCGCCGACGACGACCACCCCGCCGCCCGCGTCCACGACCCCCGCGCCCGCGCCGACCGAGCCGGCGCCGGTGGTGGTCGTGCCGCAGACCCAGGCGCCGGCCCCGGCACCGGTGACGATCTCGCCCGACGCCGCTTATCCCAACGGCTTCGCCGATCCGGCCAACCCGTTCGGCAACGAGATGGGCTTCCAGCAACGCCAGGACAGCGGCTTTCCCTGGGGGCTGCTCGGCCTGCTCGGCCTGTTCGGCCTGATCCCGCTGTTCCGGCGGGGCGACCGCCTGGTCCGTACCGTCTATGTCGACCGCGACGAGCCGCGCCGGGTGATCCGCGAGGAACGGGTCGAGGAGTGATATTGGGGCCGACGCTCGAGACCGACCGCCTCATTCTCCGCCCGCCGATCGCGGCGGATTTCGACGGCTGGGCGGCGTTCATGGCCGACGAGGAGGCGGCGCGCTTCATCGGCGGCGCGCTTCATCGGCGGCGCGATGCCACGCGCGATCGCCTGGCGCGGGTTCGCGATGGTGACCGGATCCTGGGCGCTCAAGGGCTTCAGCATGTTCTCGGTGATCGAGAAAGCGAGTGGGAACTGGATCGGCCGGCTCGGGCCGTGGCAACCCGAAGGCTGGCCCGCCGCCGAAGTCGGCTGGGGCCTGGCGCGCGAATGCTGGGGCAAGGGCTATGCCACCGAAGGCGCCGCCGCGGCGATGGACTGGGCGTTCGATACGCTCGGCTGGGACGACGTCATCCACTGCATCGACCCGGCCAATATCGGCTCGATCGGGGTGGCGCGGCGGCTGGGATCGATCAATCGCGGGCCGACCCGGATGCCGCCGCCGTTCGAGGGGGCGCCGGTCGACGCCTGGGGCCAGACCCGCACGGAATGGCGGGGGCGGCGGAGATGAAGATTTCCTCCCCAGCAAATGCCGGGGAGGAAAAGGACGTTAGCGCGCGTCGACGAGGACGATCTCGGCGTCTTCGAGCGCCTTGATCGTCACCTTGTCCTCGCCGGTGATCGCGACGCCGTCGCGGGCTCCGGCGCGGACGCCGTTGACCTCGACCGCGCCTTTGGCCGCGACGAGATAGACGTGGCGCGCCGGATCGAGCTGGAGCTCGGCCGCCTCGCCCGCCGCCAGGGTCGCGCCCATCACCCGCGCCGCCGAATTGATCGGGAGCGCGTCGGCATCGCCGGCGAAGCCGCTCGCCAAGGTGACGAAGCGGCCGGCACGATCGCCCTTGGGGAATTGCATCGCGCCCCAGCTCGGCGTCGCGTTCGGCCGGTCGGTCAGCACCCAGATCTGGAACAGGGTCGTGGCCTCGTCCTCGAGATTATATTCGGCGTGGCGCACCCCGGTGCCGGCCGACATCACCTGGACGTCGCCGGCCGCGGTGCGGCCCTTATTGCCCATCGAATCCTGATGGGTGATGGCGCCGGTGCGGACATAAGTGATGATCTCCATGTCGCGGTGCGGGTGCGGCGGGAAGCCGGATTTCGGCCCGATCTCGTCGTCATTCCAGACCCGGATCGCGCCCCAGCTCATCCGGTCCGGATCGTGATAGTCGGCGAAGGAGAAATGGTGGCGGGCATCGAGCCAGCCATGGTCGGCATGGCCCAAAGTCTCGAATTTCCTGACATCGATCATGATGCAATTCCCTGGTCGCAATATAGGTGCCCCTCCCCCGATGGGGAGAGGCATCAGGAGTGAAGGACGGCCTGGCTTTGCCAGTCAGGCGGCGAGTGCCAGGCCGGAATCGGCGTGGCCGCGCAGCGCCGCGGCGGCGGCCTCGATCGACGCTTCCGCGGCTTCGGGGCCGAACGCCAGCCCCTCGGCGCGAACGAAAGCGACATCGGTGATGCCCATGAAGCCGAGCATGACACGGAGGTGCGGCTCCTGCGCGTCCAATTGCGCCGCGGCGCCTTCGCTGTACGCGCCGCCGCGACTCTCGATCACCACCGCCTGCTTGTCCGCGAGCAGCCCCTCGGGGCCGTTCTCGGTGTAGCGGAAGGTGAGGCCGGCGCGCAGCACATGGTCGAACCAGGCCTTGAGCGTCGAGCTGATGCCGAAATTGTACATCGGCGCGGCGATCAGGACGACGTCCGCCTGCTGCAATTCGCCGATCAGCGCGTCCGACAAGGCCCGCGCCTCCAGTTCGGCCGCGGTCTCCGGAACGCCCTTGATCGCGGCGACGGTCTGCGCGGTCAAATGGGGCAGCGGATTGGCGCCGACGTCGCGCAGCACGACGCGCGCGGCGGGATCGGCGGCGCGCACCGCGTCGGCGAAGCGGGCGGCGAGGCCACCGGAAACCGAAGCGTCGCCATTGGCGCTGCTGCTGACAACCAGGATATTCATCTTTCTTCTCCCTGCGGGATTGGTTTGCAGGGCATGATTTAGGACGTTAAGGGCGTTGTCAGAAGACAAGCAACGCACATCATGGTGTTTCGGAAAATGGAACGATCATCGACCGACCTCGTCGACGTCCTCGCCTTCGTCCGGGTGGCGGAGACCGGCTCCTTCGCGCGCGCCGCCGAGCGGATGGGGCTTTCGAAGCCGGTGCTGTCGCGCCGGGTCGCGCGGCTCGAGGAACAGCTCGGCGCACGCCTGCTGACCCGGAGTGCGCGCGGCGCGCAGCCGACCGAGATCGGCGAGGCTTATTATGCCCGCGCCGCCAACATCCTCGCCGAGCTCGAGGCCGCCGAGGAGGTGGTCGCGGCCGCCGTCACCCAGATCGCCGGGCCGATCCGGCTGACCGCGCCCCTGTCGTTCGGCATCGCCCATCTCGCGCCGGCACTTGCCGACTTTGCCGCGGTCCATCCCCGGGTCGAGCTCGACATCGAGTTCGAGGACCGCAATGTCGACCTGGTCGCCGGCGGCTACGACCTCGCGGTGCGGATCGGACGGCTCGCCGATTCATCCCTGGTCGCGCGCCGCATCGCCCCGGTCCGCAAGACAGTGATCGCCAGCCCCGAATATCTCGCCCGCGCCGGCCGGCCGGAACGCCCCGCCGATCTCGCCGGCCACTTTATCCTGCTCTACAACCAGGAGAGCTGGCGCTTCCGCGTCGGCGACCGCTGGGAAACGGTCCGGCTCGCGCCGATCCTCAGAAGCAACAATGGCGACATGCTGCTCGCCGCCGCGGTCGCCGGGCTGGGCCTCGCCGCACTGCCGAGCTTCATCGCCGCGCCGGCGATCGAGGCCGGCCAGGTCGAGGTCCTGCTGCTCGATTTTCCGCTCGAGGAAGGCGCGCTCCATGCGGTGATGCCGCCGGGGCGCGCGGTCACCGCCCGCGTCCGCGCTTTGGTCGAGTTCCTGGTCGCGCGCTTCGGCCCGGAGCCGTCCTGGGATCCCTGCTGGCTGGCCATGGAGCGGGCGGATGCTGGACCGGCGGAGCGGACTCGCTAGAGCGGTTCCCGCTTCGCCGGAATCGCTGCAGCTGTCTTTTGATTGCCGCGCTTCCTGCCGGAAAACCGGGTCCACTTTTCCGGGAAGCGCTCTAAGAAGCCATCTCCCATTTGAAGGACCAGCCCCTTGCGACTCCAGCTCCCGCTCGCCTTTTTGCTCCTCGCCGGCACCGGCATCGCTTTTGCCCAGCAAACCGCCGCGCCGCCCACCCCTGCGGCGACCGCGGCACCATCGCCGCAGGCGGCCGAGGATGGGCGGCTGCTCGCCTTCCTCGACGCCGCGTTCGACGAGCAGGTCTCGACCAATCCGCAATTCCTGACCCAGCTCGGCAGCAAGCAGCTCTACGACCGGCTCAACGATTATACCGACGCCTATCGGCAGCGGCAGCTCGCGCTCGAGGAGCGCCAGCTCACCCAGCTTCGCGCGCAATTCGATCCGGCCCGGCTGAGCCCGGCCGGCCGGCTTTCCGTCCGGCTGTTCGAGGAAGAGGTCGCGAACGACCGCGCCGCGTTCGCCTGGCGCTGGCACGGCTTTCCGGCGAGCAACAGCGGCAGCCCGATGGGCGCGATCCCGGTATTCCTGATCAACAATCACCGGGTCGAGAGCGTCCAGGATGCCGAAGCCTATGTCGCGCGGCTGCGCGACGTCGAGCGGGTGATGGGCGAGATCGGCGCCAATATGCGCCACCAGGCCGAGCTCGGCATCGTCCCGCCGCGGTTCAACTTCGCCCCGGTCCGCGCCGACGGCCGGCGGATCCTGGTCGGCGCGCCGTTCGACGCCGGCGCCGACGGCGCCTTGTTCGCCGACTTCAAGACCAAGGTGAACCGGCTGCATATCCCGCAGGCCGAGAAGGACCGGCTGATCGGCGCCGCGCGCGACGCGCTGACCGGCCCGTTCCGGCGCGGCTATGAAGCGCTGCTCGCGACCCTGGACGCGATCGAGCCGCGCGCCACCAGCAATGACGGCGCCTGGAGCCTGCCCGACGGCGCGGCTTATTATGCGCAGCGCCTGCGCCGATCGACCACGACCGAGATGAGCGCCGAGCAGATCCACCAGATCGGGCTCGCCCAGGTCGCGCGGATCCATGGCGAGATGGAGCGGATCAAGCGCCAGGTCGGCTTTTCCGGGACGCTGCAGCAATTCTTCCGCCACATCACATCGAGCGCCGAATTCAAATATTCCAATGATGACGCGGGCCGGCAGCGCTATCTGGCCGACGCCCGCACCTATATCGCCCAGGTGATGGCGGCCGCGCCGCGCTGGTTCCGCCGCCTGCCGCGCGCCCCGCTCGAAGTCCGCGCGGTCGAGGCGTTCCGCCAGGAAACCGCGGCGGTCGCCTTTTACGACGAACCGTCGCCGGACGGCTCGCGACCCGGAATCTTCTACGTCAACCTCGCCGACATGAATCAGGTGCTGCGGCCGCAGGTCGAGGCGATCGCCTATCATGAGGCCGCGCCAGGCCATCATTTCCAGACCGCTTTGGCCCAGGAGCTGCCGAACATGCCGAAGTTCCGCCGGTTCGGCGGCAACAGCGCCTATAGCGAGGGCTGGGGACTCTATGCGGAAGGGCTCGGCAAGGAGATGGGCTTCTATCGCGAGCCGATCTCCGAGTTCGGCATGTATTCGACCGCTTTGTGGCGCGCGATCCGGCTGGTGGTCGACACCGGCATCCACCAGCAGCGCTGGAGCCGCGAGCGGGCGATCCGCTATTTCCTCGACAACGGCCTGCTTTCCGAGCGCGACGCGACCAAGGAGGTCGAGCGCTATTTCAACAATCCCGGCCAGGCGACGAGCTACATGATCGGGCAACTCAAGATCCTCGAGCTGCGCGACCGCGCCCGCACCGCATTGGGCGACCGGTTCGACATTCGCGATTTCCACGCGGTGGTGCTCGAGAACGGCGCGGTTCCGCTCGATGTGCTCGAGGAGCTGGTCGACGCCTGGATCGCAGCGCAGCGGAGTTAGGAAAACGATATGGCCGATTCCCCTCCCGACCGCCTGTCCAACAATCCGGCGAGCCCGCATTTCGACTATGAGGCGCTGCAGCGCGGGATCGGCGTCCGCTTCAAGGAGCGCGAGCGCCAGGACGTCGAGGAATATTGCGTCTCCGAAGGCTGGATCCGGGTCCAGGCCGGCAAGGCGGTCGACCGGCACGGCCAGCCGGTGACGGTCAAATTGTCCGGGCCGGTGGAGATCTGGTGGCGCGACGAGGGAACCGAAGCCGGGAACCAATAGTCTCGCGGACGTGCGGATCGCGACCTTCAACGTCAACGGGATCAACGGCCGGCTCGCTCTGCTGCTCGACTGGCTCGCCGAGACCGAGCCGGACGTCGCCTGCCTGCAGGAGCTCAAGAGCCCCGACGAGAAATTCCCGGCCAAGGCGATCGAGCAGGCCGGCTACGGCGCGATCTGGCAGGGGCAGAGCCGGTGGAACGGGGTCGCGATCCTCGGCCGCGGCTGCGATCCGGTGGAGACCCGGCGCGGCCTGCCGGGCGATCCCGACGACAGCCACAGCCGCTATATCGAGGCCGCGGTCGGCGGCGTGCTGGTCGGCTGCCTCTATCTGCCCAACGGCAATCCGCTGCCGGGGCCCAAATTCGACTACAAGCTGCGCTGGACCGAGCGGCTCATCGCCCACGCCGCCGCGCTGGCGAAGCTCGACGGCCCGGTGGTGCTCGCCGGCGACTATAACATCATCCCGACCGAGGCCGACGCCTACAAGCCCGAGCGCTGGGCCGACGACGCCTTGTTCCAGCCCGAACCGCGCGCCCAATATCGCCGGCTGGTGAAGCAGGGCTGGACCGACGCGATCCGCCATCTCCACCCGAAGGAGACGATCTACACCTTCTGGGACTTTTGGCGGAACGCCTGGGAGCGCAACGCCGGGATCCGGATCGACCATCTGCTGCTCAACACGGTCGCCAAGCGGCGCCTCGCGGCGGCCGGCGTCGACCGGCAGCTGCGCGGCCGTCCCCGTGCCAGCGATCATGCGCCGGCCTGGATTTCCCTCGCGGACTAACCCGCCGTTAACCAGCCAGGCCTAGCCTGTCGCCGCGGCGCGCAATGCGTCCGCGGAGGGCCCTTCAATGGCGTCGACCTTTCCCGCTCAGGCAGGCGGGACGCGCTGGCTGCACGGCAGCCTCGCCGACCCCCGCGGGGCGATCGGCGGGGCGCGGTTCGACGCGCTGCTGCTCTGGGGCTGCCCGCTGGCTTCGATGCTCGCGGTCTGGCTATGGATCGGCGGCGCCGCCTTGCTGCCAACCCACCTACAGGCTTCGGCGATCGCGGCGATCGCGGTCGGGGTCTCGATCCTGACCTTCGCCCATCTGATCGCGGTCGTCCCGCGCGCCTATCTGAACCGCGAGGTGTTCGACTCCAATCGGCGCCGGCTGACGATCGTGCCGGTGCTGCTGATCGCGGCCCTGCTGGTCTCGCCGGCGCTGCTGGTCTGCGCCGGGGTGCTCGCGGTGTTCTGGGACGTCCATCACAGCGCGATGCAGACCTTCGGCCTGGCGCGGATCTACGACATGAAGGCCGGCAACGGCGCGCTCGAGCTGCGCCGCACCGATTTGCGGCTGAACTGGGCGCTCTATGTCGGCCCGATCGCCGCCGGCGCCTCGCTCGCCGCGCATCTCGCCAGCCTGAACGATTTCGGGTCGCTTGGCTGGAGCGCGATCACCGCGCTGCCGAGCCTCGCCCAAAGCCATGTCGCCGGCATCGCCGAGGCGGCGATCGCCGCATGGCTGGCGATCGTCGGCTGGGCCGCGTTCGACTATCGCGCCGCGATCGCGCGCGGCTACCGCTTCCCGGTCCACAAGGCCGCGCTGCTCGGCGCGACCGCAACGGTTTCGATCGCCGCGTGGGGCCTCGCCACGCCGGTGGTCGCGTTCGCGATCATCAACCTGTTCCACGCCGTCCAATATTTCGCTCTGGTCTGGCTCAAGGAAGGCGGGCGGATGCGCGCCGGAACCGCGAAGCTCGCCGCCGGCCGCGGCGCCGGCTGGCCCGCTCTGGCGCTGTTCCTGACCCTCTGCCTCGGCTTCGGCTTCGCCTATCAATATGGCAAGGACCTGCGCTGGCTCGCCGGCCCGTTCGTCGCCTGCTCGCTGCTCCATTTCTGGTTTGACAGCTTCGTCTGGTCGGTGCGGCGGAACCAGGTCTGAGGCTGCAGCCAGGCGCGGCAACCACGCCTGTTGTTGCCGCCGGCCATTCGTGGTTGAACGCTCGCAGTCCGAGCCACGTCCCGGAGATCTGCCCGATGCCCGAGCCGAATGCCCGTAGCGACACAGCGCCGGTCGCGATCGTCACTGCGGCGGGGCGCGGGATCGGCGCCGCCTGCGCGGTCGGGCTCGCGCGCCGAGGCTATCGCGTCGCGCTCATGTCGCGGTCGGAGGATTCCGTCGTGCTCGCGAAGGAGCTGGGCGGAATCGGCTTGCGCGGCTCGGTTCGGATTGAAGCGGATCTGAAGCGGCTGGTCGAGGAAACGGTCGCGCGTTTCGGGCGGGTCGATGCCGTCATCAACAATACCAGTGATCCGGCGCGTGCGCCGCTGCTCGATCTCGCCGACAGCGTCTGGCACGAGGAGCTCGATCTGATCCTGCTCAATGTCGTTCGCATGGCGCGCCTGGTTACCCCGCTCATGATCGGGCAGGGCGGCGGGGCCATCGTGAATATTTCCGCGGCGGACGCCTACGAGCCGGACGAAAGATTTCCGATCGGCTCGACCTATCGGGCGGCGCTGGGGGCGTGGACGAAACTCTATGCCGACGCGCACGCCCAATACGGCATCCGCATGAACTGCCTCTTGCCGGGCATCATCCTGCCCGTCGGCCATCAGCTCGAGAATGACGCGCTGCGATCGCGCGTCCCTGCGCGCCGCGCCGGCCGCTTTGAGGAGATGGCTCGTGTCGCGGCATTCCTGCTGTCCGACGACGCTTCTTATATCACGGGGCAGAACCTCCGTGCGGACGGCGGCATGACGCGTTCCGTCTAGATTCTGGCGCGGCCGCGATTCAGAACAGGATCGCCACCACGACAACCAACAGAATCAATCCGCCGACACTAATTCCCGCTGTCCGGTTCATCACGCCTCTCCTCACACACGAACCGCCTTCCAACCCATCCGGGCTCGGTTCGGTTCCGGAGCGAAACGCGGCGCGGTGTCCTGGGCAGGGATTGGCGGTCTTTGCTGGACTGCGCATCCGCAAAGGCGCACCCCCTCCGGTGAGAGGGGAATTCCCATGACCCAGATTTACGAAGCCGGGGGGCAGCTGCTCAAGGTCAGAGCGATCATGATCCTGTCGCTGGTCTGCGCGCTGGCCACGATCTGGTGGGGATGGACTTTGTTTCAGACCCAGGGACTGAGGCCCGCCGACGGGGGCGTCCTCGCGCCCTTCGGCACCCGCCTCGCTTGGGGGCTCGGCGTCGCCAGCCTGGGCATCGCCTTCGCCGCGGCCATGTGGGTTTATGGGCGCGTCTATGTCAGCGCCCTGCAATTTGACGAGGCTGCGCGCGCTCTGCATTTTCGGACCGTCGGGTTCGTCGGCGGCCGAGACCTGGTCTTTGCCGAACCGGACATCATCAGCTCGACCTACCAGCCCGGCGATTCGCCGAGGATCGCGCGCGTTTCCGTCGACGCGCCCTGGATAAAAGTCGCGATTCAGGGCCGGCACCTGCCTCTCATCCTGGATGCCCAAGGCGACTTTCCGGATATTGTCCTGGCAAAAAGAGTGCTCAAAGCAGAGTGAAGAGCTCGGCGCCGCCGACCTAGAGAGCAAGCGTGCACCCTTCGAACGTCTGCTTTCGACCCGTTGCGGACTTCCCGACAATCGTGCTTACCCGCCTCATGTCCAGGCATTGCGCCGCGCTCATGATCGCCGCCTCGGCAATGGCGGGCGCCAGCGCTGCCTGGTCTGCTCCGCCACCGACGGTTCGATGCACGCGGGCGTCCGCTGCTTCGTGCACCAGCGACAATCTCTGCACCGGCGGACCATTGGTCGATCGATTTCAGATCGTGTTCGATCTTGCGAGGCAGCGATTTCGGTCCAGCTGGGGCAGCGGCAGGATAACGCAGGCGTGGGACCAGGCCGATGGCCGACATGCAATCATCGTGTCGGCGCCCCCTGCTTCTACTGAGATCGTCTTCTCAATCGACTATAGGACGGCGACGCAGCAGCGCGGCGGCGCTGTGACCAGCTATGCGTGCACAACGCGCAATCCAAGGCCGTGACCTCGATCGGCTTTCCGTTCTTCCCGGCCGGTCAGGCGATTCCGCGACTTCGGCAGCCAACGACCCGCTGGGGAAATTCGAGACCGAGTCTGCGAGCCTGTGGTCAGTCGCGAGCGACAAGGGGCAAGTTAGGGCCAACTTGATAGTTCGAGATGGCCTCCGGTCGCAGCTTATATCCCTCATCCGTTCGTCGAAGCTGATAGGGATTCGGGATCGCCCCCGTGGGTATGATGGGGAGTGAAAGCGTGCCCGGCCAACGGCGCCGAATCCTGCGCATGATTTTTTCTCTGAACCGCGCCACTCGCTCGGGCTCTTCACCTTGCGCAAACATGATCCAGGCTCGGCCGAGGTGATCCTGCTGGTCCATGATCGAGGCGACGGATTCCTCATCGTTTTCTCCACGCCACACCGCCGCGTGAATGGTCATCGGGGTTATCTCTGACAGGAATTCCAGCTCCTCCGCATTGGAAGCATCGACGTGGAAGCCCTCGGCCTCGGCCTCATGACGCAGCAGTGCCAAGAACTCCTCGCGTTCCGAGGCAGTCGGAAGCGGAACTTCGAATGCTGCTACGGTCCGAGCGCTCTCCAGCTGAGGCGCTACCCCGCACGCGGAGCAAGTCAGAAGAAGCGCCAAGGCGGCTTTCCACATGGGTCTGCGAATAGGCTGACTTAGCTCAGCGTCAATGTCCGCTCTCCACCCTCCTCGGACATTAGAGAAGATGCAACGGCCGACTTTTTTCAGGACGATAACGCGAGGCACGCCATCCTAAAGTCTATGGCGTTCCATGCTGCGCCCATTCTCCATGAGCACACAGATGTAGGCGCGGTAGTTGAACTCTTCGCCGATAGCGGCCGCGAACATACGCGCATTGCCCTCGCACATTTGCAGCCCAACAGCCCGCCCAATCATCCGATTATCCTCCTCATTGTCGCGTTCCACGTGCCGCCAATACCAAACTTCATATTCCGCGCGGTCCCGAACATAGGAGCACGAGTAGTCAGAGGCATACTCCGCACACCTATAAGAGCCGCAGGAGCTAACGGTGATGCTCGCCGCCGCAACCGCAAAAGCGAGCTTACCGATAGTCACGGCCGCCGAAGCCTTTGAAATCCGCCATTTTCAAGCCCTTGGAGGGGGCTGGTGCCAGGAGAGGACTCGAACACATCAAGCAGGCATCTGATTTCACGAAAGAAATTCTGCCCTTGATCCGTTCATGGCCCCGTTCATGGCCCCAGACCATTTTCTCCGTGACGGTTCGATTCCCGATGCGACAAATGTCACTTGGGAAGCCCGTCCCGAATCGCCTAACACGACGGGGCTGGCGTATGCCAACATTAACGCCGTCGTCGTCTAGTTATCGCTTCAGAGCCGCGACAGAACACTGACTAGAGGTAACCGCCCAGATAGCTCATCACCGACCGATCGCTTTGTTCGATCTCACGCCGGGCGTCGTCAGCGGTTCGCTCATATTCGCGCTTGAGCCCGCTCAGCACCGGCTGGTTCATGCCTGATGCGATATTGCGGTGAATGTCCTCTGACGACTTGAATGGATGCGTTGCTTCGCCGCGTGTCCAGATGCCCGAATACGAATTCAACCCACTAGCGATTCCAACGCGCCGCCCATAGCCGTGAGCGGTGCTTCCATCGTGCTCCCCATAATGCACCCAGTCACGCTTGGGCGAGATCGAGGCGCCCAGCTGTGAGTTCAGCCCGATGCGCCCAAAATACATGCTTCCATCGGCAAAGTGCCAGACGCCATATCCGCTCGGAAATCCGTGTCGGGTCTGACCATAAAACCGGCTCCCATTGCCAAGTTCAACAGAACCATAACCCTCGGGCACGTCTCTCCGGAATATCCCAGAGTAGATGAAATTGGCGACCGGCCTCATGCCAAGTCCGATCTCTGGCGCGGGTTGCCACAACAGATTCCCGATGCTGGAATTGATCCGGTCGATCCAGATTGGCTTGCGATCCCAATTTCGCGATCCCCTTGGCTTTCTGGCTTCGGGGTAGCTTGTCAATTCCGTCGCTATCTCCCGCGCTCTAACCGCGCGTGCGACGCAAATCGCGGTCTGGTTTGCGAGCGGCCGGCCGAACTCATGCACGTCTTTCGCTCCGAAGCCGCTGTCACCGTAAACCCAACCGCAGAGGGGGTGGTCCTTCCGATCTGCTTCGGCATATTCTGGCGTGAGTAAGTACTTCTCCGCTCGCCTGTGCACCTCGTAATTCGCTTCGCTGATCCGCAACAGAGCGCGCGCGATCTCCTTCGACGCAGCCTCAATGACGGCCTCCTGGCCAATGAGCTGCGTCGCATCAGAATATGCGGAGAGCCGGATCGCGTTGTAGGCGCCCTCGACGGACGAAATCAGCGTGTAGACCTTGTGAGCCCGAGCGGCTCCCCGGACGAGTGGGTTTGAAGCCCGCTGAGACAGAACGTCGACGCCCGTCGAAACGGCGACGTCTATGAAGACCTTGGCGATGGCTGTCTCAATCGCAACCATGCGAAGCTCTTATCGACTTTGTGAAGGCCCGAACACGGTTTCAGCACCATCGAACGAGGCGGACCGTTCGACGGACTTCTACTTGCTTTCTATCTCCCGCCGGCGCCGGGCGAACGCTTTGTCGCCTTCGAGAAACCCAGCCAGCATCGCCGGGACCAGTTCGGCGACAGGCTCTGCCTGTCCGTAGATGTCGGCATACACCCGCGCATAATCCTCCAGCGCCAGATGCAGCTCAGGCGGCACGACGATCGTGAGCTTGACCGGCGTGCGGTCGGGGAGCCTGGCGAGCTTGATCTCCGGCATCGTCAGCTCCTCCAGGGCCGCAGGATTAGATCCTGATGCACGACCGCGCGGAGCGGCCAGCCCGGGCGCACCCTGATCGTCGGCTGAACCTCGAGATTGCGTCGCGTGATCTGATCTCCGGCGCGCGCCGCGTTCTGCTGCGTCGACTCCCGCAGCGCCCGCACCAGATCGCTCTCGCCGCTGCCGAGGCTGAGCTCGGTGCCGACCCCGAGCAGGGTCGAGAGCGCGATCCCCTGGATCAGCCGCCAGGTGTGGAAATCGACCCGGTCCTCCAGGCCCGCATAGCCCGACAAATCGGTCGCCGGCATGTTGTCGAGGCGCACCGACGCGCCGTCGGGAAGGACGATCCGCTGCCAGACCAGCAGCGCCCGCCGCTGCCCGAACGCGACAACATTGTCGTAGCGGCCGACCAGCCGCGCGCCCTGCGGGATCAGCACCGTGCGGCCGGTGGCGCTGTCGCGCACATTCTCGGTGACCTGCGCGAACACAATCCCGGGGAGGTCGGAGTTGAGGCCGGTGATCAGGCTCGCCGGGATGATCGTGCCGGCGGTCAGGGTCCAGGGCGACGGCGCCGAGCGCAGCGCATGCGGATTGGTGTCGCCCGAACCCGAGGCGGCAAATTCGATCTGACGCTGCGGGCCGGCCGCGGTGGCGGGCGCCGGTGCAGCGCCGCCAGCAGTAACTTGAGGAGCCGGACTCGACGCCTCAGGAGAAGCAGCCTGCGCCGCCGATCCGGCGCGCCCGGCGAGCTGTACAATCAGACCAGACGCCCGCGCCGCTTCACGCGCGGCCGCGAGCCGCTGGCGTTCAGCCTCCGCCGCGGCGCGGGCGCGCTCGGCTTCCTGCGCGGCCGCGTCGGGCGCGGCCGTTATTGTCTGCCCCGTCTGGCGCTGCTGCTCGAGGATCGGCCGGCCGAGATCGCCGGGCAAAGGCGGGCCGAGACGCGGCACGTCGCCATAGCTGCTTGGCGCTCCGGCGAGTGCCTCCGGCGGCCCCTTGCTGAGCGGGTCGCCGGTTTCCTGCTGCCCGGCGGCGAGCCGGAAGCTCGGGGGATCGAGCGCGAACCAAGTGATTGCGATCAGACCGGCGGCGACCGCGCCGGTCATGCCGATGATGAGGCCACGCCTGAACCGCACGACCGGGCGCGGACTGCCGCGCAGGATCAGAGTCTCGGGATCCTCCTTTGGAGGAGTGACGGGCTCGGCGTCGGCGCCTCGGCCAGCGTCGGTCATGACGGCCTCCCGCGGCCGCGGCGCGCCCGGCCGGCCCCGGCGCGGAGGATGCGCACGACTTGCTGGCGGCTCTCGCCCAGCCGAAGTTCGGCGGCGGCGAACAGCCGATCGACGACATAATAGCGGCCGCGCACGCGGTAATTGACGAGCTCGGAGCGGCCGCTCTCGCCGCGGACGAACAGAGGCGGCGCCTCGCCCTGGGCGAGGCTCGCCGGAAACTCGATGAAGACCTGGCTGCCGTCGTCGAACGCCCGGACCGGCCGCCAGGGCGGATCGTCGCCCTCGATCCGGTAGCCGAAGTTGAGGGCCTCGACCGCGATCCCCGCCGCGACCGGCCCCGCCCCCACCGACCCTTCCGCGCGATTCAAGGCGAGCAAAGCGTCCTGCGGATAGGTCCAGGACATGCTCGCCATCGCGGTGCGCGCATTGCTCTCGAGCTGGACATGGTAGACGCGGCGATCGGTGGTGATGACGAGATTGGTGCGAAGCCCGGCCGCGGACGGCTTGACCAGCACATGCGTCCTGCGCGCCGCGCCGGAGCCGCTGGTCGTGTCGCCGATCACCCAGCGCACGGTGTCGCCGGCCGCGACCGAGATCAGGTTCTCGCCCGGCTGCAGGGCGATCTCACTGACCCGCTCCGGGGCGGTGTAGAGCCGGTAGAGAGCCCCCTCGGACCAGGGATAGACCTGAACCGCGTTTACATAGCCGTCGCGCGAGGGCTCGCGGAGCGCGGCCCGGTTCGCATCCTCGACCCGTGCGGTCGGCGGCCCGGCCGGGCGGCGGGAGGCACGGCCCGGCAGGGGAAGCCGCTGCTCAACCGGCGGCAGCTGGGTCACCGTCACAGGGGCCCCGCGCTCTGAGGCCGGTTCGGACTGCCGCGTCGCCGCCACAAAAGGCGGCGGTGTCTCGGCGCCGGCCGCGCGCAGCGGCGCGCCGTGCGCGCAGGCGCCGAGCGCGAGCGCGGAGGCCAGGGTCAGGAGGGAGACACGGGTCATTGGCTGTTCCTTTCGGGCGGGGTCTGCGGCGCCGGCGCCGGGGTGAGACCGGGATCGAGCGGCGAGCCGAGCGGCAGATTGGCATTTGGCTCGGACTGGACCGGCGGTGCCGATGGCGGTGTCTGGACCGGCGCGGGCGCCGGGGTCGGCGCCGGCAAGTCGAGCTCGCGCGACCAGTCGATCGCGTCGACATAGAGGCCGAGCGGGTTCTTGCGCAGCGTCTCGGCCGAGGTCGGCGGCCGCAGCGCGACCGTCAGGATCGCGGTCCAGCGGGTGGTGCCGACGAGGCTCCCGCGCTCATAGGTCGTCTCCGTCCACTTGACCTGGAACGAGCGGTCGGAGGCACGGACGACGCTGGTCACCTGCACCGAGATGGTGCGAGTGCCGACCTGGCCGAACGGATCGGCGGCGCGGGCATGGTCGCCGATGAACTGGGAGCCGCGCTCGGTCACGAAGTCGTAGGCCGAGAGCCAGTTCTCGCGCATCAGCACCGCGTCGAGCGAAATCGAGCGGACGTTCGAGATGAACCGCCCGAGATGCCACGCGATTTGCGGATCGGTCGGCTGATAGTCGGCGGCGGCGGGCGCGACGCTCCGCGCCTCGCCGAGCCGGTCGACCTCGACCACATAGGGCGTGACCCGGCTCTGCATCGACTGCCAGACCAGGGCGCTCGAAAGGCCGCAGGTCAGGAACAGGCCGCCGAACGCCATCAGCCGCCAGTTGCGGGCCTGGACCCGGGCCGAGCCGATCCGTTCGTCCCAGAGCTGGCCGGCGCGCTGATAGGGCGTCTCGGGCTCGGGCGTCCGGCCGTAGCGCTGGAGCGCGCGCTTGAATTTCATGGGTCAGTCCCTTTCCTTGATGTCTGGAGTGGCGCCGGCGCCGCGGCTTCCGCCGGCGCCGAGCATGTGGACGGCCATTTGCCGCCGGTGCCGGGAGGTCTGCTCGGCGCGCAGGCGCTGCGCCCAGGCCGGCGTGGCGTCGCCGCCGCCGGTGCCCGTGGAGGCAGCCGGCCCCGATTCCGATCCGCCTCGCGCGCCGGTCGTCGCCGTCCAGGCGGCGTTGCGGCCGCGCTCGGCGGCCGCGCTTATCCCGAGCGCGCCGCTCATCCTCTGCTGGATCGCGCCCTTGGCCGCAGTGGCCATGCCGCCGACGCTCGAGCCGCCAGCTTCGCGGCCGAGCTGCGCCGCGGTCGAGGCCGCCGTGCCCATCGTCGTGCCGGCACGGACCGCGCCGAGCCCCGCTCCCGCGACCGCACGGGCGCCGCCGATCGCGGCCGCGCCGCCCATCGCGATCGTCGCGCCGGCGCCGGCGACCGTGCCCACCGCGGCGCCCGCGCCGAGCTGCGGCGCGCCCGAGACCAGGCCGGAGGCGATGCTCGGCCCGAAGATGCCGAGCCCGAACAGAGCGAGGCTCGCCAGCATCAGCGACATCGCCTGGTCGAGATCGGGTTCCTGGCCCTGCAGCGAGCTGGTGAACTCCGAGAAATAATTGGAGCCGATGCCGACGATGACCGCGAGCACCATCACCTTGACGCCCGAGCTGATGACGTTGCCGAGCACCCGTTCGGCGAGGAAGGAGGTCCGGTTCCACAGAGCGAACGGGACCAGCACGAACCCGGCGAGGCTGGTCAGCTTGAACTCGAGGATGGTCACGAACATCTGCACCGCGAGGATGAAGAAGGCGACGATCACGATCACCCAGGCGACCAGCAGCACCATGATCTCGACGAAATTTGTGAAGAAGGCGACCGGGCCGACCAGCTCGCTCGCCTGGGTCAGGAGCGGCGCCGCCGCCTCGAAGCCGGTGCCGGCGAGCCGGCCGGGCCGTAACAGGTCGTCGGCGGTGATCCTGCTTCCGCCGGCGGTCAGTCCCAGGCCGGCAAAGGACCGGAAGATGATGTCGGTCAGCGTCGAGAAGCTGTTCAGGATCAGCGCGAAGACCCCGACATAGAGGATCTTCTTAAGGAAGCGGCCGATGATGTCGTCCTCGCCGCCCATCGCCCAGAAGAGGCCGGCAAGGGTGATGTCGATGCCGATGAGGACCGTGGTCAGGAAGCCGACGTCGGGGCCCAGGAGCCCGAACCCGCTGTCGATATAGCGGACGAAGGTGTCCATGAACTGGTCGATGACGTTGAGGTCTTGCAAGGGCTCGGTCCTGCTCGTTGGGTCAGGGATGTCGCGGGGCCCGGCGGCCGGGAGGGGGAACCTGCCCTTCGGGCCCCGCGACGAGGCGGGCACCAGCAGCTCGACGCGGGGGCGTGCGTCGGGGTCGCCGGGCCGCCTCAGCTCATTGCCGCGGGCGCGGCGTGTAGGCGCGGCCGTCGCCGAGGAAGCGCCGCACCTGCTCGCGCGACTCCCGCTCGATCTGCGTTCGCTCGGCCTGCTCGACCGCGTCGGCACGGAACTGCGCCGCCATCAGGTTCTGGATCTGAAGCTGCTGCTGGGCGGTGAGCGCGAGCAGCTGGTTGGTCGCCTGGCCGACCTGCAGGGCGCCTTCCGCGCCCTGGCTGCGCGCGACGATCTGGCTCAGCGCCTCGGCATCGCTCTGGATGTTGGCGACGACCTGGCTCTGCACGCCCATCGTCCGGCGAAAGGCCGCCATCGCCGCGTCCAGCCGCCCGCGCGCCGCGGCGGCGCGCTGGTCGCGCGACAATAGCTGATCGAAGCCCTGCGGGTAGAGACGGCGCAGCTGCTCGTCGATCTGGTCGACCCGGAAGTCGATGCCCTGCGCCTGGCCCATCAGCTGGTCGATGCGCTCGAGCCGCTGGCGGAGCTGGGTCAGCTGCGGAAAGTCGATGCGCGAGAGGTTGCGCTCCATATTGGCCAGCATCTGCGCCTCGTTCTGGAGGCTCTGGATCTGCTGGTTGATCTGCTGGAGCGTGCGCGCGGCGGTCAGCAGGTTCTGGGCATAATTGGCGCTGTCGAACACCGGCATGGCATAGGCCGGAGCGGCGATCATCACGGGGCCGATCGCGGCGGCGGCGAGCAGGGCGGCGGCAATCAATCTCTTCATTGGTCTTCTCCTTCTGGGGGTTGGGGAGCGGGAAATTCGGCGAGCAAAGCGGCGGCCCAGTCGAGCTCGGCGCCGGCCAGGAAGCGCGCCGCGAAATCCTCGGCGCCATGTTCGGCAAGGAGCGCGTCGATCCGCTTCTGGGCGGCGGGGTCGGAGGCGCCGCAGAGGGTGAGCGCGATCGGGCCGAGGCCGAGATCGAACAGCCGGTTGCCGCGCCGCGACTGGAGATAATAATCGCGCTTGGGCGTCGCTCGCGCGATCAGCTCGATCTGCCGGGCATTGAGCCCGAATCGCTCGTAGGCGGCGCGCGCCTGCGGCTCGACCGCCCGGTCGTTGGGCAGGAAGATGCGCTGCGGGCAGCTCTCGATGATCGCCGGCGCAATGCTGCTGTCGGCAATGTCGGCGAGGCTCTGGGTCGCGAAGACGACCGCGACATTCTTCTTGCGAAGCACCTTCAGCCATTCGCGGATGCGCGCCGCGAACAGCGGATTGTCGAGATAGAGCCAGGCCTCGTCCAGGACGAGCAGCGTCGGCCGGCCGTCGAACCGCTCCTCGAGCCGGTGAAAGAGATAGGTGAGGACCGGGAGCACCGCGCCCGGCTGGGTCATCAGGGTCTCGGTCTCGAAGCACTGGACGTCTGCGAGCGCCAGCTTGTCCTCGGCGGCGTCGAGCAGCGCGCCGAACGGGCCTTCGAGCGTGTAGGGCAGCAACGCCGCCTTGAGCGCGTTGGACTGCAGCAGCAGCGACAGGCCAGTCAGGGTCCGTTCCTCGACCGGCGCGGTGGCGAGGCTGCCGAGCGCCGACCAGAGCGCGTCCTTGACCTCGGGCGTCACCACCACCCGCTCATGCTCGATAAGCGCCGCCAGCCACTCGGCCGCCCAGGTCCGCTCCGCCGCCTCGTCGATCCGCCGCAGCGGCTGAAACGCCAGCGTCGCTCCGCCCCCTTCCGCGCCCGCTCCCAAGGCGTGGTGGACGCCGCCCATGGCGAGGACCGCGGCGCGCGCCGACCAGCCCTTGTCGAACATGGTGACCCGCGCTCCCGGATAGCGGCGGAACTGCAGGGCGAGCAGCGCCAGCAGCACCGACTTGCCGGCGCCGGTCGGGCCGACGATCAGCAGATGGCCGACATCGCCGACATGGGTGGAGAGGCGGAACGGCGTCGAGCCCGAGGTCTGGGCGAACAAGAGCGGCGGTCCGCCGAGATAGTCGTTGCGCGAGGGTCCGGCCCAGACCGAGGACAAGGGCATCAGGTGGGCGAGGTTGAGACTGTGGACGAGCGGCTGGCGGACATTGGCGTAGACATGGCCGGGCAGGCTCGAGAGCCAGGCCTCGACCGCGTTCAGCCGCTCGCGCATCGCGGTGAAACCGAGTCCGTTGACGATCCGCTCGACGCTGCGCACCTTCTGGTCGGCGGCGGCCGGATCGGCGTCGGCGACCGTGATCGTCGCGGTCAGATAGCCGAACGAGACATAATCGGCGCCGAGCGACTGCAGCGCCAGGTCGGCGTCGGCCACCTTGTTGTCGGCGTCGCTGTCGAGCAGCTGGGCAGGCTGGTTGTACATGACCTCGCGCAGCAAGGCGGTCACAGACTTGCGCTTGTTGAACCATTGCCGGCGAAGCCGGGTCAGCGCGCGGGTGGCTTCGGTCTTGTCGAGCGCGATGAAGCGGGTGACCCAGCGATAGCCGAAGTCCTGATGGTTGAGCGCGTCGAGGATGCCGGGGCGGCTGAGGCCCGGGAAACCGAGCACGGTGACGGTGCGCAGATGCTGGGAGCCGAGCATCGGCTCGAGCCCGCCGGTAAGCGGCGTGTCGGCGAGCAGGGCGTCGAGATAGAGCGGCGTCTCCGGCACCGCGACGCGGTGCCTTTTTTCCGAGATCGCGCCGTGCAGGAAGCTGAGCGTCTCCGCGTCGTCGAGCGCGCTGACCTCCGGCATGAAGCCGGCGAGGAGATCGAGAGCCCGGTTGGTCTCGGCGCCGAAGGCGCCGAGCGCCTCGCGCCAGTCGCGCCCTTTCTCGCCGTCCTTGCGCTCGAGCAGCGCGCGCTCGGCGCTCGCCTGCGTGTCGGGCGGCGGCAGGAAGAGGAGGGTCAGATGGTAGCGGCTTTCATAATGCTCGGCATCGCCCTCGAAGCTCGCCTGGCGCTCCTTGTCGACCACCCAGGAGGCGGGGTCGGGAAAGACGCTCTCCGGATAGCCGAGCGCCTCGCGCCGCTCGGCCTCGAAGAACAGGGCCCAGCCCGAGCCGAAGCGTTTCAGGACATTGTTGACCCGCGCCGCGGTCGAGACCAATTCGGCCTCGGTCGCGCTCTCGAGATCGGGCCCGCGGAACCGCAGGGTTCGCTGGAAGCTGCCGTCCTTGTTGAGCACCACGCCCGGCGCAACCAAAGCCGCCCAGGGCAGATGGTCGGCGAGCCGGTCGGCGCGGCTGCGATATTCGCCGATCCTCAGCACGACAGATATCCCCGCTGCCTGAGATGGCGCGCGAGCACCGGCGCGAAGTCCGGATCGCGCTTGGCCGCGATCAGGGCGATGCTGTGGCCGAACGCCCAGACGACCAAGCCGGCGATCCACTGCTGGAGGCCGAGCCCCAGAGCGGCCGCGACCGTGCCGTTGACGATCGCGAGCCCGCGCGGCGCACCGCCCAGGAGGATCGGCTCGACCAGCGCGCGATGGAGCGGCGCCTCGAACCCCTCGATATGTTGCGAGGCCGTCATCCGAGCATCGCCCCGCCGCCGAAGCTGAAGAAGGAGAGGAAGAAGGAAGAAGCGGCGAACGCGATCGACAGCCCGAAGATGATCTGGATGAGCCGCCGGAAGCCTCCGGCTGTGTCGCCGAACGCCAGCGTCAGGCCCGTGGTGATGATGATGATCACCGCGACGATCTTGGCGACCGGCCCCTGGACCGATTCCAGCACGCGCTGCAGCGGCTGCTCCCAGGGCATGCCGGAACCGGCGGCCTGGGCCTGGACGGCGAGCAGCGCCGCCGCGGCAACCAATCCCGCCACCGCGGGACGAAACGGACGAAGCGACTGAACTTTGAACATGGTCAATTCTCCTCAGGGACTGGGGGATCGGTGATGAGCGGGCGGAGCGCGTAGTCGCCTGAGCCATCGAGCCCCTCGACCGAGAGGAGGGCGTCGATGCGGCGCGCGGTGCCGCGCCCGCTTATGAAGACGACCATGTCGATCGCCTCGGCGATCAGCCGGCGCGGCACGGTGACCACCGCTTCCTGGATGAGCTGTTCGAGCCGATAGAGCGCGGCGGCGGCGCTGTTGGCGTGGACGGTGGCGATGCCGCCCGGATGGCCAGTGTTCCAGGCTTTGAGCATGTCGAGCGCCTCGGCCCCGCGCACCTCGCCGACGATGATCCGGTCGGGGCGGAGGCGCAGGGTCGAGCGGACCAGGTCGGCCATCGAGACGCCGCCGGCCAAATTCGCCCCAGCCAAACGCGTGCGCAGCGCCACCGTGTCGGGCGCCGCGCATTGCAGCTCGCGCGTGTCCTCGATCAGGATGACGCGCTCGTCCTGCGCGGCGAGCTCGGCGAGCAGAGCGTTGGCGAGCGTGGTCTTGCCCGAGCTGGTGCCGCCGGCGACGAGGATGTTGCGCCGCTCGACGACGGCGAGCGACAGGAACCGCGCCGCCTCGGCGGTGAGGATGCCGTCGGCGACATAATCGGTCAGCGTGTAGATGCGCGAGGCGGGCTTGCGGATCGAGAAGCAGGGGCCGAGCGCGACCGGCGGCAGCACGCCCTCGAAGCGTTCGCCGGCAAGCCCATCGCCATGCGGCGGCAGCTCTGCGCTGACGATCGGCGCGGCGCCGTGGACCTCGGCGCGGACGTGGCTGGCGACCAGCCGGATGATGCGCTCGACCTGCGCCGGCTCCAGGATCTTGCCGGTGTCGAAACGGCCAGCCCCAAGCCGGTCGAGCCTGAGCGCGCCGTCCGGATTGACCATCACTTCGACGACCAAGGGATCGGCCAGTGCCGCGGCGATGTCCGGCCCCATAGCGGTGCGCAGCATCGCGCGCTTGCGGTCGGCGGATTCGGCGGCGCTCATTGCGACGCCTCCGGCGCGAAAGTGAGCCGGCCGGTTGCGAGCTGCTGGCCGACGCGCTGGATGAACGCCTCGAACCGGTCGCGGCCGATCGCGCGCGCCGCCTCGTCGCCCTCGGGCAGCGGCGCGTTGACGGTCAGCATGTAGCGGACAAACAGCGCCAGGCTTTCGAGCTGGACATGGCCGTCCCGCTCGATGCGGGCGAGCTGGTTCGACAGCCGGTCGAGCCTTGCCGAAAAGCGCAGCTCCACCTCATCCGCGCCCTTGCGGTTCAGCCAGGCGGTGAGCGCCTCGGCGAGGATCTTCGACTTGGACGCGCCCGGCGCCTGGGCGAGCGCCTCCAGCCGGTAGCTGACCGGCCTCGGCAGGAAGAGCTGGTGGCGGACCTGTTCGGCGCGGGCCATGGTCAGAAGCTCGGCATCAGGTCGCCGCCGCGGCCCGTGCCTTCATTGACCGCATGAGCGGCGATGACGGGAGAGAGTGCCCGCAGCGGGTTCAGCAGCCGCGCGTCGGCGGCGCCGTCGCCATCCTCGTCGCCGAGGCCGAGCGGATCGGCGGGCTCGACTGCGGGCGCCGGGCGCTGCTCGTCGGGAAGGCCGGGATGGCGCTCTTGGCTCAGGCCGCCGGCGGAATCGTCCGCCTCTTCATCACCGTCCGCCATCACCGCCGTCGCTGCCGACAGACCCGTCCAGTCGTGCGGGCGCGACGGCGGCCGATCGGCATAAGGTCCGTCGCGCAGGACCGGCGCGGCCAGGAGGCGCGGCTTGAAGCGGCCATCCTCGAAATAGCGCAGCTTCTTCGCCCGGATCGGCGGCACGCCCGAGACCAGCACGAGCTCGTCGGCGGGCGGCAGCTGCATCACCTCGCCGGGGGTCAGGAGCGGCCGCGACGTTTCCTGGCGGCTGACCATGACATGGGCGAGCCAGGGCGAGAGCCGGTGTCCGGCATAGTTGCGCATCGCCCGCTGCTCGGTCGCGGTGCCGAGCGCGTCGGAGATGCGCTTGGCGGTGCGCTCGTCGTTCGAGGCGAAGGCGACCCGGACATGGCAATTGTCGAGGATCGCATTGTTCTCGCCATAGGCCTTGACGATCTGGTTGAGGCTCTGGGCGATAAGGAAGGCGCGGACGCCGTAGCCGGCCATGAAGGCCAGAGCGGACTCGAAGAAATCGAGCCGGCCGAGCGCCGGAAACTCGTCGAGCATCATTAGCAGCTGCCGGCGCGGCGGCGCGCCGTCGGCGCTCTGAAGCTTCTCGGTCAGCCGCCGGCCGATCTGGTTGAGCACCAGCCGGACGAGCGGCTTGGTGCGCGAGATGTCGGAGGGCGGCACGACCAGGAAGAGTGACAAGGGCCGATCACCGGAGAGGAAATCGTCGATTCGCCAGTCGCAATCGGACGTGACCATCGCGACGGTTGGATCGCGATAGAGGCCGAGGAACGACATGGCGGTCGAGAGCACGCCGGAACGTTCATTCTCGGACTTGTTGAGCACCTCGCGCGCGGCCGAGGCGACCACCGGATGCACGGCATCGCCCAGATGGGCCGTGGTCATCATCGCTCTCAGCGTGGCGACGAAGCTGCGCTTGGGATCCGAAAGGAACGTCGCGACCCGGGCGAGCGTCTTCTCCTCCTCCGCGTAGAGGATGTGGAGAATGGCGCCGACCAGCAAAGCATGGCTGGTCTTCTCCCAATGGTTGCGCCGTTCGAGCGCGCCTTCCGGATCGACCAGGATGTCGGCGATATTCTGGACGTCGCGGACTTCCTCGGCGCCGCGGCGGACCTCGAGCAGGGGATTGTAGCGGGCCGAGCGCGGATCGGTCGGGTTGAACAGCAAACAATGCGAGAACCGGGACCGCCAGCCGGCGGTCAGCTCCCAATTCTCGCCCTTGATGTCGTGGATGACGGCGGAGCCCGTCCAGCTGAGCAGGGTTGGAACGACCAGCCCGACGCCCTTGCCGCTCCTTGTCGGCGCGAACGCCATGACATGCTCCGGGCCGTCATGGCGCAGATAGGCGCCGCGCAGGCTGCCGAGGAACACGCCATGATCGCCGAGGAGCCCGGCGGCACGCACTTCGGCGTCATTCGCCCAGCGCGCCGAGCCGTAGGTGGTGACGTTGGAAGACTGCCGCGCCCGCCACAGAGAGCCGCCGACCGCAGCGGCGCAGCCCAGGAAGCCGCTGGCGCCCGCGAGCGCCCCGGCCCGGTCGAAGACCTCGGGAGCATAGGCCTCATAATGATACCACCAGGCGAACAGCGACCAGGGCCGGTAGAAAGGCAGTTCGCCGAGCATGAACCAGGGCGCGCCAAGCTGCGGCTGATGGCCAAGCATCGCCGCCGCCCACTGCGTCGCCGCCCAGACGCCAAGCAGCACGATCGCGAACACGATCAGGATCTGTCCGATCAAGAGCTTGGTGGGCGTCATGCAAAGGCTCCCCCGCCGGCGGGCGCGCCGGCAACGGGGCCAGAAATCCGCGATTTACGGGCACGACTGGATTCCCTCGCCGACGCGCGAAGGTCCGCCTCGACGAATCTGGCGCATCAGTTGACGCGGAGACATTTACGGTCGGCGCGCGCGCGCGAATGCCGAACGGGAATAATGCGGCCGCGCCGGCGCGTCGGTATTTTGGAGCGGAACTCAATTTGTTTCCGCGCCGCATTCCGCGGAGCGCACGTCAGAAGGAAAAAGATTATGGAAATCCAGATTCTGAAAACCACCACGGCCGAGAAGCCGAAGCTCAAAGCCTATCTGGTCACGTATCGCATCGATGGGCAGCGAACGCCCAAGGGAACACGCCAGGAGCGCTACGATGCGCTGATCGCGCTCCTTGACGATCTTCCGCCGGTCGACCGTCGCGAGCATTTCGAGGACGACGCGCATCTCTCGACTTCGTCTTGGCTGGTGAAGGCCCCCGAGCCAATGCGAATGCGCTCGGACGAAGACTTGCGCGCGTGCTGACCAAAGGCGTCGATCTGCTCGAGGTCATGCATGTGGCTGCGGAAACCAGGTTCGAGCTTACGGACTAGGCGCCCAACCTCATGCCGGCCGGCAATGACCTGATCACGCCGCCACACGTTCACTTGCTGCCCGCTTCGACCCGAATGAGGCGGGCAGCAACCTCGTGAGTATTCGAAAGCAGCGCCCCGGTTGATCAGATCTGCGGGCCGCGGTCGCGGCCGAGCGACCAGGAGATCGAGCCTCGACTGACGAGGCCGCTTACCTGCTGCCCCACGGAACGGGATAGCACGGGTCGCCAGGGCACCAACGTGAACTCGCGGGCATTTTCGATGACCGCATGGGGCCCGGCGGCAAGGTCCAGTCGGCGGTGCACGCGCCCGGCAATCCGCATGCCGTCCACGGCCTCGACAAACGGGAGCTGCAGCTCGGACGACAGCGCCGAAGCAACTCGAAGCAACTCACGCCGCTGCAAGGTCGCGATCGCGTCGGACCGAAAGACGACGGCACCGTCACGTTCCTCGGCGAGCCCCTCGCCGATCAGCCACGCCTGCCGCGCGGCCAGCGCGCTTCTCACCTCCCGTCCGAAGCCGGCGTCGCGCGCCGAGCCAGGATCATCGGCCAGGAGCGAACGATCCAGCCAGGTCGTGCCATTATAGCCGCCGAGCCGCTCGAGCGGCAGCGCCGACAGCATGGTGACCGACACCGGGCGCGCGCGCGCCGACCGCTCTTCATAGACATTCACGCGGTCGAGATGGTCGGGGCCGATCCGCCAACTCCCGTCGCCCTGCCGTTCGGGGCCGCCAGAGAAGCGACGGATCGACTCAAGTCGCCTGACATGCGCCTTTATGTGCTCGTCGGAGGCGCGCGGGTCGTGCTGATGGTGCAGGTCGATCGAATAGAGGCCGCCATTGGCCCCGGCGATGTCCGCAACCGTACGATCCGACGCACGAACCTTGGGGATTGCGCGCGCGATCTCGACGATCGCACCAGCAGGCAGGGGGTCAGTTTCGGCGCCCGCGCCGACGTCGACATAGTGCGCGCGGCCATCGAGGCCATCGACGATGAGATAGTGACGATCGTTGAGCTCGTTCGACAGGCCTCGCTCGATCACGCGGCCGATGAGCGGTCGCTCGGCCCCATCATCCGCTGCAAAGATCGCGCGGTCGGCTGGAGCCCGCACAACGCGCGCGTCGGACAGCGCCCGCTGCATCGTGCGGATGATGTCTCCCCGCTCGCCAAGCGCGGTCAGCCGCTCCTTCAAGTTCGGATCGAGACGCCATTGGCCCCCTCCGACGTCTGAAGCCAAGCCGAGCGCGGAGAGCTTGCGGAGCCGCCCGGCGCGGATCGAATGTTCGAACATTGTGCGACCGCCCGTCTTCACGACATCGTCGCTCCCGGCGTCGCGCAGCAGGCTCCGATCGGTCGCCGTCAGGCGCTCAGCATCGACGTCCACTCGGAGGCGCGCCTCGATCTCCATGTCGCTTCGCGGGCCGAGGTCGAGCGAGACCAGCTCGCTGACCCGCTCGCGCATGCCGCGCGCGATATATTCGGGCGCGATGATCAGATTCTCGCCGCGATCGTCCTTGCCGCGAAGGATGATGTGGGTGTGGGAATGCAGGGTGTCGGTATGATCGGCGGCAACCCAGTCGAGCGAAGTGCCGAGATCCTGCTCCATGCGCTGCATGAAGCGTCGCACGAGCGGCTTCAAGTCCTCGAATTGATCGCCATCCTCGGCCGAAACGATGAAGCGGAATTGATGCCGGTCGCCGTCGCAGCGTTCGAGGAAGGCCTTGCCATCGGCATTGTCAGCAAGTCCTGAATAAAGCCGCCCCGGCTCGCCCTCGCGCGTTACGCCGTCCCGTTGAATGTAACGCAGATGCGCCCGCGCGCTCGCGAAGCCCTTCCCGGCTAGCCGGACCAATCGGGTCTTCACGATCGCGCGGCGCGCGCGAAGGCCCTGGTGACGATCACGGGCGCCAAGTGCTCGAGCGACAGCCGTTCCCCTGCTGATGCGGCTGCCGTCGAATCCGCGTCGCGCACCTCGCGCAATGCCGGCGCGCATCGCCGATGCGATGACCAGATACAGATATTTCCGCCCCCGCCGTGACGGCGACGCGCGTGCGCGACCGAGCCTTGGCTTGAAATCCTCGTCCTCTGCCATCGCAATCAATCAGCGCCGATCAGGACAACCCAGAGCCAGAATGGCGAGAGCATGTCTGACGCGTGTCCATGCGTTTTGAGCGCACCAGCCCCCCGGGGCGGCGATTTACGGCGCTCAAGCGCCAGCGGCTCACTCGTCTTCGCGTTTGGCGCGAGCTGCCGCCGCCAGGATCTGCTCAGCGGCCGCGATCGAACCGCCGGCGCGCGCGGCCGTTGCCCAGGCGGAAATTCGGAAGCCGGTCTTGAAGTAGAGGTCGCGCTCGATCGTGAGGCCGAATGGGAGCCGAAGGGCCTGGAGCTCGGCCAGGCTGAACGTGCCGAGCTCGGGACAGCCAAAGCCGAGGTCGGCGAGTCCGAAGAAGGTGTCGCCATCGTCGGCCAGTTCGGTCGCGAGCCAGGCGGACGCGCCTGCCGGATTGAAGAACTTGACGACCGGTAGGGGATCGTCGCTGCCATTGTGGGCATTGGCGCGCAGCTCGTCCTCGAGCTCGGCGGGAAGGAAGTCATCGCAATTCATGGTCGAACTCCTGGCTGGCCGCTCCCCGGAAGCGGGTGGGCGGCGAGAGCGACCAGAGAGACCCGGCAAGCGCCGGGCGGCACCCGTAGGGCCGAAACGCGAGTGGAGGACCCGGCCCGACAGGGCCGGGTTGCGGTCCGGTGCGACGGGGCTAGCCGGTAGCGCCCGCCCATCCCGCCCAGCGGGCGCAGGGAGATATGGCGATCCGGTTCATGCCGCGCGCCGGGCTGACGACTTCATAACAATGGAGATTGAGGGCGGCTCAAGCCGGCAGACGGGCAGTCAAACCTAGAAACGCAGATCCTTCAGACGTTCGGCGAAGCGGCTCCACACTACCGGCGCGGTCATGTGCGACCAGGAGATACGGACTGTGCCTTGGACGACTTCGTCATCGAGGCCCATCGCCGTTAGCACGTGGCTGGGCGCGTAGTGAGACGACGTGCAGGCCGACCCGTTGGAGATAGCGACCAGATCCTTGGCGCTTACCATGATCGCTTCCGAGTCGACGCCGGGAAGCGCGAAGCTCAGGATGTGCGGGAGGACCGGACCGGACTCTCCGTGAACGATGGGATTGAGTGGCGCGATCGCCGCCAGCGCGTCGCTTCTGGTGGCGAGGCAGCGCGTCCGCCGAACCTCGCGCTCTTTCTCCGCCAGTTCGGCCGCGAGGCCAAAGCCCGCGATCAGCGGCGTGGGCAAGGTTCCGGGACGAAGCCCCCTCTCCTGACCACCGCCGAACATCAACGGCGCGATCGGAGCGCGGCGCCCACTCCTCCGTCGAACGATCAGCGCGCCGACACCTTTCGGACCGAAAATCTTATGTCCGCTGATGCTGATGAGGTCGATGCGCCGGTTTGCCAGCGCCCACGTCTCACGCCCGAAGGTCTGGGCCGCATCCACGTGAAAGACGATCGCATCGTCCTTGAGGTGGGCCGCGATCTCGTCAATCGGTTGAAGAGCCCCGGTCTCGTTGTTGCCGTGCATGACGGAGACGAGAAGCGTGTCGGGCCGCAATGCAGCGGCGACGGCTTCCGCGCTGACCCGCCCTGAAGCGTCGGGACGGACGAGGGTCACGTCGAACCCTTGGGAGCCTAAATGTTCGAGCGGCTCCAGCACAGCTTTGTGCTCGATCGCGGTCGACACGATGTGACGACGACCTGTCGCCATGCCATTGGCGGCAAGCCCAAGAATCGCCAGATTGTCCGCCTCGGTCGCCCCGCTCGTGAAAATCACCTCGTCGGGACTAGAGGCGAGACAGGATGCGATACGCTCTCGAGCCGCGTTGACCTCGCGCAACGCATTGACGCCGTAGCCGTGGGTGCGGCTCCCGGCGTTGCCATATTCCTCGGTCATCAGATGGACAACCAGCTCGGCCACTCGGGGATCGACCGGCGTCGTGGCCGCAGCATCCAGATATGCTGGTTTGTTTGTTTCTATCGAAACAAAGTTTGTTTCGAACGTTGAAGACTGGCTAGCCACGTTCTATAGCCTAGCGGCATAGGCGCGGCTAGGATAGGGGCGAGCTTCCAATGATTCTCGAATTTCCCGCCGTACGGGGAATCCAGGCCGGGCGCGAATATTATGTCGCGATGTGTCCGCTGGGCAGCGTGCAGAAGCTCTTCCGCTTCACCGATTCCGGACTGGAGCCCGAGTTGCGGGCGCAACGGCAACTCAATCGCGGCCGTATCCCGGAGATGACCCGCTACGTCGTCGACAATCAGGAAAGCTATGTGTTCTCGGCGCTCACCGCCTCGATCGACGGAGAGGCCCGGTTTATCGCCGCCTCGGACGGCGCCGCGGACCAGCTTGGCGTTCTTCGCGTCCCAATGTCATCGCGCATCATCATCAATGACGGCCAACACCGCCAGGCCGCGATCGAGGCTGCGCTGGCGGAGGCGCCAAAGCTTGCAGACGAGACGATCGCCGTCGTGCTCTTCCATGATCGCGGACTCGAGCGATGCCAGCAAATGTTTGCTGACCTCAATCGCTACGCCGTTCGGCCCTCCCGGTCTTTAAGCGTCCTTTATGATCATCGCGACGATCAGGCGCTGCTCGCAAAGCTCGTTCTGGGGCAGCTTCCCGAACTGTCGGGTCTGGTGGAGCTCGAACGTTCGAGTCTCTCGCCGAGGTCAAAGGCGCTGTTCACGTTGAGCGCGATCTACACCGCCACGGCCGCGCTGCTCAGCGACGTCGATCTCAAGGGATCCGAAGCGCGCGCTGGGGCCGCGGCAGATTTCTGGCACCGCGTCGCGGCCCAGATGCCTGAATGGCGCAAAACGCGCGAGGGCGAGCTGACTTCAGGCGAGGTCCGCGAAGGCTTCATCCATTCCCATGGCGTCGTTCTTCACGCGCTCGGACGCGTGGGCAACATGCTGCTAAAGGGCGAAGGCAAAGAGCTTGACCGGCTCGGGAGACTCGCGGGGATCGACTGGCGGCGCGGCGCACCGAACTGGGACGGCCGAGCCGTGCTCGCCGGACGCGTCCAGAAGACGCACCAGAACGTCCTTCTCACCGCCAACGCGATCAAGTCTCATCTCGGTCTGCCGCTCTCGGCGGAGGAACAGGTGGTTGAGGACGCTTTCGGGAGGGAAGCTCGTGCAGCCTGAGCGGAGCACCAGCGCGCGGCCATCGGCCTTCCAGGCTCTTGGCTTCAAACAGACAGTCACGGCTTTGCTCGAGGAGATTTCCGCGCTTTATCTCGCCGATGCGACGCCATGGGTGGTCGGCTATAGCGGCGGCAAGGATTCGACCGCCACGCTGCAACTCATCTGGATGGCGCTGTCACGGGTCGAGCCGACCGCGCGACTCAAGCCCGTTTACGTGATTAGCACCGACACGCTGGTGGAAAACCCGATCGTCGCCGCCTGGGTAGGCCGTTCGCTCGACAGGCTCGGCGAGGCGGCGGCCGAAAAAGGGCTGCCTCTCACCTCGCACCGCCTCACACCTGACCCCTCCGAGTCCTTCTGGTCGACCTTGATCGGGAGGGGCTATCCGGCGCCGCGCGCGAAGTTCCGCTGGTGCACCGACCGGCTCAAGATTTACCCGTCGAACCGCTTCATCTCGCAAGTGGTCAAGGCGAGCGGAGAGGCCATCGTCGTGCTTGGCACGCGCAAGGCCGAGAGCCAGGCGCGCGCCCGGGCGATGGAACGAGCCGAGGGAAAGAGGGTGCGTGAACGCCTCAGCCCGAACGGCAAGTTGCTCAACTCCTACATCTACTCGCCGATCGAGGACTGGTCGAACGACGATGTCTGGACCTTCCTGATGCAGGTCAGGAATCCGTGGGGCTTCGACAATAAAGAGCTTCTGACCATGTATCAGGGCGCGTCGGCCGATGGCGAATGCCCGCTTGTCATCGACGCGACCACGCCAAGCTGCGGCGACAGCCGGTTCGGCTGCTGGGTCTGCACGATGGTCGAGAAGGACAAGTCGATGACGGCGATGATCCAGAACGACGCCGAAAAGGAATGGATGCTGCCGCTGTTGGAGCTTCGAAACGAGCTCGACATTCGCGACGAGGTCAGCGGCAAGCGCGACGACCGACACCTGCGTGACTTTCGGCGGATGAACGGTTCTCTGCAGGTTCACAACGGTCGGATGGTGCATGGCCCCTATTTGCAATCGGCGCGCGAACATTGGCTGCGCCGCGTGCTCGAAGTGCAGCGGCACGTGCGCGAGCACGGGCCGCCGGGCATGGAGACGATCGAATTGATTTCGATGCCCGAGCTCCGAGAGATTCGCCGTCTCTGGGTCGTGGAAAAGCATGAGATCGAGGACAACCTGCCGCGCATCTACGAGGAGATCCTGGGCGAACCGTTCCCCGACGGCCGCATGGACGACAGTTTGGCTTTCGGGCGCGAGGAGATCGACCTACTGCGCGAGCTTTGCGGCGAGGACATGCTCCACTTCCAGCTTGCCCGCGAGCTGCTCGACCTCGAGCGCCAGCACCGCTCGATGGCGCGACGGGCCGGCCTCTTCAAGGCGCTCGAGCAATCGCTAAGACGCGGTTCCTATGAAAGCGCCGAGGAGGCGGTGGAGACGGCTTTCCGGCGCCGCGATCTGCTTGACGACCTGCGAGACGACGACGACCTTCCGCTGACGGAAACGCAGCCCGAAGGCGGCGCGCCGGGTCCGACCTCATGATTCTCGACGAGATCGTACTTCATGATTTCGGGGTTTATGGCGGCCGTCAGAAGATAGCGCTCACTCCGACCAGCCCGAGCAAGCCGGTGATCCTGTTCGGCGGCCTCAATGGCGGCGGCAAGACCACTTTGCTCGATGCGCTGCAGCTCTGCTTCTTCGGCAATATCGCGCAGTGCTCGGGGCGTAACGACCTCGCCTATGACGAATATCTGCGTCGCAGCGTCCATCATGGCGCCGCTGTCCCTGAAGCGGCCGTCGAGGTCGCCTTCAGGCATACCGTTGACGGCGAGGTTCAGAACTGGCGACTGACCCGCTCATGGACGGCGGGAGACACGGTGCGGGAGCGATTCCAGGTGATCCGCAACGACCGCCTCGACAAGGTCGCGAGCGAGCAATGGAGCGCCCAGGTCGACGACTTCATTCCGGCGCGCATCGCCCATCTCTTCCTTTTCGACGGGGAAAAGGTCGAAGGCTATGCCGATCTGGAGCAGGCTCCCGCGCTGATCAGGACGGCCATCCAGAACCTTTTGGGTCTCGATATTGTCGAGCGGCTTGGAACCGATCTCATCGCGATCGAGCGCAAGCGCAAGATCGACCTCAAGACGCCTCAGGAGACCGAAGTGCTGAATGCGCTTCGCGACCAGATTCGGTCAGTCCTCACCGAGCGTTCCTCCCTCGTGCGCGACAAAGCGTCCGGCCACAATGATCTCGATCGGCTACGCCGCACCAACGTCGAGATCGACGAGCGCTTCGAGCGCGAGGGCGGCAATCTGTTCGAGGACCGTGGACGGCTTGAAGCCGAACTCGCGGTTGCGCTGAGAGGACAGGAGGTCATTCGCCGCTCGCTGCGGGACGCTGTCGGCGGTGCGGCCCCCTTGGCCCTGGTCTGGACCTTGCTGGAGGAGGTACAACGCACGGCGGAATCGGAGCAGCACGCCGTCTTGTGCGCACAGACCGCGGGAGTCGTCGGCGAGGAATATGCCTCCCTGCTCGCGTTGCCTGCAGTCGCCACGGCGAGCGTGAAGCTTCGCTCGGAAATCGAGAGCCATGCAGAAGCGCGGCTCGCGGTGCTGCGCACGGCCGCCAAGGCGCCGCTTCGCCTCCACCTCGAAATGGGCGCGCGCGCGAACCTCGACGCAATGCTCGATGGCGAGCTCGCCGAAGTCGTCGGCAATATCGGCGAACTGGTTGAGCAGGATCGCCATCTCGACGAGAGCATTGCCCATATGCGCAGCCTGCTGGCCGCTGTTCCGACGGAACAGGCGATCGCGGAGTTGATCGCACAGCGTGAGGCCGCGCGTTCTGAACTCCAGCGGGCCGACTACGAGCACCAACGGCGTGAAATTGAAATCGCCCGGCACGATCGCGAGCTGGAGACGCTTCGCGACCGTGAAACGAAGCTGCTTGAGGTCGTAGCAAAAGCCCAGTTCGAGCAAGAAGACGTGTCCCGTGTTCTCACCCATTCGGCCCGCGTGAGAGAGACTCTTGGTCGCTTTCGAAGGGCGGTCGTCGACCGTCATGTCGCGCGCATCGAGGCGTTCGTCCTCGACAGCTTTCGACAGCTCGTCCGCAAAGAAGGGCTTGTGACAGGCCTCAGGATCGACCCGGTCACATTCGAACTTGCGCTCATCGGGCGTAACGGGCGCGCCGTTACCGCCGAGCGCCTGTCGGCCGGCGAGCGACAATTGCTCGCGATTGCGATGATCTGGGGCTTGGCTCGCGCGTCCGGGCGGCCACTACCCACGGTGATCGACACTCCGCTCGGAAGGCTCGACTCCGAACATCGCTCCCGTCTCGTCAGCCGCTACTTCCCTAAGGCGAGCCACCAGGTCATGCTTCTGTCGACCGACGAGGAGATCACCCGCCGCTACTATCGCGAGTTGCGGCCCTCGATCGGCCGGACCTATCGCCTCCGCTTTGACGAGGCCGAGGCGAGAACCATTGTCGAACCTGGCTATTTTGCAGAGGAGGAGCTCGCCTGATGCCGATCGAGCATATCCGGCTGTCGAAGCAGGCCCGGGAGCAGTTGATACGCCTCAAGCGATACACTGGCATCGAGCATTGGAACGTGCTGTGCCGCTGGGCCTTTTGCCGCTCGATCGCTGAAGCCGGGACCCCGCCGCCCGCCAAGATTCCGGCCGACAGCAATGTCGAAATGTCCTGGAAGGTGTTCGGCGGCCGACAAAGCGAGCTTTATCTCGCTCTGCTAAAGGCCCGCTGCCTCCAGGACGAAATCGCACTGGACGAAGAAACCCTGTCGCAACAATTCCGGCTCCACCTGCACCGCGGCATCGGCTATCTCGCCAACGACCGCGAGCTACGGTCGATCGCTGCGCTGGCGAGCCTAGCGAAGGACCGCGTCAGTCCTCCGGCGCATTCTCGTCGATGAAGCTGATATATTTACCGATCTGATCGATCGCCTCTTCCATCATCGGCTTCAAATGCTCGCCTTGGACGAGCAGGGTGTCGACTTTGAGCTGTTTCAGGTAGTTCAGCAAATCGTTGAGCGCCTTGACCGGGGTGTTCTGTTCGCGATGCGCGTCCATCTCGCCGGCAAGGCTTCTCACCGGAATTGCATCTTCTGGATTCGCCAGGTTCAGGCGTCGCGCGAAATTGGTGGTTCCGCTCTTGGAATCGTAGCGGGCAACCTTCTGCCAGATTCGGATGTCCTCGGCTTTCTCGAAGACGTTTTCATTCTCGGAATCCGGGTCGTCACCTGCAGACTTGCGAGGCTTTGAGAAAGCCCAATTGAAGAGCGCGGCTTCTCCTTCATCGGTCAGTTGAAGGCGATCGGGCGAAAAGCCGAATTCGGTCCTCGCATGCGGGCTGGCGAGAATGTTGTCGAAAAAATACTGGTCGCCGGCACCAAGCTTGTTGCCGGCCTCCTCGATTTGCTCCTCGTAATTCGCTTTGAAGTGACTGAAGGCTGACGCAGCCTGGATGTTTTTCCGGATGGCGTCCGGCTTGAGCGGAAGCTCGGCCGCGATGCGGTTGAGAATCGGCTCCTCGAGTCGAAGCGGTTCGCTCGGGCCATATTGCTCGTAAAAGGCGCTTTCGTAGAGTGAAATGATATAGAGATTCGTCGCATATGGACCCCAGCCTTGCGCCGGCATCACATGGCGCACGCCCATCAGCCTCGGCAGCTTTGTGCGCAGCTCAGCAGCGTCCTTTGCCATGACGGGATAGACGGTCAGTTTTTCGGTATCGGCGATGAGCTGGGCGATCTTGCCGATAAGCATGGTCTGCGGATTCTGTTGGGACTGCGGCGCCGAGGCCTTGATCATGCGGTCAAGCTTCTTGCGCTCGCGCTCGAGCCGCTCGGGCAGGCGCTTAAGCAGCGATACCCTCGTATTGCCCTCGACGACGATATGGCCCTTGCCGCTCGGATGCTTCCAGACGAGAATCTGATCGACCGGAATCCAGCCTTGCTCGATGATCGAGGCTTCCAGAGCGGCGGCCTTATAGACCTCGTACACCCTCGCAACGAGCTGCTCCTGGATCTGCGGATCGAAGGTAGCGTCCGGATTTTCGTAGCCTGGGGCCGGCTTCGGCGCGATGCGCGGATTGTTGGGGTCGAGCGCGATGTCGTTCAGGGCGAGCTCGATCGGTTTGCCCAGGTCGTTCTTCCTGAAATCATGGTTGCTAGTCACTGGAGGTCCTTCCGGTATCGCTGTTGAGTTCTAGAGTGAATTGCGCGCGCCCGTCATCGGAAAGCAGTCGTTCGGCGCGGGCAAGATGTGTCATGGGCAGGCGCGGCGGCACGAGCCGCGATACGATCAGCGCGAATTGGGCGAGCTGATCGCGAGGCTCGACGAGGCGCAGCTCTTCGCGAAGCGAAGAGAGCCAGCTCTGCAGTTGCGATGCCTCATCGTCCGAAAGCAGCAGCGCTTCGCTGCCGCCAAAGGGAAGTGGCGCCTTGACCGCCAATGCGAACGCGCCGGGATCGGAAGCATAAGCCTGCTCGATGGCGCTGCGGTTATGGCAGTCGGCCAGAAATGCCGAAAGCGGAGCCGGGAGCGAGGGGCGGTGCCGCAAGGTGACGTAGCGAAGCCACGTCGTGCTGCGGCTCCGCACGTAGCCCCGATTGCCCTGCGCCGCGCCGGGCGTCCGGCTCAGCTCCTCCTGGGCGAAATAGGCGGCCGTCAGCACCCCACCCATTTGGCGTCTGAACTTCTGATCGCCCTCGGGCAGACCAAGCCCGGGCCCCAGCACATCGAGGAATTCGCTGGGATCGGAGCGCTCCGCTCCCATTCGGCTGAAATGATTGTAGATCGCCCGAAAAGCTTCGGAGTTCGCGGGCGTCTCAACGAACACGCCCCAGCGCGCCTTCTGCTCGAAATCCTTGGCTTCGCCGAAATAGGGTAGGCCGTAGAACATGAGCCGTGGCGGATGGTCGGGCGAGCAGGTCGCCAGGGCCGCCATGGCCTCACTTCGTGATCGGCCCTCGACCCGATAATGGGCGAGCAGCTCTGCGCCGATCGCCAGCATGTCGCCGGTGTCGGCAAAATCGATGTCTTGCAGCTCGGGCAACAGGTGGTCGTCGATTTCCTGGTAGAGCCAGCGCTGATCGAACCTGTAGGCCAGTGCCGGATTGTCCACCTGAACGACCCAGGCCTCGGTCTTGCCGGGAGCGTAGCGGACGCACCGGCCTGCCGCCTGCATCAGCTTGATGACGCTCTCGGTGCGGTACGTAATGACAACAGAATCGATCTGCGGGTCGTCATAGCCCTCGAGCAGCATTTGCGCGGAGATCAGGATCGAGCGCGGCTTCGCTGCGAACAGCGCGAGAAAGTCCTCATTGTCGAGGCCGTGGGAGTTGCCGGTCCCATCGATGAACCCGACGTCGGTGGCGCGGAGCGGATGGTCGGGATCGGCGTCGATCGCCGCGGCGAGGCGCTCATGCAGTTCGCGCATCTGGTCAACGCGAGTGACGAGCACCAGGGTCTTGCGGAAGCGATCGTCGCAGTCGGCAACGAGCTGGTCGATCAGCGCGTCCATCGTCTCGTCAGACAGGCTGAAATCGGGAACCTCGAACGGCTCGAAATGTGGGGTGATGATCGCGCCGCGCTCGGCGAGCTCGCGATAGGTGATCGTGAAGGCGATTTCGTCGATGCCGATCGGAAGCAGGTCCGGACGGTTCGGCGTGGCAGTGAGGAGGAGCACCGGATAGCCGTGCGCCTTCTCGAACATCGGCTGATAGGTTGGCGCGGCGGCGTGGTGCGCCTCGTCGATCACGACCAACGCCGGTGGCTCCTCCGCTGTGGCGATCGCCGTCTGGGCCTCAGCGAGCATCACGAAGACGACGCGCTTGGCGAGGTCGGCGGCGCCCGGGGGAAGCGAGGCCGGATTGGCCTCGAGCAGCTTGGTGAGCTCGCGGTTCGCCTGGCTGTGCAGCGATTTGCGGTGTGTGACCCAAAATGCCTTGGATGTCGTCGAGCCAGCGCGGGCCAGCGTCTCCAGGATGATACGAAAGGCCGTCCGGGTTTTTCCGGCTCCGGTCGGCAGAACAAGACCGATATTGCCATGAAGCCGGCGTCGAAACGCGTCGAGACAGTGCGCGACCGCCGCGTCCTGGAACGACCAGTCCGGACCCGACCGCGACGGCTGCGACCAAGCGTCGGCCAGCTCGGCGCTTTGCGCGCCGACCTCGGCAAGAGACAGCCTGACCACTGCGGGCGGCAGCGACAAGCGCTCGGCGATGAACGGGATGTCTACCGATGCGCCACCAGCGGCCGAGAGGACCCGATTGCCGGTTTCGCTCAGCCGCCGCTTGTCCTGCAGTTGCTCGGACGGCGTACGAGGTCCGATGCGCTCGGCCGCGGTCTTCAACGTGTCGAAGGTCTGCTGGTTGAGCCCCCGGCTCGAATCGTCCGATAGAACCGCGTGGACCCGATTGGGGTGAATGGGCGGCAGGTTTCCGTCCGCCGCGTCGGCCAGCAGCTTGGCCACCGCAGCGACCGTCCCCGTCTCCAGATAAAGCGGGACGAGCAGGTGCTCAACCAACTCCTGAATCTCTGAATGGGTGACGTTGAAGCGTGCCAATTCCAGCCTCCGTTAACGGTCACATATGCCATGCCATAGCGTTTTGCAAGTGTTTTGAAAGACAATGCCGGCCAATATCGGAATGAATGCGGAAACGGGTTGATCACCGGGCGTGCCTGTGCAATATGCCGCGCTGGCGACGGTCGCGTTTCGATGTTTGAGGGCATTCGATCGCCAGAATGACGAAGCCCCGCGAGGACCCTTGTCGGGTTGTCGCGGGGCTCTGGGGTCCGGTGCCGTTTGCGGTGCGGCAGTGACGGGTCACCGGCTCACGCGAGGATCGATAATGTGACGACGGTAAAGAATCAACTGCCGCCCATCACCAGCTTCTCCCGGAGCCTGCCTGCGGGACGCATCCACCAGTTCATGCGCTTGGCCGGCCATGATCCGGTTCGGGCGCAGGCGCTACACGACTGGAACGAAGCGATCGGGTCGGCCTTGTTCAGGCCCCTGCAGAAGCTTGAGCTCGCGCTGCGCGCCCGCATCCCGGCCGCCTTCGAGAGAATCTACGGTCCTGCTTGGTATCAGGGCCCGGGCTTCAAGAAGAAGTCCGACCTGGCTGACCGCAAGAGCATCGCCGCGGCAATCCAACGGCTCATGGCTGCCAGCCTGCCCATCGACTCCGACGCCATCATGGCGAAGGCGCCCTTCGGCCTCTGCGTCGGCCTGCTTCGGCCGACCTACAATCCCAACGTCTGGAGCAAGGAACTGCACCGCACCTTCCCCGCGCTTCCCGTGAGCGAGGGCCGGGACGGTCTCGCCAGCATCGCCTCGCATGCCGCCTGGCTCCGCAACCGCATCGACCATCACGAGCCGTTGGTGGAGCTCGACCTTTCCCTCAGCCACAGCAAGATCCTGAAGGCGCTCAGCTGGATTGATCTTGTGCTCGCCGCGCGTGCTCGCAGGGATACGGCGGTCCAGCAGCTCCTCCGCGCGAAGCCTTGAACGTGCCGGCGCCGCCCCCTTGGTCCCGGGATGAGACGCTGGTCGCCTTGTCAGTGGCGATGATCTGCGGGCGTCATATTCGGATGTGTGATCCAGAGGTCGGCGAGCTCTCGGATTTGCTGCGCGCAGCCACGCCCAAGGTCGCGGCAACGTCGGCGCGCTTCCGAAATCCTCACGGTGTGGCGCGCAAGATCCGGCGATTTACTGATCATCTCGCCGAGCACGCGGAGTTTGCGCTGTCGCCAGTCGAGGAAAACCTCTGGCAGGAATATTCCTCGGACCCGCAGGGCCTGGCTGCTGCGGCGGCGCAAGTTCGCCACCGCCTCGCCGCAGCTGGCGCGCGGGGCGACTTTCCGTCCCACGGACCGCCTCCATCGGCTATCGCGGCGGTTGGCCACGAGGACCAGGGTGTCGCCTGGCTCTATGTCGCGGCCCTTTTTGGCATCGTCACTGAATCGAACGAGATCTTCGTGAAGGTGGGGCGAAGCAACGATGTCCCACGCCGCGAGGCCGACCTCAATTTCGCGCTTCCCCGGCGGCTGGGCCTGCGGTGGCGGATGATCGCAAGCTGGAGAACGCCGACCGAGATGGCGGCGCATGTCGCCGAGCAGACAATCCTGCAATCGGAGGCGGCCGCCGGCCGTTCCGCTGGTGGCGAGTTTCTCTTGATAGCGTCACAAGGTGTCGGGCGGTTGCTTCACAGGTGCGGTCGCGTCATCCGATCCAGCCTAACTGAGGAAGAGCCCGCGCGCTCGCAGGAATGCAAGCTGCGCCTGCGCCGCGCCGCGGGTAAGATCGGGAGCATTAGCAGTAGATCGTGCGCCGCTGGACGCCGTCATAGCGGCAATCTCGGCCTTTCGAGGTCTAGCCGCCGGCGGGCTCGGCGCGCTCCGCATCGATATGAACGGACAGGGCGCGCATAGCCTCATCGCGGTGAACCGCGCGGAACCAGCCTGCACCAGAATCGCCGAAGGTCTCCACCATCGCCTCACGCATGCCTCGCGTGACCTGCCCGTCCTCGTAAAGCTCCACGCTCAGCATACCGGAGTCAGCCGCCACCAACGCAAGCAGCTCGGGTCGCATCGTGCGCGCGGTGATGCCTTCGCCGGCCTCGTCGATTTCGGCAAGCGGAAGCATGCAATGGTCATGCGGCCCCTGGACGACAAGGTGCAGGCCTTTCGGCATGCCCGTTTTCGGCAATGGTCCTCTGCCCATCTCGCCAAGCTCAATGTGGCTATCTACCTTGCGAAGCTCGGCGCGCTTCGCAAGCGTCTCGCGCGCCCAGTCGAAGTCATCTGCCGCCCCGTACAGGAAGCGACTGCTCTGCGCGAGCTGCTGCCGGTTCTGGCCGGCGACAGCTTCGTCGTCCATCTCGGCCGAGAGCCCGTCGCGAAAGGCGTCCCGGACTCGAAGCATCCGCGCGTGGCGATCGGGGTCGATCTGTGCTTTGTCGATTGCCTCGTAACGCGCCACGATCGTCGGGCAGAGCAAGTTGAGCAACAGGTCCGGAGCGATCGGAAGCGCGACCATGATGCCATGGGAAGCAAGACCGGTGTCCCCGTAGGCAAAGGCGTTGGTCCGCGAAACGGGATGGTCCGACAGGACCAGGCGGGCACGGCCGGATGGCGCGAACAAAGTCGGCACCAGGCGAAGCAAAGATGCAACATGATCGCCCCGCTCGAGGAAGATCCTCGCGGCGCTGAGCCGGAGCGCCGCCTCGGACGGCATCGCCATGGCCGGATCCTGGTCCGGATCATATCCTATCTCGCGTATGATGTCGCGAAGCTGGCCGGCCAGATGCTTCGGCGTGGTCCGGCTGAAATGCGTGCGGAGCAATTGGGTCGCGAAAAGATCGGCCAACGCGACGCGGTCCTCCGCTTCAAGCCAGGCGACGGAGCGGCGCTCGACGATCTCGCCGATTAGCCGCGCGGAGCGCGCGTCGACCTCGCCGAACAGATGTTCGAATTTCCACTCGCCGCCGTCAAACGTGACGGTGTTGAAATCGTTCTCGGAGCCGGCGTTGAGGATTGAGGTCAGGAACGACTCTCCGGAGCGTTTGTCGAAAACGAATATCGACCGGCGCTTTGGGTCCGCCGCGAAATGGCGCAGCTGCGCCTGGGTAACGAAATGATGCTTCTTTGGCGGTCGGTTCATGCCGTCCTAGATAGGAGGTCCCGCCACTGCTTGGAGAGGCAAGGGCGTATCCAGCCGCGAGCGAGACAATCCAGCTCTCTGCAATTCCCAATGTCTCCTGGAAAAACGATGTGCAGACAGTCACTTGTCGAACATCGCGAGACAGTGCCTTTATCTTGCCTTCCCCTGTCCCCTTCCGACCGAGACACCCATCAACCTGCCGAGCACGAAAAAAGGAAGCGACGCACGAAGGCGCCGCTCCCTTGAATGTCAGTCATTGAACCGCCGCCTATGAAGCACGCTGATATGCGGCCTCGGCGTCCTCAGGGCCCTCGAAACTCTGTTTCCAGAGCAGATTGACAGGCTCACCTTCGCCATCGACCAGACACGTTCCTGTGTGCCAGCGGCCATCGAGGAAGCTCAGGACCGCGATCCGCGAAAGCTCGACCTCGTCCTCGCCGAAGTCCATCCCGACATCGAGATGCTGCCCGAGATAACGCTGCTTCACGCGCGCCTCCCAGAGAAAATCCATCGCTTCGGCTTCCATGATCCGGACCGCCAGGATCGATCCGAACTCGCTTCTCAGAGCCTCGACGCGCGCTTCGCAGCTGCCGGTTCCAATCGCGGAAATCATCGTCATTTGCCGTCTCCTTCATCGTCTTCAGGATCGAAGACGGCGCATGAAGTGCGGGTGGCGGAGCGGCTGTCAGGGACGCCAAAGGCGCCGCGAAGCGGGGCGTGGGGGAGCCGATTTGCGCAGCAAATTGGGGGGACCGCGCATCCTTGAGAGCCGTTTCGCCGCCCGCCACACTGGGCCAACAACGAGACAAGACCCCCACCTCCAGAGGTCATCTTCGCGGCTGGATCGCCCATCGGGGCGGTGGCATGATGACGGCATGAACAGTGACGACCGCCAGAAGCTGCACCAGCGCATCACCGAGACGCTCACGTCAACCATGTACGCTCTGGCAGGCGATCCCGACGAGGAGCCAACGCCGCTCAGCATGGGCTCGACCCTTGCCCATGCCGCGCTCAGCACGATCGAGCAGTCCGGATTCGAAATCGTCAGGAAGCGCTAGGAAACAGTCGAGAGGCAAAGAAAAGGCCCCGGCGGCGGACCGCCGGGGCCTAAGGAAGCGCTGGGGAGAGGCGCTTCCTATTCGAGCTCGGGCTGCTCTTCGGCCGCCCCGTCCTGGCGCGTGCGGCTCAGGAATTGCACGTCGTCGGCGATGATCTCGCAGCCGTAGCGATCGACGCCTTCCTTGTCGGTCCACTTGCTATAGTGGATGCGGCCGCGGACCGAGACGAGCATGCCCTTGGCGGCATATTGCGCGACCACCCGGCCGAGGCCGTTGAAGCAGGTCACGCGGTGCCACTCGGTATCCTTGACGGTGAAGCCGCTCTCCGGATCCTTCATGGTCTTGCCCTCGCCGTCGCGCTTGGGCCGGCTGGTGCCGAGGTTGAAGGTGGCGATGTCGGTGCCGCCATTGGTCGAGCGAAGCTCGGGGTCGGCGCCAAGATTGCCGACGAGAAGGACGATGTTGGTCATGAGAAGTCTCCTGATGCTGCCGCCGGGACCATCCCGATCGACAGCCCCTCAGAAGGCGAGGCCAAAGCGGCGGCGCGCACCGTAGGGCGAAGCCCAAGGGGAACCCCGGACCAAGGCTGGCGCGGGCAGCCCGAAGGGCAACACGGGCCGCAGGGCCGCGGGTTGCGGGCCGCCGCTGCCGAGACAGAAGGGCTGGAGGACGAAATCGGGACGGCCCGACGGCTCAGAAAAGGAAGCGGTCAGACCCCCAAATCGACCGGGTGAACCGCAATCCTGACGACCCTCAGGCCGCCTCAGCCAAGGCCGCGATCCGCTGTTCGCACAGCTCGCGCACGAGGCCCTGGAGCTGCTCGACGCGGCCGGACAGCCAGGCGAGCTGCTCGTCGCTGATCCGGTAGTGGCGTGAGTAACGCGCCTTCACATAGGCCTCGCGGAGAAGCTCGTAGCAGCGCCGCTCGAACTTGCTGTCGCGCGGCCAGACCGTCTTCAGCCGGGGCTCGACATCCTCTGCGAGCTGGCGGAGCTGGTTGAGATTGTGCGTCTTCGGGCTGTAGAGCGTGCGCACCAGAAACAGGCAATGGTAGAAGCGCTCGGTCGCTTGGTGAAAGTCGAAAGCGGCTTCCTTTAGGTACCCCTTGGCCAGAGCGCCCTGCGCCAATTCGAGCCGCCTGCCGGCGCTCTCGAACCATTCGTCATAATAATCCTGTGTTTCCTTCAGCGCCTCGGCCGGCGACAGCGGCCGCGGCTCGGCGAACGAATGACCCGGTTCCTCGAAGAGGACGATGCCCTCGCGCAGGATATCTATGAAGAAATAGCGGCCGAGCCCGAGCTTCTCGTTCACGTCGTCGAGGCTGTGATAGATGAGACTGACTGGAGTTCTCAGCCGCGCGCCGGAAGCCAGTTCCTCAAGCAGGCGCTCCTCGGTCTTCGCCCAGAATTCCGGGACGTCGGTCAGCTCTTCCCGGTCCACAACGACGAGCAGGTCGTAGTCCGAGAAGTAGCGCCCGACCGGATCCTCGACCCAATCGCCGCGCGCATAGCTGCCGAACAGGATGACCTTGAGCAGCCGGCCGCCCCGCAACTTGGGCATGGTGCGCCGCCCCATCGCGAAGGCGAAGCCCTCGCGGACCAGCTCGACGACAAAGCCGAGCTCGCTCTGCTTTCCATCCGGCAAATGCTTTGGACTGCTTTTCATCACGCCCTCAACGTCGCTTTCCCGCCGAAAAAGACAAGTGCAAACCTCTCCTTGCCTGTCTTCCTGACTGGCGCGCGCCAGTCGCGCGGCTGTGCAAACTCGATTATGCTGGGTCGCGCATTTCGCGGAACGGGGGACTGGCTTGGCCGACGTTACCTTCGATGGTCTGCTGCGGCGGCACGCCAATGACTGCGCGCTGCTGATCGGCAACGGCATCAACCGACATGGCGGGCCGAGAACGAATTCGTGGGACCGGCTCCTGCTCGAGATCGCACGCGATTGCGCGATTAACCTCCGCTCTGTCCCGCCCGGCACCGCGCTGACCGAGTTTTACGACATCCTGGAACTCAAGAGCACGGCGCGAACGACCACGCTGCAGGCGGAATTCTGCGCGCTGATGAAACATTGGCGCGCGCAGGCGCATCACCGGCGGATCATGGGCTGGGCGCGGCGCCATGACGTGCCGGTGCTGACGACCAATTTCGACGAGGTGCTGAGTGCGGCGGCGGACGCCCGCTTCCTGCGCCCCCGGCAGGAGACGTTCACGGATTTCTATCCATGGGAATGCCGCTTCGCGCACCAGCTTCATCCCTCGCCGTGCGGCGGGTTCGGGATCTGGCACATCAACGGAATGGCGCGCTACCGGCGGAGCATCAGGCTCGGACTCAGCCATTATATGGGCTCGGTCCACCGCGCCCGCGGCTGGCTGCACCGTGGATCGGGAAGCCTGTTCGACGGCAAGAACCGGGTGAACTGGGAGGGCAAGGCCAGCTGGATGCACCTCGTGTTCAACAAGCCGCTGGTCATCTTCGGGCTCGCGCTCGAGGAGAATGAGGTGTTCCTGCGCTGGCTGCTCATCGAGCGGGCCAGGTATTTCAGCAAATTCCCGGATCGCAGCCATCCGGCCTGGTATGTCTACCCGCACAAACCGGACGACGATCGCGAGCCCGGCAAGCTCTTCTTTCTCGAAGGGATCGGCGTTCGGCCCGTGCGGGTCGCGAGCTATGACGCGATCTACGATGCGGGCGCCTGGGGGCATTAGGCGGGCAGCAGGCCGCCGCAAGCGGAGGTCAAAGGAGTGGCAGGTCGTCCGAAACCCGGCGGGCAGACGATCGATGCGCCAAGCTGACAAGAATGAAGTCGAGCTCGCAGACGGCTGTTGAAGTAAATGGTTCGCAATTCTCCATCGGAGGCGTAGAGGCAAAGAAACGCGCCAGAGGCATCGCGAATGGGGAAGCGATTCAAGGGCAAAGCTGCGCTTGCTCTTCTTGCCATAGCAAGCACCGTCCCGGCATGGGGGCGGGCTCCGACCGATGCGACTGTGCGCGTTGTCGATATCGGAGCGGGTCTCTGTGTTGTGATCGCTGTCCCCGGCGGCCATGGAATGCTTTACGATGCGGGACCGCGTGGGGGCACGCGCTGCGTCGACGCGGTGCGCGAGCTGGTCCCGGGCGGACGTCTTAATCTTGTCGTGCTGAGCCATTCGGATGTCGACCATATCGGCATGACGATGGCGCTGCTCGCCGATCTGCGCGACCGGCGCGGGCGGGTCGTGCCGCGCCTCTACACAGCCGATGCCGTCATCCATCCGGGCGATGTGCGGCCCCGGGCCCGACCTCGGCGCGGGGCAGTCCGCTCCACGCCGCGCCCGCGACCCATCGACATGGAGCGCAACGCCATTGCCGAGCAGGCACGGCTTGGCGCGCGGGTCTTCAACCTACGGGAAATGACGCAGCCCGCGAGCGGCGGCCGGCAGCCGCTGCAGATTCGTCTGGGCGACAGCTTCGCCATCGGCGCGGGCCGGGCGACGTTTATCGCCGGCTGGGGGAATGGCCGGGACATCGAGGGGCCGGGCGAGGGCCGCCTGAGCGGCGGGCCGATGCACAACGCGCTGAGCATTGTGATCCGCTTTGAGTATGGCGGGAATTCCATCCTGCTCACGGGGGATACGGTGGGACGCATGATTGGCGATCCGCCCGGAACCTGTGCCTATGCCGAGCGGATCATGGTGAGCCGAGCGGCCGCCGTGCCGATCCGAAGCGACGTGCTGATCGGGCAACATCACGGCGCCGACAACAGCGCCAGCACTTGCTTCATCCAAGCGGTCAGGCCGGGCTTCGTCGTCTTTTCGGCTGGGGCGCAGCATGGCCATCCAACCCAGGCGGCGGTCGATCGTCTGACCGATCCCACCCTGCTCCAGCCGGTGCCGCTTGCCAATATCTTCCGGACCGACCGGGGTGACAATCCGGGGCCGCGCGAAATGACTGCTGGCAGCGGAGGCTGCAAGGATCCCGCGGGCGACGATGATGTTGAAGTTCGCATGCCGCTGACCGGGCGGGTGACGGTCGATTACACGGGCAGTTCACGGCCTTGCCCGCCTTAGGAGCGGCGGATGGAGCGTGGCTCAAGGCAACCTTTTTCGTAAGGAAACAGTGCGCATACGGGCTTGTCACCGCTGCACGCCAGCAGAGTTAGACGAGAAGCGCGGCCTTCCGCCGAAGCCAGGGATCGGCGGTCCGCGCGATCGTAGTCAGCTCGTCCGGGAAGCAGCGATCCTGGAAGACGGCGACCTTCTCGAGTGACCCGCCGGCGGCGGCGCCTCGACGTCGGGCCCGTAGCGGGAGGCGAGCGCGGCATAGTTGGATCGCAGGATCTGGGCGCGGCGAAACAGCGACGTGACCCGCACCAGCAGATCGCGGGCATTGAAAGGCTTGGGGACATAATCGTCCGCCCCGAACTCTAGGCCGATGGTCTTGTCGGCTCGCAAATAACTGCCTCGCGCCCATATCGGTCATCCGATGACGATTGGGATTTTCGCAATCGAGGTTGTTTCGAGCGTCTCTCCAGCCTTGACGACGACATGGATAGAAGTCCGACGCATCTTTCTCGGCGATCGAACCGGCAATGGCCAGGCTTCGTAAGATCTCGACATGCTTTGAGCCGGGCTCATCAAGATCCAACGTTGAACGAGATTATGATCTGAGCCCTGTCATGGCTAGTTGGGGTCGGCCGCCAAAGGCGGTAAGGCGGGCCGGGAGGTGACGTCGTGACTGCGGACGCGCACGAAGAAGGTTCCGTCGAGCAGCCATCGCCGCCGGCAGGAGGCGACGTCGTCTACCGCCATCGCTGGGCAACCCGGCTCTGGCACTGGCTCAATGCGCTGACCGTGTTCATCATGCTGATGAGCGGGCTGATGATCTTCAACGCCCATCCCCGCCTCTATTGGGGCCAATATGGCGCCAATGCCGACCGGGCGTGGCTGCAGATCGCCGGCAATGCCGAGCGGGGCGCGTTGATTGTCGGCGGATTCGAGATTCCGACCACGGGCGTTCTAGGCCACTGGCGCGACAGCAATGGCAATGTGCAGACCCGCGCCTTTCCGAGCTGGGCGACGATCCCCTCCAACTACAATCTCGCCGGTGCGCGCAGCTGGCACTTCCTGTTCGCCTGGCTGCTCGTCGTGCCGGGGCTGCTTTACTGGCTGGTGAGCTTTCTCAACCGCCACATCCAGCGCGACCTCGCCCCGAAGCGCGCGGAATTGTCGCCGCGCCATATCTGGCAGGACATCAAGAATCATGCCCGGCTGCGCTTCCCGACCGGCGCGGCGGCGCGCGATTACAATATCCTGCAAAAGGCCAGCTATCTGGGCGTGCTGTTCGTGCTGCTCCCACTGGTCGTGCTGACCGGGCTCACCATGTCGCCGAGCATGAATGCGGCCTGGCCCTGGCTGCTCGATATTTTCGGCGGCCGGCAATCGGCGCGCTCGCTGCATTTCATCGCCGCGATGCTGATCGCGTGCTTCATCGTCGTTCACCTCGTGATGGTCGTCCTGGCCGGGCCGATCAATGAGGTGCGCTCCATGATCACCGGCCACTACCGGCTGCCGAAGGAAAAGCCATGAGCGCGCGGATGAGCCGCCGCCGGATGCTCGCCTCGCTCGGCGCCGGCACGGCCGGGCTCGCTTTGGCGGGCTGCGATCGGGTGGCGCGCTCGGCTCCGTTCAAGGCGGTCGAGGGCGCGGCGCAGGATCTGACCCGATCGGCGCAGCGCCTGATCACCCATCGCATGGCGCTTGCGCGCGAGTTCAGCCCGGCCGACATTTCGCCGACCTTCCGCACCAACGGCAATGTGATGCCGTCGTCCGCCGAATATCAGGCGCATCTGGCGAACGGTTTCGCCGATTGGCGGCTGCGCGTCGATGGGCTGGTGGAACGGCCGCTGGCGCTGTCGCTCGAGCAGATCAGACGGGCGCCGGCGCGGAGCCAGATCACCCGGCACGATTGCGTGGAGGGGTGGAGCGCGATCGGGAAATGGACGGGGCTGCCGCTGAAGCTGGTGCTCGACGCGGCGCGGGTGCGGCCGGAGGCGCGCTACATCGTCTTCCACTGCGCCGACGATTTTCGCGGCATTCCATATTATGAGAGCATCGACCTGATTGACGCCTATCATCCGCAGACCATTCTCGCCTGGGCGATGAACGATCAGCCATTGCCCGTCGGCCACGGTGCGCCGCTCAGGCTCCGCGTCGAGCGGCAGCTCGGCTATAAGCACGCCAAGTTCGTGATGAGGGTGGAGGCGGTGGCGAGCCTCGATGGCATTGGACGCGGGCAGGGCGGCTATTGGGAGGATGTCGCCGGCTATCAATGGTATGCCGGCATCTGACCATCGCGATCCTCACCGGGCCGACCTTTTCAGGCAAGACGGGCTGTCTGGCGCGGTGGGCGGCGGCGCGGCAAGACGTTGCCGGCCTGCTCTCACCGGACGGTCCCGACGGCCGGCATTTCGTCGATCTCGTCAGCGGAGAGAGCGTGCCGATGGAGGCGCGCGCCGATGAACCCGAAATGGTCGCCGTCGGCCGTTTCCGTTTTCGCGCCGCGGCCTTCGACTGGGCCAATGAGCGGCTTTTTGCGGCGGCAAGCGACGTTCGCCGGCCGATCATTGTCATCGACGAGATCGGCCCGATCGAGCTACGCGGCGAGGGGCTGAGGCCGGGGCTGGAGGCGGCGCTGGCGCGGCTGGACAGCCCGCTGGTGCTGGTCGTGCGCGAATCGCTCGTGGACGCGGTGCGGCAAGCCTTCGCGATCCCTCAGGCGTCGCTGTTCACGACCGAGACCTGGCCGCAAGCCGGGCAGGACGTGGCCGCGCCGCCATAGAGCCCGGCCAGTGTGTCCGGCCGCAGAATCTCCGCGGGCGTGCCGACGCGGGGCGGGTCGCCGACGGTCACGACGAACCCGCAGCGCGCCGCGAAGTCGAGCCGGTGAGTCGAGACGACCACGATCCGGCCCGATGCAGCGAGCGTCTCGACCAGCCGGTCGATGCGCGCTGTCTGGGCGGGATCGAGCATCGCCGTCGGTTCGTCGAGCAGGCAGACGGGCGCCTCCTGGACGATCAGCCGCGCGATCAGCACGAGTTGCTGCTGGCCGCTGGACAGGCGGGAGAAGACGGCGTCGGCGAGCGTCGCGATTCCCGCCTGCGCCAAGGCGATACGCGCCGCCTCCCGATCCTCGGCGACGAGACGCGGCGACCAGCCTCGCTTTGCCGCGCGTCCGAGCGCGACCAGATGCAGGACGCTGAACTCGGCGGCGATGCTGCCGGGCGGCGGCAGATAAGCGGGCGTGCCCGGCACTTCGACCATTCCGGCGAGCGGCGCCAACAGGCCGGCGAGCGTTTTGAGGAGGCTGGTCTTGCCGCTGCCGTTTGGCCCGATCACCGCGACCAGAGCGCTTGGCGCGAGCGCGAGATCGAACGGTCCGGCGCGAAAGCCGCCACGCCCGACGACGAGTCCTCGTGCGACGAGCCCGCTCACCGCCCGCTCCGGCTGGTCGAGACGAACAAGACGAGGAAGAGAGGCGCGCCGACGCCGGCGGCGAGCAAGCCGGCGGGGACCTCGGCCGGACCGAACGCAAGACTCAGACGATCGACGATCAGGGCGAAAAGCGCGCCCAGCCAGATGCTCGCCGGCAGGAGCAGGTTGGCGCGTGAACCGACGATCAGCCGCGCGCCATGCGGGGCGAGCAGGCCGATCCAGCCGATCACGCCGCTGATCGCCACCGCCGCCGACGTCGATAGCGTCGCGCCGGCAATCGCCGCCCGGCGGAAGGCGGGCGCATTGAGGCCGAGCGAGCGCGCCTGCTCGTCCCCGAGCGCGAGCAGATCAAGGCGAAAGCCGAGCGCGAGCAGCAGCGCGAGGCCCGAAGCGATGGGCGCGGCGGCAATCCAAAGCTCGCCGGCGGTGGCGCGCGAGAATGACCCGAGCAGCCAATATGTGAGGGCGGGAAGCTGGGCGTAAGGCTCCGCGATGAACAGCATCAGCGCCAGCAATGCGCTCGCCAGCGCTCCCGTCACGATCCCGCACAGCACCAGCGACAGCCGCGGATCGCCACCGCGCGCGAGGCGGGCGCAGAGCAAGGCGAGCCCCGCCGCCGCCAATCCGCCCGCGAAGGCCGCGCCCTGCACCACCAGCATGCCGAGCCCGGCGACGATTGCCGCCGCGGCGCCGAAGCCGGCTCCGGCCGAGACGCCGAGCAGATCGGGCGCGACGAGCGGGTTGCGGAAGATGATCTGGAACGCCGCGCCCGCCCCCGCGACGCCGCCGCCGACGAGCAACGCGGTGACGATGCGCGGCAGGCGCAGGCTCAAGGCGAGCTCGGCCTCCGCCGTGCCCCCGCCCGCCAACGCGCGCAGCAGATCGCCGGCGGGGACGGCGAGCGGGCCATGGCCGAGCGCGACCAAGATCACTGCGAACGGCGCCGCGATGAGCGCCAAGGCGAGCAGGGCGCGCTTCACGCGATCCAGCGCGGAACGAGCGTGGCGGATTGGGTCTCGTTCAAGGCTATGCCGAAGAATAGGCGCTGGAAGGCGCGCGCGGGCGCCGCCACGGCGCCGGGGTCGCGCGCCAGCAGCGCGCCGCCGGCAAAAGCAAGGCAGCCAAGCAAGCGATTGAGCGAGGGCGGCCGATCGATCCAGCCGAAGGGCAGATCGGGGAGCAGGAGCAGACGCCGTCGCCCGCCGCCGCGGCGCTGCCGCCAGAAGCTGGCATTGGCGGCAGCGTCGGCGAAGGCGCGATCGAGCGTGACAATCACCTCCGGATCCCAGGCCGCGATCTGCTCGCGCGCCACCCGGCCGATGTCGTGCCCGCCGGTCGCGACATTGGTCCAGCCCGCGCCCTCCATCACCTCGCCGGCGAGTGCGCCGCGGAAACCGGTTTCGAGCCCGTCCGCGCCGCGCGCATAATAAAAACCGGGGCCGTCGACGCGGTGGGTCGACCAGCGCGCGAGGATGCGCGCCGCCGCCGCCGCCAGCGCGTCGCCGCGTGCCGCCACGCCCAGCGCCGCGCCGACCTCGCGCAACGCCTGCGGCGTATTGGCCAGCGCGCCGTCGATCAGCCGATAAGGCACGCCCAGCCGTGCCTGGACCCGTGCCGCCAACGCCGCATAAGCGGCATCCGTGTCGCCATAATCAAGCAACAGCGTTGGGCGCAGCGCCGCCACGCCTTCCAGATCCGCCGGCGCCCCGCCCGAAGCGAGAGCGCCCAGCTCGGGCAGGTCGGCGCCTGGCGGAAGCAGTTGCAGCGCCTGTCTCGACGGCCTCCGCGGCCATCCCAATAACCGCTCCGGCGCGAGCGCGAGGATCAACAGGGCGGCGGGCTGGCCGGCCGCGAACACGCCATCTTGGCGGGCTGGCGGCGCCGGGGTGCAGCCCGCCAGAGCGACAAGCCCGCCGAGCAGTTGGCGGCGATCAATTCTCACTGAGAATCTGGATCAAAAAGGCTGCTGAACATGCCAAGGCTCGAACCTAACAATTTCCCGCTCTTTGATCACGCATCGCGTCGCTGTCGAGATAGCGCCACGTCAGGCTTTCGCCACACGCCCGTAGCAAACGGCCCCTCCGGCCAACCTGGGGCCAAGCATCGATTTCTGATGTCAGCGACCGCCGCGCAGTACCGCGTCCAACGACCAATTCCCGCCGCCTCGTCCGATCAGTGGTAGCAGGATCGCCGCCCAGCTGAGATGCGTGGGCCAGGCGTCGGGATAGACGAAGATCTGGATCACCATCGTCATGCCGAGGAGCGCGAGGGCCGCGCCGCGGGTGAACAGGCCGAGCACGAGCAGGATCGGAAACAGGTGCTCGGACCAGGTCGCGGCGGTCGCCGCGACATCTGAAGACAGCAACGGCACGCGATACTCGCTTGCGAACAATTCGTAGGTGCCGTCCGTGATCGTCAGCCAGCCTTCGACCTTGGTCCGTCCGGACATGAAGAAGACCCCGGCGATGCCGAGCCGCGCGACGAGCAGGAGCAGCGCGTCGGGCAGCAGCAGGGCCAACAGCCGCTTCAGGCGATCATAGGCGGCGAAGAACCAGGTCATCAAAGCCTCTTCCGGCGATTGGCGCCGGGGAGCGGCGGTTGCACCGCTCCCCGAGCGTCAGGATCGAGGCTGGTCAGGCCGAGGCGTCAGCGAGCCGCGGCCGCGCGGCGTCTGGATCGAGGTGCAGGTGCCGGCGCGGACCAGCTTCCAGGCATTGCCCTGATAGTCGGTGCGCGAGCTTCCGGCGCAGCTGGTGCCCGGCCCGGCCTGGCAATCGTTCTGGCCGGCGCGGGCGACGCCGTAGCAGCGCTCCATGGCGGGCCGGTTCTGGGCGTCGGCGGCCGAGGCGGCCAGGGTGCCGGCTACGGCGAGCGCCAGGCCGGCGGCGATTGAGGCGTTTGTGGTGCGCATGATATCCTCTTGAACTGTAGGCGCCCGTCGCGCGATCCGGCCGGGGTGCCGGATCGCGCGGTGAACCGGAGGGCGTCGGAACCGGGTCACGAGGGGATTTCGGCGGCGGCGCGAGAAGCGTTACAAGCGGCGGGCAATTTTCGACTGGACGTCGATTGGTGTAACCATTTCCCGCGCCCGCGCGAAAAGCCACCGGGAGCGTCGATGCGGTACGGCGAGGAAGAGTTGCGGGGGTGGATGATCGGGGGGCTGGACGGCTTCTCCGCCGATCATGCCGCGCTGCTCCGCGCGCTGGTGCCGCTGCTGGGCGGGTTTTACCGCCGGCATGTGCGCGGCAATGATGCCGATATCGAGGATCTGGTGCAGGAAACGCTGATCGCCGTCCATACCCGGCGCGCCACTTACGATCGCGACCGGCCGTTCACAGCCTGGCTGTTCGCGATCGCGCGCTACAAGATGATCGACCATTTCCGCCGCCACCGCCGGCTGGTCCCGATCGAAGGGCTGGAAGACGAGCTGGCCTGCGCCGGCTTCGGCGAGGCGAGCGACGCCCGGATGGATGTCGCCGCTTTGCTCGGCAGCTTGCCGCCCAAGCAGGCCGCCGCAATCCGCGCGACCCGTATCGAAGGGCTGAGCGTGGCCGAGGCGGCGGCGGCCAGAGGCATTGGAGAATCCGACGTGAAGGTCTCGGTCCATCGTGGTCTCAAGGCGCTGATGGCGCGCGTTCAGGGCGATCGATGATGGACACCGAACGGCTCATCGAGCAACTCGCCAGCGACCTGCAGCCGGTCCGCGCGCACGACGTACCGCGGCGCATCGCCGCCGGATTGGTCGGCGGCGCGGTGGTGACGCTGACGGTCGTCATTGCCTGGCTCGGCGTGCGCCCGGACCTTGGCGAGGCGATGCGCGGCGGCGCGTTCTGGATGAAATCGGGCTATACCCTTTCGCTGGCGCTGCTCGCGATCACCGCCGTGACCCGTCTCGGCCGACCGGAGGCGACCGGATCGCGCTGGCTGTGGCTGCTGGTCGTGCCGGTGCTCCTGCTCGCTGCCTGCGGCGTCGCCGAGCTGCTGCGCGTCCCCCAGACGCAATGGCTGGCGATGTGGCTGGGCCAGAGCTGGCGGGTCTGCCCGTGGCGCGTCCTGACGCTCGCCGCGCCGATCTTCGTCGGTCTGCTCTGGTCGTTCCGCCGGCTCGCGCCGACCCAGCTGCGCCTCGCTGGCGCGGCGGCCGGGCTTGCTTCCGGGGCGTTCGCGGCGACGCTTTATTGTCTGCATTGCCCGGAGGTCTCGGTGGTGTTCGTGCTGACCTGGTATTCGCTCGGCATCCTGCTCGCGGCGCTGGCCGGCGCGCTGCTCGGGCCGCGCCTGATGCGCTGGTAATCGCCGGCGCTGTAACCGGGGTGGTCGCGCCAACGAAGTCAGAGGGCCAATCCGGCATCATCCGTTCGGGAGCTTCCCCATGACCAATCTCCGTAATGGCCTCAGCCTCGCGGCGACCGCCGCGCTCGTCGCGCTCAGCGCGACCTCGACCCCCGCCTTCGCCCAGTCGCGCGGGGCCGCCGCCACTGTCCATTGCTATGGCGTCAACACCTGTCGCGGCCAATCGGCCTGCCGGACCGCCAGCAACGAATGTCGTGGCCAGAATGCCTGTCGCGGCCAGGGCTTCCGCGAGCTGACCGCCCGGCAGTGCCGCGCGCAGGGCGGCAGCCTCACCGCGCCGACCGCGCCGAGCCAGAACCGCTAGCGCTTCGACGACTATGCCCGGCCGCACGTCGCGGCCGGGCTATTTCAGCGAGATGACCCGCATGACGATCGCCCCTTTCGCCGGCTTCGGCCTCGGTCTGCGCAAGCCGCATTATGCCGCGTTCCTTGAGGGCCGGATCGAGGTCGATTTCGTCGAGGCGATCTCGGAAAATTTCATGGTCGATGGCGGTCAGCCGCTCGACATCCTGCGCCGCGTCCGCGCCGACTATCCGATCGCGCTGCATGGCGTTTCGATGTCGGTCGGCTCAGCTGACGGGCTCGATCCGGACTATCTCGAGCGGCTGCGCCGGCTGGTCGACATGATCGAGCCGCTCTTCGTGTCGGATCATTTGAGCTGGAGCCGGATCGACCGGTTCAACTCGCACGATTTGCTGCCGCTGCCTTATACGCGGGAAGCGCTCGATCTGGTTTGCGCCAATATCGATCGGGCACAGCGGGCGCTGGACCGCGACATGCTGATCGAGAATCCGTCCAGCTATCTCGACTTCGCGAGCGCCGACATGACCGAGTGGCAGTTCCTGGGTGAGCTGACCCGCCGCACCGGCTGCGGCCTGCTGCTCGACGTCAACAATGTGTTCGTGAGCGCCGCCAATCACGGCTTCGATCCGATCGCCTATCTCGAGGGCATCCCGGCATCGCGGGTGCGCCAGATCCATCTCGCCGGCCACAGCCAGGGCGAGGAGCTGCTGATCGACACCCATGACCAGGACGTGCCAGTCGGGGTCTGGGACCTCTACGCGCATGTGATGCCGCGGCTCGGCCCGGTCGCGACGATGATCGAGCGCGACGATCGGATTCCACCGCTGCAAGAGCTGCTCGACGAACTGTCGGTGGCGCGGCGGCTGGGCACGCCGAGCCTCAGGACGGCGGCATGAGCTTGCTGGCCCTGCAGCGCGACGTCGGCACATGGTTGCGCGACGGCAGCAACGCGGCCGCCGAAGCGATCGGCGTTGGTTACCGCCCCGGCCTCGCCGTCTATCTGAACAATTATCGCGCGCAGCTCGCCGCAGGGCTGGAGACAAGCTTCCCCCTTACAAGGATGTGGATGGGCGACGACGCCTTCCAGGAGGCGACGATCATCCACGTCGATCGCGTCCCGCCGAGCGGCTGGACGCTGGACGCTTATGGCCGTGATTTTCCGATGACCCTCGCCGCGCTCTATCCCGATCATGTCGAGGTCGCCGAGCTGGCCTGGACCGAATGGGCGATCGGCGAGGCGTTCGTGGCGCCGGATCACGATATCGTGGATGCCGCCTCGCTCAGCGCGGTGGACTGGGGCAGGGCCATCCTGCGCCTCTCGCCGACGATCCGCATCGCCGAGGTTTCGACCAATGTGTTCGACATCTGGCTGGCGCTGACCGAGGATCGGCCACCTCCACCGGCGCAACGGCTTTCGGAGTGGCGGACGCTGCTGGTCTGGCGGATTGGGCATTCGTGCCAGGTGCGACCGATGAACGCCCCGGAAGCCGCAGCGCTCGGCCAGGCGCGCTCGGGCGCGACCTTTGCGCAATTGTGCGACATCCTCGTGGCGGCAAACGGCGAGGAACGGGGCACAGCGCTTGCCGGGGCTTTTCTGGGGCAGTGGCTCGCCGAGGGGCTGATTATCGAGATCGCGAATGCAGTGCAGCCTGCGCCGTAACAAGATCATTCTCTGTCAGCACGCTTTCCCCGGCACGGTCGATTTTCGTAGGAGACAAATCATGCAACCCATCAGCAGACGCGCATTGCTGAGCCTCACGGGCGCGGGGGCTGCCATGGCCGTGCTCGGCGGTTTTCCCCTGTCCGGCCGCGCGCAGCCGACGCTTATTCGCTTCCCCTTCACCAGGACCGACGCGCAGTGGCGCATCATGCTGAGCACCGACGCTTATGCGGTGCTGCGACAGCATGGCACGGAGCGACCTGGCTCCAGCGCGCTTGATCGAGAGCATCGCCGCGGCGTTTTTCACTGCGCGGGCTGCGCTCTGCCGCTCTACTCGTCGGCCGCGAAGTTCGACAGCGGCACCGGCTGGCCGAGCTTCTTTCAGCCGCTGCCCAATGCTGTTGGCACGAGCGAGGATCGCAGCCTCGGCGCGTTGCGCACCGAGGTCCATTGCTCCCGCTGCGGCGGCCATCTCGGGCACGTCTTTCCGGACGGCCCCCGCCCGACCGGGCTGCGCTATTGCATGAACGGCGTGGCGCTGCGCTTCCGGCCGGCCTGATCGGAACGCAGCCGGCTGGCATTCGTCTAGTGTACGACCCGGATCGGCAAGGAGTGCCTCGTGACGCTGAAGGCCATCGCGATCAACTGCAGTCTCAAAGGCGAGGGTGGCGAAGCGTCATCCACCGACAGGATGATCGGCCTGATCGCCGACGCTTTGAAGACGCGAAAGGTGGATGTCGGGAAGACAATCCGGATCGTCGATCACGACGTGAAGCCTGGCGTTAGCTCAGACGAGGGCGAGGGCGACGCCTGGCCGGGCATCCGCCGCCTCATCCTCGAATGCGACATCCTGATCTTCGGGACGCCGATCTGGATGGGTCAGATGTCGAGCGTCGCCAAGCGCGTGGTCGAGCGGATGGACGCCTTCCTCGGCGAAACGGACGAGGCCGGCCGGATGCCGAGCTACGGGAAGGTCGTATTGATGGCGGTCGTCGGCAATGAGGACGGCGCGCACGCGATCACCGCCGATCTCGGCCAAGCGCTGCTCGACACCGGCTGGACGCTGCCGCCGTCGCCCGCTTGCTATTGGGTCGGTGAGGCGATGGGCAAGATCGATTTCAAGGATCTGGCAGGGGTTCCCGAAAGAGTCACGCAGACCGTGGCGATGGCGGCGAGCAGCGCGGCGCATTTGGCCAGCCTTTTGAACGAGAGCCCTTATCCGGGTATCGAAGGCAAGCCCTGACGCTTTCGAATAGACGGGATACGGCGGCAGATTCACCGGCATTTCACGGGGCAAAAGACCAGATGCGATACGGTTGGAATAGGTCGCGTTCACCCCTCGCAACCGTGTTCCCGCAACCAGCGCGGCCCTTCCGTCGGCCCGTTAGTTCCACAGTGTTGGACGCTGCTCCTGGATGGGTGCCGCCTGTCCCGGCTCAGCCGGCGCCTTAGATATACGCCTCAACGTCGCTTCCAGTGCGGCAAAGGACAAGCGATTTCCTTGCCTCCCACCGGGTGCCCCGCCTTACCCTACAGAAATATTTTTGTGTGGTACGGGTTGCGCTCTCGTTTGCCCCACAGTATTATTTTTGTGTGGTAGGAGCATGAAATGGACATCCGCTATCATTCGCCGGTTGCGCAAGCAGCCTATCACGACCTGCTGTCCCTGCTGCTCGACGAGGCCGTTTCCGAAATCCGGGGCAGCCCGAAGCTGAAGGAGCGCGAAGGCAGGGCCTATTGGTACGATCATTACCGGCTCGGCACCGACGTCAGAGACCGCTATCTCGGCGAGGACAAGCCTGCCCTGCGCGCCCGGATCGAGCAGCATCAGCAGCTCAAGGAGGCGACCGCGGCGCGAAAAAGAGAGCGATCCCGCCTGGTCCGGCTGCTCCGGAGCGAGCGCTTTCTCGGCATGGACGCGGCGACGGGAAGCCTCGTCTCCGCACTCGCCAGGACCGGCGTCTTTCGCCTCGGCGGCACGCTGGTCGGCACGAATGCGTTCCGGCTCTACGAGGGCGAGCTTGGCCTCCGCCTGTCCTTCGACCAGAATGCGACGACCAACGATATCGACATTGCGAGCTTCGAAAAGCTCTCGCTGGCGCTCGAAGACGCCGTGGAACCCGACCTTGCCGACGTCTTCGGCGATTTCAATTTTGCCGCCGTGCCCGATCTGGAGCGCGGCCGCACCTGGCGTTGGCGGCAGTCTGGCAGCGAGACCCTGGTCGAATTCCTGACCCCCTCGTTCGCCGAGGATGAGGGCCTGCGCGACCTCGCGGCGCTCGGGGTGAGCGCGCGCGCACTCCACCATCTCAATTATCTGATCGCGGACCCGATCGACGCCGCGGCCATCTATCGGGACGGGATCCTCGTTCGCGCGCCGAGGCCCGAACGGTTCGCGATTCACAAGTTGATCGTCGCCGATCGGCGCCTGGAGGGCCGCGACAGCCTCAAGTCGCGCAAGGATCTGATGCAGGCGGAGACGCTCATCGCCCTGCTTGCCCGCGACCGCCCGGGCGATCTCGCCGAGGCCTATCGCGATGCCGTGGAGCGCGGGCCCCGCTGGCGCGAGCGGATCGAAGCCAGCCTCGACCGCTCGGCCGAGGCGCGCGAAGCAATCGCCAGGGTCGCCTGACCGGGCCGCGGCAAGGCCGGACCGGACGAGCCTGTTCGAACGAGCGGCCAGGCCGGCTAGGCGGCGAGCCGCGCCGCGCGCCTGGGATGCACGCCCAACGGACCACGGCGATCGACGACGGCGATGCCTTGCGCCTTGGCCTGGATGACCAGCCGCTCGAGAACGCCATTGCCGGCGAAGGCGACGAGATAGCGGGGCTTGAGCGAAAGCATCTGCTCGTTGCGGCGGAAGCCGGCGCGCTGGCCAAGCCGCGCGTCGAGCCCGAACGCCACCTGAGCGACCTTGCGCCGTTCGGCCCAGGCCGCGGCCAGCCGGTCCACGCCCTTGCCGTCGCCGCCATGGACGAGGACCATGTCGGCGACCCGCTCGCGCACCTTGTCGAGCGTCTCCCAGAGATTGTCGGCGAAGGTCTTCGCCTCATCGCTCGACGGGAAGCTCAATCGGCCGCCGGCGAACACCACCGGCGAACCTTCGGGCATCGCCGCCCGGCGCCTCGTTTCCGAGCGCGCGCGCAGGAAGTCGCGACCGTCGACCACGGCCGAGGTCAAGGCCGCCGAGTGATTGAGGCGGGAGCCGCCCGCCGGCCGCCAGGACGAGCCGGTCTCGTTCATATAGAGCCGGGCGGCCGTCTCGCGGAACGCCTCGAGGCCGAGCATCGCCGCCTCGGCGGCGCGCGCCCTATCGATCTGGCTTTCAAGCTCGCTGGTGTGAACCTCGGAGCCGTCGGCGCAGGCGAGCAGGCAACGTATCTCATCGGTCGCCCGATCGATCTGGGCGCCCCGCTTGACCGCGGCGCGATGGAAGAGATTGACGAGGCCCCAGGCGAGCTCCTCGGCGTCGTCCTCGAGCGCGGTTTCGGGGAAGAGCGCGAAAAGATCGGACCAGATCGCGCCGAGCGTCTGGGTCACGGCATCGTCCGCGGGCAAGTCGGCGGTCCCGCTGGATGTCAATCGCTCGACCTTCAGATGGCCGAGCTCGAGCAAAGCGAGCTGCGCGGCAAGGCTGGTGTGCATGTATCGTCTCCTTCGGGTCCGACGCCGGACGGTCCGGCGCCTGGAGCCCGAAAGACCCGGCCAGCGCGGCCGCGCGCACCGCCGCTCCAGCGGCGGGAAACCCCCGGCCGAGGCTGGCGCGGGCCGCCGCGCGCGAGCGCGGCAACACGGGCCGACGGCCGCGCGGGTTGCGGGCGGGCGCCGCCGGGTCAGGGCGCCCTCTGGCGCCGGTGCCGGCGAGGAATGCGCGGAAGGACCGCGCCTTCCGGTGACGGCGCGAACGCTCAGCCCGCTGGGAAGATATTGTCGATCGTGAGGCTGGCGCCCTGCCGGGTGGTCGCCCATTTAAGCGCCTCCTCGGCCGACAGAGCGAGGATGCGCTTCATGCCGCGCCCCTCGTCATAATCCTCGCCCCAATGGATCAAGGACGGATAGAAATATTCGCGCAAGCTTGAACGGTCGGTCACGCTGCTCCAGCGATCGGCTTCCTCGCGGCTCTCGAACCCGCGTCGGATGAGCCTGCCGTCCCGCGCGTCGCGGACTGCCCAGCCGGGACCCCAGGGTTCGACGAGCGCGAACATCAGAAGCCGCCCACCCGGTCGAGCCCGGTCGGCGCGAGGTTGAGGACGATAAGGCCAGTGTCGCGGTTCTTTGCGACGATGCCGCCCTCGACGGGAGCCATCGCGTTGCCGAACGTGACGGATGCGTCGCCGCGACAGGCGTCTTCGGCGACAACCTCCTGGAGCGCGGCGATAAGCTGATTGACGGTCATGGTCGTTCTCCTGTCCGAAGGGTTGAGACGGCGATGCTCACCGGAGCCGCCACCAGGGTCGCGCCTCGCGCTGCAGCGCGCGGTCGAGCTTGCGGAGCGCGGCGGCCAGAAGGCGTGACGCGGCCTCGGGCGTGATGCCGAGACGGATTGCGATTTCGTCATTGGAGAGAAGCTCGCGGGCGCTCAGCAGCAGCACCTCGCGCTCCTGAGGACGCAGCTTCCCGGCGGCTTTGGCCAGCCGCTCGGGGTTGATGGCTTCATGGGGGCCGGGCATCGGATTGGCCGATCACGGATGGTCGAGCGGCCGGCCATGGATGAACGGGACGCCCCAGCCGAGGCAGCCGGGTGCCGTCGCCACGGGCACGAAGATGGCGGCGATGTCCCAGCGGGCGCGGCGGTCGGCGACCATCTCCCAGCTCAGGCCTTCGGGCAGCCTATAGCCTTGCTCCTCGTAGAAGCGCTCGATCGCGGTTGGCATGGACATGAATGCTCTCCTCGGCACGGGTTGGGAACGGCGGGGAAACCGGGCGGCGACCCGTCCCGGCCGTCGCGCCATGTTTGCCAATCTCCTGTGAGGCGTCCGCCGCCCGTCCGGACGGGTGACAAGCGGACAGGTCAGTGAGGCCCTCGGCTAGGCGCTTTGGCCGGCGTCGATCGCGGCGGTAAGTAGAAGCCTGCTCGCATGTCCCTTTGAGCAGGCCCTCTGGCCAGTTTTGACTAGGTCCGGTTCGCGGACGTCACGTCCCGTTCGCCGTCCCCAGCCGGTGGCGAGGAGGACCGGGCGGCTCCGGCATGAGAGCCGCCCGGGAGGAAGGGCTGGGAGACGTCAGGCCGCTTCCTCGATTGCGTCGGCCACCGGCGGGAGCTCGTCCGCACCGACCGGACCGGGATCGTCGAGCGTCTCGTCGTCCGGAACGGCCGCAGCGGCCGGCGGCGGCTCGAACCGCATCACGTTCGGCACCCAGGCCAGAGCCGCCTCTTTCACCTCGACCTCGGCGATGAAGTCGCCCGAGAACATCCGCTCGCAGGACTGGGCGAGCTCGGCCTTCTTCGCCTTGGCGTAGCGGCTCGCCAAAGCCGGGCCGCCGACCTCCTCGAGCGCCGCGAGCGTGACGCTCTTGGGCACCCGGTCGAAGAAGTTGGCGCCGGTCGGCCGCCACCAGCGCGCGACGTCGATGTCGAGCAGGCGGCCGAGATGGTTGTGGAACGCGCAGGCCCGCTCGCCCGGAAGGTTGAGGCTCGCCTCGAGCGTCCTCGCCATGGCGTGGCCGAGCCAGGCAGCGCGGGCCTCGTCGGCAAGGGCGCGGAAGGCGTCAAACCGCTCGGCCGTCGCCTTGCCCTCGGTCCAGCTCCGGTCGAGCGCCTCGCTGCCCTCCCTGCGCGCGATCGTCGCCGCGGCGTCCGGGGTCTTGAAGTCGAACACGGGGTTGGAGGGCGGCGACGCGTTGAGCGACGAGCCGCTCGTCCCGCTCGAATAGCCGGCCTCGCGATCGACCATCAGGAAGATGGCGAGGTCGAGCGCGAGACCGTGGTCGGCCGCGAGATGAACGGCGAGGATGTCCCGTCGCTGCATGGCGAGCTCGTCGACCAGGCGCTGCGAAAGACCCGCCGGCTTTTTCGGCGGGGCGACTCCGTTCGCGTCGTCCGGGCCGTCCCCGCCGGCCGGCGCTTCGCCAGACATGCGCTCGGCATAATAGCCGCTGTCGAGCCGGGCGCGGCCCTGATCGTCGAGAAGCAGGAAGGTGCCGACTTGCGGCTTGAGCGCGTCGTCGATCATCGGCCGCTTGTCGACGATGGCGTCGATCCGGTCGCTGAGCGCGCGGATCCTGGCCTCCGCCGCCTCGCGCTCGGGTGCCTCCGTCTCCTCATCCTCAAGGAGGCCGACCTGGTCCTCGATCTCGCCTTCAAGTGAATCGACCTCGGCGGTCTCTTCGTCGGTCAGCGGCGGGGTCTCCACCGGCACGCGGCGCAGCCCGTCGAGCTGCGCGTGGCCGATCCAGCTGTCGAGCGTCGGCCGAACGAAAGCGAGTCCGGTCTCGGCCGCGGCCTCGGCCGCCAGCTGCTCCAGCTTCTCGGTGGCGAGCCGTTCGAGAATGGCGACGTCGAGCCAGCGGGTCGCGGCATCGTCGGCGAACAGGTCGCGCTCGATCCGGCCGCCGGCGGCGACATAGGCCTCCTCCCCGACGAACCGAGCCCGGCGGTCGGTCGCGCTCGCGGTCGCCTGGGTCATCATCCGGCGGATGCTGTCGGGATGAGCGGCGCCATAGCCCCGGCCCATCTCGGCGAAGACATAAGCCTGCCGCTCCTGATCGGGGGTCGCCGCATAGGCCTTGGCCAGATCGAGGCTGATCTCGCCGGCGCCCAGCGACTCGAACACCACCGGCGCCAGGCTCGCGAGCCGGAGCCGGCCCTCGACGAAGCGGCTGGTGAGGCCGAACCGGCGGGCGATGCCCTCGACGTCCGAGCCCTGCTCGATGAGCGCCTGGAAGGCGAGGCACTCGTCGGCCGGATTCATCGAGAGGCGCTGGAAATTCTCGGCGAGGCTCGCCTCGCGCGCCGCGCCTTCCTCCTCGACGACCAGGCAACAGACCTCGAAGGCCTTGGCGAGCTTGCCTTCAGCGGCGAGCGCCTGAAGCGCGCGGCGGCGGCGCTCCCCCGCCTCGACCGCGAAGCAGCCCTTGGGCTTGCCGGCGCTGGTCACCACCAGATTCTGGAGAAGGCCGCGGGCTTCAATGTCAGCCTTGAGCTCAAGATCGGCCTGCGCGTCGAGTCGCCGCCGCACGTTGCGCGGGGAGGGCACGAGCTTGTTGAGCGGGATTGTCCTGATCATGGATAGTCTCCGGATGAGAGCCGGTGCGGCCTTTTCCGCACCCGTCGCTCACCCGCCTCCCGCCTTCTCCCCTCTCGACTTCAGACTCATGGCAGCTTTGCGTCACCTCCGCCATTCAGCACGGACTGACCGGGCACTCTAATCTGGTCGCTCGCAGATGCACGACCCGGCAAAGGACCCGGCTGCGCAACGTCGGCTGCCGTTTGCGCTTGCTCTCAGTGCTGGGCCGCAGTTCGCCTCTGCAGGCCTGCTATTGCACCCATTCGTCGCGCAACGTCTTCTTGGGTGGAAAGAGGTCATGCTTGAACGGTCATTCGCCATTTTCGCGATAGGTCCAGCGCCCACTTGGCGAAAAGACCTCATCGCGATTGCCGGCCAAGGATGAGCCGTAAACGGGATTGGGAAGGATGAACCAGCCATTTCCCCACAGCCCGAAGAAGGGACTGGCGGATGCCGCATTCCTTCGCTCCCTTACCGAGCTGATGCGAAAGAGATCGGAGAAATCCCCCAATTGGTCGCCTGCCATGGCAATCACGCAATGCGACCGAGAGATGAGAGCTCGTCGCTGATCCTTTCGCGCCCCGCCCAGTGCGGGATCTTGAAGCCACAACGTTCTTTGAAATTCGACGGGGCCAAGACCGAGGTCGTTTAACGCACGTTCGTTATATGAGGCATACCGGGCGAGCCGGTTGGAACTGAAAACGACCGTCACCCCGGAATTCCTGATCGCGCGGATTGCTTCAACAGCGCCGGGCATGGCCTCCAGATGCTCGGCGCCAGTCTGCTCCCACTGAGCCCAGCTTGGCTCGTCAAAACCCACCCCGCGAACGTCTCTGTCATATTGGTAGCCGAGATTCTGAATGGCCGTCTCATCGACGTCGAGAACAACGGCGAGGGGTAGTGTCCCGCACGGCACGAACGCCGGGGCCGCAAGCGTCGCGCGCTCGGCGAGAACCACGCCTTGAGACGGCCGCGACCGAGCTGTCGCGACGACATAGTCGCGGAAGGCGGCATAAGCCTGAATGCTGGCCGCCGCCCCCTCTCCAGAGCCGTATAGGTATTGCAGTGCTGCGAACGGGGCCGGCGGGGGTACCGCACGGGCGGGCGGCGGGCGGGCGGCGGGCGCCGACCTCTCCACAACCGCTGAACCAGAGGAATCGACCGTCGTGCAACCGGCAAGAAGGAATGCCAGAACCACCGCACGCTGTTGGAGAGGAACCGCCTTGTGCAATCCATCGCTACGCAATGAGAACATTCAGACCCCTCCCTCGATCGTCCAAGCTCTCGGCAACTCCGCCGTCGCTCACCCGGTAGCCATCGCCTGCTGGCTATGAATGAGTCTCGACCCTAGCAGGCGGACATTCGTCAGCCCAGCACACCCGCTGCCAACGCAGCGCCAATGACCAGCATCAGCGCCGCGACGCTGTAACGGACGGTGCCGATAGTGATCTTGTCAAGGTGACGAGTGGCCATATAGGCACCCCCAAACGCTGCGAGTGTGCCCACGAGAACCAGCAGACCCTCCCGCCCTGCTGGATTAAGCCCCGCAGTCGTAAACGACGCAGCGTAAGTTGCGAGCCGGGACAAATCGACAAGGATCGCGATCATCACACCGGTTGCAATGAACTGCTCGGCAGGGAGCCCAGACCGCAACAGGAATATCGACCTGAACGCGCCCTGCTGGCCTGTGAGGCCGCCAACGAAGCCTGTCACGACTCCCCCGAGTGGCGTCAGTCGGGACGGTGCTCTCAGTTCCTGGAACCAGCGCTGAAGTTCGAGCGCTGCAAAGAGGATCATCAATAAGCCGATCGTTAGGCCTGCTCCCGTTGGCCCGAAGGTTCGGCCGAACACGATCCACTCGAACAGGCGCGGAGTGTTGCCAAGAAGCGCAAGCAGCCACGCGCCGGCGATGGCGGCGGGCACGGCCGGGAGCCCGAACTTCACCACCGTGCCCCAGTCGGCGCGCTTCCACAGTAACGTGCCCTTGAACAGATTATTGAGGAGGTGAACGACGCCGGTCGCCGCAACGGCCAGCGGAGCGGGAAGGAACAAGGCGAATGCCGGGAGCAGGATCGTTCCAAGCCCGAAACCGGAATACAGCGTGAGCGCCGAAGCGAGCGCCGCTACGATGGCGATTAGGGCTATGTCCATACCGAGACCTATGCTGTTCTCGCGCAATGTCAGCAATGGGTCGATTGTGTTGAAGAAGTCCGCTTTTGACAGAAGCGGACGTTCGCTTGTGCCGAGTTCGAGCGAGGCTGGGTAGCCTCAGCCCGCCATCACCGGCGCTCCGGCCGGGATCAGGTTGGCCATCTTGCGGAGGTTCTGGGCGGTAGCGGCGAGGAGGAACTCGTCTTTGGCTCCGTTTGGTCCTCTGAGGCGCAGGCGATCCAGCTTCAGGATCCGCTTGAGGTGCGCGAACAGCATCTCGATCTTCTTCCGCTCGCGGCGAGAGGTCAGGTAGGCGTCGGTGTCGGAGAGATTGCGGGCGAGATCGCGGGCGCCTTCGTGGACCGAACGCAGTACCTTGCGGCCCTGATCGCCGGGCCGGCACCGCAACCGGAGCGGGCAGGTGTCGCATTCGGCCTTGCGGGCACGATAGCGATAGAGGCCGTCCGCCGGCGGCTGAGCTTTGGCGGCACGACCTTCCTGCCAGTATTGGCGGAGCTCCTTGCCGCCGGGGCAGATGTAGACGTCCCGGTCGTGGTCGTAGGCGAAGTCCGAGCGGGCGAAGCTGCCGTCGGTGCGGTCCTTGTCGAAGACCGGTATGTGCGGCTCGATGCCACGTTCGTGGACCAGCCAGGCGAGGTTCTCGGCCGAGCCGTAGGCGGTGTCGGCCGCGAGGCGCTCGGGCCAGACGCCGAAGCGATCTTGAGTGCGCTCGAGCATCCGCCGTTGCGCCGTCACCTCCGCCTGGCGGATCGAGGTGGTCGCCTCGACGTCCATAATCACCGCGTGCTTGAGGTCGATCAGGTAGTTGGTGGAGTAGGCGAAGAAGGCGAGACCGCCGTTGGCGCCGGTCCATCGTGACGCCGGATCGGCGATCGAGATGAACTTCGGCACGACCGGCGTCGAGGCGCCGAAGGCAGCATCGTCGAGCACGGCCAGATACTCGCGTACCGCATGGCTGACAGCCTCCGGCGGCAGGCCCTCGCTGCCCGGCACGGAGCGCTGCCGGTTGGCGTCGGCCTTGATCAGCGAAGCATCAACCGCGAAGCCTTCGCCGCCGACCAGCCCCTCCGTCATGCAGCGCGCGACCGTCGTCTCGAACAGCTCGCGCAGCAGATCGCTATCGCGGAAGCGGCCATGGCGGTTCTTGGAGAAAGTCGAGTGATCCGGCACCGCGCCATCGAGCCCGAGCCGGCAGAACCAGCGATAGGCGAGGTTGAGATGCACCTCGTCGCACAGCCGGCGCTCCGAGCGGATGCCCAGGCAATAGCCGATGATCAGCATCCGGATCATCAGCTCAGGATCGATCGAGGGCCGCCCCATATCGCTGTAGTAGGGCCGCAGCTGCTCGCGGATGTCGCCGAGATCGACGAACCGGTCGATCGACCGCAGCAGGTGGTCCGCCGGCACATGCCGCTCGAGACTGAACCCGTAGAACAACTCCGGCTGATCGGTCTGACGCTCGCCCATCATCGGCCCAGCTCCCGCTACCCAAGCGAGTGAATCAGAGCATCATCACAGGCGCAAGCGGGAGTTTTTCAACACAATCGACCCATTGCAGACGTTCGCTTGCCAAGCGGTGTGCGGTCCAGCACGTCGCTCACCAGGCTCGCCGCCGTTCGGGGTCGTAGGGGAACGCATTTCGATGGTTACCCGGTAGCGATCGAATGCCGCTTTCGCCTGAACCAGAAGCTCCAAACCGTGAGCGTGCCAAGCAGCATCATGGCGAGCCCGGAGAGAGTCATCACGAGCCGATAGCCCAGGCCGCCAACCTTGGCAGAGTGGATCGGGTAGGCAGCGTTGAAGATCTGCGCGCCCATCGGCATGGCAAGTGCATCCCGGGAATAAATCAGTCGGCCGCTCGCGGCGTCGAACGCGACGAGTGTACGACCGTTGGGGAGCCATTCAGCCGCCCGCCGCATCCTGAGGAAGATCACGTCGCCCGGCCGGCGCGGAATCGCCAGAATGCGGAACTCCGCATCCGGAAATCGACTACGCGCCGCAGTGAACATTGCTTGCCAATTCGGCTGCTGGGCCAGCAGGCCGCCCCTCAAAGGTGGAGGAGTGATCGCGGCCACGACCTCGCTGGGAGGCGAGAAGGGCCCGACGATCAGCGCGGCAAAGGGCCGGAAGATCATCATTGTTCCGGTCACCACGGTCAATAACAGCAAAGGCGCGACGATGATGCCCAAGTCACGATGGTGCATGAGGATCGCGGCACGTGAGAGGCGCTTTGGCCAGAGCCGGAAACGAAACGTGCGTCGTGTCCGCCACCAAAGAATGGCTCCCGAGATGATAAACATCAACGCACTCAACCCGGCAACGCCGGCGACGGTCTCTCCGAGGTCTCCAGTGAAGAGATGATGGTGGAGATCGAAAATCCACTGCTCGGGGCGCTCCCACTGCGTTGCCCAAGCCGTCACGGGGGCGCCGTCCTGATTTGCATATTGTCCCCCACCAGCAACCAGCCGCAGCTCATGCAGGCCGAAGTTCTCGCTCGCATAGATGATGCTCCCCGCCTGGCCGGGCGAATCTGCGAGAATACGTCCAGTCGCTGCAGCGATGCTGGCGACGTCTGTGCGCTGCACATCGTCACTGTGCGGTAGCCCTATCCAGGCGGTCTTCCACAGCAAGATGGTGCCCGTCAGGCCCAGCAGCGCCAGTACCAGCCCGATACAACCGCCGAGCCAGCGATGCACCAGATTGAGCGTGCGCAGGATCAAAAACGGTAGTCCCAACTGAGCGTGAAGGTTCGCCCCCGCCCTGCGAAATAACTCAGATTATCGGTCGGAAGCCGGGTGTCGCTCGAATAGTCGATATATTGCTCATTGAAGAGGTTCTGGACCGCTAGGCTGATCCCGCCCAGCCGGCCGGTGTCATAGCGGACGAATGCATCGGTTAGCGTATAGCCACCGAAATCATTGCGCGGATCGCGGATCCGCCCGCGGAAGCTGCGCGACAAATAGATTTGCGTCTGGGCTCGTGCCGACCAAGGCCCGCGATTGTAGGTTGCGGCAAGGTTGAGCCGGTCCGGCGAGATGTTCGTGCCGTCGAGATCGGTGTCCGCCACGCCGTCAGCCGGCGTATTACTGTCGTAGCGACCGGCCAGATCGGCATACCCCGCGGATACGCGCAGGCCTTCAATGGGAAGCTGAACCGACACGTTCAGTTCGATGCCGCTAATCTCGACCCGAAGCCGCTGAACGTCAAAGATGCCGCCTGGATTGGCGATCAGCAGTTGGCCGCGATCGCTCGACGACCAGAACCAGGCGAAGCTCGCCCGCACCGGCCCTCGGTTCAGCTCGACGCCAATCTCCCGATTGTTCGAGACGACCGGATTGATGTCCAGGAAGTTGTCGATGTCGACATTAGCGGTGTTGATCGCACGCGTGATGCGGCCGACGTCCGGAACGGTGAACCCTTCGGCATAGCTGCCGTAAAGGCGCAATCCGCGCATCGGCTCAATAATCACGCCGCCATTGAGCAGCACATCTTCGAAGGTTGGCGTGCCACCGGAGACAAAAGTACGGTTTGAAGTCGCAAGCGTCGTGAAGTCGTCGATGGCGATCCGCACATTTTCCCAGCGAGCGCCGCCAGCGATGCGGACGAGCCCGTCGAACAGCCTCAGATTGGCCTGAGCGAAGGGTGCAAGGCTGCGAAAGTCCGCGGGGGGCACCCAAATTCGATCGGTGGCGATCAGGCGCTGTTCGGTCCGGTCCCACAGCGCGTCAAACCCGAGCGTCAGAGTCAGCGCATCAAGGCCAGGGACCGCTCGCTCGTAGCTGATCCGCGCGCCATATTTGCGCGACCGATTCTGCGACTGATCGAACAAGGTGCCGACCGGTGCGATCAACACGTCCTGAAAGGTCGCGATCGGCGCGATCTCGCCGCCAAATGTGTCTCGACTGCGATTGAAGAAGAGCTGGCTGATGAAATTGCCGCCCCAAAGATTGGTATCTGTCAGTGACAGGGAGGCGGTTTCCACCCGGTTGGCGGCGGGAACACCGGGAGGAGTTCCTCGCCGTGCGCCGGTCGGCAGCCCGGTCAACCGGTTGCCGGCGACACCGATATAGTCGCCGTCACCGTCCAGCCTGAATCGGCTGAGGATGAGGTCAAGCTGGGCGCTATCTGAAAACGCGTAGCCAAAGCGTCCGAACAGTGAGAGCGATTCAGAATCTGAGGTCTCGCCCTGAGTGAGATTGATGCCTAGTGGACGGCCCTCGGCATCATAGAAAACGCCCCGCCGCTCAAAGGCAGTGCCAAGCGTCGCGTCAAACCGACCCATACGATATTGAAGAAGGCCGGCAACCTTGCCGCCAAGTCCGGAGCCAGAGAAATCGTTGTCCGCTGTGCCCTGCATCAAGATTCGGCCACTGAGGCCGTCAGCACGCGGCGGCCCGATCGTCACCTGATTGACGATGCCGCCGGTGCCGCCGATGCCCTGCAGAGCGTTCGAGCCGAAGATCAGCTCGACCCTGTCGATGAAGAAACCGTCGATCGAGAAGCTGTCGCGGCTGCCGTCGCGCAGAGGCGTCGACTGCGGGATGCCGTTGATCGCATAAAGGGGCGAGCGCCCGCGCAGCGTCTCGCCGGCGCCGGAGAGCTTTTGCCGGGTCGGCGAAAAGGATGGGGTAAGATTAGCGACCGCATCAACCGTCGATCCGGAGATGACGAGTTGCTGACTCAGAGCTTCGCTGTCGATGACATCGACAGTGAGCGGCAACGCGGAGACGGGCAGCATCGAGCGGGCAGCGGTAACAACGATCTCGCCGCGATCCTGCTGATCTGCGGCGTCTACTGTTGCTTGCTCATTGTCCCGTTGCGCCCAAGCCGGTGCGGTAAGGCAGAGGACCGCCAGCGAAATACCATGTAGAAAAATTGAACGCACTGACCCCTCCATGGCGGCTTCGGCTAGCGATCTGGCTCTCTTATTGCAAGTGAATATCAATAGCGACGATTGTCACGTGATCGGTACACTTGCGCCTTTGAGCAAGGGCGCGGAGACGTAGCATTGGTCATTCTGCATATGATCCGGCGTTTTGCGGAGCGCCGCCCTTGGGAATTCCGGCCGCAAGATAGGAGCAAAACGAGCGTTCAAGCCGCAGCAGGTCTGGGCATTCGGTTCTGGCTGGTACGGGATCTGATTCCACGATGACCGGCGATACCCGACAAATGTCGGAGTGGCGCTACGAGCGGCTTGCAATAGCGTTTCGTTCCGAGGGCGGAGCGAACCTACAACACGCGTATCTGGTCCGGGGGATGATGATGAAGAATGTTCGCGGCCTGTTGCTGGCGGCAGGGGGGCTAAGCGCATCCCTGTTCGCCCCCGACGCCGCGTCGGCCCAGGCGCGGTCCCCCGACCCTCGTACAGGGACGCAACGAACCGAGACCGAGCAACGGGCGCCCGGCGATCAGACGATCACCGTTCGCGGCTATCGGACCGAGGAGGGGCTTTCCACGCCCCAGAGCACCCTGCCAATCCTCGATACGCCGCGAACGGTCACCGTCGTCGAGGACGAGCTGCTGGAGCAACAGGGCCGCCGGACGTTGCGCGATTCCTTGCGGAACATCACCGGCCTCAGCTTCCAGGCCGGCGAGGGCAATCCGCCGGGCGGCGGCGACTCCTTCTCGGTGCGCGGCTTCTCCGCGCGCGACGACATCCTGGTCGATGGGATGCGCGATGTCGGCAACTATTTCCGCGATCCTTTCAACGCGCGGCGGATCGAGGTGACGAAAGGCCCGGCCTCGGCTTTCGCGGGGCGCGGCAATGTCGGCGGCACGGTCAACATCGTCACCCGCACTCCCCAGCTCGAGACCGGGGCAAGCCTCGAGTTGACCGCTGGCACCGCCGACCTGCTGCGCGGCATGGCGGACCTCAACGTCATGCTCGACGAGAATCTGGGAGCTGCCTTCCGGGTGAACGCGGTCGTCCACAGCGCCGACGAAGCAGGCCGCGATTTCACCCGCAACCGTCGCTGGGGGGTCGCGCCGTCGGTCGCGATCGGCCTCGATACCGATACCCGCCTCATTCTGTCCTGGTTGCACACCGAGCAGGATAATCGCCCGGACTATGGCATCCCCAACGGCCGCCTGCTGTCGCTGGCCGGAACGCCTTTTGCTGGTCGCCCGCTGCCGGTCGAGCGCTCCAATTATTACGGCTACTCAAACGACTATTTCGATGTCGAGGCGGATATCGTCACGCTGCGGTTCGATCACCAGTTCAACGACGATCTCTCGCTGCGGAGCCAGAGCCGATACGGCCGGGCGCACAACGATTCCGTCGTTCACGGGCCGGTGATCAATGGCGCGCCGACCACCATCGATGCGACGACCACTGTCTTCGGACGCGCCAAGATGCGCGATCAGGTCGATCAGCTCTGGATCAACCAGACGAGCCTGACCTGGTCGTTCGGCACGGACGCCTTCCGTCACACATTGGTCGGCGGCGTGGAGGTGTCGAGCGAAAGCGCCGAAAATCGCCGCCGTCTCGACGGCAACGGTCCGGTGATGAATCTGCTCGATCCCGTCCTCCAGGCGGCGCCGGTCATTCCCTATAACGGCACGCGCGCACGGCAGGACACCGACACGCTCGCCTTCTACCTGTTCGATACGGTTGAGCTGGGCGAGCAATTTCGCGTCCTCGCCGGCCTCCGTTTCGACGAAACCGATACGCGCGTCCGCGGCTTCGATGACGTTGGACTCTTTCCTGGCTTCGTCACCGATTTGAGCGTTAGCGACGGCAATTGGAGCTACAATCTCGGCTTCGTCTACAAGCCGACGCCGGAATCGAGCATTTACGTCGCCTATGGCACGTCGTTCGAGCCCTCCGGGCGCGTCGAGGTCGTCCAGCTTGCCGGCGGCGACAACGGCCCGCCGGTGACGGCCGCCGCGCTGGGCGTTGACCCGGAGCGCAGCCGGGCCTGGGAACTTGGCGGGCGGGTAGAACTGCTCGACGGCCGCGCCACCCTGTCCGCCGCTTTGTTCCAGATTGACCGCACGAACGTCCGCACCACCGGCTCCGGCCCCGCCGATCCGGCCATCGCGCTGGACGGCGCGCAGCGCTCGCGGGGCCTGGAGCTGCAGCTGGTCGGCGAGCTTACGCCGGAATGGAATCTGTTCGCGGGCTACACCTTCCTCGACGGCGAGATCAGGCGCTCCAGCCTGCCGGGCGAGACCGGGCGGCGGCTCGACAATCTGCCGCGCCATTCGCTCAGCGTCTGGACCTCATATCAGTTCACCGATCGGCTGCTTGTCGGCGGGGGCTTCCAGCATGTGGGCAGCCGCAATATCGGGCGGCCCGGCTTCCTGCTGGTGACCGTGCCTTCCTATACGGTTGCGGATATGTTCGTGGAGTATCGCGCGAGCGATCGGATTGAGTTCCGGCTCAACGTTCTGAACCTCACCAACGAATATTATTTTCAGTCCTACTGGCAGGATTATGCGATCCCGTCGGCAGGCCGAACCGCTTCACTGGCGGTCACATTCAACTTTTAGGGCCTTCCCTGCTGGCGCCGGTGCGCGTATCTGCCCGGCCCGGCACTTACTGCCGCTGTAATCGGGGGGTGGCCCGCATTACCGAATGAGACTCGTCTGATCCGATTGGGAACGGCCGGCGCTAAACAGAGCTGGTTCACTAATGAGAGCGGACGCTAAATCCGCCTTGCTTCTTCCCCTGCGATGTCCGCGAATGTCCGGAATGGATCGATTGTGTTGAAAAACTCGAGGATGGGCACTTTTGGCGCTCTCGAAGCGATTTTCGGGCAGCGCGAGCCGAACTAAGTAATTGATTTAGCACGATCGAGATTTTGACAATTCACGTCAAAATGGACGTTCCGGCTTCGCGCGGGACTTTTTCAACACAATCGGCGCAAGCCGGACGAGAGAGGCCGCCGGCTTCCGCCTGACCGTCTTTTTCAGGCGGCGCCGCTGGCTGGCGGAGGGGCAAAGGACTGATCTTGGCCGCGATCGAGTGGATCGGGGGCGCCGAGATCTCCGATCCACGATCGCGTAATGCGGGCCCGACCGAATAGGAATCCCTTGCCTTTCCGTCGGCTCACAATTCGCTCTGGAAGACCGGTCGAAGAGAAGGGAAAGAGAGGTTTCTGGCGCTGTTGCGCGCCCTCGCTTAGCGAGACGTCCAGAGCCTCGCCAGCTTGCGTTCCATCGTTCGGCTCATGGCCGGCGCCGGTTCGGGCCAGAAGCTCTGAGGGATTGGGGCCGGGACGAGAGAGGGCGTGGATTTCACGCCCAGCAAACGGTCGCTGGGGACCGGCGCCGAAAATTCCAATCCCGCCGTGCCGTTGCGTGCCCAGATGATCCGGGCAGGAGCGGCCACATCTCCCCGCCTGAGCTCGACCTCCTGATCTTGCGCGAGCGCGATCTGAGCCGATATGCGGGCTCCGGTCTCGGACAGGTCGAGCAGCCTCACGGGGACCTGGCCGAAGTCACCGACGAGCTCGGCCATCGCAAGCACTTGCTTGCGCTTCCGGCGCGGGCGCCGGCCTTCCGGCTCCGAGATAGCAGCGTCGGTCATGTTCGGTCCCTGACGACAATTAGCCGGGCGATCTTAATTTGGATTAAATGGCTCGCCGACATGAGTTGGCGCCGTAGAGGATAGCCTGGGGTCGGCAGCGGGCTTTCTTCATGATCTCCGGACTCGAAGAATGGCGCCTCGGCTAGCTCGCTTCGTCTGCCGGCGCCCGATCACGGCTCCAGAGCCGCGATGCCAGCCACTGCCACACGAAGCCTGCCGCCAGGAGCCCGATGCCGGCGACCCAGATCGCCGCCGGCACCCAGAAAGCGAGGAACAGACAGGCGACCAGGCCGGCGGCCGAGATCCAGGCCGGGTAGAGGCGCTTCCCGCGCGGGAGCCGCAGCGCGGCAAGATTGGTGATCGCATAATAGACGAGCACGGTGAACGCGCTGAACGCCCAGCTGGTCTCGACGCTTCCCAGCGAGGCGAGGAGGGCGATCAGAATTCCCACCGCGACGACCGCCGGCGCCGGCGCCGATCCGTCGCGCGACACGCGGCCGAACAGCGACGGCAGGTCCCTCCTGCGGCCCATGGCGAGCACGACCCGGGACAGGCCGAGGATGAGATTGAGCAGCACGCCGAGCATCGCGGTGACCGCACCGAGAGCGACGATCTCGGGAACGATCGAAAGATTCATGACGCGGGCGGCCAGCTCGAGGGGAGTCGCCTCGGCGGCCGGCAGGCTTGCGAGGCGCTCCGAGCCGATCGCGCCGACGACGACGAGCGCGACCAGGACATAGAGCACCCCGGTGACCGCGAGCGTCAGGATGATCGCGCGCGGTATGACGGTGCGCGGTTCCCTGACCTCCTCGCCGAGCGTGGCGATCCGGGCATAGCCGGTGAACGCGACGAACATCAGCGCCGTCGCATAGGCCATTTGGCTCCAGCCCCCCGTGGCAGCCGCGCCAAGCGTCGGAAAGCTCGCGGCGCCTTGACCGGATAGGAAGACCAACCCCGCGGCGATGAAGGCGCTCAAGGCGAGCAGCGTCACGGAAACGATAAAGGTGTTCATCCGGCTCGAGCGCCTGATCCCGCCAAGCACGAGCAGGGTGAAGACGGCGGTCGCGCCGACGGCGAGCCACGGGATCAGGCGAAGATCGCCGCCGACAAGGCTGAGCAGATAGCCCGCGAAGCCAAGCGCGGCGGTGGCGGCCGACGCCGACTTCGCGCAAAGGAACATCCAGCCGGCGGCGAAGCCGAGGCCGGGGGTCAGATATTGGTAGCCATATTCATAGGTGCCGCCGCTGACCGCGTGGCTAGCCGCGAGCTGCGCGCTGGACAGGGCGTTGCAGGTCGCCACCAGGGCGGCCACGACGATCGCCGGGATGACGGCGGCCCCCGCGACCCCCGCGGCGATGCCGATGCTGACGAAGACGCCGGTGCCGATCATCGAGCCCAGCCCCATCAGCGTCGCGCCGGGCAGCCCCAGCCGCCGCTCGAGCCGGTTCCCGGATTCTCCCTTCATCGCTCCGGCGGTCTCGCGCGCTCGCAATTCGCTTGGCGCGGAGCGATCGCGTATCCGATCGCTGCAGCGCCCGTTGCCCCGGTCACCTTCCGGTCGTGCCCGCGCAAAGCGGCCGAATCGTTCGATCGGAGACCGCCCGGGTCGGCGGCAAGACCCATGGCGCCGGGACGAAAACGCGAAGCCTCAACAAGCGGGAGGCACGAGCGGCGGTGACGGCAGACCGCTCTCTATGGCGCCGGCTAGATCCTCATATTCCTGCGCAAGCATATTGAGCGCGGCGGCGGTCTCGGGGTCGACGCGCGCGGCGAGCTCACGGCATTTGGCGGCGTTCAGGCGAAGGTCGTCGAGATTGTGGGCCACCGACGACGCGCTAACATGGATCAGCAGCCTTGTCATGCAGTCGATTGCGGTCCCTCCCCCGAGGTCATTCCGCGGCGGGTCGGTGAATTTTTCTCGGATTCCGAATCGCAAATTCGTCAGGCAGCGGCGTGCTGGACAACCGGATGGATTGCGCTACCCAGATTCGGGGGATGCCGCACATGATCGATCTGCTGCTGCGCAAGCTGCGACTGCGAAGCCCGGTGTCCGACGAGGAAGAAGCGGCGTTGCGCGCCGCCGCGTCGCCCGTGGAAACCGTAAGACCCGATCAGCTGATCGCTCAAGCCGGCGACGCCCCAACCACCAGCTGTCTCCTCGTCGAGGGATGGGCATGCCGGCACAAGGATCTGCCGGACGGCAGGCGGCAGATCGTCGAGCTGCAGATCGCCGGCGATTTCGTCGATCTGCACAGCTTTCCGGTACAGCGCCTGGACCATGACGTTTCGGCGATCACGACTTGTCGCGTCTCGCGCTTCACGCACGAGCGCTTGCGCGAGATCACGGAGCGATTTCCGCGCCTCGCCCGGTCATTGTGGTTTTCGACGATGCTGGACGCCTCGATCCACCGCGAATGGATCCTCTCGCTCGGCCAGCGCGACGCCCTCGGCCGGATCGCGCATCTGCTGTGCGAGCTCAGGATTCGCCTCGAGATCGTCGACCTCGGGACCGCACAAGGGTTCGCCTTGCCCCTGACGCAGGCCGCGCTGGCCGAAGCGACCGGGCTGACCCCGGTTCATGTCAATCGCACCTTGAGAGCGCTGCGCGAAAACGGGATCGCGACGGTGCGGAACAGGAACGTGAACATTCATGACCTCGCCGAGCTCGAGCGCACGGCCGCGTTCGATTCTTCCTATCTGCACCTGGGCGGCAAATCGTCCCGCGCTATTTGAATCGTCTCCAGGCGTTGAACGCGGGTTTGGCGCGCGATGCGGCACCTGGCGCACCGATGCCGTACGAGCCCTCCAGGCATTTTCGACGTAACGACGGCTTCACTTGATGATCCCGAGGCATTGCCGCCCGCGAAGGAAATCCGGACCAGCCAGCGGCTGTCGCGGGCATCGGCCGATCCGACGCCGCCGCATTTCGAGCAATTCAGCACGACGGCGAAGAACACCGAGCTCAAAAGGTCGGGTCGCGCCGAGGTTGTCGATGAATGCTTCACGTCGCCGCCGAATACCGTGGTCGAGGAACTTCAGCGGCGTCCCATCCGGGTAAATGGGCGGCCATCCGGATCCGGCGGGGTCGGGGTGTGCGACGCTCCCGCCATGCCTGATCCTGACGTCGCGGCTTGGCGGCAAGCGCAGCCTCGCCGGGGCCGTGTCGCCGTGCTTTATTCGCAGCGCACCTCGCCGCGCTCGATCGCATAGCCGATCGCCGCGCCCGCGCCGGCGCCGATCAAGGTGCCGATCGTGTTCGAGCCGCGCGGCGCGATGAGGTTGCCGAGCAGGCCGCCGATCCCAGCGCCGATCACGAGCCCGACGGTGCCGTCGCGGCGGCGACAATAATAACGCCCGTCCGACCCGCGATAGATGTGGTCGTCGCGGCTCAGCGCATAGGGCTCGTACCGGCCGGCGCGGTAGTGGCGGTCGTAATAGCCGTCATAGCGGCTCCACGGATCGCCATAGGGGTCGTTATAGGTGGCGCAGCCGGCCGAGAGCGATACGGCGGCGGCGAGCACGGTCAATGAAGCGAGACGCATGGCAAAGATCCTTCCATCCCGGGGGGTGACGGAAGGGTAATGATCGGCGCCGCGGATGGTTGCCCGAATGGTCAGATCCCGGGTGGCGCGTTGGCCCCCTCCTGCAGCCCGGTCGGGGCGAAACCGTCGACAAGACCGACGGCGAGATAAATCCCGCCAGCAGGAGTCAGTCGGAGATACGCCTCGCCGGCATCGCCGGGCTCGAGGATTCAAGCGAAACCGAGCGTCATCCGGAGCGGTAAGGCGGTCGGAGCGGACAGGACGAGCGCGACCGGAACCGCCGAGGTCTGGGTTCGTTCGCTTAGGGGTTGCGTTGCGTCAAGCCGGCGGGCCGCCCGTTCGGGCGATCCGCCTCTGATGCTTGGCGGACGGATAGTGTGCATGGCCGGACGTGATCCGGCCTAATTTCGAGACCGCGCGGACGCCGAGCTGATGGCTGGCGAAGCTCGCATGGCTCAAGGCTGCGGAAGCCCATTGCTTCCTCGCCGGCTGCCATCTGGACCTGGGCCACAATAACAAAGGCTTCGGCCATGACGTATCCCCCGATGGTGGGGCGCTCTTGGCAGACGGGTGCGGCAGCGACGATCAAGCGTCGTCGGTAATTTTGTAGCCGAACAAAAGACAAGACCGCGAATTTTAGCCGAAAATAGCGGCTTCTCCAGCGAGGGCATTCTGGCTAAACGGTTTTCGCCGATGGGGAACAAGCCGCAATCGAACCGGGAGCTCGCCGCGCATTACCGAGACCTGGCCGCCGCAAGCACGGATCCAAGCCTGAAGCGAGCCTACCTCGTGCTTGCCGAGGAATATGCTCAACGCGCGCGAACCGCACCCGAACGCGAGCCGGATCCCCAACTCTGGACTCCAAACCAAACCGATCCGCCGGCCGACCTCTAGCGCGCCAAATCCGCAAAGACGACCACCGTACCGCCGGCTCTGATCACGGCCTCTCAAAGGCGAGCGCACCCGTTTACCCGTCATGAGCCCCTGACATTGAGAGGCTCGCCGCCATGCTCGATAGGCCGTCAATCTGTTGCCGCGAGGCGGAGCGCTGCCGCCGGCTCGCGGACATGGCATCGGACCTCGAGCTGGCCGGCTTTCTTCGGGCTCTCACCGGCGAATATGAAGCAAGGGCGCGTCAGGCACCCTCCTCGCCCCAGCCGGCAGCGCTCGCCACATCACTCATTTGGTCGACCGAACCGAATCGTCCGGTGGCGATCAGCGAGCCGCACAGTCTCGTCTGAACGAAGTCGCGGCTCGTCGGCGTTGGAGCTTCGCGACGCGAGAATGGCGCGAGCCGGGCGGCCTTACAGCCCGCCGCGCTGCACTGGCGCGAAGCGCAAGGTGCAGGCCGGTCGCCCCGATCCGGCGCATATCTCCACCTCCTATGTCGAGCGGATGAACCTCAATATCCGCATGGGCAATCGGCGCTTCACCCGCCTCACGAACGCCTTCTCGAAGAAGCTGGAAAACCACGTTCACGCGATTGCGCTCTACTTCGCCTTCTACAATTTCTGCCGCATCCATAAGACGCTGAAGGTGTCTCCGGCGATGGCGGCGGGGATCACTGATCGGCTGTGGTCGCTGGACGATATTGTGGCGAAGATCGACGCCGATGCGCCGCCGCCGAAGCCGCGTGGCCCTTACAAGAAGCGGAGCGCCTGATAAAAGCCGCCTGCATGGGTTATTTGCTCGTATTCCTGGGCGGCGGGATCGGGGCGGTCTTCCGGCACGGGATCAACCGCGCTTCGCTCGCCTATCTCGGCCCCGATTTCCCCTACGGGACAATGATCGTGAACGTCGTGGGCGGTCTGCTAATGGGCGTTGTGGCCGAGACGTTCCTGATCAGGACCGGTATCAGCCAAGAGGCCCGACTGTTCATAACAACCGGCGTGCTCGGCGGGTTCACCACGTTCTCAGCGTTCAGCTTAGACGCTGCGCTTTTGTGGGAGCGGAGTGACTATGGACCGCTCGCCGTCTACGTCACGGGATCGGTCCTGCTGTCTATCGCCGCGTTGTTCGCAGGGATGGCTGCCGTTCGGTGGCTGGCGTGACTATTTTCAAACTGCGACACCACCCGCCAGGGCAAGCGCGGTCAGCCAGAAGGGGAGACCCGGAACGGGCGTGACACCAGGCAGCGCGCCCAGCGCCGCGATCGAAAGCGGCTCGCTGGCGCCGGCGGTGGTGAATCCGGGATAATAGATGCCCCGGTCGGCAAGATAGGCGTCCCGGTCGAGCCGCAGCTTGCCGGGCCATTCGTCGGCATGGGCGAAGACCAGCGCTCATGCGATGGCGACCAGCAGCCCCGCCACGACTGCAAGGATCGCTTTGAGTCGCGAGGGTAGCGAAGGTTTCATCGCATGGTCCCCCCGCGGACAGAAATTATATAGCCGGATCCTTCGGCCAGGCCAATTTCATGCGCCGCGCCGAAGCCGTCGGGAACCCGCCGGGTCCGCAGGTTCCCGGCTCGCTCAAGCGCGCGCCACCCGGCGGTGACACCGGCACGATCAACGCAAAGCGGAGGAGCGAAGGCACGAAGGTCCGGTGGCAAGGCTCTCACCCCCGATCCGGCCAGCGGGAATGAAGGTCGTCGATCATGAAGCTGTGCGCCGCTTCCCCGCCGCCATGGCTTCCCGCGACATGCGGGTGATCGGCCGGCAGATCGGGATGCTGGTGCGGCACGACATCCGGATCGTGCCGAGGCCAAAGCAATATGCCCAGCAGCGCGCCCGTCACCGCGATCAGCGCCATGCCGGCGAACGCCGCCACCTGGCCGAAGCCGGCCCCAAGATAGCCCGAGAGCGGGTAGGCGATCAGCCAGCAGGCGTGGCTCAAGGCGAATTGGGCGGCGAACAGAGCCGGCCGGTCTTCGGCATTGGCGGACCGACGCAGCAATCGACCGCCCGGTGTAACGGTCATCGAATAGGCAATGCCAAGCACGAACCAGCCACCGAGCACAAACCCCCACAGGCTTGTCGTCGGGACTATCGTCGTCAGCAGCGCCAACGCGCCGAGGCCGAGACCCGACGCGGCCGCCGCCAGCAGCATGATCGTCCTGTCGTCGATCCGCTCGAGCAACCGGGGCAGCGCGAACGCCGCCAGCATCGAGCCCCCTCCATAGGCTGCAAGCGTCAACGCCATCTCGCTTTGCGACAGGCCGAGCAAGTCGCGCACGAGGACGACGGTGTTGACGATCACCATCGCGCTCGCCGCGGCCGCCGCCAGGGTCACGGCAAGCAGGCCGCGAAGCCGCGGGGTCTTGAGGTAAATGCGGACGCCGCGCGTCGTCCGCGTATAGATGCCGCCCCTGCGCTGACTGCTCGCCTTGGGCTGGGGCAGGACGGTGGAGGCAACCAGCAGGGCGGACGCGATGAAGCCGATCGACGTGGCCGCGAACAGCCAGTGGAAGCTGATGACCGCCAGCAGGGCCGCCGCGAGGATGGGACTGGTCAGGCTCTCCATGTCATATGCCAGCCGCGACAGAGACAGCGCCCGCGTATAGTCGCGCTCGTCGGGCAGGACGTCGGGTATGGTCGCCTGGAATGTCGGCGTGAACGCCGCCGAGGCCGATTGGAGAAGGAAGATCAGCAGGTAGATCTGCCAGACCTGGTCGACAAATGGCAGGACCAGCACGACGGCGCCGCGGACGATATCCATGCTGATCAGGAACGCGCGGCGCGGCAGGCGATCGGCGAAAGCCCCGACGATCGGCGCGACGCCGATATAAGCCGCCATCTTGATTGCCAGCGCGGTGCCGAGAACGGCGCCGGCATCGCTCCCCGCGATGTCGAACGCGAGCAGGCTGAGCGCTACGGTTGCAAGGCCAGTGCCGATCAGCGCAAGCGCCTGCGCCAGGAAAAGGTGCCGACAGGTTCGATTTCGCAGCACCTCGATCATTGGGATACTCTCCTGCCGCGCAGCGCTTTTGCCACGCAGGCGGCGTCCAGCCGAGACCTAAGCCAGCTCATCAAAGCGTAATCCGCATGACGATGGGGCAATGGTCCGAGCGCGGTTCATGTCCGCTCTTCCGCTCCGAGAGGACCGCCGGTTGCCGGCGCGCCGGCAACCTCATCCCGCTTGCGCCGGTCGTGAACGAGGCGATAGAGCGCCGGCAGCACCACGAGCGTCAGCAGCGTCGAGGAGATGATCCCGCCAATCACGACGGTGGCGAGTGGCCGTTGCACCTCCGAGCCCAAGCCGACGTTGAGCGCCATGGGCACGAAGCCCAGACTGGCGACCAACGCGGTCATCAGCACGGGCCTCAATCGGGTGAGCGCGCCCTCCCTGATCGCCTCTTCCAGGGATCCGCCTTCTTCGCGCAGCTGGGTGATGAAAGTCAGCATCACTACGCCGTTCAGCACCGCCACCCCTGAGAGCGCGATGAAGCCGACTCCCGCAGAGATAGAGAACGGTATCCCGAAGAGCAGCAGCGCGAAGACACCTCCGGTGAGCGCCAGCGGCACGCCGGAGAATACGATTAGCGAATCCTTCGCCGAGCCGAACAGGATCATCAGTAGCCCGAGGATCAGAAACAGCGCGAGCGGCACGACGATCTGCAGCCGCCGCGAAGCCGACTGAAGCTGCTGGAAGGTGCCGCCATATTCGATCCAATAACCTTCAGGCAGATCGGCCTCGGCACCGAGCCGCTGCTGAAGGTCGGCGATGAAGGAGCCGAGGTCGCGCCCGCGCACGTTGACCGTAACCACGGCCCGGCGCTTGCCGTTCTCCCGGCTGATCTGATTGGGGCCAGTCGTCCGGTTGATCGTCGCGACCTCGGACAAGGGCACCGATCCACGTGCGCCCTCGCCGCCGCCCGGCAGTGGAATGGGAAGCCGTTCCAGCACCGATTCATCTTGTCGCATCGATTCAGGCAAGCGCACGACGATGTTGAAGCGCCGGTCGCCCTCAAAGATCTGGCCGGCCGCCGTGCCGCCCGTCGCGGCAGAAACAACCTCCTGAACATCGGCGACATTGATCCCCAATTGGGTCAACCGCGCGCGGTCGGGGATGATCTCGATGAACGGCAATCCCGTGACCTGTTCAGCTTGCGCGTCCGCGGCGCCCGGCACACTGGCGGCAATGGCGGTCACGCGCTGCGCGATGCTGGCCAGTTGCTCGAGGTCGTCGCCCATGATGCGGATCGCGACATCGGAGCGGACGCCGGCGATAAGCTCGTTGAAGCGTATCTGGATCGGCTGGATGAACTCGTAGCGCGAGCCCGGAACGCTTTGCACCGCGGCGTTCATTTCGGCGACAAGCTGCGCCTTGGGTTTTCGCGGATCCGGCCATTCGCTGCGCGGCCGCATGATGATGAAGGTATCGGCGACAGACGGCGGCACCGGATCGGTCGCGACGTCGGCAGTGCCGATCTTGGCGAAAACGGTGGCGACCTCGGGGAACTGTCGCAGCCGGTTCTCCAGCGCCGTCTGCATCTGGACGGACTGGGTCAGGCTGGTGCCCGGAATGCGCAGCGCGTGAAGCGCGATATCGCCCTCGTCGAGGTTGGGGATGAACTCGGACCCCAAGCGCGTGGCCGCAACGCCGGTGACCACGATTAGTCCGATGGCGGAGGTCGCGACGAGCCAGCGCGCCTTCAGGGCCCAATCGATGAGTGGCGCGTAGAGACGCTTGGCGCCGCCAACGATCGCGCCTTCCTTCTCCTTTACCTTGCCGGTCACGAATGTTGCGATGGCGGCGGGAACGAAGGTGAGCGACAGGACGGCGGCGGCGGTGAGCGCCAGCACCACCGTGATCGCCATCGGGTGGAAGGTCTTCCCTTCGACGCCGGTCAAAGCGAAGATCGGCAGGTAGACGATCGTGATGATCGCGATACCGAACAGGCTCGGCCGGATGACCTCGGTCGACGCCTCGGCGGCAAGATCGAACCGTTCTTCGCGCGTCAGCAGGCGGCCGAGATCCCGCTGCGCCTCCGCATATCGCCGCAGGCAATTCTCGACGATGATCACTGCCCCGTCGACGATGAGCCCGAAATCGAGCGCACCGAGGCTCATCAAATTGCCCGATATGTCCCAGGCGACCATGCCGGTGATGGTGAGCAGGAATGAGAGCGGGATCACCGCGGCCGTGATCAAGGCGGCGCGCATGTTGCCGAGCAGCAGGAACAGCACGACGACGACCAGTAGCGCGCCTTCGGCGAGGTTGGTCTCGACCGTCCGCACGGTGGCCTCGACCAGCCGGGACCGGTCGTAGACCGGGTTCACCCTGACCCCCGGCGGCATCGACGCATTCACCGTTTCGATCCGCTCGGCGACCGCGACGCTGACCTCACGGGCATTCTCGCCGACCAGCATGTAGATCGTGCCGAGGACGACCTCCTGGCCGTTCATCGTCGCCGCGCCCTGGCGGATTTCCGAGCCGATCGAGATATCCGCCACGTCCGCGATCCGGATCGGCGTGCCGCCGCGATAAGCGACGATGATGCCGGAAAGGTCCGGGATGCCTTGGGCCTGACCGGGTACGCGAATCACATATTGCGACCCCGAGCGCTCGACATAGCCGGCGCCTACGTTCGCATTGTTGCGCTCGAGCGCGCGGGTGATGTCCGCGATCGTCAGGCCGAACCCGCTCAATCGCGCCGGGATTGGCGAAACCACATATTCGCGCCGGAACCCGCCGACCGAGTTAACCTCGGTCACGCCGGGCACATTCCGGAGCTGCGGCCGGACCACCCAATCGTGCAATGTGCGCAGGTCCTGCGGCGTGTAGCGGCTCCCGTCCGCCTTCAGCGCCCCGGAACGCGCCTCGACCGTGTACATGAAGATCTCGCCGAGCCCGGTCGCGATTGGCCCCATGGCCGGGACGACTCCCGGCGGCAGGCTGTCCCGGACGCTCTGGAGGCGCTCGTTGACGAGCTGCCGGGCCGAGTAGATGTCAGTGCCGTCGTGGAAAACGACGGTGACCTGGCTCAAACCCGTCCGGGAGACCGAACGGGTATATTCGAGCCGCGGCAGGCCGGCGAGCGCCGTCTCCACCGGAAAGGTAATCCGCTGTTCCGCCTCCAGTGGCGAGAAGCCCGGCGCGGGCGTGTTGATCTGCACCTGGACGTTGGTGATGTCCGGCACCGCGTCGATCTTCAGCTGCGTGAAGGCCCATGCGCCGATCGCGGCGGATAGAAGGACCAGCGCGAGGACGGTCCAGCGTTGCCGGATCGACAGCCTGATAATGCGTTCGAGCATGGCGCGTCCCCTCAGTGGTCGTGGCTGGCGCCGGCGCGCTCGATGTCGGCCTTGATCACGTAACTGCCCTGCGCGGCATAGGCCTGGCCCGCCCGGATGCCGCCAAGCACCTCGGTCCATTGGGGCGTGCGTACGCCCAGTTCGAGCATCCGAACCTCGTAGGTGTTGCCGACCTGCGCGAAGACGACGGTGAAGTCGCGGAACTGCTGCAAGGCGTCGGTGCGCACGACCAGCGGAACATTGCGCCGGTTGACCGTTACAAGTCCGCGCACGCTCATTCCGGCACGCCAGAAGCCGTCCGGGTTAGGCAGCGGCACGCGTGCCTGCGTCGCACCGGTCATCGGATCGGCCGCTGGTCGGAAATCGCGGATCGCCGAGGCGTGCGTACGCGTGCCCTCAAGCCCGCCCAGCGCGACCGCCTGGCCCGCCCGGATGCGCTCCATGTCGCGGGGGAAAACCGGGAAGACGGCAGTGGTCTGGCCGGGATCGGCGATCACGAAGATCGGATCGCTTCCAGTCACGTCGCCGACATTGGTTCGGCGTTCCGAAACCACGCCGTTCATCGGCGCGAAAACCGAATAGGTCTGCAAGCTTTCGCTGCTTTCGACGCGGGCAAGGACCTGACCGCGCCGGACGCGGTCGCCGACATTCGCCGAGACCGCTACCACCCGGCCAGGAAAGCGAGCGCCGACTTCGGCGGTCGCGGACGGATCGAGCTCGACCCGGCCGACCAGTTCGACGGTTTCGTCGATGAAGCCGGAGCCGACCCGTTCGATCCTGATCCCCGCCGCCTGCGCCGCCGCCGGCTGGATCGTGGTGCGCCCCTCATAAGACGGGAAGCGCCAGACATGACGCCGGCCGCCCTCGATCGCGATGACCTCGACGTCGAAGCTGTGCGGCTCGACCAACGTCGCGTTGCCACGCAGATAGTCCTGCTCCGGCCGGAAGCTGAAACGGTTCACCTCTCCATCGAGGCGACGGACAGCGACAGAGGCCTGGACCGCGCCCGGCGCAAGCGGCCGGGTCCCGCGATAGGCGTAGAGGCGATATTCGGGTGGAATCCCTTCCTCGAACACCGTCACCTCGATCGCGAAATCGCCGTCGCGCAGCATCCGGCCGCGATGCGGGCCACGCTCAAATTCCGCCGCCTGGCCTTCGCCGGCCTCGGTGGACTGATTTTCCAGCGCTCCGCCACATGCCGCGAGAGCGGCCGCAAGCAGAGCGAAAGCGAGCCATTTGATGGGGCGTTTCATCAGCGGGACTCCTCAAGGGGCAAGCGTTGGGCGAACCGGCCGGTGAGCCGGTCAACCTCGATCCTGGCGCGGTGATATTCGGATGCGGCGCGGACCATCCGCTCGCGCACCGTGTTCACGCGGGTGGCCGCGTCGTCGATGTCCGCATGGCGGAAACCGCCGCGTGCGAAGCCGGCGCGGACCTGTGCCAGCGTGCGCATCGCCAGCGGGAAGACCTGCTGGAGAAGCGCCTGCGCCTCATGACGTGCCTCGGTCACCCGCTCGCGCGCCAGTGCCAGCTCGCGCATCCGTGTCACTCGGGCGACCTCGATATCGGCCCCCGCGCGGCGCCGCTCGGCCTCGGCACGCTCGATATTGCCGCGATTGGTGTCGTGCCGTGCCAGCGGGATCGAAATGCCGCCGACCAGCGCGACGTCGCCGGTGCCGTTCAGATAACGCGCGCCGCCGCGGATGGTCGGATCCTGCACCCGCCGGCTCTGCTCCAGCCGGACCGCAGCCTCGGCGCGGCGAATGCGGGATTCGTAGACCGCGAGGTCGACGGGGGAGATCGCATCGCCGATGACCGGCTCCGGCCGGTCCAGCATGAAGAAGTCGTCGACCGAGATGGCGAGGCCGCGCGCATTGCCGCCCCAAAGTGCCGCCAGCCGAGTCATCGCGGCATCCCGCGCATGCTCGGCAAGCTCCAGGTCCACCTCGGCCTCGGAAACGCGCGCCTCGGCGCGAGTGCCCGCGAACAGCGGATCGCGCGCGGCCCGCACGCGCCTGTCGATCTCATCATGCAGCTCTCGGGCGAAGCGCAAGCGCTCGGTCGCCACGCCGACCATGGCTTCCGCCGTCAGCGCCTCGACGAAGGCGGTGTGCACGCGCCTGGCGATGTCGAGACGCTGGACCAGCGCCTCGGCCTCCGCAACCTCGATATCGCGGCCGGCGAGCGCGACGCGAGCTTGGCGCCGTCCGCCGCGTTCGATCGTCTGCGCATAGGTCGCGGTCACCTCGGCGCCGCCGACGAAACGATAGGGTCCGGTGCCGACGAGGTTCTCAGCCACCACGTCCAAAGTTGGATTTGGTCGCACACCGGCCTGGCGCTGCGCCGCGCGCAGCGCATCCAGCCGAGCGGCATTGGTAGCCGCTTCCGGCGCCGCATTGAGCGCGAGAGCAACGGATCGCTCGAGCGTCAGCGTGTTTGCCTGGGGCGGCGCGGGCGAGACCGCCAGAACGCGCGCGCGCGACTGGGCGAGGGCATCGGGGCTGCCAGTCGTCACCAAAGTGACGACGAGAGCCGCTAGGCTGCAGTTGCAGCCCCGGAATCGGGCGAATGACATCGGAAACTCCAGCTGAATCGCGACAGCTCACGCGCCGATAATCAGCGCGAGGCTCGAAACGGAATCAGCTAAAGCGTGGAGGTTCCGAGGGCGGCGGTCGGCGGAGCTCGTGCAGCGTCGGCGCAATCCCGCCGTCCGGCGCAATCACGGCCGAAGTGGGTGGCAAAAGGCTGGCACTGCCGTCGATGGTGGCCGCCAGCGATGCCGCACCACTCAGCATATGATCATGACCGGGGCCGTCCGGCTCGGAGGGAGCCTGCCGTTGATCGACAGGCGATCCATCGGCATCGTGATGGTGATGCTGATCGACCGAGACGGGACTCGACAGATGTTGCGTCCCATGCACTTTCCATGCGGCCGCCGGCGTCGCCAGCCATAAGCCAGCGAGCAGCAAGGCTGCCACGGTGAAAAGGGAGCGGAGCGAATCCGGCATGCCCCCCGACTAGTCCAGATCACCCGGCCCTGCAATCGCGACCTTGAGAGGCGTTCGTGCCAGACGAGCGCGCTGATGCAGCCGCTTGAGGGAAAGATCGAGCGGCCAGTCGACCAGGGCGGACGGTCCGCCATTCCCCGCTGGAACGCGACCTAGTCGTGCGCTAGCCCGTTGAGGATCGGACAATCGGGTCGGGAATCGCCGGTGCACCGATGAATCAGGTCGGCGAGCGCATTCTCCATTTCCTTGAGCACTTTGATCTTCTGGTGAATCTCCTTGATGTGGATCGACGCCATTGCGCGCACCTCTGCGCTTGCCCGATCCTTATCCCGATAAAGCTCCAACAGATGACGGCATTCCTCGACGCTGAAACCTAGCCCCCGCGCTCGCGCGACAAAGCGCAGGTCATGCACGTCGCGGTCGGCATAGTCGCGAAAGCCGTTGGCGCGACGGGCCGGTTTGAGCAGGCCGATGTCCTCGTAATAGCGGATCGTCTTTGTAGGGAGCTTTGAGCGCTCGGCAGCCTGTCCAATGTTCATCGGGCGGTCTCCAGATTCAGTGCCCGCAGCCGGAGCGCATTGCCGATCACCGAGACCGAGGACAGGCTCATGGCCAACGCGGCGATCATCGGGCTGAGCAGCAGACCCGTGACCGGATAAAGGACCCCGGCCGCGATCGGCACGCCGAGCGCATTGTAGCCGAAGGCGAACCACAGGTTCTGGCGGATGTTGCTTGTCACGGCGCGGGACAGCCGCCGCGCCCGCACCAGGCCAAGCAAGTCGCCTTTAACCAGCGTCATGCCCGCGCTTTCCACCGCAACGTCCGCGCCTGTGCCCATCGCGATGCCGATGTCGGCGCGGGCGAGCGCGGGTGCGTCGTTGACGCCATCGCCCGCCATCGCAACCACGCCGCCTGCTTTCTTGAGGCGATCGACGGCGGCATCCTTTTCCTGCGGCAGCACGTCGGCGATCACTTCGTCGATGCCGAGCCGGCCGGCGACGGCCTCGGCTGTCCGACGATTGTCGCCGGTCAGCATGATCAGCCGCAAGCCCTCTGCGTGAAGCTGCTCGATTGCCCCGGCCGTCGTCGGCTTGATGGGATCAGCCACGGCGATCAGTCCTGCGAATTTTCCGTCGATCGCGACGAACATCACCGTCGCGCCCTCGTCGCGGTGGCGGCCGGCGGCATCCGCCAATCCGGCCGCGCCGGCGCCTTCATCGTCCATCATTGCTGCATTGCCGATAGCCACACGCCGGCCGTTCACAATGCCGACCACGCCCTTGCCGGAAACGGATGCGAAATTCTCGACCGGCTGGAGCGACAGGCTGCGCGCCTCGGCGCCTGCGATAATGGCGTGGGCGAGAGGATGAGCGCTCGATTGTTCGAGCGAAGCGGCGGCGGCCAGAATCTCGTCTTCGCGCTGCTCGCCGGCCGGCTCGACGGCGACGAGCGCGGGCTTGCCTTCGGTAAGAGTGCCGGTCTTGTCGACGACCAGCGTGTCCACTGCGGCAAAGCGCTCCAGCGCCTCGGCGTTCTTGATCAGCACGCCGGCCTGGGCGCCCTTGCCGACGCCGACCATGATCGACATGGGCGTCGCGAGGCCGAGCGCACAGGGACAGGCGATGATGAGCACCGAGACGGCCGCAACCAAAGCGAAGGGCACGCTCGGCGCAGGCGCCGCGAACGACCAGATTGCGAAGGCCAGGACCGCGACGGCGATGACGGCCGGCACGAACCAGGCGGAGACCTGATCCACCTTTTTCTGGATCGGCGCCTGGCTGCGCTGGGCTTCGGCTACCATCTGCACGATCCGGGCGAGCATCGTCTCGGAGCCGACGCGCTCGGCGGCCATCACGAAGGCGCCGTCGCCGTTGATCGATCCGCCCGTGATCTCGTCGCCCGGCTTCTTGGCGACCGGAAGTGGCTCGCCGGTGAGCATCGATTCATCGACCGCCGACGATCCTTCGATCACATTGCCGTCGACAGGGATGGCTTCACCGGGCTTCACGCGCAACTGATCGCCAGAGCGCACCAGATCGAGCGGAATTGTTCGTTCCTTTCCTCCTTCAACCAGGTGGGCGGTCTTCGGCGCGAGATCGAGCAGCGCCCGGATGGCCGAGCCGGTTCGCTCGCGGGCGCGCAGCTCCAGCACCTGGCCGAGCAGCACGAGCGTCACGATCACCGCGGCCGCCTCGAAATAGAGGCCGACGCCGCCGTGCATCGTGCGGAACGAGGTTGGGAAGATCTGCGGCGCGACCGCCCCCACCACCGAATAAGCCCAGGCGACGCCGGTTCCCAGCGCGATCAGCGTGAACATGTTGAAACGCAGGCGCAGCACGCTCTGCCATCCGCGAACGAAGAACGGCCAGCCGCCCCACAGAACGACCGGCGTCGCAAGCGCGAACTCCACCCAGTCCAAAGTGCGCGCGCCGAACGCTTCGACGGAAATCGGCCAGAAATGGCGCAGCATGACGATGACGGCGAGCGGCGCGGTCAGGACCGCGGAGACGATGAAACGCCGCCGCATGTCGAGATATTCTTCGGACGGGCCTTCGATGACGGCGACGCCCTTGGGCTCCAGCGCCATTCCGCAGATCGGGCAGAAGCCGGGGCCGAGCTGCTCGATCTGGGGATGCATCGGGCAGGTGTAGACGACGTCCTCCGGTCCTTGTGCTGCCTCGCGCGTCGATCCTTCCAGGAAGATTTCCGGGCGGGCTTCGAAGCGCTCGCGGCATTTGACCGAGCAGAAGTGATAGTCACGGCCTTCGTGACTTGCGTGATGAGGCGTCGTCGCCGGATCGACGGTCATGCCGCAGACGGGGTCGATTGCCTTGCCGTCGTCCAATGACCGGGAATGATCATGGCCGTGGCCATGGCAGCTATGTTGATTTTCCATGTCGTCACCCGATGATTCGTTGTTTTCGGCGGGGTGTTGCCAGTTCCAGTAACTGGAAGGTCAAGCCATTTTTCTGACGCGCGCGTGCCAGGAGGATGCAAGTCTGCCCTCCGCCAAACGAGCGGCCGCCCTCGTCGGTGCCGCATTCTCTCAAGCGCCGAGTCCGCCGAGATTGAGCTCATCGGAGCGGCGGCCCGTCAATTCGGAGAAGGGCGCCACCTCAAATTTACGTTCGAGCACACGAGCGTGTCGTCTCGGGACATGGGCTGCTCGCCGCCGGCGAAGTCGCGGGTTGAGCCGATGCGGCGCGTATTCCTCTTTGACGGGATCAGTCGGATTCCTCGCCGATGCGGGGCAACTGGATGTTCGAGTTCGACAAATACGACAAGAGCCGCGGCTTTGCGCACGCTTCGCCGGAAATATCCTATACGCCGTTCGAAGGCGGTCGTGCCCGCGCCTTCCTCTTGTGGGGCGAGCATTGCATCGAATGCGCCGCCCCGGACTGCTTCTCCAGCTGTGACCTTTATCAGCCTCGGCCCGACCGCAGATGCCGGAGGTTCAACTATGGCGTATACAGAAATCCTGCCTTCCGGTCGGCGGCGGGCTATGGCGGCGAGGTCATCTTCAAGCGCTGGGGAAAATTGGAGGCGCGCGGGAACGTCACGCTCGTGCGCCCGGGCGTGGCGCGCCTTCTCGAGGCCTGCGTTTCGCTTGGCGCTCCGCTCCTGAACCGGGCCGGTCGCATGGTCGATCGTCTGTCCGGCGATATCCGGTGGTCGTACGTCACCCATTCGGTGCTCGAGCGGCTCAACGTCTGGCTGCTACGCCGCCGCCGGCCCGGCGCACTCCCCGATGCCTTCGTGATCGAAATCTACAATCCAGGCCAGACGGAGGCTGTCCTCCTGTTCTCGATGGCCGTCGACCGCACCAAGGTCCCCGGCACTCTCGCTCCCGGCGCTCTCCCCCGGCCGGTGCTCAAGAAGCTGGTCGTGCCGCCGGGCTATTTTCGAGAGGACTTGCCGCGCTCATCGTTCGGCGAGCTGGTCGCCTCGAATCTCCCCTTCAACCTTGCGCTCACGCCGGAAGCGGTCGAGGGGACCCATCTCGTCTTTTTGAGCCTCGACTTCGTCCGCTTCAGGGACGCGGCGCGCGACAAGCTTTCAGCCGCTGGCAGCGGCCACCAGCGGCCCAATGCGAAATGCGTGGTTTTCGATCTCGATGACACGCTTTGGCGCGGCATCCTGCTCGAGGGCGACGTGCAGCTCGCGCCGGATGTGGAGACCATGCTCCGCCGCCTGGATGAGCGGGGCATTCTCGTCTCGGTTGCGAGCAAGAATGCCCCTGCCGACGCCATGGACCGGCTTCGCAGGTTTGGGATCGCGGACTATCTGCTTCATCCGGCGATCGGCTGGGGCGCAAAGTCGGAAGGCGTCCGGCAAATCGCCAGCGATCTGGGCATCGGCCTGGACAGTCTGATCTTCGTCGATGACAGCGCCTTCGAGCGCGACGAGGTGGCGCGGGCGCTCCCCGAGGTCGAGGTGTTGCCGGCCAGCCGCATCGTCGATCTGCTCGACCATCCGCGCCTGCAGGGGAGCGTGACTGAGGAATCGCGAACTCGCCGGCTGATGTATCGGCAGGCCGCGATCCGTCAGTCCGCGGCGGCGGAATATGGCGAGAGCTATCTCGATTTCCTGCGCTCCTGCGATATCCGTGTCGATGTGCGGCCGGACGCGCCGGAGGATTTCGAGCGCCTTGCCGAGCTGGTCCAGCGCACCAATCAGCTCAATTTCTCGGGCCGGAAATATCGGCGGGACGAGCTCGAGACGCTGATGCTCGATCCGGCGCTCGAACGCCATGTCATCGACTGCGCCGACAAATATGGCTCATACGGCACTGTCGGGCTTTGCCTCGCGCGACGCGTCGACGACGGGGTCAGGATCGAGGATCTCATGCTGTCCTGCCGCGTCCAGGGCAAGTTCATCGAGAAGGCCCTGCTCCACCATCTTTGCACAAGATCCGGCTGGAGCGCGTCCTTCGTCGAGATCGCCTTCAAGCCGACCGATCGCAACGCGGCGGCTAGGGCGATCCTCAGCGAGCTCGGCTTCCCAACCGGCGGCGAGGGTCTGCTCCGCATTGACGTTCGGCCGGGCCAATTCCATCCAAAGTTCATGACCGTCATCGGTACCCATGGCGCGCAGCGGGTCATCTGGAATGCGACCCGTGGCTGACCCAAAGCAGGTCCGACGGCGCGGCTGGCTCGTCGGCAAGGATGGTGGAGCGGACGCTCCGCCCTTGACATTGAAGGCCGCCGTCCTGTTTGAAGCGGGTGTGACGAGATTCGTCCTGGCGATCCTGCTCGCTCTTTCCCTCGCGAGCGCTACCGGCCCAGCCTTGGCCGGTATCTCGGCGCATTGTCCGATGGCGATGTCTGGCGTCTCCGATCATCAGGATATGGGGTGTTGCACCCCGGATTGTGCGCCGGATTGCGCCCTCGTCTGTCCGGGCGCGGTCGTGCCGACCGCCGGCGGAGTGGCCGCGGAGTCGCAGGACCGGCAGTCCATGGCGGTGCGCCTCGTCGACATGCTGCCGTCGCGCGGCCCCGGCGCCACCGACCCTCCCCCCCGAACCACCATCAGCTGAGGCCGTAGCGCCTGCCGGCGCCCCGTCGGCGCGTGCGCAGAGCGGCCTGATCCAAGCCCCTGACGCCAGGCGCGCGTCGCGCGCCGGCGCGGGACATCAGCTGCGGTTCGAGTTGGGCTGACCTCGGCCCGATGGACAAGGTGGATAGAAATGAAGTCTTTGCAGATTTCCGGCGCTCTGGCGCTGGCGCTCGCTGCCGCGGCATGCGGCGAAAGTCGGACTGATGCCCCGGAGACGCGCCAGGGGGCGGCTGCCGGAACCAATGCCCGCGCCGGGCAGGCCTATTCGGCGACGGGCGCGATCACGGCGATCGCGGGCGACCGGATCACGATCTCCCATGGACCGGTCCAGGGCCTGGGCTGGCCCGCCATGACGATGACATTCCGCGCCGGAGGCCCCGATATGGCTCGGGGCCTGAGCGCCGGCGACCGCGTTGCGTTCGAGTTTGTCGAGGCCGATGGCGCCTACAGCCTGACCTCGCTTGCCAGGGCGCAATGATATGGCGGCTCCAGGCCGGCCTCGACGCGCGCCGCGGGAGCATTCGCGCGAAATGGCCATCAAGGTGGGCCGCGCCCTCGGTCTCTGGGTAGCCGCCTTCTGGCTCATTTCCTTGCCGGCGCTCGCGCTGGCCGCGCAGGATCTTGGCTCGGCTCGCGCCGAGCCAAGCGCGCCGCCCGCCGGCGCTGTCCTGCAGCTCCCCGAGGCGGTCGCGCTTGCCCGTGGCGACCAGCCGACCGTCGCCGCCTTCGAGCGGGAAGCGGGCGCCTCGGAACAAGCTGCGGTGGCGGCCCGAACGCTGCCCGATCCCCAGTTGAGCGTCGGCGTGCAGAACTATCCGGTCACCGGCGGCGTCGCCTTCAATCCCACTCGCGACGACATGACCATGTACACTTTCGGCGTCATGCGCGAGCAGGTTCGCCGCTCGCGGCGCGAGGCGGAGGCGGCGCGGCTTCGGGCGGAGGCGGTGGTGAGCCGAGCACAGGGCTCGATCGAGGAGCGCCGCATCCAGCGCGAGGTGATGATCGCCTGGATCGACGCCGTCGAGGCCGCGGCCAGGCAGCGTCTTCTCGCGCGCGTGATCGCCGACCTCAATGCCGGCCGGCAGATCATGGAAGCCGGTATCTCCACCGGCGCGTCGAGCCCGGCGCTGGCGCTCCAGGCGCAGGCCGAGATCGCGCTCGCCGAGGCGCAACTCGCCGAGGCGCGGGCGGCAGAGGCGCGGGCTCGCGCGCTGCTCGCCCGGCGGATCGGTCCCGCGGCGCAGCGTCCGTTGCCGCAGAGCCTTCCGGTCATCGCGCTGCCGGCCGAGCTGAGAGCGGAGTTTGCGGGCGAGAGCCATCCGAGCGTCCGGCTCGCCGAGGCGCGGGAACAGGCGGCGCGCCGCCAGATCGATGCCGCCCGCGCCGAGCGCCGTCCCAACCTCAGCTGGTCGGTTATGTATGGCTGGCGCCCGGACTATGGCGACATGGTCAGCGCCCAGGTCTCGATCCCGCTCCAGATCAACCGCGGCCGGCTGCAGGACCGGCGCATCGCCGAGGCCGAGGCGCGCGCCGACGCCGCGCGGCTCAGGGCCGAGGATGCGCGGCGCGAGCTTGGCAGCGCCTATGGCGCCGCCCTCGCCGACTATCGGGGCGCGCAGGCCCAGCTCGCCATCCTTCGCGATCAGGCAATCCCCTCGCTGGAAGCCTCGTTCGAGGCGGCGGAGGCGCGCTATGCCGGCGGCCAGGGCAGCCTCGAGCTGCCGCTCGCCATCGTCCGCCGCTATGTCGAGGCGAACATCCAGTCGGTCGAGCAGCAGGGGCGGCTCGCCCGAGCGGCGGCCGAGCTCATCTATCTGACGGGGGGGACCGGCCGATGAATCGCACGACGATCGTGGCCCGCCTGCGCCGGCCCGGCGGCCGCACGCTACTCATTGCCGCGCTCGCTTTGGCGCTCGCTTTGCTGTCGGGGCTCGCCGGCTATTTCATCGCCGGCCGGGGCGGGGAGACCGCCCAATCTGCCGACGCGTCGGGGCGGCGGATCCTCTACTGGTACGATCCGATGGTGCCGATGGAGCGCTATCCCGGCCCTGGCAAGTCGTCCATGAATATGGACCTTATCCCGAGATATGCCGATGAGGCCGAAAGCGGCGTGCGCGTTTCGCCGGCGATGGTGCAGAATCTCGGGATCCGGGTCGTGCGAGCGGAAATCCGCGATCTCGCACCGAGCGGCGCGGCCGTCGGCCGCGTCGAGCTCGACGAGCGGCTGATCGCCGAAGTCCAGACCCTGACGCCCGGTTTCGTGGAATCGCTCGCGGTGCGCGCCGAGGGCGAGCCGGTGGCGCGCGGTGCCCGTCTCGCCACCGTCTATTCGCCCGAGCTTTTGGGAGCCCAACAGGAATATGCGGCTTTGCTCAGGATCCGCGGCTCGGCGATCACGCCGGGCCTGCGGCAGGCGGCGCGCAATCGCCTCCGCCTCCTCGGCTTGCCGGCGGGCGCCATCCGGCGGCTCGACCAGGGCGGGACGCCGCAGCGGACCTATGCCGTGTTCGCGCCGGCCTCCGGCGTCGTATCCCGCATCGGCGCGCGCCCGGGCGCGCAGGTGACGCCGGGCCAGTCGATCGTCACCATCGCCGGCCTGTCGCGGGTGCTCGTCGTCGCCCACGTGCCTGAGGCCTTGCTCGGGAACATTCGCAGCGGCCTTCCGGTGCGGATCACCTTCGCGGCGTTTCCGGGCGAGGTCCGTGAGGGGCGTATCGACTATATCTTCCCGACGCTCGATCCCGAGGCGCGCACCGCCCGCGTGCGGGTGACGCTCGACAATCCGGGCCAGCGCCTGCGCCAGGGCATGTTCGCCAACGTCCAGATTCTGGGCGCCGGCGGCATGGCGCTGTCCGTGCCGAGCGAGGCGGTGATCGACACCGGCAGGCGCAAGATCGTGATCGTCAGGCGCGAAGGCGCTTTCCTGCCGGTCGAGGTCGTCACCGGGCGCGATGCCGGTGAATGGACGCAGATCCTCTCCGGCATCGAGCCGGGCCAGGAGGTCGTCGCCTCGGGCCAGTTCCTGATCGATTCCGAGGCTTCGCTTTCCGGTTTCATGGCCCGGATGGGCCAAGGCAACCAGGCGGCTCCCGCGCGATGATCGAACGGGTCATCCGCTGGTCGGCGGCGAACCGCCTGCTGATCCTGCTCGGCGCGCTCTTCCTCGCCGCGAGCGGGATTTATGCGGCGACGCGGACGCCGCTCGACGCGATCCCGGACCTGTCCGATGTCCAGGTGATCATCCGCACCTCCTATCCCGGCCAGTCCCCGGACATCGTGGAGAGCCAGGTCACCTATCCGATAGCAACGACAATGCAGTCGGCGCCGCGCGTGAGGGCGGTGCGTGCCTTCTCCGTCTTTGGGGACAGCTTCGTCACCGTCCTGTTCGAGGATGGGACCGACCTCTATTGGGCTCGCTCGCGCACGCTCGAATATCTGAGCCAGGCCTCGGGCCGCCTGCCGCAGGGCGTGACGCCGACGCTAGGGCCGGACGCGACCGGCGTCGGCTGGGCCTATCAATATGCTCTGGTCGACCGCACCGGCCGGCATGATCTCGGGCAGCTTCGCGCCCTCCAGGACTGGTTCCTGCGCTTCCAATTGAAGGAGATCGACGGCGTGGCGGAAGTCGCCAGCATCGGCGGAATGGTGCGCTCCTACCAGGTCCAGCTCGATCCGCAGCAGCTGCAGCTCTATCGCGTTTCCGTCAGCCAGGTGATCGAGGCGATACGCAACGCCAACCAGTCAGCGGGCGGCTCGGCCATCGAACGATCCGGCGCTGAATATATGATCCGTGTCGGCGGCTACCTCCGGACTCTGGAAGAGTTCCGCAGCATCCCGCTGTCCGCAAGCGGCGGCACGCCGGTGACGGTCGGCGATGTCGCACGGGTGCAAATGGCGCCTGACTTCCGGCGCGGTATCGCCGAGCTGAATGGCGAGGGTGAGGTCGTCGGCGGCGTGATCGTCGTTCGGCAAGGCGCGGACACGCTTTCGGTCATCGAAGCGGTTAGAACGAGGCTGGCGGAACTGCGGACAAGCCTCCCGCCCGGAGTCGAGGTCGTAACCGTCTATGACCGTTCCAGCCTGATCGAGCGGGCGGTGAACAATCTGTGGGAGAAGCTTGCCGAGGAGTTCCTGGTCGTGGCGCTGGTCGTCGCGCTGTTCCTGCTGCATTTCCGATCCTCGCTGGTCGCGATCATTACCCTGCCGCTTGGTGTCCTCGCCGCCTTCATGGTGATGCGTTTGCAGGGCGTGAACGCGAACATCATGTCGCTGGGCGGCATCGCGATCGCGATCGGCGCGATGGTCGATGCGGCGATCGTCATGGTCGAGAACGCGCACAAGAAGCTCGAACAGGCGCGGGACGAAGAGGGCGCAGTCTCCGACCTGCGGCGGCGTCAACTCATCCTGGAAGCCGCGGTCGAGGTCGGACCGGCTTTGTTCTTCTCGCTGTTGATCATCACACTGTCGTTCCTGCCGATCTTCACATTGGAAGCGCAGGAAGGCCGGCTGTTCCGCCCTCTCGCGCTCACCAAGACCTATGCCATGGCCGCGGCCGCTGGCCTGTCCGTTACGATCGTTCCCGTCTTGATGACGATGTTCATCAAAGGGCGGATCAGGCGCGAATCCGAAAATCCGGTCAGCCGCGCATTGATCGCGGTCTATCGGCCGGCACTGCAGTGGGTGCTGAGAATGCCGAAGCTCACCCTCGCCATAGCCGCGGTCGTGCTCGCGCTGACGATCTTGCCTTATAGCCGCCTGGGCGCCGAGTTCATGCCGCCGATGGAGGAGGGTGATCTCCTCTATATGCCGACGGCGTTGCCCGGCCTCTCCTCATCGGAAGCGTCGAGGCTTCTCCAGGTCAGCGACCGTATCATCATGACGGTGCCCGAGGTTTTGACCGTCTTCGGCAAGGCCGGCCGGGCTGACACGGCGACGGACCCTGCCCCGCTCGAAATGTTCGAGACGACGATCCAGCTCCGGCCCCGCAGTGAGTGGCGACCGGGAATGACAATGGACGGGATCATTGCGGAGCTGGATTCCCGGCTGCGGATACCCGGCCTGGCCAATGTGTTCGTCCAACCCATCCGCAACCGGATCGACATGCTGGCGACGGGCATAAAGAGCCCGGTCGGAGTGAAGATCTCGGGCCCGGATCTCGCCACCCTCCAGCGTCTCGGCGAACAGGTCGAACAGGCGCTGCGGCCGGTGCGCGGGACCGCGTCGGCAGTGTCGGACCGGATCTCGGGCGGGCGGTACATCGATATTCAGGTCAATCGGCTCGCGGCGGCACGCTACGGCCTGTCCGTCGCCGACGTGCAGCAGACCGCCGCCGTCGCGGTCGGCGGAACGCCTGTGGGCGAGATGATCGAAGGGCTGGCGCGTTTCCCGATCAACGTCCGCTTTCCCCGCGAGACGCGCGACAGCGTCGAGGCACTGGGCCAGCTGCCGATCATCGCGCCAAACGGGGCAATCGTGCCTCTGTCCGCGGTCGCGGACATTCGTATCGCCGGCGGGCCTTCGATGATCAAGAGCGAGAATGGCCGGCCCTCGGTCTGGGTCTATGTCGACGTGCGCGACCGGGATCTGGTCGGGTTCGTCAACGAAGCGCGCCAGCGCGTCGCGCAAAGCGTGCAGCTCCCGCCCGGCTACTCGATCGCCTGGTCGGGCCAGTTCGAATATGCGCAGCGCGCCGGCGAGCGGTTGAAATGGGTCGTGCCGGCGACGGTCGCGATCATCTTCCTCCTGCTCTTCCTCGCCTTCCGCCGCGTCCGCCAGCCGCTGATCATCCTGCTCACCTTGCCTTTTGCGCTGGTCGGCGGCGTCTGGCTCATCTTCCTGCTCGGGCACAATGTCTCGATCGCGACGGCGGTCGGGTTCATTGCCCTTGCCGGGCTCGCCGCGGAGTTCGGTGTGGTGATGCTCGTCTATCTCGACCGCGCGATCGATGAGCGGATCAATAAGCATCGCCTTTCCGCGGACGAGGATCTGGACGAGGCGCTGATCGAAGGGGGCGTGCTGCGCGTCCGCCCGAAGGCGATGGCGGTGGCGGTCATCCTGGCCGGCCTGTTTCCGCTGCTGATCGGGCACGGCACCGGCTCGGAGGTGATGCAGCGGCTGGCAGCGCCGATGGTCGGCGGGATGATCACGGCCCCTTTGCTGTCGCTGTTCGTTCTTCCGGCCATCTACAAGCTGCTCGGCCGGAAGCGGTTCCTCCGCGAGGACCGGGATGCCGAGGCGCCTCTTACGGCCGTGCCGGAGCCGAGCACCTAGAGGAGAAGCGGCATGAACTGTCCGATGATGATGGGTGGCGGCGGCGGGATGATGATGATCGGCATGGGCCTGGTCTGGCTGTTGATCATCATCGCGCTGCTGCTCTCGATCGCGGCGCTGATCAAATATCTCCGTTCCGGCCCGGGATAGAAGACGGCCCGGCGAAGCGCGGAGGAGATCAAGGCAAAAGGGGAGGCCTGAGCCATGGCCGAAAAAGACGTCGTCCTGATCACCGGTGGCAGCGGCTATCTCGGCGGCGCGATCATCCGCAGGCTGGCCGGCAACTACCGGCTCGCCGGCCTCGACCGTCCCGGCGGTCCCGCTCCGCCCTCGCCGGCCGATCAAATCGATATCGATCTCGGCAGCGAGAAATCAGTGCGCGAAGCGCTCGAGAATGTCCGCAAGCAATTTGGCGGCCGCATCGCCTCGGTGGTCCACCTTGCGGCCTATTACGACGTCTCGGGAGAGCCGAACCCGCTCTACGACAAGATTACCGTCGAGGGCACGCGCCGGCTGATCGACGCGCTTCAGGCGTTCGAGGTCGAGCAGTTCATCTTTGCCAGCACCATGCTCGTGCACCGGCCGACCGACATGCCGGACGAGACGATCGACGAGGACTGGCCGATCGATCCGCAATGGGCCTATCCCGAGTCCAAGGTCAAAGCCGAGGAGCTGCTCCGCGAAAAGCATGGCGAGATTCCGGTGGTCCTGCTCCGGATCGCCGGCGTCTATGACGACATCGGCCATTCGCCCTTCGTCGCCCAGCAGATCTCCCGCATCTACGAGCATCGCCTGACCGCCCATCTCTATCCCGGGATGCTTTGCGCGAACCAGTCGTTCGTCCATCTCGACGATCTCACCGAGGCGGTCGCCAGGCTGATCGAGCGTCGCGGCGATCTGCCGGCAGAGCTGCCGCTGCTGGTCGGCGAGCCGGCGGCGCTCGGCTATGAAGAGGTGCAGAACATCATCGGCTGCGGGCTCCACGGCGAGGAATGGACCACGATCCGCATCCCGCAGCCGATCGCCAAGGCCGGCGCCTGGCTGCAGGAGGAAGTCCTCGGCGAGGACAGCTTCATCAAGCCATGGATGGTCGAGGCCAGCAACGACCACTACATTCTCGACATCGGGCGCGCCCGCTCCCTGCTCGACTGGGAGCCGAAGCACTCGCTGCGTGACACCCTGCCGAAGATGATCGCCGCGCTGAAGCGCGACCCGGTCGGCTGGTACAAGGAGAACAAGCTCAACCCTGCGCTGGTCGCCTGGTACGGCCAGCGGCCGGCGCCCGAGCGCAAGCGTCACGAAGGTGAGACTGAAGCGATGGATCACGGGGCCGGCCACGGCGCGATGGCCGAGGGCCACGACCATATGGCGATGATGGAAGCGGACGAGAAGAAGGTCCGCTGGGTCCATTACACCGTCGTCGGCCTGGGGCTTTGGCTCGCGGCGAGCCCGCTCGTCTATGATGCGATGTCGACCGCGAATGTCAGCGACGCGGTTCGCGCCGTCACCGCCGATCGCGGCCTGCCGTCGATCGAATGGCGCGCCGCCGCGCTCACGATCAGCGATATTGCCAGCGGCTTGCTGATCGCGCTGTTCGGCAGTCTTTCGCTCTCGAAGCGCACCGCCTGGTGGGCGCAATGGGCGACCACTTTCGTCGGTCTCTGGTTGCTGTTCGCGCCGATGATCTTCTGGACGCCGAGCGGCGCGCAATATCTCAACGACATGCTGGTCGGCTCGGCTGTCATCGCCTTGTCGGTGCTGGTGCCGATGATGCCCGGCATGAGCATGGCAGGGATGATGGACCCCAAGTCCATCCCGCCGGGCTGGACCTATTCGCCATCAACCTACGCCCAGCGCCTGCCGATCGCCTATCTCGGCCTCATCGGGCTGCTCATCTCGCGCATCCTCACCGCCTATCAGCTCGGCCATATCGACGGGGCCTGGGAACCGTTCTTCGCCGGCTCGGCAGCCGACCCGCGCAACGGCACCGAGGAGATCATCACCTCCTACGTCTCGGAGATGTGGCCGATCCCCGACGCAGGCCTCGGCGCGATCAGCTACCTGCTCGAAATCCTGATGGCGGTGATGGGCGGCCGCGACCGCTGGCGGACCATGCCGTGGATGGTGACCTTCTTCGGCATCCTCGTGATCCCGCTCGGGGTGATCAGCATCTATTTCATCGTCATCCAGCCGATCCTGATTGGGACCTGGTGCACTTTGTGTCTGATCGCGGCGCTCGCGATGCTGGTCATGATCCCGTTCGCGCTCGACGAGGTGATCGCGATGGGCCAGTTCCTCTATTGGGCGAAGTGCCGGGGCAAGCCTTTGATCCGCACCTTCTTCAAGGGCGACACGGTCGAGGGCGGAGAGGAAGATCATTCGGACGCGCTGGCCAGCCCGGCCGCATTCTGGACCGATACGACGCGCGGCGTCACGCTTCCCTGGACGCTGGCGGCCAGCGTGGCGATCGGACTTTTCCTCATGTTCACGCGGCTGGTGTTCGGCACCGAGGACGCGATGGCGAACAGCGATCATGTCGTGGGCGCGCTCGTCATCACGGTCGCCATCATTGCCACGGCCGAGGTCGCCCGCGCGCTTCGCTTCATCAACGCCGCGCTCGGCGCGTGGCTGATCGCGGCGCCGTTCCTGCTCGACGGCGCCGGGGCGCCGGCATCGATCGCCGGCGGCCTTGTCGGTCTACTGCTGATCGCGCTCAGCCTGCCGCGCGGTCGTCGCGGCAAAGAGCATTATGCCGGCTGGGATCGTTTCGTCATTTAGCTTCGCGCACCCGGCCCGCGTTCTTTCCTACCGGGAACGCCTAGGTTATCGAACTCAGGATCGAGCGGAATTCAGGGATGGTTAATGCCGTGTGAATAGACTTGTTGGTTCACATTTTCGACGTGAGCGGGGCATCAGCTGGAGGTGGGCATGGAGCATGTTCGAGCCACCGCATTGGCATTCGCTCTCGGCGGGATGATCCTCGCCGGCGCTCCTGTTACCGCGCAACATCGAGGCGGAAGTCACGGCGGCCATGGCGCTTCTATGGGCCATGCCCGGTCGGGCGGCCATCATGGTTCAGTCAGAAATCACGGCTCTTTCCGCAACCACGGCTTCGTCCAGCATCGCGGGGCCTTCCGTCATGGACGGCGCGATCATGGGCGTGGCACCTCGTTCGGATTTGTCGGCTTTGGCTTTGGGTCTCCGTTCGGGAGCTCCTATTATTACAATGGCGGATATCCGTACGACTATTATTACGATTATCCCTACCGGAGCCGCTATTATTCACGCCGTCGCTGCCACACGGAGTGGGTGTGGGACGACTATGAGGGCGAAGAAGTGCCCGTTCGGGTCTGCCGCAGATAATCGAAGAAGGGCATCGTTCGACGTCGCTGCAGTGGGTGGCCCGTACAATCCTTGCGATCCCGCTTGTCTATCTGATCGCAGCGGCGATTGGCTCGCTGGTGCCACGTCAGGATATCCGGCTGATAAAGGGGCAATTCCCCGCCGCGCTCTACATCAAGGCCGCCTTCGACGCGGGCTTCCTGGGCGACACCTATTTCCTGGCGCGGCGCAATGTCACCATCCGTTGATTTGGGTCGTTTCGCTCGTCATGGGGCTGTGATCGTCGCGCTGAACCCATCCGCAACCGCCGCGATTGAGCAACCTGTTCTCGGACCTCACAAAGCGTTCGGCGACAAGTGAGGGCCATCAGCGCGCTCCGCGTATAGACAGCAAGAGCAGATTGCGCCTGTCCCCTCGGAGTTCGATATGCACGCCAGCGATCGGAGCCCGACCGCGTCGGTTGCCGCAAGGATCCGGGTGCCGCGCGCCGCGGTCAATTCGCGTTGTCGGCGCACCTTTGGCGCCTGTGAAGGACGAACGGAATGAACGAGTTGATTGACCGCCGGACTTTGTTGTGCGCCAGCGCTCTTGGTGCCGCCGGTCTTGGCCTGACCCAGCTCTTTCCCGCCTGGGCCCAGACCGGAAGTTCGGGGTTGGGACCCCAGATGCCGACGCTTTCGGGCGAGAATATCGCGCTGACCATCGGCCATGCTCCTTTCACCGTCGGCGGCCACACCCGTCACGCGATCATGATCAACGGCACCCTGCCGGCCCCCTTGATCAGGCTCCGCGAAGGCCAGAACGTGCGCATCGCGGTCACCAACCGGCTCGACGAGGACAGCTCGATCCACTGGCACGGCATCATCCTGCCGTTCCAGATGGACGGTGTGCCGGGGATCAGCTTTCCCGGCATCCGGCCCGGCGAGACCTTCGTCTACGAGTTCCCGATCCGCCAGAGCGGCACCTATTGGTATCACAGCCATTCGGGCCTCCAGGAGCAGGAAGGCCATTACGGCCCGCTCATCTTCGATCCCGCCGATCCCGATCCGGTCGCCTACGACCGCGAGCATGTCATCGTGCTCAGCGACTGGCCGGCTATCCATGCGCACCAGGTCTTCCTGCGCCTCAAGCAGGAAGGCGGCTTCTTCAACCGCCAGCGCATGACCCTCGCCGGACGGCTGAGCGGCGATCCCGAGCATCAGATGCCCGCCGCGGATCGCGAGATGTTCGCGCAAATGCGCATGGACCCCACCGACATTCTCGATGTCACCGGATCGGTCTACACCTATCTGATCAACGGCCATGGTCCGCAGGAAAACTGGACGGGCCTGTTCCGCCCCGGCGAGCGTGTGCGGCTGCGGATCATAAACACCGGCGCCCAAACAATCTTCAACGTCCGCATTCCGGGACTGCCGATGACCGTCGTCTCCGCCGACGGCCAGAATGTCCGGCCGGTCGAGACGGATGAGTTCAGGATCTCGGCCGCGGAAACCTATGACGTGATCGTCCAGCCAACCGAGGATCGCGCCTACACCTTCGTCGCCGAGGCCATCGACCGTTCCGGCATGGGACGGGCGACGCTCGCCCCGCGCATGGGGATGACGGCGGAGGTTCCGCCGCTCCGCGACCGGCCGGTGCTCACCATGCGCGACATGGGCATGGAGCACGGCTCGATGTCTGGCATGAACCATGGCGCGGCCGCCGGCGCAGTCGCCCCGATGTCCGGGATGAATCACGGGACCGCAGGCGCGGGCTCCGCTCCAACGAGCGCTGCCGATCCGATGGCCGGGATGGACCACGCAAACATGGCGCGGAGCGGATCGGGCGCGTCGCAGATGCCGATGTACAGCCGGTCCAATCCGCCTCCTGGGGTGCGGGCGGGCGTCGGCGTCGACAATATCGCGATGATGCCGGTCGATCGCACCGGCGAGCGCGGCACCGGCCTCGAGAACGTCCCTCACCGCGTCCTCACCTATCGCGACCTGGTGTCGCTCGCGCCCAATCCGGATCGGCGGCCGCCGACCCGAACGGTGGAGGTGCATCTCACCGGCAATATGGAGCGGTTCATGTGGTCGTTCGACGGCCAGCGGTTCAGCGAGAATCCAGACCCCATCCGCTTCGCCCGTAACGAGAGGGTGAGGCTGAAGCTCATCAACGATTCGATGATGGCGCACCCGATCCATATTCACGGCCATTTCATGGAGCTGGTGAACGGTCATCCGGGGCACCATCCGCTCAAGCATACCGTCGACGTGCTGCCGGGCGGGATCGTCAACATGGACCTGACCGCCGACGCCCCGGGCGACTGGGCGTTCCACTGCCATCTCCTCTACCACATGCATGCCGGCATGATGCGCGTCGTGACCGTAAGGCCGCTCGAAGGAGACGCGGCATGAAGCGGCTCCTGATCGTTCTGTTCGCCGCGTCCGTTTCGGCGCCCGTGCTGGCGCAGCATCAGGGACACACGATGCCGATGCCGTCAGGTGCGCGATCTGCTCAGCCGGCGCGGCCGGCCGCGCGCCAGCCCGCCAGGGCCGCGAGACCTGCGGCCCGCCGTAGGGCAGCGCAACCGGCTTCGTCTCGGGCCGGGCAGCGCCGTCGCGCGCCGGTGCCCCCCGCGGCGGATCCCCATGCCGGCCACAACATGCCGGCCGCCGCCCCACCTCCGCCCCCACCTCCGGCGGATCCGCATGCCGGCCATCGCATGCAGACATCTGCGCCATCGCCGCCATCACCGCCCACCGATCCCCATGCGGGCCACGCGCCATCGCAGTCCGGCGCGGCTGAGCCTGCGCCGCCGGCCAGTCCGATGCCGGGCCATGACATGAGCAACATGCCGCAGGGTCAAGGCACCGATCCCATGGCCGGTCATGATATGAGCAATATGGGCGGAGCCCTCCCAGACCCACCCGTCGCTCCGCCACCGCCGGAAGCGCTGAGCGGCCCCGCTCATGCCGCGGAGACGATCTTTCCCGCCGATCAGGTGGCGGCGGCGCGCGAGGAGCTGCGCCAGACACATGGCGGCTCGAGTTCGTATCGCTTCCTCGCCGACCGGCTCGAGATCGGCGTCCGGGACGGCCGCGACGGCTATGTGTGGGACGACGTCCAGTTCTGGTACGGCAATGACCTCAACCGGCTGTGGATCAAGAGTCAGGGTGAGGGCACGTTCGGTGGGAGCGTGGAGAGCGCCGAGGTCCAGGCGCTGTGGAGCCGCGCGATCAACCCCTGGTTCGACCTCCAGGCGGGTGTGCGGCACGATTTCAGACCCAGCCCGCAGCGCCAATATCTGGTGCTCGGGATTCAGGGGCTCGCGCCCTATTGGTTCGAGATCGACGCGGCCATGTTCCTGTCGAACAAGGGCGACCTGTCGGCCCGCTTCGAGGCTGAATATGACCAGCGGATTACTCAGCGGCTGATCCTGCAGCCCCGGGTCGAGGCCGACTTCGCGCTGCAGGACGTGCCAGAGATTGGGGTCGGTTCGGGCCTGTCGACCGCCGAGCTCGGCCTTCGCCTGCGCTACGAATTCTTCCCGGCATCGTCGCCGGCCGTGATCGCGCCTTATGTGGGCGTCCAGTACGAGCGCGCGTTCGGCGATACGGCCGACTTCCGGCGCGCCGCGGGCGACAGGGTCGGGGGCTGGAGCTTGGTAATGGGAGTGAGGACATGGTTCTGAAGCTGATGCGCCTGCTTGCGGTGGTGGGGATCGCGCTCATGGTGGCGCTGTCGGCGCCGGTGACGGCCCATAAGGAGCATAACAAGACCCAGGAAGCGGCCGAGCAGCAGAACCAAGCCGGACCAGGGGGCATGCACCAGAATATGGCGGCGATGCCTGGTATGAGCGAGGATGGCCATGGCGCGATGGAAGAGTGGCCGACGACTTTCTCCGGGCGTCTGTACCGGTTTCTGGGTGCCATGCACCCGTTCGCCGTCCATTTCCCGATTGCGCTGATTCCGGCGAGCTGGCTGGCGCTCGTCATTGCCCGGCGCAGGGGCCATGCGGTCGACGTCATACGCGCCGTGATCATTCTTGCCGGTATCGCCGCGGTCGGCGCCGCTTTGCTCGGCTGGTTCAACGCCGGCTTCGCGCTGACAGACGAGGATCCGATCCAGACTTGGCACCGATGGATCGGCACGGCGCTCGCCCTCGTCGTCGGCGCGATCGGTGTGTGGGCCTGGCGCCATACCGTATCGGTGAACAGCCGCGCCATGACCTGGGTGCTCGGCGCCACGACCTTGCTTCTGCTTCTGCAGGGATGGCTCGGTGCAAGCATCACCCACGGGATGGACCATATGATGCTTTGACCCGTTGTGGACCAGCCGACCGGACGCTTGGGGGCGCAGGATGAAGAGGAAAGCATCATGAAACGAATGATGACCTTGCTAGCCGCCGCGGCGGTGGTGCCGGTGCTCGCCAGCTGCGGCGACTCGGGCAACCAGGCCTCAACGGCGGACCTCGACAATCTCGCGGCGGCCGACCAAAGCCAGGCGGCGGCCCCGTCCAACCCCCTCATGGACGCGCATATGCGCATGCAGAGCGCGATGGCGAACGCCCAGGGCGCGAATGCGTCGGAAACCTGGGTCCGCAAGATGATCGAGCATCATCGCGGCGCGGTCGAGATGAGTGAGATCCTGATCTCGCAGGGCGGCGATCCCAACGTGCTCGAGAGGGCGCGGATGACGGCGCAGGAGCAGCGCCGCGACCAGCAGGAGCTGGAGCGGATGCTGCAAGCGGGAATTTCCGGCGGCTCGGGACCAGCCAATCCCTTCCAGGAGGCCGAAGCGCGAATGAACGAGCGGATGATGGCCGTGAGCGGCGCGACTCCGTCGGAAACCTGGGTCAGGATGATGATCGAGCATCATCGAGGCGCCGCCGAGATGTCGAATATCCTCGCGCGGCAGGCCGGCAATCCCGCGGTGGTCGCGATGGCGCGCAGGGACGCCGAGAAGCAGAATCGCGACATCGCCGTGCTCGAGCGGCTGCTCAGCGGCGAGCACCAGGCGGCCGACGTTTCGAGAGCGGAAGCCGCGGATCAGAATGCGGCGGCGCCGGCGCCGCGGACTCGGGCCGCGCAGCCGCCGCAGCGACCTGAACGGCCGGCTCCTCGTCCGAAGGCCGAGCCCGCCAATCCGCACGCCGGCCATGACATGGGCAATATGGCCAACATGTCGCACTGACGCGCGTGACATCGGGGCAGCGGGAAGGGTCGGAACCCCCGCTCCTCCGGAGCCGGCGACAATTCGCGCGCTGCTGCGGCATCGGTGCGTGTAAGCGCCTGTGCATGCTGACAATCCGTCGGGGTCGATGCTCAAATTTCCGGCGCGCAGACGCATTGTGCCGACGGGCTGCCGCGCGCGCGATTTCGGGGAGATTGCCTGTTTCCCATCCGATTTCGAGGGCAAGCGCGCCGAAGCTATGTCATAATATATTTTGATAACCTCCTCGAAAGTCGCAATGACTTTCGATTTATCGTAGAAGCCCGACCCTCGCCGCGATACCAGTTGCGTGGATGGGAGACCGCCATATCGACAGAGATCGAAGGCGGATCGCGGAGGGACCAGGCATGGAAAAGCGAAGGGCATTCTTCTCGTCGACGCTCGCGACGGCGTCACTTCTCTCTCTCGGAACAGCGACGAACGCGAACGCTCAAGGTACCCAGCCCGATCCTGTTGCGACCAGCGAAACGCCCGCCTCGCGCGGAGCGGACGTCCAGGATGAAAGCCAGGCAATCATTGTTACCGGCACTCGCCGCAACGACCTGATTGCCGCCGACTCTCCGACGCCCATCGACATCATCAGTTCGCAAGAGCTGCTAAGCCAGGGCTCGTCGGATGTGAACGACATCCTGCGCCAGCAGGTGCCATCGCTGAATGTCCAGCGCTTTACGAGCAACGATGGCTCGGTGTTCACGCGTCCGTACAGCTTGCGCGGGCTGCCGCCGGATCAGACGCTTGTGCTCGTCAACGGCAGACGTCGGCATCGCGGTGCGACGGTGCAGCTATCCAACATTCCCTATATTCGCGGGTCGCAGGGCCCGGACCTGGCGACGATACCGTCGATCGCGATCGCGCAGCTTGAGGTGCTTCGCGACGGCGCCTCGGCGAACTACGGCTCCGACGCGATTGCCGGCGTGCTGAACTTCCGCTTGCGGAGAGAACGCGACGGGGCAACGCTGATCGCGCGCTACGGCCAATATTATGAGGGCGATGGCGAGGATGTCCTCATCCAGGGAAATGTCGGACTTCCATTCACCGCCGGCGGTTTCGTCAATATCAGCGGCGAATATGCCAATTCCGGCATAACCTCGCGGCAGAACCAGCGCCCGGATGCGCAGGCGCTTATCGATGCGGGTGTGCAAGGCGTACCCGTGCCGGCGCAGCGAACCGGCAATCCTGACGCCGAGGCCGCCCGCATTTTCGTCAACGCCGGTGTCGACCTCAGCGATACGATGGAATTCTACACCTTTGGCAACTATAGCTGGAGCCAGGGCACGACGGCGTTTTTCTATCGCTATCCGGGCACCAACCCGCCATTCCCCTTCCCGACCAATTCGCTTTTCAACAGCGTTCCGCTCACCCAGACACCTGGCGGACCGCGCTTCACCTTTCGAACGCTTTTCCCCGGCGGCTTCTCGCCCGACTTCCATGCGACGATCAGGGATGCCTCGCTGGTCGGGGGGCTTCGCGGCAACCTTGCGGGCGATCTGACCTACGACGTGAGCAGCTCCTATGGGCGCAACGCCGTGTCGTATCGGATCACCAACACGGTCAATCCGTCACTTGGGCCTAATTCACCGACGGAGTTCAGGACCGGTGAGCTTGAGCAGCGGGAACTGAACTTCAATCTCGATCTGACCTATCCACTGGAGCTCGGTTTCGCCGAAGCGCTGACCTTGGCCGGCGGCCTCGAATATCGCCGTGAAACCTGGGAAGTCACTCCCGGCGAACTGGCTTCCTACCAGGCGGGACCATTTGCCTCCGTGCTCGAACCCGACACGCCTAATCCCACGGACCGCGTCGGGTTGCCGGTGGGATCGAGCGGCTTTCCGGGACTTGGGCCCTTGCAGGCCGGCACCTTCTCGCGCGACAATTGGGCGGCATATGCTGCGCTCGAAGGTGACGTGACGGATTGGCTCACCCTCGGGCTGGCCGCGCGATACGAGGACTTTTCCGATTTCGGGTCCGCGTTCACATGGAAGGTCGTCGGCCGCGTCGAGCTCTCGGATGCGATCGCGGTGCGCGGGTCGGTCAACACGGCTTTCCGCGCACCGACGCCAGGCCAGTCGAACGTCTCATCGACATTCGCCAATATCGACGCGATCACTGGCCAGCCTTTCATCACGGGCATCGTGTCGCCAAGCAATCCGGTCGCGCTGCTCTTCGGTGCAAGGCCGCTCGAACCTGAAGACTCGTTCAATATCGCCGCCGGCATCGTGCTGACACCTGCCCGGCGACTGACCTTCACGCTCGATTATTTCAACATCAGGATCGAGAATCGAATCGGGCTGTCAGGTGGCTTCACCTTGACGCAGGCGCAGCGCGACCAGCTTGTCGCGGCCGGCATTCCCGGCGGCGGCGATTTCCGGACGATTCAGTTTTTTGGTAATGCGTTCGACAGCCGGACCCAGGGCGTCGATGCCGTCCTCACCTATGGCTTCAACATGCTGGGCGGCAGCGCGACGCTGAGCGCCAACGTCAACTACACCAAGACTCGAGTTATCCGGGCCGGCCCCCTGATCACCGGGGACCGTGAACGGCTGCTGGAGCTGGAAGACTTCGTTCCCGACTGGAAGGGCAGCGTCGCGTTCAACTATCAGGGCGATCGGATCGGCCTGTCGACGACGGTGAGCTATTATGGCGAGTGGACGGACTTCGGCCCCAACCTCGCCAACGATCAGACGGGCGGTGCCGAGATTCTCGTCGATGCGGAGCTTTCGTATCGCCTCAACAACCATTTCACGCTGGCCGTGGGCGGGAGCAACATTTTCGATAACTATCCCGACCGCGAAGTCCGCCCGTCACAACTGATCAACGGCTTCAGATATCTGCGATTCTCGCCGATCGGCTTCAATGGCGGCTTCTGGTACGTCCGCGGCACGGCGAGGTTCTGACGTGCCATAAGGCGCAAACGGTTTCGAGCCGGCGGACGGCTCCGCCCGTCAGTCATAAAGCGGAGGATTGTCCAATGGTACGCTCTTTGGCGCGCCCCGAAATCCCGGCGACCAATTCGGTCCCGCATGAATGGGAGGGGAGGCCTCGCCTCGCTGCTCGTGTCGAGCAGACAGGAGACAGGCGTCGCGCAGGAGACTTTGGAACGCGGCCGGCCGCGACCGTGCACGGTCGGGCCGGGATTTGCCGGAGCCGCGCGTCATGCGGCTTTCGGCTCTCCAAACGCGCCGTCCGCGATCATTCTGTCCCGGACCTGCGTCATGGTGTCGATGAAACGGAGCGCGTTTTGCGGGAGCGGGCGCAGCGACGGCGTATAAAGCATATATTCGAACTCGATGCGCGGCCTGAAAGGCCGAACGACCAGACCTTGCGCAACGAAATCGATGGCGGTCGCGGGATTGACGATCGAGCAGCCGACGCCGAGCGTCACCAGGTTGCAATGCGTGATCGCATATTGAGTTTCCACGACGAGATCGCGCTCGACCCCGGCATCCTCGAAGATGCGGTCGATGCGACGCCGCGTCTGGTCGCCGTGCATGAGCGAAATGAAGGGCTCGCCCGCGAGGTCGGCCGGTTCGATATAGGCGCGTCCGGCGAGCCTGTGTCCGGGAGGCAGCACGCATGCCCCGACCGAGCGGAGGAATGTGCTGGCCGACACGCCCGACACCTCGTGAGCGCGCGTCGCGAGGCCGACGTCGAATTGCTGGTTCGCGACCAGCTGGCGAACGGTCGACGAACTATGCGTGTCGAGATGGATCGAAACGCCGGGATGCTCTTCCCGGAAGGCGCGGATCACCTCGGGCAGGAAGCTGAAGGAGAGCGCCGGCAACGAAGCGATGTGAAGATTGCCGGTCGAGAGGTTTCGGATGTCGCTCGCGGTTTTCTTCAAGGCGTCGACACCTATGAAGCTGCGCTCGACCTCATTGAAAAAATACCCGGCTTCCGGGGTCACGGTGAGAGCGCTGCCCTTCGAGCGCACGAAGAGCTTGAAGCCGATGGCATATTCGAGGTCGGCGATGAGTTTGCTGACCGCAGGCTGGGACAGATGCATGGATTTGGCGGCCTGGGTGACCGACCCGGTCAGCATGACCGCCCGGAATGCCTCGAGCTGGCGCAGGTTCATCAAACGCTCTCCTCGCCCATTTCCAAGCGTTATAGGCCAAGTCCCAATCGGAGAAGCAAGGAATGACTTTGGGAATGACCGATCGCCGGGCTGCAGGGTTACGCGGCGACAGGCGGCGCGCTGACCTGTTTGCCGCGGATGACCTGATTGAGGTCAGGGCCGCGCCGGCTTCGGGACTCGCGTGTCGTGCGGCATCTCGGCGAACGCGAATAGGCTCCTTTTTCAGAGGACAAATGCAATGAATGACATGACCGCCAGAGGCGGTGACGGCGGTCGAACCGGCGCAGCATCGGCAACGACGATTCTCGTCCATTCGACCTCGCCTTCGGCGAGCAAAGCGGGTCTCCTCAATCCGCCTGTTCATCGGGCTTCGACGATCCTGTACGATTCCGTCGAGGACTATATCGGTCGCCACAGCCGGATTTATGACGACGTCATTTATGGGCTTTACGGAACCGAGACGACCTTTGCACTTGCCTCGGCGATCGCTGAGTTGGAAGCCGGTTACCAGACAGTGATCACTTCGTCCGGGACGGCGGCGATTGCGTTGAGCCTGTCCGCTTTCCTGAAGGCCGGCGACCATCTCCTTGTGATCGACACGGCCTATCGCTCGACCCGCCGGTTCTGCGACGAGATCCTTGCGGGTTATGGCGTCGAAGTCTCTTATTTTCCGCCAACCATCGGCGGCGGGATTGCCTCGCTGATCCGGCCCAACACCCGGATGGTGTTCCTTGAGACCCCGGGGTCGCTGACATTCGAGCTGCCCGATATCGGGGCGATCACCGCGGTGACTCGCGCGCGCGATATCGTCACCGCGCTCGACAACACCTGGGCGACGCCAATGCTGTTCCGCCCGATCGAGCATGGCGTCGATATTTCGATCGCGGCCGCCACCAAATATCTGTCCGGTCATTCCGATGTGATGCTCGGGGCGATGACCGCCGCGACGGAGGAGGTCTACAAGCGGCTGAAAGACACCGCCGCTCGCTGGGGGAACTCCGCGAGCGCGGACGACTGTTATCTCGTTCACCGCGGCCTTCGAACGCTGGGCGTCAGGCTGGAGCGCCATCACCGGACGGCAATGGAGCTGATCGCCTGGTTCGCAAGGCAGCCCCAGGTGCGCAAGCTGCTCTATCCCGCGCTGCCGTCTGACCCCGGCCATGCGATCTGGAAGCGCGACTTCGCCGGGGCGTCGGGCCTGTTCGGCGTGCTGCTTGATCCAATGTCCTCCGCCGAAACCTCCGCTTTCTTCAACGGGCTTCAGCTGTTCAAGATGGGTGCGAGCTGGGGCGGCTTCGAAAGCCTGATGGTTCCAGCCTGGCCGCCGCCAGTGCGCAACTGCTCGGTTCCGGAGGAGGGGTCGCTCATCCGCGTTCACGCCGGGCTCGAAGATAGCGAGGATCTGATTCGCGACCTCGAGGCCGCTTTCGTCCGGCTCGGCTCGGTCGGCAGCACGCACAGGGCGCCATGACAGGGCCGCTTGAGCGATTCGCCGGCGCGGCGACCGCGGTCTGGAACGGACTGCATTCGTTCGGAAATATCGGGCGTCTTGATCTGGCCCATAATGGGCCAGCCGGACCACGATTCTTCCACCGCTCTTTCGTCTGGTCAGCTCAGCAGCCGAGCACGGTCCGGATATGAACAGCATAAGCGAGATGGCGACCCCTCCCCCAAAAAAGGGTTACACGCTCAATCCGGAGCTCTCGGGTTTTTCGTGCATCAGATGCCAGACGCATCTGGTCGTCGGAGACTATCCTGAAGGCTGTCCAGCCTGTCTCGCTCGGGGCGAACCGTCGACCGTCAGGTCCAAATATCGACAATGGCCGGTTCTGCCGAGCGATGGCCGCAAACGCGGGATGGAGCGATATGCGGCCTGGATGCCTTATACGTCATGGGTTTCGCTGGGCGAGGGAGGGACGTCCTGCGCGAGTTTTTCCTCACTCGCCGACGAGGTGAACGCGGCCGCGATCTTCATCAAGAACGAAGGTCAAAATCCGAGCGGTTCACACAAGGACAGGATGAGTTGCCTGGCGGTCACGCGGGCGCTTGACGTCGGCGCGACGAAAATCGTCGCCGCTTCGAGCGGCAATGGCGGCGCCTCCCTCGCGCTCTACGCAGCGGCTGCCGGACTGCAATGCTGCATCGTTGCGACGCCCGCTTTGTCGCCGATTTACCGGCGCGCCATCGAGATGACCGGCGCCGAGATCGTCACCGCGCCGGAAAGCCTCGATCGATGGCAATATGTTGCCAGGATGGCGAAGGAACGGGGCTGGTTTCCGGCCACAAACTATCTCGATCCTCCGGTGGGCAGCAATCATTTCGGATTGGATGGCCTGAAGACGATCGCCTTCGAGATCTTCGAAGAACTTGGCGCGCGCATGGCAGATGTCGTGTTGGTGCCCACGTCGAGAGGTGACCTGATCTGGGGCCTCCACGAGGGTTTCAATCAGCTGAAGGCGATCGGCTTGATCGGATCGGTGCCCCGGCTGTTCGCGGTCGAGCCGTTTTCGAGAATCAGCGCAGTGCTCGGCGGGGAGAGAATTACTGGCTCCTTTCCGGGAAGCACGAAGCTCACTTCAATCGGCGGCTCGACGGTCACCTATCAGTCGATAGAAGCAATCCGGGCAACCGGGGGCGGGGCTGTCGTCGTGGATGATGAGGCTGTCGCCCGCGATCAGGTTCGTCTCGCCCGCCACGGCTGTTACGCGGAACTGTCTTCGGCCGCAGCCCTCACCGGGCTGGAGGTGCTCCTGAAGAACCGAACGATTTCACGGGCCGACTCAGTCGCCCTCATTGCAACCTCGAGCGGGTATAAAGAGCTCGCCGAAATGCGGCCCGCCGAATGAAGCGGCCGACGGTTCCCGACTCCCTCCTGCGGCGCGAGATCGGCAAGATCGGCGTCGCGACGATCGCGATGAACGGCGTCATCGGGTCCGGCATCTTCGCTTTGCCGGCCGTGGCGATCATGCAAGCCGGCTATTTCAGCCCATGGGTCTTTGTTCTCTGCGGGATCTTGATCCTTTCGGTCGCTCTCTCCCTTGCGCGAACCGCCGGGTTTTTCGAGATCACCGGCGGCCCGGTCGCCTACACGACCCACGCTTTCGGAAGATTCGTCGGCTTCCAGACAGGGTTGTTGATCTATGTGAGCCGTGTCGCCGCGATCGCGGCCAGCGCAAATCTCATCGTCAGCTACGCGGCGGCGCTCTGGGTCCCGCTTGCATCCGGGGTTCCGAGAGTGGCCTTCATTGTCGGCTATATCTCTCTCGCGACGATATTGAATGCGATCGGCGTGCGGGCAGGCATGGCCGCGGTTTATGTCATCAGCGTCTTGAAACTGGCGCCGCTGCTTCTCCTGATGCTCGTCGGCCTTCCGGCCGTCGAATGGGGCCAGGTGGCGGGCGCGACCATGCCAGAGACGGGATCGCTGGGCCAAACGATGCTCGTCTTGATGTATGCCTTCATCGGCTTCGAGTTCAGCCTTATCGCGGCCGGCGAGACCCGAAACGCGCGAGCGGAGATTCCGAAGGCGCTCGTGGGCACGGTTATTGCAATTTCGTTCTGCTACGCCCTCATCCAGCTTGTCGTCATATCGGTAGGGCCGGATCTCGGCCAAAGCGACGCGCCGCTTGTTGAGGTTGCCAGGAGGCTGATGGGGCCCGCGGGCGCGCTCATCCTCGGGCTCGGCGTCGTTTTCTCGGTGGGCGGCGGGAGCCTGACTTCATTGTTGACCGCCCCGCGACTTACCTTCGCCCTTTCGCGGGATGGAAGCTTGCCGGCCTGGCTGGGCAAGGTGAACGAGCGCAGCCGGGTTCCGGTCAATTCGATTCTATTTTGTGGCCTCTTCAGTATTGGCTTGGCTGTCAGCCAAGGCTTCGTATGGCTGGTAACCCTCAGCACCTTCGTTCGTCTGCTGACCTATGCGCTCTGTATCGCGTCATTGCCGAAGATCGAAAAGACCATTCCAACCGAGGAAGGGCAGTTCAGTTTGCCCGGAGGACTGGCGATCCCGGCCATCGGGTTTTTGCTTACGATCTGGCTGATCACCCATTCGACGGCCGAGAACTTTTTGATCGCGGGCCTGATCATCGCGGTAGGTTCCTTCGTGTTCTGGCTGTGCACGCGCAGGAATGCGACCAGGGAAACAAGCCCGCGAGCCTCGGATTGAGGCGTTCACTCGTTCGGGCACACGGTGTCGAACCCGCGCACCGATGACCTCGCCAGCTTTCGGGCGAACTCGCGGCGGCGAGCCAGAACCCGATGCCGGCCACGAACGGCCAACATGGCGCGCGATTGAGCGGTCTCTTCAGACCCCGGCGTGCCAGGCCCAATGACGTCAGTTGGCGGCGGGCGTGCGCCGCGGCGCACGCGAGGAACCATGCATGCTGACGATCCGCCAGCCGGCATCCGTCCTGCGCAGCACGCTCGTCGTGACGCCGCGGCGCTCGATCGGCTCGCCCTCGCGGCGCTCGATCCGGTAATTGTAGGACTCGGTCGCGAGCGCGACCGGCCCCTCGAACCTGACCTCGACATTGACGTTGGAGAAGCGAAAGGCCGTGAAATGTCCCAGCTCGGGTCCGAGATGATGGGCGAGATAGTTGGCGTAGGTTCCCTCGACGCCGCCATTTTCGAACAGCTGCGAGTCTTCGGTAAACAGCCGCTCGGTGCCGGTCGCGTTCAGCCGCTCGATGGCGGTGCGATACTGACGGAGCACCTCCTCGACAGCGGCGCGGTCCGCGGCGCGATCAGGTGACTGCGCCAAAGCGGGCGCGAGGCCGAGCACGGCCGACAGCAGCACCAGAGTTTTCATCCACCAAGCCATGCCAAGTTCCTTCTCGATAGCCGATTCCGCCGGACGGCCGGCGCCTGAGATCCTCTTCTCTACCGGGTCAGCGTCAGCGACGTCAGGTCGAGTATCGAACGCTGCCCGGGCTGTGGCGGTCGCAGCGCCGCGGCGAACAGCATGATCGCGCCACTGGCATCGCCCGGCAGGTGGACCCGTCCCTGGTTGTCGGTTCGCAGAGGGCGACGCCGTCCGTCGGCGCTGACGAGTTGAACCAGATGGTCGGGCAGCGGACGACCCTCGGGGCCGAGCAGCTGAAAATGGCCTCCGGCCGGATCTTCGCTGACGAATTCGAGATCGTAGCCGAATCTGGCGCTCGCGCCGGCCTGCCCGTCGCAGCGGACCGCGCAGATGATCGTCTTGGCGTAGCGGCGCGAGGAGACTTGCCAGGTGCGCGGACGCGGGAGCCGCTCGATGAAGGCGGCCGCGTCGCCTCCAAGATGATATTCCTCGAGGATCACCCCGATCCGGTCCTCGGCATAGTCGACGTCGCGCGGCACCGACGCGACGCCGGCGATATGGAGGCCCGGGCGGCGCGTCGACAGCCGCAAGTTGAGCGCGGTGGCGCCAGTCCCGGCGATGGCGAGCCGCGGCTCGCCCGGGCCGGTGGCCTGCAGCCGAGCGACGCGATCGGCGGCGACCACATTCTCGCGCTGCGGGAAGCTCGAGGAGACAGTCGCCTCAATGGTCAGGTCGCCTTCCGCCGCGGGCCTGAACGTGGCCGGCATCAGGAAGAAGTCGTGGGCCTGAGCGGCCGATGCGAAGGCGGCGAGCGATGCCAACCCCAGAAGCCTCGATGATTTTCGCATGTTTTCCTTCCTCCCCAGGTCAACCAAATCTGCTGATGCGGCCGGCTTCGTCGAACGCCAGAATTTCGAACAGCTCGCGGCGCCCGTCGGGCACCTCCATGCCCGGCGATCCGATCGGCATTCCGGGAACGGCAATTCCCTTCACCGACGACGGCCGCTCGTCCAGGAGCCGGCGGACCGCATCGAAGGGGACATGACCCTCGATGACCAGATTCTCGACGACGGCGGTGTGACAGGAAGCGAGGGCATCCGGCACGCCCAGCCGCCGCTTGACCGCCGCCATGTCGGGCTGGTCGATGAGTTGCGCCTCGAAGCCGGCCTGGCGGGCGAGCTGCGTCCAGGCCTCGCAGCAGCCGCAGCTCGGGTCGCGGTAAACAATCATGGCGGCGTGTCGCGCCGACGATGGACGCGGCTCCGCCCGCTCCGCGGTCTTGGCCTGCCGCGGCGCGGGCCTGGAGCACCCGGCCAGGCCCAAGGCGACGGCGGCGGCCGCGCCACCGAGCAGCGACCGTCGGTTCAAGCCTTCACATGTCCGCAAGAGATACTCCGCATTGGCGTTGGCGTCCCCGCCGACACGGACGCAATGTCCGGCACGGGCTGCTATCCTATACGCAGCCCCGCCTCCACACCCTCGAATGACCGCCAGCAGCCATCCGATCGTCCACCCCATTCTGTTCGTCGCGGCTGCGAGCGGATGGCCACCGTCGCGGCCTAGTCCTAAGGCCTCGTACGAGCTGCGACTCCGATGCCACTCACTCCTGTTGTCCCCTCTTGCGACGTGGTTAAGGGCGTGACTTCGCTTGTGCGTATAACCTATGTCAGGCGGCAGGCGGAGGTGAGAGTGAGCGACGATATCAACAGAGCCCTGGCGCGACTTGCAGAGCAGCCCGTGCCGGGTGCGCTCGCGCAGACCGAGCTTACGGTCCTCGAGCGCATTGCCCATCTCGGCCCGCGTTTGCGCGATCTGCCGACCAGCTTCTGGATTGCAGCCATCGCCCTGGCGCTCCTGATGGGCATCGTCGGCGGCGCGCTGCCGACCGGCCGGGAAGAGGCACCCCTTTTCCCATTGGCCCCGGCGTCGCGGCTTGCCCCCTCGACGCTTCTTGCCGAATGAGGGCCATCGGCCCGTTCGCACGCCGGATCATCCTGGTGGCGGTGCTGGCGTTTCTTGCCGCGCTGGCCGGCGTGCTGATCGGGCGCAGCATCTCCGACGGGCGCCCGGAGCAGGCGGCGGCGCTCCACGAATTGCTCCACGAGGAGCTCGATCTCGACGAGCAGCAACGCGCGAGCATTGCCGTGCTCGAGGAACGCTTCGCGACCCGGCGCCGCGCACTCGAGCTCGAGATCCGCGCCGACAATGCGCGCTTGGCGGCGGCCATCCAGGCCGAGCATGGCTATGGCCCGCGCGTGACCGCCGAGGTCGACCGGGCGCATCGCGTCATGGGCGATCTCCAGAAGGAGACGCTGGCCCATATCTTCGCGATGCGGGCGGTGCTGCGGCCTGACCAGCAGGAGCGTTTCGACAGGGCGGTGGTCGAGGCTCTCACCGCGCGCGCGGAATGACGTGGATCGGGACTCGTTTAGCGATGGAGAGCTTGCCGCCCTTGCCCTTGCCGGCCGTCAATCCGCATTCGCCGACCTCATGCGGCGCCATCGCGAGCCGATCTATCGGCTGATCCGCGGCTATGTCGGCAATGCCGAGGATGCCCTCGATCTCGTCCAGGAATGCTTCACCTCCGCTTATCTCAGCCTCGATCGCTACGATCAGTCGCGTCCCATGCGGGCCTGGCTGTCACGCATCGCCATCAACAAGTGCCGCGATTGGGCGCGCCGGAGGAAGGTTCGCCGGTTCCTGCTCGCGGCCGGCTCGATGACGCGGGAAGCCGCGCAGGTGCCCGATCTCACGCCGGCGCCGGCGGACGCGGTCGCCGACCGGGAGGAATTGGAGCTCTTATGGAAGGCGATCGCCGAGCTGCCGGCGACGCTCAAGGAACCGCTCATCCTGCGCGCGATCGAGGGCTTGAGCCAGGCCGAGACCGCCGAAGTGCTCGGGATCAGCGAGAAAGCTGTCGAGACGCGGCTTTATCGGGCTCGCGCCAGGCTCGCCATGCACCGGCCCGAGCGGGCATGAGCGCCGCGAAAGGCCGCAATCATCGATCGAGAGCGAGGGCTTGTTCGCGCCGCCGCGTAACCTCTCGATTCCAGGGAGAATGATATGTCCGCATCAGCTCGAATTTCGGGAAAGGTTCACAGGTGGCTCGCCTTGGTGATGGCGATCCAGATCCTGTTCTGGTTCGTGAGCGGATTGTTTTTCGCGGTCGTTCCGATCGAGCGCGTTCGCAGCGAGCATATGGTCGCGGAAAGCCAGGCCAGCCCGATCGCCCTGGCCGATGCTGCGGCCGGCTTGCAGCGCCTGGCCTCGGCCGGGGCGTTGCCTGGCGAGCGGATCGAGTTGCGGACGGTAATGGGGCGGCCGATGGCGATCGTCACCGCCGCTCCCGGCCGGCCGCGGCTCTACGATCTCGGCAGCGGCCGGCAGCTTTCCCCGATCCCGGCGGCGATCGCGGTGGCAATCGCCGAACGCGACCATATCGGCGAGGATCGCGCGGCCGGCGTCGAACTCGTCACAACGGCCTCGCCCGAATACCGTGGCGCGCTCCCTGCCTGGCGGGTGGATTTTGAGGGGGAGAATGCGGTCTCGTTCTATGTCGCCGCCGATACGGGCGCGGTGAGTGCGCGCCGATCGACGCTCTGGCGCGTCTACGATTTCCTCTGGTCGCTCCACATCATGGACTTCAAGAACCACGAGGATTTCAACACGCCGCTGCTGATCGTTGCGACGGCGTTGGCGCTGGTCATGATCGTGACGGGAATCATCCTGTTCCCAAGCCGCTTGGGCTATAACGCCTGGAGAAGGCGGCGGAGACGGAACGCGGCGAGTTCCTCAGCTCATTGAAGGAGTGCCCGCTCGGGTCGAGCGGGCACGCCAATGACCAAGGCACGAACTCATCAGTCGTCGTCGTGGCGCCGCGAACGGCGGTCGTGGCCGTCATCGTGGCGGTCCTGGAGGCGATGATGCGCGCTGTGATGCCGATCCCGCAGGTTGCGATGAAGCCGGCGATGGTCCCGCCGGCCCACGCCATACCAGTGGGCGCGGGCGTGTTGATCGTCGATGCGATAGTGGGTGCGATCATGCCTCTGCTCGAGCCGATCGTGCTGCCGGTCGTGGCGGTTCTCGTGCGCCGCCGCGGGTGTGGCAACGCTCAGAGCGACCACCGAAGCGAGCATCGTCATTACCAATTTCCTCATCGTGCGACTCCTTGCAACTCGATGGAGGTAAAACTGCGCTCCACGAATTGAACTCGTCCTGAAAGGCGCTGTAATCGGCGGTTCATCCGGATTTGCCGGACTGGCCGGCGCCAGTCATCGCGCGGGTCGCAACCCCTGCAGCGTCACCGATACGAGCCTCGCGACCGCATCTTCCGACGGAAGACGGCTGGCGGCCGTGAGGGCATGGAGGCAATAGCTCGCGAGCTCGTCGTCGGCGACATCGTTGCGGAGGTTGCCGGTCTCGGCGACCTCCACCAGCAACCGGCGGATCAGCTCGATGAGCTGCTGTTGTGCAAGCTCGGCCTGTTCTCCTCGATGCAAGAGCGCCACAAGCTCGGCGTCCTGTTGGCCGCGATGGTGGGCGATGCGGGCAAATGCCCCCAACACGGTTGCCAGCCGTTCGTTCGCGTCTCCCGCCCGGTCGCGCAAGGCGGCGAGATGATCGAGATGCTCCGAGACGTGTCGCTGGTGCCAGGCGGCGAGGATCGCTTCGAGATCGGCAAAATATTTGTAGAGCGTCGCGCGGCCGATTCCGGCTCGATCGGCAATCCGCGACATGGTCACCGACGCCAGTCCGTGCTCGGTCACCAACGCCCAGGCGGCATCCAGGATGGCTTCGCGCACCGCCTGGCGGTGTGATTCAATCGTCTCGTTCCATAACTTCGGCACCGCCTCACTATAGCCGGCAGCATTGCCGAGACAATCCGAAGCCAAGTGAGACAATCTGACTCGACAGAAACACTATGTCTCGATAAATCGTGAGCCGTGAAGGAGGCATCCATGGCTGACCCGCCCGCCTATCCCGGCATACCGCGCTGGGTGAAATTGCAGGGGATCTTCGTCGCGATCCTGTTGTTGCTGATCATCGCTATGTCCACCGGCCTCATTGGGATGGGCGGCCACGGCGAGATGACGGGCGGACATGCAATGCCCGAAGGCGGCCACTGATGACCATGAGGCCCGCCCTGCGCAAGTTTGCGCTGACGGCACACATCGTCAGCGCGATTGGCTGGGCCGGCGCGCTCGCGGCCTTTCTCGTTCTCGCCGCCGCCGGCCTGACCAGTCAACATGCTCCGACGGTGCGCGTGGCCTATGTCGCGAGCGATCTGATCACCTGGTACGCGATCGTGCCGCTGGCCATTGCATCATTGGTCACGGGGATAGTTCAGGCGCTGGGCACTCCATGGGGCTTGTTCCGGCACTTCTGGGTCGTCATCAAGCTCGTGATCATCGCCGCCGCAACCTTCATGCTGCTCGTGAAAACAGGCCCCATCGGTTACATCGCGGACAGGGCGGCTGAGGATGCATTATCCCCGACCGACCTCATGGGGCTCAAAATCTCGATCCTCGCACACGCCGTCGGCGGGCTGCTGGTGTTGCTCTGGGCGGCGGCGCTCGGGATGTACAAACCGCGCGGCCTAACCCGCTACGGGTGGCGGAAGGCGCAACTATCGGAGGAAGAGAAGCTTACAGGGTGACGGCGACAATCAGCGCGACAAGGGCGACCGACATCAACGCTGCCCGCGCCAGATGCGACGATTCCCAACGATCGCGAAGCTTCGTCCAATCGCCAGATGCGGCGGGTCCATCGGGTGAGAAGAATTTCTCGGCCGTCTTGCCAAGGTTCTGGCCCTTGACCCAGATGCGGTTCACCGGCTGCGTGACGAACCAGAATATCACGTGGGTGATAACCGCGGCGAGTAACGCAAGCGCCGTCAACCAGAAGACCGCCCCTTCAAGCGGCGCGAGCACAAGCAGGGCGATCAGCGCCAGGATCGACAGTGGCTCGGCAGCGCCGCCGAATGTGAAGCCCGGATAATAGATGCCCTGCACGGTCAGATAGGCGTCACGGTCGAGCCGCATCTTGCCGGGATATTCGGCGGCGTGCGTGAAGGCGAGCGCCCACGCGATGGCGACCAGCACCAGCGAGGCAATTTGCAGAGCCTGGACCATGGCCGATCAATACCGCTCGAGGATGCGCTTCATTTGATCGATCTCGGCGCGCTGGCCTTGCTGAATCTGAGCGCACAGCGCAACGATTTCGGGATCGGCAATCGAGGCCTCGCGGCACATCAGGATGGCGCCGGAATGGTGCGGGATCATGGAGCGCAGGAACTGCGCGTCGCCGATGGCGAGCTGGGCGCGCATTCCCGCAAAACCGAGCACGAATAGCGCGACAAAGACTCCGTGGAGGATGAGGTTGAGCTTCTGGTTGGCGTACATGGAGCGCATCATGAGGAGCATCAGGATGCCCATGGGCGCGACCATCATCAGCACCATGTAGACGGTGTTGAGGTTGTTGTAGAACTCGCTCAGCGTGTCGATCATCGAGAACATCACGAGGTACATGATGATCGCGCTGAGCAGGAGATTTATGCCGAACATGGAATAGTGGGAGCGCATTGCGGTCTCCATCGGGCCAGTTCATTAACTACGGTCGACAGCGCTGACCCTTCTCAAGCTCGCACGCTGCATATCGGTTCCACGAGCGTCTGATTGATCAGCCAGAAGTTGCTGAGGGTATTGCGCGAGACGGTGATCGCCCGAATTGGCGAAGCTGGTGAACGACCTGAACCTGAAGACCAGAATGGTGCATCGGCCCGGCTCACGACGGAGGTTGATCAGCGGCCAGTTCCGCAAGTTCGCGCATCCTTGGCTGCGCGCGCCCCATCCACGGTTCCGGACGGATCGAGCGAGCCCAGTCCGCGAATGAAGGAATGCGGCCGAGATCCTCAAGCACATGCTGCTCGCCGATCAGGCGCGTGGGAACGATGCGGCCGTTCGACAGCGTGATCGTCGCGCCGAAGACGGTTTCCAGCATGAAGATGCCCTCCGCATGATGACGGAGGGCGCGGTGCCGGAAATCCGCGATGATCTCCTTCGAACGGTCGAACCATTGGTGGAGCGGCAGATAGTCCTCGACCGTGCCGCCCCATTTCCTGACGCTGGAAAGGGCATGATAATAGCAATGCGACATCGCTCCCCCCTAGAACTCATGCTCGAAGGCTTCGGTGGCGGCATAATGCTCATTGTAGACGAGGCTGATCGTCCGGTGCTCGACGATGAAGGTGAAGGTTCCGTCGGCCCCTTCGTTATTCTCCCAGCCGCCATGACTGTCCGCGAGGAGGCGATAGGCTATTGTCTCGATCGCCTGCGCGACCGTGCAGGTTTCCGCGTCAATCCCCGACCCGTCGTAGCGGGCTGAACGGATCTCGACCTCCGTGGCGGGGCCATCGCATTCGCCGTTGTCCGGCCGGAGGAAGGCAATGCTCTCGATCTGCCCGGAATCGCCATAGCCGTCGAATTCGACGCTGACGCAAGCAATGCCGGCGTCCCGGAGCGCGTCGAACAGGACCCGCTTGTTGTGCGAGTCGACTCCGGGCGCCAGCAGCGCCCTGAGCCGCGCCTGTTCCGTGTAGCGCGCCATGAAGTCGTCAGTGTCGGTCATGATAACCTCCGTCGGGGGAGCGCGGGCGCCCTGCGCGCCCAGCAGTTCGCGCCACAGGCGCACCCTTTCCTCTGGCCTTTCAGGCAGCGTCGGATCGTGGCCTGGGCGGGACGAGCGCGGCGAGCACGGAAGCCGCGCGGTCAACCGGCACGAACAGCCTGGTCTGGTAGCGGATGATCTCGGTGAAGCAGCCCTGCGTCTTGTACCAGGCGAGCCGCGCCGCCGTGAATCCGGCAAGCTCCAGCCGTTGGCTGCCATTGACCAGCGCGCGCTTCAGCGTCAGCGGCTCGGGGCCCGCGACCGGCAGCGGCTTGCCGGTCCTGAGCACGGTCGCGGCAAGCTCGTCCGGGGCGAGGTCCCGGCCAAGGTCCAGGCCAAGCCTGGCGCCAAGTTCGCCAAGGGCGGCCATTGGAATTTCGCGCCCGAGCAGCGAACGGCCGTCGAGGGCGGCGATCCGGATCACCTGGACATGATCGTCCGGCAGCTTGTCCCAGACCGGGAGCAGGAGCCCGGTCGCGAGGTGCAGGGTCTCGCGGCGCAGCGTTGTCTCCGCTTCCCGCGCCTCGGCCTGCCAGGCTTCGGCGAAGCTTGCCTCCGACGCTTCGACCCAGCTCGTCTCGGCCATCAGGCCGCACGCGAGATAATCGCGCTTCAATGGCCGGATGAGCTCGTAGCGCTCAACGGGAAGCCCGTCGTCCGACATCAGGCTTCGGGCGCGCACCCGCAATCCGGCGCGTCCCGACCGCGTGTTGACCATCGGCGCGGCGTCCCGGCGGCCGGCGGCCAGCTCGCGGGCGCGCTCGAGGCTTAAGGGACGCAGCCGCCGGCTGAGCTCGATCCGAAGAAGATGGGTCGTCGCGCCCGAGCGCTCGTCGGTGCGTATGATCCGGTCGTCGAGGATGTCGAACGAATCGACCGGGATCGTCTCGACGCCGAGGTCGAGCGTGCCCGCCGCGCGCGCCGCCGCGACGCGGGTTTCGATGAGCCCGAGAAACTCCTCGAAGATCGCGTTCTGAAGGTCGATCCTGAGCGCGAGCAACCGGTTGAGCCAGCGCTGGATCGGCGGCAAATCGTCGCGCAGACCGCCATCCTGGCCTTCGAGCTTGAGCCCGGTCAGCTCCTGGAAGCGGCCCAGGGTAACCGACTTCAGCTTTCCCCGGAAAAGCAGGTGATACCAGCCGATTAAAGCGTCCTTGGCGTAGCGGCTTTCCAGATTGTCGGCCGGATCGAACAGGTTCTGGCCGCCTGTCTGACGCTGGCCGCGTGTCAGCGCGCCCAGCGAGTCGAGCCGCCGCGCGATCGTCGAGATGAACCGCCGCTCGCCCTTCACATTGGTCGTCACCGGCCGGAACAGGGGCGCTGAGGCCTGGCGGGTGCGATGGGTCCGGCCGAGACCCTGGATCGCCGCGTCCGCGCGCCAGCCGGGCTCGAGCAGATAGTGGATCCGGCGGGCCCGGTTCCGGGCGTTGAGGCAGGCATGATAGGAACGGCCGGTGCCGCCCGCGTCGGAGAAGACGAGAATCCTCTTCTCACCGCGCATGAAGGCGTCGGCCTCGATCAGGTTGGAGCGGGCGGTACGCGATTCGAGGCGTTGCCGGCCGTCCTTGCCGGGGACCAGGCGCCGGGTCCGGCCGGTGACCTCCGCCAGCGAATCGGTGCCGAAGCGCTCGATCAACGTGTCGAGCGCGGTGCCGATCGGCGGCAGGGCGCAAAGCCTTTCGATGAGCTCGTCCCGGGCGCGGAGCGCCGACTGCGAATGGACCGGCCGGCCCTCATCGTCCAACATCGGCTCGGACCGCGCATTGCCCTCGGCGTCGGTGAAGACCCTCATCTGCCGGGTGGGGAAGGCCGCGGTCAGGTAATCGATCACATATTCGCGTGGGGAGAGATCGATCTCCAGCGCCTCCCGCTCCTCGGGACTTAGTTCCGCAAGCCGCCGGTCGAGCATGGCCTCCGCGGTTGAGACGAGCTGGACCACCACCGCGTCGCCCGACGCGACGTTCGCCTCGATCGACGGGACCAGGCTCGGGAGTTTCACCGACAGGAGGAGCTGGCCGAAGAAGCGCTGCTTGGTGCCCTCGAAGCGCGACATTGCGGCGGACTTGGCATTGGCGTTGAGGGTCGCGCCGGTCGCGCTGTCGACGACCCGCGTCGCTTCGAGCGCTTCGGTCAGATTGGCGTGGATGATCGCCCAGGCGTCGGCATAAGCATCGTAGATCGCGGTCTGCTCGGCCGTCAGCGCATGCTCGAGCACCTCATATTCGACGCCGGCGAAGGACAGCGCGCGGGCGGTGTAGAGGCCGAGCGCCTTCAGATCGCGCGCGACCAGCTCCATCGCGGCGATGCCGCCGTCGCGGATCGCGCCGACGAACTGCTCGCGGTCGGCAAAGGCGGTACCCGGTCCCCACAGACCGAGCCGCATCGCATAGGCCAGATTGTTGACATCCGAAGCACCGGTCGCCGAGGCGTAGAGCACGCGAGCGCGCGGCAGGAGATTCTGCAGCCGGACGCCGGCAATGCCCTGTTCCGACCCTTTCACCTTGCCGCGACTCCCCTCGCCGCCGGCGGCATTCGCCATCGCGTGCGCTTCGTCAAAGGCGATGACGCCATCGAAGCCCGCCATTGCCCAGTCGAGAATTTGCCGAAGCCGCGTTGCGTCGGCCCGTCCTGAGCGAAGCGTAGGGTAAGTGACGAAGAGGATGCCGCGATCCATGCATACAGGGGTGCCGAGCTTCCATTGCGAAAGCGGCTGGATGTCGAGGGCGAGACCGCCGAGCGCCGTCCAGTCGCGGCGGGCATCGTCGAGCAGGGTCTCGTTCTTGCTCAGCCAGATGTGGCGCGGACGCCCGCGCAGCCATTGGTCGAGGATGATCCCGGCGACCTGTCGTCCCTTGCCGGCGCCGGTGCCGTCACCGAGGAAATAGCCGCAGCGATAGCTGGCGCCTGCTTCGTCGTCCGCCGGCTCGAGGCCGCAGCCTTCGTCGACCGGCACGAACCGCCCGGCCAAATCGCGCTGGAACGCCGAGCCGGCATAGATCAGGGTTTCGAGCTGGGCGTTGGAGAGCAATTCGTCCTCGACCAGGCGGGCCGGGAGCAGCGGCACGGCATCCGGCCGGGGCGCGGCGATCGAGCCCATCGCCAGCGACTCCACGAGCGGCGTCGGGTGCGGCGCGGCGTCCGGGATCGAGATCCGGCTCGGCCGATAAGGCAGATAGATGCCCACGGGCTCGCTCGCCGCAGCGGGTTCGTCGAGGATATCGAAGGCGAGCGGTTCCGGCAGGGTCGGGCGCGAGACAAAAGCCGGAGCGGACGCAACCGGCGCTGACCGGGTGGTCCGGCACGCGAACATGGAGGGCGCTCGCCGTGCATTTGGCAGGTCAGGCGCGGCGTGCGACTCGCGCGGTGCCAGCGCCTCGACGAGCGCAAGGGCCCGATCGAGGCTGTTAACTGTCTCACGGATGCCGTTTTCATTCGAGGTGAGCTTGTCGAGAACCAGGAGGCGAACTGCGATGCCGGTGCCGTGCTTCGCGTAATTGCCCGGTGCAATGAGCAGATCCAGGCGCAGGGCCGCACGGCGCTCGATCCCGGCGCGCAGGTCGCGGCCGGTGCCAAACGCGTTGAAGCTCTCGGGCATGATCGCGACCAGCCGGCCGCCGCTCGCCAGGCGGTCGAGCGCCGAGCTCAGATGCCGTGCCGCCGCATAGCGATCGGGCCCGCGTCCGCCGCTGCGGCTGAAGGGCGGGTTCATCAGGACGAGCGAAGGGCAACAGGCGGGAGGCAGGAGGTCGTCGATCAGCTCGCCGTCATGCGCGGACAGGGAAGCGGACGGGAAGGCCTCGGCGAGGCTCGAACGCCGGCCGGAATCGAGCTCGTTGAGCCAGAGCTCGGCGCCGGCGCGCGCCGCCGGCCAGGCGAGGAGGCCGTTTCCGGCGGACGGCTCCAGCATTGTCTCGCCGGCGCGCGGCCGCGCCGCCAACCCCGCGAGATAAGCGAGTGTGAGCGGCGTCGAGAATTGCTGCAGCTCGACCTGCTCTTCGGACCGGAAACTCTGCACCGGAAGCGCGCCGACGAACGCCTGCAGCGCTTCAAGCGCCCGGGCGGGAGCGCCGTCCAGCAGCGGGCAATGCGGGTCCGCGAGGAAGAGCGCCTGCGCAAGCTCGAGCGCGTCATAGGCCTGGCGCATCGACCAGCGGCCGGACGCGTCCGAGGCGCCTGTCTGCTGCGCGAACAGGTCGCGAAGCAAGGCTCGCTCGATACGGTCGCCAGCCCGGAAATGACCAAGGATGCGGCGGGCGACGGCGATATGCGACGGCTCATCGACGTGAAGATCCAGGGGCAGGGTGGCCATGGCGAGTCTCCGGCCCGAAGCCGCCTGATCGCCGCTCCGGGTCGTCCCCGACCCGCGCCCTCTCCTCTACCCGGCGCCGGACCTTGTCCTGGCGCGCAGCACGTCGTTCCAGTCCGCGCCGCGCCGGCGCGGATAAAGCGGCTCGATCGGAAGATGCGCAAAGGCGGCGCGCGCCAGCGTCTCGGCGCGACGGCCGCCCGCGTCATTGTCGAGGAAGAGCACCAGCTGCTCGACCTCGCTCGGCAGGTCGACGAGCCGGAACCGCTCGGTGCCGAGCGTCGCCCAACAGGGCAGGCCGAACAGGGAAGTCGCGGACATGGCCGTCTCGAGGCCCTCGGCGAGGCCCAGGCGCTTCGAGAGTCCGCCCAGGCGCACCGCGCCGCTCCCGAAGCGGCCGAGCCCGCACCGCGGCTCCTCGATCGGCGCGAGCGCGTTGCGGCGCGGATCGAGAAAGGTCCGGTGGACGGCGATCACGCCGCTCGCGTCGCGGACCGCGGCGATCAGCGCGGGGCGGAAGATTGTGAGCGGAAAGGGTCCGTGCGGCGTTCGCGCATGGTAGCGGAGCTCCGGAGACAAGACGGGCAGGCCGCGTCCCTCCAAATAACGCTGCGCGGGCGTGCCGGCGATCGGGCGGGCTTCGGCCCAGACGCGGAGCGCCGCCGCGCGCGTGCCCGCTCCAGGCGTCCTGTCACCGCCGCGACCCCCCTCCACCGTTTGCCCAACCGGCTGTCCGGAGGCGCGCAGCGCTTTCAGCACGTCGGTCGCGCTGCACCCCGCGAAGCAGTGGAGCAGCAGGCTCGTCCGCCCGACCCGCACGCTGAGGGATGGGCTGCGATCGTCATGGGCGGGACAGCGGCACAGTCCGCCGTTCGCGGCCCAGCGTCCGCCGAGACGCTCGACGAGCGCACGTCCCTCATGCTCAAGGCTCTCCGTGGTGCGGAGGTCCGCCATCCCGCGTCTCCCGAAAATCAACGCGCGGCGCGCAACCTCTCCTCCCCATCCGGACCGGGCTCAGCGCGGACCGGCAGTGCTCAGGCGGACGAACAGAGCGCCGGACGCTTCCGCCGGCGAACCGGGGTCCGCGCCTGCCGTCGTGTCAGGGGTCGAGCGCAGGGCGAACAGGGTCGGCGACGCGGGGGCGACATTGGTTGAGCCAGTCGCGGACGGCCGGGATCCCGAGATCTGCGCCACATAAGCGACGGTCTCGCGCGGCAACCGCCGGCCGGTCGACAGGTGCCGGGCGTAGCGCTCGGGGCCGGCATTATAGGCGGCGAACAGCCCCGGATAGCCGAACCGGTGATGCATCATGCGCAGGTAATAGGTGCCGGCGAGGATATTATCGCGCGGCTCGTGCGGATCGCGTCCGAGGCCAAGGACGGCGCGCAGCTCGGCCCAGGTGGCGGGCATGATCTGCATCAGACCCATCGCCCCGGCATGGCTGACGATCGGGCGCCCGCCGCGGGTCGTCCGACCGCCGCTTTCCGCGCGCATGACGCGTCTGATCCATTCGGCCGGGATGCCGAAGCGCGCCGAGGCTTCCTCGATATGGGCCGACCATTGGTCGATCGGACTCGCCGCGCCCGGCGCTGCCCAGAGCAGCGCCAGCGCCAGGATCGCATTTCTCAGCGCCGCCATATCAGGCTCGCGCGCCCGACAATGAGATCGCGTGCCGTCACCCCGAAATAGCGCCCGTCAAAGGCGTTCGGCACTCCGGGGGTGAGCAGGAAGAGGTCGCCTTCCGGGATCGTCTCGCAGCCGTTCCACCAGGGGAGCGGACGGCCGGACGGATCGGCTTCGCGCCGCAGCGCCTCGAGGCGCCCGTTGACGAAGATCGCCTCGCCGGCCGCGCAGACCCGATCGCCGGCGGCCGCGACGACCCTTTTCACCATCGGCACGTTGCGCGGAAGATAATGGCGCTCGGCGCCAAGCGCCCGCGCGGCCTCGGGCGGCCAGGCGATGACCATGTCGCCTGGACGTGCGCCTCGGGCGGAGCGGACCAGATAAAGGCCGATCGGGCTGCTTGCGCTGGCGTTCCAGACGAGCAGCGGGCGCGGTGGCCAGAACAGGGTGGCGATCAGCGCGGCAATGATGGCTGTGGAGATCGCGGCCGCGCTCCTGCCGCGCCGTTCCTCCCGACGGGCGCGCCACAGGCGGCAATTCGCCTCGTTCCAACGGAACAGCGGGAGCTCCCGCGGCTCAGCCATGGGCCGGGCCTATCGCTGCGACGCCTTTCGACCAGGCGTCCAGATCGTCGATATGATAGCGGACATAGCGGCTGTGACGCCGGAAGCGCGGTCCGGTCGCAGCGGCGCGCATCGCCTGGAGCTTGCGGGCGCTGAGACCGAGATAGAATGCGGCCTGCTCGGTCGAAAGAAACGGGCTGCCCTTCTTGGCCCGCGCCGCCCGGGCGACCTCGTCGTCGTCCATCAGAACCTCGCTGCAACGGCCGGCGCATTCGTGCCGGCCCGTGCAGGCCTGCGTGCCCCAGCCGCGCCGCCGCGCAGAGGCTCGAAAATCAGGCCACTTGGTATTCGAGCCGCCAGCGTCCGCCGGCCGGGCGATGACTGCGGTTGCCCGCGTGAGTTTGGGGATTTGTGGCGGGGCTTGGGGAATCAGAACAATCAGCCGCTCAGGAGCGTCCGGAAGGCGCCATGTGCCATTGCCCGTGCGCCCTTCACCAGCCGTTGCGCCTGAAGCCGAAGGCTCGGAACCTCGGACCGCCACCGCGCCCTGGCCGCTTCCGCGCTCAGCAGGACTTCGGCGATCTCGCGCTGGCTGGCGCCGCATTGGACGGCATCATGGGCACGCAGCAGCAGGATCAGCCGGCGGTTGCGAGCGCGCGAGGCCGGTTGATCCAGCCGGCCCGACTGCCAAAGCCGGAGCAGATTCTGGAGGGTGGCGAGCGGACCGCGCGCCCCGGCGAATCCGGCCAGCAGATAGTTGAGGCGAACGGGGCCATCGAGAAGGGTTCCGCCCACAACGTCGAGCCTGAGGCTCGCCCAGCCGTCTGACAGCAGCAGATGCTGAAAGCTGTTCTCGCCCGGTACGACGGTCGCGATCTCGGAAAAGCGGGAGAGGTCGAAGCGGTCCGCCGCCGGCCCGGCCTGTTCGGCGATGGCGGGAAGGACAAGCCCGAGCCAGCTACGCCGCCACATCGGGCGCGCCGCGCCGGCGGCGAACGCCGGATCTTCGAACGCATGGAGGCCCCACCGGGCCGCTTCCGGATCGGGCGCGAGCACCGCCAATCCCGAGCTGTCCGTCCGCACTCGCGCAGCGGTTGCAGCGACTTGATAGGCCGCGTCCCGGCGAAGCCATTCCCAGGCCATTGCGGCGGGCTCGGCGCGGTTGAGCGCCGCATAACCATTCTCGTCTCGCCAATCCCGGGGAATGGACGGGTGGGACGCCATGGCTGCGTCCGGCCCGGCCTATCCCCGGCGCCTCGGCCGGCTCCGCCGGCCGACCGGAAGTGGGAGCGTGTTTCCCTTGTCCATGCCTTTGTCGCCTCCCGTGGGGGGAGCGACGAAAGCAAAGCCGGGTCGGCTAACCCATTCCCCTATCTGGGGGAATTGCGTCGTCGAAGCTGATCCGGGCGTCGCGCAGACCGTGCACGACGAGCTGGGTCCGGCTCACCACGTCATAAGCGGTGCGAGCGCGCTTCACATATTGATGCGCGGTCTCGGGGCTGATGTCGAGGATTCGAGCGATCTCCCAGTCGCTCTTTCCGGCGGCCAGCAGATGCAAGCACTGCAGCTCCCGGCGGCTGAGACGAGGATGGGCGCCGTGCGCGGGATAATCGTGAAGCCGGCGTGCCACGCGAAAGGCGTGGGCGCCGACCTGCTCCGCGCAGAGCAGGCGCTGGACGGGAAGCGCGCGGCCCTTGCGCACCGCGAAGGAGCAGGAGCCAGCCGGCTCGCCCGGCACATTGGCGGGAACGGTAAAGCCCGCCCCGATGCCGTAATGACCGCTTCGCTCGAGAATCCGGCAGTGGCGCCAGGTCAACGGGATCAAGGCGCCCAACTGGTCCCAGGGAAAGCCGATATTGGTGCGGCCGCAGGCAAGATGAACGGGGTCATCGGCGATGAGATCGTCGGCTAGCAACTCCTGCTCCCAGCCGTCCGGATAATTGTCGATCCGGACAAGCCTGGCGCCGCCGGGCCGAAGCGCGGCGTGATGGAGCAAGGCGAAATAGTCGAAGCCAAGCTCGCGGGCGGCATCGCCGACGAGCGCGCGAAGCTCGGCGTCCGAGGTGCATTCACGCGAGCGCTCGTCGAACTGATCAATCAGCCGCGCGTAGGGCATCGGCCTCCACTCGCCTGGCTTGAAGACGAAACGAACGCAGCGTAAGTCCCGGACGTCACCCTCATAAGCACTGTATTCCAGCCCCAAGAAATAACCTGATTATATTCCGCAATTTGGTTGCAAATACGTATACTTCCTCGTCGGCGTGGTGAGATTGGGTCAATTTGAGCGCCCCGCCGACAGGAAACCGACTTTGATCGTCCAGCTTGGCCGCTTGAGACCCGGGCATCTGGACATGACAAAGGGCGGCGAGCGGACAAGGCGCGCTTGGAGCGCCCCGCTCGGTCGCGGTGGACATGTTCGACCGGGTAGATGCGTTCGTCCGCGATGTGAGTGAGGTGCGGGACGAGGCTGAGCTGGCCGAGCTGCTCGGTCAGACCTGCCGGGAGATGGGGTTCGTCTATTTCGCCCTGACCCACCATGTCGACATCAGGCGCGCGCCGAGCCCGGTGATCCGCCTGTCAAACTATCCTGACGATTGGGTCGACTATTTCGACGAGCACAAGCTCGGGCCCTCGGACCCGGTGCATCGCGCCAGCCATCTGACCAGCGTGGGCTTCCGCTGGTCGAACATGCCGAGACTGATCACGCTGACCCCGCGCGATCATGAGGTGCTGAGGCTCGCGGCGCGGCGCGGCCTTGGCGACGGCTTCACCATCCCGGCCCACGTCCCCGGCGAGTCCAACGGCTCCTGCTCGTTCGCAACGAGCCTGCGGCAGCCGGTGAGCGAGGAGCAGCTGCCGGTCGCCCAGCTGGTCGGCGCGTTCGCCTTCGAGGCGGCGCGGCGGATCTGGCGCATGCGCGACGGAATCCTGTCGCCGCTGCCGGTGCTGACCGACCGCCAGCGCGACTGCGTCGTCTGGGCGGCCCGCGGCAAGTCGGATTGGGAGATCGCCGTCATCCTCGGGCTCAGCCATGAGACGGTCATTCAATATTTGAAGCGGGCGCGCGAGCGCTACGGCGTCAGCAAGCGGACCATGCTCGCCGTCCAGGCGCTTTTCGACGGCACGATCAGCTTCACCGACGTCCTGAAACGCTGACCGACCCCCCATTTCTGGGACTCGCGGGCCCCTGTCCGATCCGGCGATAGCCCTCCGCATCACGCGGAGGGGATTGTCATGGTCATGGTGGCGGAGCGGGTGCGGGACCCGCTGGAGGATGTCGCGCTGCGCTCGATGTTCGAGGCCCGCAAGCGCGTTTTCGTGGATCTCCTGAAGTGGAACGTGCCGGTTCTCGAGGGGCGATACGAGCTCGACCAGTTCGATGACGAGCATGCGGTCTATCTCATCATTCGCGGCGACAACGGCGAGCATCTGGGCTCGGTCCGCCTGCTGGAAACGGTTCGGCCGCATCTGCTCGACACGCTCTTCGCCGACCTCTGCGCTTCGCCGCCGCCGCGCGGTCCGAACATTCTCGAGATCACCCGCTTCTGCCTGGAGCGCAGGCTTCCGGCCGCGCGCCGGCTCGCCGTCCGCAACAGCCTGGTGAGCGCGCTCGCCGACCATGCGCTTCGGCGCGACGTTTCGACCTACACCGGGATCGCAGAGATGAGCTGGCTGCAGCAGATCCTCGCCTTCGGCTGGGCCTGCCGACCGCTTGGCCTCCCGCGCGACCGGGACGGCAGGATGCTCGGCGCGCTCAGGATCGACATCAGCCCCGAAACGCCGGCGCTGCTCGCCCGCAACGGCATCTACACGCCCGTGACGCTCGATCCCGAGGGCGTGCTCGAGGCGGCCTGAACCATTGGAGAGCGACATGAACCTGAGCATCATTCAACCCGACATCGAGCACTGGACCGAGCGGCTGATCACAGACGGTCATTGCGTCATTCCCAACCTCCTGACCAACACGATGCAGGCGCTCGATCGCGACCTGGCCAGCGACTTCGAGCGCACGCCATTCTGCCAGGGCGGCTTCTATGGGGCGCGGACGAAAAGGTTCGGACGGCTGCTCGCGCGCTCCTGCCATGCCGAGGCCCTGGTCGCCCACCCGCTGATCACCGGGGTCGTCGGACGGATCCTTTCGCCTTGGTGCGACACGGTCCAGCTCAACCTCACCCAGGCCATCGCCATCCATCCCGGCGCGCTGCCGCAACTGCCGCATCGCGATCAGGACATGTGGCGTGGGCAGACCGGCGAGGTCGAATATCTGGTGAACGTGATGTGGCCGTTCACGCCGTTCACAAACGACAACGGCGCGACCCTGGTCTGGCCCGACAGTCATGGCCGGCGCGCGCTCGACCCGGAGATCCCCGAGGCGCAGTTTCCGGTCGAAATGGCGCCCGGCTCGGCTTTGCTGTTCCTTGGCTCGACGCTGCATGGCGCCGGCGGCAATCGCACAAGCCGCGAGCGGCGCGGCTGCATCGTCAGCTACTGCCTGGGCTGGCTCAAGCCCTATGAGAACCAATGGCTGGCCTATCCGCCCGAGGTCGCGCGCCGTTTCTCGCCTGAGCTGGCGGCATTGGTCGGCTATCAGCAGCACCGGCCCAACCTCGGCAATTATGAGGGCCGCTGCCCCTCGATTCTTCTCGGAGATAAGGTGCCGCCGCACCTCGGCGCGATCGACGCGCTGCGACCGGATCAGGCCGAGCTGGTCTCGGAATATGTCTCCGATCAGGAGCGCCGCGTAGCCTGACGCGCCATGAGCCCGGGCCTCACCTTCGAACGGGTCTACCATTCGCTCAAGGAGCAGCTTGGCAGCGGGCGCTTCAGCGCCGGCGAGCATCTTGAGCCGGCGGTCCTGTCGGAGGATCTGTGCGCGAGCATCACCCCGGTGCGGGATGCGCTGCATCGGCTGGTCGGTGAAGGTCTTGTCGAGGCGCCGCGCGGCGACGGCTTCAGGACGCCGATCGTGACCGAGGTCGGGCTTCGTCACCTTTATCGCTGGAATGCGACCGTGCTCGACACGGCCGCCCGGGCGCACGGTCGGGGCGGTGTCGAACAAGCGAGCGACGCCGCCGAGATCGAAGAGCCGGCGTTCCCTGCGGAACGATTTTTCCTCGCGATCGGCGCACGCGCCGGCAATCCGGAATTGGTGGCCACGATCGCCCGGCTCAATGATCGGCTACGACCGGTTAGGCGCGTTGAACAGGAGGTTCCGGCCGGCCTTGCGAATGAGATCGCGGACATGGGCAAGGAGCTCGCCGGTGGCCAGATGGGCGCGCTGCGCCGGTCGCTTGCGGCCTACCATCGCCGGCGTGAACGGGTCGTGGACGAGATTGTGGCAATCCTCGTCGCGTCCCGCTGAACCCGCGCCTCAAATAAACCGAAAACAGCGGCCGTATAAGCTTCGTACTTCGCCGCGCGAACCTTAGCCTCGGCCGGCTGCGCTCCCGCAGCGAGAGGAGACTAGAGATGGAACGCCGCCGTGAGAATAAGGCCGAGGATCTGATCGAGCTCGGCACCGCCAGCATCGTAACGCAGGGTCCGGGAGGCGAGCGCATCGAGATGATGGGCCTCTGGCACAAGGACGGCATCTGCGACGAATGAGCGGACATGGACGTGGCCGGCGCCCTGCCGGCCGCGCCAGTCAAACAATCGGATTATAGTCCCCGTATAAGCTTCGTGCCTCCGCGCCGTCGGCCTAGCCTTCCATGGCTGCACCATAAGCAGCTGAAGGAGAGACGACATGGAACGCAGTGACAGCACCGCTCTGATCGAGCTCGGCACGGCGAGCTCGGACACGCATGGCACGCCGGTGCCGGGCAAGGCCGAAACGATCGGCTTCTATCCGCTCGGTCTCAGCGACCAGTGAGCGTCACGCGCGCGGACGCATCTGCGCCCGCGCGCGCAGCCGCCGGCGATGCCTTTCCTGCAGCTCAAACCTCAGGTCGGCTTCGGCCTGGTCGCTGGACGGCCGATCTTTCTCGACCTCGGACGAGACCGCTACTTCGCGCTTGGCGAACCGGCTTCGGCCGCCTTCGAGCGGCTTCGGCAAGATCCGGCTGAACTTGCTCCGGATGATCCGGGGCTGCGCGGGTTGCTCGCTACGGGTCTCTTTCTCACCGCCGGAACGCCACAGGCCTTCGCGGCGGCCAGCTTCCTCGAGCCCGCTCGGGCGTTTACATCGCGACCGGTCCGGCCTCGAATCCTCGATGTGATAGAGGCGTGGCAGCTTCTCCACAGCGTCCGCTATGGGCTCAGCCGGCACAGGCTTTCGCGCATGGTCGCCGCGCTCGGCACGAGTGCTAAGGCGCGGGTGCCCGACCCTGAGCCTGCTCTCCCATTTGAGCTCATCGGTCGATTTCTTGCGGCTCGCACGCTGGTCCCGATCACGCCCTCGTGCCTGCTCGACTCGCTGGCCCTCGGCAGATGGCTGCGGCGCCGTTCGACCCGGCCTGCATTGGTCTTCGGCGTGAAGCTCGATCCCTTCGCCGCGCATTGCTGGCTGCAGGCCGGGGACCTCCTGCTCAACGACGCGCCCGATCGTGTCGCCGAGTTCACCCCGATCCTCGTCGTCTGATGCAGCTGCGCTTCCTGGCCGCCGCGGGGGATGGTGAACAGCTACCGCCAATCCGCGACCGCGCCGCGAAAGCGGGCCTTGTCGAGCGCCTGCGAACCGCCTCCCTCAGCGTCTGGACCTACCCCGAGACTCTGGTGGTCCTTGGGCCAGGGCGCTCCATCCTGATCGGCTGGCTCTATGACCGCGAGAGCCGGGAGCAGGTCGGCACGCTGCCCGACATTCCCGATCTCGAGGCTCATCTCCTTGGGCGCCACTGGGGCGCCTACGTCTTGTTCGCGGCGGACGGCTCGCGCCATCTGGCGCTGCGTGAGCCTTCGGGCTCGGTTCCGGTCTATCATGCGGCTGCCGGCGGGGTCTCGCTCTATGCCTCCGACGCCGCCCTGCTTAAAGTGGCGATGCCCCGGCCGATGTCGCCGGATTTTCACTTCATCCGCCACTGGCTCACCTTTCCCTATCTGCGCGGCGCCAGGACCGGCGCCGAGGGCGTGCTCGAGCTGCTGCCGGGGACCTGCCGGCGAGCGGACGGAGCGCAAGCCACGATCATCACGTCCTGGTCGCCCTTCGATCATGTTCATCGCGGCCGGGCGGTCGTGGATTTCGAGTCGGCTGCCAGGATGCTGCGCAAGGAAGCGCTCGCCGCCATCCCCCGGCTCGCTCCGCCCGATGGCCGGATTGTCCTGCAGCTTTCCGGGGGGCTCGATTCGTCGATCGTCGCCGCTTCGCTCTCAACGACCGGACGCAAGTTCAGCGCGGTCACCTTCGCCACCCGCGCCGGCGACGGCGACGAACGGCGTTATGCCCGAGCATCGGCGAAGCGCACCGGGGCTGAGCTTGTCGAGTTGATCGAGGAGGACTTGCCGGTCGACCCGCTCGACCTTGCCGAGGCCGACCCGCTCCGTCCGGGGCCCAACCCGCTGCTTCGCCCGCTTCACCGCGCTCTGGCGGCGGAGCTCGCGCGCTCCGGCGCAGATTGTGTTCTCGACGGCGCCGGCGGCGACAATCTGTTCGGCTACCTGAACACCGCCTCACCGGTCGTGGACGCTTTTCGGCAGGCCGGCCTTGGCACGGGCCTGGGGGCGCTGCACGATTTGGCCAACCTCCACGGCGCCAACCTCTGGTCGGTGGCGGGCTATGCGCTCAGGCGCGCGCTGCGGCGTGCCGCTCCTGTCTGGCGTCGCGACGAGTCCTTCCTCGCGCCGGGCGCCGCCGTCAGTCGGCCGGACGATCATCCCTGGCTGAATGCTCCTGCCGGCATTCCCGCTGGCGCCGCCGATCATGTGCGAACGATCCTCGGGATCCATCATTTCCTGAGCGATTCGCAACCGGGCGCACCCTTGAGACTGCATCCGCTGCTCGCCCAGCCCTTGCTCGAGCTCTGCCTCGGCATCCCGTCCTGGCTCTGGTTCCACGGCGGCCGCGATCGCGCGGTCGCGCGCGAGGCGTTCCGGAATATGGTCCCCGATGCGATCCTCGACCGGCGCGGCAAGGGGCGGCTCGAGAGCATGTTCATGAAGGGCTATCGGAGCGTCCGACCCCGTCTCGAGCCCTTCCTCCGCGACGGCCGGCTTGCCGCGGCCGGGATCATCGACGGTGCGGCGGTGAGCTCTTATCTGCGCCGGCCCGGCGAGCCGCGCGACGCCGCCTATATCCGGCTGCTTGAGATCGCCTCGGCCGAGCAGTGGCTTCGCTCATTCGATCGCTGAGCCATCGCGCCGCGCCCGAAGCTCGTCCCAGCGGCGATACTGGTCGGCCCTGGCCGGGTCGGGGTCGACGCGCCCCTGCAGCCAGTAGCGAAACCAGTCCAGGTGGCGGCGGTAGATGGCGAAGCGGTGGCGCGGTTGGAACTTGACGTGCGCCTCGTCGGGAAAGGCATACATTTCTACGGGGGTCGTGGTGTTGCTGAGCCGCGCGTAAAGCTCCATCGCCGCCCGCATTTCCTGCTCCGGCAATTGCATCAACAGCGGCGCCGAGATGCGTTCGGTGTTGAGCGCAGGCGCGATCGTCCGCCACCGGTCCGGATCAGTATCAGGCGCGCCGGCCTGCATGAACTCACGCATCACCCGTGGATGGTCGCGCCCGCGCACCCCGCTCATCCAGTAAGCAGACGGCTCATATTGCGGTGAGGCGATCGCCGCCGCGGCGAGCAGGCGCGAGTTCATCGCGATCCACATCGTCGCCTCGCTGCCGGCGCTGAACCCACCCATCCCGATTAGCGCGCGGTCGATGAGCCCCCGGCGGTCGAGCACGTCCACCAGCGCCTCTACGCTGGCCAGCGCCGCCCGATAGCGGTCGGCGCCGTCGCCCCATTCCTCGAACGGGACAACATTGGCGCAGACCACAATGAAGCCGGCGTCGACCAATGCCGTCAGCGGAAACGGGTCTCCCGTTCCTCCGCGCAAGAAGCCGGGGCAGTAGTAATAGGTCAGGAACAGGGGCGCGGGCGCCGCAGTCGGCCGCGGCGGAAGCAGCAATGTGCCGGTCGCCAGACGGCCGTCGGCAAGCCGCCATTCGAGCTGCTCGACCCGAGGCGCGACCCGACCGCGGATCGCTACATTGGGATCGAACAGAGCCTGCCGCCGGCCGCTGTCAAGGTCGATGCGCTCAAGACGCGGCGGCTCGACTGCGCTTGCCGTAACGCAGACAGCGCTCGCGGCAGTGATTGCGCAGGGCAGCGCGCCGGAGCGCCCGCCGCTGAGCAGGCCCGTGCCGGCGTGGAGCGTTCGAACCCGCCCAGTGCGCGGCGTCCAGCGGTTGAGGCGCTGCCGATGATGTCGATCCTGAGTCGTGAACAGCAGCTCGTCGGCGCCGCGCCAAGCCAGTGAGACCACCCGGGGGCCGCGGCAGGCCTCGGCCATGCACTCAATGCGAGGTCCCTCTCCGCGCCGAACCTCGAGCCGGTTCTGGCCGTTCTCGGAACGGGCGGTAGCGACGAGGCCGCCTGGCGAGGTCGCGCTAAGACCGGCATTGCCGGTCGCGACGGTCATGGGTGCGATCGTTCGCGGCGGCAGGGGCTCGGCCGGTCCTTCCAACATGGTCCGAAGGTCGATCCGTCGCCGGACTCGCGGCGCCCGCCAGAGCAGGCCGTCGCGCAGATACCAGTGGCCCACCAGTCGCTGGCTTGCGAGCCGGCCATGGACCCAGCCGCCCCGGACCAGTGTCTGGGCGGGATCGACGCTCGCGTCGACCAGCACGCCCTCGTCATATTCGCTGCGTTCCGAGCGCGCGACCTCGGCGCGCGTCGGCCCGGTCACATAAAGGAGCGCGGCCCCGTCATCGCTTGGCGCCAGGCTCTCCACATCCGCATCGCCCGCGACGACGCGCCTTGCGCCTGAACCGTCGGCCGCCGCCCGCCAGATGCCGATCGCGCCGTCGACCAGGGCACGATAGTGAATGAACCGTCCGTCCGGCGACCAGATCGGCCGCTCGGACTCGATCAGCCCGTCATTGTAGATAGGCTCGCCGCCCGCGCCGATCCGCCGGGCCGCGCCCGTCGACAGGTCGGCGACATACCAGTCGAGGTCGTAGCCGTTGCGCTGGATCGAGGCGCGCTCCACGCGGAACGCGACCATGCTCCCATCGGGCGAGACGGCGAGCGCTTCGATGTCGGCGACCTCGACCAGTTCCGCAATCGTTGGCCCGACACGCGGTTCGGCCGCGACGCCGGGCGGCGTGGCCGACAATAGGGTGACAAACAGGGCGACTCTCAGCGCCGCTCCCGTCCTCACCACGTCCTCCGCACCTGAACGGAGAGGAAGCGCCCGCGGCCCGAGGCGTTGACCGGGTCGTAGCCGGGCCCGGTTGTCCTTCCCGGGTCGGGAACGAGTCTCGGCGGATCATTGTCGAACAGATTCTCGGCGAAAAGGGCGATCCGCGTTCCGCGCAGCCAGGACGCATCGCCCTGCCCGAACGTGTAGGCGAGCATCGCGTCGAAGGTGGTGTGCGCGCCAATTTGCGTCACAATCGGGCGGCGATCGTCCCGGTAGCCGTCGGCATGATTGACGAACAGGCTGCCCGCCCATCCGCGCATGGTCCAGCTGAGGCCGCCCCGTCCGCGCCAGTCGAGCGGCCGATAGGGCCGGTCGAGAGCCGCCACGGCCGGGCTCGTCACCGTCAGCTGATCGTCGAAGGCGATGATGTGAGTGACGTTCGCGTCGAGGACGAACGCGCTCGCGCCGACCTGAAAGCCATAGCGAAGGCCAAGGTCGATGCCGCTGGTCTCGGTCACCGCTGTGTTGGCGACCCGATCGTCGAGCACCACGTCGACGTCCGCGGGCGTCGACCCGCCATTGCTGAAGCCGGGACCGCTGAAGTCGAGGATGGTCTGGGCGCCCGAGACGAGTTGCGCGACCGCGGCTGCGTCCGGCGAAAGGTCGACGATCGAGGCGAAGGCGGGATTGCCGATCACCGCGACCAGGGAGGTCGGCAGCGCGATCCGGTTCGAGAAGCGGATCGAATAATAATTGGCGGTGAGGGTCAGGCCCGGAAGGAAGCGGGGCGAGAGGTCGCCGCCGATCGTCCAGGTGCGCGAGCGTTCGGACCGGAGCTCTGGATTGCTGCCCTGCAGGAACAAAGCGATGTTGCCGGCCGGGGCCAAAGCGGGATTGGCGTAAAGCAGGGCGGCCGGCAGATAGATTCCGGAATAGATGCCGGTGATCTCGGACAGCAAGGGCGCACGAAACGACGTGCCGTAGGACGCGCGCAGGTTGAGCCCCGGCAGCGGCGACCAGAGCAGGCCGAACTTCGGATCGAAGGTCGAGCCGGTGCCGCTGTAGCGGTCGTAGCGTCCCGCCGCCGAAAGCTGGAGCCGCTCGAGGCCCGCTTGGCGGTTCGCGGACGAGAAGAGCGGGATCAGGATCTCGCCATAAGCCGACTGGATGTTCCGGCTGGCCTCCCTGACCGTCCGGGGGATCGCCGAGGATTCGAAGCCTTCGCGATAATTCTCCCACCGCGCTTCCCCGCCGAACGCCAGCCGGACTGGCCCCGCCGGGAGATCGAACAGCGCACCGTCAATCTTGAGCCCCGTTTCGAAAATGGCGTGGCGGATGTCGCGGGCGTTGACGAGCTCCGCGCCGCCGGGCTGGGTCTGGCGCTGGTCGCTCGCAAACCGGGCGTAATTGCCGGAGAGCCGGACCCGCCAGCTTTCGGACAGCTCGTAACCGACCTCGCCGGCGAGGCTCAGCGACTCGGCTTCCGCCTCGACCCCAATCGGCAGCGGCGAAGCCGCGACGAACGTCGTCCGGTCGGTGGTGCGGTGCGCGAAGGTGCCCGTCAGGCCGGCGGTGAGTCCCGGCGCTAGCTGCTGCTCGATTGTGCCCAGCACGCTGTGCTTCCGCTCGCGTGGAAACAGAAATGCATCCGGCCGCAAATTGACGGTGAACGGCCGCTCGCCGGCCCTGATCTCATTCTCGAGCCGATACTCATAGGTGAGCATGGCACGGCCGCTCTGCCAGTCATGCCCGGCGGTCTGCGATGCGAGAAGCTGCTCGCCTCCGCTTTGCGTGGCGATGCCGAGCTGAAGCGCGCTCTCGAACCCGTCGAAACTATCTCGCAAGATGAAGTTGACGACCCCGCCGACTGCGTCCGAACCGTAAATGGCCGAGGCGCCGTCGGTCAGAATCTCGACCCGTTCCAGCGCCGCGACCGGGATCAGCGAGATGTCGACGAAGCCTCCGGCACCGCCCGGCGCGAGCCGCCGGCCGTTGAGCAGCACTAGGGTCGCGCGCTGGCCGAGACCGCGCAGGTTCAGCCCCGCGCCATGGTCGGAGACGTCCTGGTCGGGGAGCGTCACCCCGCTATTTTCCTCATTGACGCCGCCCTGAGTGTTCTGGGGAACGATACGCATGAGCTGCTCGGCGGAGGTTGCCCCGGTCCGGTCGATGTCGCGCCTGGTCAGCGTGATCAGAGGCGAGGTCGGCTGGGTGCCGCGAAGGTTGGTCCCCGTCACGACGATCGCGTTATTCTCACCGTCCGGCGCCCCCGCGGCGTTCGTCTCCCCGCCGGGACTTTCGCCGCCTCCCGCAACGAAGATGACCAGGGCGTCGCCGACACGGCGCGCCTGGAGGCCGCTTCCCGCGAGCAGCAGGCGGACCGCTTCCTCGGCGGTGAACCCACCGGATATTGCGGGGGCCTGGCGTCCCCGAACCAGTTCGCTCGGCGCGACGATGTTGCGCCCTGTCTGAAGCGAAACCGTCCGCAGCGACACCGAAAGATCCTGGGACGGGAGCGAGAGACTGACCTCGCCCGAAATCTGAGCGAGCGCCGGCGAGGCGCAGATCAAAGCGGCCGTGCAGCCGGCCGCGAGCAGCGATTTTAACAGAGTGTGGCGCATGATTTCCCCTCCGCCGGCGCGGGTTTGCAAGGCGCCGTGCGGGGGTCTTGACGACCGGGAGGCGAGCTACCCCCCGAAAAAGTTATGGATGCGACTAGCCGCCGGGGCGACGACGAAGCAGCAAGCTGCCGTCCTCTCCGCGCTCCACCACCAACCGGAAAGCGGCGGCGATACTCTCCGCGAATCCTCTGGTGTCGCCCGCGCGGTATGCGCCACTAACCCGGAGCTGGCCGAGGCTCGCATCTTCAAGGCGGATTTCGGGACGCCCATGCCGATTTACCCGAGCGACGGCCTCGCCAAGCGGCGTCTCGTCGAACTGAAGCATCGCGGGTGGGGATTCGGCGGCCAGGTGGGGTGAGGTGGGTGCACCTGCCACCGTGGAAGACTGCGCAGTGGGCACCATGAGCCTCTGACCGGCCCTGAGGCTGGTCACGCGCCGCCCGCCTGGTCCTTCGCCGGAGGCGTGGTGCGTGACATCCACCCGCCCCTCGATAAGCGCGACCAGTGTCCGGCCACCCGCGAGACGGATCACAAATTGCGTCCCGCGCGCGGTCACTTCGGTACCGTCGGCGGTGACCACGAACGGACGTGCCTCGTGCCGCACCGTGAACCGTCCCTCGCCCCTCACCAAGCGGAGCCGGCGCTGATCCTGTCCGATCGCGACCTCAAGGATACTGGCCGGTGAGAGCAGCACCTCCGAGCCGTCGACAAGAACGATTCGCCGGCCGGCATCGGTAGGGGCCGAAAAGGTAGCGATCTGGTCCGAACCCGCCGCTCCCGGAGAGACTGGCCGCACGAGAAGAAGAATAGCTCCGATCAGCAGGACGCAGGCCACTGCCGCGACCGCATAATGTACGGCTCGAAACTGCGGCCTATGGCGGACCACAGTTTCGGCGGGGCGTTGAATATTCGCGGCCGCGCTAAAGAGGGCGGAAAGGCGATCGTAGGCCGCAGCATGGTCCGGGCTGGCCCAATACCATTGCTCGAATTCCGCGCGGTCGCGGCCGGTGCAGGGTCCGTTAAGTCGGGCAACCCAATCGGCGGCCTGGCGGCGCAGCCGTTCCCGGCGACTGAGGAATGGCCAAAACATGCAGTCAGTCCCTGTCCAGCAGTCGGTCGAGCTTCGCGATCGCCTTGCTCATCTGTTTCTCGACACCCTTGACCGACAGCCCGAACCGTTCCGCGATTTCACCATAGGTCAGACCATCGATCCGGTGCGCCATGAATATCTCTCGCGTTTTCGGACGCAGCATTAGCATGGCCGCTTCCACGCGTCTGAGCATATCTCGTGTTTCCAGCAGCCGCACTTGGTCCGTAGCGGTCAGGTTTGCTTCGTCGACCGGCACTTGATTGCGTTGCATCTTTCGCGACGCGCTCTTCGCCCGGTCTCGCAGCAGGTTTGTCGCCATTCGACTGAGATAGGCTCGCGGGCGCTCGAGCTGTGCGGCACGGTCTCTGACCCGAACGAGCCGGCAGAAGATTTCGTGCACCAGTTCCCGCGCGTCCTCGCGGCTCGAAGTCTTTGCCGCGATCGACCTGATCAGGCGTGGCGACTCCTCACGATAGAGACTGTCGAGGCGGATCGCGTCGTCGACACCATCTGAATCATCTGGTTCAACGAGGTCGGCGGCGAGCGCCGTAGCTTTCAGCTCGGTCGAAGCAGCCAAGGCGCGGCCCGTGCCGTGCATCGCCTACGGCCCTACCGCGATCGATCGGCCGCGCCGATAACTCGCCCGTCGCCTGTCGCACCGACCCGCCATTCCCGCCTCGCATTCTTTCGAGACGTGCCGGGCAAAGCCGGGTGTTGAGAACATGCTTGGACATGCGCCGACGCCTTTAACCGCAAGCGGTCTGGACATGCGCGACGGCCACCCGGCCGAATCCCGAGCCGGCGCCACCAAGCGAGGTTCTCACGCCTCGGCGCCAGTGATTTGGCGCGTTTGGAGCATAGAGTCGCATTCGCCGAGATCAAGGCGGCTGTCTGACTCCCCTAGTGGGGGTAACGGGCAGCGATGCCGTCTGGGCAATATGCTGCGATATGAAGGAGAGGATCGATCCAAACCATCACCCTGACGCGCGAGCAGCTCTACGAGCTCGTTTGGACGGAGCCGATGCGCGTACTCGCGAAGCGGTTTCAAATCTCCGACGTCGGCCTGAAGAAGGTCTGCGTAAGGAACAGGATTCCGGTCCCGGCGAGAGGCCATTGGCAGAAGCTGCAGGCCGGTAAGGAGAGCAGGCGGATCCCACTCCCGGCCGTGAAGACCTCGCCGACGATCTCGTTCGCGTCGAGACCGGCGGCAGCGGCGGATGCGGAACCACCGCCGCCCGATCCCGCGTTTGAAATCGAGAAGACGTTCCCAGCGATCCGCATCGCCGAGAATCTGGCGCGTCCCCACGCTGTCACCGTCGCGATGCGGGACGAGCTGAAGCGAAGGAAGCCGGACGATTATGGCGCTATCCATTGCTTCGAGGCGGGCGCCTTCTCCGCGCGCATTCACCCCGGGTCGACTGGCAGGCTGCTCAGGATCGCCGACGCTTTGCTCAAGGGCTTCGAGCGACGGGACTTCGAGTTGCGACCTGGGAAGCGAGCCGCTCGATATTCGAGTGGCCTCCAGGTGGTCGTGGACGATGAAGCCTTCGCGATCTCGATTGAGGAGCGGATGCGCCGGGAAACGCACAAGCCGACTCCGGACGAGCTGTCGCGCAAACGCCGTGGGCACTACGTCTACATGAAGAGCTACGATTACGTGCCGACCGGGGAGTTCACGCTAAAGATCGAGCCCTGCTACGGCAGCGGCATTCAGTCGAGCTGGAAGGAAAGCCGCAACCAGCGCATCGAGCTGCGACTGCCGGAATTGCTGGTCAGCCTCCGCCGGCACGCGGCGCTGCGCAAGGAGGAACGCGCAAAGGCGCAACGCAGGGCCGCACGACTGGAAATCGAACAGGCGCGCCGCGCCGAGCTGCGGGCGCGGGTGGAAGCCGAAAGCGACGCGATCGCGAAGCTCGAGAGTGACTTCGAGGCCTGGGACCGGGCACAGCGGATCAGGGCGTTCGTGGATGCGGTCGAGCGGCAGCCGGATCGGCTGGACATCTCCGATCTGCCGATCTGGGCAGAATGGGCGCGCGGATGCGCGGACCGGGTCGATCCGCTGACGAACTCCCCGCCATCGATCCTCGATACGCCGGAAGCCGACATGAGGCCGATTTCGCTTTGGCAGTTGGCCGACGACGAGGACTGACTTGAGCAGCGCTCGCTGACCTGCCTCTCCAGCGAACGTCGCGCCTGCCTGACGACGCTCGGGACAGAGACGATTGCCGCAGCGATCAAACCGCTCTTCATCCTCTCAGCCTGACCCAGGAGGACCGCCAAGATGCAGGATGGTGTCACCACCCCACCCGAAAGGCCTGACAGGATTCTTAGGCTTCGCGTCGTGCTGGACCGCACCGGGCTCAGCCGCTCCACGGTCTACCGGAAGATCCAGGAGGGCACGTTTCCCAGGCAGATCGCACTCGGTGCGCGTTCTGCAGGCTGGCGCGAGTCGTCCGTCTCGGCGTGGATGCAATGCCCGATGTCCTATCGCGCGGACGCCTGACCGGGCCCCGTCGCTACGCGGCCTGCGAAACGTTCTTCCGCGCACGAAGCTCGTCCAGATAGTCGCTCCACCATTGATGCATGGCGACGCGCTCCTCCCAGTAGAATCCGCGGTTGTAGATGCCCCGGATCGAATCCTTGTCGGCATGGGCCAGCGAGCGCTCGATCGCATCGGGGCTCCACTTCCCGCTTTCATTGAGAAGGGTCGACGCGGTGGTGCGAAGACCGTGCGCGGTGATCTCTCCCATCGCATAGCCCATGCGCCTGAACGCCTGGTTGATTGTATTCTCGCTGAGCGGCCGCCGCGATGTGTGGAATGCCGGAAAGACGAAGCCATCCGGACCGGTGAGATCGTTCAATTGGGCGAGATACGCCAGCACCTGGCGCGACAGAGGAATGGCGTGCGGCCGGCGCATCTTCATGCGCTCCGGCGGTATCTTCCAGACGGCATTCCCGAGATCGAACTCGGGCCATTTCGCCTGCCGAAGCTCCCCGGGCCGGGCCATGACATGCGGCGAAATCTGCAAGGCGAGGCGGGTGATCAGATGGCCTGAATAGGCATCCACGGCCCGCAGCATCTCGCCGACGTCTTCGGGATCGAGAATGGTGCCGTGATGCGTGACCTGTGGCGTGATCAGCGCCCCGCGCAGGACGGAGGTCGGGTCGGTCTCGCCTCGGCCGGTCGCCACCCCATACCTGAACACCCGGCTCGCGAAGGATCGGCAGCGCCGGGCGGTTTCATGCTTGCCCCTGGCCTCGATTCGCTTGAGCGCCGCGAGAACATCGACAGGCTTGAGATCGGGAAGGGCGCTGCGGGCGATCGGCTTCAGCTGTTCCAGCAGCCAGGTCGCCTTCGAGATCGTGGCCTCCGCACGGCCCTCGGCGGTCATCTTGGCGATATATTCCTTGGCCACATCGCCGAATGTGTTGGCCGCATTGTAGAGCGCGACAAGCTTTTCCCGCTTGCGCTCAGCGACAGGGTCGACTCCGTCGCGCAGCTTCTGCCGCGCCTCGTCGCGCTTCCGGCGGGCCTCGGCCAGCCCCACTTCGGGATAGCAACCAAAGGCAATCCGCTTATCCCGGCCAAGGTGCCGATATTTCAGCCGCCACAGCTTCGAGCCGTTAGGATGGACCTCGATATAGAGGCCATGCTCGTCGCCGCGCTTGTAAACGCGATCCCGTGGCTTGAGCCTGCGGAGTTCCAGATCCTTCATCGCCATGACCACTCCAATCCGATTCGACCGGCCGTGACCTGAAGGCGTCCTCTACTCTCCCAAAATGAGCCGATGGGGCCATCAAATTTGAGGCGGGCCATGATGGCCCCATTCATGGCCCCAATGATGGCCCCATTTTGGTGGGATTATGTAAAACGTCGTCGGACATCCTCGGACAAAGCCGACTTAGAAAATGGCAGATTTCCGCCACTTTTTCAACCTTTTTGGGATGCCCGCGGACGGGTTGCTGGTGCCCAGGAGAGGACTCGAACCTCCACGCCCTTGCGAGCGCCAGCACCTGAAGCTGGTGCGTCTACCAATTCCGCCACCTGGGCACGGGGTAGGCCGCGCGAGTTAGGGTTCGCCGTCTGCCTTGTCAACGCGCCGGGCGGTCGCGCGGCGCGCGCCGCTTGCCAAGCCCTTGCCGGCGCGGCAAGAGCGCTTTCCGTAAAAGTGGATACCGGTTTTACGGTGGAAAGCGCGCTCGCAATGAATCTGGCCATTTTCCGAGCCGCTGGGCGATTCCGCCCAGCTCGAAAATGGCCGGAAGGCCGCCCATTCCAACGAAGGCGCCGCGCATGACGGTCAAGACGGAGCATCTGGTCACGCTGTTCGGCGGCGGTGGCTTCATCGGCCGCTATGTCGCCCAGGCCCTGTTCCGCGCCGGCGCGCGGGTCCGCATCGCCGAGCGGGAGCCGCGCCGCGCTTATTATCTGCGGCCGCTCTGCGGATTGGGGCAGATCCAGTTCATCCGCGCCGACACCGGCGACGCGCGATCGGTCGCGGCCGCGGTCCAGGGCGCCGATGCGGTGATCAACCTGGTCGGCATCCTCAAGGGCAATTTCGAGCGGGTCCATGTCGAAGGCGCCGCCACCGTCGCGCGCGCGGCGGCGGAGGCCGGCTGCGCGGCTTTGGTTCATATGTCGGCGCTCGGCGCCGATCCCGAGAGCGACAGCGCTTATGGCCGCTCCAAGGGCGAGGGCGAGCGCGCGGTCCGCGAGGCTTTCGCCAAGGCAAGCATCATTCGCCCATCGATCGCGTTCGGTGCCGAGGACGAATTCGTCAACAAGTTCGCGCGGATGGCGCAATGGCTCCCGGTCCTGCCGGTGATCCGCGGGTCGTGGGAGGTTCAGCCGGTCCATGCCGCCGATCTCGGCCGCGCGATCGCAGCCGCAGCGCTCGATCCCGCGTCGCATGCGGGCCGGACCTACGCTCTGGCCGGGCCGCAGGTGATGACGATGCATGCGCTCAACGCGTGGATCGCCGCCGCGATCGGCCGCAGGCAATTGATCGTCGATATTCCCGACGCGTTGTCCGGATTCATGGCCCGGGTCGGCGGCTGGCTGCCCGGCGCGCCGATCACCTGGGACCAGTGGCTGATGCTCAAGCACGACAATGTCGCGACCGGCGCGCTGCCCGGTTTCGAAGCCTTCGGCATTCGCCCGGCGCCGCTCGCCGCGGTCGCCGAGGCCTGGCTCGCGCCCTATCGCCGCCACGGCCGGTTCGCCGCCAAGCAGCCCAACTAAGCGCCCAGCCGCTTCATATGGACGCGCTGCTCACCGTCATCCTGCTCGGCATCGTCGAGGGCGTGACCGAGTTCATCCCGGTCTCCTCGACCGGCCATCTGATCCTCGCCGCCGAGCTGCTCGGCTACGATGCCGAGCGCTGGGCGGTGTTCAACGTCGTCATCCAATTGGGCGCGATCCTTGCCGTGATCGTGCTCTACTGGCGGACCTTCTGGGCGGTGTTCATCGGCCTGATTGCCGGCAAGCCCGAATCCTGGCGGTTCCTGCGCAACATCCTGCTCGGCTTCCTGCCGTCGGCGGCGGTCGGCCTGCTGCTGCTCGACCAGATCGAGACGATGCTCGGCAGCCCGATGATCGTCCCCTGGGCGCTGATCGCCGGCGGCCTCGCGATCCTCGTCATCGAGCGCACCGCGCCGCAGGGCAGCGAGCGCGGCGTCGCCGACATCTCGCTCGGCAAGGCGCTCGGCATCGGCCTGATCCAGTGCCTGTCGATGATCCCCGGCGTCAGCCGCTCGGGCGCGACCATCCTCGGCGGCCTCTCGCTCGGGGTCGAGCGGCGCACCGCCGCCGAGTTCAGCTTCTTCCTCGCCGTGCCGACCATGCTCGGCGCCTCGACGATCGAGCTCAGCCGGCATAGCGACCGGCTCGGCTCGGCCGGCCTCGGCGAGATCGCGATCGGCTTCGTCATCTCTTTCGTCGTCGCCATTCTCGTCATCCGCTGGTTCATCGGCATCGTTTCACGACGCGGCTTCGCGCCCTTCGCCTGGTACCGGATCGTGGTCGGCACGGCCGCTCTGGTCTGGCTGACGCTGCGCTAGACCGGGGCGACACCAGCCCGTTCCCTACGCAAGCTATTCATTGTTCGCTCATCCTCGCCTGTTTATGGCGCGTCGACTCGCGGTTCGGCGAGGGAGGCTGATATGCGAAGATTGATCCTCATCGCCTGTCTGGCCGGGCTGGCCGCGCCGGCCGCGGCGCAGGGCCCGGGCCGACCGGATATAACCCGGAATCTGCCGCGCTCCGACGAGATCGAAGCGATGGCCCCAATGCTCGACCGGTCGGTCGACGTCATGCTCGACCTCGACGTCGGCCCGCTGATCGACGCCGCCGATCCCTTCGCCCGCCACCGCGGCTACGGCCGGCCGGGCCGGACGCTGGGCGCGCTCGGACGGCACGACGATCCTTATTTCGAGCAGCGGCTGCGCGCCTCGATCTATGGCGGCACCGCCCGCATGGGGCAGATGATGGATGCCTTCGCCGCCGCGGCGCCCGCGATGCAGCGTTCGCTCGAGCAGTTCGAGCGCGGCATCGCCGACGCGCTGCGCGCGGTGCCGCCGCACCGCCTGCCCCCCGGCGACGTGGACGACGGCTGGGACCGCGACTTCGACGACGACGAAGCCCCTTACGACGACTGAGCCGCCGGCCCTCCCGAAATCGACGGTGGACTGAAGCGGCACGGCCGTTAAGAGGCGCTTTCGATGTGGCAGCTCTATCAATTCCCGCTCTGTCCCTATTCGCGCAAGGTCCGGCTGATGCTGGCCGAGAAGGGCGTCGCCCACGAACTGGTCCGGGTCTCGCCCTGGGCCCAGGATGACGAATTCTCGGATCTCAATCCGGCCGGCGAGACGCCGGTGCTGGTCGAGGAGAGCAAGGGGATCGTGCTGATCGATTCCGGCGCGATCTGCGAATATTTCGAAGAGACGCTCGATCGCGCGCCGATGCTGCCGGGGACCTCGATCAACCGTGCCGAGATCCGCCGGCTCGTCACCTGGTTCGACGGCAAGCTCCATCGCGACGTGGTCGGACCGCTGATGGAAGAGCGGATGCGCAAGCGGCTCGCCAGCCGCGCGCCGCCCGACACCGCCGAATTGCGCAAGGCGATGACCGCCGCCAACGGCCATCTAGACTATATCGACTATCTGCTCGACCATCGCCGCTGGCTCGCCGGGCCGGCGCTGACCCTCGCCGATCTCACCGCCGCAGCGCAGCTCTCGGTCGCCGACTATCTCGGCGGGATCGACTGGCGCGGCCACAAGCAGACCCTCGACTGGTATGCGGTGATGAAGTCGCGGCCAAGCTTCCGGCCGCTGCTCGCCGAGCGGATGGAGGTGATCATGCCCCCCGCTCACTATGACAAGGTCGATTTCTGACCTTGATCGAGCGCCCTCTCCTGCCCACATCACGCTCATGCTGATCCAGACCGAAACCACGCCCAATCCGGCGACGCTCAAATTCCTGCCCGGGCAGAAGGTGATGGACGCCGGCACCCGCGATTTCGCGACGCCCGAGGACGCCGAGAGCTCGCCGCTCGCAGAGGCGATCTTTTCCACCGGCGAGGTCAACGGCGTGTTCTTCGGCCGCGACTTCATCTCGGTGACCGCGGCCCCCGGGGTCGAATGGCGCCAGCTGAAGCCGCAGGTGCTCGAAGTGCTGCTCGATCACTTCGCCAGCGGCGCACCTTTGTTCCGCGCGGGCAGCGCGGCGGACATTCATGTCGCGGCGGCCGAGACGATCGACGATGACCCCGCCGACGCCGAAGTGGTTGCCCAGATCCGCGAGCTGATCGACACCAGGGTCCGCCCGGCGGTGGCCCAGGACGGCGGCGACATCGTCTATCGCGGTTTCAAGGCCGGTACGGTCTATCTCGCGCTCCACGGCGCCTGTTCGGGCTGCCCGTCGTCGACGATGACCCTGAAGCAGGGCATCGAGAGCCTGCTCAAACATTATGTCCCCGAGGTCGAGACGGTCGAAGCCGTCTAATCTCGGGCACCGGCTGGCTAACCTGACGCCGCCGAAGCCGTCTCTACCGCCGAAAATGGTTCACGCGAAGGCGCGAAGGGGTGCCGGGCATTTTCACCCTGTCATTCCCGCGCACGCGGGAATGACGAGTAGGTAGGGCATTGCACCCTTCGCGCCTTCGCGGTCTTCGCGCCTTCGCGTGAAATAAGAACGGCGGCGGCGAAGCCTGGCGGTTGGCGGGAAGGCAGAAGGTCCCGTACAGACCGAAATGCTGGCGTTCACTCTCAAAAAGCGGCTAGCCCACCGGGAATGGCGTGGGGGTTGGGCTTCTGATGCTGCTGGTGATCGAGAGCGCGACCGCGGCCTGCTCGGCGGCGTTGATCGACGCCGCCGGCGCGCTGATCGCCGAGCGCCACGAGATCGTCGGCCGCGGCCATGCCGAGCGGCTGGTGCCGATGATCGAGGAGCTGCTGGCCGGCGCCCGCCCCGCCGCGATCCTCGTCGACTGCGGTCCGGGGAGCTTCACCGGCGTCCGCGTCGGCCTCGCCGCCGCGCACGGCCTCGCGATCGGCTGGGGCGTGCCTCTTGCCGGCTGCTCCTCGCTCGCTTTGCTCGCGGTGACCGCCGGCCGGGACGAGGTCGCAGCCGCCCTGCAGGGAGGACATGGCGAGCTTTTCGTGCAAAGTTACGGCGGTGATCCGATCGCGCCCCTCGACGCGCTGCTTTCGCTTGCGCCCGACGCCGCCGCTGCCCGCATCCGCGCTGAGGCGGTGGTCGGTCCGGGAGCGGCCGCCTTGGTCGCGGCGCGCGGCTACGGCATTGTCATCGAAAAGCTGCCGCGGGCGGCGGACGCCCGACTGCTTCCGCCGGCGCTGCGCGGCCTCCCGCCCAAACCGATTTACGGGCGTCCGCCCGACGCGAAACCAATGAGATGAGCGCCACTGCGGTCAGAGAAGGGGGAATTGTCGATCTTGAAGCGGTGATGGCGGTGATGGACGACAGTTTCGATCCCCGTTTCGGCGAGGCATGGACCGCCGCGCAATGCGCCGGACTGCTGCCGATGCCCGGCGTCTGGCTGTCGCTCGCGCGCGACGAGCGCGGCATCGCCGGCTTCGCTTTGGGCCGGATCATCGCCGACGAGGCGGAATTGCTGCTGCTCGCAGTGCGCCGTCCCGCGCAGGGGCGCGGCATCGGCCGGATGCTGCTCGACCGCTTCGCCACGATTGCACGGCGCCGCGGCGCGGCTTTGCTTCATCTCGAGGTCCGCGAAGGAAATCAGGCGATCAATCTGTACCAGCGCGCCGGCTTCGCCTTGGTCGGACGTCGTAAAAGTTACTATAGCGGAACGGACGGCCTCGCCTATGACGCGCTCACCCTCGCCCGAACCGAGCCTTCGAAAGTGTGAACAGAGCGTACTTTTGCTTTTTGGAATCTTGTCAAAAGCACCGCAACGGACCTATGTTCGACTACCTGTCACGGCCAATGGCAGGCCCCTCTGACTAGGAAAGTTGTATCGACAATGGATAATCAGGATAATTTCGGGGAGACTTTGATCACCCTTACGGCCGACATTGTATCGGCCCATGTCAGCAACAATAGCGTCGCGGTCTCTGATCTGCCGTTGCTGATCAATAATGTTCACAGTGCTCTGAACGGGCTGGGGAGCAGCAAGGATGAGCCCGCGGCGCGGCCGGAGCCCAAGGTTTCGATCCGTTCGTCGATCAAGCCGGACTACATTGTCTGCCTCGAGGACGGGAAGAAACTGAAGATGCTCAAGCGGCATCTGATGACCCACTATAATTTGACGCCCGACGCCTATCGGCAAAAATGGGGCCTCAACGCGGACTATCCGATGGTTGCGCCCAATTATGCCGAGCAGCGCCGCGCGCTTGCCAAGAAGATCGGCCTGGGGACCAAGCGTCGCCGCGCGCCGGCAGCTGCCGTCCGCCGCAAATAAGGGGCGAATAAGGGGCCGGCCCCCGAACTCGGCGCCGCCTCCGCCGGAGGCGGCGCTATTCCCTGTCGGATGCTTTGATCCGGCCGTGATCTGCTCTAAGATCGGTGCCCTATGACGCGTAACATCGATATCGAAGCGCTTTGCGCCGAAAAAGGCCTCAGGATCACCGAACAGCGTAAGGTCATCGCCCGCGTCCTCGGCGAGTCCGAAGACCATCCCGACGTCGAGGCGCTGCACGCCCGCGCCGCCGCGGTCGATCCGGGCATCTCGATCGCAACCGTCTACCGCACCGTCCGGCTGTTCGAGGAGGCGGGCATTTTGGAGCGGCACGATTTCGGCGACGGCCGCGCCCGCTACGAAGCCGCCGCCGAAACCCATCATGATCATCTGATCGACGTCGAAACCGGCAATGTCATCGAATTCGTCGACGAGGAGCTGGAGCAGCTTCAGCGGCGGATCGCCGAGAAGCTCGGCTTCCGCCTGGTCGATCATCGCATGGAGCTTTACGGCGTCTCGCTCGGCCGCGATTATTAAGGGGCGTGTCTCTGGCGAGGCGGCACCGGCCCACATGAGCGGAACAGATATTCCGGCACGCCGATGCGCCTGACGCTGCGGGTCGCCGCGATGGTCGCCGGCCTGATCTTCTGCGTGCCGCTTCATTATCTGTGGAAGCTGTTCGGGGCGCGCTCGATCTGGCCGCAGGTCTTCCTCGGCTTCGCTGGCCGCTGTGCCGGGCTGCGCGTCCGGATCGAAGGCGTACCGCTGTCCGACAAGGTGCTGTTCGCGGCCAATCACACCAGTTGGCTCGATATTCTGGCGCTCGGCGGCGCCACCCGCGCCGCCTTCGTGTCGCGCGACGATGTCGAGGATTGGCCTTTGGTCGGCTGGATCGCCGGCTTCAACGACACGATCTATGTCGCGCGCCAGGCGCGCCGCGAGGTTCAGAGCCAGGCCGACCAATTGCGCGAGGCGCTGGCCCGCGGGCGCGCCGTGGCCTTGTTTCCGGAAGGCACGACGGCAGCCGGCGATGCGCTGCTGCCGTTCCGGCCGAGCCTGTTCGCGTCGCTGTTCCCGCCGCTCGAAGGCGTCAGGGTACAGCCGGTCGCGATCGACTATGGCAATCTCGCCGGGGAGATTGCCTGGATCGGCGACGAAGGCGCGGGCGTCAATGCGGCGCGGGTGATGTCGCGCAAGCACGGGATACCGGTGGTGCTGCGCTTTCTCGCGCCGATCGATCCGGTCGAGGCCGGCGACCGCAAGAAGCTCGCCGCCCGGTCGCAGGTCGAGGTCGAGACGGCCCTCGACCATGATCGTCTCAGGCCGAATCGGCCTGAGACGTGAATCATGGTCTCGCTGGAGCCTGATTCACGCCTTGGCGGGCGCGCAGCCGCTTCCGCAGCGCAGGGCGATCCCCTATATGCGCCGCGATGAGTGACAGGATTCCCAGCACGTTCCAGGTCCGTTCGTTCGGCTGCCAGATGAACGTCTATGACGGCGAGCGGATGACCGAGCTGCTCGAGGCCGAAGGCATGACGACGCCAAGCGACGGCGGCGACGCCGATCTCGTCATCCTCAACACGTGCCATATCCGCGAGAAGGCGACCGAAAAGGTCTATTCCGAGATCGGGCGGCTGAAGCGCGCCGACGGCAGCCGACCGATGATCGCCGTCGCCGGCTGCGTCGCCCAGGCCGAGGGCGAGGAGATTGCGCGCCGCGCCAAGGTCGACGTCGTCGTCGGACCGCAGGCCTATCACAACCTCTCCGATTTGGTGGCCAAGGCGGCGCGCGGCACGCTGGCGCTCGATACCGACATGCCGGCCGCATCGAAGTTCGCCGCGCTCCCGGCGCGGCGCAAGGTCGCGCCGTCGGCTTTCCTCACCGTCCAGGAAGGCTGCGACAAATTCTGCACCTATTGCGTCGTCCCTTACGCCAGGGGCGCCGAGGTCTCGCGACCGCGTTCTGCCATCATCGACGAGGCGAAGGCGCTGGTCGATGCCGGGGCGCGGGAAATCACCCTGCTCGGCCAGAACGTCAACGCCTGGCGAGGCGAGGATGGCGAAGGGCTGGAGGAACTGATCCGCGCGCTCGATGCGCTGCCGGGCCTGGCCCGCATCCGCTACACGACGAGCCATCCCAACGACATGAAAGAGGGCCTGATCCGCGCCCATGCCGAGATCGGGAAGCTGATGCCCTATCTCCATCTGCCGGTGCAGTCGGGCAGCGACCGGGTGCTCAAGGCGATGAACCGCAGCCACAGCAAAGCCTCCTATCTGCGCATCATCGAGCGCGTCCGCGCCGCGCGGCCGGACATCGCCATTTCCGGCGATTTCATCGTCGGCTTCCCCGGCGAAAGCGACGCCGAGTTCGAAGAGACGCTCGGCATCGTCGGCGCGGTCCATTATGCCCAGGCCTTCTCGTTCAAATATTCCGCCCGCCCCGGGACGCCGGCGGCGGTGCTCGAAGGACAGGTGCCGGCCGAATTGATGGACGAACGGCTGCAGCGGCTGCAGGCGCTGCTCAACGCGCAGCAACTGGCCTTCAATCAGGCCAGCGTCGGGCGCCGCACCGACATATTGCTCGAGCGGCCCGGACGAAGGCCGGGCCAGCTGGTCGGCAAATCGCCCTGGCTCCAGTCGGTCCATCTCGAGACCGCGGCCGGCATCGGCGAAGTCGTCGAGGTCGAGATCGTCTCCGCCGGGCCCAACAGCCTCGCCGGCGCGGCGCTGCTGCGAAGCGCCGCCTGATGGCGCAGAAGAAAGCCGAGGCCGCGGGTCCGCGCGCCCGTCTCGAGATCGAGTTCGAGCAGCCGCATCTGCTCGGCCCTTTGTTCGGCGAGTTCGACCGCAACCTGATCGCGGTCGAGGACCGGCTCGGCGTCTATATCGCCGCGCGCGGCGCCAAGGTGCAGATCGAGGGCGACCCCGAAGCCGCGACGCGCGCCCGCGAGGTGCTGATCGGCCTCTACAATCGTCTCGACGAAGGCCATGACATCGACGCCGAGACGGTGAACGCGATCATCGCGATGTCGGGCCAGCCGACGCTCGACGGGATCATCGCGCCCGAAGTCGCCGAGCCGCCCAAGGTGATGATCCGCACCCGCAAGAAGACGATCGTCCCGCGGTCCAAGACCCAGGCGCTGTACATGGAAGCCCTGGCCCGCGACGACATGATCTTCGCGCTCGGGCCGGCGGGCACCGGCAAGACCTATCTCGCCGTCGCCCAGGCGGTCCAGCAATTGATCGGCGGCAGCGTCGACCGGCTGATCCTCTCCCGGCCGGCGGTCGAGGCCGGCGAGCGGCTCGGCTTCCTGCCCGGCGACATGAAGGAAAAGGTCGATCCTTATTTGCGGCCGCTCTACGACGCGCTCTACGACATGCTGCCGACCGAGCAGGTCGAGCGGCGCATCACCAGCGGCGAGATCGAGATCGCGCCGATCGCCTTCATGCGCGGCCGTACCCTCTCCGACGCTTTCATCATTCTCGACGAGGCGCAGAATACCACGCCGGCGCAGATGAAGATGTTCCTGACCCGCTTCGGCATGCGCAGCCGGATGGTGATCTGCGGCGATCCCAAGCAGATCGATCTGCCCGAGCCCGGCAAATCGGGCCTCCACGACGCGGTGGCACGGCTCGAGGGGATCGAGAAGCTCGCGACGATCCGTTTCGGCCCCGGCGACGTCGTCCGCCACCCGCTCGTCGGCCGGATCGTCGAAGCCTATGAGGGCGACGGCCAGGGTCCAGGACCCTCATGATGCTGGTCGAAGCCGACATTTCGGACGACTGGGACAGTCGTAGCGACTGGCGCGCTCTGGCCGACCGCTCGGTCCGCGCGGCGATCGCCCACAGCCGCCATCCCGAACTCGCTGCGAGCGCGGTCGAGGTCTCGGTCAAGTTCACCTCGAACGGCGAGGTGCACGCGCTGAACGCCGCCTGGCGCGGCAAGGACGGACCGACCAACGTCCTCTCTTTTCCAATGATCAGCGAGGCCGAGCTCGACGCCGCCAGCGATCATCTGCTCGGCGACGTCGTTCTCGCGCAGGGAATCTGCGCCGCCGAGGCCGCGGAACGGCAAGTGCCGATCGAGACCCATGCCGCGCATCTGGTGGTGCATGGGGCGCTCCATCTGCTAGGCTACGATCACGAAACGAGCGACGAGGATGCCGAGGAGATGGAAGAAGTCGAGCGACTGGCGCTTGCGTCCCTCGGGATCGCCGATCCCTATCAGGTGAGCGAGGTGCAACCCTAGCGCTATGGACGACGACAGTCCCGGCGGCCGGGAGAACGGACGCACAATCTGGAGCGGGCTGCGGACGTTTTTGTTCGGCGACGAGAGCGAAGCCACGCTGCGCGACGAGATCGAGGAAGCGATCGAGAGCCGCGAAGGAGAGGCGCCGCGGGTCGGCGATCTGAGCGACGACGAGCGGCAGATGCTGCGCAACATCCTCCATTTCGGCGAGAAGACCGCGGGCGATGTCGCGGTGCGGCGCGCCGACATCATCGCGGTGCCAAGCACGATCAGCTTCGACGGGCTGGTCGCCGCTCTGTCCGAAGCCGAGCATAGCCGCCTGCCGGTTTACGAAGGCAGCCTCGACCGGGTGATCGGGATGATTCACCTCAAGGATGTGTTCGCGCATCTGGTCGGGGGCAAAGGCGGCGCGGTCGACATCACGACGCTGATGCGCACCCCGCTCTACGTCCCGGAATCGATGGGCATGCTCGATCTGCTCGCCCGGATGCGCGCCGGCCGTGTCCATCTCGCGATCGTCGTCGACGAATTTGGCGGGACCGAGGGGCTGATCACCATCGAGGACGTGGTCGAGGAAATTGTCGGCGAGATCGAGGACGAGCATGACGAAGAGCCGGCCGGGCTGCTGATTCCGCTCGACGACGGCTGCTGGGAGGCGGACGCACGCGCCGAGCTCGACGACGTCGCCGAAGCGGTCGACGCGCGCCTCGGCAAGATCGCGGAGGATGTCGACACGCTGGGCGGCCTCGCCTTCATCCTGGCCGGCCATGTCCCACAGCCCGGCGAAGTGCTCGAGCATCCGAGCGGCTGGAGGCTCGAAGTGACCGAAGGCGACACCCGCCGGGTCACCCGGCTGCGGCTGCACGCGCCCGAAGGCGCCGCGGCGGAGCGCACGCCGGTCGATTAAAGGAACTTCCGGGCCCGCCGATATTTTCAACCGCGCAACAGCAATGACTGCTGGAGGCGGCGATGATCCAGGCAAGAGGTCGGTTGATGGCCCTGGCCTTCGTGCTGCTGATCGGCGGCTGCGGCGACCGGGCACGCCTCAACATCGCGCAAAGCATCGGCCCCTCGCCCGCGCTTCCGCCGCCGACCCGCACGCTCCTTCCCACCATCAATGTCGCCGAGGCAGTCGGCTGGCCCGCAGGCGCGACGCCGGTCGCGGCCGAGGGGCTGCGGGTCGAGGCCTTTGCCACCGGCCTCGATCATCCGCGCTGGCTGTACGTTCTTCCCAATGGCGACGTGCTGGTCGCCGAAACCGCCGCGCCGCCCCCGCCCGAGGGCCTGGAGGAGCATGGCCTGCGGGCGATGTTCATGCGGCTGTTCATGCGCAAGGCGGGATCGGCGGTGCCCAGCGCCAATCGCATCACCCTGCTCCGCGACGCCGATGGCGACGGGATCGCCGAAATCCGCACGCCCTACATCACCGGCCTCACTTCGCCATTCGGCATGGCGGTGGCCAGAAACACACTCTACGTCGCCAATGCCGACGCTCTGGTTGCCTTCCCTTATGATTCGGGCGCGACCCGGATCGACGCGCCGCCGCGCCAGGTCGTGGCACTCCCGGCGGGGCGAAATCATCATTGGACCAAGACCCTCGTCGCCAGCCCCGACGGCAGCCGCCTCTATGTCGGGGTCGGCTCCAACTCCAACGTCGCCGAGCATGGCATGGCCGAGGAAGAGGGGCGCGCCGCGATCTGGGAGATCGACCCCGCGTCGGGCCGCAGCCGGATCTTCGCATCCGGCCTGCGCAATCCGGTCGGCCTCGCCTTCCCGCCGGGAAGCGATGGTCTCTACGCGGTCGTCAACGAGCGCGACGAGCTGGGCAGCGATCTCGTCCCCGATTATCTGACCCGGGTCCAACCCGGCGCCTTTTACGGCTGGCCGTGGAGCTATTTTGGCGACCATGTCGACACCCGGGTCGAGCCGGCACGCCCGGACATGGTGGCGCGCGCCATCGCTCCCGATTACGCGCTCGGCAACCATGTCGCGCCGCTCGGCCTTTGTTTTGCGGAAGGCGCGCGGCTCGGCCCGACCTTCGCCTCGGGCGCCTTTATCGGCCTGCACGGCTCGTGGAACCGCCGGCCGGCCAGCGGCTACGAAGTCGTGTTCGTGCCGTTCGCCGACGGCCGCCCGTCGGGCCAGCCGATCGAGGTCCTCACCGGCTTCCTCGGCCCACGCGGCAAGGCGATGGGCCGCCCGGTCGGCGTCCAGATCGCCCGCGACGGCACCCTGCTCGTCGCCGACGATGTCGGCAACACGGTCTGGCGGGTGAGCCGCTAGATCCTGACCAGCACGGCCTCCAGGCCATAGCCGCGAAACAAAGTTGCGGCGCGCGATGCGCCATGACAGGTGAAGCCATGGACTTTCGCTACATCAGGCTCGCGGTCAGTCCGGCGGCAATTGCCACCGTCACCCTCAATCGGCCCGACACGCTGAACGCACTCAATTTCGCAATGCTCGACGAGCTGCACGCGGCGACGAGCGTGTCGCGCAACGCGAGGCCGGCTACACCGCGGATTTCAAGGCGGCGGTGGTCGCTTTCCTGCAGAAGCGCCAGCCGCAATTCGCCCGTCGGGCCGCAGATTTGCCTCTTGCTGCTGCGCAGCATAAGGACTCGCGCATGGCTACCACGATCGAAGAGCTGGAGCGGCGCCGCGACCAGGCGCGCCTGGGGGGCGGCGCGCAACGGATCGAAGCGCAGCACGCCAAGGGGCGGCTGACCGCGCGCGAGCGGCTGACCGTGCTGTTCGATCCCGGGTCGTTCGAAGAATATGACATGTATGTCGAGCATAATTGCGTCGACTTCGACATGGCGGATCAGAAGTTCCCCGGCGACGGCGTCGTCACCGGCTCGGGCACGATCAACGGCCGGCTGGTCTATGCCTTCGCCCAGGATTTCACCGTGTTCGGCGGCTCGCTGTCCGAGCGCCATGCGCAGAAGATCTGCAAGGTGATGGACATGGCGATGAAGGTCGGCGCGCCCGTCATCGGCCTCAACGACAGCGGCGGCGCGCGCATCCAGGAAGGCGTCGCCAGCCTCGCCGGCTATGCGGAGGTGTTCCAGCGCAACGTGCTCGCTTCGGGCGTGATCCCGCAGATCAGCCTGATCATGGGCCCGTGCGCCGGCGGGGCGGTCTACAGCCCGGCGATGACCGACTTCATCTTCATGGTGAAGGACAGCTCCTACATGTTCGTCACCGGGCCCGACGTGGTGAAGACCGTCACCAACGAGGTGGTGACGCAGGAGGAGCTTGGCGGCGCTATCACCCACACCACCAAATCCGGCGTCGCCGACGTCGCCTTCGAGAATGACATCGACGCCCTGCTCGCGACCCGCGACTTCTTCGATTTCCTGCCGCTGTCCAACCGCCACGACCTTCCCGAGCGCCCCTGCCACGACCCCTGGGACCGCACCGACGACAGCCTCGACACGTTGATCCCGGACAGCGCGGCTAAGCCCTATGACATGCACGAGCTGATCCGGAAGGTGGTCGACGACAGCGACTTCTTCGAGCTGCAGCCGGCCCATGCCGCCAACATCATCACCGGCTTCGGCCGGGTCGAGGGCCGGACGGTCGGCATCGTCGCCAACCAGCCGATGGTGCTCGCCGGCGTGCTCGACATCAAGTCGTCCAAGAAAGCAGCCCGGTTCGTCCGCTTCTGTGATGCCTTCGACATTCCGATCGTCACCTTTGTCGACGTGCCGGGATTTCTCCCCGGAGTCGCCCAGGAGCATGAAGGGATCATCAAGAACGGCGCCAAATTGCTGTTCGCTTATGCCGAGGCGACGGTGCCGAAGATCACCGTGATCACCCGCAAGGCCTATGGCGGCGCCTATGACGTGATGGCGTCCAAGCATCTTCGCGGCGACCTCAATTATGCCTGGCCGACCGCCGAGATCGCGGTGATGGGCGCCAAGGGCGCGGTCGAGATCATTTTCCGCAAAGATATCGGCGATCCGGCCAAGATCGCCGAACGCACCGCCGACTATGAGGCGCGCTTCGCCAACCCGTTCGTCGCCGCAAGCAAGGGCTTCATCGACGAGGTGATCATGCCCCATTCGACGCGGCGGCGGATCGCCTTGGGATTGCGCAAGCTGCGCGACAAGCAGCTCGAAAATCCGTGGAAGAAGCATGACAATATCCCGCTCTGAACCGCCTGCGATCCCTATCGCCACGGCGGTGATCGTCGACGATCGGGGGCGTACTTTGCGCGTGCGCAAGCGCGGCACGCAGGCTCACATGCAGCCGGGCGGGAAGGTCGGCAGCGACGAATCCTCGGCTGAAGCCCCGGCCCGCGAGTTGAGAGAAGAGCTGGGCTGCGACGTGCGCGGCGCGCCTCGTCCGCTGGGCCGCTTCAGCGCCCCCGCCGCCAACGAGATGGGCAGCACCGTCGAAGCCGAGCTGTTCGCGGTCGAGCTCCTCGGCAACATCGCGCCCGCCGCGGAGATCGAGGACGCCAGATGGCACCATCCCGACGACGTCCCTGCCTTCGTTCTCGCGCCGCTGACCCGCGATCATGTCGTCCCGCTCGTCCGGCAGTGGAGCCGGGGATGAGCGTGTTTTCCTCCGAGAATCTGCTGGTCGGCCTGGTCGCTGTCGCGCTGCTGCCGCTGATCGGATGGCGGATCGGACGGGGCCTGCGCGACGGGCAGCTGCCGATCTACCGCACCTATCTGACGCTCGACGAAAGCGCCGCGAAGTTCAACGCGCTGCTCGCGCTTCACATCCTGAGTTTCGTGCTGATCGCGGTGATCGCGGCCGACCTCCTGTTCAACCTTCGCCTTCGGGACATGCTATGAAGCTCGGCCGCCTCAACCATGTCGGCGTCGCGACGCCGTCGATCGAGCAATCGATCACCTTCTACCGCGAGGTGATGGGCGCCGAGGTGATCCGCGAACCGTTCGACCTCCCGGCGCAGGGCGTGAAGGTCTGCTTCGTCGACACCCCCAACAGCCAGATCGAGCTGATCGAACCGCTCGGCGAAGCCTCGCCGATCCACGGCTTCCTCGCCAAGAACCCCGCCGGCGGGCAGCACCACCTCTGCTACGAGGTGCCCGACATCCACGAAGCCAAGGCCTGGTTCGAGACCAAGGGTGCAAAGGTTCTTGGCGAGCCGCGCATCGGCGCCCATGGAACATTGATTTTCTTCGTCCACCCGAAGGACATGGGCGGCGTGCTGACCGAGATCATGGAGAGCCCCAAGATTGAGCACTGACAAACCGACCAAGACCGATTGGGATCAAGCCGCCGCCAAGGAGGTCAAGGGCAAGGACCTGATTTGGCGCACGCCGGAGGGCATCGACGTGCTTCCGCTCTACACCGCCGAGGATGCCGCGACGCTCGACCCCGGCCTGCCCGGCTTCGCCCCGTTCACCCGCGGCCCCTATGCCTCGATGTACACCGGCCGTCCCTGGACGATCCGCCAATATGCCGGCTTCTCGACCGCCGAGGATTCAAACGCTTTCTATCGCCGCAACCTCGCCGCGGGACAGAAGGGCCTGTCGGTCGCCTTCGACCTCGCCACCCATCGCGGCTATGACAGCGACCATCCCCGCGTCGTCGGCGATGTCGGCAAGGCCGGCGTCGCGATCGACACGCTCGACGACATGAAGATCCTGTTCGACGGCATCCCGCTCGACGAGATGTCGGTGTCGATGACGATGAACGGCGCGGTGCTGCCGGTGATGGCCTTCTACATCGTCGCCGCCGAGGAGCAGGGCGTGTCCCAGGCGCAGCTCACCGGCACGATCCAGAACGACATCCTCAAGGAGTTCGCGGTCCGCAACACCTATATCTATCCGCCGGCGCCCTCGATGCGGATCGTCGCCGACATCATTTCCTATTGCGCGCGCAACATGCCGAAGTTCAATTCGATCTCGATCTCGGGCTATCACATGCACGAGGCCGGGGCGACCGCGGTACAGGAGCTCGCCTTCACCCTCGCCGACGGCATGGACTATGTCCGCGCCGCCCGCGCCCAGGGGCTAGACGTCGACGCCTTCGCGCCGCGGCTCTCCTTCTTCTTCGGCATCGGCATGAACTTCTTCATGGAGGTGGCGAAGCTGCGCGCGGCGCGCCTGCTCTGGCACCGGATCATGCATGGGTTCGAGGCGAAGAACGAGAAATCGAAGATGCTGCGCACCCATTGCCAGACGTCGGGAGTCAGCCTCACCGAGCAGGATCCCCACAACAACATCATGCGCACCACGATCGAGGCGATGGCCGCGGTGCTCGGCGGCACCCAGTCGCTCCACACCAACAGCTTCGACGAGGCGATCGCGCTGCCGACCGATTTCTCGGCGCGGATCGCGCGCAACACCCAACTGGTCCTCGCCGAGGAGAGCGGCATCACCAACGTCGCCGATCCGCTCGGCGGCTCTTATTATGTCGAGGCGCTGACCGCCGAGCTCGCCGACAAGGCCTGGGCGCTGATCGAGGAGGTCGAGGGCCTCGGCGGGATGACCGCGGCGGTGGCGAACGGCATGCCCAAGCGCCGGATCGAGGAGGCCGCCGCGGCGCGCGCCGCGAAGGTCGACCGCGGCGAGACCGTGATCGTCGGCGTCAACCGCTACCGGCTCGCCGAGGAGCTGCCGCTCGACATTCTCGAGGTCGACAATGCCAAGGTCCGCGCCGGCCAGATCGCGCGGCTCGAGAAGACCCGCGCGGGTCGCGACGAAAGCCAGGCCGAGGCGGCGCTGAAGGCGCTGCGCGAAGGCGCCGACGGCGACGCCAATCTGCTGGCGCTTTCGATCGAGGCGGCGCGGGCACGCTGCACGCTCGGCGAGATTTCCGCTGCGCTCGAGGATGCGTTCGGCCGCTACGGTACGGTACCGACCCCGGTGAAGGGCATTTACGGCGGCGCCTGGGCCGACGATCCCGCCTGGATCCGGGCGGAGGACGGTGTCGGCGCGCTCAATCGCCGGCTCGGGCGCAAGCCGCGCATGCTGGTCGCCAAGATGGGCCAGGACGGCCATGACCGCGGCGCCAATCTGGTTTCCTCGGCCTTTGCCGATCTCGGCTTCGAGATCGTCGCCGGCCCGTTGTTCCAGACCCCGGAGGAGAGCGCCCGGCTCGCGGTCGAAAAGCAGGTCGACGTGGTCGGCGCCTCGAGCCTCGCCGCCGGCCACAAGACCCTCGTTCCCGAGCTGATCGGCCATCTCCGCGAGATGGGACGCGCGGACATCAAGGTCGTCGTCGGCGGTGTGATCCCAGCCCAGGATTATGACATGCTGCGCGAGGCCGGCGTCCAGGCGATCTTCGGCCCCGGCACCAATCTGGTCGAGGCGGCGGGCGAAGTGCTGAGGCTGCTCGGCCACAATATGCCGCCATTGGAGGAAGCCGCCGAATGACCGACGCCATCCGGACCGACTGGACCCGCGCCGAGATCGCGGCGCTGTTCGAGCTTCCCTTGCTCGACCTGCTGTGGGAGGCGCAGCGCGCGCATCGCCGCTGGCACGCGCCGAACGAGGTCCAGCTCTGCACCTTGCTGTCGATCAAGACCGGGGGCTGCCCCGAAGATTGCGGCTATTGCAGCCAGTCGGCGCATGCCGCGACCGGGCTCAAGGCCGAGAAATTGATGGACGTCGATGCGGTCCTCGCCGCCGCCGCCGAGGCCAGGGCCGCCGGCTCGGGCCGGTTCTGCATGGGCGCGGCCTGGCGCGAGCCCAAGGACCGCGATCTCGATGCGCTGTGCGGCATGATCGCGGGGGTCAAGGCGATGGGCCTCGAGACCTGCATGACCCTGGGCATGCTGACCCAGCATCAGGCCGATCGCCTCGCCGCGGCTGGGCTCGATTATTACAACCACAATCTCGATACCTCGCCCGAACACTATGAAGCAGTGATCACCACCCGCACCTATCAGGATCGGCTCGATACGCTCGCGGCGGTGCGCGCGGCGGGCATGGCGGTCTGCTGCGGCGGGATCATCGGCATGGGCGAGAGCCGCGCCGACCGGATCGGCTTCCTCCACGCCCTCGCCACGCTTCCCGCGCATCCCGAAAGCGTGCCGGTCAACGCCCTGGTGCCGGTGCCGGGCACGGTGCTCGGCGACATGCTCGCCGACACCCCGCTGGCGAAGATCGACGCTATCGAGTTCGTCCGCACCGTGGCCGCGGCGCGCATCACCATGCCGCGCTCGATGGTCCGGCTCTCCGCCGGCCGCGAGAGCATGAGCGAGACCAGCCAGGCGCTCTGCTTCCTTGCCGGCGCCAATTCGATCTTCACCGGCGACAAGCTGCTCACCACGGGCAATGCCGGGGCGGACGCCGATGCGGCCCTGTTCGACAAGCTCGGCCTGCGCGCTATGAGCAGCCCGGAGCCTGCGCGGGTCGCGGCGGAATGAAGGGGAGAAGCGGCCGATGGTCGTGATGATGCTGCATCCGGTCATGGCGCTGCTCGCCGCATTGCAGGCGCCGACGGGCCCGGCGTGCAACCCCGAAGGCAGCCAGATGGAGATGAACGCCTGCGCCGGCGACGCGTTCGAGCGCGCCGATGCCGAGTTCAACACGCTCTGGCGCCGGACCATCACCGGCGCGCGCGCCAATGATCGCTCGCCCGACAATGGCCGGATGGCGGGCGACGACCGGACCGAGGAGGCGACGTTGCGCGAGGCGCAGCGCGCCTGGGTCAATTTCCGCGACGCGCACTGCACCTGGGAAGGATTTGCCGAGCGCGGCGGCAGCCTCGAGCCGATGGTCTATGAGGAATGCCGGGCGCGGCTGACGCGCGAACGGACCGCCCAGCTTTCGCCCCAGCCGGCGCCGAACGAATAGACGATGTTCAACAAGATCCTGATCGCGAACCGGGGCGAGATCGCCTGCCGCGTCATCAAGACGGCGCGGCGGATGGGCATTGCCACCGTCGCCGTCTATTCGGACGCCGATGCCCGCGCCCCACATGTGCGGATGGCCGACGAGGCGGTGCGGCTCGGCCCGCCGCCCGCCAGCGAATCCTATCTGAACGCCGAGCTGATCATCGATGCCTGCAAGACGACCGGCGCCGAGGCGGTCCATCCCGGCTACGGCTTCCTCTCCGAGCGCGAAAGCTTCGCCAAGGCGCTCGCCAAGGCCAGGATCGCGTTCATCGGCCCACCGCCCAAGGCGATCGCGTCGATGGGCGACAAGATCGAATCCAAGAAGCTCGCTCAGGCCGCGGGGGTCAGCGTCGTGCCCGGCTTCATCGGCGAGATCCGCGACACCGCGCATGCGGTCGAGATCGCCAACGGCATCACCTATCCGGTGATGATGAAGGCTTCGGCCGGCGGCGGCGGCAAGGGCATGCGGCTGGCTTATTCCGAAAAGGACGTGCGCGAGCAGTTCGACAGCGTTCGCCGCGAGGGCAAAGCGAGCTTCGGCGACGATCGCGTGTTCATCGAGAAATTCGTCGAGAGCCCGCGCCATATCGAAATCCAGCTGCTCGGCGACCAGCACGGAAATGTGCTCTATCTCGGCGAGCGCGAATGTTCGGTCCAGCGCCGCCACCAGAAAGTGGTCGAGGAGGCCCCTTCACCGTTCGTCACGCCCGAGATGCGCAAGGCGATGGGCGAGCAGGCGGTCGCGCTCGCCGCGGCGGTCGGCTATTTCTCCGCCGGGACGGTCGAGTTCATCGTCGGTGCCGACCGCAGCTTCTACTTCCTCGAAATGAACACCCGGCTGCAGGTCGAGCATCCGGTCACCGAGCAGGTCACCGGGCTCGACCTGGTCGAGCAGATGATCCGGGTCGCCGCCGGCGAGAAGCTCGGCTTCGGCCAGGCAGAGGTCAGGCTCGACGGCTGGGCGGTCGAAAGCCGGGTCTATGCCGAGGATCCCTATCGCGGCTTCCTCCCCTCGACCGGCCGGCTCGTCCGCTATCGCCCGCCGCCCGAGGCCGAGGGCGTGCGCGTCGATGATGGCGTCGTCGAAGGCGGCGAGGTGTCGATGTTCTACGATCCGATGATCGCCAAGCTGATCACTTATGGCGACAGCCGCGAGGCCGCGATCGACCGTCAGATCGACGCGCTCGACGCTTTCCGGATCGAGGGCATCGGCCACAATGTCGATTTCCTTTCGGCGCTGATGCAGCATCCGCGCTTTCGCGCCGGCGCGCTCACCACCGGCTTCATCGCCGAGGAATATCCCGAAGGCTTCCAGGGCGCCCCGGCCGACGAGCAACTGATCGCCGACCTCGCGATCGTCGCCGCGCTCGCCGGCTACGAGACCGACCGGCGCGCCTCGGGCGTCAGCGGCGCGCTCAACGGCCCCGTTCCCGCGCCCGAGCTGCGCGTCGTGCGGATCGCCGGCGCCGAGCATTGCGTCCGCTTCGAAACCTTTGAGGGCGGCTGCCTCGCCTTTCTCGACGACGGCGACGCGCACGAGCTGATCGGCCGCTGGCGACCCGGCCAGGGCTTGTTCAAGGGCACGATCGACGGCCGCGACCGCATCGTCCAGGTCGCGCGCAAGGGCCGGCAATGGCGGCTCACCGCGCGCGGCGCGGCGCATCTCGCCGACGTCCTCCCGGAACATGTCGCCCTGCTCTCGCGCCACATGATCGAGAAGATCCCGCCCGATCTGTCCAAATATCTTATCTGCCCGATGCCGGGCCTGCTGACCGCGCTCCATGTCGCTGAGGGCGATCGGGTCGAGGCCGGGCAGCCGCTCGCCGTGGTCGAGGCGATGAAGATGGAGAATATCCTGCGCGCCGAGAAAGCCGGGACGGTGAAAGCGATCAATGCCAAGCCCGGCGACAGCCTCGCGGTCGACGCGACGATCCTCGAATTCGAATGATCCCCGGCTTTTTGTCCTGTCCCCGCAACGAATTGCGCGAAAGGCGGTTGAGGCGACCATGACCAAGCCCCACACCCTGCATCGCATCGCCGCTTCGTCCGGCGCCCTCCTGGCTCTGTTCGCGGCCGCGCCGGCGACCGCCCAGGACAGCGCGCCTTCGGGCTGGACCGTCTCGCTCGGCGCCGGGGGCCGCCTGCTCCCGAAATTTCCCGGCTCGGACGAGATCGGGGTCGCGCCGTTGATCTATGGCACCTTGCGCCGCGAGGGCCGGCCGCTGCCGATCACCGCGCCCGACGACACCGGGGTCATCGGGCTGCTCGGCGGCGACAGCGCCTTCGATATCGGCCCGGCGGTGCGCCTGGTCGGCAAGCGCGACGAGGAGGATGTCGGCGTTCCGGTCGGCGACGTCGACCTCACCGTCGAGGTCGGCGCGTTCGCGCAGCTCGTGATCGGCGACAATTTCCGGCTGCGTGCCGAGGGACGCAAGGCGGTCAACGGCCATGACGGCTGGGTCGGCGATCTCGGCGGCGATTTCTTCATCCGCGACGGGGATCGCACCCTGTTCATCATCGGCCCCCGCGCGCGTTACGGCGACAGCAATTATCACGAGGCCTATTTCGGCGTGACCCCGGCGGCCGCGGCGGCTTCCGGGCTGCCCGCTTATGATCCGGGCGGCGGGTTCTATGCGGTCGGCGCGATCACCGGGATCACCCATATGATCAGCCGTCGCTGGGGCGTCTACGGCTATGCCGGCTATGATCGGCTGATCGGCGACGCCGCGGACTCGCCGATCGTCCGCACCCTCGGCTCACGCGACCAATATTCCGCCGGGCTCGGGATTTTCTACAGCTTCAATGTGGGCAATCTGTTCGGACTTTAGGGTTCGGACCCATAGCCGGAGGCTTCGCGCCGCCGAGTAGAAGTCTATCGCCGCTTGGCGGTCATCAGATAGTTCAGCGACAGGTCCTCGGTCAGCACGAACCCCCGCGCCGGCGACCAGCTCAGGCCGGTGGTGTCGACGATCTCCAGCCCGGCTTCGCGCAGCCGCGCACCGAGCTCGTCGGGGGTCAGGAACTTGCCCCAATCGTGGGTGCCTTTGGGGATCCGCCCAATGCCCTCGCCGATCGAGATCATCACCAGACGCGACCAGGCGGTACGGTTCGGCGTCGACAGGATCAGCAGCCCGTCCTCGGCCAGCGCCGTCGCTAGCCCGGCGACGAAGGCCGACACGTTGGCAACATGCTCGATCACTTCGAGCGCGGTGACGAGATCGTAGCGGCCGTCAAGGCTTTCGACGCCGCCGACCCGATAGTCGATGTCGAGCCCCTGCCCCGCCGCGTGGCGGCGCGCCGCTTCGATATTCTCGGCGGCGGCATCGATCCCGGTCACGACCGCGCCGAGCCGCGCCAAAGGTTCGGCGATCAGGCCGGCGCCGCAGCCGACGTCCGCGACGCGCCTGCCGGCGAGCGGCCTCAGGTCGTGCTCATCGGCCTGGAAATGCTGATCGATCCGGTCGCGGATGTAGCGCAGCCGCGGCGGCCCGAGCTTGTGCAGCATCGCCGAGGAACCGTTCGGATCCCACCAGTCGCCCGCCAGCGCGCCGAAATGGGCAGCCTCGCCGGGATCGATCGTACGGTCGGCGGCGACCTTTGGCTCGCTTGCATGTGCCATGGCCGCTCCCTATCAGTGCCGCCGACAATTTCCCAAGGTTTTACCGCTCGCTTATGGCCCGCATCGTGATGAAATTCGGCGGCACGTCGATGGCGGGCAGCGAGCGCATCCGCCATGTCGCCGGGCTGGTCAAGCGCGAGGCGGACCGTGGCAACCAGGTCGCGGTGGTGGTCTCGGCCATGGCCGGCGAGACCGACCGGCTGATCCAGTTCTGCCGCGAGGCCGCCTCGGTCTACGACCCGCGCGAATATGACGTCGTGGTCGCGAGCGGCGAGCAGGTGACCAGCGGCCTGCTCGCGATCACGCTGCAGGGCATGGGCCTCAACGCCCGCTCTTACATGGGCTGGCAGCTTCCGATCCGCGCCACCGGCCACGCCGCCGCATTGATCGACAATATCGACGCCGAGATCCTCGAGAGCGTGTTCGAGCAAGGCGGCGTCGCCGTCATTCCGGGCTTTCAGGGGGTGACCGCCGAGGGCAGCGTCGCGACGCTCGGCCGGGGCGGCTCGGACACGTCGGCGGTGGCGCTCGCCGCGGCGATGAAGGCCGACCGCTGCGACATCTACACCGACGTGGACGGCGTCTACACCACCGATCCGCGGATCGTGCCGCGCGCGCGCCAGCTGCCGCTCGTCACCTATGAGGAGATGCTGGAGCTCGCCTCGGTCGGCGCCAAGGTGCTGCAGACCCGGTCGGTCGGCCTCGCCATGCGCTACAACATGCCGTTGAAGGTGCTGTCCTCGTTCGAGGACCGGCCCGGCACCATGATCGTCGGCGACGACGCCCTTGAGGATTCGGATATGGAACGCAACGTCATCACCGGCATCGCCGCGGACAAGAATGAGGCGATGGTAACCCTGGCCGGCCTGCCCGACCGGCCCGGCACCGTCGCGGCGATCTTCGCGCCGCTCGCCGCCGCCGGCATCAATGTCGACATGATCGTCCAGAGCGTCCCGCGCCGCGGCGACCCGTGCGTGCTGACCTTCACCGTGCCGACCGCATCGCTCGCCCATGCCGTCGCCGAACTCGAACAGTCGCGGGCAAAGATCGGCTTTGTCGAAATCCTCACCGACACCAATGTCGTCAAGGTCAGCGCGGTCGGGGTCGGCATGCGCTCCAATGCCGGCATCGCCGCGAAGATGTTCGAGACCCTCGCCGAGCGCGGCATCAACATCGTCGCCATCACCACTTCGGAGATCAAGGTCTCGGTGCTGATCCCGGAGGAATATGCCGAGCTGGCGACGCGCGTCCTGCACACCGCCTACGGCCTCGACGCCGAGGACGCGGCGTGAACGACGCCGCGACCAATCTCGGCCGTGACCGCCTCGCGCGGCTGATGCGGCGCGGCAGCGATTTCCTCGGCTGCGAGGTTGCGATCCTCGGCGGCGCGATGAGCTGGATCTCGGAGCGCAACCTCGTCTCGGCGCTGTCCAATGCCGGCGCGTTCGGGGTGATCGCCTGCGGCGCGATGAGCCCAAAGCTGCTCGACACCGAAATCGCCGAGACCAAGGCGCGCACCGGGCGGCCGTTCGGCGTCAACCTGATCACCATGCATCCCGATCTCGAGGCCCTGATCGATGTCTGCGCCCGGCATCGGGTCGGCCACGTGGTTCTCGCTGGCGGCCTGCCTCCGCCGGGCGCGATCGACCGGATCAAAGGCAGCGGCGCCCGGCTGATCTGCTTCGCGCCGGCACTGGCGCTGGCGAAGAAGCTGATCCGCTCGGGCGTCGACGCGCTGGTCATCGAAGGGATGGAGGCCGGCGGCCATATCGGCCCGGTCTCGACCTCGGTGCTCGCCCAGGAAATTCTGCCCCCGCTGGCCGCCGAAATACCGATCTTCGTTGCCGGCGGGATCGGCCATGGCGGGCTGATCGCCGGCTATCTCGAAATGGGCGCGGTCGGCGTCCAATTGGGGACCCGATTCGTCTGCGCCCATGAATGCATCGCCCATCCCAATTTCAAGAAGGCGTTCATCCGCGCCTCGGCGCGCGATGCGGTGACCAGCGTCCAGATCGATCCCCGCCTGCCCGTCATCCCGGTTCGAGCATTGAAGAATCGCGAGATGGAAAGCTTCGCCGCCAAGCAGCGCGAGGTCGCTTTGTTGCTCGACGAAGCCAAGGTGGCGATGGCCGAGGCCCAGCTCCAGATCGAGCATTATTGGGCCGGGGCGCTGCGCCGCGCGGTGATCGACGGCGACGTCGAGACCGGATCGGTGATGGCCGGCCAGTCGGTCGGCATGGTCAAGGACGAGGCGCCGGTCGCTGCGATTCTGGCCCAGCTCATCGACGAAGCCGCGCACGCGCTGGAACGGCGCTCGGGCCACGCATGATCGGCCGCATGTCCAAGACGGCGCGCTCCAGGCTCGCTTCTGTTCACCTGCGAACAGGGACGTGCCCGATTCCGGACGTTTTTCCCCGCTGATTCAAGGTCGTCGGGCAATTGCCCCTCCGCGACATTCGTGGCATGGCAATTGCGTGGGCTCGCCCGATATGTCGAGCCGACACCTGCAGCCAGAAGAGACGGTCAACGAAGCGCCGGAGGCCTATCGCGAGACGGGCTATGTCCGCCTGACCGGCTTCATGCCCGAAGAGGCCTGCATCGCCTTCCTGAGCCAGCTCAAGGCCGACCTTGCGGCGGGTGGCGTCTCCTTGTCGTCGCTCGCCACCAGCTCCGCGCTCCTTCAGCGCAGCGCGGTCGAGCTCTATGCCTTTCATTATGCGCCGATGGCGGCCTTCCTCTGGGGCATGACTCCGGCGATCGCGCAGGTCACCGGCCTCGATCTGCTACCGACCTACGCCTATCTGCGCATCTACCGCAGCGGCGACCTCTGCCGCATCCATTCCGACCGCCATGCCTGCGAGCATAGCGTCTCACTGACCCTGGCCAATGGCGAAGGGCACAGCTGGCCGCTCGACATCGGCACCCGCCCGATCCCCGAACCCAGGCCCGAGGTTCGCGACGATTTCGAGGGCGAGAGCCATATCGAGGTGCCGATGGCGCCCGGAGACGCCGTGCTCTACCAGGGCGTGCACCGGCGCCACGGGCGACTCACGCCCAACCCCAACAGCTGGTCGGCCCATCTCTTCCTCCACTGGGTCGACCGCAACGGTCCCTATCGGGGCGCCGCGTTCGACGGCCGGCCGGTGCCCAAGGCGGTGCGCTGGCCCTGACCCTTTCCAGCGGTGCGCGGCATCGCTTCGCATCCCCGCGACCTGCTTCGACAGCACGGACGGATCGATCGATTCCGGGCTTGCGCGGCAACGCTTCCGGCTAGAAGGAAGAGCAAGACAGCCGGCACTATCGCGCGAGGCATTCCTTCGGTCGGGCACTCGGTCAATCAGCGGGGGAATTCTTGATGGATCAGGACGCACCGCCCGGGCCCGACAAACGGCCGGAAACCTACTGGATCGAGCGGCCCGACCAGATCGCGGCTTTGACCTCGGTACGACGGCAGGACATCGCCGATCGGATGGCCGCTTCGGGGCCGATGTCGATCAAGGAGCTTGCCGACCAGATCGGCGTCCAGCCCTCCGCGCTCTATCATCATATCCGCAAGATGGTCGAGGTCGGGCTCGTGATCGAAGCGGGTACGCGGACCGTGCGACGCAGGCGCGAGCGGCTCTATAACGCCCCCGGCCGCCGCATGCGGCTGCGCCGCGCGCTCGCCGGCCGCAAGCATCAGCGGCTGATGGAGGACGTCGTCGCCGCGCTCACCCGCCAGATGGATCGGGATTTCCGGACAGGCGGGCGGTCACGCATCCGGCAGGCCGAGGGCGAGCGGCGCAATTACGGCTTCTTCCGCCTGATCGGCCGTCCCGGACCCGCGGAGCTGGAGCGGATCAACGCGTGCCTGCACGAGATCGCCGAGCTGTTGTGGGAGAACCAGGATCCCGATGCCGAATTGCTGTGCCTCGGCTGGGTGATGGCGCCGCTGCCCGCTCCTCGCCGCCGATAGGCCCGCCGCTTGCCAGGCGAACGCGCGCTGAGCGATTGGAAGCGCAGACCCTTTTCTGATAGCGCTCGGCCATGCCGACCTCGGTCACCTCCGCGCGTGAAATTCTGACTGGCCTGCACGACGTGATGGCCTCGAAGGCCAGCGCGCAGGCCAAGCTCAACAAGGTCGTCAGGATCATCGCCGAGGCGATGGCGAGCGAGGTCTGCTCGATCTACCTGCTGCGCGATGGGCTGCTCGAGCTGTTCGCGACCGTCGGCCTCAACCAGAGCGCGGTCCACGTCACCAAGCTGGCGATGGGCGAGGGCTTGGTCGGGACGATCGCCAAGGGCGTGGCGATCCTCAATCTCGCCGAAGCGGCCAGTCATCCCGAATTCGCGTACCGGCCCGAGACCGGCGAGGAGCTGTTCCACAGCTTCGCCGGCGTGCCGATCGTCCGGCGCGAGCGGGCGATCGGCGTGCTTTCGGTGCAGCATGCCGATCCGCGCGCTTATGACGAGATCGAGATCGAGGCGCTGCAGACCGTGGCGATGGTGCTCAGCGAGCTGATCGCCAATGCCGGACTCGCCGACAAGGCGTCGAGCACCGGCGCGGAAAATCGCGATTCCGGGACGGCGCGGATCGCCGGGCAGAAGCTCTGCCTCGGCATGGCCAGGGGCTATGCGGTCTATCATCAGCCCCGTGTGCTGATCGAACATACCGTCGCCGAGGACACCGAGGCCGAGCGCCATCGCGTCTATTCGGCCTTCTCCAAGATGCGCGAGCAGATCGATTCGATGATGGGCCAGGCCGAGTTCGGCACGGTCGGCGAACATCAGGAGGTGCTCGAGACCTACAAGATGTTCGCTTATGACGAGGGCTGGGGACGGCGGATCAACGAGGCGATCGATTCCGGGCTGACCGCCGAAGCCGCGATCGAGCGCGTCCGTCAGCGGATGCAGATGCGGATGCGCCAGATCGACGATCCGCTGCTCCAGGACCGGATGCACGATCTCGACGATCTGTCGAACCGGCTGCTGCGGATCGTTTCGGGCCAGCTCGGCACCGCGGCCCAGGCCGGCATGCCGCAGGACGCGATCCTGATCGCGCGCAATCTCGGGCCCGCGGAATTGCTCGAATATGACCGGCGCAAGCTCAAGGGCGTGATCCTCGAGGAAGGATCGCTGACCGCGCATGTCACCATCGTCGCACGTGCGATGGGCGTGCCGATGATCGGCCGGGCGCGCAACATCCGGCAGCAGGCGATCGAAGGCGATCTCATCCTGCTCGACGGTGCCGACGCGGTCGCCTTCGTTCGGCCGACCGCGGCGGTCCAGGAGGCGTTCGACACCAAGTTCGCCACGATCCAGAAACGGCGCGCGCAATTTGCCGCGGTCAAGGATCTGCCGCCGGTGACCAAGGACGGCACGCGGATCTCGGTCATGGTCAATGCCGGGCTGCGCGACGATGTCGCGGCATTGGGCGCCACCGGCGCCGACGGGATCGGCCTGTTCCGCACCGAATTCCAGTTCCTGGTGTCGGCAGCGCTGCCGAAGCGCGAAGCGCAGCAGCGGCTCTATAAGTCGGTGATCGACGCCGCCGGCGACAAGCCGGTCATCTTCCGCACCGTCGATGTCGGCGGCGACAAGCAGCTCCCTTATCTGCACGCCACCGAGGACGGCGAGGAAAACCCGGCAATGGGCTGGCGCGCGCTGCGGCTCGCGCTCGACCGCGACACGCTGATGAAGGCGCAGGCGCGCGCCTTGCTCGAGGCGGCCGGCGGCCGCGACCTCGACGTGATGTTCCCGATGGTCTCCGAACCGTGGGAGTTCGACCAGGCCAAGGCACTGGTCGAGGAGCAGCGCGCCTGGCTCGCCGAGCGGCGAAAGCTGCTGCCCTGCCAGGTCCGCTACGGCGCGATGCTCGAAGTCCCGGCGCTGGCCGAGATGCTCGACCTACTGCTCCCGCGGCTCGATTTCATGTCGATCGGCACCAACGATCTGACCCAGTTCCTGTTCGCCGCCGACCGTGCCAATCCGATGCTGGCCGAGCGCTACGACTGGCTGTCGCCGGCGATCCTGCGCTTCCTGCGGCGGGTGGTGGCCGCGGCGGACGCGCATGACGTTCCGATTGCGGTGTGCGGCGAGATGGGCGGCCGCACGCTCGAGGCGATGGCGCTGATAGGGATCGGCGTGCGGCGTCTGTCGATCACTCCGGTCGCGGTCGGCCCGGTCAAGGCGATGATTCGCTCGCTCGACCGGGGCGCGGTGGTTACGGCGCTCGAGGGGCTGCTCGCAGTACCGCCGCCTGACATGCGCGAGGCGCTGGCGCAGTGGGCGGAGCGCGAAGGCGTGTCGATCGGCTAGGGCAGCCAGCGTGATTGACTTTCGCCCCGCCGTGCGATGAAAGCCGAGGGCGGGAAATCAGAAGCGGATTGATGGCCGAGCAGGACGAAGACCAGTTCCAGTCGCAATCGATCGGCGAGCGCCTCAAACGTGCGCGCGACGATCGCGGCTTGAGCCTCGAGGATGTCGCGAGCCAGACCAGGATTCCGGTCCGCCATCTCCAGAATATCGAGAATAATGAGTGGGATGCACTGCCGTCGGTGACTTACTGCACCGGTTTCGTCCGCGCCTATGCCGGCGTCGTCGGCCTCGACGGCCCGGAGCTCAGCCGCGAGCTGCGCGATCAGGTCGGCGGAATCCGGCCGCGCACCGCGCCCGCCGAATATTATGAGCCCGCCGATCCCGCGCGGGTGCCGCCGCGTTCGCTCGCGGTGATCGCAGCGATCATCGCGGTGGTGCTGATCGTCGGTTATATGCTGTGGCGCGGCTCGCTCGACGATGGCGAACAGAGCGCAGAGGTCACACCTACGGTCCAGACCGTTGCGCCCACCCCCCAGACGCCGCGGCCGGCGGCGCCGGCTCCGGCACCGCAAGCGGTCGCCGGCGAGCCGGTGGCGCTCACCGCGGTCGGCGAGGTCTGGCTTCGCGTCGACGAACCGACCGGCGGACCGGCCCTGTTCCAGGGCGTGCTGCTCCCCGGCCAGCGGTTCGACGTCCCCGCCACCGCGCAACAACCGCAGCTTCGCACGGCGCGTCCGCAAATGCTGCGAATCACGATCGGATCGCGCGACCTCGGCCTGGTCGATTCGGTCGAGCGCTCGGTCGCCAATGTCAGCCTGCGCGCCGAGGATCTCGCGGCGCGCGGCCAAAGCGTGCCCCCCGCGCCGCCGGCCGGAGCGCCACCGCCCCCTGCTCCGGTGCGGTGATCCTGATCGCTTAAGGCTGGCGACAGGCCCCGTCCTCCAATAACATGGACCACAGATACGGGATGCGGGGGATATCATGCGTTTTCATCTTCTCGGGTTGATGTTCCTGACCGGCGTTGCGGCATCGGCCGTGCCGGCGATGGCGCAGCAGCAGCCGCCGCGGCAGCGCGACACGGTCGAGCGCCGCGTCGACCGGATCGAGCAGGAATTGCGCGCGGTGCAGCGCCGTGTCTTCCCTGGCGGGCGCGCCCAGTTCGTCGAGCCGGAAATCGGCGCCGACGAGCCGGCGGGCCCCGGCGCGGCGACGTCGGGCGATGCGCTGACCAATCTGGTGGCCCGGGTCGACGCGCTCGAGACTCAGCTGCGCGTGCTGACCGGTCAGGTCGAAGAGCAGGGTTTCCGTACCCGCCAGCTCGAGGAGCAATTGACCCGGATGCGGACCGATCTCCAGGCGCGGCTCGACCGGCTCGAAGGGCCGGCTCGGCCCGCCGTGAGCGCGCCGGCACCGACTTCGACGTCCGCACCGGTGCGCGAGCCCGCGCGCGAGCCGGTCGCCACAGCGCCGGCCGCTCCTGCCGCGCCAAGCGCCGGGGCCGCCGATGCCGCCGAGGAAGCCTATAATGCCGGCTATCGCCTGTGGAACGGCCGCCAATATGCCGAAGCCCAGCGCTCGCTCGAAGCCGCGGCGACGCGTTATCCCAACAGCCGCTGGACGAGCTGGATGCGCAACATCCAGGGCCGCGCCTATCTCGACGACAACAAGCCCGCGACCGCGGCGCGCGTCTTTCTCGCCAATTATCAGGACAATCCGCGGGGCGAGCGCGCCGCCGACAGCCTTTTCTATCTCGGCCAGTCGCTGAACCGGCTGAACCGCCGCGCCGAAGCGTGCCGGGTCTATGACGAGCTCGCCCAGGTCTATCCCAATATGCGCGACTTCCTCCGCGAGCGGCTGCCCCAGGCGCGGACCGACGCCCGTTGCCAGGCCGCCAACTGAGCGGGTTGCCGGCGTCCGGGGAGACGTTCGTCACCCATCTCGAATGCGCCATGACCGGCGAGCATCATGCCGCGGACCGGCTGCAGGGCCTGTCCGCGGCCGGCTGGCCGTTGCTGGTCCGCTACGACCTCGATGCGGTTCGCCCGCTTCTGACCCGGGACGCGGTTGCCGCCCGCCCCGCCGACATGTGGCGGTGGCCGGAAATATTGCCGGTCCGCGCCGCCGATATCGTCAGCCTCGGCGAAGTCGAAACCCCGAACATTGCCTTGCCCCGCACCGCCGCCCGCGCCGGCGCCGATCCCGGCGCCTTGCTGGTCAAGGACGAAAGCCGGCTGCCGACCGGCTCGTTCAAGGCGCGCGGCATCGCCATGGCGGTGTCGATGGCCCAGCGTTTCGGAGTCGCCCGGATCGCCATGCCGACCAACGGCAATGCCGGCGCCGCGCTCGCCGCTTACGCCGCCCGCGCCGGGATCGAGACCGTCATTTTCTGCCCCGACGATACGCCCGACATCAACCTTCGCGAAATCGCCGCGCATGGCGGGCGCGTCTACCGGGTCAACGGCCTGATCGACCAATGCGGGGCGATCGTCGCGGCAGGGGCAGCGGCCGGCCACTGGTTCGACATGGCGACGCTCAAGGAGCCCTATCGGATCGAGGGCAAGAAGACGATGGGCCTGGAACTTGCGACCCAGCTCGATTGGACGCTGCCCGACGCCATCTTCTATCCGACCGGCGGCGGCACCGGCCTGATCGGGATGTGGAAGGCGTTCGCCGAGCTCGAGGCGCTCGGCCTGATCGGACCCGAGCGGCCGCGCATGATCGCGGTCCAGGCCGAAGGCTGCGCGCCGATCGTGCGCGCCTGGCAGACCGGCGCCGACCGCGCCGAGCGCTGGGAGGACGCGCACACCGTCGCCGCCGGAATAAGGGTGCCGAAGGCGATCGGCGACTTCCTGATTCTCGACGCGGTCCGCAGCAGCAACGGCTTTGCCATCGCCGTTTCCGACGATGCCATTCTCGCCGCGCGCGACGAGGCGGCCCAGCTCGACGGCATGCTGCTGTGTCCGGAAGGCGCCGCCACCCTCGCCGCCTGGCGCGAGGCGCTTGCCGCCGGCCTGATCGGGCCGAGCGATCGCGCGATCCTGTTCAACTGCGCCACCGGCCTCAAATATCCGCTCGACGACCGCGCGGTCGCGCTCGACCGCAACGGCCCGATTGATCTCGCCAGTCTCTAGATTAGGACGGCCCTGATCCAGGAGGCGCAAGATGAGCGACAAGGTCCGTCCGTTCCTGATGTTCGAGGGCACCGCCGAAGCGGCGATGAACCTCTATGTTTCGTTGATCCCGGGCAGCGCGATCGGCGAGGTCCGGCGCTACGGACCCGGCGAGGCGGGGACCGAGGGCACGATCCATCTGGCGCACTTCACGCTCGCGGGACAGGAGGTGATGTGCATCGACAGCCCGGTCCACCACGCCTTCACCTTCACGCCCTCTTTCTCCTTCTTCCTCACCTGCGAGTCGGAGGCGGAGCTGCGCCGGCTGGCCGTCGCGCTCGGCGAGGGCGGCGCGGTCATGATGGAGATCGGCGACTACGGCTTCAGCCGGCTCTTCACCTGGCTCAGCGACCGCTACGGCGTCTCCTGGCAGCTCAATCTCGAATAGAGGCTAGCGTGGGGTGCAGCGTCGGCCCCTGCCGGCGGGATCGCCCTGCGCCCCGCTGTCGGCGTCGCTGCAGCCGGGAGTGCCGCGCCCGTAATTGGCGGGATCGGCGCCGGCGCCCCGGTCGCTGTCGGTGATCCCGGTCCGGCGCCGCCGCCGGCCGCAGCAGCCGGCCACATCGGCCCGCGGCCCGCTGTCCTGATCCCTGACCGGCGGCCGAGGCAGCCGGCGCGGCTGCCCCGGCGGGTCGGCGCCGGCGCCGGTATCGCTGTCCGAGACGATGTTCTCCCGCGGCAGCGGCGCGGTGTCGGTGGGCTCGCCGGGCGGATGGCCGGCGAACGATGCCGCGCCGACCACCAAGGCGAGGAACGAGCGACGGCTCGGCTTGCGGGTCACCTTCATCATGCTGTCCCTCCTTGGTCAGCGCCTGATGCAGCGCCGGCCACGGCCGGCCGGGTCGCCGTCGGGCCCGCGGTCGCGGTCATTGCAGCTCCCGCTGCCGCGTCCACGGCCGCCGGGATCGGCATTGGCTCCACTGTCGGAATCGCTGATTCCGGTCCGCGGCCGCCCGCCGCCCGCCGGGTCTGCGCGGGGACCGCTGTCGGAATCGCTCTCGCCGGTCGCGCAGCGTCCGCGTCCCGCGGGATCGCCATTGGTACCGCTGTCGGAATCGCTGCAGCCGGTGCGCGGGCGGCCATAGCCGGCCGGATCGGTCGGGTCGCCGTCGCTTTCGCCGGTGCGGCCGCGGCCCCGGCCGGCCGGATCGGCCCTCGCGCCGCTGTCCGAGTCGGTGACCTGGAGCGCGATCGCGTCGCCGGCAACCAGCATCATGGCGCCGCCCACGGCCGCGCCGCCAGCAACGCGGGCGAGGAATGATCTGCGGTTCAGCCCCGGTCTCGGTTCCATGGCGTTCTCCCGCCTGGTGAAGCGCGGATCATGCCCGCTCTCGCCTGAACGCACCCGAAACGATTTCGGAGGGTCCGATTTCCGTCCTCGCCGATACGGGACTAAGCTCGCCCCGATGACCGCGCCCCTCCCCGCCGCCGACCTTGTCGCACGCTTCCGAGCCGATCTCGAGGCGCTCACCAGTGCCGAGCCGGACATGCTGGGCATCGCGGTGTCCGGTGGCCCGGATAGCCTCGCATTGCTCCTCCTGGCCGCGGCTGCCCTTCCGGGGCGAGTCCAAGCGGCGACCGTCGACCACGGCCTGCGCGCCGAAAGCGCGGCGGAAGCGCGCCTGGTCGCCTCTGTCTGCAACGGACTCGGCGTGCCCCACGCCGTGCTGAGCGTCGAGGTGAATCGGGACAAAGCGAGCTTGCAACGCGCCGCGCGCGAAGCGCGTTATCACGCGCTTGCAAGCTGGCTCGACGCATGCGGCACCTCCTGGCTCGCCACCGCCCATCATGTCGACGACCAGGCGGAAACCCTGGTGATGCGGCTGCTGCGCGGCTCGGGCGTCGGGGGCCTCGCCGGCGTGCGCCGGTCGGGGCCGATCGCAAACAGCAGCGCACGCCTGATTCGGCCGGTGCTTGGTTGGCGCCGCGAGACGCTGGCGGCGGTCGTCGACGCCGCGGGGATCGCCGCCGTGGCCGATCCCAGCAATCAGGACGAGCGCTTCGACCGTGTCCGCATCCGTCGCCGGCTCGGCCAGAGCGATTGGATCGATCCGACGGCGCTGGCGCGCAGCGCCGGCGCTCTCGCCGAGGCCGATGCCGCGCTCGAATGGACCGCCGACCGGCTCGCCGACGAACGGGTTCGCAGCGAGGGCGAAGGGCTGAGCCTCGACCCGGCCGACCTTCCCGCCGAACTGCGCCGCCGGCTGACGCTCCGGCTGATCCGGCAGCTCGCGCCCGCCGCCGCGTCGCGCGGCGAGGAGGTCGCCCGGCTGCTCGACACGCTCGATGCCGGCGGCACCGCGACGCTTGCGGGTATCAAATGCAGCGGCGGCGCGCGCTGGCATTTCGAACGCGCCGCACCACGCCGCGCCGACTGAGTTTGCAACCGAGGGCTTCGCGGCGCATTCAGTGTCCCGAAGGAGAAGGCGATGCGGTTCGGTGGACGCAGGTCGAGCGACAATGTCGAATTCCGCGAAGGCGGAGGCAGCCGGTTCGGCCTGGGCGGCGGCGGCGGCGGCGCGATGCTCCTCAGCTTCGTGTTCAGCCGCTTCGGCGTCGGCGGGGTGGTCGTCCTGCTGCTGGTGATTTTCCTGATCGGCGGCGACCCGCTCGGGCTGACCGGAGGCGGCGGCCAGCAGGCGGTCGCGCCGGGCGCGAACCGACAGAGCCAGATCACCTGCCAGACCGAGCCGACGATCACCTTCGCCTGCCAGACGCTCGCCTCGACCGAGGACCAATGGTCGGCTTTGTTCACCGCCGCGGGCCAGAATTATACGCGGCCGCGGATGGTCGTCTATCAGGGCCGCGATCAATCAGCCTGCGGCACGGCCGATTCGGCAATGGGGCCTTTCTACTGCCCGGGCGATCAGAGCATCTATCTCGACGTCGCCTTTTTCCGCGAGCTCGCACAGCGCTTCGCCGCGCCCGGCGACTTCGCCCAGGCCTATGTCATCGCCCATGAGGTCGGCCATCATGTCCAGACCCTGACCGGCATCGCCGATCGGATCCGCCGCGCCCAGAGCGGCGCCTCGGAAACCGAGGCGAACGCACTCCAGGTGCGGATGGAATTGCAGGCCGATTGCTATGCCGGCCTGTGGGCGTCGCGCGAACGCGGCGCGATGGAGCCGGGCGACCTCGAAGAAGGCATGACCGCGGCGGCCGCGATCGGCGACGACACGCTGCAGCGTGCCGGCCAGGGCCAGGTGGTCCCGGAGAGCTTCACCCACGGCAGCTCGGCGCAGCGCCAGGAAGCGCTGACGCACGGCTGGCGTGGCGGCGACCGCGCCGCGTGCGAGAATTACACCGCCGGCATCTGACCTGCGCGACCCGCAACGCACTGATTTTCCTGATTCTCGGGTGTGAAAGGCGCCGGCGTGGCTGGCTGCTGCCACGCCGGCGCGGACGGACGCGCAAATGGGGAGAGGCGTCCATCCCGTGAAGCGGCCCACCCAATGATTGCGAACCGTTCGCATATCAGTTGACACTAATGAGAATGAATTGCAATAGCGAGTCGCCAGCCGAAATATCGGCACGAGCAAAGGGGCTATTTCGTGGTTCATTCCCGCTGTTCCCACCGCACCGCCGCCAGGGCTCCCTTGTTCCTCGCACTCGGATGCGTCGGGTTCCTGTCCTCCCCCGCGCTCGCCGAAGACGCCCAGACCGACGTCCAGCAGCGCACCGACAGCGATATCATCGTCACCGGCGACCGGCCCCAGGCGGAGCTCGAATCACCCAAGGCGACCGCCGACCTGCTCGACACGCCGCAGACGGTGACGGTGATCAGCGACCAGACCCTGCGCCGCCAGAATCTGCTGACCCTGCGCGATGCGCTGGCGACGGTGCCCGGCATCACCTTCGGCGCCGGCGAAGGCGGCGGCGGCTATGGCGACGTGATCAACCTTCGCGGCTATACCGCCAGCAACGACATCACCCAGGACGGGGTGCGCGACAGCGCCCAGTACAGCCGCACCGACCCGTTCAACCTGTCGCAGATCGAGATCTACAACGGCGCCAATTCGGCGTTCAACGGATCGGGCAGCGTTGGCGGGACGATCAACCTGGTCTCGAAGGTACCCCAGCCGACCGATCTCAGCATCGTCTCCGCCGCGGTCGGCACCAACAATTATTATCGCGGCACGGTCGACAGCAATGTGCGGGTGAACGCCCTGATCGCGGTGCGGCTCAATGCGATGGTCCATCGCAACGACTATGCCGGGCGCGATTTCGAGGAATATCGGCGCTGGGGCGTCGCGCCTGCAATCACGATCGGGATCGACTCGCCGACCAGCCTGACGCTCGCTTTTCTCCACCAGCGTGACGACAATGTGCCGGTCTACGGCGTCCCCTACTTCCTCAGCCAGGTCAACGACGGGCCGCTCCCCGAGGCCGACGACAGCGACTATTTCGGCTATCGCAATCTCGACGAGCAGGAGATCGTCGTCGACCGGCTCACCGCCACCTTCCGCCACGATTTCAGCGATGCGGTGTCGGTCCGCAACCTCACGCGCTGGCAGCGCGTCGCCCAATACAGCCAGACCAGCTCGTCGGAGGGCACCTGGTGCCTGACCGGGACCGGGCGGCAACCGGTCCCGAGCGGTCCCACCGCCACCACCGGACTTGCCTGCCCTGCCGGGCTCGCGCCAGGCTTCTACCGGCCGTCCGGGCCGCGCGGCCGGGTCCGCGACCAGGAGAACCAGCTGATCCACAACCAGACCGACCTGCGCGTCGTTTCGGGCGACGTGGGGCGGCTGCGCAACACATTGGTCGTCGGTGCATCGCTGACCTGGGAAGATTATTCGATTGAGACCGCCGAACTGGCGCGCAACCCGGATGGTTCCGCGTTCACGCCGCTGCCGATCGACAGCATTTCCAACCCGGTTGCGATCTATGTCGGACCGATCAACTACACGGTCACTGCCCGCCAGCGCTCGCAGACCGAGAACCAGGCGGTCTATCTGTTCGACACGCTCGAGATCGGCTCGATGTTCGAACTCAACGCCGGCCTGCGCTACGAGCACAATGACGCGGTGTTCCGCGCGGTACCGCTGCTGGTCTATCCGCCGGGCACCGCGGTCCCGAGCGCGGGAGAGCTTGCGCCGCAGCGCAGCGACGAGACGCTCTTCTCCTACCGGGTCGGCGTGGTGTTCAAGCCGACGCCCAATACCAGCCTCTACGCCGCCTTCGCCAACGCCCGGACGCCGTCATCGTCGACGGTCCGGCTGGGCTGCACCAGCGGCACAGGCGCGACCTTCGTCAATTTCTGCAATGCCGCCCCCGAAACCGCGCGTGGCTTTGAAATCGGCGCCAAGGCCGACCTGTTCAACCGCCGGCTCCAGCTGACCGCCGCCCTGTTCCGCAACGAGCGCAGCAATTTCCGGGTCGCCTCGAACGAGCCGGGAGCGCCCGACCCGCAGGTGCTCGACGGCCGCTCGCGGGTCGACGGCATCGCGCTCGGGATCAGCGGCAACATCACGCCGGAATGGACGATCTTCGCCAATTACACCTATCTCGACGCCGAGGTGGTGCAGAGCGTGTCGGACTTCTGCCTCGCCAATCCCGGCCCGGCCTGTCTGAACAGCGCCGCCATCCCCGATCCCCAGGCCGGCGACCGGCTGATCCAGACCCCGCGCCATTCGGGCAGCCTGTTCACCACCTATCGGCTGCCGTTCGGCCTCGAGATCGGCTATGGCCTCACTTATCAGGGCAAAATCGCGACCTTCCAGCGCACCCTGCTCCAGCGCACCCAATATTTCGCCGATGACTGGCTGATCCACCGCGCCTTCGTGTCTTATTCGTTCGTGCCGGGGCTGACCGCGCAGCTCAACGTCCAGAATTTCACCAACGCGCATTACTTCACCGGCATCCGCAACAATGTGAACGCCACCAGCGGCGCGATCACCGGCGGCTGGGCCGTCCCCGGCGAAGGGCGATCGGCGGTGCTGAGCTTGTTCTACAGCTTCTGAGCCGCCAAGACTGGGTCATGATGCTCGCCGTCCCCGATCTGCTCGACAGCCAGGGGGTGGCGCGCGTCCGCGCGATCATCGACGGTGCCGAGTGGATCGACGGCAACGCGACGTCGGGTCATCAGTCGGCGCTCGCCAAGCACAACCAGCAGATCGCCGAGGACAGCCCCGCGGCGCGCGAGGCCGGCAGGCTGGTGTTGGACGCGCTCGGCCGGTCGCCCCTGTTCGTCGCCGCGGCGCTGCCGCTCAAGATCTTCCCACCCTTGTTCAACCGCTACCTCGGCGGCGAGCGCTTCGGCACCCATGTCGACAATGCGGTGCGGATCCACCGCGCCAGCGAGTTCCGGGTGCGCAGCGATCTCTCGGCCACCCTGTTTCTCGCCGACCCCGACAGCTATCGCGGCGGTGAGCTGGTGGTCGAGGACAATCTTGGCGTCCACGCGACCAAGCTCCCCGCCGGCCATCTGCTGCTCTACCCGGCGTCCAGCCTGCACCGCGTCGAGCCGGTCAGCGACGGCGCGCGGATCGCCTGCTTCTTCTGGGTCCAGTCGATGATCCGCGACGACGCCGCGCGCACCCTGCTGTTCGACCTCGACCAGTCGATCCAGGCGATCGCCGCGGAACGCGGCCATGACGACCGCGAAATCGTCCGCCTGACCGGCATCTACCACAATCTGCTCCGCCGCTGGGCGGACACCTAAGGACGAACATGGCCCAGCCGACGACTTTGCGCCTGCGCGCGCTCTGGTTTCAGGTCCACAAATGGATCGGCCTGCTGCTCGCGATCCTGATCATCCCCCTCTCGCTGAGCGGCGCCGCCCTGGTCTGGCACGATGCGCTCGACGAGGCGCTCCACCCGGGCCGCTACGCGGTCTCCGGCGAGCCCGGATTGCCGCCCTCGGCCTATCAGGCGGCGGCGCAGGGCGCGCTCGGTCCCGGCACGCGGATCGTTTCGCTACGTTATCCCGAGCACGGCCACGGGCCGATGCTTGCCGCCGCCGTTTCGGCGGGACGCGGCGACGGCGAGCGCGGGCCGCCGGCGCGAACCAATATCTGGCTCGCCCCCGCCGATGCACGGGTGCTCGACGTCGCATCGAGCAATGCCGGGCCGGTGCGCTTCCTCCATGTTCTCCACGGCAGCCTGCAGGTACCCGGGGCGGGACGGCAGATCGTCGGCTGGATCGGCGTGTTCATGTTCGTCTCGTGCCTGACCGGGATCTGGCTGTGGTGGCCGGTCACCGGCAGCGTCCGGCGCGGCTTGCGCTGGAAAAGGCAGAATTCGACCAACGCCAACCTCCACCATCAGATGGGCTTCTGGATCCTGATCCCGCTGGCGATGCTGTCCTTCACCGGCGCCTGGATCTCCTTCCCCGGCGTGTTCGGCCGGTTCGAGGCCGCGCAGCCCAGGGGCAAAGCCGGACCGCCCGATCGGATGCGGGCGATGCGCGCGCGACCGCTTGCCCGGACCGCGATGACCGCCGATCAGGCGCTGGCCGCGGCCCAACCTCATGCCACCGGCGCGCTGGTGACGATCGCCTGGCCGACCGATCAGGCGCCGGCATGGAAAATGAGCTTCGCCCGCTCCGGCGGGCCGGCCGAGGTCGAGATCGCGGACGCGACCGGCGCGGTGACGCCGCCGCGTCCACCGCGACCCGAGACCAATGCCCGATTGATGCGCCGCCTCCACGACGGCACCGGGATGGGCGCCTTGTGGCAGACGATGATCTTCATCGGCGGCATCATCCCCGCCTTGCTCGCGGTCACCGGCCTGGTGATGTGGCTGCGGAGCCGCGGGTGGCGGGCCGCGCTCGCGCGACGGCGCAAGGCGAAGGCGACGCTGCGTCAGCAACCGGCGGAATGAGCGGCTGACGCGAGCCTAGACGCGTCGCGCCAGCACCAGCGGCAGCCCGCCGGCCGGCCGTAACGTGACCATTCCCGACGGCTGCACCGCATGGCCCGAGACCGGCGCGAACCGCCATTCGCCGAGCCAGTGCGCCAATATGGTCAGCGCCTCGGCGGTCGCGAAGCGCGCGCCGACACAGAGCCGCGGCCCGCCGCCGAACGGCAGATATTGGAAGCGATGCCGCTCCGGCCCGCCGGGCGCGAAGCGATCGGGATCGAAGGCGTCGGGATCGTCCCACAATTGCCGATGGCGATGGATCAGCCACGGCCAGATCGAGACGATGTCGCCGGGCGCGATTTCGGCCGCGCCGAGCCGATCGGCGGCGGCCGCCTGGCGATCGAAGCGCGGCGCCGGCGGGTAGAGCCGAAGCGTCTCCTCGAGGATAAGGCGCAGCAACGGCAGGCGATCGGGAAGGTCGGAATCGTCGGCGCCGGCGCCGAGCGCGTTCCGCGCCTCCGCCGCGGCCCGATCCTGCAGGTCCGCCTGCTCGGACAGCAGGAACAGCGTCCAGGTCACCGCATTGGCGGTGGTTTCGTGACCGGCGAGGTAGAAGGTCGCGGCATTGTCGACCGCCAGGGCCAGCGCCTCCGCCGGCTCGAACCGCGCGGTGAGCGCCCGGATCAGCCGGCCGAGAAAGTCGTCGGGACCGCCGTCGGGCAGCCGGCTCTCGACCACCTCGGTCAGGGTGCGGCGGAGAAAGACCTGGCCGCGCCGCGCGCGCCGCCCGCGCGCGCTCCACGGGATCGGCGGCAGGCCGAGCAGCGCCTGGAGCCGCGCCTCGCTGAAGCCGTCGAGCGCGGCGGCGATGTGCGCGATCGATTCGGCGCTGACCAGCCGGGTATCCCCGGCGAACAGGCTGTCGGCGATGATCCGCATCGTCGTCGCGGTCGCCTGCGCCGCCAGATCGGCGACGCCGTCGGTCCAGCCGTGCATCGCGCGGCGCGCGGCCTCGGCAAAGACGGGGACCAGCCCATCGATCGCCGCCGGCGCGAAATTGGCCGCGACGATCCGGCGCTGCTCGCGCCAGAGCGATCCATCGGAGCTCAGCAGACCGCGCCCGACCGTCGCCCGCAGCAGTTTCTTGACGATGTCGGGCTTCACATAGTTGGCGGCATTGTCGAGCAGCACCTGCTGGACCGCGTCTGGGTGCAGCGGGATGTGGACGGTGAAGCCGAGCACATTGCGGCGAATGTACCAGCGCTCATAGGCCTGCTGCGACCAACCGTAGACCGAGGTGCGCGCCCGTTCGCCGAAGAAGCCGCGCCACACCGGAACCGGCCCGGCCCGACGCGGCGGATGCGGCGGCACGAAACGGGCGGCGGGTGCGGTAGCGGACAAAGCGGCGTTCTCCGACGCGATATTGCCGCAAATCGGCGGCTCTGGCGAGGATCGGATCGGCCGGTTACAATCCGGCCCGCGTCCGGCGACGACGAGCGCCTGCCCCCTTCGCAAAGGTCCCCGCCTTCATGGTCCTCACCGGCAAGACTGCCCTCATCACCGGCTCCACCTCGGGAATCGGCCTCGCGATTGCGCGTGCGCTCGCGGCCGACGGCGCCGCGATCGTCCTCAACGGCTTCGGCGATCCCGACGAAATAGAACGGATTCGCGGCGAGCTCGGCGCCCGGCACAGCGGCGCCGATCTCACCCGGCCCGAAGCGATCGAGGCGATGATGGCCGAGGTCGGGCCGGTCGACATCCTGGTCAACAATGCCGGCACCCAGCACGTCGCCCCGGTCGATCAATTCCCGGTCGAGAAATGGGACCTGATCCTGGCGCTCAACCTCTCCGCCGCCTTCCATACCATCCGGCTTGCGCTGCCGGCGATGAAAGCGAAAGGTTGGGGCCGGATCATCAACACCGCCTCGGCCCACAGCCTGGTCGCAAGCCCGAACAAATCGGCCTATGTCGCCGCCAAGCACGGCATCGCCGGCCTCAGCAAGGCGGTCGCGCTCGAGGTCGCCCAGGCCGGCATCACCGTCAATTGCATCAGCCCGGGCTATGTCTGGACCTCATTGGTCGAGAACCAGATTCCCGACACGATGCGCGCCCGCGGCCTTACCCGCGAGCAGGTAATCAACGACGTCCTGCTCGCCGCCCAGCCGACCAAGAAATTCGTGACCGTCGATCAGATCGCGGCGCTCGCGGCGTTCCTTTGCCGGGACGAGGCCAGCGCGATCACCGGCGCCAACCTCGTGGCCGACGGCGGCTGGACCGCGCAATAGTCGCATCCATCGGCCATTCGGCGCTTGCCGCGCCGTGCCGGCTGGCGCTAGCTGTCGCGCGTGTCGCCGTTCCTGCTCGCTATCGCCGTCTCCGCCTGCACCGCCGGGCAGGATGCGCTGGCCTCGGCACCGTCCGCGCCGATCACCACGGCCGCCGAGCGCGCCTGCGTGCCCGAAGGCGCCGCCTGGCGCGCGCTCGCAACCGAAGCCGATCGGCGCCGGCTGCGTCGGTGGCGTACGGCCTGGGCCGACGCGCTCGCCGGCGCCCGGACCGCGGGCAATGGCGCCGACGTCGATCGCGAGGGCGCGCTGCTCGATCCCGACGCGGTGCTCGCCGGACCGCCGCCGCCGGGCGACTATGATTGTCGGACGGTCAAAGTCGGCAGCCAGAACGACCTGCTCGCCTTCATCGCTTATCCGCCGTTCCTCTGCCGCATCCGCAGCGAGAATGCGCATCTCGCCTTCACCCGCCTGAACGGCTCGCAGCGGCCGGTCGGTCGGCTCTATCCCGACGGCGAGCGGCGAATGATCTTCCTCGGCACGATGCAGCTCGGCGACGAACAGCGCTCCTATCAATATGGCGTGGATGCCGACCGCGACATGATCGGCATCCTCGAGCGGATCGGCCCGCGCCGCTGGCGCCTCGCTTTGCCCTCGCCCCGCTTCGAATCGCTGCTCGACGTGATCGAGCTCACCCCCCGCAATCGACGCTGAGGATCCGCACATGATGAGACGCAAAATGCTGGCCGCCATGCTATCGGCAGGAATCATGGCGAGCCCGGTTTCCGCCCAGCAGCTCAATCAGGCGATCCGCCAGGACATGCCGCAGCTGATGACGATCTACCGCGATCTCCACCAGCATCCCGAGCTGAGCCTGCAGGAGACCCGATCGGCCGGCGTGCTCGCGGCCGAGGCCCGCCGACTGGGCTTCGAGGTCACCGAGCGCGTCGGCGGCACCGGCGTGGTCGCGGTCCTTCGCAACGGCACCGGCCCGACCCTGCTGCTGCGCGCCGACATGGATGCGCTGCCGGTGGATGAGCAGACCGGTCTCCCCTTCGCCAGCCGCGCCCGCGGCACGAGCCTCGCCGGGGTCGAGAGCGGGATCATGCACGCCTGCGGCCACGACACGCATATGACGACCTGGGTCGGCGCCGCCCGCCGCCTGGTCGCGATGCGGGACCAATGGTCGGGCACGTTGGTGATGATCGGCCAGCCGGGCGAGGAGATCGGTCTCGGCGCCAAGGCGATGCTCGACGACGGCCTGTTCACCCGTTTCCCCAAGCCGACCCACGCCATCGCCTTCCACGACAGCGCGACCCTGCCCGCCGGCATGATCGGCTACACCGTCGGCCCGGCCCTGGCCAACGCCGATTCGGTCGACATCTTGATCCGCGGCGTCGGCGGCCATGGCGCGGCGCCGCACACCACCCGCGATCCGATCGTGCTTGCGAGCCGGATCGTCACCAGCCTCCAGACCCTGGTCAGCCGCGAGCTCGATCCGCTCGACTCCGCGGTGGTCACCGTCGGCAGCTTCCATGCCGGGACCAAGCACAACATCATCTCCGACGAAGCGCGGCTCCAGCTCACCGTGCGCAGCTACACCCCCGAGATCCGCCGCCAGCTGCTCGACGGCATCGCCCGCATCGCGCGCGGCGAGGCGATCGCGGCGGGCGTTCCGGAAGATCGGATGCCGACCGTCACCGTCGCGCAGAACTATACCCCGGCCACGGTCAATACCGAGGCGCTGACCCGCGGCACCGCCGAGCGCTTCCGCGCGCACTTCGGGGCCGACCGGGTGCGCGAGGTCCGCCCGGTCATGGCCGGCGAGGATTTCAGCCAATTTCATCTCGCCGACCCCACTATCGAAAGCCTGATCTTCTGGGTCGGCGGCGTGCCCCAGCAGCGCTGGGACGCCGCTGCCGGCAATATGGCGCAGCTGCCGTCGCTGCACAGCCCGTTCTGGGCGCCCGATGCCGAGGCGGTGATCTCGACCGCGACCGAGGCGATGGTGGTCGCGGCGATGGGCGTGCTCGGGCGGCGCTGAAAGAAGCGATTTCGGTAAGGTTGCAATACCCAACGCATACATAGCCTGGCCGATCTTCCCGTGCATCGATATCCCCATGACATGCTCCTGCCGCGCATCTGGGAATCGCGAAACAACCTGACGGCCTATGACCCCGCCTATATAGCGCTGGCGGAAGCGCTCGATGCTCCGTTGCTCACACGCGATCAACGCCTTGCGGCCGCCCCGGGTCACCAGGTGCGGGTCGAGCTGGTGTAAGGCCGATGCGGCTCCCCGTTAGCTTCCCGGTGGCGGCAGCGTCGGCTCCTCATCGCCTCTCATGCGGAATAAAGCGCGATCCTCCGAGGTGAAGCCGCGCAGCCAGACCACCAGCCCGAAGGTGAACAGGATCAAGGGAATGCCGACGACGAGCTCGGCCCATTCGAACGCGCGCGGCAGCGCGGTGAAGCCATAGCCGACGAGGATCGCCGCCGCCGCCGCCCAGATCAGCGACCATCGCCAGCCTTGAACCGGGGCCCCGAGCAGATGCGCCAGCAGGTTCGATTTGAGCACCGAAGCGAGGCCGAGCGCCAGGGTCAATGCGAGCGCCGCTCCGGCCGCCTGGAACGCCTGGCGGCGCGCCGGATCGGCTGGCCATTGGACGACATCGAGGGAGAGGATGATCGCGACCGTCAGCGCCGCCTGGACCGCGATCATCAGCAGCGAGATCAGGAGGTTGCGGTGCCGCGCGATGTAAACCAGCGCCCCCTCCGACACCGCCGCGGTCGCCGCCACCACCTCGGCGCCGAGCAGGAAGGCCAGGGCCGCGGTGCCGCCGACGAATTGCGGCCCGACCAGGCCCATCACCGCCTCGCCGGGGATGCCGAGCGAGAGGGCGATGCCGGCCTGGGCGGCGATGATCCAGAAGCCGACCTGCCGGACCTGGCGGGCGACCGCCGCCTTGTCGCCTTCGGCGAGCTTCTGGGTGATCACCGGGGCGAGGATCGGATCGAAGCTGGTCTTCAGCTTCTGCGGCAGCGAGGCGACCTGCTGCGCGACATAATAGACGCCGACATAATAAGGCGCGACGAACAGGCCGAGGATCGCGATGTCGATCCGCCGGCTCCCCCATTCGATCGCGTCCGCCGCCGCGAGCGGGACGTTGCGCCGCGCCACCGCGAGCAGGCCCGCCGGCGCGGGCTTCCAGCCGTGCGGCACGCCATAGCTGCGGAAAAGTCGCCAGAAGGCTGTGACGAGGCCCGCGGCGATCGAGATCACATAAGCGATGATCAACCCGTCGCGCGAGGAGAGGAAGATCATCGCGCCGGCCGCGATGCTGATCGTCCACGGCTCGACGATCGCGCGGACATGGACGGTCGAGGCGACGTCGTGGCGGTAAGCGAGCGCCGCCAGCGCGACGTCGGCGCCGGCAATGCCGAAGATCACCAGCGGCAGCAGCCATTCGGCGCCGCGTATGTCGCCGGCCGGGAACATCGCCTGGGGGAAGATCATCAGGATCGCGCTCGCCAGCGCCGAGGCGATGAACGCGGCGAGCAGCCCGTCGGCGACGACGCAGACATGGGGCTGATCGGTGGTCGAGAGCTGCTGGGCGAGGCCGCGTTTCAGCCCGATCGTCGCAAGCTGCGCGGCAAGCTCGATGACGATGATCGCATAAGCGAAGCGGCCGAGCAGGTCGGGCCCGTAATAGCGGCCGGCGATGAACAGGAACGGCAAGCGCGCCGCGAGCCGCAGCACGAAGCCGAGGAAGTTGGTCCGCCCGCCTTTCGCCAGCGCGGCGATGTCGTCGCCGGCGCCGGGTCGGGCGCTGGCTTCGCTCAATGCGCGGCGCCCCAGTTCGGCCCGGTGCCGATCTCGACGCCGAGCGGCACGCTGAGCCGGATCGCCGGCTCGGCGGCGCTTTCCATCACCCGGCGCACGACCGTCTTTGCCGGCTCGACCATATCCTCGGGCACTTCGAACACCAGCTCGTCATGGACCTGCATCAGCATCCGCACGCGCCCGAGCCCTTCGGCTTCGAGCGCCGGCCCCATCCGCGCCATCGCCCGCTTGATGATGTCGGCGCTGGTGCCCTGGATCGGGGCATTGATCGCGGCGCGCTCGGCGCCCTGGCGCTCGTGCTGGATCTTGGACTTGATCCGCGGGAAATGGGTCTTGCGGCCGAACAGGGTGGTGGTGAATTCGGTATCGCGCGCCTTGGTCAGGGTCTCGCCGATATAGTTGCGGATGCCGGGGAAGCGTTCGAAATAGCGGTCGATGATCGCCTGCGCCTCGTCGGCGGTGACGCCGAGCCGGCCGGCCAGGCCCCAGCGCGAGATGCCGTAGAGGATCGCGAAATTGATCGTCTTGGCCGAGGCGCGGGTGTCGCGATTGACCTCGCCGAACAATTCGCCGGCGGTCATATTGTGAATGTCGGCGCCCGCCTCGAACGCGGCGCGCAGCTGCGGCACCTCGCAGATATGGGCGGCGAGCCGCAGCTCGATCTGGCTGTAATCGGCCGACATCATGACGAAGCCCGGCTCGGCGATGAACGCGTCGCGGATCCGCCGCCCGATCTCGGTGCGGATCGGGATGTTCATCAGATTGGGATCGGTCGAGGCGAGCCGGCCGGTCTGCGCGCCCGACAGGCTGTAGCTGGTGTGGACCCGGCCGGTGTCGCGGTTGATCTGCTCCTGCAGCGCGTCGGTATAGGTCGATTTCAACTTGGTGAGCTGGCGCCAGTCGAGCACGAGCTGGGCGATCGGCACGCCCTCGCGCGCGAGCCGCTCGAGCTCGTTGACGTCGGTCGACCAGGTGCCGGACTTGCCCTTGCGCCCACCGGCGAGGCCCATCTTGTTGAACAGGATCTCACCGAGCTGCTGCGGGCTGCCTATCGTGAATTTGCATCCGGCCTCGCCGCAGACCTTCTCCTCGAGCTCTGCGATCTGGACGTTGAACTCGGCCGACAGCCTCTTCAGCACGTCGCGGTCGACCTTGACCCCGTCGCGCTCCATCTGGCCGACCACCCCGACCATCGGCCGGTCGACCAGCTCATAGACCCGCGTCACCCGCTCGAACGGCAGGCGTGTCTTGAACCGCAGCCAGAGCCGCAGCGCGACGTCGGCATCCTCGGCGGCATATTCGGTCGCCTTGGCGACCTGGACCTTGTCGAAGGTGATCTGCTTCTGTCCGGTGCCGCACAGGTCCTTGAACGCGATGCAGTCATGGTCGAGATGTTTCTTGGCGAGATCGTCGAGCGCATGGCTGTTGAGCCCGCCGGCGTCGAGATTGAAGCTCATCACCAGCGTGTCGTCATAAGGCGCAACGCGGATGCCGCGCCGGTCGAACACCACCCAGTCGAATTTGAGGTTGTGACCGATCTTGAGGATCGCCGGATCCTCGAGCAACGGCTTCAGGCGCTTGAGCACCAATGCGCTCGCAAGCTGCTCCGGCCGCTCGGCGAGCAGATCGTCGCCGCCATGTTCGAGCGGGATGTAGCAGGCCTTGTTGCAGTCGGTGGCAAGGCTGATTCCGACCAGCCTGGCGGTGACGCAGTCGCGGCCGTCGGTTTCGGTGTCGATCGCGACCCGCCCCCGTGCGCGAATGTCGTCGAGCCAGCGCTCGAGCGCCGCCTCGTCGGCGACGGTCTCGTAGAGCGAGCGGTCGATCCTGGGCTCGGGCCGGACCTCCGCCTGAGTCGGCGCCTGACCCGCCGGCCGGGCCGGCCCCGTCGCGGCCTGCACCTGCGCGCCGAGCCGTGCGAGCAGCGAGCGGAAGCCGTGATGTTCGAGGAATTCGCGCAGCGGATCTTCCGGAATGCCCTTCATCGCCAGTGCCTCGAGCGGCTCGGGCAAGGGCGAATCGCAGATCAGCCGCACCAGCTCGCGCGACATCCGCGCGGCATCGGCATATTCGATCAGATTGGCCTTCAATTTGGGCTTGGCGATCTCCTCGACATGGGCGAGCACGCCCTCGACATCGCCATATTGCTGGATCAGCTGCGACGCGGTCTTCGGGCCGATCCCGGGCACGCCGGGGACATTGTCGACGCTGTCGCCCATCAGCGCCAGCACCTCGCCAAGCTGCTCGGGCGGGACGCCGAACTTCTCGATCACCTCGTCGCGGCCGATCCGCCGGTCGTTCATCGTGTCGAGCATGTCGAGGCCAGCATGGTTCTCCGAAGGGGGCTCGATCAGCTGCATCAGATCCTTGTCGGACGAGACGATCGTGACCTTCCAGCCTTCGGCGAGTGCGGCCCTGGCGTAGCAGGCGATGATGTCGTCGGCCTCGAGCCCGTCCTGCTCGAGGCAGGGGATCGAGAACGCCCGGGTCGCGTCGCGGATCAAAGGGAATTGGGGAACCAGCTCGGGCGGCGGCGGCGGCCGGTTCGCCTTGTACTGGTCGTACATCTGGTTGCGGAAGGTGCTCTCCGACGCATCGAGGATGACCGCGAGATGGGTCGGCCCCTCTTCCTTGTTGAGCCCGTCGACCAGCTTCCACAGCATGGTCGTATAGCCGTAGACCGCGCCGACATTGAGCCCGTGCTTGTTGGTCAGCGGCGGCAGCCGATGAAAGGCGCGGAAAATGTAGGACGAGCCGTCGACGAGATAGAGGTGCTGGGAAGGCATAAGGCGGAGAGGTCTAGACCAAGGGAACGAGCGTTGGAACCGTCTGTTGGCCGGCGCGCTCCCCTCGGCGGGGTAAGGCGGCGTTCAAACATGGGGTGCTAGGGATATGGCTATGAAACGCCGCGATTTCATCCTTGCCGGGCTGGCGCTCGGGCTGGTCGGCGCGCCCGCCGCGGCGTCGGCCGCGCCGTTCACGCCCAGCCGTTTCTCGGTCGAGGTGCGCGGGAGCGGCCCCGACGTGATCCTGATTCCCGGGCTGACCGCGGGCCGTGACGTGTGGACCGGGACCGTCGCCGCGGTGCCGGGTTATCGCTATCATCTGATCCAGGTCGCGGGCTTCGCCGGCGATCCGGCGCGCGGCAATCGCGAAGGCGCGGTGATCGGTCCACTGGCCGACGAGATCGCGCGCTACATCGCCGCGAACCGGCTCGCTCGACCCGCGATCGTCGGCCATTCGATGGGCGGCACCCTGGCCATGATGATCGGCGCCCGCTACCCCGCCCTCGCCGGACGGATCATGGTCGTCGACATGCTCCCCCAGCCCGCCGGCCTGCTCGGCGGCCGCGCCACCGATCCGTTCGTCGGCCAGCTGCAGCGTTATTTCGCGACGCCCGGCGGCCGCCGGCTGTTCACGTCGTTCATGACCGTGTTCAGCCCGCCCGATTCGAGCCACGGCCGCAGCGACCCCGACGTCGTCGCACGGGCGATGCACGAACTCGCCGGCACCGATCTGACGCCGCAGCTCGCGCGGATCCGGGCGCCGCTGTCGGTGGTCTATGCCTCGCCCGATCCGCGCGCCAATGCCGCGGTCGACCGGACTTTCGCCGGCGCTTATGCGAACGCGCATGGTCCCCGGTTCGTCCGGATCGGCAATAGCGGGCACATGGTGATGCTCGACCAGCCGGCACGCTTTCGCGCGGCGCTGCGCGACTTTCTCCGCCGCTAGTTTCTCTCAGACATTGCCGCCGCACAGCGGCACAGCGACCTTCATCCCCGCCCAGCGCTCGGGCGCGGCGAGGATTGCGGCGAGACCCGCGGCGCCCGCCGGCTCGACGACCAGCCCCAACGCGGCATGGACGAGCTGCATGGCCTTTCTGATGTCGTCGTCGCCGGCAAGCCGGACCTCGTCGGTCACCCGGCGCACCGCCTCGACGGCGGCAGGCGCCGGATTTCGCACGGCGATTCCGTCGGCGATGGTGTCGACGCGCGGCGTCGTCACGACAATGCCGTCACGAACCGACTGCGCCATCGCCGGCGCGCCCGCCGCGCCGACGACGGTGACGATCGTCTCCAGGCGGCTGTGCTTGGCCCAGGTGCCGACACCGGCCGCGAGCGCGCCATTGCCGAGCGGGACGACAAAGGCGTCGAACGCGCCCGCTTCCGAGATCGTCTCCAGCGCGAGCGTCCCCGCGCCCTCGGCGATCGCGGCGTCCATACCGTCCTCGACATAGGACAGGCCCTCGGCTGCGGCATAGGCCTCCGCGGCCTGCTTCGCCGCGTCGAAATCCTCCCCTTCGAGCACGATTGTCGCCCCAAGACGCCGCATCGCCGCGACCTTGGACGCGACCGCGTTGACCGAGGCGAACACGGTCAGAGGCACGCCCCGCCCGCGCGCCGCCCAGGCCATTCCCTGGCCGAAATTTCCGGCCGACGCGCAGACCAGACCGGAGACGTGATCGAGGCGGGCGACGAAATTGGAAGCGCCGCGGCCCTTGAACGATCGGATCGGATTGGCGGTCTCGTCCTTGAAATGCAGCTCGGCGCCGAGGCGCCGATCGATGTCATCCGACCTGAGCAGCGGCATACCGAGGAAGACGGGATCGATGCGGCCAATGGCCGCGGCGATTTCGGAGGGCGCTGCGGACCACATGAGCTGCGATCCGATCAGGCGCCGGGCGTCAGGACGGTGTCGACCGCGTCGGGCAGCGTGTCGGGAAAATCGAGGGTGTAGTGCAAGCCGCGGCTCTCCTTCCTGGCCAGCGCCGAGCGGACGATGAGGTCGGCGACAATGACCAGGTTGCGCAGCTCGATCAAATCGGGCGTCACCCGGAAATTGCCGTAATAATCCTCGGTCTCCTGCCGCAGCAGGCCGATCCGGTTCAGCGCGCGCTCGAGCCGCTTGGTGGTCCGGACGATGCCGACATAGTCCCACATGAAGCGGCGGATTTCCTGCCAATTGTGGTGGACCACGACCTCCTCGTCGGAATCGGTGACGCGGCTTTCGTCCCAGGCGCGGATCGGCGGCGGCGCGGGCAGCTCGCCCCAATGGGCATTGATGTGGCTCGCCGCGGCCGAGCCGAACACCAGACATTCGAGCACCGAATTGGAAGCGAGCCGGTTGGCGCCGTGCAGCCCCGACATGGTACATTCGCCCGCGGCATAGAGTCCCGGCAGGTCGGTGCGCCCGTCGAGGTCCACGATCACGCCGCCGCAGGTGTAATGCGCGGCCGGGACGACCGGGATCGGCTCCCTGGTGATGTCGATGCCGATATCGGGCTCCGCGAGGCGCGCGGCGATGGTCGGGAAATGACTGAGGACGAAGTCCGGATCGCGGTGGCTGATGTCGAGATGGACATATTCGAGCCCGAGCCGCTTCAATTCGTGGTCGATCGCGCGGGCGACGATGTCGCGCGGCGCCAGCTCGGCGCGCGGATCGAAGCGCTTCATGAAGCGCCGGCCGTTGGTGGGAAGCTTGAGCACCGCGCCTTCGCCGCGCATCGCCTCGGTGATCAGGAAATTCTTGACCTCCTGGTTGAACAGGCAGGTCGGGTGGAATTGCGCGAACTCCATATTGGCGACGCGGCAGCCGGCGCGCCATGCCATGGCGATGCCATCGCCGGTGCTGCCGCGCGGATTGGTCGAATAGAGCCAGGCGCGGCTCGCGCCGCCGGTAGCGAGGATCGTCACCCGGCCGGTGAGCAGCGACACCTTCTTCGCCTTGCGATCGAACGCATAGACTCCCCAGACCCGGTTCTCGTCCGCCGGAGCGGCGGCGTGACGGCCGGTGGCGAGGTCGATCGCGGCCATGTCGGGCACCAATGTGATATTGGGGTGCGCGGCCGCGGCCTTTTCGAGCGCCTGCTGCACCGCCTGGCCGGTGGCGTCGGCGACATGGACCACCCGGCGATGGCTGTGGCCGCCCTCGCGGGTCAGATGCCAGCGGTCCTCGGCGCCGGGGGTGAACGGGACACCAAGCTCGGCGAGCCGCTCGATCGCCGCCGGCGCATGCTCGACGACGAACTCGACCGCGCGTCGATCGTTGAGCCCCGCCCCGGCGGCGATGGTGTCCTCGACATGGCTCTCGAACGTGTCCCCCGGCTCGAGCACCGCGGCGATCCCGCCCTGCGCCCAGGCGGTCGAGCCGGCCGAAATCCCGCCTTTGGCAAGCACCGCCACGCGGAGATTGTCGGCGAGGTTGAGCGCCGCGCTCAGCCCGGCCGCGCCCGAGCCGATGACGACGACGTCATAAGCGTGCGGATCAGCCATCCGTCCCGGTCGCGCGGGTCAGGTTTAGGAAGACATCTTCGAGATCGGCCTCGCGGGTCGAGACGTCGACGATGCCGAGCCCCTCGCTCTGCAGCGCGGCCAGCACCTCGCCGGCATTGACCCGGTCCTTGCGATAGGTGATCGCCAGCGTCCGTTCGCCCAACAGCTCGATCTTGTCGAAGCAGCCATTTTCCGGGGCGATGCCGACGTCGCGGTCGACGGTCACTTCGACGACCTTCTCCTGCGCCATGCCGACCAGCACCCGGGTCGCCTCATCGGCGATGACCCGGCCATGATTGATGATCGCGATCCGGTCGCACAGCTGCTCGGCCTCCTCGAGATAATGGGTGGTCAGCACGATCGTCACACCCTGGGCATGGAGGCTGCGGACATAGTCCCACAGCTGCTGGCGCAATTCGACATCGACCCCGGCGGTCGGCTCGTCCAGCACCAGGATCGGCGGCGAATGGACCATCGCCTTGGCGACCAGCAGCCGTCTTTTCATGCCGCCCGACAGGGTGCGTGAATAAGCGTCCGCCTTGTCCTCGAGCCGCACCGCCCGCAGCAGCTCGGCGGTCCGCCGGTCGGCGCGCGTTATGCCGTAGAGTCCGGCCTGGATCTCGAGCGCTTCCTTCGGGGTGAAGAAGGGGTCGAACAGGATCTCCTGCGGGACGACACCGATCGATCGCTTGGCGTTGCGCGGATGCTGGTCGATGTCGAAGCCCCAGATCGACGCGCTGCCGCCGCTCTTGGTGACGAGCCCGGCGAGGATGTTGATCAGGGTCGACTTGCCGGCGCCATTGGGACCGAGCAGCCCGAAAATGCCGCCGCGCGGTATTTCCAGGCTGACCTTGTCGAGCGCGCGCTGGCCGCCCCGATAGGTCTTTTCGAGCGCGTTGATCGAGATGGCGGCTTCGGACATGGTGGCGGGCATAGCGCCGGAGCCGCCGACGGGAAAGGTGACCGACCGGCTATCCTTCGACTAGCGGTCGAAATCGGCGGTATGGAAGACCGGTTTGGACGTCGCCGCGGCCTCAGCCGGCTCGGGGGTCGAGCGGAACAATGGCGGGCTTTCCGGACCGGCATCCTGCGTCGGCGCGCAACGCGGCGCGGCGGAGCCCATCTCGATTTCCTGCCAGAGCACGTCGAGCAGGCCCGCCAATTCCCTGATATGAGGAATGTCGTGCCGCCGGACATTGCGGTATTTTTCGGTCAGCAGCGAAACCTCGGTGAGGATCAGCCGCGTCAGCTCGCCATGCGCATCCAGCGAAGGGATGCTCTCATAGGCCTCGAACGCGAGGGCGCGAAGCTGACCGTCCGACTGCGTCATCATACGCTCCTTGATGAAAGTTCGGACCGGCGATCATCGCCTGTCCGTTCTCGGTGAGGAAAAGGAAGGCCGCGGCCCCGGTCAGGATGGCAAGGAGCATCAGCACCGCCACTGCGAGGCGGACGGAGATTTCGCGCGGTTCGGGGGACGGAAATGGCGCGCTCCGGGGCGGCGCGAAATCCTGTTCTCCAACGGCGGGCATGCTCGTCGATGGCGCTTGCTCGATCCAGTGGCTCGAGGCACTCGCCATCCGCGGACCGCTCGCGCCCGCAGCCAGGACAAGCCTCTCGACGGCCAGCGCCCGGTGCTGAAGCTCGAGCGCGCGCGCCTCGGCCAACAGGGTGCCGGAAGACGCCGAGAGATCGCCGACCAATTCGCTGATCCGCCGATCCAGCAGCATCAGTTCATCGACAGTCTCGAGGGCGACCCGCCGGTCGCGGCGCTCCATCGCCAGCTGCAGCCGGACGACGTTGATCGCGCTCGCCCGAACCAGCAGCAGGCCCCGCGCCAGCGCATCCGTTCCGATTGCCAGTCCGCCTCCGGCCTCCGCCGCCAGAGGAATCGCCGCCGCGGCTTCGCTGGCCGTCATACGCACTCCCACCGCTCGGCCGCACCACATCGCGGCCCGTCCGCAGGGGATAGACCCGACTCGGGGCGGGAAAAAATCCCGTCGCGCCCGAACGTTCCACCAACGGGATGAAGCTGTATTTTCCCATTTCGCGCGGGGCGAGAACGATATCCGAAGCGCGCGCTCAGCGTTGCCGATTGTCTGGCCCGGGGTCCGTTGCTAGAGCCCGGATATGGCCGCGACCGATCCCGACACGCCCGAAATCGCCTATACCGAAGCCGCACGAGTCGCCTGCGACGGCGCAACCCAGATCTCGCCGGCTTTGGGCCATCCGCGTGTCTATCTGCAGATCGATGAGAAGGGCTATGTCGACTGCGGCTATTGCGACAAGAGATTCATCCTGAAGGGCGGCCCGGCAGACCGCGCATGACGGTGCCGGTTCGAGCGATCGCAGCCCTGTTGCTGATCGCGGCGCCGCTACCCGCTTTGGCTGCCGCGCGCGACTGCGCCACCATCCGCGCGATCACAAATGCCGACGGACGCGATTTCGCCGACCTTCGCATCGCATTCGGTCCGGGCGCGGGCGTGTTGCTGGGGGTTGGCGGCGCGCGTCCGGATCTCCCCGCTGCCGCGGCGTGCGACGTCAGCGCCGAGAACGTGACCAAGGATCTGTCCTGCCGCTGGACCTTCGTTAACGAGGCGACCGCGGCCGCCTTTTTCGATCCGCTCCTGGCGCGTATGCAGCGCTGCCTGCCTGACGGCCTGCCACCCGCGGAAATCGCGACGCAGATCCCCGGCTGGCGCCTGATTCGCAATCACGAGACCTTGGTCGCCGCGCCTTACTCTCAGACCAAGGTCACTTTGGCGCTGGTCGACGCGCGTCGCGAGGGGGGCATTGCCATGTCCATGGGCGACTATCTCGTCGCGCTGACCGTCGAATTCGAGCAAGGCGACTGACCGGATTGCCGCAACAGCTATTCGCCTTTCGCCGGCTCGGCCCTATATCGTCGCCATGAGCACCGATCCCCGCCGCTTTCTCTATCGCCCCGACCATCTCGATCCCGACGCCGCGCTCCGGCTCACCGCCGATGCGCTGAAGCGGTGCGACGATGGCGAGCTCTATCTGCAATATACCGCCTCGGAGAGCTTCGGCTTCGACGACAGCCGGCTGAAGACCGCCGATTTCAACACCCAGGCCGGCTTCGGCCTGCGCGGCGTCTCGGGCGAGACCACCGCTTTCGCCCAGGCCAATGAGATCAGCGAGGCCGCGATCCGCCGCGCCGCCGAGACGATGGCGGTGCTCGATCCGGCGACCGGCGCGCCGGACGCATCGCCGCGCCGGACCAACACCAGCCTCTACACCGACCACGACCCGCTGGGCCTGATCCCGTTCGCGAAGAAAGTCGCGCTCTGCCAGCAGATCGACGCCGTCGCCCGCGCCCGCGATCCGCGCGTCGCCCAGGTCTCGGTGACGCTCGCGGGGTCGTGGAGCGTGATCGAGATCGTCCGTCCCGATGGCTTCGTCGCCCGCGACGTCCGCCCGCTGGTGCGGCTCAACGTCCAGATCGTCGCCGAGCAGAACGGCCGGCGCGAGACCGGCTATCATGGCCTCGGCGGGCGCTACCTCTACGACGATCTGTTCCGGCCGGAGACCTGGAACAAGGCGATCGACGTCGCGCTTGCCCAGGCGCTGGTGAACCTGGAATCGGTGGCGGCGCCCGCCGGCGAGATGAAAGTGGTGCTCGGCCCGGGCTGGCCCGGCGTGCTGCTCCACGAGGCGATCGGTCACGGCCTCGAGGGCGATTTCAATCGCAAGGGCACATCCGCTTTTTCCGGCCGGATCGGCGAGCGGGTCGCCGCGCCGGGCGTCACGGTGATTGACGACGGCGCGATCGACCAGCGCCGCGGCTCGCTGACGATCGACGACGAAGGCACGCCCACCCAGCGCAACGTGCTGATCGAGGACGGCATTCTCAAAGGCTATCTCCAGGACCGGCTCAACGCCCGGCTGATGGGCGTCGCGCCGACCGGAAACGGCCGCCGCGAGAGCTTCGCCCATGCGCCGATGCCGCGCATGACCAACACGTTCATGCTCGGCGGCAAGGACGATCCGGGCGAAATCTTAAAGAGGGCGAAGAGCGGCATCTATGCCAAGAGCTTCGGCGGCGGCCAGGTCGACATCACCTCGGGCAAGTTCGTCTTTTCCTGCACCGAGGCCTATCGCATCGAGAATGGCCGGCTCGGCGCGCCGATCAAGGGCGCGACCCTGATCGGCGACGGTCCGACCGTCCTGACCAGGGTGGCGGCGATCGGCGACGACATGGCGCTCGACGAAGGGATCGGCGTCTGCGGCAAGGGCGGCCAATCGGTGCCGGCCGGGGTCGGCCAGCCGACCCTGCTGATCGAGGGGCTGACCGTCGGCGGCACCGCGGCGTGACCGAGGATTGGGCGGAAGACGTCCTTGGTTTCTGGTTCTCCCGCGGCCCGGACGATTGGTGGAAAGCGAGCGAGGCGTTCGACGAGGCGGTGCGCGAACGATTCCGGCCGGTCTGGGATGCGCAGAGCCGGCGGCAGGTCGCCGATTTCGTCGGCTCACCGGATCAGGCGCTCGCCGCGATCATTCTGTTCGACCAGCTTCCCCGCAACATGTTTCGCGGCAAGGCCGATCAGTTCGCGACCGACCATCTCGCGCGCGCCATCGCCAGGGAGGCGGTCGCGCGCGGCTATGACGACGGCATGGCGAGCGATCGGCGCACCTTCCTCTACATGCCGTTCGAGCATAGCGAGGATCTCGGCGACCAGCGCCAGTCGCTTTTGCTGTTCACCGCGCTCGGCGATCCCGACCTGCTCCATTACGCGCGCAAGCATCATGAAGTGATCGAGCGCTTCGGCCGCTTCCCGCACCGCAATGCCGTGCTCGGCCGCAAGCCGACCGCGCTCGAGGCAGCGGCCGGCGACGTCTTTCCCTGGTGAAGCTGTGGCGCTGGTTCCCGCCGGACGCTTCTTCAACAGCTTCGAGGCTGGCCTGGCCAAGGCCCGGCTCGAGGCCGAGGGCATCCCATGCGTCCTGTTCGACACCGAGATGAGCTGGGACGGGATGGGGGGCGCGATTCCTATCCGCCTGATGGTCGACGAGGATGATCTTCCGGCGGCGCGCGCTTTGCTCGACGATCAGCCGAGATAGGATCGCAGCGGACTGAGGTCGTAGCCGGCGGCGGCCGCGCGTTCGAGCAGCTCCTGGCCGTCGGCGCCGCGGCGGGCCCGCGCCAGCGCCCAGAGATAGGCCGAGCGCGTGCCGGCCTTGCAGAAAGCGAGCGTCTTGCCCTCCGCTGCGTCGAGCACCGCCGCCATTTCCGTCACCTGGTCGGGGCCGAGGCCGCCCGCGACCGGGATGTGGTGATAAGCGAGATCTGCCGCGGCGGCGGCGGCCGCGATCTCGGCGCCGGCGGGCTGGTCCGGTTCCTCGCCGTCAGGGCGGTTGTTGACGATGGTGGTGACGCCGAGTGCGGCGGCCCGGGCGACGTCTTCCGGCGCGATCTGGCCCGCGACCAGGACGCGGTCGTCCAGCGGGTGAAATTGGGTCATGCCTCTGCGCCTTCGATCACTTCGACGAACGCTGTGCCGTAGCGTTCGAGCTTGGCGGCGCCGACGCCCGAGATTCGCGACAGCGCGTGGAGCGTGGTCGGCTTCGCCGCCGCCATCTCGCGCAGGGTGCTGTCGTGGAAGACGACATAAGGCGGCACGCCCGCCTCGGCGGCAAGCTCGCGGCGGCGCGCCCGCAGGGCCTCGAACAGCGGATCGTGCGGATAGTCGACGGCCGGGCCGCCGCGGCGGCGGCGCGTCCGCTTCGGCGGCAACACGATCTCGAGCCGGGCCTCGCCCTTGAGCAGCGGCTTGGCGGACGGCCCGAAGGACAGGCCGCCAAAATCGTCGGCGCGAAGCGCGTCGCGCGCGAGCAGCGCCCGCGCCACCGGCTTGACCAGCGCCAGCTCGTCCGCATCGGCGATGCCGAACACGCTGAGCCGCTGATGGCCGGAACCGAGCACCTTGTCGGTCTCGCGCCCGGCCAGCACGTCGGTCAAATGGCCGATGCCGAACCGCATCCCGGTCCGGAACGCCGCGGAAAGCAGCTTCTGCGCGGTGGTGGTCGCATCGAGCGCCTGCGGCGGCTCGAGGCAATTGTCGCAATTGCCGCAGCGCTCGGGCGGGTGCTCGCCGAAATGGCGGAGCAGGATCGCGCGGCGGCAGCCCGCCGTCTCGACCAGGGTGGCAAGCGCGTTGAGCCGCTCGCGCTCGCCGGCGCGGCGGCTTTCCTCGACCTCGGTCTCGATCCGCCGCCGCGCCCGCGCGAAATCCTCGGCGCCCCAGAACAGCCAGGCCTCGGCCGGCTCGCCGTCGCGGCCGGCGCGGCCGGTTTCCTGATAGAAAGCCTCGATCGACTTGGGGATGCCGGCATGGGCGACGAAGCGGACATCGGGCTTGTCGATCCCCATGCCGAAGGCGATGGTCGCGGCCATCACCATCTCTTCCGAGGTCACGAACGCCGCCTGGTTGCGGGCGCGGACCGGCGGCTCGAGCCCGGCATGATAGGGCAGGACCGGCCGGCCGGCGGCGCCGAGCTGCTCGGCCAGCCGCTCGGTCTGGTCGCGGCTCGGCGCATAGACGATGCCGGGCCCGGGCTGGTCGGCGAGCAGGGTCTTCAACTGTCCGGCGATGCCGTCGCGCGGCCGGACATGGTAGCGGATATTGGGCCGATCGAAGCCGGCGACGATCAGCCCGTCATCGGGAATGCCGAGCTGGACGAGGATGTCGGCGCGCGTCCGCCGGTCGGCGGTGGCGGTCAAGGCAAGCCGCGGGATCTCCGGGAAGGCGTCGAGCAGCGGCCGCAGCAGCCGGTAATCCGGCCGGAAGTCGTGACCCCATTCGGAGACGCAATGGGCCTCGTCGATCGCGATCAGCGCGAGCTTCACGCCGGCGATCAAGCTGCGGAAGGAGTCGCCGGTGGCGCGCTCGGGCGCGGCGTAGAGCAGGTCGAGCTCGCCGCGCTTCAGCCGCTCGATCGTCTCGCCGCGATTGGCGTCGGCCGAGGTCAGCGACGCGGCCTCGATGCCGAAGGCCTCGGCGGCGCGGATCTGATCGTGCATCAAAGCGATCAGCGGCGAGATCACCAGGGCCGTGCCTTCGCGCGCCAGCGCCGGAACCTGGTAGCAGAGCGACTTGCCCGAGCCGGTCGGCATCACCGCCAGCGTGCGTTCGCCGGCCATGACCCGGTCGATCACCTGCTCCTGGACGCCGCGGAAATCCTCGAAGCCGAAGGTGGTGCGGAGGATGGCGAGCGGCGACGACACCGGGCCGTCCTATCCGCGGGCGTGCACCGAAGTCGAGTGCCGGTCAGCGCGGAATATAGTCGTTGCGGACGAGGAAGGCGCGTAGCGCGGTTGGATAGTCGCGCGAGACGATGGAATCGGCCTCTGGGCAGAGGCCGTTGACCGAGGGCACGCGGCACTCGACCGGCAGCTCCCAATCGCTGTTGCGGTCATAGGCGCGCAGCATCTCGGCCCACGCCTGGTCGAACCGGCCGAGCCGCGTGGCCGAGGCGACGAAGGCGGCGCAGGCGCCGTTGACGACGCGGTCTTCGCTCGGCGCGACGCAGGCGCGGCGCTGCTCGGCGAAGGCGGTCTCGAACAGGGGCCGGAAGCCGGGACGGTTGGAAACGTCCTCGCGCCGGCCGTCGATCAGGTTGATGATCTGGGGCGGGGCGTAACTGTCGGCGTAGCTGGCGAAGGCATAGAGGAAGCGATTGTCGACGAAGACGAAATCGAGCCGCCCATCGCCGTCAAGGTCGATCGGAAGAGCGTCGAGATAGCCGCCGTCCCATTGGCCCAGCTCGACCGCGCGCAGCCGGTTGCCCTCGGGAATGACGAGCTGGACGAGATTGCAGCAGTGGGCGCCGCCGGTGAAGCTCTGCAGCATCACATAGGGCCGCTGGCCCTCCCAACGACCGACGCTGATCCGGTGCTCGAAGGTCGCGGAACTGTCGCTGCCTTCGACCACGACCGGCGCGAAGCCGGGCACCGCCACGCTCACCGCCGGACGGACGAGGGTGAGCTCGTCCGCATCGCCGCTGCGGATGCCGCGCACGGTCAAGCGGACGTCGCCGATGCGATAGACGATGGGCGCCTCGTTTTGCGCATAGGACCAGTCGATATTGGTGCCGGAGGCGACGACGACGCGCTCGGACGACCGCTGGGCAGCGGCGCTCGCTCCGAGGCAGATCAAGAGAGCAAGGCCAGCCTTTCGAAGCAACGCGCGAAGACTGGGCGTGATTTGGCGCGACACCATCCTGTCTTTCTCCCTCAGGCGCAAGGCGGCGGCCCGCCCGGCTGCCAAGCAACGAATCGAAACGCATCGAGATCGATCCGCTCGATGGGATGCGGCCAATGTTCGAAGCTGCGCTGGTTTGCGGGCACAAGGCAGACGTCGGTCGAGCGTGTCTCGCCGCCTCGCGTCATGCGCGCTCTAAAGACCAGCGCCCGGTCATAGCCATTTTCCAGGATCAATACACTGTGCTGCCCCGCGATCATCATGAACCGCACGCGCAAGGCGCTGGGCAGGATCAGGCGGGGCGCCGGCAGGTCCGAGTCCCTCATCATTGGCGTTGCCACCGGAACGGACTCCTGCACCGAGGGCAGTCCCGCAGCGTGGCGGGCGACGGCAAGATCGAACGGGGTCCATTCGGCACGGCTGCGTTCGCGAGGCCCCACCGAATTGCCGTCGGCATCGAGATGCACCAGCACTGCTTCTTCGGGGACAAGGCTGATGGCGTCCACATCCTGCGCGAACGACGGGGCAGCAAGGCCAAGCGCCAGTACAGCCAAAGCAAGTGTAAGCCGTCTCACTACGTCCCCCTGCGACTCGTCCCCATATGATGTGTCTGCGCCCGATGCGGCGCCAGCCAAAATATGGGCACTATTCCGCGGCTTCCGGCGCGCGCTCGCCTTCCTCGGCCTCGCGCTCGCTCTGCTGGCGCAGCCACATGTCGGCGTAGAGGCCGCGCTTGCGCAGCAACTGCGCATGGGTGCCGCGTTCGGCGACGCGGCCCTCGTCGAGGACGAGGATCTGGTCGGCGTCGATCACGGTGGACAGCCGGTGGGCGATGACGATGCAGGTGCGCCGCGCCGCGACATTGTGGAGCGTCTCCTGGATCGCCGCCTCGGTGCGGCTGTCGAGCGCGCTGGTCGCCTCGTCGAGGATCAGGATCGGCGGGTCCTTGAGCAGGGTCCGCGCGATCGCCACCCGCTGCTTCTCGCCGCCGGATAGCTTGAGCCCACGCTCGCCGACCAGCGACTCGTAGCCGGCTGGGAGCATCATCACGAAATCGTGGATCGCGGCACCGCGCGCGGCCCTCTCGACGTCCTCGGGCGTGGCGCCGTCGCGGCCATAGCCGATATTGTAGCCGATCGTGTCGTTGAACAGCACCGTGTCCTGCGGGACGATGCCGAGCGCGGCGCGCAGGCTCGCCTGGGTCACCGCCTTGATGTCCTGGCCATCGATCGTGATCCGGCCGGCGGTCGGCTCGTAGAAGCGGAACAGCAGCCGCGACAGGGTCGATTTGCCCGCGCCCGACGGCCCGACCACCGCGGTCATCGTCCCCGGCTTCACCTCGAGGTCGATGCCCTTCAGGATGTCGCGATCGGCGTCATAGCCGAAATGCACATCCTCGAAGCGGACATGGCCCGCGGCGACGCGGAGCTGGGCCGCTCCGGGCGCGTCCTCGATCTCGGCCGGGGTGTCGACCAGGTCGAACATCGCCTCCATGTCGATCAGACCCTGGCGGATGGTGCGATAGACCCAGCCGAGCATGTCGAGCGGCCGGAACAGCTGCATCAGCAGGCTGTTGACCAGCACCACGTCGCCCGCGGTGAACCGGCTTTGGCTCCACCCCCAGACGGTGAACGCCATTGCGCCGGCCATGATCAGATTGGTGATCAGCGACTGGCCGATGTTGAGCCAGGCCAGCGAGGTTTCATTGCGCACCGCCGCCCGCGAAAAGGCGCGGACGGTCTCGCCGTAGCGCCGGGCCTCGCGTTCCTCGGCGTTGAAATATTTGACCGTTTCATAGTTGAGCAGCGAATCGACGGCGCGCGCGATCGCCAGATTGTCGACGTCGTTCATCTCCCGCTGGAGCTTGGCGCGCCATTCGGTGACGATGCGGGTGAAGCCGATATAGACGACCACCATGACCAGGGTCGCGACGACCAGGCCGGCGCCGAACTTGACCCCGAAGATGATGCAGATCGCGCCCAGCTCGATCAGGGTCGGGGCGATGTTGAACAAGAGGAAATAGAGCATCATGTCGATGCTCTTGGTGCCGCGCTCGACGATCTTGGTCAGCGCCCCGGTGCGCCGCTCGAGGTGGAAGCGTAGCGACAGCGCGTGGACGTGGCGGAACACGGTTTCGGAAAGACGCCGCGCCGCGTCCTGCCCGACGCGCTCGAAAATCGCATTGCGCAGATTGTCGAACAGCACGCCGCCGAAGCGCGCGCCGGCATAAGCGACGACCAAGGCGATCGCGAGGCCGGCGGCGGGGGCCATCCCCGTCGCCATCCGATCGATCACCGCCTTGTAGGCGAACGGCATGGTCAGGGTCGCCGCCTTGGCCGCGAACACCAGCACCACCGCGATCACGACCCGCGTCTTCAGCGCGGTTTCGCCCTTGGGCCAGAGATAGGGAAGGAAGCGCCGCATCGCCCCCCAGCCCGGACCGGCCTTTTTCGTCTTCGTCGCGTCGCTCGCCATCTTCGTCGCTAGATAAGCGCGACCGCGGCCAATCCCAAGTAGCGGCGGCGAAACAGACGGAACAGAGCGGCGCCCGAGAGCATTAGGGCGATGAGGAGCGGGTGATGGAACCCTTGATGTTCGTGATGGCGATCCTGGGCTGCGGCGAGAGCGATGCGTCATGCCGCGAGCTTGGAGTGATCCGGGCGCGCTTCCCGACCGAGGCCGCCTGCCTCGCCGCGACCGAAGACGTGCTCGCCCGCCAGGACAGCCTGATCTATCCCAACGTCGTCGCCCAATGCCGCCGCACGGGCGCCCAGCGCCAGCTGCTGCGCGGCAGCGACGTGCGCATGCCGCCGCCGGGCCGCCTGCCGATGCCGGCGCAGCGTATCGCTGCGCGGCGCGGCCAGGCCGGAGTGTCATAGGCCGGCTCGAAGCCGGCTCCGCCGGAACGCCCTCCCGACCCAGCGGTTTATCCTCGACCATGAGGAGCCGCTGATGTCCGAGACCGAAACCGTCGAGATGATTCACGAGGACGGGCTTCCCGGCGATGAGAGCGAGCTTGAGCCCAAACCCGACTGGGAGCCTCTCTATCCGGGCTCCGGGCGCCTCGCGGGGAAGGTCGCTTTGATCACCGGCGCCGACAGCGGCATCGGCCGCGCGGTCGCGGCGCTCTATGCGCGCGAGGGCGCCGACATCGCCATCCTCTATCTGTGCGAGCATGACGACGCGGCAAAGACCAAGGCGATCGTCGAAGGCGAAGGCCGGAGGGCGATCACCATCGCCGGCGATCTCGGCGACAAGGAGTTCTGCCTTGGTGCGGTCAGGCAGGTGGTCGACGCGCTGGGTGGGATCGACATCCTCGTCAACAATGCCGGCGAGCAGCATGCCGACAAGGACATTACCGACATCACTGGAGAACAGTTGAAGCGCACCTTCCAGACCAACATCTTTTCGATGTTCTTCCTGACCCAGGCGGCGCGGCCGCACCTCAAGCAGGGCGCGACGATCGTCAACTGCACCTCGGTCACGATGTACCAGGGCTCCAAGGAGCTGCTCGACTATAGCGCCACCAAAGGCGCGATCACCGCCTTCACCCGCTCGCTCTCGGAGAATCTGGTCGGCGAGGGGATTCGCGTCAACGCGGTGGCCCCGGGCCCGATCTGGACTCCGCTCAATCCCTGCGGCGGCGCCTCCGAGGAGAAGCTCAAGGATTTCGGCAAGAACACGCCGATGGGCCGCCCGGGCCAGCCCAACGAGGTCGCGCCGAGCTTCCTGTTCCTGGCCTGCGAGGATTCGCGCTACATGTCGGGCCAGGTGCTCCACCCCAATGGCGGCACCATCGTCGGCAGCTGAAGCGGCCCCAAAGCTTGGCGAAAATTGCCGTAAGTTAGCACGGCCTGAATCGAACACTGTGCCCGGCCCCCAGGAAAATGGCGGTTTTCCGCCATTTCTTCGATTTGGCACGGCGCTTGTAATATCCTTGGCATGACCGCCGGATGGTCCGGTGGCCAGGTTCAAGGAGACAGACAATGACGATTTACGCCAACCTTCAGTCGCTCGCTCTTTCGGTCGTCGGTGCGATTGTTGCCAGCAGCCTGTTCATCACCGCCGCCGTCGGTCCGGTCCCGGTCATCTGATCGGGCCGGCCCCGGCCTTCCCGTCCAATCTTCTTCAGGATCGATGCAATGAACAGCCGCTATGCCCTCGACAAGCCCAATGCCAAGCTGCTCGGCGTCTGCGCCGGCCTGGCGCGGACGACCGACTGGGACCCGACCGCAGTCCGGATCGGCACCGTGGTGCTGACGCTGCTGCTCGGCCCGGTCGCGATCCTGCTCTACGTCCTTACCGGCCTGATCGCCGAGCGCCGCTAGGCCGGAATCGGCCGGGCGACCAGAACCGCGCTGACCATCGACGCGCCGCGCGTCGCCGGCGGCGGAGGCGTCACCCCCTCTTTCTCGTAAGCGGCCAGCGCATCGGTCAACGCCCGCGCCGCCTCGTCGCGCGCCTCCTCGTCGTCGCGGCCGAGCGCGGTAACGCCCGGCAGGTCCGGGAAGGACGCGATCACGAGACCGTCATAGCGGGTCACCAGCTGCACGGCATAGCTGACCATCTTCACCTCCTCGGGCCTTCGGGCCGAACCGAAGCTGCCCGTCTTCGTTGCGGCGAGTCAATCGAACCGCGCGCAGGCGGGCTCGCCAACCGCCCGGCTCGGCTTAAGTCCGGACCCTGGAAGCGGTGCCGCACGGTGACGCCGTAGGCGCGCGGATCGGCGAGCTGGCCGATGACCAGCCCCGTGCTGCCCGACTGGGTCGCCAGCACCTCGAAATAGTCCTCGTCGAAGGCGTTGCGCAGCCACGCCGTCGCGTCCCAGCCGCTGTCCGCGCGGGCTGACCTCCGGCGGCCCGGTCGGCATCGATGAGAGTGGGTCAGGCGAACAGGGCCCGATAGATTCCGTAAAGGCTGGTCGCGAGCAGCAGAGTTCCGACCATCACCAGCAGCAATTTGGGCCGGGTTCGCTTGGCGACGATCGCGCCCAGCGGCGCCGCGGCGACGCCACCGATCAGCAGCCCGACCGTCGCGACGGTGAACGCCGCCAGCCCGAGCGTGGCGATGAACGACGCCGAGATCGTCGCGGTGACGAAGAATTCGGCAGTGTTGACGGTGCCGATCGTCCGCCGCGGCTCGGCGCCCTGGACCAGCAGATTGCCGGTCACGACCGGACCCCAGCCGCCGCCGCCGGCCGCATCGAGAAAGCCGCCGATTAACCCCAATGGTTCGACCACCTTGGGCGACCTGTGCTCGGGCGGGTGATGGAAGCCGCGCCAGATCAGATAGGTTCCGATCAGCGCCAGATAGGTCAGCACCAAAGGCCGCGCGAGCTCGGCATGGATCTGGGTCAGGACATAAGCGCCGAGCGCGCCGCCGATCATGCCGGGGACGGCGATCCGGGCGAACAGCCGCCAATCGACATTGCGGTGCAAGGCGTGGCTGATACCCGAGATGCCGGTGGTGAAGGTCTCGACGGTATGGACCCCGGCGGAGGCAGCCGCCGGCGGAACCCCCAGCCCGAGCAGCATGGTCGTCGAGATGACACCGAACGCCATGCCGAGCGCGCCGTCCACCAGCTGGGCGGCAAAGCCGACCGCGATGAACGGAAGCAGGTCGAGCAGGCTCAGCGAGGCAAAGTCGGGCAAAGCAATTCTCCAGGAAAGGGGGAGGCCTCCGGTGGACCGGTCGGCGCTCAGCGCGGGCTACCTCGCAAACAGCCTGCGCTTTTCGGTGACGTCGAGCTGGACGATCTGGCCGTCATGAATGGTGAGGGCGATCGAGCCGAAGCGGATGCGCTCAAGCTGCTCTGCGATCGCCGCCAGCGCCTCTTCGGGCGCGGTGATTGCCCGGACTGCTCGGGCCGCGCGAACCATATTGGACATTCTCGTCTCCTAATCTGGCTTTGAAAGCGACTCGCTGGTGCGGAGTGGAGAAGATACTCTACCAATGAAGTTGACAATATATTTGAGCCGAAACGACTGGCTGGCGCGGCCAGTGACAGCCGGCGGCCCGGCGGGACGAAAACGACATCAGATCACCCAGTCCCAATCGGCCCGGGCGCTGGCGATGTCGAAGACCATCCCGGGCTTGACGCCCTGCGGCGGATCCAGCGCGACCAGCACCGTGACCCCGGCGCGGCTGAGCAGCTTGGCCGCTTCGAGCGTGCGCCGATGATGCTCGACCTCGTCGGCCGATGAATCGCCGAGATCGCCGCTCAGCCCGTCGCGGATCGTGCCCGCGTCGAGGATGAAGCTCGGCCGGCCGCGGGCGAGCAGCCGCTCGCGAGCCCTGCGCGCGAAATCGATCCGTTCGTCGTCCGAAGAGCCGGTCAGCCAGATGATCCTCCCGCCGCCGGTCTCGGCGGCACGGCTCTGCGCCCGGTCGGGAAAGGCCTGGATCATGCCCGCCGCCACGGTCGCGTGGCTGGCGCGGTCGATCAGGATGAAACCGCCGAGCCGGCGCGAGCCGGCATAAGTGAGCGCGGCGATCGGGCGATCGAGCACGATCTCGCAGCGCCCGATATCGTTGAGCGCCAGCGGCCGCTCGCCGCTCTGCCCGTTGGCGCCGATGTCGACGATCCCGCTGACCCGGCGAACGCTGGCGGAAACGGTCTGGGTGCCGATCTTCAGCCGATAGGCGCGGCCGAGCACCAGCGGCTCGCTCGCCATCCAGACCAGGGTCGCCTCGAGCCGGTCGCTGACCTCGGCATCGGCGCTCGTGCCGACGATCAGATCGCCGCGTGAGCAGTCGAGTTCCTCGGTGAAGGTCAAGGTCACCGCCTGGCCGGCACGCGCCTGCGGCAGATCGCCGTCATAGGTGACGATCCGCGCAATTTCGGCGCTGCGTCCCGACGGCAGGACGTGGATGCGGTCGCCGATATGGACCCGGCCGCTGGCGATGGTCCCGGCATAGCCGCGAAATGCCTGGTCCGGACGATTGACCCATTGCACCGGCATGCGGAAGCCCTCGCCGGCGAGCGACGACGGGCCGACCGGCACCTGCTCGAGATGCTCGAGCAGGGTCGGGCCGTCATACCAGTCCATATTATTGCTGCGCCGGGTGACATTGTCGCCGGCAAGGCCGGAGACCGGGATCGCGGTGAAGGCGGCGATCCCCGCGCCTTGCGCGAACGCCGCATATTCGGCGACGATCTCGTCGAACCGCGCCGCGTCATAGCCGACGAGATCCATCTTGTTGATCGCCAGCACCAGGTGACGGATGCCGAGCAGATGGGCGACATGGCTGTGGCGGCGGGTCTGCGGGAGGACGCCCTTGCGCGCGTCGATCAGGATCACGGCGAGCTCGGCGGTCGAGGCGCCGGTGACCATGTTGCGGGTATATTGTTCGTGCCCGGGGGTGTCGGCGACGACGAACTTGCGCTTCTCGGTGGCGAAGAAGCGATAGGCGACGTCGATCGTGATGCCCTGCTCGCGCTCGGCGGCGAGGCCGTCGACGAGCAGAGCGAAATCCAGCGATCCGTTCTGGGTGCCGGACTTCCTGCTGTCATTCTCGAGCGTCGCGAGCTGATCGTCGAACAGCAATTTGCTGTCGTAGAGCAGCCGGCCGATCAGGGTCGACTTGCCGTCGTCGACCGAGCCGCAGGTGAGGAAGCGGAGCAGCGACTTGCGCTGACTCGCCGACAGATAATCGGCGACCTCGCGCTCGACCGGGTCGGGCGCGGTATTGCGAAGCGCGGAGGCCATCAGAAATAGCCCTCCTGCTTCTTCTTCTCCATGCTGGCGGCCTGATCGTGGTCGATCGCCCGCCCCTGCCGCTCGGAGGTGGTGGCGAGAAACATCTCGCGGATCACCGCCGGCAGGGTCGCCGCGTCGCTCTCGACCGCGCCGGTCAGCGGATAGCAGCCGAGGGTACGGAAGCGGATGGTGCGCTCGACCGGAATCTCGCCCGGCGCCAGCGGAAACCGATCGTCGTCGACCATCAGGATCAGCCCGTCGCGGACCACGGTCGGGCGCGGCGCGGCGAGGTAGAGCGGGACGATCGGAATGTCCTCGGCGTGGATATATTCCCAGATGTCGAGCTCGGTCCAGTTGGACAATGGGAACACCCGGATCGTCTCGCCGCGCCGTTTCTCGGCATTGTAAAGATCCCACAATTCGGGGCGCTGGTTCTTCGGGTCCCAGCGGTGCTGCGGCGAGCGGAAGCTGAACACGCGCTCCTTGGCGCGGCTCTTCTCCTCGTCGCGGCGGGCGCCGCCGAACGCGGCGTCGAAGCGGTGCGCGTCGAGCGCCTGGCGCAGCCCCTCGGTCTTCCACATGTCGGTGTGGCGGCTGCCATGGTCGAACGGATTGATGCCGAGCCGCTCGGCTTCGGGATTGCGGTGGACGATCAGCTCCATGCCGCTGTCGCGCGCGGTGCGGTCGCGCAACTCGTACATCGCGCGAAACTTCCAGGTCGTGTCGACATGGAGCAAGGGGAATGGCGGCGGCGCCGGATAGAAGGCCTTGCGCGCCAGATGCAGCATCACCGCCGAATCCTTGCCGACCGAATAGAGCATCACCGGATTTTCGGTCTCGGCGACGACCTCGCGGAAGATGTGGATGCTCTCCGCCTCGAGCATTTCGAGGTGGCTCAGCCCGGCCTGGTCCCAGACCTCGTTGACCGCCGCGTTCATCAGGCGGCCCTCGCCGCGGCCGCCAAAACGGCGCCGGGCGCGACGTCGCGCGCGACCTGGCCGAGGATCACCGTCACCGGCGCCGACGGATCTAGCGCGGCGAGCGTGGCCGGCAGCGCCGCGATCGGCCCGGCGACATGCGCCTGGGCGGGGCGGGTCGCCGCGGCGACCGCGACCGCGGGGGTCTCGGGGTCGAGCCCGGCGGCCAGCGCCTGTCCGACGAAATCGGCCAAGGTCTTGCGCGGCATGTAGATCACCGTGGTCGCCACCGGATCGGCGATCGCGCGCCAGTCGAGATCGCCGGGCAGCGCACCGTCGGCGCCGTGGCCGGTGACATATTGGACGCGGCGCGCCGCCAGCCGCTCGGTCAGCGAGAAGCCGAGCGCCGCCGCCGCGCCCTGCGCCGCGGAAATGCCGGGAATGATCGCGACCTCGACCCCGGCCGCCTTGCACGCGTCGATTTCCTCGGTGGCGCGGCCGAAGATCAGCGGATCGCCGCCTTTGAGACGGACGACGGTCTCGCCGGCCCTGGCGAGCGCGACGATCCGGGCGCAGATCTCGGCCTGGCTGCAGGAAGGCCCATGGCCGCGCTTGCCGACCGCGATCCGCCGCGCCTCGCGCCGCGCCAGCTCCAGGATCTCGGGGCCGACCAGATCGTCGTAGAGGATGATCGTGGCGTTGCGCAGTGCGCGGACCGCCTTCAGGGTCAGGAGCTCGGGATCGCCGGGGCCGGCGCCGACCAGGGTCACCCGGCCCTGCCGCGTCGAGGTTTCGACGCCGCGCACCAGCTCGGCGCGGTCGGCCTCGGTCGGGGCGCGTCCGGCATCGGCCCAGGCGCGCTCGGTGAAGCGCTGCCAGAAGGCGCGGCGGTCGGCGAAATCGGCGAGCCGCGCCTTGAGATCGGCGCGCCAGCGCTGCGCCGCCTTGGCCCAGGCGGAAAGGCCGAGCGGCAGCACGCTCTCGACCGCGCTGCGGATCGACTGGCCGAGCATCGGCGCGGCGCCGTCGGTCGAGATGGCGAGCACGATCGGATTGCGGTTGACGATGGTGCCGACCTGGACGTCGCACAGATCGGTGCGGTCGATGAGGTTGACCGGGACGCCGCGCTCGCGCGCGGCGTTGCGGAAGCGCAGCGCCTCGTCCTCGTCGGCAATGTCGCCGATCGCGACCGCGGCGCGATCCAGGTCGGCAGGGGTCCAGCCGCGCGGCTCGACCGCGAGCGGACCCGAGACCGGGTCGCGCGCCAGCGTCGCGAAGCGCGCAGCACCCGCTTCGTCACCGGCGAGCACCAGGACATAGGCGCCCGCCGCTGAGAGCAATTCGGCCTTCCACAGCGCGCCCTCGCCGGCGCCGGCGACCACCGCCTTGCGGCCGCGCACCTGGTGGAACAAAGGCAGGTTCGGCAGCGGCGCGATCCGCGCCGGCCGCTTCGCTTCGGGCGCACGCCGGGTCATGCCGCAGCCCTCGCGTCGTCGTCGCGCACCAGCCGTCCGCTGCCGTCGACATGGAGGCCGCATTCCTTGGCGCCCTGCTCCCACCACCAGCGGCCGGCGCGCTCGTCCTCGCCCGGCGCGATCGCCCGGGTGCACGGCGCGCAGCCGATCGAGGTGAAGCCCTTGGCGTGGAGCGGGCTGATCGGCACGTGCTCGGCCTCGGCGAAGGCGACGACCTGGTCGCGGCTCAAATCGAACAGGGGCGCGACCTTGACCAGGCGGTATTCCGCGTCCCAGGCGGCGAGCGCGACCGCGCCGCGATCGCCCGACTGGTCGGCGCGAAGGCCGGTGACCCAGGCTTCGGCGCCGGCCAAAGCGCGGCCGAGCGGCTCCACCTTGCGGATCGCGCAGCAGGCCTGGCGCAGCTCGATCGAATTGTAGAAGCCGTTGACGCCATTGCTCCCGACATAGGCTTCGAGCGCGTCGCGATCGGGCTGAAAAGCGCGGATCCGGCGGCCGTAGCGCGCCTCGGTCCGGTCCCAGAGCTCGTAGGTCTCGGGGAACAGCCGCCCGGTGTCGAGCGTGGCCAGCTCGAAATCGAGCCCTGCGGTCGCGATCAGATGGGTGATCGCCTGGTCCTCGATGCCGAAGCTGGTGGTGAAGACGATCCTTCCCGGAACCGCGGCGCGCAGCGCGCGCAGCCGCTCAACCGGAGTCGCGCCGGCGATGGCGTCGATCGCGGCGGGCGTGCTCATGACGCCGCAGCCCGGCGCGCGGCAAAGATCGAGCCCCGCCCCTGATAATGGACGCTGATCGACGCCAGCGCGCCGAGCCATTGCCCGATCGGCTGGCGTGCGGCGCGCGCGTCGTCGATCTCGACCTCGTCGAAGCCGCAGCTCAGAGCGAAGGCGAACTGATCGGGGATCAGCGCGCCGGTCGCGCGCAATAGGCCCTGATAGCCCTGGTCGCGCAGCCCGCGCGCCAGGCTGAAGCCGCGGCCGTCGCCGGTCGCGGGAAAGTCGATCGCGATCAGGGCGAGACCGTCCTGGATCGGCTTGAGGCTCGAGGCCTGGGTCGTGTTCGGCACAAGCGCGCCGATGCGCCGGCCGGGCGCGGGCCCGGCCAGCGCCGCCTCGGCCTGCGACAGCGGCACCAGCATCGCCTCGCCCGCCGAAACGTCTTCGGAGCGCAGGAATTCGTCGGTCTTCCAGCCGGAGCGATCAAGCAGCTTCACGCGCCGTCTCCTTCTCGGGCTGGAGCGCGGCCTTGAACGGATCGAGGCCCAGCCGCCGCACCGCATCGATGAACGGCTCGCCCGCCTCGCGCCGCGCGAGATAGACGTCGAGGATCCGCTCGATCGCGTCGGGGACCTCGTCGGCCGAGACGCCGGGGCCGAGCCGCTCGCCCAGAGCGGTCAGCTCGGTCGCGTCGCCGCCCAAAGTGATCTGGTAATTCTCGACGCCGTTCCGCTCGAGGCCGAGGATGCCGATATTGCCGACATGATGGTGGCCGCAGGCATTGATGCAGCCCGAAATCTTGATTCCGATCGGCCCGATGTCGCGCTGCCGCCCCGGATCGGCGAAGCGGGTCGCGATCGCCTGGGCGATCGGGATCGAGCGCGCGGTGGCGAGCTTGCAATAGTCCATGCCGGGGCAGGCGATGATGTCGGTGACGAGGCCGACATTGGCAGTGGCGAGGCCGGCCTCGACCAGCCGCGCCCAGATCGCCGGAACGTCGTCGAGCCGGACGTGCGGCAGCACCGCATTCTGCATATGGGTGATGCGCAACTCGTCGAACGAATAGGTCTCGGCGAGATCGGCGAGAACGCGCATCTGCTCGGCGGTGACGTCGCCCGGAGGCGCGCCGACCGGCTTGGCCGACACCGTCAGCACGGTGTAGCCCGGCACCTTGTGCGGGAACAGGTTGGTCTCGGCGAAGGCGGCGAAGGCCGGATCGCGGCTGGCATGCGTGTCGAACGCCTCGGAGACCGCCGGCAGCGCGGCGAACGGCGGCGGCGCGAAATAAGCGGCGATCCGCTGGCGCTCGGCCGGATCGACGTCGACCCCGTCGCGGTCGAGCGCGGCATATTCCTCCTCGACCCGCGCCTGGAACGCCTCGACCCCGATCTCGTGGACCAGGATCTTGATCCGCGCCTTGTACTTGTTGTCGCGGCGGCCCTCGAGATTGTAGACCCGCATGATCGCCTCGAGGAAGGCGAGCAGATCGTTCCTCGGCAGGAAGTCGCGGATGACCTTGCCGATCATCGGCGTCCGGCCCATGCCGCCGCCGACGCTGATCCGATAGCCGATCTCGCCCGCGTCCGAGCGGACGATCTGGACCCCGATATCGTGGACGCCGAGCGCGGCGCGATCGTGCGGCGCGCCGGTCACCGCGATCTTGAACTTGCGCGGCAGGAAGCTGAATTCCGGGTGCAAAGTCGACCATTGCCGGATCAGCTCGGCGGTCGGCCGCGGATCCTCGATCTCGTCGCCCGCGGCGCCGGCGAAATGGTCCGCGGTGATGTTGCGGATGCAATTGCCCGAGGTCTGGATGCAGTGCATCTCGACGTCCGCGAGCAGATCGAGAATGTCGGGCGTGTCGGCGAGCCGCGGCCAGTTGAACTGGATGTTCTGCCGAGTCGTCCAATGGCCGTAGCCCCTGTCGAACCGTTCGGCGATCAGGGCGAGCTGGCGCAGCTGGCGCGAATCCAGCGTGCCATAGGGGATCGCGACGCGCAGCATGTAAGCGTGGAGCTGGAGGTAGAGGCCGTTCATCAGCCGGAGCGGGGTGAACTCGTCCTCGGTCAGCGAGCCGTCGATCCGGCGGGCGACCTGCTCGCGAAACTGGGCGACGCGCTCGCGGACGATCCGCGCGTCGAATTCGTCATAGCGATACATGGCGATGTTCCCCCCGCGGCTGCGGATTGAGATCGTGGCGCACGGTCGGGCCGATCGCCCGGATGCGCTCGCGATAATGGACCGGATGGATCCGGCCCTGCGGGTCGAGCTGGACCGACGCCAGATAGGGCTCGACGACGTCGCCGGACGCCTCGCTCGCGGCGAGCGCCGCCTCGAGCGCGCGCGCCGCCGCCTCGTCGTGCGCGACCAGCGCCTCGGGCAGGCTCTCGGTCCAGCCGGCGTCGGTGCGATAGACGACGGCGCCGCCGAGCAGCGCGTTGGCGGTCAGCACCAGCGGCAGTGGCGGCAGCTTCGCCATCAGCCGCGACTCCGGTCGGCAATCGTCGAATTGGAAAATTCTTCTCGTTTCACGATCTGCGAGGCTTCTCTTCATCCCGTTTGACGGACGGGTCTGATTGCACGATTGCCCCTGCGAAATAGCGACCCCAGAGAGGAAGCCAACCAGCGCGCAAAGAAAGCACTGACCTTGCAGTGCCGCACGGCGAAACGATCAATTTGTTCTAAAATCGGGGTTCGCTGCAGTGCAAAACGTCCACCCAGGCGTTCACCCGTCGCGGCGCTGCCTCGCGCCGGCGCGCAAGATGTTAACCGCGAAGGGCCCGATCGGGGATTTTCCCGCGGAAATTAGGCCGTAATCGGCACCGGCAGCAGCCGCCTGAACCGCGGCTGACAATCGCATTCAGCAAAGGCTCAATCGAATCAGGACATTAGCGCGATCGAGCCGGGTCGCAGCGTATCGCGCCCGGCTTCCGTTTTTTCATGATTTGGGTGCGAATTGCCCCCGGCAATCCGCAGTCGCGCCGTCGGCACGACAACCTTCGTCTTCCCTCGCGTCGCGTAACGAGGGAGGGGCCGGCATCCGAAAGGGTGTCGGCCCCAATCACTTCTGATGGCGCGCGAGCGATGGCCAGATCGGTTCAGCCTGGGCGCGTCAAGCCTGAACAAATTGATGAAGTTGAATAGTGCCATTCGACTCGCTGCTTTCCGCCGAAACCGTCACCCTCGCTCGCCGCGACGCGCAATGATTCTCAATCGACCATGTCAAAGAGCCTGACGCGAATCGCTTCAGCGCCGCGGGGCGTTATAACATATATGTCATATATTTCCAGCAGATAATCTAACGCCACGACCATGGTTCCCACTCTTCCGCTCGATGCTCTAAGATCGCACAAAGCCCTCCCTTTGATGGGAGGGCTATTAGGGAAGCGACCCGCGACTCAGTCGGGCTCCTGCGGGAACATGTGGCTGTAGGGCGCCGCCTCGGCGAGGACGCGGGCGAAGGAGGGGTGCGCTTCGAGGCGGGCGAGATAGGCGGCCAGGACCAGATGGGACTCGCGGAACGGGCGCACCTTGTCGGCATAATGCAGCGACGGCGCCGCGGCGCAGTCGGCGAGGCTGAAGGCGTCGCTCGCCGCCCAGTGCCGGCCGGCAAGCTCGGTCTCCAGCCAATCATAGACGGTGCCGAGCTGATCGCGGGCACGCGCGGCGCCGAACGGATCGCGGCTTTCGGTCGGGCGGATGCGGTTGAATATGACGGTCGTCATCGGGGTCATCACATAATTGTCGAAGATCCGATCGAGCGTCCGCACCTGGAGCGCGGCGTCGGGATCGGCGGGGATCAGCCGCACCGGGCCGGGATGGTGCAGGTCGAGATATTCGATGACGATGCTCGATTCGACGACCGCCCGGCCGTCGTCGACCAGCACCGGCATCTTGGCGAGGGGCCACAGAACGGTGAACGCGGCTGCCGACGCCTCGTCGCCGAAATCGATCTGATGGAAAGCGAATTGCGTGCCGTTCTCGTAGAGCGCGATCAGCGCCTTCCAGCAATAAGAAGAGAGCGGGTGGGCGTGGAGCGTCAGGGTCATGTCGTCGTCCTTACCATCTGTCGATCAGGCGCGGGTCAGCACGATATGGGTCGCGCTGTCCGAGGGCACATGCTCGGTCACTTGATAACCCAGCGCGGGCAAGTCGATCCCGTCAAGCAGAGTCTCGCCTGCGCCGAGCAGCACCGGCGAGATCGCCAGGTGCAGCGAGTCGATCAGCCCGGCGGCCAGATAGTGCCGGATCGTCGCGGCGCCCCCGCCGACCCGGATGTCACGGCCGCCGGCCGCGTCCCGGGCCCGTTCGAGCGCGGCCTCGGGCCCGTCGGTGACGAAATGGAAGACGGTGCCGCCGGCCATTTCGAGCGGGGGGCGGGCATGATGGGTGAGGACGAACACCGGCACATGATAAGGCGGCGTCTCGCCCCACCAGCCGCGCCATGAATCGTCGGGCCACGGCCCGCGGACCGGGCCGAACATATTGCGGCCCATGATCCAGGCCCCGATGTCGGCAAAGCTGCGCGCGGCGAATTCGTCGTCGATCCCGGCCGTTCCCTCGTCCTTGTTGCCATGGATGGCCTTGAAGGTGCGGGTCGGCACGACCCATTTGTGGAGTTCCTCTCCGCCTCGGCCGAGCGGCTGCTCGAGACCCTGATCCGGCCCGGCGCCGTAGCCGTCGAGCGAGATGGAAAAAGCGGCGACTCTCAGCCGGGACATGCTTCCTCTCCTTTATTAGGGGTCATTGTAAATGTGATTGCGGATCGCAATCGGTTGTGGCGGCGACTCTTCGACCTGAGGAAAGTGGCTCCCGAATCATCATTGCATAGGGGCAGACGCGGCGAGGTTGTGAACCCTCCTTGGCCATGCGAGCTTCGTATCGTGCAGCTTATTGGGGGACCCGGACGATGAAGCTTCGCTTGCTTGCCGCCTCTGGCGCGGCCCTTTCGCTCGGGGCCGCCGCGGCGCAGACGCCGCCCGATCAGCTGATGACGCCGCCGGCCGGCGCAACGCGCTTCGTCATCGTCTCGGGCGCCGGCGAGCATGGCCGCGCTGCGTTCTGGCGGGGTGCCGACGGCAGTGTGAATGCCCGCGAGTCGATCCTGCTGCGCGGCTTCGTCTACGAGCAGGACCTCGCCCTCCAGATCGGCGCCAACCAGGTCCCGACGCGGGTCGTGGTGCGCGGCGTCGATCCCGGCGGCGACGTCGCCGAGACGTTCGCGGCGACCGGCGGCACCGCCCGCTGGGCGAGCCGCAACGACGAGGGCGGCGGCGCGTTCGACGGGCGCAGCTATTACGTCGCCGCCAATGGACCGCTGATCGGCAATGCCCACCTTGCGGAGGCACTGTACCACGCGCCCGGCCACCGCCTCGGCCTGCTGCCGGGCGGCGAGGCGCGGCTGGTGCGTCTTACCGAGGCCGCCGTCGGCGAGGGCGACCGGAGACGCACGGTCACGGCCTATGCCATCGAGGGGCTGACGCTCGACCCGCAGCCGGTCTGGCTGAACGCCGACGGCAGCTTCTTCGGCTTCGTCTCGTTCCTTTCGGCCCTGCCCGAAGGCTATGCCGATGCGCGGGCGCAGCTCGAGCGGGCGCAGGAGGAAGCGCTGGCGCAGCGCGGCCCGGTCATCGCCCGCCGCTTCGGCCAGATGCCGACAGGGCCCGTCGCCTTCACCAACGTGCGGCTGTTCGACGCCGACGCCGGCCGCTTTCTCGACGGTCAGACCGTGGTCGCCGAGCGTGGCCGCATCACCGCCGTCGGGCCGACCGCGAGCCTGACGCTGCCCGCCTCGGCGCGGATCATCGACGGTCGCGGCAAGACCCTCCTCCCGGGCATCTGGGACGCGCACATGCATATCGAATCGGACAGCCAGGGGGTGATGCTGCTCTCGATGGGCATGACCTCGGCGCGCGATCCGGGCGGCGAGATCGCGCCGACGGTTCGCCGCCGCGGCCGCGTCGCGCGCGGCGAGCTGCTGTTCCCGACGGTCTATTCCTCGGTGCTGATCGACGGGGCCGGACCGCTCCAGGCGCAGGGCGGGGTCAGCGTCGCTTCGGCCGAGCAAGCGGTCGCGGCCGTGCGCCGGGCGCGTCAGCAAGGCTATACCGGCGTCAAGTTCTACACGTCGATGCGCCGCGAATGGCTGATACCGGCGATCGCCGAGGCGCGCCGGCTCGGACTCCATGTCCACGGCCATATCCCGGCGACGATGCGTCCCACCGACGTGATCGCCGCCGGCTATGACGAGATCACCCACATCAACTTCGTCATGATGCAGGCGATGCCGGACGAGGTCGTCGACCATTCGAACGGGCTGATGCGTTTCCAGGGCCCGGGGCGCTACGCCCGCAACGTCGACCTCGCGGCGGAGCCGATGCGCTCGCTGATCGCCGATATGGCGCGGCGCCAGATCGTGGTGGATCCGACGGTCGCGGTCTTCGAGCGCGGCTACGGCGCCGATCCGCGCGATCTTTCGCCCGCTTTCGCGCCCTTCGTCGGCACCATGCCCCCGGCCACCGAGCGCGGCTTTCGCGGCGGCGGCTTTCTCCTGCCGGAGGGCGTCACCCGCGCCGACTACCGCGCCAGCTTCGCGCGGCTGCTCGAGCTGGTCGGCGCCCTGCACCGCGCCGGCGTTCCGATCGTCGCGGGTACGGACGGCATGGGCCTCGAACTCGTTCGCGAACTCGAGCTGTACGTCCAGGCAGGGATGACGCCCGCCGAGGCGCTGCAGACGGCGACGATCCGCCCGGCGCAGCTGGTCGGAGCGGAGCGCGAGACGGGATCGATCGCGGTCGGCAAGGAGGCGGACATGGTCCTGGTCGACGGCGATCCTTCGCGCAACATCGGCGATCTGCGCCGCACCTCGTGGGTGATGTCGGACGGCCTGCTGATGAATGCCGACGAGCTGCGCGGCGCCGCCGGCTTCACCGGGCGGCCGCGCTAGGCATCCTCCTTCCTACACCGAGCTGAGAGCTACCCCTCCACCGTCTTCGACGGTACCCCTCCCCACGGAATCGTGGGGAGGAAAGGGGTGCGGATTATGCGACGAACGGTGGTTGATAAGGTATTTCCACTATTGCATCCGTTGGTGGTTCAGGCACTATGGCTAGTGGCGCTTCAACGGGGGAGCCGCTAGTGGTTGTGGGAGCGCCCAATCGGCAGGCTGCGGCCGCCGGGCGGGAAGCTGTGTCCTTGTGGATATCGGGGACAAGCCCAAATTAGACCCACGGCCCCCTATCGGATCGCCTTAAATGGGCGTATCCCCTGAAGGGAACGTTATAAGAACAAGGGAAGAGCGATGGATCTGTCCGGCGGCAGCGAAGTGAGCGCGAGCGACGTAGCAACGACGACGGCGGAGACGCCGGCGAAGAAGGCGAAAGCGGCGCGCAGGAACGGCGCCGGCACGACCGATTCGAAGGCCATCGAGCCGCAGCTCTTTTCGGTCGAGGTCGATCATGGCCGCGACGACTTGCTGACCGAATTCGGCAAGGACACGCTGCGCGACCGCTATCTGCTGCCCGGCGAATCCTATCAGGATCTGTTCGTCCGTGTCGCCAGCGCTTATGCCGACGACGCCCCGCACGCCCAGCGGCTCTACGACTATATCTCGAAGCTCTGGTTCATGCCGGCGACCCCGGTGCTGTCGAACGGCGGCACCGGCCGCGGCCTGCCGATCTCCTGCTATCTCAACAGCGTCTCCGACAGCCTCGAGGGCATTGTCGGCACCTGGAACGAGAATGTCTGGCTCGCCGCGCGCGGCGGCGGCATCGGCACCTATTGGGGCAATGTCCGCGGCATCGGCGAGGCGGTCGGCCTCAACGGCAAGACCAGCGGCATCATCCCGTTCGTCCGGGTGATGGATTCGCTGACGCTGGCGATCAGCCAGGGCTCGCTGCGGCGCGGCTCGGCGGCCTGCTATCTCGACATCTCGCACCCCGAGATCGAGGAGTTCCTCGAGATCCGCAAACCCTCCGGCGACTTCAACCGCAAGGCGCTCAACCTCCATCACGGCGTGCTGATCACCGACGCGTTCATGGAGGCGGTCCGCGACGGCGCCGAATGGACGCTGCAGAGCCCGAAGGACGGCTCGGCGCGCGCCACCGTCGACGCCCGCTCCTTGTTCCAGAAGCTGGTCGAGACCCGGCTCGCGACCGGCGAGCCCTACATCATCTTCATCGACCAGGTGAACCGGTCGATGCCCAAGCATCAGCGCGACGTCGGCCTGAAGGTCTCGACCTCGAACCTGTGCTCGGAAATCACCCTGCCGACCGGCCGCGACCAGCACGGCCAGGACCGCACCGCGGTCTGCTGCCTGTCCAGCCTCAATCTCGAGACCTGGGACGAATGGCATGGCGACAAGATGTTCATCGAGGACGTGATGCGCTTCCTCGACAATGTCCTCACCGACTATATCGACCGCGCACCCGACGAGATGGCGCGCGCCAAATATAGCGCGGAGCGCGAGCGCAGCGTCGGCCTCGGCGTGATGGGCTTCCACTCCTTCCTCCAGGCGCGCGGCCTGCCGTTCGAAGGCGCGATGGCCAAATCGTGGAACCTCAAGATCTTCAAGCATATCCGCGCCCAGGTCGACGAGGCCTCGATGCTGCTCGCCACCGAGCGCGGCCCCTGCCCCGACGCCGCCGAGCAGGGGGTGATGGAGCGTTTCTCGTGCAAGATGGCGATCGCGCCGACCGCCTCGATCAGCATCATCACCGGCGGCACCTCGGCCTGCATCGAGCCGATCCCGGCCAATATCTACACCCACAAGACGCTGTCGGGCAGCTTCTCGATCCGCAATCCCTATCTCGAGAAGCTGCTCATGGAGAAATCGAAGAACAGCGAGGGGATCTGGTCGACGATCCTCGAGCGCGGCGGCTCGGTCCAGCATCTCGATTTCCTCACGCCCGAGGAAAAGGACACGTTCAAGACCAGCTTCGAGATCGACCAGCGCTGGCTGATCGAACTCGCCGCCGACCGCACGCCTTTTATCGACCAGGCCCAGTCGCTGAACCTGTTCATCCCGGCCGACGTCGACAAATGGGACCTGCTGATGCTCCATTTCCGAGCCTGGGAACTCGGCATCAAGTCGCTTTACTATCTGCGCTCGAAGAGCATCCAGCGCGCCGGCTTCGCCGGCGGGGTCGAGGCCGACAACACGCCCGAGCTCAAGGAAATTCCGCTGCAGAGCACGGATTATGACGAGTGTTTGGCGTGTCAGTGACCGCCCTCACCCCGGCCCTCTCCCCAAATGGGAGAGGGAGAATGAGGAGAAGCTGATGCACGTGGTGGAGATGACCAAGCTGCTGATCGGCGTGCTGTTCGCGGTGATCGGGATCGGCATGTTCGTCGTCTTCCGCAGCGAGCGCGGCTTCGGCCAGCGCAAGCAGGCCGGCGCCCTGTTCCTGGTCGCCGCGGGCGTGTTCGTCGCGGTCGGGCTTGGCTATCTGGAATTCTAGATCGATGGCCGCCGCAACCGCCCCGCTCGATCCCGTCACCATCGCCGTGCTCGGCGGGGCCGGCGCGTTGTTCATGCTGCTCGGCGGATCGATCCTGCTGCGGCCGCACTGGCTGGTGAACCTCCAGATCCGCATGCTCGAATGGCAGCAGCGGACCTTCGGCTTCGGCAAGCGGGAGAGCGCGATGTTCCGCGGCGCCGCGGGCCCGTGGATCGTCCGCCTGATCGGGCTGATGGCGTTCCTGATGGGCGCGGGGTTCGTCGCGATCGTCGCCAGCGGGGCGGTGCAATGATGGCCCGGCTCGTCATCGCTTCCCACATGTCGCCCTCACCTTCCCACGCGGCTGCGCCGCGCGGGCCCCTCCCTCTCCCGACGGGAGAGGGGATTCAGGAGTCTGTCTGATGCCCCTTCTCGAAGCTCGCAAGCAGTACAAGCCGTTCGAATATCCCTGGGCGTTCGACTTCTGGAAGCGCCAGCAGCAGATCCACTGGATGCCCGAGGAGGTGCCGCTCGGCGAGGATTGCCGCGACTGGGCGCAGAAGCTGACCGAGCATGAGCGCAACCTGCTGACCCAGATCTTCCGCTTCTTCACCCAGGCCGACGTCGAGGTGCAGGATTGCTACCACGACAAATATGGCCGGGTGTTCAAGCCGACTGAGATCAAGATGATGCTGACCGCCTTCTCCAACATGGAGACGGTGCACATCGCGGCTTATTCGCACCTGCTCGACACGATCGGGATGCCCGAGAGCGAATATTCGGCCTTCCTCCAATATAAGGAGATGAAGGACAAACACGATTATCTCGCGACCTTCGGCGTCGACAATGACGAGGACATCGCCAAGACGCTCGCGATGTTCGGCGGCTTCACCGAGGGGCTGCAGCTGTTCGCCAGCTTCGCGATGCTGATGAACTTCCCGCGCTTCAACAAGATGAAGGGCATGGGCCAGATCGTGAGCTGGAGCGTGCGCGACGAGAGCCTGCACTGCGAGGGCATCACCAAGCTGTTCCACGCCTTCGTCAAGGAGCGCGACTGCTTCACCCCCGCGGTCCGCAAGGAGATCCGCGACGTCTGCCATCATACGGTCGACCTCGAGGACGCGTTCATCGACCTGGCGTTCGAGATGGGCCCGGTCCCCGGCATGACCCCGGCGGAGATCAAGAAATATATCCGCTACATCGCCGACTGGCGGCTGAGCCAGCTCGGCCTCAAGCCGATGTACATGGTCGACGAGCACCCCCTCCCCTGGCTCGCGCCTCTGCTCAACGGCGTCGAGCACGCCAATTTCTTCGAGACCCGCGCCACCGAATATTCGAAGGCCGCGACAAGAGGGAATTGGGGCGAGGTCTGGGACAATTTCGACAAGCGGCAGAAGGTGAAGGTGGCCAACGATCCGGTCGAGGGCGCTGGGAATGGGGACGATATGTTTTCGCGGGCGGGGGTGGCGGCGGAGTAATTCTGTCCTCAGGGATAGCGCGCCTTAGAACGGCAGCCTGACCCCCACCATTGCCCGGTTGCTGACGTCCCCGTTCGGCATTGCCTGCGCCTCGACATAGGCGCGGATCGTCGCATCGCCGACGAGTCCGGTCTCGGCAACCAGCGGCCCTTCCGCGAAGATCCGCTCCCACTCTTCGAGCGGATAGTCGCCGCCGCGCGGGCGGGTGCCGCAGACCAGGATCGTTGAGGAATCCTGCGGTTCGCAGCCGCGGCGGCGCAGGCTGAATTCGAGCGAGCGCAGGCGGGCAAGGTCGAAATCGTCCGGGATGAGCGGTGGGGGCGCAGCGGGCGCCGTTGGAGAGGAAACCGGGGCGGCCGCCTGAAGCGCGATGAGGAGAGCCAAAGCCATGCCCGCTCCTTCTGCCCCGCCCCAAGTGTCGGCCGATAATTGGGCGAAGATAAGGCAAAGTAGGATGAACGCGGGCGGGAGTTTTCGCTGAGTCCCAGCCCCCCACCCTGCCCTCCCCCAACGGGGGAGGGTTCTCTAAGCAAGTGGTGAGGCTTCGGGCGAACGATGCTGCCGGCGGACCGTAGGCTACCCGGCTAGCGCATCAGGCCCGCGGCTTTGAGCGCCTTTTCGATCACCGCCTGAACGCCCGTGACCGCTCCCGTCCTCGTGGCGCGCGCGCGGCCGGGCCGGCGGCCGGCGGAGGCGGGGAGCTCCGGCCGCTCGCGCTCGGCCGGCATCGGGGCGATGCCGAAGAAGGCGGCGATGTGGCCGGTCGAGCTAAGGCCGACGTCGAGCATTTGCGCGCCGGCCTCGCCCAGTTCGCCTTCGCCGGTGCCGGGATCGAGCGGGATGCCGTGGGCCATGCCGGTGATGGTATATTGCTCGATCAGCGGCGAGCCGTCGGCGCCGAGCCAGGCGCGGCGCGGATAGCCGCCGACCCTATCGGTCCGGCCCGGTTTCGGCGCGAGGCCGTGGAGGTGCGCCCATTGCAGCGCGATCGCGTCGGCGTTGCTCGGCAGCACGATGGAGTCCGCGCTGCCGTGCCAGATCTGGATCCGCGGCCAGGGGCCCTTGTGCGGCGAGGCGCGGCGGACCCTGGCGCCCAGGGTCGCGGCGTCGCTGCGCGCCCGGCCGCCCATGCAATCGAACGCCTCGACCATGCCCGAGGCGCAGCCATAAGCGATGCCGGCGATGATCGCGCCGCCGGCGAACAGCTCGGGATAGGTGGCGAGCATCACCCCGGCCATCGCGCCGCCCGCCGACAGGCCGGTGACGAAGACCCGCTTCGGATCGACATCATGCGCCTTGCGCACCGCCGCGATCATGTTGGCGATCGAGGCCGCCTCGCCCATGCCGCGCTGATTGTCGTTGCCCAAGAACCAGTTGAAGCAGAGCATCGGATTGTTGGCACGCCGCCGCTCGGGGAAGAGCAGGATGAAGCCGTGCCGGTCGGCGAGCCGGGACCAGCCCGAGCCATGATCGTAGACCGCCGCATTCTGGGTGCAGCCATGGAGTATGACGACGAGCGGCGCCGGGCCGGTCAGCCCGGCGGGCACGTAGAGCCGCCCGGCGAGCCGGCCCGGATTGTCGCGGATGTCAGGGAGCGCGGTCAGACGGTCGACGACCTTGACCGCGGGCGCGGGGGCGCCGCGGGCACGGCGAAGGCGAAATCCGGGTCTGGTCACGGGCATGAAAACACTCCCCCCTCGCGGCCGGCCGGGAGGGCGGGCACCAAGCAGAAACCCTCGATAGCAGAGTTTTGTTGCAGTGCAGCATAACAAAAAAGGCTGTGCCGCCTTTAGGTCCCATGCCAGGATCGCGCGGCATCGAGAGGGGGAGAAGCGCCATGTCCGAGGAAAACGTCGCGCTGGTCCGCGGCATTTATGACGCGTTCGCCGCCGGCGACATTCCGGGCGTGCTCGGGCGGATGAGCCCGGACATCGTCTGGAACGAGGCCGAGAATTTCCCTTATGCCGACCGCAACCCCTATCGCGGCCCCGACGCGGTGCTCGGCGGCGTGTTCGCCCGGATCGGCGCCGAATGGGACGGCTTCGCGGTGGTGCCCGAGGAGCTGCTCGACGCCGGCGACACCATCGTCATGCTCGGCCGCTACAAGGGCAGCTGCAAGGCCACCGGCATGGCGCAGAACACCCAGGTCGTCCATGTCTGGCGGATCGCCGACGGCAAGGCGACGGCGTTCCAGCAATATGCCGACACGCTGCAGGTCGCCCGGGTCACCGGCGCGGCGTAATCCGCGGCGGAGGAATATCGACATGAACTGGCAGGACGCAGCGCTGGCGCTGGCTGGGCTCATCGGAAGCGGCACCGCCGTGGTTCACGGCGTCCTGGTCCAGCGGCTGATGGTGAGGCCGATCGACGCCTGTTTCGCGGAGGACAAGAGGATCAACGCGCCGATCCGGAAGCTGGTGCCGCTGCTGCTGCATTTCAGCACGGTCGCCTGGTTCCTCGGCGGGCTCGCTCTGATCGCCGCGGCCTGCTGCTTCGCGCCGGACGTCAAGCGCGCGACCGGCCTGTTCGTCGGCAGCCTGTTTCTGTTCGGCGCGCTCGGCAATCTCTGGGCGACGCGCGGCCGTCATCCCGGCTGGATGCTGATGGCGGCGGCGCTCATTCTAATCGGCTCCGCGCTTTGCGGGTCTGCAGGCTAGCAGCGCGCCGCCTTGCGCTTTCCGGCGCGGGCGCCATCATAAGCGCGGTCCGGCAGGGGAGAGACAAAGATGCGGGCAACGATCATCACCGGGGCGGCCTTGCTGGCGCTGGCAGCCTGCAACCGCGGCACGCCCGAGCAGAGCGGAGGAACGCCGTCCGGCGGCGCGCCGCAAGGGGCGCCGCAGATGACGATCACCACGCCGCAGGGCACGACCGAGATCCGGTCGGGCGGCGGAGCGGCGGCCGGTCTGCCGCAGGGCATTCCGCCTTATCCCGGCGCCGAGACCGCGGGCGACGTCCAGATCAGCGGCGCTTCTGCGGAAGGTCAGGGGGCGATTCACGGTTTCCGCACGGCCGATGCGCCTTCCGCGGTGATCGACTTCTATGCCAGCGCCGCCGAGCGGTCGGGCTTCCACATCGCCAATCGGATGAACCTCGGCGCGACCACCGCAGCGCTCACCGCCCAGCGCGGGCAGGAAACGGTCAACGTCGCCGCGACCCGGGCGGATGGCGCGACCCAGGTACAGATCATCGTCGCCCAGGGCCGCTAAGCGCCGCTTTCCATCGCCGCCGGTCAAGTGCGTCAAACATGACGCGGCCCTGTCAAATATGGTTAAGAATAAGTTAACTATAGGCCTACGGTAATACCACCGTAGTTCGAGCCATGATCTTTATCTTTCTTCGCTATTCTTCGTTTTGCTGAAAATATTTGTTACGGGATGGAACTGTTGCTGAACTAGCTTGTTTTGTCCCTCGCTGACCATCAATCGCCTTCGGTCACCGGCCGGGGAAATAGGGGAGCGGTGAAATATGGGGACCTCCAATCGATTCCTGGACCGTGCCGACGGCATGCCGCGCAAGGCCCAGCTTGATCTCGACCGCCGCAGTAAATGCCGGTTCCACACCGTGATGCGCGTCGCCCGAGTATCGCGCGAGAACGATGTCGGACTCTGGCGGATCCACAACATTTCCGACGAAGGTATGAAGCTGCACGCCGGCGTGCCGGTCACGCCGGGCGAGCCGCTCACGATCGGCCTGTCGGACAAGGTCGTGCTGGACGCCAAGGCGGTGTGGTGGGACGGCGAGTATTGCGGCGTCGCCTTCGAGCGCAGCGTCGATTGCGCCGCGCTGCTTCAGTGCCTGGTCGCCGAGCAGAAAGGGCCGGGCTACCGGCCGCCGCGGCTGCCGGTCGCGACCCGCGCCGTGGTCTATTGCGAGCATGGCCTGCACACCGTCCGGCTGCACGATCTTTCGCAGCATGGCGCCGGCTTCTCGCATGACGGCTGCTTCAAGGAAGGGATGCACACCAAATTGCTGTTCGAGAATGGCGAGGAGCATCGCGGCGTGGTGCGCTGGTCGCACGAGGGCCATGCCGGGATGTTCCTGGTCGAGCCCTTTCCCTGCGCGGGACTTGAAAGCGCGCGGCGGCTTTAGACTTCGCCCCCTCCGCCGCACCATCCTCGCCGCGGCCCACCGTGATAGGGCCGGGCGAGGCCTTCGGCGACGAGCCTGCCGCCGATCGAGCGGCCGTCGCGCCGCACCAGCCGGAGCTTGCGGCCGTACCGATCCTCGTCGCGGTCGATGGATGCGAGCTCGAACGGCCCCTCAGCCAACAATGTCCGCAGCCGCCGGGTCGCGCGCGCGCCGAGCTCGGCTTCATGGGCGCAGCGCGGCGGGCTGGTCTCCGGCGTATCGATGTCCGCGATCCGGATCCGCTGCCCGCGATAGTCGAACGTGTCGCCGTCGATCACCTGAACCGCCCAGGGCTCCGCGACTTGTCGGCCGCCATCGAGGTAGGCACCAACGCCGGGAATGGAGGCGTAGACCAGGCCAAGGAACGCCCCGCCGAGCACGACCAGCCGGATCTCGCCGGCCCCGATCGCCGGTTGGCGACGCTTTGGGCGAAGCGCGGCGCCGGGGACGAGGCGCGGATGCCAGGGCTTGGACATGAGGCGATTCTAGGCAGCGAATCCTCCCTAGAAGGTTAAGTGTCGGCAGGTTCGGAACAGGCCGTCATGCGTTGATCGATGGGAAGGGATGGAATGAGCCGCGCCTTCGTCAAGGAAGAGAGCGATGCGCCGCCGCCACCGCCGCTCGAGCGGCCGGTGAGCAACGCGCCCAATCGGGTCACGCCGCGCGGCCTGCGGCTGATCGAGGAGGAGGTCGCGCGGATCGAGACCGCGCTCGCCGACGGCCCGGATGACGGGCAGGCGGCTTTGCTGCGGCGCGACCTGCGCTACTGGACCACGCGGCGCGCCTCGGCGCAGCCGGTCCCGCCCGATCCGGCGCCCGAAGCGGCGGGCTTCGGCACCCGGCTGACGATCAAACGCGGCGGCGCGGTCAGCGAGATCGAGTCGTCGGCGAGGACGAGGCCGATCCCGCGCAGGGCCGGATCGCCTGGACCGCACCGCTCGCCCGCGCGCTCGACGGGGCCGAGCCGGGCGAGACGGTCGAGCTCGCCGCCGGAGGCGGGGCGGAACCGATCGAACTGATCGCGGTCGCGCCCGGCGCGGGCTGATCGCCTTACCGATCGATCGCCCGCTCGAACATGTGATTGCCGACGAAGCCGAGCCGGGTGATGCCAGCGCGCTGAATGTCGGCGAGCACCTGATCGACCCGCTCGTAGCGCGCGTCGCCGACGGCGGCGAGATGGAGCTCGGGATCGGCCGGGTCGGCGGCCAGGCCGGCGAGCCGCGTCCGCAATTCGGCCGCCGCGATCGGTCGCCCGTCCCAGCGCAACGCGTCGCCCGCCGCGATGTCGAGACGGTGGACCGGCCGCGGGGCCGTGGCGGGGGGCGCGGGGGCCGGGAGATCGAGCGGCACCTCATGGGTGCGCAGCGGAATCGCGACGATGAACATGATCAGCAGCACCAGCATCATGTCGATCAGCGGGGTGGTGTTGATCGCGGCGATCGGCTGGTAAATGTCTGGCGGGGTATAGAAGCGGGTGCGGATCGGACGCGGCGCGGAATGGGATCGGACCATGATGAGCCTCCTCTCGTGGAGCGAGATAATATATCATTTCCTGACCGTCGAACAGATGGATTCGGTCGGCATAGCGGCACAGGTCAAAAGCCGCTGATCGCATCGACGAGGCCGGTCGTCGCAGCGCCGTTTCGGTCGAACGCGTGACAAAAACCCAGCCGCTTCAAGCTGCAAGAGGCGAAGCTGAACCCCGGACAACGACCGGTTCATGAAACCCGCGCCGCACCTTTTCGTTGTGGGGCCGACCCCTGCCTTATGGGGTATGATGAGGGAGTGAGACCATGCGTAAGCTGATACTTGCCGCCGCGATGGTGAGCGCGGCCGTTCCGTTCGCCGCGTCGCCGGCGGACGCCCAGCCCCGCGAAGTTCGTCAGGAGCAGCGCGAGTGCGAGCGCGAGTTGCGCAATGCCGACAATCGCCGCGAATATCGTCGCGAGCTGGCCGAATGCCGCCGCGAGATCCGCGATGCCCGTCAGGACGTTCGGCGGGATCGGCGTCGCGACTGGCGCACCTATCGCAACTACGACTATAATCGCTACGGCAACGCCGGTGGCTATTATGCCGACGATTATTATCGCGACGGCCGCTATTATCGCGAGCGCCGGCTGAGCCGGAACGACCGCATCTATCGCGGCCGGGACGGGCGTTATTATTGTCGCCGCAACGACGGCACGACGGGCCTGATCATCGGTGCCGGCGTCGGCGCGCTGATCGGCAACTCGCTCGACAATGGCCGTTCGAGCGTGCTCGGCACGCTGCTCGGCGCCGGCGCCGGCGCGGCGATCGGGCGTGAGCTCGACCGCGGCAGCGTGCGCTGCCGCTAAGGCAAGCCAACCGCCTGCCGGCCGGCGCGAAGCCGTCATGCCTTCCAGCGTGATCAGGAACTTCGCCTATCGGCCGGCCGAGCGGGAGCTGGACATCATGTTCACGACCGGCCGGCGGTACGTCTATCATGACGTGCCGCCGACCGCGTTCGAGGCGTTCGCCTCCGCGTTCAGCAAGGGACGCCATTTCAACGCCCATATCCGCGACCATTATCCGTTCAGCGAGCGGGTTGCGGCCAGGCGCAAGCTAAACCATCGATGAACGGCAGGTAGTTTTCGGTTCATGCAACGCCGGCGCCCCGCCGTTCGTTTTCCCGACGTCTCCGCACCCGGACGAAGGAGTGAATCGATGCGTATCATCCTTACCGCCGCCGCGGTCGGATCGCTCGTCGCGGTCGCCGCCCCGGTCCTGCCCTCGAGCGCCGCCGAGGCCCAATATTGGGCAGGCGGTCACCGCTCCGACATTCGCCGCGCCCAGCGCGAATGCCGCCGCGACCTCCGCCGCGCCGACAGCCGCCGCGAATATTATCGCGAGCTGCGCGATTGCCGGCGCGATCTGGCGCGTGCCCGCTACGGCCGTTATCGCGACGACCGCTATGGTTATCGCGGCTACGACCGCGGCTATGACCGCGGTTATTATGGCTACAACAACCGCGGCTATCGCGACCGCTGGTGGGACGGCTATAGCTGGCGCTACCGCCGATAGGCCATAGCGCGGCGCCTGACGGGGCGCTGTTTCGATCCCGCGAAGCCGTGCCGGGCGAACGATGTCCGCATGGCTTCGCGCGCTTGCCATCCTGGTCCGCGCTAGCCCATAGGAAGCCGCCGGCAAACCGGTTATGGTGCCGCCATGGGCCGGGGACCGGAAGACTTCGACTTCATCATGATCAAGCCGTCGCATTATGACGACGACGGCTATCCGATCGTCTGGTGGCGCACGATCCTGCCGTCCAATTCGCTGGCGGCGCTGAACGGGCTGGCCCGCGACGCGGCGGCGCGGCAGGTGCTGGGGCCGGACGTCCGCTTCAACCTGATCCCGATCGACGAATGCAACCAGCATGTCGATCCCGCCCGGATCATCCGCGGCATCAGGCGGCGCGGCGCCCGGGCGCTGATCGGCCTGGTCGGGGTCCAGTCGAACCAGTTCCACCATGCGCTCGATCTCGCGCGCGATTTCCGCGCCGCCGGGCTCCCGGTGGTGATCGGCGGCTTCCACGTCTCGGGCTGCCTGTCGATGCTCAAGGAGATTCCGGCCGAGATCCAGGAGGCACTCGACATCGGCTGCTCGCTGTTCGCCGGCGAATGCGAGGACGGCCGGCTCGATGCCCTGTTCCGCGACGCGTGGGAGGACAAGCTCCAGCCGATCTACAATTATCTCAACGATCTGCCGAGCCTCGCCGGCGTCCCCTATCCGGTGCTCCCGAAGGAATCGATCGAACGCAATTCCGGGCAATGGTCGAGCTTCGACCTCGGTCGCGGCTGCCCGTTCCAGTGCAGCTTCTGCACGATCATCAACGTCCAGGGACGCAAGAGCCGGTTCCGCACCGCCGACGACCTCGAGGCGATCGTCCGCGAGAATCTGGCGCAGGGGATCAAGGCGTTCTTCATCACCGACGACAATCTCGCCCGCAACCGCGACTGGGAGGCGTTTTTCGACCGGCTGATCCACCTGCGCGAGACCGAGGGGCTCAAGGCCAATCTCACGATCCAGGTCGACACCTTGTGCCACCGCATTCCGAACTTCATCGACAAGGCCAAGCGCGCCGGGGTGATGCGCGCCTTCATCGGCCTGGAGAATATCAATCCCGACAATCTGCTCGCCGCCAACAAGCGGCAGAACAAGATCACAGAATATCGCCACATGCTCCAGCAATGGCACGAGCGCGGCGTCTTCACCCTCGCCGGCTACATCCTCGGCTTCTCCGCCGACACCAAGGAGTCGATCCTGCGCGACATCGAGATCATCAAGCGCGAGCTGCCGATCGACATCCTCGAATTCTTCTTCCTGACCCCGCTGCCGGGATCGGAGGATCACAAGAAGCTGCTCGCGGCCGGCCAGTGGATGGATCCGGACCTCAACAAATATGACCTCCACCATCGCGTCTCGCACCACGCAACCATGTCGGACGCGGAATGGGAGGAGACCTATCGCGCCGCCTGGGACGCCTATTTCACCTGGGAGCATATGGAGACGGTGACCCGGCGGCATGCGCGGCTCGCGCACGGCCGGCCGAACAAGGCGCTGCAATATCTCAACGAATTCCGAATGCTCTACGCCAATGAGGGCGTCCACGCGCTCGAGGGCGGGGTGATCCGCAGGAAGCGCCGCCGGTCGCGCCGGCCGACCCTGCCGCGCGAGCCGGCGATCCTGTTCTACCCGAAATTCGCGTTCGAGAGCGCGCGCAAGATCTTCAACTACTGGCGGGGCTACCGTCGCGAACGCGCCGTGCTCAAGCGCGTGCTCGCCGACCCGGCGCGCTACGATTATGAGGATCTCGCGATCCGGCCGCTGGCGGCGAACGAGCTCGCCAGCCTCGACCTGTTCCACGAGACCGCGGGCGGCGAGGCGGCGGTCGCCAGGCAGCGCCGCCAGGAGGCGATGATCGAATCGGTTCGGCTAGCGCACGAGGCCGCCGAGTGAGCGGCGCGAGCGCGTTTCGCCTGGTTCGGCCCGGCGCTTGAGGAACGCCGCTTTGCGCGTCACGGTCATCGATCTCGTCGAGCGTGGCCCGACCCGCGACCTGTTCAAGCGCAAGATGAGCTCGAGCTTCGCGAGCCTCATGCCGCAGTCGGTCGCGGTGTGGTGCGAGGAACTCGGCCACGACGTCCGCTATATCTGCTATACTGGCGGCGAGGATGTCGCCGCGGCCGCCGCCGACACCGATTTCCTCATCGTCAGCGCCTATACGATGTCGGCGTTCAGCGCTTATGCCCTGAGCCGGATCTACCGCGCGCGCGGCGCGATCACCGCGCTGGGCGGGCCGCATGCCCGTTGCTATCCCGAGGACGCCGCGCGGCATTTCGACTATGTCCTCGGCCTTACCGGTCCGGCGGAGATCGAGGAGATATTGAGCGAGCGCGCACCGCACCGGCCGATCGGCCGGCCGCTCGGCGCGCTGGTCCAGCCGCGGACACTTCCGAGCCTTCGGCAACGCTGGAAGTTCGTCGAGGCGAACCTCGCCAAAGCGGGGCCGATCAAGTTCGTGCCGATGATCGGCAGCCTCGGCTGCCCCTATACCTGCAGCTTCTGCATCGACGCGGCGGTCCCCTATCAGCCGCTCGCCTTCGACCAGCTGACCGACGATCTGCGGTTCCTCACCACCCGGATGAAGCATCCGATCGTCGGCTGGCACGATCCCAATTTCGGGGTGCGCTTCAAGGATTATATGGATGCGATCGAGGCAGCGGCGCCGGCCGGAACGATCCGCCATGTCGCCGAGATGAGCCTGTCGCTGCTCACCGACGAGAATCTGGTCCGGCTGAAGCGCAACGGCTTCGTCGGCATGCTGCCGGGAATCGAATCCTGGTACGATTACGGCAACAAGGCACGGTCGACGCGCGCTTCGGGCGCCGACAAGGTCGCGCAGGTCGCCGACCATGTGAACCGCATCCTCGACCACATCCCGTTCACCCAGACCAATTTCATCCTCGGCCTCGATTGCGACGAGGGCGACGAGCCGTTCGAGCTGACCAAGAGCTTCATCGACCTGACCCCGGGCGCCTATCACGCTTTCTCCCTGTTCACCTGCTACGGCCGCGCTTCGCCGCTCAACCTGGAGCTGCAGCGCGCCGGCCGGGTGAATGCGATGGCGTTCCACTTCCTCGACAGCAATCACGGCATGAACATCCGCCCGCTCAATTATGCCTGGCCCGATTTCTACGATCGGGTGGCGGACGTGACCCGGCACACGCTCGGCGCGCGCGGCAGCTGGCGCCGGTTCGCCGCCAACGGCCCCGGCACCGTCGGTCTGTTCAACCTGTTCCGCAGCGCCACCACCGGCCGCCCGAAATATCAGGCGGGGATGGCGCGGCTGCTGCGCGAGGACAGCAAGATGCGGGCCTATTTCGAAGGCGAGGCCCGCGCCCTCCCCGACTTCTTCCGGGCCCGCATCCGCAAGGATCTCGGATCGTGGTGGGACGCGCTGCCGGCGGAAGCGCTCGAGCACGATCCGCTCGCCTATCTCAACGGGGAGCTTGCGGCGGTCGCATGACGGGCCGGTTGCCGCCCGTGCTTTGCCTCGGCCTGGCGATGATCGCGGCGGCGGCCGGCGGACAGCGGGCAGCGGCACAGAGCCCGTGCACCGGGCCGGAGAGCGCGACCCGCCTCTATGTGACCGTGGAAGGGGTACACGCGGCGCAGGGGCTGATCGCGGTCACGCTCTATCCCGACGATTCCAGCCGCTTCCTGGCGCGCCGCGGCTCGCTCTATGTCGGCCGCGCCCCGGCCCGGTCGCCGGTGACGCGCATCTGCATCCACCTGCCCCGGCCGGGAACCTACGCGCTGGGCATCTATCACGACGCCGACGCCAGCCGCCGCTTCAACCGCACCGGCCTGGGGCTGCCGGCCGAGGGCTATGGCTTCTCCAACAATCCCGCGGTCCTGCTGGGCCTGCCGCGATTCCGCTCGGTACGGCTCGCCGTGCCGCGGACCGACATGGAGACCCGGGTGCGGCTGCGTTATCCGTAAAGCTGCTCGGCGAGCGCCAGGCTGCGCGGATCGTCGACGTCGAGCCAGCGGCAGCCGGTGACGTCCACAACATGCGCGCGGCCCTGGTCGGCGAGGCGCTGCACGCCTTCAGAAAGGCTGCCGCCCCCGCCGGCGGCGATATCGTCGCGCAGCGCGTCGGCGAGCGCCGGGGTGACGCGGAACAGGCCGGTATCGATCGCGTCGAACGCCGCGAGCGTCTTGCCGATCCGGACGATGGCGCCGCCGGCGCCGGTCTCGACCTTGGTCGCGTCGTCCATGTCGAGCAGCGGGCTTGCAAGATCGCGGTCCACCGCCAGCAGCAATCCGGTGTCTTTCGGCGCGGCGCGCAGCAGGCGACGCGCGATCTCGGGATCGAACAGATGGTCCGCCATCGTCAGCAGAAAGTCGCCGTCGAGCCGATCGGCGCCGCTAAGCAGCGAGAAGCCGTTGGGGCGGGTCCAGTCGGCGGTTCGCGTCCAGCTTAAAGCGATACCGAGTCGGTCCGGCAATGTGGCGAGAAAGGCTTCGAGCCGGTCGGCCTCATGGCCGGTGACGACCAGGACATTGCGGGCGCCCGCCGCCGCCGCCGCGGTCACGACATGCTCGATCAGGGGGATTCCGGCGACCGGAGTCAGCGGCTTGGAGGGGGAAAGCTCGCGCAGGCGACTGCCCTGGCCGGCCGCCAGGATCAGGCAGTTCATTCCGCCGCCAGCGCCTCGCCGGCGATGAACTCCGCGGTCAGCTGGGCGGCGATATCGTCGCTGAACTGCTGCGGCGGATGCTTGCAGAAGAAAGCCGAGGGGCCGATCAGCGCGCCGCCGAGCCCGCGCTCGAGCGCGACCTTGCAGCAGCGGATTGCATCGATCACCACCGCCGCGCTGTTCGGGCTGTCCTCGACCGACAGCCGCAGCTCGAGATTCATCGGTACGTCGCCGAACAGGCTGCCCTCGATCCTGAGGAAGCAGAGCTTGTTGTCATTGAGCCAGGGAATGTAGTCGCTCGGGCCGATATGGATGTCCTCATCGCCGAGCCGCTCGGCGAGGCTCGACTGCACCGCCTCGGTCTTCGATTCCTTCTTCGACTCCAGCCGGCCGCGGTCGAGCATGTTCAGGAAGTCGGTATTGCCGCCGGTGTTGAGCTGATAGGTGTGGTCGACGCTGACCCCGCGCTGACGGAACAGGTTCGAGAGCACGCGGTGGACGATGGTCGCGCCGAGCTGCGCCTTGATGTCGTCGCCGACGATCGGCAGTCTCTTCTCGCGGAAGCGGCGCTCCCATTCCGGGTTGCTGGCGATGAACACGGGCATGCAATTGACCACCGCGACGCCGGCCTCCAGCGCGCATTCGACGTAGAAACGGGTCGCCTCCTCGGATCCGACCGGCAGATAATTGACCAGCACCTGCGCACCCGACTCCCGGAGCGCGGCGACGATCTCCTCGCCGCTCGCCTCGGGCGCGTCGGCAAGGACGAAGCCGCGATCGCCGGCACCGTTCAGCATATGATCGGCGACGCCGTCGAGCACCCGGCCCATGCGGACGGCGATTCCGGTGCACGGAATGTCGCGCTGGAATATCGAGGTGCAATTGGGCGCCGCGAAGATCGCCTCGGCCAAGTCGCGCCCGACCTTGCGGGCGTCGGTGTCGATGGCGAGGACGAAATCCATGTCGGACGGGCCGTAGCCGCCGATCCGATCGTGCATCAGGCCGCCGGTGCCGCGCTCGGGGTCGGCATAATAATGGACGCCCTGGACGAGAGCGCTTGCGCAATTGCCGACCCCGACCACCGCTGTTCTTATCTTTTCCATGGGCCTCGCCACGTGAAATTTTGATGACGGTCGCGCACAAAAGTGGAGGAAGTCAAGCGCTTCGCTGAGCGGAGGGGGTGCGCCGCGGAACCGCGAGGGCAAAGAGAACGAACACAATCCACACCGTCGCCGCGCCGGCAAAAATGTAGAGTACCGCCATCGACGTCCCGGCCAGTATCAGCAAAGCGAACAGAAGGGCGAAGAAATCCCGGCTCGAGACGATGGTTGCCGCCGCCATCACGTTCGGGAAGATCCGACCGGGGAAGCGGTGCAGATCCTTCAATGATTCCAGCGAGAAGGGTCGGTCGGCGCGGGCGCCTAGAGCGAGCGCAGCAAGGCCGATGAGGAAGAGCAGGAGGCCCCAGCCCCCGACCAGATAGGCCTGCGGACCGACCCGCGCGGCAAGGCCGATCGTCACTCCAAGAATGAACAGGAGGTTGGTCGCAATGTCGACTACGGTGTCGATCGTCGCGCCCGCCGCGGAGCTGCGGAAGGTCGCGCGCGCGATCTCGCCGTCGACCCCGTCGAACACCGAGGCGGCGTGAAAGAGCAGGCCGCCGGCGATCAGGCCCGCGGGGCCGCCCGCGACCAGCGCCGCGAACATCAGAATGGCGAGTATTGCCGTGCCGGCGGTTGCATGGATCGGCCTGATGCCGGGAATCGTCAGCAACAGACGGGAGATACGCTGCGACACCGGGCGGTTGAGCCAGCGCGACACCGGGCCGTCGCCGGGCTTGCCGGTGGCCTTGAGAATCGCGGCCGCCGAGGGGCGCGGCGCCCGGATCGTCTCGGTGTCCGGGGTGTCCGGCGCGTCCTCCTCGTCGAGGATCTCGACAGCCGCGTCGCCGCGCAGGCGCGCCAGATCGTCCATCGTCGCCCGGGCCAGCGGTCCACCGCCGGGACAGGCGAGTCGGATGCTGGGGACGCCGCGTTGCGCCAGATCGCGCACGACACGCGCGGCGGCGGCCACGCCCGCAACCCGGCGATCGGCATCGCCAACGCTTTCGAACCGCACCAGGATCGATGATTTTTCGCTTCCCATCGCCGCCGAATGTAACGCAAGAAACGGAACCGGCGAGATATTTTGCGAAGAGAGGATCCATGGCTTCGGCTTCGGCGGACAGACTGCCCCCGCGCCGCGACGAAGCGACGCCGCGGCCGCGCGAGCTCGAGGACGGCCTCAACCGCTTCGTCTATCATCCGCTGGCGTCGCGGCTGGCGCGCCTGCTCCATCCGGCCGGCGTCTCGGCCAATGCGGTTTCGGTGGCCGGCACCCTGTTGGTGTGGGGCGCGGCCTGGGCCTATACCCAGCTCGCCTGGCCGGTGTCGGTCCTGATCGGCTTCTCGCTCCATCTCCTCTGGCATGTCGCCGACGGCGCCGACGGCGACCTTGCGCGGCTGACCGGGAAGACCGGACCGACCGGCGAGCTGGTCGACGGCGTATGCGACTATTCCGGCCATCTGATCCTCTATCTCGCGCTGGCGGCGATGCTCGACGATGCGATCGGCGGCTGGGCCTGGGCGCTGGCGAGCGCCGCCGGCGCCTCGCACATCGCCCAGACCAACCATGCCGAGAGCCAGCGCCGCGCCTATCTCTGGTGGGTCTATGGCACGCCCTGGCTCAAGCAGGCCAAAGCGGCCGGCGACGAGGTGTTCCGCTATCGCAGCTGGTTCAGCAGGGGCTTCGGCTGGATGGCGCGCGACTATCTCAAGCTCGCCCATCTGATGACGCCCTACACGGCCCGAATCGACGCGGCGGCAGAAGCCACGCGCGGCGATCCGCTGCGCGCCCGGCGCGTCCGGCGGCTCGCGATATGCGCCTCGAAGCGCTCGTTGCGATTCCAGAAGATCCTCGGCCCCAACCCGCGCACGATCATCCTCGGCGCGAGCATGGCGGCGGGCAGCCCGCTCTATTATTTCCTGGCCGAGGCGATCCTGCTCAACCTGCTGCTCGTGCTTTCGGTGCGGCACCATAATGCGGTCGGCCGCAGGCTGGCGGAAAAGCTTGGCTGACGCCGGCGGCGCGCGCCGGTCGCGGTGGCGGCGCCCGGGCCTGTTCGATCTTTACCTGATCCGCGGCGTCGCCGGCCCGTTCGTGCTGATCCTGGCGGCGGTGGTTGTCGCGATGATGCTGGAACGGACGCTGCGGCTGATTCACGAGCTCGCCGCGGGCGGCGCCGACATCTCCTATCTGTTTGCGCTGCTGGGGCAGCTCGTCCCTTATTATCTCGACCTTGCGATCCCGGCCGCCTTCATGGTCGCGCTGGTCCTGCTCATCGCGCGGCTCGACGACCGGCTCGAGCTCGAGGCGATGCTGGCGAGCGGGCTTTCGCTGGCCCGGATCGTGGCGCCTCTGGTCGGGCTGGGGGTGCTGATCGGGCTCGCTGGGCTGGTTGCCAGCGGCTGGCTGGAGCCCCTTGGCCGCTACGCCTATCGCGCGCTGCGGATCGAGGCGCGCAATGCCGGGCGGATCGCCCAGCTCCAGCCGGGCGCGATCTACCATCCCGCCGACAGCCTCGCGGTCACCTTCGACCGGCGCGATCCGGACGGCGGCGTCGCCGGCATCTTCGTCTGGCAGCGCCTCGCCGACGGGCGGATGCTGGTGCTGACCGGCAGCCGGGGCCGGATCGGCTTCGCCCCCGGCGACCGGCTGTTCGGAATCGACCTCGACCGCGGCCGCTATGTCGCCGAACGGCCGGGCGCGGCGGGCGCTTCCGCCCAGCTCGTCGAATTCCGCGCGATCGCGTTTCGCGAGTCGCTGCGGATCGACAGCGCCAACTGGCCGCGCGGCTGGGATCATAACGAGCTCACCCTGCCGGAGCTGCGCGCGGCGATACGCGACGGCGCGCCGGGCATCGCGCCGCGGGCGCTGGCGGCGGAATATTACAGCCGCCTCGCCCGCGCCGCGATCCTCCCGCTGTTGCCGCTGCTGGTATTGCCGCTCGCCTTCGCGACCAAGAAAGGCAGCCGCGGCCTCGGCATCCTGCTCTGCGGCGTGCTGCTGCTGGCGGTCCACCACAGCCTCAACCTGGCGCGGAGCCTCGCGCTCGACGGCGCGCTCGACCCCCGCCTTGCGATCCTGGGCGCGGCCGGCCTCTGCACCGCCCTGATCCTGCTGCTGTTCGCCTCCGGCCGGCGGCTGCCGAGCCACAGCCCGATCCACACCGTGCTGAAGCCGATCGGCCGATGGCGGGCGCGTATCGCGCCCACGCCGCGTGCGGCGCGCGGCCGGCGCGGGCGCACGCTCTCCAATTATGTCGCCCGTCGGCTGGGCACATGGACCTTGGTGGCGCTGCTGGGGATCGTCGCCTTGCTCCAGATGGTCGACCTGCTCGACCGCGGCGAGGAGTTCGTCGAGCGCCATATGGGCCTTGCCGATGTCGGTCGCTACGCGCTGCTGCGGCTGGCGCCGACCATCCAGCAGGCACTGCCGATCGCGGCGCTGGCCGGCGCGATGGCCGCCTTCGCGGCGATCGGCCGGAGCCGCGAGACGACCGCGATCCGCGCCGCCGGAATCTCGCAGTGGCGGATCCTGGGGATGGCGCTGCCGGTGCCGCTCGCGCTCGCTCTGGCGCTGTTCCTGCTCAGCGAATATGCGGTGCCGCGCAGCCAGCTGCGCTTCGCCGCCTGGTGGGGCGAACGTGCGCCGGTCCGTCGCGACGACCCGCCGCCGGCGCGGTGGTTCCGGATCGGCGGCGAGATCGTTCGGGCGGAACGCGCGAGCGCCGACGGGATGCGCCTCGCCGGCCTCCAGATCTTCCGCCGCGATCCGGACGGGCTGCTCGCCGAGACCGTGGTCGCGCGCCGCGCCGATTTTGGTCCGCAGGGGTGGTCGCTGTCCGAGGCGACCGCCACCGGGTTCGGCCCGGAGGGCGGGTGGCGGACGGTCGACCGGCTCGGCTGGCGGACCGCGCTCGATCCGCCCGACGTGGCCGCCTTTTTCGCCGCGGCGCGGCCGCTGTCCGCGGCCGACGCACAGCGCTCGCTCGACGAGCTCGCGCCGGTGAGCCAGAGCGCCACCTTGTTCGCGACCCGGCTCCACCGCTCGCTCGCCGAATTGCTCGCGCCGCTGCTGATGCTGATGCTCGCGCTGCCGCTCGCTTTCGTCCCGCCGCGGCGCGGCGCGGCCTGGCCAGCCTTGCTTTATGCCGGCGCCGGCGGGCTGCTCTATCTCGTCGCCGACGGCGTGCTGACGGTCGCGGCGCAGGTCGGCGCGCTGCCGCCCTTGGTCGGCGCCTGGGCGGCGCCGCTGATCGTCGCGCTGACCGGGACCACCGTGCTGCTGTACGCCGAGCGCTGACGCCGCTGGAGGAAACCCGCAATCCGCTCGGCGCGCGCGTCCCAGGTCAGTCCGGCGGACAGCCGGCGCGCATTGGCGCCGATCCGCTCGGCCAGACCAGGATCGTTGAGCAACCGGTCGAGCGCGGCCGCCGCTTCCTCGGGCCGGTCCGGCGGCACCAGCAAGGCGGTCTCCTCATGGCCGAGCAATTCGGCGGTGTCGGGCGCGCGAGGCGCGAGGATCGCGCGGCCGGCGGCGAGATAGGCGAACAGCTTCATCGGCAGCACGCAGTTGCGGAACCGCTCGAGCGGCGTCCGCGAGGGCGGGATCAGCAATATATCGGCGGCCTGCAGCCAGGCCGGCAGCGCATCGGGCGCAGCCCAGGGCGCGACACGGACGTTGGGCCGCGCGGCGGCCTGCCGCTCGATCGCGCCCTCGCCTTCGGACCCGACCAGCAGGAACAGCACCTCCGGCCGCAGATCGGCCAGCGCCAGGAGCTGATCGAGCCCCTTTTCCGCATTGATCCGGCCGGCGTATAGCGCGATCGGCCGGTCCGGCGGCAGGCCCAGCTCCGCGCGCGCCGTTTTTTTCCCGATCGGCTCGAAATCGGCGTCGGCGCCATTGTGCGCGACCAGGATCCGATCCTCGGCGACCCCGATCCGGCGATACGAGGCGGCGGCAAAATCGGAGTGGAGGACGAAGCCGAGGCACCGAGGGCGCCGCGCGGTGCGCCGGATCAGCGGGCGGATCGCGGGCAGATCGTCCGGCCAGCGGCGATAATGATCGACCGCGAAGGGGATCGGCGACAGCCCGCCCATAGCGAGCATCGCCGGGATCCGCGAATAAAGCAGGTCGGTGCCGTCGAGCGCGGGGTCGCCGAAGACCTGGCGCAGCCACATCAGGCTCGGCAGCAGCTTTTCGCCCGGCCAGCGGCTGGCGCGCTGGATCAGGCGGAAATCGCCCTCGACGCAGAAATAGTCGCGCAGATCCTGCGGCGCGAGCGGCGGATCGCTCGGGCGGCGCGGCATCAGCAGGGTCATTTCATGCCCGCGGCGGGCGAGCGCGGCGACGGTGCTGATCGTCTGCGCGCGGCAGGCCTGCCGCCCGAGCCTCGACCAGAGCAATGGGTAGAGGATGCGCACGCGCTCTCCCAGGAACATCCGGGCCGAGGCTTCGGCCAAAGCGCCGCTTCGGTCAACAATCGGGCCATGCTATCGTGCTCGACGAAAAGCTTTCGGGATCAATGAATGCCGGCAGTTGAGGGGGTTGCGGACCGCGGCCAGGAGCATTTCGTCACCGCGCTGCGGCTGACGCTGGGCTGCCTGCTCGCCGCAATCGCCCTGCAGATCCTGCTCTACGTCCGCCCGGCGCCGCATGGCGGCCCGTTTCTCGCCGAATGGACCCGCTATTTCTGGCACGCGCTCTATTACGAGCTGCTCGGTACCTGGCTGGTCGCTCTGCCCTTCCTGCTGCTCTGGCTGGCGCTCTATCGCCGTCCGCTGCACGGCGGGTGGCGGGTCCTGCCCGCGCTCCAGGCGGCGCTGATGACCGCCAATCTGTTCCTCAGCCAGATCGATCACGAGATCCTCCGTTTCCTCGGTGTGCGGCTCAACCTCTCCTTCCTCTATGCCTACGGCCAGCCGCGGATGCTGACCGACGCCTTGTTCCTCGACGTGCTCGCATCCGATCGGGGCGGTGCCTTCGTCTCGCTGCTGCTGCTGATCGCGATTCCCGGCGGCTATGCCTGGTGGGCGATCCGCCAGCTCCGCCGCAACCCGGCAAGGCCGCGCCGGACCCTGCCCTTCTGGCTCGCTCTGACGCTCGCGCTCGTGCCGCCTCTGGCGCCGGCCAATGGCTGGCGCCAGGCCAATGGCCTGTTCCGGCTGCGCAAGGTCGAGCCGCTGGTGATCGCGGTCGCGACCGACGCTTATGCCGGCTATGCGGATTGGACGCGGCCCGCGGATTTCGCGGCGCTCGCCGCCGATCATCAGCGGCGCTGGCGCGCCCGCAGCGCCGATCCGGGCTGGCGCTTTCCGGATCCGGAGCGGCCCTATCTTCGCGTCCCGACCACCCCGCCGCCGGCCCCGGAGGCGCCGTGGAACGTGATCTACCTCCAGCTCGAGACGCTGCGCGGGCTGGAGATGGGGGCGCTCAATCCGGGTTCCGGGCGCTCGGCGACCCCATTTCTCGACCGGCTGGCGAGCCAGGCCGACGCCGCGCTCTGGACTCGCGCCTCGAGCTTCGGGATGCCGAGCATCAACGGCCTGTTCGCCAGCCATTGCTCGATCACGCCGTCGGCGCGGCGCTACATCACCAGCTATACCAATGTCGGCTTCCTCTGCCTGCCGCCGCTGCTGCGCGCCCGCGGCTATCGCGCCGAAATGTATAATGGCGGCGACACCGACTGGGACAATAGCAGCCCGTTCCTCAATCGCTGGTACGACCGCCTCCGCCGCTTTCCCGAGGCCGGCGGCCGCGACCGGACCATCTTCCGCGCCGCGGCCGCGGACATCAGCCGGCTGGGGCGAAGCGGGCAGCCCTTTTTCGCGACCATCGTCTCGGTCAGCAACCATTCGCCGTTCCGCAGCCGCGAACCGGCGCTCGACATTGCTGGCCACGACCGCCCCGACCAGCGGATCCGCAACACCAGCCACTATACCGACGACGTGGTGCGCGAGTTTGTCGAGAGCATCAGCGGCGAGCCCTGGTTCGCGCGGACCCTGATCGTGATCGCCGGCGACCATGGCTTCAACGCCGGCGAGCACGGGTTGCCGGCCGGCCGGCAGGATCTCTATCGCGAATCCATCTGGGTGCCGCTGATCATCGTCGGCGCCCATCTGCGGCTCCCGGCCGGCCGCCACGACGCGCCGGCCAGCCTGCTCGACATCGCCCCGACCCTCGCCGATTTGCTCGGGATCCGGATCGCCAACCCCTGGCAGGGCCACAGCCTGCTCGCGGTCCGGCCGGGCGAAGGCAGCGGCTTCGCCGTCCGCGACGCGATGGTCTGGGAATCGCCCGACTGGACCGCGGTGCGAGACCCGCTCGACGGCGGCGCGCGGCTCTATGCGACCCGGACCGACTGGCTGCAGCGCCGCGACCTCGCCGCGCGCGGCAACCGGCTCGCCGAACAGCTGCTGGCGCGCGCCGCCGCTGCGCAGCGGCTCAACGACTATCTGCTCCGCCACGATTTGCTATGGACGGCGCAAACGCGAACAGGAGCGGCCATTGACCGAGGAGAGTGAGCCGCAGGGGAGCGATCATTTCGCCATCGCCTGGCGGCTGACCGCAGCGTCGTGGATCGGCTGCGGAATCCTCCAGCTCCTGCTCTATCTGCGCCCCTCGCCTTATGGCGGCCCGTTCCTGCTCCACTGGAAGAGCTTCATCATCCGGCCGCTGGTCTATGAGCTGCTCGCGGTCTGGCTGATCGCTTTGCCCTTCCTGCTGCTCTGGCTCGTCCTCTACCGCCGGCCGCTGCGGTCGCCGCGCTGGCGGCTCGTCCACTGGGCGCTGATCGCGCTGATGGCGCTCAATCTCCTGCTCACCCAGTTCGACCACGAGCTCTATCGCTTCCTCGGCATTCGCCTCGGCCCCTCCTTCCTCGCCGTCTATCTGCACCCGGAAACACTGGGCGACGACCTGTTCCTCAACATCCTGCGCGGCGATCGCGGCGGGCCGTTCCTCGCGCCGATCCTCTGCTTCGGCGCGCCGGCGCTCTATCTGTGGTGGTCGATCCGGCTGGTCCGGCGGCGGACGCGAAAACCGCCGCCGCTGCGCTTCGGAATAAGGCCGGCGCTGGTCATCCTGCTCCTGCCGCTGGCGATCGGGCTGACCGGCTGGACGCTCGCCACCGCCCGGTTCCGACTCACCCGGCTGGAGCCGACCTTGTTCTCGATGCTTCGCGATTACGGCCAGACCTATGGCGACGACACCGCGCCCGGCGACATCGCCGCGTTCGGCCGCGCCTGGCAGGCGGAATGGCTTGCCGGCGGCACGGACCGCAACTGGCGCTTTCCCGATCCCGCGCGGCCCTATCTTCGAGTGCCGACCGATCCGCGGACACCGGCGCCCGGCGCGCGCTGGAACGTCGTCATCATCCAGCTCGAGACGGTGCGCGGCGTCGACACCGGCCATCTACGGCCCGACCGCTTCGCGACCGCGCCCTCCCCGACCCCCTATCTCGACCAACTGGCGCGCGGGCCGCACGCCGCAGTCTACACCCGAGCGCTGAGCTTCGGCCCGCCGAGCGTCAACGGCCGGTTCGCGACGCAATGCTCGATCATCCCGTCGTCGCGGCGGTTCATCACCAGCCATACCCATATCGCGCTCTACTGCCTGCCCGACGCGCTGCGCCGCCTGGGTTATCGCGCCGAGGCCTTCAGCGCCGGCGACATCGACATGGACAACAGCACGATCTGGATTCAGCGGATGTACGAGGTGCTCTGGCGCTATCCCGAAGTCGGGCAGGTCGACCGCGAAGTGTTTCGCCGCGCCGCGGCGCGGATCCGCATGCTCGGACGGCGGGGGCCGTTCATCGCGACCCTGATCTCGGCGAGCAACCATCATCCGTTCCGGTCGCGCGAGCCGGCGCTCGACGTCGCCGGCCATGCGACGGTGCACGAGCGCATTCTCAACACCTCGCGCTACACCGACGACGTCGTCCGCGAGCTGATCGAATCGCTGCGCAGCGAGCCCTGGTTCGACCGCACCCTGTTCGTCATCAACAGCGACCATGGCTATAATCTCGGCGAGCATGACGGGCTGATCGGCGGGCTGACGCTTTACCGCGAATCGGTCTGGACTCCGTTCCTGATCGTCGGTCCCCACCCGCGGCTGCCCGTCGGCCGCCATGACGAACTGGTGACGATGCTCGATATCGCCCCCACCATCGCCGACCTGATCGGGCTGCGCGAAGCCAATCCATGGCAGGGCCATAGCCTGCTCGCGGCGAGACCGGACCGGACGATCATGGTCGGCCTGCGCGACGCTTTGCTCGCCGAGACGCCGCACTGGAGCGCGGTCCGCGATCCGAATGACGGCCGGGCGCATCTCTACCGGTCGCGCGAGGACTGGCTGCAGCGCCACGATCTGTCCGCGCGGCAGCCGGCACTGACGCAGCGGCTGCTGGAGCAGGCCGACCGGTCGAGACGCTTTCAGGACTATCTGCTGCGTCAGGGCCGGATCTGGCCGAGGATGCCATCATAAAGCGCCTCGAGCCGGGCGACCTGGCGCGCGGCGTCGAATTTCCGCTCGGCGAGGCGGCGCGCGGCGGTGCCCATCGCCCGCCGCAAATCGGGTGAAGCCAGCAGCGCCCCGAGTCGTGCGGCCAGCGCCTCGGCATCGCGTTCGGGCACGATGAAGCCGGTTTCATTCTCGACGATCGCTTCGGGGATTCCGGCATGGTCGGTGCCGACCGCCGGCAGCGCCAGCGCCGCGGCCTCCTTGATCACCGTCGGCAGGCCCTCGGCATCGCCGTCGCGTGCGGTCACGCTCGGCACCGCCAGCGCCCAGGCCCGACGCATCCACGCCGCCACCTCGGCGGGAGGGAGGGCGCCGAGGAAGCGGAGTCTCTCGCCGAGCCCGAGCGTCTGCGCCTGGCGTTCGAGCGACGCGCGCAACGGCCCATCGCCGATGATCACGAGCCGCGCCGCATCCAGCCGGGCGACGGCGTCGAACAGCACCGCCGTCCCCTTCTTTTCGACGAGCCGGCCGACATGGAGGATCAGACCGGGTTCGGGCGGCTCAGCCTCAAGAGGAGCGAGAGCGACGCCCAGATAGTGGGTCAGGGTCCGGTCGGCCGGATAGCCGTCCGCTACCGCCCGGCGCCGCAGCGCTTCGGAGACGGCGAGGAACAAGCGGCCGCGCCGGAGCAGCCGACGCCGCAGCAAGGCGTAGCGCGTCCACGACCAGCGCCCCGACAGCAGCATGCGCGCGGCCGAGCGGCTGACATCATAGCCGTGCAGGGTCGTGACCAATGGCACGCCCAGCGCCTTGGCCAGCGGCAGGGCGGCGACGCCGTCGGTGGCGAAATGGGCGTGGACCAGCTTCGGCGCGAAGCCGCGCAGCCGGGCGGCGATCGGCGCGGCGCGCCCGAACAGGCTGAAGCCGATGCGCTCGATCCGGCCGGCGGGGAGCAGGATCCGATCGGTGAGCTCGGGCAGGATGTTGCCCTTGCCCTCGAGCCCGACGATGACCGGGCGAAAGCGGGTCAGGCTCGTCGCGTGCCGCTGAATGAAGGTCTCCGAGGCGTTGAAGATCGGCGAGCGGAAGATCGCGACGACCGGATCTTCGCAAGCTGACGGCGCGGGCACGGACATGACGGCTTGGTCAACCGGCGGCGCTGTGGATACAAGCGCAAAGAGAGGTGGTGGCGGAATCGTGAGTGACGAGAGTTCGGAGCGCGCGACGCCGACTGCCGCCGATGCCGAGCGCCTGGTGCTGCGCGGCGGCGGATCCGCGGCGTTCGGCTTCCTGATCCGCTTCGGCGCCCGCTTCCTCTTCCTGTTCCTTGCCGCCCGCTTGTTCGGCGCCGCCCTGTTCGGCGCCTACAGCCTGGCGATCGCGGCGGTCGAGCTTGCGGTGGCGGTCGGCGGGCTCGGGATGAAACGCTATCTGTTCCATCTCCTCGAGCATAAGGGCGCCGACCGCAGCGCCGCCCATGTCGTGCTCGACGCTGCCGTGCTGGTAACCGCGGCGAGCCTGAGCCTGGCCGCGGCGATGATGCTGGCGGTGCTGCTGCTTCCCGCCGGACTGCTCGCCGCCAACAGCGCGACGGCGATGCTGATCCTGGCGCCGATGATCGCCGGGCAGGCCTTGATCGACCTGTTCCTCGCCGCGACGCGCTGGACCCACAAGATGCGCTACGAGGTCGCCGCGCGCAGCCTGGTCGAGCCTTATGTCGGCATCGCCGCGGCGGCCGCCGCTTTCGCCCTGGGCTATGACCAGACCGGCCTGCTGATCAGCTATTGGGCGGGCACTTTATGTGCCCTGGGCTATGCGATCTTCGGCATGCGGCGCTGCTACGGCGCGCTCGGGCTTCGCCGCTACCGCCTTGACCGGCGACGATTGGCCGGGATCGCCCGCGCGATCGCCTTTCCCACCGCGACCGACCTGATCAACGGCCTGTTCGGCCGGCTCGATCTCTATCTCGTCGGCATCTTCCTCGGCGAGGCGCCGGCCGGCATTTACGGCATGGCGCGCCAGATCCGCACTCCGATCCGCCAGGTCCGGCAGAGCTTCGACGGCATGCTGACGCCGATCGTCGCGCGGACGCTCGCCGCGCGCGGCGCGCGCGACACCGGGGCGGCCACCGCCTCCGCCTCGCGGCTGATCCTCGCGATCCAGCTGCCGTTCCTGCTGACCCTGATCGTGATCGGCCAGCCGCTGCTCGAATGGCTCGGGCCGGACTTTGCCGCTGGCTATTGGCCGCTGGTCATCCTCGCCGCCGCGGAAACGATCCAGGCCGCGTTCGGCGTCGGCGAGCTCATCCTGTTCTACCGCCGGCCAGCGCTCGGCCTGTGGGTGATCCTGGCGGCGATCGCGGTCAACATCGCCGCCGGCTGGCTGCTGATTCCGTATTGGGGGATCGAGGGCGCGGCGCTGGCAGTGTTGGGTGCGGTCGCGGCAAGCGCCCTGCTCCGGCGGCTATTGCTGCGCGCCAGCTTCGGCATCGTCATTCCCTTGTCCTACTGCGCCGGCCCGCTGGCCGCCGCCGCCGCCGCGCTCGCCGCGATCCTGCTGCTGCACCCGCTGCTGCCGCCGTCATCGCCGTGGTTGCTCTATGGCGTTTCGCTCGCGCTCGGCCTCGGCACCTATGCGGCATTGCTCACGCTGTGGATGCGCGGTGCTGGAAACCGGCTCTCGCTGGTCAATTTGCAGGCCGATTGACCTGGCGCCTTATTCGCTGGCCCGCTTCGACGGCCCGCGCCGCGCCTGAGGGGTCATACGATCCAGCCCGAACCCGTCGCGAAATTTCGAAGCACGGCCGCCGAGGGCTTGACCGCCCGCCGCTGGGCCGCCCGGTCCACGGCAACCAGGCCGAAATGCTGCCGATAGCCGAACAGCCACTCGAAATTGTCGAGCAGCGACCAGTAGAAATAGCCGCGTATGTCGGCGCCGTCGGCGATCGCCGCGCGAAGCCCGTTCAGCGCCGTCCCGATGAACGCCGCCCGCCGATCGTCGTCGTCACCCGGATAGCCGTTCTCGGTGACGATCATGGGTATTTGCCAGCGGCTCGCCACCCAGCGGCAGACCACGCCAAGCGCCTCCGGACGATCTTCCCAGCCCATCGACGTCAGCGGCGCGCCCGGCGCCGGGCCGGCGCCGCCATCGGTGCGCGACAGGTTGCGCGAATAGGTCTGGATGCCGACGAAATCGTCCTTGGCGGCGGCGTCGAGGAACGGCGCATAGAAATGCTCGCGCCGGGCGTCGCGCTGGGCTTCCGCGCCGGGCTCGGCGCTTTCCTCGGAAATGGCGAGGGTCATGCCGATCGGCACGCCGGAACGCGAAGCACGGATCGCATTGCGACCGGCAGCATGGGCGTCGAGCCCGTTGCCGAAAATCGCGTCCTCTTCCGCGAACAGGAAGAAGGCCGAGAGCGGCGCGCCCAAAGCAAGCTCGGCCGCCCGCCGCTGCGCGGGACTGGCGCGGTCGCGGAAGTAGCGCGCGGCGAGCACCGGCAGGTTGAGCTCGTTGATCGTGCAGGCCAGAGCGATCCCATCGAGCGCGGCCGCGGCGGCGCCGCAATAAGCGCCGAAGCGCGCGGCGAAATCGGACGCGGAAAAGCCGCCGCGGCGCGCCAGCCAGAGCGGCAAGGTGAAATGCTGGAAGGTGACGACGGGCGCCAGGCCACGCGCATGGCAGGCGGCGACGACGCGACGATAATGGTCGAGCGCGTCTTGCGAGAATTTGCCGGGCTCCGGCTCGATCCGCGCCCATTCGATCGAGAAGCGATAGGCACCGAGTCCGAGGCCCGCGACGATATCGAGATCCTCGGCGAAGCGATGATAATGGTCGACCGCGCGGCCCGAGGGCTCGAAGAACAGCGAGGGCTGCGCCAGCTCGAGCGCCCAGCAATCGGAATTGACATTGCCGCCCTCGACCTGATGCGCGGCGGTCGCCGCTCCCCAGAGGAAGCCGGCCGGAAATCCTGCATTGGTCACGCGTCCGGCCGGCGGCTGGCGAAATTGAAGATATAGGCGCGGCGCGGCCGGTCGCTGCTCAGGTTGCCGGGGGTGAAATGCGGCGTGCCGTAATTGTGCACGGTCGCGCCGCCGGCCTTGAGCGGACAGGCCACCGCCTTGTCCAGCGCAAGCGCGTGCTTCGGGTCGCGGATCGCCAGCAGCCGCTGGGTGTAATCCGGATCGCCGCCGGCGACATGATGCTCGAGCAGGGGCTGGCGGTGCGCACCGGGAATGAAATGCATGCACCCATTCTCCACGTCGACGTCGTCGAGCGCGAGCCAGAACTGGACGACCTCGTCGTTCGGGATCGCCGATCCCGCCGGCGCGAACGGCATCTCCGAATAAGAGAAATCCTGGTGCCAGGGCGTCGTCGCGTGCTGGCCGGGCTCCTTGTAGATCAGCATGTCGAACACCGGCTTGGGATCGTCGACGCCGAGCAGCGCACGGGCGATCTCGCGCCCGGCATCGAGCGCCGGATTGTCGCGAAACAGCGGATGATAGAGCGAGGGGACCATGATCTGCCGGGTGACCATGCCGAGCGGATTGTCGGTCGCGCTGACGTCGATCTCGCCATCGAGCATCGCATCGTAGACGGCGCCGATCGCAGCGACGGTGGCGGCATCGGCCAGATCGGGGATAGCGAGAAAGCCGTCTCGCCTGAACCGGGCGACATCCTCCTGAGTGACCGTCATCGACACAAGACTCCCGAGCCCATCATGCGCTCGCCTGGATGGCTTGCCAATATTAAATCGAACCGTTGACCTAACGTCAAATTAGGTTCAATCAATGTAGATTCAGCCAGATCATATAGAGTTTGGCGATAAGGGAGGAAGCTTATGAAGCGTAGCCGTGCCGGGTGGGCGGGGACCGTCGCCGCACTGCCACTGACCCTTGCTGGCGCCGGCTTCGCGGCGCCCGCTTTTGCCCAGAACCAGGGTCAGGCCGCGAGCGCCGACGAGCAGATCATCATCGTCACCGCCCAGAAGCGCGAGGAAGCGCTCCAGGACGTGCCGGTTTCGATCGCGGTGGTCAGCGGCGACAGGCTCACCGACCTCCACCTCAATGCGTCGACCGACCTGCAATATGTCGTGCCGGGCCTGGCTTCTCCGGCTCAGTCGGGACCGCGCAATTTCGGCTTCTTCATCCGCGGCGTCGGCACCAACACCTTCTCTTCCGAGACGATTGAGCCGAGCACGGCTTATGTGATCGACGGCGTCGTCATGGGCCAGAGCGGCGCGACCCTCGTCGACCTGCCCGACATCGAACGGATCGAAGTGCTGCGCGGCCCACAGAGCACTCTGTTCGGCAAGAATGCCAGCGCCGGCGTGATCAATATCGTCACCCGCCGACCGTCGAACACGTTGGAGTTCCGCGGCGGAATCAGCTGGGCCTGGCCCGACGACGACCGCCATTTCTACGGCTATGTCTCGGGACCGCTCGGCGACACCCTGCGCGCCTCACTGTCCGGGCGGCGCAGCGTCCGCGACGGCTATATCCTGAATCTCGCCGACGGCCGCGAGCTCAACGACCGCAACGAGTTCGGCTTCCGCGGCCGGCTCGAATTCCAGCCTTCCAGCGCGCTTCGCGCGACGTTGATCGGCGATTATTGGGAAACCAATTCGAACTGCTGCATCTGGACGGTCGCGCGCTTCGGCCCGGCCCCAGGCTTCAGCACCGTTCCACCGCTGTTCGGCTTCGAACTGCCCTCGGTCGCCTTGCAGGGCGCGGTTCCCGGACGGGGCAACCAGACCCAGAATATCAATGGTGACGTCTTCACCAACGCCTCCAGCTACGGCGTCTCGCTCCAGCTCGATTGGGAGATCGGCGGCGGCCACACGCTGACCTCGATCAGTTCCTGGCGCGGGTTCGAGACGCTCGACGGACTCGATTCGGACTCGTCGACCGCCAATTTCCTCGACGTCAATTTCGGCGACCACGACCAGGACCAGATCACCCAGGAGCTGCGCATCGCTTCGCCGACCGGCGGCTTCGTGGACTATGTCGCGGGACTTTATTATTTCCGCCAAACGGTGAATTCGTTCACGCGCCAGCTGTTTCCGACTTTGGATCCCCGCCTGTTTCCGCCCGCCTTCGAGCCATTCCTTCGCTTCTTCAACCGCGAGGTGTTCGTCGATGTCGCCACGCGCAACATGGCGGTATTCGGGCAGGCCAATTTCAATTTCACGGACGAACTTATTCTCACTCTCGGCGCAAGGCTCCTCGACGAGAAGCAGACCGTCACGAAGAACCGGCTCGATCCGACCGTTCTCGCCAGGGATAGCGCGGAAGCCAGCGGCAGCGACACTGTGCTCACCTGGCGCGCCGCGGTCGAATATCATTTCACGCGGGACATCATGGCCTTTGCCTCGGTCTCGCGCGGCTACAAAGGCGGCGGCTTCGACAGCAATATTGCGATCCAGGCGCTGCTCCCGGTCGGGCCCGAGCGGCCGACCAGCTATGAACTTGGCCTGCGCACCGCCTTCCCGGACGCGGGTCTCACGTTCAACGTCACCGCCTTTCACGCCGACATCCAGGGCTACCAGACCGCGGCTCGCGACCCGGTCACGCTGACCTTCCCGCTCACGAACGGCGATGCGGAGACGACCGGCTTCGAAGCCGAGTTGAACTGGCGGCCGATCCGCGAACGAGACTTCTTCTTGACGGCAGGCGTGGCCTTTACCGACGCCAATTGGGGGAACTTTCCCAATGCGCCGTGCGCGGGCGGGCAGACCCCCGCTCAGGGATGCGTCGGCGGGGTTCAGGACCTGACCGGAGAGCCGCTTCCGTTCGCGCCGAAATGGGCGTTCAACCTCGGCGCCGATTATTCTCAGCCCATCGGCAACCGCTTCAAGCTCAGCGGCTCCGTCAACCTCAACTACCGTACCAGGCAGGTGATAGGCTTCCCCAACACCCCCGACACGGGCGAACCCGGCTACGAGTTGCTCAACGCCTCGCTCGGCTTCGGCGCCGCCAATGACAGCTGGCGGATCTCGGTGTTCGGCAAGAACCTGACCGATCAGGAATTCCGCACGTTCAACTTCAATCTGAGCAATGGCGGCTTGCTGCAGTATCGCGTCTATGAATCGCGCCGGATCGTCGGCGTCGCACTCGATGTCAGGTTCTGAGACGGCGAATACCAGCGACGGGAGTTCGCAGCCGCCACGTCTCCTTTCCGGCATCAGCTTCCTGACCCCGGCCGAGCTGCCGGACTGGTCGGCGGGGCCGCGCGGCGACCGCACGCAGATCTACGCCGCGATCAAGGCGGCGGGCTATGAAGCGATCCAGACGCTCGAGCCCGAAGCGGCGCTCGCAGCGGGCCTGATCCCGACCGGCCTCGCCCGGATCTTCGACGATTTGGATCAGATGCGCGAGGTTGCGGTCAGATGGCGCGACGCGGGATGCGACTGCACCACCGTCCAGCTCGGCACCGGCTTCGAGAGCGACGAGGAGATGGCGCAGCTTGCCGAGGCTTTGCTCGAGATCGGCGAGACGGAGCACCACCCGCTCTACCTCGAGACCCACCGCGCGACGATGACCCAGGACATCAAGCGCACGCTCGATCTGGTCGCGCGGTTTCCCGAGCTGCGCTTCAACGGCGATTTCGGTCATTGGTATATCGGCCACGAACTGACCTATGGCGACATGGACATGAAGTTCGACAAGATGCGCCCGGTGTTCGAGCGGACGCGCTTCATGCATTTGCGGGTCTCGTCCAACGCCTTCGGTCAGTTGACCGCGAGCGACCCGGCCGAAGCGCGGCACCTCGCTTATTATCGGAGGATGTGGACGGCGAGCTTCGAGGGTTTCCTGCGCGACTCCGGGCCCGGCGATTATTTCGCCGTCCATCCCGAGCTGCTGCCGGCACGCGCATTCTATCCCAAGATGGTGCCCGGGCCGGATGGCGCGCTCCGCGAGGAGAGCGACCGGTGGACCGAGTCCGCGTTCCTGATCGACGTCGCGCGCGACTGTTTCGCCGCGGCACAGCAGGCGGTCGATGGCTGAGCGCGGCACCGGGCGATAGAGTGTGGCGATGCGCCTCCCCGCTTTCGCCGCCGCTCTGGCAATCATGCTGACCGCTGCGCCCGCCGTCGCCCGCTCGATCGCAGGCGCACCGGTCGTGGTCGAAGCGCCGGCAGGCGCGCTCGAAGGTCGTGTCGATGACGGGGTCGAGGCGTTCGTCGGAATCCCCTATGTCGCGCCGCCGGTCGGACCGCTGCGCTGGCGCGCGCCGGCGCCGGCGCCGCGCTGGACCGGGGTGCGGCCGGCAGCCACCTTCGGCAATGACTGCCCGCAACAGCGCCTGCCGGGGGATTTGACACCGTCGGATCAGCCGATGAGCGAGGACTGCCTGACGCTCAACCTCTGGCGGCCTGCGGGCGGCCGCAGACTTCCCATCATGATCTGGATTCATGGCGGCGGCTTCGTCATGGGTTCGAGCAGCGCCGCCGTGCTCGACGGCGCCGCGCTGGCGCGGCGCGGCGTGGTCCTGGTCAGCTTCAACTACCGGATCGGCCGGTTCGGTTTCTTCGCCCATCCAGCGCTGAGCGCGGAGGCGGGCGGCCATCCGGCGGCCAATTTCGCTTTTCTCGACATGATCGCGGCGCTGCGCTGGGTGCAGGCCAACGGTGCCGCATTCGGGGGCGACCCGGCCAACGTCACCATCTTCGGCGAGTCGGCCGGCGGCGCAGCGGTGAATTTCCTGATGGGCACGCCCGCGGCGCAGGGCCTGTTTCACAAGGCGATCGTCCAATCGGGCGCCAATCGCGAGCCTTATGCGCGTCTCGCTCTCCCCCGCCCCGGCAGGATTCCAGCCGAAGCGGCCGGCATCGCGTTCGCCGTGCGTGCCGGACTGGCCGATGCCAGCGCCGACCAGCTCCGCGCGCTTCCCGCCGACATCGTCCAAGGCGCGCTCAGCCTGTTCGATCAGCAGCCCGATCGCTTCGCCGGCCCGGCGATCGACGGCGATACCGTCCTCGCCGACCCGATCGAGCGCTTCGCCGCAGCCGCAGTGCCGGCCGTCCCCTATTTGATCGGATCGAACAGCGCCGAGCTCAGCGAGGAGGCTTTCGCCCCGCTGATGATGGACTTTCTCCGCAGCCAAATCGGCGCCGAAGGCATGGCCGGGCTCGAGCAGGTCTATGGCAGGCCACCAGCGCCCGGCCTGATCGACGATTATTTCTTCGGCGAGGCGGCGCGCGGCTATGCCCGGATCATGAGCGCGCGCGGCGCGCTGGCTCGGCTCTATCTGTTCGATCATGTCGCCGAGGCCGACCGCGCCAATCGCCGCGGCGCCAACCACGCCTCGGAAATCGCCTATCTGTTCGGCAACCTGCCCGCCGCCGCGGGCGCGAGCGACCACGAAACCGCGCGGCTGATGGGCGATTACTGGGTCAATTTCGCGCGCACCGGCGATCCCAACGGGGCCGGGCTGCCGCATTGGCCGCGCCACGGTGCCGGCGACCCGCTGCTGCGGTTCGGCGCTTCGGGTGCCGCGTCCGAGCAGACCCGCAACGCAGAACGGCTCGACGCGGTCGAGCGCGCGATGGCGGCGCGGCCGCGATGACCCAGCACCGGTTGGGCATCGGCCGGAAGATCGGCTTCACCCTCGGCGACTACGCCTCGAACCTCTATTGGCAGAGCATCTCGATCTTCCTGCTGTTCTTCTACACCGACGCGGTCGGCCTTACCGCGGCGACCGCCGGGCTGATCTACATGATCGCCTCGATCGTCGACGCGCTGGCCGACCCGGTGATGGGGAGCATCGCGGATCGGACCCGAACCAGGCGCGGCCGCTACCGCCCCTATATCCTGTTCGGCTGCGTGCCGCTCGGCCTCTCGTTCGTCCTGCTCTACTGGCGGCCGCCGATCGAAGGCCTGTGGCTCGCGGTATGGATGATGACGAGCCACATCGTCTTCCGCTTGGCTTATACCGTCGTCACCATCCCCTACACCTCGCTCAACGCCCGGCTGACCGAGAGCTCCGACGAGCGTTCGACGATCGCCGGCTATCGGATGATCTTCGGCGTGCTCGCCGCCCTGACCATTTCCTATTTCACCTACCCCCTGGTCGGACGGCTCGGCGGCGGCGACGCCACGAGCGGCTTTACCTATGCGGCGGCGGTGTTCGCAGCGGTCGCGACCGCGATCTACCCTCTGGTCTATCGCATCACCAGCGAGCCCGAGGAGAGCGCGGCGAGCGAAGCCCGGCTCAGCTTGGCGGGCTATTGGCGCGCGCTGGCGCCCAACCGCGCGTTCTGGGTGCTCTGCGTCGCCACCGTCGTCGCGTCGATCTGCACCTTCGCGCTCGGCAAATCGATCCTCTATTATTTCAAATATTATCTGCACGACGAGGCGGCGGCGCCCCATGCCTTCGCCTGGATGTCGGTGGCCGGGCTGGTCATCATTCCGACCTGGGTCTGGGTCACCAAATATATCGGCAAGCGCAACGCCTGGCTGGCGGCGGTGGTCTGGTGCCTGGTGCTGCTCACGATATTCGCGGTCGGCGACTTCCGCACCGTGCTGTCGATGACCCTATGGCTGGTGGCCTGGAACAGCGGTGCGCTGGGCTTCGCGCTCACCTTCTGGTCGATGCTGCCCGACACCGTCGAATATGGCGAGCTGGTGACCGGCGCGCGCACCGAATCCTTCATCTTCGGCCTGTTCCAGTTCTTCCTGAAGGTCGCGCTCGGCCTCGGCGCGGGACTATTCGGCCTGCTGCTCGGTGCGGTCGGCTATGTCGCCAATGTCGAGCAGAGCCCCGCGACGCTAGCCGGGATCAAGTGGATCATGATCGGCCTGCCCGCGCTCGGCGTCGCGCTCGCCGGCCTCGCCATGCTGTTCTACCCGATGCGCAGAGGCCGGCACGAGGAGATCGTCGAACAGCTCGCCGCGCGCCGCTGGGCCGAACCGGCGGCGCTCAATCCGGACGCGACGATGTGACTAAATTCGATCTAAAAACGGCTTTTAAAGTCGAATTGGATATTTTATGATGGCTGACATGGACGCCATGGTCGATGCCACACGTCGCAAGGCGTGGAATGACAAAGGCTTTTTCGTGCTTCGCGGGCTGGTTTCACCGGCCGAGGCCAAGGCCGTCGAGGACGAGGTGATCGCCCGGATCCGCACCCACCCGCCCGAGGATCATCCCGGGGAGTCGATCTACCAGGCCGGACCCGATTACGCGATCTTCCCGGAAAAGGAGCCGAGCCCGACCGCGGTCAATCCCGAGGACAAGATCGCCAAGGTGTTCAACTGCCACGCCGAGGGGCTGGCGCGCCGGGTTGCCGAGAGCGACGCGATCGTCGACGTCGTCGAGACGCTGCTCGGTCCCGACCTCGACTGCTTCCAGAGCCAGTTCATCTTCAAGAATCCCGGCGTGATCGGCCAGCCCTGGCACCAGGACAGCTATTATTTCCGCTTCGACCGCCAGCCGCAGATCGGCGTCTGGCTCGCGCTGAGCCACGCGACGCTGGAAAATGGCTGCCTGTGGGTGCTGCCGGGATCGCACAAGGGACCGATCCACGATCACGTCCCGGATCGGCGCCCCGCCGCCAATCGCGCTTATACCGAGATCGTCAGCGAGGATGACAGCGCCCGCGAGCCGGCGCTGATGGAGCCGGGTGACGTGCTCTTCTTCCATTCCTATCTGATGCACATGTCGACCGACAATGTCGCGCAGGAGCGGCGTTCGGCGATGGTCTATCATTATGCCCGCGCCGGCACCCGCGCCGAGAATGACGAGGTCGCCGCGACGCTGAAACGGGTCAATCGCTGGATCCCGGTTCGGCGCAGCCAAGCGGCCGCGGCGTGACCGCGCCCGCTTATCGCATCCACCCCCGCAACCGGGACTTCGCCTGGTCCTCGGGCCGCGCCGCAGGGCGCCGCCGCATCACCGCCGAGCAGCAGCGCCAGTTCGACGAGACCGGCTTCTTCATCCTCGAAAATGCCTTCACCGCGGCCGAGCTCGATGCGGTCGAGGCGGCGATCGATCCGCTCGAGCAGGAGCATGAGCGGCGGCTGCGCGCGAGCGAGAAAAGCAACGACATCTCCTCGGCCGATGCGATCACCTTCACCGGCCATATCGTCCGGAAGTCGAAGGTGCTGCGCGATTTCGCCGTCCATCCGGCGATCGCCGATATCTGCCACGACCTGATCGGCGACGACGTCCGGCTCTACTGGGACCAGTCGGTCTACAAGAAATCGGGCAAGCCCCAGGAATTTCCCTGGCACCAGGACAATGGCTACACCTTCGTCGAGCCGCAGCAATATCTGACCTTCTGGATCCCCCTGGTCGACGTCGAGATCGAGAATGGCTGCCCGTGGATCGCGCCCGGTCGGCACAAGCTCGGCACGCTCGAACATTGGGCGACCCCGATCGGCCTCAAATGCCTCGAGGAGGTGCCTGATGCTGTACCCGCGCCCGCCCGGCGCGGCGATGCGATCGTATTTTCGTCGCTGGCGCCGCACCGGACCGGCCCGAACCTCAAACCGGGCACCGTGCGCAAGGCCTATATCCTGCAATATGCGCCGGACGGCGCGGAGGCAGTGACCGCGGCGGGCGAGCGCATCGCCCAGTCCGATCCGGACCGGCAGTTCATGATCCTCGAAGGCGGCAAGCGGCGATGAGCGCGCCGGCCCCGCTCGCCGATCTCGTCGCGCGGTTCCGCCGCGACGGCTTCGTCCATGTCCCCGGCGTCCTGACCCGCGACGAGCTCGACCGTTACGGCGCCGCGGTCGATGCGGCGGTCGCGGCGCGCAAGAGCGGCGACACCCGCGCGCTCGGCGAGAAAAGCCTCTACGAACAAAGCTTCATGCAATGCCAGTATATCTGGGAGGATTTTCCGGGCGTGCGCCCGCTGACCTTCCATCCCAGGATCGGGGAACTGGCCGCGGCCTTGATCGGCGCGCGGCGGGTGCGGCTCTGGCACGACCAGGCGCTCTACAAGGAAGCGGGCGGCCGCGAGACCGAGGCGCATCAGGATCAGCCTTATTGGCCGATCGCCGAGCGCGACACCGCGACGGTCTGGATCCCGCTGGGCGAGGTCGGCGAAACCACCGGCTGCATGGGCTATGTTCCGGGATCGCATAAGGGCGAATCGGAATTTATCGACATTTTCGGCACCCCCGGCGACGGCAAGAAGCTCGAGGACAAATATGCCGACACGCCGCCGGTCTTTGTGCATTGCCGGCCCGGCGACGTGATCTTCCATCATGGCGACACCGTCCATATGGCCAAGGCCAATCGATCGGACGCGACCCGCCGGGTCTATACCGCAATCTATTTCGCCGACGGCTCGCATCGCAGCGGCGAGCGGCCGCACCCGTCGGTGGACCGCGACCGGATCGCGCAGGGCGCGGTGATCGACGGCGGCGCGACGCCGATCGTGTGGCCGCTCGAGGGCGGCCGGATTCCCGACCCCGAACCCTGGCCGGAGATCGGCCTGGAGTGGCGCGAGCGCGCCGAGCGGCTGGGCATCATCCCCAAACGCCCATGACGCTCCCCCGCGTCCGTCAGCACGGCGCCCTGTTCCTCGATGCGGGCGGCGGGCAGATGATGCTGCGCGGCGTCAATCTCGGCGGCGATTCCAAAATGCCCTGGCCGGACGGCGGCACCGACCGGCCGAGCGACTTCGCCGACCATCGCGACGTCTCGTTCATCGGCCGCCCGTTCCCGATCGAGGAGGCCGACGAGCATCTCGGCCGGATCGCGCATTGGGGCTTCAACACGCTGCGGCTGCTGACCACCTGGGAAGCGGTCGAGCATCGCGGACCCGGTCTCTATGACGGGGCCTATCTCGATTTCTTCGCCGCGGTCGCCGCCAAAGCCGGGGAGCATGGCCTCTACCTGCTCGTCGACTTCCACCAGGACGTGTGGAGCCGGATGTCCGGCGGCGACGGCGCGCCGGGCTGGACGTTCGACGCGGTCGGCCTGGATTTCACCCGGTTCGACGCCGCCGACGCGGCGCATGTCATGCAGGCGCGCTACGATTATGCCAGCGCCGAGCCGCGGCAGGCCGCCTATCCGCAAATGAGCTGGGGCTCGAACTACCGCCTCCCCGCCAATGCGATGATGTGGACCCTGTTCTGGGGCGGCCGGCTGTTCACCCCCGACTTCTCCGTCGACGGGCGCAACGTCCAGGACTTCCTCCAGGGCCACTATCTCGGCGCGATGGACGAAGTCGCGCGCCGGCTGGCCGGCCTGCCCAATGTCCTCGGCTTCGACACGCTCAACGAGCCCGGGCTCGGCTGGCTTGGGCAGAGCCTGAGCCACCGCCACCTCGCGGCGAGCCCGGCGCACCCCGAGCGTCCGCGGGTCGGCCCCGCGCTCGCCCCGCTCGACGCGCTGGCAGTGGCGCGCGGGTTGACCGTGACCGTGCCGGTGCTGACCCGCGACCCCGGTGGCGCGGCGGTCCCCACCGGATTTCGCACCTTCAACGAAAGCAAGGTTTCGATCTGGAGCGACGGCGCGGCCTGCCCGTTCGAGCAGGCCGGCGTCTATCGCATCGAACAGGATGCGGCGGTTCCGCTCGACGAGGATTTCTTCCGTCTTGCCGGCGGCCGCGCCGTCAGCATCAGCGACGACGGGTTCGCGCCCTTTTATGCCCGGGTCGCCGAGACCATTCGCGGCCGCCAGCCCGATTGGTCGGTCTTCGCCGAGATGGACCCGTTCGCGCATGCCGCCGGCCGGCGCTTTCCCGCGATCCTGCCCGAACGCACCGTCAACGCCTGCCATTGGTACGATCTCGGCACTCTCTATCTGAAGCGCTTCGATCCCGCGAACCATCGCGACGCGCTGAGCGGCGCCGAGGAGCGCAGCCTCGACGCGATCGGCGCGCGCTATCGTCGCCAGCTCGGCGATCTCGCCGCCGAAGCGGCCGGCTTTCCCGGCGGCGCGCCGACCCTGATCGGCGAGTTCGGCCTTCCTTATGATCTCGACGAGGGCGCCGCCTTCGACGATTGGGCGCAAGGCAGAGGGGCGGGCGTGTGGCACCAGCACGAGGCGGCGCTGACCCTGATGTACGACGCGATCGACGCGCTCGGACTCCATGCGACGCAATGGAATTACACCGCGTCGAACCGCAACGATCCGCGGATCGGCGACGGCTGGAACCAGGAGGACCTGTCGATCTTCTCGCGCGACCAGCAGGACGATCCGGCCGATCCGGGCTCGGGTGGGCGCGCGGTCGAAGGCTTCTGCCGACCTTATGCCCGACGCATCCAGGGCCGGCACGGCGGGCAAGGCTTCGAGCGCGAGACCCGCCGGTTCAGGATGGACTTCGAGGCCGATGCCGGGATCGGCGGCGCCACCGACGTCTATGTGCCGCGCGCCCAATATCCGGACGGCTTCGTGGTGCGCTTCGAGGGCGTGCCGGCGACGCTCGATCGATCCGACGACGGCCAATATGTCCGGATCGAGGCCCTGGCCTTGGGACCGGCCTGGCTAGCGATCGAGCCGACACGACCCGACTAAGCCAGCACCCTATTCGGCGGCCTCGGCAAGGCTGCGTGTGCCGCGTCCACGCCGGCGGGTCCGGCCGGTTTCCTCGCGCTTGAGATTTTTGATGATCGAGTTGCGGATCGGCTGCGCGCCCGCGAAATAGTCGTCGATCAGCTTCAGCGTGCGCGGCTTGTCGCGCGCGACCAGGGCGTCGACGATCCGACGGTGCTCGCCATGATGATCGCGGTCGCGGTCGCTGGCGAGGTCGGCGAACAGATTGACGTAGCGTTCGAGGCGAAAGCCGATGTCGCCGAGCAGCTGCATCAGCAGTGGCGAATTGCAGCCCGACAGCAATTGCGCGTGATATTCCCAATAAGCCCGCTGCCAGCGCTCGCGCGCCTGCGGATCGCCGTCGGGCAGGACCATCGGCACCTTAGCGGAGCGGTGAAGCTGGACCACGACGCGCTCCTCCCATGCGTCTTCGCCGAGATCGATCGCCATCCCGATCGCGAGCTTGTAGAGCCGCTGATAGACCGACACGATGTCGTCATAATCGGCGAGCGAGACCGGCGCGACGCGATAGCCTTTCTGATGCTCGTGGACGACGAGGCCGCTCGACGACAGGACGAGGATCGCCTCGCGCACCGGGCTGTGACCGATCCCGTAAAATTTGACGAGATGCTCGACCTTGAGCCGTTCGGCGGGCTTGAACACGCCGCGGACGATGTCGCGGCGCAGCCAGAAGGCGGCGGCCTTGGACGGGCTGCGCTCGAGATCGAACGGTGCGGTGACGGCCGCATCGGTAAAGGTGGAAATCGAGCGGACGCTGGTTGGCAAGGTCGATCTAACTTTGTCGTTTGGCCTCTATTCCATCTAGGCCATCGCAATCACGGGGGAAAGGGCGCCGCGATCCAAGCTGCCCCGGTACGTCCGATCGGTATAGAGGCCTTAGCGATGACCGGAGCTTATCGTGGCTGACTCGCGGCGCGGCATGCTGGTCGCGGCCCGGGCGTTCGCGCGGACGCGCTGGCTGGCCTGGCGGCTGCGCGCGCGCCGCGACGTCGAACGGCTGCATCAGCGCCGGATTGCGCGGATGATGGCCGGGCCAATCGCGCAATCGCCTTTCTACCAAAGGCTCGGCATCACCGACTTCTCGCGGCTGCCGATCATGGACAAGGCCGCCTTGCTCGCCGACTTTCCGCTGCTCAATCGCCCCGGCCTCACGGTCGACGAGGTCCGCGCCGCGATCGCCGCGGGCCGCGAGCGGATCGGTGGCCATGTCGTCGGCCAGAGCACCGGGACCAGCGGCAATCGCGGCTATTATGTGATCAGCGACGACGAGCGCTTCGTCTGGCTCGGCACGATCCTCGCCAAGACCCTGCCCGACGCCTTGTGGCGCCGGCACCGCGTCGCGCTGGCGATGCCGGGCCTTTCGAGCCTTTATCGATCGGCGTCGTCCGGGAGCCGAATCAGCCTGGCCTTTTTCGACCTCGCGCTCGGCGTCGACGCCTGGGCGGACCGCCTCGCGGCGTTTGCGCCCGACACGATCGTCGCGCCGCCCAAGGTGCTGCGTCGTCTGGCCGAGCGGGGACAGCTCGGCGCGCGCCATATCTTCAGCGGCGCCGAAGTGCTCGATCCGCTCGACCGCGCCGCGATCGAGAGCGCGACCGAGCAGCACGTGCGCGAGATTTACATGGCGACCGAGGGGTTGTTCGGCGTCGGTTGCCGCCACGGCACGCTCCATCTTGCCGAAGACGCGGTCCTGTTCGAATGGCAGTCGATCGACGACAGCCCGCTGCTGAGCCCGCTGATCACCGATTTTACCCGCACCGCACAGGTGATGGCGCGCTATCGGATGAACGATCTGCTCGAACTTGCGGAAACGCCCTGCCCCTGCGGCTCGCCGCTGCAGCCGGTCGCGCGGATCGAAGGCCGGCAGGATGATCTGTTCGAGCTCATCGGGGCCGACGGTGCGCCGCGGATGGTGACGCCCGACGTGCTGCGCAATGCGGTGGTCGACGCCGATCCGGCGATCGCCGACTTTCGGATCGTCCAGACCGGCCCGGCCAAGGTCGAGATCGCGCTCGATCCCGCACTGGGAGCGGGCGTCGACGATCGCGTTGCCGCGGCGATGGCGGCCCTGTTCGCCCGGCTCGGCATCGGCGGGATCGAGATCGTGGTGAAGCGCGGCCTCGACCTGCCGTTCGACCGCAAGCTGCGCCGCGTCCGCCGCGAATGGCGGCCAGACTAGAGATAGATCAAGACCTCGCGTTCCTCGATCTCCTGCCGCTGGCCGTTGGCGAGGCGCCAGATGGTGGGGCCGAGGAAGTCGAGCGGGCCGATCGCGAAGTCGGGCTTGCCGAATCGGGCGATGTTGCGTGCCTGGGCGGCGAGCGCTTCCTTGTCCTGACGCAGCACCGGGACATGGAAGCCGACCAGAGCGAGCCGCTTGAACCAGGCCGGCAGCCAGCCGCGCGGCGTCGCGAAATGGGCGTAGGGCCGGGTCCGGTCGTGATCTTCAGGAGAGAAGACGACCGAAATGGCGAGGGTCAGGCCCTTTTTCCCCTCGAACGCGACCTGGCCGATCGTCGGCGGGAAATAGCGGCCGATACTGCGCAGGCGGTGACCCTCCATCAGCTGCGGCATCCAGGCGCTGGCGCGCGCATCCTCCTGATAGATCGCCTCGCCGCCGTCGGGTCCAAGCCGGATCCGGACATGGACCGGCCGGCGCCTGGTCGGCGAGCGCACGATCAGCGGGTGGAGATAATGGGGATGCGCCGGATCGAGATGATTCTCGACCGCATCAAGCAGCCGCGCGGTCGCGGTGGGCGGCGACCAGAGGAAGGTGTCGAGCGCGACGTCCTCCATTTCGGGCGGCAGCTTCGGAAACGGCGACGGCGCCCGCGAGAGCGAGGTCCAGACCAAACCGGCGCGGACCGTCACCGGCAACGCCTGGGCGGGCGCGGACGGAATCGCGTCGGTCCCCGGCACGTGGACGCAGCGCCCGCCTTCGGCAAACATCCAACCATGGTAGCGGCAGGCGATCGCGCCATTCTCGACCCGCCCTTCCGACAGCGGCATGGCGCGGTGCGGACAGCGATCGACCAGGACGACGGGGCCGTCGGCGCCGGCGAACACCACCAGGGGCACGCCCATCAGGGTCCGCGCGAGCGGCCGGCCCCTGATCTCCGCATTCCGCGCCACCGGGTGCCAACCCACGGCGACCGCTTTCGGCCACGCTGCCGTCACAGCCCGCGCCGCTTCATCATCGGTACCGCAAGCAGATCGAGCAAAGATGCGAGCAGGGCAATGACCAGCCGGCGGCCGAGCGACAGGTGGCGCAAATAGAAAGCGCTATATTCGATTTCGCCGCGCGCGCCGCGGCGCCGCTTGAAGTCGGCTGCGCCTGCCGACCCATTGAGCCGCAGCCCGGCGCGCGCCGCCGCCTCGCTGAACAGCAGGCTGGCGATCCGATAGAGACCCTCGGCCTGCGGCCGCGACGTGTCATAGCCGACGATCGGCGGGGTCAGCACGTCGCCCCGCGCCAGGCTCCCGGCGACCGCCATCAGCCGGCCATCGGGGGCGCGCGCGCCGCGATAGCGGACGATCCCGGCCGCATGGGTCATCGCGATCCAGGCCGGCGTGAACACCGGGTTGAGCGGCGAATATTTCCCGACATAGAGCATATGATAGAGCGCGGCGATCCGCCGCGCATCGGCTTCGCTCAGCTGCGCGAGCTCGTCCACGACGAGGCCCGATCGGACCAGCAGCCGGCGATCATTGCCGCAGGCGCTCCGTGGCCGCCAATCGCGGTCGAGATCGTCGGTCACCCAGATCTGGCGGCTCGCCAGCAGCCGCCATCGGTCGCGGCGGGCGGCGCCGAGCAAAGCCGGGCAGGACCAGGCGTCGAGCGAGCGAATCGCGATGATATGGCCGGGAAAGCGGGCCGTGAGCAAAACGCGGATCGCCGACAGATCGTCCCCCGCCCAATCGCCGTGGAGGTTGGTCGACAGCAGCCAATTGTCGAGATGGACGATGCGGTTGATGCCCGCCACGCGCAGCAGGCGGTCGAACAAGGCGATCAGCAGTCGCAGCAGCGGCGCCAGCGCGCCGGTATCGACGATCCGCAGCTCCTCGCGCGCATAGAGAATGTAAGCGCTGTGCGGCAGGCAGACGTAGGAATCGCCGACCTCGCCGTCGTTCACGGTCAGCGGGAACAGGCGGTCGCCCGACCGCAGCGCCCGCCAAAGCGTGCGGACATTGGCCACCATGTTCGGCACGCCGCCGCGTGCAACGCCTTCGCAATAAGCGCGCGCGCCGCGGTTGCCGGGCGGCCAGGCTTCGGCCGGCGCGTCCGCCGGATCGAACAGCAGGAGGCTCATCCCAGCGGCTCGCCATTCCACTCGATATCGTCGGTGGTCTGTCCGGTCGGGCTGCGCCCCCGCGAGAATCCGGTCAGCGCGAAACGGGCGGCGTCGAGCAAGGCGCCGAGCGCCGGGCCGCGATCGCCGGCGCGCCCGAGCGCATCCCCGCCGCGCCGCCAGTCTCCGGCCAGATCGCGCCAGCGGCCGCGCCCGGCGACCGGCCCGAGCAGCAGCATCGCCGGCGCGAGATAGCGCAATTCCGCCTTGGGCTCGGCGCGCGGCCCCTCGCCGGCAATCGCGGCGGCCAGCGCCGGATCGCCGTCGAACAAATGGACCCCGCTGACCGCGCGCGGATTGCACTCGATGGCGACAGCCTCGCCGCTTTCGGTGACGATGAAGTCGAAGCTCAGATGTCCGGTCATGCCGGTCGCCGCCGCGACCTTGGCGGCGACCGCCTCCGCCGCCGGCGCGGCGACAAGCTCGAAGGCGAAAGCGGCGGCGCGGCGATGGCGCCAGAGCGGCCGATAGGCCGCGCTTGCGACGATCCGGCCGTCGCGCGCCGCCGACCACAAGCAGAGCTCCTCACCCGCGACGAAGCGCTGCGCCACCCAGGCGCGGCCCGGGGCGGGGGCGAAGCGGCGCAGCGCCGCGCGATCGGGCCGGACCAGGGTCGCGGTGCCGAAGCGCGAATATTCCGGCTTGAGCACGAGTTCGCCGGGCGCGATCCCCAGCGCCTCCAGGTCTTGCGGGCTCTCGATCGCCCAGGTCTCGAGCGCGGGCGCGCCGATCGAGCGGAGCAGCGCCGGAAACAGCAATTTCGAATGCAGGCGGCGCAATACCTCCAGCGGCGGCGCGAACAGCCGCTTGGCGAAGCCGTGCCGCGCGGCCGCCGCCGCGACGTAGAATATCTCCTCGCAGGTCGGCACGATCAGCGCCGGATCGTGGCGCGCCACCCAGTCGGCAAGCGCCGCCGCATAAGCGTCGAAGGCGTGACGCGCCGGCGGCAGCCGGACGATACGGCGGCGTCCCGCGCGCGACCATCGCGCCGCCCAGGGCGTCACCGAATCCGCAAGATAGAGGTCGTAACCGCCGGCAGCGAAGGCACGCGCCAGATCGATCGCGACCGGCGCCCGCGCCCCGGTGATCAGCACCGGCCGGCTCATCGCTCGGCACCCGCCTCCGCGGCGCGTTCGGGGCAATGGCAGGGAGTCAGCCGGATCTCCGGGTTGCGCCGCCACAAATGGTGCAGCCGCGCCAGCGTATCCCGCGCGCGCCTGGTGTTGCCGAGGAAGCGAGTGGTCAAAGCGGGCGGCGGCATGTTGCGGCGGATCGCGTCGGTCGACCAGGCCGCGTCGGCCACCAGGAAATGCGCCCCAGCGACAGAATCGGCGATCACCAGCCCCCAATGGCCGGGGCAATGGCCGGGCAGCTCGACGGCAAGGATCGAGCCGTCGCCGATCAGGTCGGCGCCGGTTTCGAACGGCGCGAGCGCATCCGGCAGCGGCACGAGCGGCACCTCCTCGAAGAACCGCGCGCGCCGGCCGATGTCCGCCGGAATCAGCGCGCGCAGCACGCCGTTGCGCACCGCGCCGAATCGGCTGGCGCCGCAGGCGGCGTCGAGCCCGGCCTTGGCGCAATGGATCGTGGCTCTGGGGAAGGCGTGGGTCCCGGCGATATGATCGGCGTGGAAATGCGAGAGGATCAGGTGGCGGACGTCGTCCGGCGCGATGCCGGCCCGGCGAAGCTGCGCGCTCAATTCTTCCTCCGGGGCAAGCGTCACCGGCGTCAGCCAGCGATAGAAGCGTTCCGGAAACGGCCGGGTCGCCGCGAAGAAAGCCGGATCGTAGCCAGTGTCGAACAGGATTGGTCCTTCATCGGGATGGAGCAGCAGCATCGCCAATGCCGGAAAGACGGTCGGCCGGAGGCTGCCGTCGCGGATCGACATGATCTGCGGGTGCAGGCAATGCCCGACGCGCAGCGCGCGGACCGCGATCTCACGCATAAGCGGCGACGCCCGCGAGAGCGCGGGCGATCGCCTCCTCCGGACTGCGGAGCGGCGTCCAGCCGAGCTTCTCGCGCGCGGCGCTGAGGTCGAAGGTCTGCGAATAAGCGAGCGTCATGATCGTGTAGCGCGTCACCGGCGGCTCCGGCCGGCCCGGCAGTGCGGCAGCGATCCGCTCGACGACCCAGGCGGCGGCCATCGCCCCGCCTCTGGGGACCGGCACGAGCCGAGGCCTGATTCGATCCCGCGCGAACAAGGTCGACAGCAAGTCGCCGAGTCGGCGCGGCTGGCCGCCGGAAATGTTGAAGGCGCGGCCCGCCGCCGCGGCACGCGCGGCGTCGGCGGCGAGGAAGGAAGCGGCGGCATCGCGCACGTCGGTCAGCTCGATCAACGCCGCGCCGCGATTGGGTAGCGGCACGCGCCCACGCCGCGCGGCGCGCCTGAGGCGCGGTAGCAGCACCCGGTCGTCGGGCCCGACGATCGCGCGCGGGCGTAGCGCGATCGTCGCTAAGCCGGGCGCATTGGTGGCGAGCACCGCGCGCTCGGCTTCATATTTGCTCGCCGCATAGGCATTGGCGAAGCGCCGCGCGACCGGGCTTTCCTCGGTGAGCCCGATGCGATCGCGCGGCTCGGTGTAGATCGACGGGGTCGAGGCATATATGAACGTCCCGCAGCCGCTGGCGCGCGCCTGGTCCAGCAGGCGGCGCGTCGCCGCGACGTTGATCGCGGCAAAGCGATCCGCCCGGCCCCATGGTGACGACAGCGCCGCGAGATGGAAGACCGTGTCGATACCGGTCAGCGGCGGCCGCGCCTCCGGATCGCACAGATCGGCGGCGACGAAGCGCGCGCCGATCGCTTCGAGCCGCGCGCCGATCGTCGCATCGCGACCGGTCGCGGTCACATCATAGCCGCCGCCGAGCAGCATCGGCACCAAAGTGCGGCCCAGCCCGCCGGTGGCGCCGGTCACCAAAGCGCGCCTCACCATCGTATCACCGCGCCGCCCAGCGAGACCCCGGCCGAGCTTCCGATCAGCAGCGACCGGCTGCCGGGCGCGAGCCGCCCTTCGCCGCGCGCGACATGGAGCGCATGCGGCATGCTCGTCGCGATCTGATTGCCATGGTCGCGGAAGATGTCGACGGTTCGGGCGTGGCCGTCCGGGATCGCGCGCTTCAGATGCTCGAGCGCGGCCGCGCTCGCCTGGTGCGGGATCACGGTGGCAAGCGCCTCAGGGGCGGTCGCGGCGTCGACGAGCAGGCGCCCAAGAAAATCGGGAAAGCGCCGCGCGGTCGCACGAAACACGCCGGGCCCGTCCATCCGGAACCGGCTTCCGGCGAGGAAAGCGTCGATATCGTCGTGAGGGCGCAGCCGCGTCCCGCCGGCCTCGAGCCGGCACAGGTCGGCGCCGCTGCCATAGGTTGCGATGCGCAGCGCAAGCAGAGCGTGCGGACCCTCGGCCTCGATCACCGCGGCGGCGCCGCCGTCGCCGAAGATCGCCGAAGCCTCAGGCGAAGAGAAATCGAGCGCCGCCGAGGCGATGTCGGCGGAGACGATCAGCGCCCGCCGCCACTTGCCGAGCGCGAAGCCGGTCAGCACATGGTCGAGCGCGAGCAGAAAGGACAGGCAGGTGGCGTTGACGTCGAACGCCGGGATGCCGCTTTCGCCGAGCCCGAGGCGGCGCTGAATCAGCGCCGCCGTCCCGGGGATCGGCTGCTCCATGACGGCGCAGGCACCGATGATCAGGTCGAGATCGTCCGGGACGATCCCGGCGTCGGCGAGCGCGGCCTGGGCGGCCATTGTGCCCAGCGCCGAGCTGGTCTCGGCGGGGGCCGCCCACCGCCGCTCGGCGATCGCGAGATTGGCCTCGGTCCAGCCGGCCGGACGGCCGATCAGCGCGTCGAGCTCGGCCGACGGCACCCGGCGGCACGGCAGCGCGACACCGGTTCCCGCCAGGCGGAAGGGGATTGGGGCAGACATCATGAGCGCTCGGCCCTCACGCTCGCTTCGGCCGACCATCGAGCACGTTCCTCATCGCTTCTCAAGCCCATTGCGGAACTCGAGTCGGGACTATATTGAACAATGATCAATTGAAAGTAAACACTGTTCAATTAATTGCCGGGGGACGAGAGGACGATGGGACGACGATCGGACCACACCCGCGAACAGCTCCGCGCGATGATCGTGACCGAGGGGCATCGCCAGCTTTCCGAGGTCGGCTATTTCCGTTTCTCCGCGCGCGAGGTGGCGAAGCGGATCGGCTATTCGATCGGCACCCTCTACAACGTCTTCGGGACGCTGGACCAGTTGATGCTGGCGATCAATGGCGTCACCCTCGACCGCTGGCGCGACTATCTGCTCGCGCGGCTGGATCGCGCCGGCGACGACCGCTTATGGACCCTGGTCGAGGCCTATTTCGAGTTCGCGATGGTCAACCGCCACGCCTGGGCCGCGATCTATGACCATCGCCTGCCCGAGAGCGAGCCGATGCCGGACGATTATGTCGACAGGATCTCGGCGCTGACCGGGATCGTCGTCGACGAGATCGCCGCCGCGCTTCCACCCGAACGGGCGGAGCGCGCGCAGCAGCTCGCGCCCTCCATGCTCGCCGGCGTCCACGGCCATTGCACGCTGACCCTCAACGGCACGCTCGGCCATCTCGGAATCACCGAGCCTTGCGAAGCGGCCTATGCGCGCGTCCGCGAAACGATCGCGGCGGAAGGTGCGCGCTGAGGAGCTCATTCGGTCGCGCAGATTCGCTTACCCCTCTGAACCTTCCGGACCTGCGGCCTCGCTCATCAGCAGAAACCCGTCCCGCAGGGGATCGGAATCTTGGAACAGGAAGGTGGATCGGCCGGTGTAGAAAGACTGGCCGGCGACCCGGACGCGCACCGTGTCGCGTTCGCCTTGCGATTCCCGTCCGACCGCGGCGGCGGCAAAGCTCTCGCGGGTCGGGCCGATGAAGCGGCGTTCGACGTTGAGCGGCGCACCGTGAGCCAGCGTGTCGAGCGCGATCCGGGCGGTGACTCCGCTGCCGGTCGGCGACCGATCGATCTGGCCCGCGGCGAACACGCAGATGTTGCGCGTCGGATCGGGCCAGCGCGCATCGTCGGTCAGAATCACGCCATAGAGGAAATCGAGATCCGGCTCTCCGGAGCGCGGCACCTCGAGCTGAGCCCTCGCCGCGGTGAGGACCGTCGCGGCGGCGGCGCTCGGCCCCGCAATGGAGTCGCGATCGAACGACAGTCCGAGGCGGGAGGCGGGAAGAATCGCATAATGAGCGCCGCCGAACGCAAGCTCGACCTCGACCGCGCCGAAGCCGGCGACGTGGACGGTGCGCGGTGCATCGTCCGCAAAAGCGGGGACACTGACAAAGCCGGTTTCCGGCGCGCCCTCTGCTCCCGTCCTCGCAAACACCTCCACCAGGCCGCACGGGCATTCGAGGGTGAAGCCGCCGTCCGCGCTCCGCACCGGGACGAGGCCATTGTCCAGCGCCCAGCGCGCGACCGCGATCGTCGCATGGCCGCACATCGTGCTGTAGCCGTCAGCATGGACGAACAGGACCGCGAGATCCGCCTCCGGCGTCGACGGCTTGACCGGAATGACGCCGTACATCCCGCCATGACCGCGCGGCTCGAGCATCAGGCGCCGGCGAAGATGGTCGTGACGCCGTTCCGCTTCGCGGCGCTTGTCGAGAATCGTCGCGCCGGCGAGGTGCGGATAGCCGCTCGTCACGATCCGCACCGGCTCGCCGGCGGTATGCATGTCGAGGACGGTGATTTCGTCGGCCAACGCTTGCCCCAGGCCAGGATTCATGATCGGGCCGTGGTCACCGCCCGACCATCGCCGACGACGGTATGTAGAGCATGGCGTCGAACTGTCGCCGGAGCACGACATTGGTGAAACCGCCGCGATGATGATTGGCGTAGAGCGACCCCGGACGGTCCAGGGGCAGATCCGAACGGTGCGTCCGATGCAGGTCGATCAGCGCGGGCCGATCGCCGAACGCCCGGACGAAGGCCGGCTCGAGCGAATCGGCCGGCTCCTCGCAGGTCGTGCCGCACGGTACGATATTGCCGATCACCACCTCGCGCCGGCCCTCCGCCTGCGCGAGCCGCTCGCCGAAGGAGACGGTCCCCCGCGGGATGGCGAGATTCGCTCCGGCGATATCGCCGGTTTCGGACGAATGTCGCATGGCATGCCAGTTGTGCATCCAGTGAAAGATCTTCCTGCCGGGGAAATCCAGCTCGAGCAGCCCCTGATAGATGCGAAACCGGGTCAGGTCGCCGCCCGCGTACATCTCACCCGACAAGCGGGTCTGCTCGGCCGGCGACATGTTGGGATTGGTGACCGCCAGGTCCGCGCTGCGCCGCAGTACCGCGACAAAGTTGCGCAGGCTGATGAGATGGAGCCTGGCACGGGTGCGCTCCCGCGCCGGCGCCGAGCTCGCGGCGCTGACAACGCTTTCGATCGCATCGAGCCCGGCAAGGCAGGCGGCGCGCTGCGCGTCGGTATAGCTGGGAGTTCTGGCGCGGGTCAGGCTGAAGACCGAGTTCATGAAATCGAGATCGCCGGGATAAGTGGCCTGATCCGCCGCCCGGCACGGCGCCACCGCCTGACGCAGGCGCTCGACCTCGCCCGGCGCCGCCTGCTGAAGAAAAGCGAACAGCGCGCGAAAATCGCTCACCGGCTGCTCGCCCTGATAGCCCGCGATCATGATCCGGTCGTCGGGATGCGCCCGGTTCCAGTTGCGGATCCAGACCAGCATGTCGGCGATCGGCTGCGAGGCGAATGCGCCGTTCAGCCAATAGGAATCGACCGCATTGAGCTCGGTGCGGTCGGAGTTCATGAAATCGGCGAGTCCTTCCGGAATCCCCCATTGCACTTCGAACACGAAGACCCGGAAGCCCTTCTGCTCGACCAGGGGGCGGAAGATCTGGGGCACGATCTGGTGAACGGCCATCATGCCGTGCGAATCCTCGCCGAACACGACGGTGTTCGCGTCGCCGACGATCTCCATCAGATTTTCGAGCGGCGGCTGAAGCGCGGCCTGCGCAGGGGGCGATTCGGCGCCGCCCGCTGCGGTCGCGCACCCGCTCAGGAGCGCCGCCGCCATGATGGCCTTGACTATCATTCGAGACATTTTCACCTCCGAATTTCGGCTAATCCCATGTTGCGTGCGGGCTCCGGCTAATGCCGGTCGACCGTGGATGGCGGGACGTACAGAATGGCGTCGAGCTGGCGGCGCAGCACGACATTGGTCTGGCGGCGCAGCACGACATTGGTTAAGCGACCATGGGGATTGGCGGAGAGCGTGACAGGCCGGTCGACGGGAAGGTCGGCGTTGCGGCCCGACCGAAGATCGACAAGCTCTATCCTATTGCCAAACCGCCGGGCGAAAGCCGGCTCGATCGAATCGGCCGGCTCCTGACAGGTCGTGCCGCACGGAACGATATTCCCAATCGTGACCGCCCGCCGTCCTTCCGACCGTGCAAGCCGCTCGCCGACCGATATGGTTCCCCTCGGGTTGTTAAAGGTACCCAGCGAGACGGGACCATCCAGGCCATCCAGGCCAGCCACGAAGGTTCCGATATCTTCTCCCGTTTCGGACGCATGGCGGAAGGCGTGCCAATTGTGCATCCAAAGGAAGACTTTCCTGCCGGGAAAATCCAGCCGGCGCAGCGCCTGGTAGTTTCGAAACCGGGTCTCGTCGCCGCCGGTGTACATCTCGCTCTGCAACCGAACCTGCGCCTCGAGCGGCATGTCGGGGTGGGTTATGGCCGTGTCGACGCTGCGCAGCAGCAATGAGATATAGGTCCGCAGGCTCGCGACATGGAGACGGGCGCGGCCGCGCTCTGGCTCCGTTGCCCGGTTTCGATCCGAGCGGTTGAGCACGGCTTCGATCTCATCCAGCCCGGACAGGCATGCGGCGCGCTCGGCATCGGTGTAGCTCGGCCTCCGCTCGCGTGCCAGGCGGCCATTGGCCATCATGAAATCAAGATCGGTCGGATAGGTCGCGGCATCGGCGGCGCGGCAGGGCGCCGCGGCGACGCGCAGGCGCCCGACTTCCCCCGGAGCGGTCGTCTGGAGATAGGCGAAGAGCGCCCGAAAATCGCGGACCGGCTGCTCGGAAATATTGCCGGCAATGATGATCGGATCGTCCGGATGCGCCCGGTTCCAGTTGCGGATCCAGACCAGCATGTCGGCGATCGGCTGCGAAGCGAATGCGCCGTTCAGCCAATAGGAATCGACCGCATTGAGCTCGGTGCGGTCGGAGTTCATGAAATCGGCGAGCCCCTCGGACAGTCCCCATTTCGACTCGAACACGAAAACCCGGAATCCGCCCTGCTCGACCAATTGGCGGAAGATGGCGGGAACGACCTGGTGAATGACCGCCAGCCCGTGCGAATCTTCGCCGAAAATCACCGTGTCCGCGTCGCCGACAATGTCCATCAGGTTGGGCAGCGGCGGCAGAGCGGTCGTCCCGCTCGACACCGGTTGCTGCGGCTCCGCCGCGGTTGCACAGCCCGCGAAGGCCGCCATGAGCATTGCCGCCACAACGATCTTCATTCCCGACATTCGGTCATCCTCTTCCGGCTCAGGGCTCTCGGCGCGGCTTCCGCATAGTCACTTGTGGATCCAATATCCAGAGCTTATTACGGCGCCTGAGATGAAGGGGATTTGCGACATGAAGCCCACCTTGCTTGCGATGATCATGGTGGCGTTCGGCGTCGCGCTCGCCGCGCCCGCCGCGGCGTCACGGCCTCCGGCGGCGGCGCGGACAGATGAATTCTCAGCGCTTCGAAATATCGAGCAGTTTACCTTGGCCAACGGACTGCGCGTCGTCGTTCAGACCGATCGCTCGGCGCCGGTGGTGTCGATCGCCGTCGCCTACCATGTCGGCTCGCGCGACGAACGGCCCGGCCGGACCGGCATGGCGCATCTGTTCGAGCATCTGCTGTTCTCGGGAACGCAGCATTTCGACCGGCCGTTCGCCCCCGCTTTGGCGGACGCCGGTGCCCAGCTGCTCGGCGCGACGACAATCTCGGATCATACGATCTTCTACGAGACGGTCCCGGTCAGCTCGCTCGAACGCGCCTTGTTCCTGGAATCGGAGCGCATGGGCTTCTTCGGTCCGGCCATCACCCAGGCGAAAATCGACACCGAAGTCGGCGTGGTGATGAGCGAACGACGGATACGCGACACCAATCTCGGCCCGATCGAATATCCACTTCTCGCCGGGGTCTATCCGGCCGGGCATCCCTATCGCCTGTCGGGCTATGGCACCGACGAGGATCTGCGCGCGGCCAACGTCGCGGACGTCCGGACCTGGTTCGCGGATCATTATCGTCCGAACAATGCCGTGCTGACCTTGGTCGGCGACGTCGATGCGAGCGTGCGGCCCCTAGTGGAGCGCTATTTCGGTGCCTTGGCGCCCGGCGCGGCGCGCACCATGCCCACGGCATGGGTGCCGCGGGCAACGACGTCGATTCACGATGTGGTCGAACGCAACGCGCCGACCGCCCGGATCTTTCGCGCCTGGGCCGCGCCCGGGCGGATGACGCAGGAGCATGCCGAGCTCGAAGTCCTGCTCGCCTATCTCGGCCAGGATGAGACCTCGGCGCTTCACCGGGCGCTCGTTGCCGATGCCGGACTTGCGACATTCGTCGATTTCCGGCCGCTCGGAGGCGAGCTCGCCAGCATCCTGATGCTGCAGGTGCATCTGCGCCCCGGCGCGAATGTGGAACAGGCCGAGGCCATTATCGACCGGGTCCTCGGTGAGGCCCGCGCCGGCCGCATTCCCGCCGGCGCGCTCGCCGCGGCGCGTAGCCAGTTGCGCGCGAGCCTGGTGAGCACCATCGCCCAGGTCAACGATCGCGCCCGGTCGCTCGCGGTCGGCGCGCTGCTCGCCGACGATCCCAGCTTCGTCGCACACGAGGCGGCCTGGGCAGCGAATGTCGACCCGTCGATCGCGACCGCGCGGGCGCGCGCGTATCTCACCGAGGCGCATTATCATTTGCTCGCCCGGCCATTCCCTTCGCTGCGTGCGGCGGCGGCGGATGTCGACCGATCGCGTCTGCCCGAGATCGGCACGCCGCCCGTGCCGGATTTCCCCGACGTCGAGCATGGCCGCCTCGACAATGGCATGGAGATCGTGCTCGTCAGGCGGCCCGGCGCGCCGATGGTCAGCGCCGCCGTGGCGTTTGCGGCCGGCTATGGCGCCGATCCGACGGGACGTTCCGGACTGTCGGCGCTGACACTGGAAAGCCTGCTGGCCGACGACGATGCTTTCTCGCCGCGGATCCGGGCGGCTCAAATCGGCGTGACGTTGTCATCGCAAACGAGCGCGGGAACGAGTCTGCTGCAAATGTCGGCGCCGGCCGGCGCGTTCGACGAAGGGCTCGCGCTGCTCGGCCGCGCCGCGTCGCGCTCACCGGGCGCGGCCGCTTTCGGATCCGCGCGAACCCGCCAGGATGTCGCCGCCACGCGCGAGACGACGGATCTCTATCGATCGGGCGAACGCGTGCTGCTGGCCGCCTTGTTCGGCGCATCCCATCCGTACGCCGCGCCCTTGAGCGGGGCCGGCGCCCGCGCCGACGTGGCCGCGGCGACGCGCGACGATGTCGAAGCGTTCCGCATGGCGCGCCTGCGGCCGGACAATGCGCGGCTGTTCATCGTGGGAGACCTGTCGATGGAGCAGGCGCAGGCGGCGGCGCGCGCCGCGTTCGGGCGCTGGCGTGCCCCGGCGCTGGAGCGTCCTCAATCCACCGCGATCAGCGCGCCCCCGCGCGCAAGCGGCCATGTGGTGATCGTCGACCGCCCCGGTTCGGAGCAGACGATGGTCCTGGCCGGTGCGCTGCTGGCGCCGTCGAGCGAGCAACCGCAGCCGGCAGAGATGCTCGCCATCGAGACGCTCGCCGGGTCGGGCGGTTCGCGCCTTTCCCAAAGTCTTCGGGAGGAGCGGGGCTGGTCCTATTGGGCGCGCGGTTTTGCCACGCCGGCGCGCGGACCGCGGGCGGTGATCGTCGCGGCGCCGGTCCAGCCCGAGCATTCGGCTGACGCCGTGCACGAGATCGCGCGCGAGATCGCCGCGATCGCCGGCCGCGGTTCGCAGCCCCGTCCGCCGACAGTGGCGGAGACCCGCACCCGCATCAGCCGCGCGCAGCTGGCGTTCCCCGCACGCTTTCTGTCGACCGATGCCGTCCTCGCCCAACTGGTGCGCGACGCAGAGCTCGGGCGCCCGGATGGATTCGCCGAACAAGAGGCGGCGGCCGTGGCGCAGGTGACGCCAGCCGAGGTCGCGCGCGCCGCCGCCGGGTTATTCGAAGGCGGGACCGTCTGGGTGATCGTCGGAGACAAGAGCCGCTTCCAGAACGACGTGGCAGCGATGAACCTGGGGCCGATCGAGATCGTTTCGCCGTGACAGCGACAATCAGCCACTTGTGGATCCAATATCCACGGTGTATGATGGCACTAATACAATCACCGAGGTAAACTTCGTGCGTAAAAGTGCCTATTTAACGTCGATCCTGGCGGCCGGGCTAGCGTTCTCCTCCTGTCTGCATGCGGCCGATTTGGCCGAGCGTCCGGCACGCGGCGACTTCGGCATCGACATCTCGGCCATGGATCCCGCCGCCCGCCCCGGCGACGATTTCTTCCGCTACGTCAACGGCCACTGGTACGACAACCGGGCCTTCGCGGCCGACGAGACCTATGTCGGCGCGCGCTCGTCACTGATCGCCCAGCGCAAGGCGCGAGTTCTGGACATCATCGAAGCCGCGTCGCGTAGCGCCGAGAGCAGTCCGGTATCGCGGATCGTGGGCCCGTTTTACGCAAGCTTCATGGATCAGGCGGCGATCGACGCCGCGGGACTGCGGCCGCTCGCTCCCGAGCTGCGGCTGATCGACGGGATCCGCGATCATGCGGGTCTTTTCCGGCTGTTCGCGCAGGCGCCCGGGCTCGGCACCGCCAGCCCGATCGAGGGGTCGGTCTTCTACGATTTCCATGCCCCCGGCTGGATGCGCTACACGATCACGCCCGGGGGTCTCGGCCTTCCCAGCCGCGAGCTCTATCTGGACGAAAGCCCGGCGGCCCGGGACATGCGCCAGGCCTATCGCGATTATGTCGCGTCTCTGCTCAGGACCATGGAAGAAGAAGCGCCCGAGGCGAAGGCGGCGGCGATCGTGGCACTGGAGCGGGCGCTTGCCGAGGTCCAGTGGCCGGGCGCCGAGGCCCGGGATTTCCTGAGGACCGCCAACAGCCTTTCGCTCGCGCAGCTCCAGGCGCTGACCCCGGATTTCGACTGGCCGGCTTTTCTCCAGGCGGGCGGTGTCACCGGGGTCGATACCGTCATCGTTCGTCAGCCTTCGGCGATGGCGCCGCTGATCGCATTGATCCGTTCGACGCCGATCGAGACCTGGCGTGCCTGGCTCAGATTCCATCTGGTCTCGGACAATGCCGACTATCTGTCCGCACCGATCGCCGCCCAGCATTTCGCCTTTCACGGCCGCCGGCTCAGCGGTCAGGAGGAGCCGGCGCCGCGCTGGCAGCAGGGGGTCGACCTGGTCGAGGGCCATTTCGGCCAGGCGGTCGGGCAGCTCTATGTCGAACGCTGGTTTCCCGAGCAGCGCCGGCAAATGGTGCGCGATATGTTCGATCATATCCGCGCCGAGATGCGCGACCGCATCGTCCATTCGCAATGGATGGGCGATGCCACCCGGGCGGAAGCGCTGCGCAAGCTCGACACTCTGGTCGTCAAGATCGGCTATCCCGACCGCTGGCCGAGCTATGACGGGCTGACCTTCGACCCCCGGGACTTTTACGGGAATCTGCGCCAGGCGCGGGCCTCCGCCTGGCGCCGGTCGACGGCGATGATCCGCCAGCCGCTCGAGCGCGACCGCTGGATGACCACGCCGCAGAGCAGCGGCGCGGCGGCCAACCCCAATCTGAACGAGATCACGGTCCCCGCCGGCGCCCTCGAGCCGCCTTATTTCGATCCGGCCGCGGATCCGGCGGTCAATTACGGCGCGATCGGGGGCGTCCTGGGCCACGAGCTCAGCCACATGTTCGATCAGGTCGGCCGGCAGATGGACGCGACCGGGGCGCTACGCGACTGGTGGACCCCGGAGGATGCCGCCCGCTTCCGATCGGTGGCGGCACGGGTCGAGGCCCGATATGGAGAATATGAAGCTCTGCCCGGACTTCGCGTGAACGGCGCGATCACGATCAACGAGAATATCGCCGATATCAGCGGCCTCACTCTGGCCTATGCCGCTTATCACCGTTCGCTTCGCGGCTCGGCGCCACCGGTGATCGGCGGGTTCAGCGCGGATCAGCGGCTGTTCATGGGCTGGGCGCAGATGCGGGCGGGCAAGATGCGCGACGCCGCGCTGCGCCAGCAGGTTGCGATCGGCCCGCACTCCCCGGACTATTTCCGGGTCAACGGCGTCGTCCGCAATATCGACGCCTGGTACCGCGCCTTCGCGATCGGGCCGGAGGATCGACTCTATCTGCCGCCCGAGCGAAGGGCGCATTTCTGGTGAATGGAAGGAAATCAATGTTCGTGTCGCGGATGCTGACCGCTGCCTCGCTGGCGGCCCTCACGGCTTGCATGACCACCGAAGAGGCGGTGCCGGCCGGGCCCTCAACCGCGGCGGTGGCCACCGAAACGCCTCCCGCGCCGCCCGCCGAGGCGTCCCGCTATGTGCATCAGGTCGATGTCCCATCGACGGTCCGGCCGTTCCTCTCGCCACAGGGCTTTCTCGATCCCGCATTTCCGCCGACGATCGCCGCGCCGTCGCACCATCTGACCGACTTTTTCGGCCACCAGGCGATCGCCGACATTCCCCGGGACCGGATCGTCGCGGACCTCGTTCCCGCGCACGCGCAACTGGTTTCGCAGGACGATCACAGCGTCACTCTGCAATTCCCGCGCGGCTATACCGCGACCTTCTATCCGATCAGCGCGCTGGCGATGATGGGGGTGAGCGCGCCCTATAGCCATGTCTATATCAGCGGCGACGACTGGCGGACCAAGCGCGCGAATCTTGCGGATTTCATCGGCGTGCTGGAGTCGGCGGGTCTTGCAGGCCGCTATCTCATCCCCAATCCGTTCTACGAGGACGAGGTCACCACCGCCGCGCAGATGCGGAGCGGACGGCATGCACCGGTCACGATCGATCCGCAGGCGGCGCTCTTCTTCCGCACTCCGAACGCCATCCTGCTCAAGCCCGAATACGTCCACGGCATCCGCGAAAGCGCCGACGAACTGATGCAGCTTCTCCGGCGCGGCGCGGTCGACTGGGTCGGCCTCGAAATGCTGCCGAGCGGGATGCAGGATGAGCTCGACGCCTTTCACCGCGCCCAGTCCGGCACGCCGGAATATCGGCAGGGCCGCCAGAAGCTCATCGACTATTTCGCCGAAAACTGGAACGGGCGGGCCGGCCCGCGGACGACCGGAGAGGAGAATTACTATTTCCAGCTGGTCGATCTGGCGCGCCAACGCGGCGTTCGGGTCATTGGGCTGGAACAGGCGTTCATCCACTATATCATATTCCGCTACGGCGAGACGCCGTTCGGCGGATCGGTGCGAAGCTATCAGTGGTCGAAGGCGGTTCCTGCGACCGGGCGCGGCGTCATCTTCGGCGGCAGCGCGCATTTCAATCTTCCCGAGCCCACCAACGTGCAGGATTTCATCGCGGCGCGGCAGCCCGACCGGGCGATCATGAGCTTGCGCGACCTGCACGCGCGCCCGCGATCCTGACGCGCTTGCCATGATCGAGATTCTGTCCGAGGCAGCGATGGTGAAGCTCGCCGATCGGCTCGATGTCATGGCCGCGGTTCGGGCCGCTTTCGTCGAGGTGGCGGCCGGCGGCACGCAGGCGGCGCCGGTGCTTCGGGCGCCCGCCAGCGCGCCGGACCAGGCGATCAACGTCAAGTTCGCCGCCGCCGGAACTCTGGTCGGCGGCAAGATCGGGACCTATTGGCCGGACAATGTCGACCGCGGCCTCGACAATCATTGCGCGACCACGATCCTGCTCGATCCCGACACCGGCTTTCCGGCGGCGTTCATCGCCGCGCGTACCTTGAACCGGTTGCGGACCGCGGCGGGGAACGCGATCGCGACCGAGGCGCTGTCGCGTCCGGATTCGCGAATCCTGGCGCTGGTCGGCGCGGGCGCGCAATCGGTCCACGAAGCCCGCGCCATTGCCCGGGTGCGCGACCTTGACGAGATCAGGATCGGCGCACGCGACCCCGATCGCGCCGCGGCGACCGCGCACGCGCTCGAACCGCTCGGAATCTCGGTCCGAATCTGCTCGATTGCCGACGCGGTGGCGGGCGCCGACCTTATCGTTACCATCACCTCGGCGCGCGAGCCGCTGGTGCGCTCGGAATGGGTCGGTGCCGGGACGCATATTTCAGCGATGGGCGCGGACGCCAAAGGCAAGCAGGAACTGGCGCCCGAGCTGACGGAGCGGGCGACCCTGTTCGCCGACTGGCCCGACCAATCCCTCGTGATCGGCGAGCTGCAGCACGGCCATCGGCTTGGGCTGTTCACGCGCGACGCCGTCACCGCAATCGGCGATGTGCTGAGCGGCGCGACGCCGGTGCGCCGCTCCGCCTCCGACATCACCCTGTTCGACAGCTCGGGGCTCGCGGTCCAGGATCTCCATGTCGCGCACGCCGCACTCGAGGCGGCGCGTGCGGCAGGACTGGTCGAGGAGGTCGCCTTTTGAGCGGGCGCCGGAAGATCGCACTCGCTTTGCTCGGGCTGCTGGTTGCCTTTGTCGCCAGCATTCCGCTGATCCAACGGCTCAGCGTCGAGCTGGTTCAACTGCAGATCCGCGAGCGCCTCGACGATCACAAGACCTTTGCCGAGGCGGCGCGCGATTTCGAGGTTCCGGAAGATTATCTGATCGATCGGCTGGGCCTGTCGGAAATCCCGCGCGACGAATTGCGGCGTCTGACGCTCGCCGAACTCGCGGCGCGCAAGGGCCAGTCGACGAGGGAGTTCAAGCGCGACCTGATCGATGCCGCGTTCGACGCGCAATTCGACACTATCCATTCGCCGTCACCGGGATCGGGCAACTGACATGCTGGAAAATCTTCCCGACCTGCTGCTTACTTACGGCCCCTTCGCGATCGTCCTGGCGACCACGCTCGGCGCCTTCGGCCTGCCCTCGCCGGCTTCGCTGACGCTGATCGCCGCTGGCGCGTTGAGCGTCCTCGGCGGCCTTGATTACCCGGTGGTGGTGATTGCCGGGCTGATCGGGACCGTATTCGGCGACCATCTCGCTTATTGGCTGGCGCGAAGCGCGTCCAAGCGGCTGGAGAATTTCGGTCCGATGAAGCGGCTCGGTCCGGCGCAGCGGCTGATCGATCGCCACGGCATGATCGGCGTGTTCCTGAGCCGCTTCGTCTTTCCCCCGCTGATGACGCCGACCGGCAATTATGTCGCCGGCATCTCGCGCATGCCGCTTCGTCGCTTCACCCCGGCGGTGGTGACCGGTGAACTGGTCTATGTCCTTCTCTTCAGCGGCCTCGGCCGCTTCTTCAGCACCCAGATCGCGCAGGTCCACCGCGTCGCCAGCACCGCCTCCTTACTGCTGCTGGTCGCAGTGATCGCGATCATCTGCGTCTTCGCGCTGGTGCGCGCGCTGTTCCGCGAGACCCCCGACGGCGTGGCCGAAAGCACGACCGCCGGTGACTAAAGGGCCGGCCTTGCAGGGCCTGCTCGGGCTTCTCCTCATCGCCGCTCATCCCGTCCCGGCGGCGCAGGAGTCGGCGGCCGCCGTTTGGCTGCGGGCCAATGCGATTCCGATCTCGACCGTCTCGCCCGATGCCCCACCCTCCGAGCTTGGCGCCGCCAGCGCGATTTTCGCCGACGCCCGGGTGATCGGCGCGGGCGAAGCGACCCACGGCTCGCGGGAGATTTTTCAGCTCAAGGACCGATTGTTCCGATTCCTGGTCGAGCAGCACGGCTTCACCGCCTTCGCCATCGAAGCCAATTTCGCCGAGGCCGAGCGGATCAACGATTATGTCCACGGCGGGGCGGGCGATGCGGAGCAGCTGGTCTCCGCGATGGGCTTCTGGACCTGGGACACCGAGGAAGTGCTTGCGCTCGTCTCATGGATGCGCCGCTACAATAGGGACCATGGCAACCGCCTGTCCTTCTACGGCGTGGATATTCAATTTGCGCCGAGCAATCTCGCGATCGCGACTGCCTATCTCGAACGCTTCGGCGGCGCCGATCGGCCCGACACCCGGCCGTTTGCCGCTTATGTCGCCGGCGCAACCGACATCGCCGCCGGCTACCGGCTGACCGCTTCCTACACGCCGGAGGTTCAGCGCCAGCTGCTCGACCAGAGTATGCTCCGGTTCCGCTATCTGGAGGACAATCGCGCCCGGCTCGAGGCGGCCAGCGGCCAGGCGGCCTACAGACAGGCGCGTTCCGCCGCGCTCGCGACCACCTGGTATTTCGTGATGGAAGCCCCGGCCTCGGACCGGCGTTTCCGCAACCTCCGGCTCGGCTACGACATCCGCGACCGCGCGATGGCCGATCTCGTCGGCGCGGCACTCGAACGGGAGGGGGAGCAGGGCAAGGTCTTCGTCTGGGCCCATAACGCCCATGTGTCGGAAGCACGGCATGTCGATGAGCGTATGACCATGGGTCAATTCCTCGCCGCCGAATTCGGCCGTTCTTATCTCTCAATCGGCTTCGCGTTCGACAACGGCCGCTTCCAGGCGATGCCGCCGGCCGACCCCGCCCGACCGGACGCTCGCAGGGTGCTGACCGAAATGGCGGTGGGACCGGCGCCGCCCGACCATTCGGAAGCGCTGCTGCGCACCCTGCGCTCGCCATATTATGTCGTCGATCTGCGCCGGCTCGATCCGGGCACGCCGGCTTATGCCTGGTTCCACGCCCGCCGGCCGCTGCGCTGGACCGGCGCAAATTATTCGGTGGAGCTGATGGCGCTGCATCCGCCGATCAGCCTGCTCGACAGCTATGACGCGCTGATCTTCGTGCGCGAGACCAGCCGCGCCCGGCCGCTGCGTTACACGCGCGAGCAGTTCGGCATCGTCAAGGACTGGTAGAAGCCTTCAGACGACAACCGCCAATTTCATCGGGCTTCGACCGCGGCCGACAGTTCGTCGACGAACCGGGCGATCTCGCTCTCGGTGTTGAAGCAATGAACCGAAGCCCTGAGGATCGCCGCGCAGGGTTGGCATTCGAGGTCCAGCCGGGCGTCGGCGCGCTCGATCGCGGTCAGCGCGATCTTCCGCCGATTGAGCCGCTCACGGAGCTCGATCGAATCGCGTCCGTCGACGACGAATGTGACGATCCCGCTGCGCATCGTTCCGCGGTCGAGAAGCCGGACGCCCTGGCACCTCGCAAGCGCCTCGCGAAGCCGCTCGGCCAGCCAGCCGATCCGCGCCTCGATCGCCGCCATGCCGATCTCGAGCGCATAATCCACCGCCTCCTTCAATCCCAGCCGGGCCGCGATCGCGCTTTCCCAGCTTTCGTAGCGACGGGCATCCGCGCGCAGCGCGAAGCGGTCGGCGGCGATCCAATCGGCGGCGCGGATGTCGACGAACGCGGGCGGGACATGCGCGAAGGCGCTCTTGTTGACGTAGAGAAAGCCGGTGCCGCGCGGTCCACGCAGATATTTTCGTCCGGTCGCGCTCAACACGTCGCACCCGATCCGGCGCACATCGATTTCGCGCTGGCCGATGCTCTGGCAGGCATCGACGATATAGAGGGCCGGATGGTCTTTCAGCACCGCGCCGACCGCCTCGACGTCGGTGATCAGAGCGTTGCTGGTCGGGACATGGCAGACATTGACGACCTTGGTCCGTTCATCGAGCCGCGCAGCGAGCGCGGCCACATCGAGCGTGCCGTCTTCCCCGTCGGGAACGATGTCGATCACCACGCCGTCGCGCTGGGCGACGTGGAGGAAGGCGAGATAGTTGCTCGAATATTCGGCGCGTCCGGTGAGAATGCGATCGCCCGGGGCTAAGCGAATGCCGTAAAACGCCATGTCCCAGGCCCGCGTCGCGCTCTCGGCGAAGGCGATCTCGTCGCGCTGCGCGCCGATCAATGCGGCGATGCCGTCATAGAGACCGGCGAGCTCGGCTTCCGCCTCCCGCTCGGCCGCATAGCCGCCAATCTCCCGTTCGCGTTCGAGATGCCGGACGATCCGCCGATGAACCGGCAGCGGGCTCGGCGATGCGCCGGCATTGTCGAAATGGAGCCAGTCGTCGATGCCGAGGGTATCACGCCGGAGCCGATCGAGTTGATCCGCTCCTATTTCGGCCGCACCCGGCGCTAAACTCATCGTCCTGCGTCTATCGCTGGAAACAGATGCTCGAACGCCGCACGCCGCGTCGCGAAGACGAACGGGCGGGGATTGGGGGCGACGGTGGTGTTGACCACGGCGATGATGCCGGCACGCGCTTCGGGAAGGATGTAGAAAAAGGACCGGTAGCCGTCCTGCGATCCGGTGTGACCGATATAGTGCCGCACCCGGCGGTCCGCTCCGGCGGCATCGATCGTGAAGAAATGCTGCGCCATGCGCTCGTCGACCGTCGGATCGTAGCCGGCGGGAAACAGCGGCTGCCACATCGAGCGCAGTCGCGCGCGCGGCAGGATCCGTTCGTAGAGCGCGGTGTCGCCGACGCCGATCAGGAAGTTCAGATAGCGCACCATGTCGCCGACCGGCGCGTTGAGCCCGCCATTGCCGGTGGTGATTCCGGTGTCGAATTCGCGGCCGAACACATCGCGCTGATCGCCGCGCCAGCGATAGCTGTTCGAGCGATAGGCCTGCAAATGCCACGGGGTCATGTCGAAATAGGTGCGCGACATGCCGAGCGGGCGCAGCAGATTCTTGTCGAGATAGGCTTCGATGTCGTCGCCGGTGAGCCGCTCGATGATCTCGGCGATGAGGATCGAGCCGAGATTGGAATAGGAATAGCGGCTGCCGGGCCGAAACTGCAGCCCGGTATAAGGCATTACCGCCACCAGTTGCGACCATGAGGTGGGCGAATGCGGCTGCCATTCCGCCCGCTCGGCGGCGCCGTCGGCGTTCCACGGCCAGGTCGGATCGCGCAATCCCGAACTGTGGTTGAGCAGATGGCGGATCGTAACCTCGCTGATCGGTCCGTACGGATTGTGCGCGGCGCCGAACTCCGGAAGATAGCTGACGACCGGATCGTCGAGACGGACGAGACCGCGCTCGACGAGCTGCATCAGGCCGATGGCGGTGAAGGTCTTGGTGATCGACGCCCAATGATAGATCGTGTTCTCGTCGACCGGCTGTCGCCGCTCCTCGTCGGCGGCGCCGAAATAGCGACGCCCGGTGACTGCGCCGTCCTGGACGAAGGCGATGGTTCCGCCGACCGCCCGCTCGGCCCGGGCCTGGCGTTCGAAATCGTCGGCGTAACGTTCGAACGCCGAAGGCGTCGCGGCGGCGGCCGCCGGGCCGGCGAGCAGCGCCAGCAGGAGCATTGAAATCAGGAACCTCAACGTCGTTCTCCGCGGATTTGCCTGCGAAGCAGGGGAAAGACGTGATCGACCAGGTCGATGCGCATCTGGGTCGCAGATGGATTTCCCCCCGAGGTCGCGGTGTTGGCGGCGAAGATGAATCCGCAACAACCATCACGGGTGAAATTGATCGTGCTGCGATGCCCGAGCTGAAATCCGGAATGGCCGTAAGAGCGGTGGATTCGGCCGTCCGCCCCTCGCTCATCGGAAATGAAGAAAGCGAGGCCGATCGACACGACGCGCCGATCGTCGCGCTCGAATTCGAGCTGGGGCTGCAGCATCATCTCGAGCGTGCGCGGCTGCAGGATCGCAAAAGCGCGGCGGTCGCCCATCAGGAAACGGACGAACTTCGCCATATCCTCGATCGGACCGTTGAGGCCGCCATTGCCGACCGTCGCGCCGGTCATGACCTCCGGCGGCCCTGCCCGCAGCGCGCCATCGCGGAGCGAGTAGCCGCGGACCCGATTCGCCCGCATCATCCAGGGGGTGGCGTCGAAATAGGTGCGCGTCATCCCAAGCGGCTTCAATATGTTCTTGTCGATATAGACCTGGATCGGATCGCCGCTGATCAGCTCGACGATGCGGCCGAGAAGCGATGCGCCGAGATTCGAATAAGAGGCCCTGGAGCCGGGCGGAAATGCGACTGCGGTATAAGGCAGCATCGCTTCGACCTGCTGCCAATCGGCCGGCTCGTGCGGCTGCGCGTCGGAGCGCTCCGCGGCGCCGTCCATGTTCCACGGCCAGGTGGGCGACCGGAAGCCGGCCGAATGGCTTAGGAGATGCCGAATCGTGATCGCCTCGATCGGACCGTAAGGATTATGGACGCGGCGAAGCTGCGGCAGGAACCGAACCGCGGGGTCGTCCAGCGACAGCAGTCCGCGCTCGACCAGCTGCATGATCGCAATGCCGGTGAAGACCTTGGTGACCGAGGCCCAGTGGAACAGGGATTGCGCGTCGACGCGCGCGCCGGTCTCGCGGTCGGCCACGCCATAATGCCTGAGCTCGGACAGATCCCTCGGCCCGAGCAGCATCACCGATCCGCCGACGACGCCCTCGCGCGCCAGAGCCTGCTGATAGGATTCGTTCGCCCGGTCGAAGGCGCGGACCGCATCGGCCGGCGCCGCCATTGCAGGACTGGACGACAGGACCGCCGTGGCCAAGGCGAAAGCGGCGCACAGGAATCTTTTCATCGGTTGGCCTCCGGCCGCCGCAGCACGTGTCCGTGCCGCGTCGCGCTCACCTGGCCCTGCGACAGCGCGACCGCGCCGTTGACGATCACCGCGTCGATCCCGGTGGGGGCCTGGCGCGCATTCTCCCAGGTCGCGTTGCTGCGAATGGTCGTGGGATCGAACACGACGAGGTCCGCCTTGCGCCCGACCGCGATAACGCCTCGGTCGCGCAATCCCAGGACCGATGCCGGCAGGCTCGTCATCTTTCGGATCGCCGCCTCCATCGTGATCAGATGGCGGTCGCGGACATAGTAGCCCAGCACCGTCGGATAGGTACCCCAGGAGCGGGGGTGATTGATCCAGGGTCCGCCGTCGGTGGAGATCGAAATGTCGGGATCGGCGATAAACCGATCCTGGACCTCGGCCGCCATCATCCGATGGGCAGCGCCCGGTCCGCCAAAACCGAAAACGTCGATCAGTACCTCGACGAACGGCCGGTTCAGCTCGCGCGCCACCTGCTCGAGCGTCTTGCCGGCATAGGGTCCGCTGCCGATGAGAATGGCGCCCGGTCCGTTGCGCCGATTGACCGATGCAATCAGCGCCGCCTCGAGCTCGGGCCGGCGATCGCGGACCGCCGCCTCCCATTGATCGCGTCGCTTCGCCCAGGACGGATAGACCAAGGTCATGTCGCCATAACCTGCAAGATAAGGGTAGACGTCGGCACTAATCCTGATTCCGGCAGCGCGAGCCTCACGGATCTGCCGCAGCACCGCCTCGGCCTGATCGGCGCTGCGGCCGAAGACGATCTTGATATGAGAGATGTTGACCCGGGCATGGCGGCCCTGCTCGATCAGCTCGGCGATGGCGCCGGCGATCCGGTCGTCGTCCTCCGAGCGCATGTGGCTCATCACCACGCCGTCCACTGCGCCGACGATCTCGGCAAGCTCGGCGAGCTCCTCGGTGCTGGCATAGCGCCCGGGCACATATTCGAGACCGGAGCTGAGCCCGAACGCGCCGGCCGCCAGATCGCCGCGCAGGATCTCGGCCGCTGCGGCGCGCTGCTGGGGTGTCAGTGGCGCCTCGGTGCGTCCTCCCGCGAGCATGCGATTGGTGCCGTGTCCCGACAAAGCCGCCACATTGACCTCGACGCCATGGGCGTCGACCGCCTGCATCCATTGCGCCAGGGTCGCGGGGCCTGGGATGCCATGCTCGGCATCACGATCGCCGACGTCCTGTGGGGAGACTCCGTCCTGGCCGAGCACGACGGTCGTCACTCCTTGGCGGAGAAAATTCTCGAAATTCTGGTCGAGTAGCGGATTGCCGTGGGCGTGGTTGTCGATGAACCCCGGCACGACGTAACGGCCAGCCGCATCGACAATGCGCGCCGATTGCAGGCGCGCCCGATCCGCGCGGCCGACGAAGACGATCTCGTCGCCCCGGATGAGAATATCCGCGCGCCTCGCCGGCGCACCGGTGCCGTCGACCACGGTCCCGTTCAGGATCGCAAGGTCAACCCCGTCCGTCGGCCGTCCGACGGAAACACAGCCCGAAAGCATTGTCGCCAGAAGCAGCAACAGGAGTTTTACGCCATTCCCCCGGCGCATCGCAGATGCCATTGCTTTCCCCAAACAGTCCTCTAACATGGATCTTGGATCCAATTTTGACGAGACGGTGGCGAGTGCGTTACAGCCTGTCAAGAGACTTAGAGCGGAGTGGCCAGGTGCTGAAGCAACGAAATGATCTCGCGTCCCGGCTGAGCGCGATTCCGCGGGTCGCTCTGGCGCATCTGCCGACGCCGCTGGAGGCCTTGTCGCAGCCGCTTGCCGGGCGAACAGTCTATATCAAGCGCGACGACTGCACCGGTCTTGCCCTGGGCGGAAACAAGACGCGCAAGCTCCAGTTCACCATTGCCGACGCGCTCGCCGCCGGCGCCACCACCCTGCTGACCACCAGCGGCGTCCAGTCCAATCACGTTCGCCAGACCGCCGCCGCCGCCGCCCGGAGCGGCCTCGGCTTCCATGCCGTCCTCGCCCCCGCTCTCGACCATTTTCCGCATACCCATGTCGATTCGGGCAATGTGCTGCTCGACTGTCTATATGGGGCGGCGCTCCATCTCGCGGACAGCGAAGAGGCGGCCGAGGCGCGCCTCGCCGGGCTCCGTGACGAGTTGGCCGCGAACGGGGAGCGCCCTTATGTCGTGCCGCTCGGCGCGTCCGACGGCATCGGCTCGCTCGGCTATGTCGAATGCGCGCTCGAGCTGCTCGACCAGATCGGCACGCGCGGGCTCGACGTCAGCCACATCTTCGTGCCGACCGGCAGCGGCGGCACCCATGCCGGGCTGGTCGCCGGCCTGCGGCTTGCCGGCAGCGACATCAAGGTCGTCGGAATCTCGGTCAGCGATCCGGCCGAAATCAAGCGCGACAAGGTGCTGACCGCGCTCGCCGATGTCGGCCGGGTGCTCGGCTATTCCGATCTCGCCGCCGAGGCGCAGGACATCATCATTCACGATGACTATGCCGGCGGGGGCTATTCGCACCCGACGACCGAGGCCAATCACTGGATCCGACATATCGCCAGGAGCGACGGCCTGCTGCTCGATCCGGTCTATACCGGGAAGGCGTTCGCGGGCATGGCCGACCTGCTCTGCGGCGAGACGCTGCCCGATGCCCGCGAGGTGATCTTCATTCACACCGGCGGCGCGCCGACCCTGTTCGCCGATCCGGCGCTGCTGTCGGATGTCGCGCAAGATGCGCCGGCGCTCCTGCCCCTGCTGGCGCGCGCCTCACGCTGAAGCAGCGCGCCGAACCATCGGAGCCATTCCGGATAAAGCCTCACCGCCGCTCTTTATCAGTATCGCAAGGGAGAAGTGTCGTCATGCGCCTGTTGTTGACCGCCTTGGCCGCGACCGTCGCCGTGCTGCCCGCCGCGGCGCAGGAGACCAGCCGGACCGAGATCAACCGGATCATCGACCAGGGGCTCAACCATAGCCAGGTGATGGAGACCGCCGCCTATCTCACCGACCGGATCGGCGGCCGGCTGACCAACTCGCCGCAAATGCGCGAGGCCGAACGCTGGACCCAGCAACGCTTCCGCGACTGGGGCCTTGCCAATGTCCGCACCGAGCCGTTCGAGTTTGGCCGGGGCTGGTCGATCGTCAGCGCCAGCGCCCGGATGACCTCCCCGCGGACGATCACGCTGCGCGCGATTCCGGTCGCCTGGACACCGCCGACCAATGGCACGATCAGCGCGCCGATCATCGTCGCGCCGATCGACGAGGAAGAGGATTTCGCCGCGTGGCGCGGACGGCTTCGCGGCAGGATCGTCCTGATCAGCCATCCTGGAACCGGATCCGAACCCGATCAGGTGCCGTTTCGCCGGCTGACCAGCGAGCAGCTGACCAATGCCGACCAATATCGGCAGCCCGTGCATGAGCGCGAGCCCGACGATCGCCGCCTGAAGCGCCAGAGATTCCCATTGGCGCTCGACGCTTTCCTGAGGTCGGAAGGCGCGCTTGCCTGGGTGCGCATGTCCTACCGCGACGGCGGTCTGCTGCACGGCACCGGCTACACCCATCGCGTCGGCCACACCCCGAGCCTTCCCGGGGTCGAAATGACGGCCGAGGATTATCGCCGGCTCGCCCGTCTGGCGCTCACCGACACCGTGCCGACGCTCGAGCTGATCAGCGACGTCCGGTTCCACGACGAGGACGTCAACGCCAATAATGTCTTCGCTGACATTCCCGGCACCAGCCGCAGCAGCGAATATGTGATGGCCGGGGCCCATCTCGACAGCTGGATCGCGGCCGACGGCGCGGTCGACAATGCCGCGGGAAGCGCGGTGGTGATGGAGGCGGCGCGGATCCTGCGCGCGCTCGGGGTCAGGCCAAGGCGAACGATCCGCTTCGCGTTGTGGAGCGGCGAGGAACAGGGTCTGCTTGGCTCTCTGGCCTTTATCGAGCGCCATCTCGCGACCCGGCCGCCCGAGACCAGGCCCGACCGCGCGGGCCTGCCGCACAATTTCGGCTGGGCCGATCGCTGGCCGCTCACTTTGCAGCCAGGCTATCGCGACCTGGTCGGCTATTTCAACATCGACAACGGTGCCGGCAAAGTCCGCGGCATCTTTGCCGAAGGCAATGTCGCGGCGATACCGATCTTCCGCGACTGGCTGGCGCCGTTCGCGAGCATGGGCGCCTCAACCGTCGCCAATCAGTCGGTCGAGGGTACCGACCATGAGTTCATGCAGACCGTCGGGATTCCAGCCTATCAGTTCATCCAGGATCCGCTCGATTATGGCAGCCGGCTCCACCACACCAGCATCGACACCTACGATCATATCAAGGCCGAGGACATGCGGCAGTCGGCGATCATCCTCGCCACCTTCCTGCTCAACGCGGCCAATCGCGACGAGCCGCTGCCACGGATGCCGGTGCCGAGCGCGCCGCGGCCGACCGATCCGTTCCATTATGATGAGGATGATGACGACTGAGGCCGGGAAGGTCGAGAAGCCGAGGCGCGGGGAAACTCATTCGGCGCGGCGCGCGAAGATCGGCGCGAGGCTGACGATCGGCCGCCCGGGATCGCGGGTGGCGAGGAAGTCCTGGACGTTCAAGATTCGCTGCGAGCGCATATGCCCCGATCCGCCGAGGATCGCGCCGCGCCCGCCGCTCGGTACCGCCTGCGCCCAGAGGTAGTTGCGTGCCGCGACGCCGAACGGGCTCTCGCTATATTCGAATGTCATGAAGGCGTTGGTCGCGCCCTCGAGGCCGACCACACGGACACGGCGCCGGCGGGCGAGTTCGATCAGCCGGAAATAATAATTGTCCTCGCCGGCGGTGGTCTGGCCCGGACGGCCGTTCCAGATGCTCCGGGTGAAATAGTCGAGCAAAGCGGCGCGTGCCCGCGAATAGGTGGCAGAGCCTTCGGGGGCCCTGTTGAAGGCTTCGAGCGTCGGCTGCATCGCGGCCGGCAGTGCCTCCATGCCGAGCCAATCGAAGGAATGATTCTCAAGCGCCGTGACGAGCCGCCGGACATCGCGGTCGTCACCGTGAACCTCTTCGGGAACAAGCAGCACCGCATTCGCGTCGCGATCGAATGCCGTCAGATCCGGGTCGACCATGACGGACGCCCGCACCCCGGCGACGATCAGGCGAGCAGTCTCCTGCTGCGCCGCATGAAGCGGGTTCGCCACCAGATAGCGCGCGCCAAGGCCAGAGGACTCAAGCAGCCGACGGAAGCCGAGGAGGTTGGCCTGCTGGTCGCGCCAGCTTTCGCCGGAAACAAAAGCGTGATCGAACGGCACGGTCGTCCGCAGGCCGCGCAGTTCGAGGGCGCTTCCGGGAAAGAAGCGAAGCGTGTAACCGCCCGCGAAACGCAAGGTCAGGCTGTGCGCATCCTGCGCGACAAAAGAGGCGTGCGCGGGTACAAAATCCCGAAGGATGCCCTCCCGGGTCGTGTCGGCAAGCGCCTGGACGCCGTAAAAGTCCCGATAGAAAGGCGAGGGATGCCCGATATCGTCGTAAAATGCGGGGTCGGGCGACCCGTCGGCACGGACGATCGGCCTGACCTGCGCCGCGACATCGATCGAATCGACATATTTCGTCGTCGGCGCGACAACGAATACGATCCCTCCCGGCGGAGGCGCCGTCTCGGCCGCGCAGCCTGCCGAAAGCAACAGCAGGACGAGCAGCGCGGGCCGGCAAGGCCGGGGCGAAACCAGGGCCATCAACGCCGGTCTCCGGGATGCCCTCGCGTCCGGTACCACTCGTCCATGTAAAGCTGCAGGCGCATCAGATCGCTCGGGACCGCAGTCCACGGCGCATGTCCCTCCTCGGGCAAGATCAGCAGGCGAGTGGGCACGCCGCGCAGCTTCAGCGCCGTATAGAGCTCGACCGCCTGACTGAGCGGCGTCCGTCCGTCCTGGGCGCCCATCGCGAACAGGGTCGGCGTGTTGATATCGCCGGCGCGCATGATCGGGGAATGTTCGAGCCAGGGGGTCGGGTCTTCCCAGAACGGGCGCTCGAACCGGGTGACCGCCCATGCCACCACATCCGACACGCCGAGCATGCTGATCCAGTTGGTCACGGGGCACATCACCGTCGACGCGGCGAAATGACGGGTGCGCGCCGTCAGCCAGGCGGCGAGGGTCCCGCCGCCGCTGCAGCCCATGACAAAGACGCGGTCGCGATCGACGATGTTGCGGTCGAACGCGGATTGAAGCACCGCGTTCAGATCGGCCAGGTCCCGTTCGCCGGGAAAGCCTCCATCGATGCCGTTGGCGAAAGCGGCGCCATAGCCGGTGCTGCCGCGCGGGTTGGAATAGAGGACGAGATAGCCGCGCGCGGCGAAATCCTGATAGCGGAAATCGAACTGGAACCCCGTCATCGTGTCGGGCCCGCCATGGATATCGAGGATCAAAGGATAGCGCCGCGACGGATCGAAATCGGGCGGATAGACGAGCCAGGCCTGGACCGGCGTGCCGTCGGCCGAGCGCGCCCAGAACGAATCGACCCGGCCGAGCTGGACCTCGTCCAGAACGCGATTGTGATGGGTCAGGAGACGGACGGCGCCGGTGGCAAGGTCCACGGCGGCAATTTCCGAAGCGCGCTGGGGCGAATTCAGCGATCCGACGGCGATTCCGCCACCATGCGTGCTGAAACCGAAGCGATATGCTCCCGTCACCACGGCCGTCCTGGTGCCGTCCATGGCGACGCGGATCAGCTCGGTCGACCCATGATGGTTGGAAGAGACCAGAAGCGCGCCGTCATTCTCCCACTTCATGTTGAAGATCCGGTCCGGCATGTCGCGCCACAGCAGCCGGTCATTGCTTCCATCGGCGTCCATCACCCGTAGCTCGTGGACCGGGAAGGCGTCGCGCGACTGCCGATAGCCGTTATAGGCGATGTGCCGGCCGTCCGGCGAAATCCGCGGCAGCCGCCAGAAGCCGGGCTCGCGGGTCATGCGCTCAATATTGCGGGTTGCGATGTCGATCCGGTTGAGCCGGGATTCCAATGCCGTGGCCACGTCGTCGGGCCCGTCGGGCACGCCTTCGAAGACGATCGAACCTCCGTCGGGACTCCATTCGAACGTGCTTCCGAGATAGGTGCCGATGCTCCATTCCCCTGAGGTCAGCCGGCGGGCAGCGCCGCCCGTCGCCGGCACGATGAACAGATGCCGATCCGATGTGCGATACTGATTGTTGCCGGGGCCGACCCGAAATTGGAGCTGGTCGATCACCATCGGATCCGCCTTCCACCGCGCGCCTGCCGGCCGCTCGGGCAATGCGATGGGCCAACGATCGCCGGTGCGCGGAACATCGGCGAGATAAGCGAAGCTGCTGCCGTCCGGGGACCAGGTGATCGATGAAGGCGCTGGGCCATCGATCGCGATCGGTACTTCGGGCTCGGCGGTTGCGGTCGCCGCCGATCGCACGATCCGTCTGACCAGGCGGGACCCCTGCTCACCCGCGACGAAATAGGAGATTTCGGTCGGACTCCGCCACGCCGCCCCCGATCCGCGAAGCGCAAGCGGGCGCGCGTCGGACCCGTCGCTGTTCATCACCCACAATTCGGAATCGTAACGGTCGCCCACCGGATCGACCCGCGACCGCTGATAGACGATCGTCCGCCCGTCGGGGGAGATCGAAGGCGAGCCGGCGGTCTCCCAGCGCAGATAGTCGGCAAGCTGAAGCGGCCGTGCCGCCGCCATCTGCGCGCCAAGGAACAGCAGGACCAGGGCGGCGATCGCCGCGACGCCTCGGATCATCCTACCAGCCATTCTGTCGATGCCATCGTGCAACAATTTCGTTCCCTCCGTCGACGACGGCATATTCGTCATAGGCCGCCGCGGTCATGTCGCTGTGATTGGGCAAGATCCTCACTTGCTCGCCGATTCCAAGCCGATCGAAGGGCAGCGGCCGGCCGCCGAACGTCGCGAGCAGCCCGAGCTCCTGGCTCGTTGCCGCCACATGGACGTCCTCGATCAGCGCGCCGGTCCGTGCGTCGCAGACCAGCCCATAGCCGGCATCGTGCGCGGTCCGCGACGTGCTTAGATCCTTCGACATCGCCATCCCACCTGCGTCGATGACGATGCGGTTGAGATCCGGCCTGACCGCGATCACGCTGCTCAGCACGGAAAGCGCGATATCCTCGATTCCACAGGCGCCGATCGCCGCCTGGAACAGGTCCTGGAAGACGTAGATGCCGCAACGCAGCTCAGTGATGCCGGCCATCGACCGCGCCGCCATCACCGCCGGCGACGAACCGAAGCTGACCATCCCGCAGGGCAGCCCGGCCGCGTGAAGCTCGGCCTGCGCCGCCACCAGCGCCAGGCGATGGCGCTCGGCAAGATCGGCCGCTTCTTCCGGCGTGCAATTGTAGGAGGCACCGCCGTAGGACATGATTCCCGCAAGACGAGTGGCGCGCGCGGCATGAATCGACCGGCCGAGCTCGACGAACGCCGAACCCGGCGCGATCCCGGTGCGATAGCCGTCGACGTCGATCTCGATCACGAGCGGGATGGTGATTTCGGCGGCGGCCGCGGCGGCCGCGATGCCCGCCGCCGCGTCCGGATGATCGACGAGGCATTTGATATCGGCCCCCCGGCGGATCAAAGCCGCGACCCGCCCGACCTTTTGCGGAGCAAGCGCGACGGCGTAGAACAGGTCGGCAAAGCCGGCCGCGGAATAATATTCGGCTTCGCGCAGCGTCGAGACCGTCAGGCCCACCGCGCCGGCGGCTTCGAGCTGCCGCGCGACATCCGCCGATTTCGGCGTCTTGCCGTGCGGCCGCAGCGGCACGCCGAGCGCCGCCGCGCGCGCCGCCATCCTTTCGATGTTGCGCGCCATCCTGCCGCGGTCGAGGACCAGGCTCGGCGTCGGCAATTGATCGAGCGACGTCAAGCGCGCCGCCCCGGCGGACAGGAGGTCATGGCTGCTGGTTTCAATAAGCTGGTCGCGATCGACCGTTGGCGGCCTCGCTCCGCCAACGGTCGCCGGGTCAGAAGCCGAAATTGACGCCGAATACGTAGGTTCGTCCAATCCTCGCCTGGAGCGCCGCAAACTGCCTCAATTCCGGCGCCTGCAATTCCTCGGTGATGTTGTTCACGATGAATCGGATCCTGAAATTTTCGTTCACCGCATAGAGAATCGAAAGGTCGTGGATCCAGCTATCATCGGTCCGATCGAACTCGAACAAGTTCGAGGTCCCATCCCGCTCCTCGGGCGTGATGAACGCGCGGGGGACAAAATTGGTGTTCCATTGCACCGTGAATCCGCCATGGGTGTAGGCGATCGCGGCCTGGGCCCGGAACTTCTCGGTCCCGAAGGTGTCACGCTGCTCAGTGACGACCACGCCATCGGTCGATGTCCGGTAGTGATCCAGAACGATCAGGTTTCCCGAGAAGGTCAGGGAATCGCGTCCCAGCGGCAGTCGATAGTGCAGATTCGCGGTGAGCGCAGCAAAATCGATGAAGCCGATGTTGATGAATCCCGCCTGGAAGCTCGCGATATTGAAGTTCGTCGGATTTCGGGTGAACTGGGAGCAGGACGGCGCATTGGGAAAGTTGGCGCTGTCGAAGCAGGCGGCGACCACCTGGCTGCCGCCGAGCGACTGGATGGCGCCCCGCAGGTTGATGTCGTTCCAGTCCACCGAGAAGGACAGGCCGGGAATGAAGCGGGGCCGAACGACCGCCCCGATCGTCCACGAATCGGCGACTTCATTCTCCAGATTCGGATTGCCGCCAATGATCCCGGGGATGCCGACGACCGAGCCGACGAAGCTCTGAAGGAAGGTGACCGCGGTGGCTTCGTTGGTGGCGCGCCCGGCGGCAATCGCCGCGGCGATGCAATTCGCCCGTCGATCGGCAGGAGACGGGCCGGCATTGAAATTGGCGTTCGAGCACGGATCGGCAACGCTGGTGAAGACCGGAGCCTGGCCGGAAAAGAGCTGGCCGATGCCGGGCGAGCGGACCGACCGCGTCTTGTTGCCGCGGATGACGAAATCGGGCGTTTCCAGCCGGCCGCCGGCGGTCCACACCCAATCGCCCCCGGCACGGCTGTTGTCGATGTAGCGCGCCGCTCCTTCGAACGCCAAGCGGCGCAGATAGGGCATTCCGATCATGTCGCCCGACAGCAAGGGAATGATGGCCTCGACATAGGCTTCGCTCGAATTGAAGCCGCCCGCCACCACGGCCGAACCGGGAAGCGTGCTGATGAAGGCGCCCGCGGCGGTGAGCGCATCGGGGGTGAATTCCGACCGTTCGCGCCGATGCTCGACGCCGAACGCGAACTGGGCGGGTCCGGCGGGCAGGTCGAAGGGCGACCCGCTGAGATTCGCCTGCACGAATTGCTGGCGAATTTCGGTATCGAACACCGACTGCGCGCTCAACGCGGCGATTACCTCAGGCGGATTCTGCGCCCCGAACGGGTTGAACGGCAGGCAGTTGGCGCCCCCGGCCGCTCCGGTCGCACGCGCCCGACAGATGATCCGCTGGCCGTTGGGCCCGGTATAGCCGCCCGCGGCCGCATTGAAGGTGAAGCTGGAGAAGGGCGCGAACTGCGTGGGATCGGTGATGATCGTGCCGGCTGCATTGACCAGAACGGCATCACGCGCCAACGCGAACGGGGCTGCGAGGACGCCGTCGCCGATATTCTGGGCCTCGTTGCGGCCGTAGCTATAGGTGACGTCCCAGTTGAACGCGCGGCCACCCAGCGAAAAATCGCCTTCGAGCCCGACGACGGCGCTCCAATTCTCGGCCTCGGCCCGGATGCCTCTGCCGCCGAATTCGGTGAGGGACTTGCCCAGGATGAAGTTTCCACCAACCAGGAACGGCGGATTGGCAAAGCCAAAGACGTCGGTTGTCGCCGCCTGGAGCGTCGCCCGCGCGGTCGGCGACAGGAACGGATTGTTGATCGACACCGGGATCCCCGGCAGCAGGATCGTCGGAACGTCGGTCGGCTGCGAAGCGTCGAGATGCGAATAGTTGATCTGATAGATGGCGCGGATGTTGTCGGTGATGTTCAGATGGCCGAGCGAGCTCAGAATATAGCGCTCGGACTGGTTCAGCAGCGAGTTGCTGTCCTGCAACCGGAACAACCCCGGGAAATCGGGCTGATTCTGGGTCAGCAGGATCGTCCCGTTGCCGTTGCCGAGCGGGACTGGAATCAGCTCGCCCTGCGCATTGAACATCAGCACCTGACCCTGGGCATTCTCCGCGAATCCGATCGGATTGTTGCCTAGCACGCCGCCGATCCCGACGTTCGGAGAGATCGGCGAGCCGAACGCCGAGAGACCCGGAAGGGCGGTATTGCGCTGGAAGGTATTGAGCGGCGGTTGCGGCACGGTGCTGAAGAAACCGCCGGGGTTGGTCGCCAGCAATATGTTGCTGACCTGCGCGTCATTGGCGCCCGGGCGGGCGGTCTGCGCCAATCCCTCGCGCCGGCTATATTCGGCGGACAGGACGATATTGGCCCGGTCACCGAGGAAGTTGCGGCCGTAAACCGCCCTCAGCCGATAATTGGCGGCATCGCCCTCCTCGGAAATGCCCGACTGCAGATCGACCTCGAGACCGTCGAAATGGTCCTTGAGGATGATATTGACCGTGCCGGCAATGGCGTCGGCGCCATAGACCGGCGCGCCGCCGATGGTGATGATCTCCACCCGGTCGATCAAAGCCGTCGGGATCGTGTTGAGATCGACCTGAAGACCCGACTGGCCGGTCGAGCGGTTCGGCTGCGGCGACGAGGACGCGACCACGCGCCGCCCGTTGATCAGGGTCAAGGTGCGCTCGGCGCCGAGGCCGAACAGGTCGGCGAAGGTCAGCCCGACATCGACCGCCGCCTGGTTGAAGTCGGTATCGCTGTTGCTCCTGTTCGAGAAGAGCGGGAGGCTGATGATCGCCTCGCCCGCATTGTAATAGCCCCGCGAGTCGATGAATTCGTCATCGACGGTCGTGGTGGGGAACAGGCCGTCGTCGATCTGGCGGGCGATCCTCGATCCGGTCACCACGATAGCCTCCCCGGAGGCGGACTGCTCGTCGCGATCCTGGGCATAAGCGGGCTGCGCGGCGAGCGCGGTCAAGCTGACCGAGGCGGCCAGCCAAGGAGCCTTGGCGAATCGCGGGAATCTGGTCGTGCGCGTCTTCATCTTGTCTTCCCCTTATCGTCAGTCGGGCGGTCTCCGCCGCTGTCCTGACCGTTGATTCTCGTGCGGCTGCCCCAGCCGCGATATGCAGCAATCGCTCCCGAGGAGGATCCTGGATCCAATCTTTGACCACGAAACTCCAGCCCCGTCAAGGGGCATCCACTGCAGGCGTGCGGAGAGGAGATGATCCGGCGGAAGATCTGAATCGGAAGGAGCCGCCAGCGCATGCCGCGGGCGACAGATTTCTTCCTGATGCTATGGGTGCGCCTGGGCGCTGGGGCGGGATCAGGCCGATTTCTTGCGCGGCGGATTCATCCGTTCGGCGATCGAGCTCGAGATCATGATACCGCCGCCGCCGACATGCGATTCGATGATGTTGACGGCGGCGTCCACGTCACGGTTCGCCGCGGCCTCGACCAGGCCGATATGCTCGAGCCGATCCTGCTCGGAGACTTCCATCCCCGGCCGGCCGAAGCGCAAATGGTAGCGCTGGGCGGCGTCGAGCTGATCGCCGATCATCTTCTGCAGGCGCGGCCCGGCTGCCGCGTAGAGGGACAGGTGAAACGTCCGGTGACGGACCAGAGCGTCATCGCGCCCGGCCTTCTGCAGCGCCGCATGGGCTTTCCGGATGGCGTCGATCTGTTCGGCCGAAAGCCGCGGAAAGGAGCGCCGTACGCCAAGCGCCTCGAGCGCGACACGCACCTCGAACAATTCGAGCGCATCCTTGGCATCGAGTTCCGCAACGACCGCGCCGCGATGGGGTCTTTGCTCGACCAACCCTTCCGCTTCCAGCAACCGGATCGCCTCGCGCACCGGCATCCGGCTCACCTTGAAATTTTCGGCGATCTCTTCCTGCCTGATCGGATCGCCTGCCGGATATTCGCCGGAAATGATCGCGGCGCGCAGCTGTCCGAACAGCCATTGGCTGATCGTTTCGGGTTTGAGTTGAGTCGTTGTCGTCATTTGGATTTTGGATCCTGCTCGTCCCGCCATTCAGCCGATAGGGAGGCTATTGTCAACGACGGGCGTCTTGCCCAAGTCCGAACTTTATGGATATTGGATCCAGTAATCCATTCCCAAATGGCGGGTCATTCCCCCGCCCCAATTCAGGTGTTCGGCATGTCACAGTTCATCCTCGCCGCAGCCAGCCTTCTCTTGCTCGCTTCCGGCACGCCGCCGACTGAAACGACGACAATCGCCGGTCGTGCGGCCGCGCTGCGCGATGCCGCGTGGCGCGAGGACCGCCTGGGCTGGGACATCGTGGAAGGCCTCACCACCGAAGTGGGGCCGCGGCCCGCCGGGACCGAGGCCGACACGCGCGCCCGGACATGGGCGGTGCGCCGGCTGCGCGACCTCGGTTTCGCCAATGTCCATGTCGAGCCGTTTGCGATGCCGGTCTGGATTCGCGGCGAAGAGCGCGCCGAGATCGTGGCGCCTTTTCCGCAGCCGATGCATGTCGCCGCGCTCGGCAATAGCGGCACAACGCCGCCGGGGGGCATCGAAGCCGAAATCATCGCCTTCGACAGCGTCGCGGCGCTCACGCGCGCGCGTGACGAAGACGTGCGCGGCCGGATCGTGTTCATCACCCACGCGATGATGCCAACGCAGGACGGCTCCAGCTATGCCGGCTTCCGCGCGCCGCGTCGGGAAGGCCCGTCGGTCGCATCGCGCAAGGGCGCCGCGGCGATCGTGATCCGGTCGATCGGCACCGACCATCATCGCAACGCCCATACCGGGATTCAAACCTGGGCCGACGGGGCAAGGCCAATTCCGGCGGGCGCGCTTTCGATCCCCGATGCCGAGCAGCTTCAGCGGATCCTCGCGCGCGGCCAACCTGTGCGGATGCGCCTGCTGCTGCGGTCGCACACTATTCGGCGACGCATGTCCGGCAATGTCGTCGCCGAGGTTCCGGGAAGCGATCCCGCCGCCGGCACGATCCTGATCGGCGCGCATCTCGACAGCTGGGATCTGTCGCCGGCAGCCTTCGACAATGCCTCCGGAGTCGCGATCACGATCGCCGCCGCCCACCGGATCATGGCTGCCGGGCGACCGCGGCGCACGATCCGCGTCGTCCTGTTCGGCGCCGAAGAGGTGGGGGAGTTCGGCAGCGAAAGCTATTTCCAGCATCATCGCGCCGGCAGCGGCGTGGTGTTCGTCGCGGAATCGGACTTCGGCGCCGATCGCGTCTGGCGCGTGAACCTGAACCTTGCCGCGTCGAACGCGGCCCTGGGCGATCGCATCGCCGCTTTGCTTGCCCCGCTCGGCATCGTGCGCGGCCAGCTGCCAGCCGCGGCCGGGGTGGACCTCGGCCCCTGGGTGAGATCGGGAGTCGCGGCGGTCGACCTCGACCAGGACGGCACCCGCTATTTCGATTATCATCACACGCCCGACGACACACTCGACAAGGTCGATCCGGCGCAGCTCCGCCAGAATGTCGCGGCCTGGACCGCGATGCTCGCCGCGGTCGCCGATTCACCGGAGCCGGTCCATCCGATCGCGCCTGCGCATTGATCGAGCCCTATGGGCCGACCTGTCGCTTGATCTGGCCGACCCTTCTCGTTACGGATATTGGATCCAAATCGGGGGTCGCCTGTGACTGATCGCAGATTAGTGGGATGGGGCGCGTCATGACCTCGTACGGGATCCTCAGCGTTCTGCCCGCCACGGTTGCGATCCTGCTCGCCTTCTGGATCAAGCGGATCAACGCGGCGTTGCTCGCCGGCGTCGTCGTCGCGATCGTCCTGCTCAATCCGCAGGCGCCGTGGCTCGCGCCGTTCCGCTCGCTCGATTATATGGTGAGGGTCGCGATCGACCCCGACAATTTCATGCTGATCGCATTCAGCCTGCTGGTCGGCGGCCTGCTCAAGCTGATCCGCGACGCTAACGGCTTCCAGGCTTTCTCCGATGCCATCGCCCGCGCCCGCAAGGGCTATGGCAAGGGGACCGTTTTCGGACTCACCTATGTCCTGGGCACAGTCATCTTTCTCGAATGCTGGAGCAACATCCTGATCACCGGGACGACGCTCGCGCCGCTCTATGACAAGCTTGGCATATCGCGCGCGCGGCTGGCTTATTTCGTCCACACCGTCGGCCTCAACATGGTCGCGATGCTGGTCATCAACGGCTGGGGCGCGTTCTACATGACCCTGCTATCGGCCCAGCAGATCGACCGGCCGTTCCAGCTCATCGTCTCCGCACTGCCGTTCAATCTTTACGGCTGGGCGTCGCTGGGAATGGTCGCCTTCGTCATGGCGACGGGACTGACGATCGGGCCGATGCGCGAGGCCGAGGCGGCGACCCGCGCCGCGATCGAGAACGAAGGAACCGAAACCGCCTCCGCCGAACCAGCGCAACCGGCCGGCCCCGAACCGCGGCTTTCCTACATGCTGGTTCCGATCCTGACCTTGATCGTGACGATGCTCACCAGCCTCTATCTGACCGGCAACGGCGACATCACCCGGGGCGCCGGGACCGCGTCGATCCTCTACGCCTCGGCGCTTGCGACCATGGCCCTGGCGGCGCTGCTGCTGGTCAAACGCGTGTTCAGCTTCGGCGAGATCGAGGACAGGATCGTCGGGGGCATGCAGGAGTTTTTCGACATCAGCCTGCTGATCGTGTTCGCATTGTCGCTCGGCGAGCTCAGCAAGGATCTCGGCACCGGCGAATATATGAGCCGGCTCGTGAGCGAATCGCTGCCGATCTTCCTGCTGCCGGTGATCATCTTCCTGCTCGGCGCGCTGATGTCGTTCGCCACCGGAACCTCCTACGGCACGCTCGCGATCATGGTTCCGATCGTGCTGCCGATGGCCGGCGCGACCGGCTATGATCCGGCGTTGCTGTTCGGCGTCTGCCTCTCCGGCGCGGTGTTCGGCGACAACACCTCGCCGGTCAACGACAACAGCATCATCACCAGCATGGCGACCAAGGTGTCGGTCATCGACCATGTCCGAACGCAAATGCCTTATGCGCTGATCGCCGCGGGGGTCAGCGCGATCGGCTTCGTCATCGTGGGTCTGCTCTTTGCGCGATGAGGTGACGCTGCGCTCGGAACGGTCGCCTACCAGGCCCCCATTCCGGTCAACCCAGCTTTGTATTCGGCAATCCGCCGCGCGGTCGCGGGAGAGACCGCGGCGGGGAGCTGATCCACGGGAAACCAGCTGGCATCCTCGATCTCCATGAGATCGGCCTTCTGCAGGATCGAACCGGAATCCGTCCGAACGCGGGTGACGAACACGACGATGTGATCGTCCTTGCCCTCCCGGCGACTATGATAAACGCCGAGGACGCGCTCGATCTCGTGCTCGCCAAGAGCAACTTCCTCTTTCAACTCGCGCGCCAGCGCGGCCTCGAAGCTTTCGGCCTTCTTCACCCCGCCTCCCGGCAGATACCATTTGTCGGCATAAGTGTGGCGCACGAGCGCGACCCGCTCGTCCTGGTCGAGAACGACGGCTCGAACGCCGAGCGTCCGGGGTCTCCTGAGCCTCCAGTACAGCCGCGCGACCTTGCCGATCAGTCGATGATGCAGCGCCATCCACGCCTCCACGCACGTCCGCCAACTTAAGCGAAGGTCGCTCCATCGGTCACGATCGACGGCGGCGGACCCATTCCGGCGAAATCAGTCGACATTGGTGTCGGTGACGGTCGGGTCCCTGAGGCGCAGCCGCGCGAATTCGAATACCTGCCTGCCAACCAGCTCGAGCTGATTGCTCGCGTTCGGATCGGTGCAGCCGTCCCGCGTGAAGATCCCGCCCGCGGAGTTGATCGCCGCGCCGAGCGGCGTCGGCCAGCCACGTAAGGCGTGCACGATCGAGCGGAGGGTGGCGAGCGTGCTTCCCGTCGCCTGCCACCCATAAGCGGTGACGACCAGCCCGACAGGAACCCCGTCGAGATAGACGCGGGCGTCCTTGGCGGTCTCCTCGAAATAATCGATGGCGTTCTTGACCAGGCCCGAAATCGAGCCGTGATAGCCGGGGCTCGCTATGATCACGCCGTCCGCCGCGCGGATCGCTTCGACAAGATCGCGCCCCTCGTCAGACCGGGTCGCCGCATCGGTCATGTAATGAGGCAGGCTGACGAGCGACGCGCCGTCGAACAACCTTGTCCGGGCGCCGGCGCGCTCGGCCGACTGCAACGCAAGCTCCAGCGCCCGCTCGGTCGACGAGCCCGCCGCCGCGGTGCCACCAATGCCGACGATCAACGGCTTTTCGTCCATGCTCTTCCCTTAAACAGAGGTGGCGGAGCGGGAGGGATTCGAACCCTCGATACGGTTTTGCCGTATACTCACTTTCCAGGCGAGCGCCTTCGACCACTCGGCCACCGCTCCGCATGCCAAGAAAGCGGCCCGTCTAGTGGCCTGCGCCGCGCCCGGCAAGCCGGCGAAGAGGCCTCAGCCCGCCGCCGCTTCGATCTTGTGCGCGAGCGCGATGTCCTTGCTGGTGACGCCGCCGGCGCTGTGGGTCGAGAGCAGGATGTCGACCCGGTTCCAGACATTGGTCCATTCCGGATGATGATCGGCCTTTTCCGCCTCGAACGCGATCCGGGTCATGAAGGCGAAAGCCTCGCCGAAGCCGGCGAAGGTGAAGCGCTTGGCGATGCCCTGCCGCTCCGCATCGAACGTCCAGCCCGGCAGATCCGCGAGCGCCCCCGCGCGATCCGCATCGTTCAATACCGCCACCGCCTCTTCCTCCTTGCTGCCTGGAGCCTTATGTCGCGCAAAGGATGGGGACGGGTCAAACCTTTGCGCCGGACGCGGCGGCGATCGAGCGGCTCGCCGAGGCGGCGATTGCGCGGCTGCCGGAGCCGTTTCGCAAGCATCTCCAGGGCGTCGTGCTGCGGATCGACGATTTCGCCGACGATGCGGTGCTCGAAGAACTCGGCATCGAGGATCCGTTCGACCTCACCGGCCTCTATTCGGGCCGCTCGATCGACAAAGCGAGCGCCTGGGTCTCGGGCGAATTGCCATCGATGATCCATCTCTATCGCCGGCCTCTGCTCGACGAATGGGCGGATAGCGGCGTCAGTCTCGAAGCCCTGGTCACCCATGTCATCGTCCACGAGATCGGCCATCATTTCGGTTTCTCCGACGCCGACATGCACGCCATCGAGGAACAGGCCGGTTGAGCCTGCTCGCGCTCGACAGCGTCGCCTGCATTCGCGGCGGCCGGCTGCTGTTCGAGGGGCTGAGCCTGGCGCTCGCGCCGGGCGAGGCCGCGCTGGTGACCGGCCCCAACGGCGTCGGCAAATCGAGCCTGATCCGGCTCGCCGCCGGCCTGCTCCGCCCGGCCGCAGGCAAAGTCGCCGCCGCGCGCCGCGCGCTCGCCGACGAGCATGCCGCGTTGGACGAGCGCCAGAGGCTGGGACGAGCGCTCGCTTTCTGGGCGCGATTCGATCGCGGCACCGCCGACAAGGGCATCGCCGCGATGGGCCTCGACCATCTTGTCGAGGTTCCGGTGCGGATGCTCTCGACCGGCCAGCGCAAGCGCGCGACCCTGGCCCGCGCGATTGCCAGCGGCGCACCGCTCTGGCTGCTCGACGAGCCCGGCAACGGCCTAGACGATGATGGCCAGGCGCGGCTTGCCGCGGCGGTCGCCGCGCATCGCGCGGCTGGCGGCGCGGTCCTCGCCGCGAGCCATCAGCCGCTCGATCTCGGCGATGCCCGCACGGTGGCGCTCGGATGATCGGCCTGGTCGCACGCGAATTGCGGCTCGCGGCCGCCGGTGGCGCGGCGCTGATGCCGCTGATCTTCTTCCTGCTGGTCGCAACCCTGTTCCCCTTCGCGGTCGGGCCCGATGGGCCGCTGCTGGCGCGCACCGGCGGCGGCGCATTGTGGATGGCGGCGCTGCTCGCCGCCTTGCTCCCGGTCGACCGGCTGATCGAGCCCGATCGCGCCGCCGGAATGCTCGATCAGCTCGCGCTTCGCGACCTCAGCGAAGAGATGGTCGCGCTCGCCAAGCTCGCCGGCCATTGGCTGAGCTTCGGACCGCCGCTGATGCTCGCCGCCATTCCCGCAGCGGCGTTGATGAAGCTGCCGCAGGACGTGCTGCTGCGGCTCGAGCTCGGCCTGCTGACCGGCACTCCGGGCCTTGCCGCGCTCACTTTGGGCGTCGCCGCCTTGACCGCCGGCCTGCGCCGCGGCGGCGCGCTCGCCGGGCTGCTGATGCTGCCGCTCGCGGTGCCGCTGCTGATTTTCGGCGCCGGCCTGGTCGAGCGCGGCAACGACAATGGCGCGCTGCAATTGCTCGGCGCGGTCTCGCTGCTGCTGGTCGCCGGCGCGCCGTTCGTCGCCGGCGCGGCGATCCGCGCCGCGCGGGACTAGGTCCGGATCCTAATGAGCAGGCCCGTCATGCCCCCGGCATGACTGCGGACTGCCGGGGGCAGTCCGCACCTGCTCATTTGCTCCAGCGGGCGAAGATCGCGGTCGGCAGCAGCAGGCCCCGGGCCTCCTCGCGCACCGCCATGTCGCCGCATTCGATCCGCCCGCCGAGATCGCCGAGCGTCTGGCGGAGCAGCTCACCGATCGCCAGCGCCGACATCCGCACCGCATAAACGGTGAGGACGAGAAAGCGGCTGTCGGCGTCGAGCAATTTGCGGCAGTCGGCGATCAGCCCCGGCAGGCCTTCTTCGAGCCGCCAGATCTCGCCCGCCGGGCCGCGGCCGAATTTGGGCGGGTCGAGGATGATGCCGTCATAGCGCCGCCCCCGCCTGACCTCGCGCGCGGCGAACTTGGCGGCGTCGTCGACCAGCCAGCGGATCGGCCGGTCGGCCATGCCGGACAGCGCGGCATTCGCCTTGCCGGCCTCGACCGATTTCTTCGAGGCATCGACATGGCTGAGGCGCGCGCCCTTCGCCGCCAGCGCCAGCGTACCGACGCCGGTATAGCCGAACAGGTTGAGCGCCTCGCTGACTTCGCCGACCCGCTCGCGCATCCAGGCCCATTGCGGCGCCATGTCGGGAAAGAAAGCGAGGTGGCGAAACGGCGTGCACTGGGCGCGGAAGCGGACCTCCTCCCAGGCCAGCTCCCAGCCGTCGCGCGGCACCGGCTGGGCGAAGGTCCAGCGGCCCCCACCCTCTTCGTCGGAGCCCGGGATGAACTCGCCGTCCGCATCCCATATCGGTGAGGCCGGCGCCCATAACGCCTGCGGCTCGGGCCGGACGAACGCATAGCGCCCATAGCGCTCGAGCTTGCGGCCATGGCCCGAATCGACCAGGCCGTAATCGGCCCAGCCCTCCGCAACCAGACTGTCGAGCGTCACGCGGCGCGCACCGCCGGGACGCCGATCGTCGCGCTCGCTCTGGGCCCGCTCAGCATCGTCGCGCCCGCGGCGCGGACATCGTCGAGCGTGACCGCCTCGAGCACCGCGACCAGCTCGGCGGGCTCGACCAGCCGGCCGTGGATCGAGAGCTGGCGGGCGACATAAGCCGCCTGGCCCCATGAGCTTTCGAGCGACATCAGCAGGCCGGCCTTGGCCTGGGTCCGCGCCCGATCGAGCTCGCGCTGGGTCGCGCTTATAGCGGCGTCGGCAACGATGTCGGCGATCAACGCGGAGGCGGCCGCCGCGGCGCGTCGCGCGGTCGCGGCGTAGAAATAGAAGACGCCGCCATCATGATAAGGCTGGAGCGCCGCCCAGACGCTGTAGGCGAGCCCGCGATCCTCGCGCACCGCCTGGAACAGTCGCGACGACGCGCCGCCGCCGACCAGGTCGGAGAACAACCGCGCGGCATAATGTTCCGGGTCGGTGATCGAAGGCGCCGGATAGGCTGCGGCGAGATGAGCCTGATCGGCCCGCGGCCGCGCCGCGCGCGCTCCCCCGGCGAAGCGCGCGTCCTCGGCTGGCGCGATTACGCCTTCGGGCAAGGCGCCGAAGCGCGCCCCGGCAAGCCGGACGAGGGCCTCATGATCGACCTTGCCGGCGGCGACCAAAGCGAGGCTGCCGGCGCGGTAACGATCGGCCCGCCAGGCTTCGAGATCGTCGAGGCCGATCGCGGCGATGCTGGTCTCGTCGCCGAGGATCGAGCGGCCGAGCGGCTGATCGGGAAAAGCCGCCATCCACAGATCGTCGAAGATGATGTCGGACGGCGTGTCGCGCGCCTCGCCGAGCTCCTGGAGCACGACTTCCTTCTCGCGCACTAGGTCCTCGGCCTTGAAATGGGGCCGGAGGATCATGTCCGACAGCAGTTCGACGCCGAGCGCGAGATGCTCGGCGAGCAACGACGCGGTGAAGCTGGTTCCGGCGCGCTCGGTGCAGGCGTTGAGGTCGCCGCCGACATCCTCGATCGCCTCGCTGATCTCGCGCGCCGAGCGCGGGCCGGCGCCCTTGAACACCATATGCTCGAACAGATGGGCGACGCCGTTGATTCGCGCCGGCTCGTGCCGCGAGCCGATATCGGCATAAAGCCCGACCGCGACGGTCTCGACGCCGGGCATCTCCCGGCTCGCGACCTTGAGGCCGTTGTCCAATAGTGTCAGGCGCATCATGAAGGCGCCGACTTAGGCATTTAGGGCTCGGGCGGCAACTCTCGCCCCCGCCGTCGCCGGAGCGCGAGCAGGTAGATCACCGCCGCCGCCGCCGCGAAGAAGAACCATTGGAAAGCGTAAGCGAGATGGTTGTTGGGGATATCCTCGATCGCCGGTGCCGCGCTTGGGCGAAGCGGCGCTTGCACCGCGGCGCTGGTCAGAGTGATCGGGGCTCCGGGCCGGACCGCCCCCAGCCGCCCGGCGACCAGCCCGTTCAGTGAAATGCGGCGCTCATTGTCGGGCAGCGCGCTCCAGCCGGCATTGACGATCAGCCGGCCCGCGAGGCCAGCCGCACCCGGCAGGCAGGGCACGAAATAGCTGTAGCCGCCGGCGCCCTGAAGATTGCGTCCGCCGCGCAGCGCGGGCTCGGCATTGTCCGCCCGGCAGGTGACCAGCACACGTCTGAAAGCGAGCGGCGGGAGCTCGTTCCCATCCCGCGCGAGCAGAGGATCGAGATCGAGCGCCGGAAGCGCCGCCGCCGCGACATAGTCGGCGAGCAGTCGATCCTTCCACGCCGCGCGCTGCAATTGCCAGACGCCAAGTCCGATCATCGCCGCCACTGCCGAAGCAACGACCAGGGTCGGGATGACCGGCAGCCGCTTCATTCGCCGTCCGCGATCCGCCCCTCGCGCGCACGATGTCGATATTCGAGCGCGAGCAGCAACGCCTTGGCGAGCCGCAGCAGCGCGATCGTCAGCGCAGTGGTCAGCGGCAGCCAGAGCAGCATGTGCACCCACCAGGGCGGCGAGACGCTGATCTCGAGCGCGATGGCGAGACCGACGATCAGCCCGCCGACGATGAAGATCAGGAAGGCCGCCGGCCCGTCGCCGACATTGAAGCCGGTGAAATCGAGCCCGCAGGCGCGGCATCTGGCAGCGAAGGTGGCGAGGCCCGCGAACAAAGTCCGGCTGCCGCAGCGCGGACAGAGCCCCTTGAGCGCGACGGCGGGCACTGGGGGTTCGCTCATCCTGGTCCTCCCTGTCGCCGTAGGCGATGGGGAGGGGGACCATGCGAAGCATGGTGGAGGGGCGAGTAGTGAGTCCAGCCCCTCCACCGGCTTACGGCCGGTCCCCCTCCCCATGAGCTTGGCTCACAGGGAGGATGAAGCATCAATGATATTCGGCGCCCCAGCCGCCCCAGACGTAGATGCAGAGGAACAGGAACAGCCAGACGACGTCGACGAAATGCCAGTACCAGGCCGCAGCCTCGAAACCGAAATGCTGCTGCGGCGTGAAATGGCCTTTGTACGAACGGACCAGGCACACGATCAGGAAGATCGTGCCGATGATGACATGCGCGCCGTGGAAGCCGGTCGCCATGAAGAAGGTCGAGCTGTAGATGTTCTGGGTGAACTCGAACGGCGCATTGGCATATTCATAAGCCTGGACGCTGGTGAACAGCAGGCCGAGCGCGATCGTCAGCCACAGGCCCTTGATCAACCCTTCCCGATTGCCGGTGATCAGAGCGTGGTGCGCCCAGGTGACGGTGGTCCCCGAGCAGAGCAGGACCAGAGTGTTGAACAGCGGCCAGCCGAACGGATCGAGCACGTGCATGCCGTGCGGCGGCCAGACCCCGCCGACCGCCTCGGCCATCGAGGGGAATAAGGAGGCGTTGAAGAACGCCCAGAACCAGGCGACGAAGAACATCACCTCCGAGGCGATGAACAGGATCATGCCGTAGCGCAGGTGAAGCTGGACGATCGGCGTGTGATCGCCGCCATGCGCCTCGCGGATCACGTCGGCCCACCAGCTGAACATGGTGAAGACGACCCCGATCACCCCGGCGAAGAAGACGTAGCTGCCATAAGGATGATCGTGCATCCACATCACCAGCCCGCTGAACAGCGACAGCGCGGAGATCCCGCCGACCAGCGGCCAGATGCTCGGGTTCACGATATGATATTGGTGGTTCTTCGCTCCGGCCATGGTCGGTCCCGTTCTGCTGTACCGCGTCCTCTAACTGCGAGGCGTCGGCTGGTCCACTGGGTAAAAGGTGTAGGAAAGCGTGATCTCGCTGATGTCGCGCGCGTCCGGATCGTCGAGCAGCCGCGGGTCGACGAAGAACACCACCGGCATCCGCACTTCCTGGCCCGGCTGCAAGGTCTGCTCGGTGAAGCAGAAGCACTGGATCTTGGTGAAATACTGCCCGGCCTGGGAGGGCGTGACGTTGAACGTCGCGGTGCCGGTGAGCGGGCGATCGGACCGATTGCGCGCTGAGAACAAGGCGATGTTGCGCGCGCCGATCGCAATCCGCCGATGGGTCTCGACCGGGCGGAACTCCCAGCCCAGCGCTGGCGAGACATTGGCGTCGAACCGCACCGAGATCATCCGCCCGACCGCGCCCGGCACGTCGGCCTCGGCGGCGCGCTGGGTGGTACCGGCAAAGCCGGTCACCTGGCAGAACAGGCGATAGAGCGGCACACTGGCATAAGCGAGGCCGACCATCAGGACGACGAGCAGGCCGGCGAGCGCCGCCGTCCGGCCGTTGCGGCGGGCGAGCGTCGTCACCGCCCGCCCATCCGGACTATGGTGATCGCATAAACCAGGATCGCGAACGCGCCGAGCAGCAGTGCCATGACCAGCGCCCGGCCTTTCTGACGGCGACGGATCTCGTCCTGGTCGGGAAGGGTCATGGCAGCAGCCAGCGGTCGACCACCAGCGCGCCGAAGATCGCGAACAGATAGAGGATCGAGAAAGCGAACAACCGTTTTTCCGGCGCCATCGCCGCCGGCTCGGTCGCGCGATTGGCGAGGACGTGCGCCGCCAGCGCCAGGAAGACCAGGCTCAGCGCCGCCGCCGCCGTGCCATAAATCGCGCCGGCAAGGCCGAGCGGCCAGGGCGCGACCGCGGCCGCCGCCATCGGCAGCGCATAGAGCAGGATCTGGATCCGCGTCGTCCGCAGCCCCGCCACCACCGGCAGCATCGGCACGCCCGCTTTGGCGTAATCGGAGCGCACGAACAGCGACAGCGCCCAGAAATGCGGCGGCGTCCAGAGGAAGATCAGGGCGAACAGCAGCAGCGGCAGGGTGTCGGCGGCACCGGTCGCCGCGGCCCAGCCGATCAGCGGCGGAAAGGCGCCGGCGGCGCCGCCGATCACGATATTGTGCGGCGTCCGCCGCTTCAGCCAGATCGTGTAGACGAAGACGTAGAACAGGATCGACGCGCCGAGCACCGCGGCCGCGAACCAGTTGGTCGCCACCCCCATCAGCAGCACCGAGAAGGTGCCGAGGCCCACGCCGAACTGGAGCGCGGCTTCGCGCGCCATCCGCCCCGCCGGCAGCGGCCGCGATGCGGTGCGCGTCATCTTGGCGTCGATGTCCGCCTCATACCATTGGTTCAACGCGGCTGCCGCGCCGGCGCCGAGCGCGATGCACAGGATCGCGGTGAAGCCGAGCACCGGATGAAGATGGGTCGGCGCGACCAGCAGCCCGCACAGGCCGGTGAACACGACGAGCGACATCACCCGCGGCTTGGTCAGCGCCAGGAAGTCGCGCCATTCGGCGGGCAGAGCGTGGGTCTGGAAGGTCGTGCTCGTCATCGACTCTGTTCCCCCCTCCCGCAAGCGGGAGAGGAAGCTGGCTCAATCCACCTTGGGCAGGGTCTCGAACTGGTGGAATGGCGGCGGGCTCGACAATGTCCATTCGAGCGTCGTCGCGCCCTCGCCCCATTGGTTGGCGGGCGCCTTCTTGCCCGCGAACAGCGACCACAAGATGTTGATGAAGAAAAAGGCCATGCCCGTGGCCATCAGCACATAGCCGTAGGTCGCGACCTTGTTCCATTCGGCGAAGGCGTCGGCATAATCGGGAACGCGGCGCTGCATGCCGTCGAGCCCGAGGAAATGCATCGGGAAGAACAGCACGTTGACGCCGATGAAGAACAGCCAGAAATGGAGCTGGCCGAGGAACTCGTTATATTGCCGGCCCCACATCTTGCCGAACCAGTAATACCAGCCCGCGAACAGCGAGAAGACCGCGCCCAGCGAGAGCACGTAGTGGAAGTGGGCGACGACATAATAAGTGTCGTGCATCACGGTATCGACGCCGGCATTGGCGAGGACGACGCCGGTGACGCCGCCGACGGTGAACATGAAGATGAAGCCCAGCGCCCACATCATCGGGGTCTGGAAGGTCAGGCTGCCGCCCCACATCGTCGCGATCCAGGAGAAGATCTTGATGCCGGTCGGCACCGCGATCACCATCGTCGCTGCGGTGAAATACATCTTGGTGTTCACGTCCATACCGACGGTGAACATGTGATGCGCCCAGACGACGAAGCCGATCACGCCGATCGCGACCATCGCATAGGCCATGCCGAGATAGCCGAAGATCGGCTTGCGGCTGAACGTCGCCACCACCTGGCTGACCATGCCGAAGCCGGGCAGGATCATGATGTAGACCTCGGGGTGGCCGAAAAACCAGAACAGATGCTGGTAGAGGATCGGATCGCCGCCGCCCGGCGCGTCGAAGAAATGGGTGCCGAAATTGCGGTCGGTGAGCAGCATCGTGATCGCGCCGGCGAGCACCGGCAGCGCGAGCAGCAGCAGGAAGGCGGTGACCAAGATCGACCAGACGAACAGCGGCATCTTGTGCAGCGTCATCCCGGGCGCGCGCATGTTGAAGATCGTGGTGATGAAGTTGATCGCGCCGAGGATCGACGAGGCGCCGGCAAGGTGCAGCGCGAAGATCGCCATGTCGACCGCTGGCCCGCTCGAGCCCGATGTCGAGAGCGGCGCATAGACCGTCCAGCCGACGCCGGCGCCGAGCCCCGTGCCCCCCGGGAAGAACGAGCTGCCGAGCAGCAGCATGAACGCCGGCGGCAGCAGCCAGAAGCTGATATTGTTCATCCGCGGAAAGGCCATGTCGGGCGCGCCGATCATGATCGGCACGAACCAGTTGCCGAAGCCGCCGATCATCGCCGGCATCACCATGAAGAACACCATGACCAGGCCGTGCGCGCTGATCAGCACGTTCCACATATGGAGGCCTTCGTCAGGCGTCGCCGCCGGCATGCCGAGCAGCGAATGAATCCAGGTCGCCCAGGCTTCGAGATGCTGGATGCCCGGCTCCGCCAGCTCCCAGCGCATCAGGCCGGAAATCCCGCCGCCGATGATCCCCGCGGTAACCGCGAAGAGCAAATAGAGCGTGCCGATGTCCTTGTGATTGGTCGACATGAACCAGCGGACGAAGAAGCCCGGCTTGTGGTCCACGTCATGATGCGCGTCGTGACCGTGATCGGCCTCGAAATGGACGGCGTTCGCAGTGGTGTCGGTCATAGTCTCGTCTGCCGCTCTATCTGGAGGGTTGCGCGCTTTGATTGGTGGTCGGCGGAGTCGCGGTCGCCGCCGCGACATTGGTCGGCGCCGGGGTCGCGGCGACCGCCGGCCCCGAGGCCGACGCCGCCGGCCGGGCGCCGGGCATGGTGCCGCCATGCGCGGCGACCCAGCGCGCGAACTCCTCGCGGCTGACGACTTCGACCGCGATCGGCATATAGCCGTGGCGCGCGCCGCACAGCTCGTAGCAGACGCCATAATAAAGGCCGGGCCGGTCGGTCCGGAACCAGGTCTCGTTGAGCCGGCCGGGGACGGCGTCGATCTTGGTCCAGAAAGCGGGCACCCCCCAGGCATGGATGACGTCGTTGGCGGTAACGATCATTTTCACCGTCGCGCCGGCAGGGACGACCAGGCGCTCATCGACCGCGAGCTGCCTGGGCTCGCCGCGCGCCCGGGCCTGATCGTCGGGGAGCATGTTGGAGACGAGCTGGATGCCAAGGTCGGGATATTCATATTCCCAGAACCATTGATTGCCGATCGCCTTGACCGTCACGTCCGCTCGTGGCGGTGAATATTGATGGGCGAGCAGCCGGATCGAAGGCACCGCGATCACCACGAGGATCAGCACCGGAACCAGCGTCCAGACCACCTCGAGGAAGGTGTTGTGCGAGGTTCGCGACGGCGTCGGATGGGCGCCGCGGCGATAGCGGAACATCACCCAGCCCAGCAGCCCGAGCACGAACAAGGAGATCGCGGTGATCAGGGGCAGCAGGATCACATTGTGGAACCAGGCGGCTTCCTGCCCGATCGGAGTGACCTGGTCCTGCAGCGAGAACCGCCCGTCGGGCTGACCGATGCCGGGCTCGGGCGCGGCGCGGGGCAGCGCGGCGCTGGTGCCGGACGGCGCCGGTGCGCTCGCCTCCCCGGGCGATACCGGCGCGGCGGCCGGAGATTGCGCGGCGGTCGGCGCGGCCGCGGACGTCTCCTGGGCGAGTGCAGCGGCAGGCGCCAGCCCAAGAGCGGCGGCGATCGCAAGTGCCTTGAAAAAAGTCTTCATCTAAACCCCTGTTGGCCGTCTGGGACACGGCCGGATTCGGGCGCCGGGCAGGCGCGACGCGGCGCCTTATAGGCACGCTCCCTGTGTCTCTCAAGCATGTTGCGCCCCCAATCCTGGACGCTTGATGCCCGCCCGGCGCTTGCCTATCAGGCACAGGCCTCACATCGACCCATGGAAAGCAATGACCGAAGAAGAAGTCCTGGCGGAATTCCGCGCCGCCGGCGCACTGCTGGAAGGCCATTTCATCCTCACTTCGGGGCTGCACAGCCCGCGCTATCTGCAATCGGCGCGGGTGCTGATGGATCCGATGCGCGCCTCGCGGCTCGCTTCGGCGGTCGCCGCCGGGCTGCCGCGCGAGATTCGCTCGCAGATCGAAATGGTGGTCTCGCCGGCCATGGGCGGGGTGATCGCCGGCCATGAGGTCGGCCGCGCGCTCGGCGTCGAGGCGATCTTCGTCGAACGGCCCGCCGGCCGCTTCGAGCTGCGCCGCGGCTTCCGGCTCAAGCCGGGGCAGAAGGTGCTGCTGATGGAGGATGTCGTCACCACCGGCCTGTCGTCGCGCGAGGCGATCGATGCGGTCGAGGAGGCCGGTGGCGAGGTGATCGCCGCCGCCGCTTTGATCGATCGGTCGGGCGGCGCCGCCGAGCTCGGGGTTCCCTTCTTCCCGCTCGCCCAGCTCAACGTGCCGACCTACGAGGCCGACCAGCTGCCGCCCGATCTCGCCGCGATCCCGCCCGAAAAGCCGGGCAGCCGGAAGGCGGCGTGAGCGAACCGCTTCGCCTGGGCGTCAACATCGACCATGTCGCGACGATCCGCAACGCGCGCGGCGGCGATCATCCCGATCCGGTGCGTGCCGCGTTCGCCGCCGCCGAGGCCGGCGCCGACGGCATCACCGCGCATTTGCGCGAGGACCGTCGTCACATCACCGACGCCGATATCGACCGGCTGATGGATCGGCTCGAAATCCCGCTCAACCTCGAAATGGCGGCGACCAAGGAGATGCTCGAAATCGCGCTCCGCCATCGCCCGCACGCCGCCTGCATCGTCCCGGAGAAGCGCGAGGAGCGCACCACCGAGGGCGGGCTCGACGCCGCCGGCCAGCACAACCACCTCGCTTATTTCGTCGATCGGCTCGGCAGCGCCAATGTTCGCGTCAGCCTGTTCATCGAGCCCGATCCGGTTCAGATCGAGGCCGCGATCCGCCTCGGCGCGCCGGTGGTCGAGTTCCACACCGGCCGCTACGCCCATCTCGAGGGTGAGGCCGGCGCCGCCGAATTGCGACGCATCGCCGACGCCGCCGCGCTCGCGGTCAAGAACGGGATCGAGCCGCATGCCGGCCACGGCTTGACCTTCGACAATGTCATGCCGGTCGCCGCCATCCCGCAGCTCGCCGAGCTCAACATCGGCCATTTCCTGGTCGGCGAGGCGATCTTCACCGGACTCGAAGCCAGCGTGCGCCGGATGCGCGCGCTGATCGACGAGGCGCGGGATTGAGGGGCCGCCCGTGATCATCGGCCTGGGCTCGGACCTGTGCAATATCGAGCGGATCCAGAATTCGCTCGACCGGTTCGGCGACCGCTTCCTCAACCGCGTCTTCACCGACACCGAGCGCGCCAAGGCCGAGCGCCGCCCGTTCACCCGCGCCGGCACCTATGCCAAGCGCTTCGCCGCCAAGGAGGCGTTTTCGAAGGCGGTCGGCACCGGCTTCAAGCGCGGCGTGTTCATGAAGGATATCGGGGTGGTCAATCTGCCGTCGGGCGAGCCGACGCTGCAGCTCAGCGGCGGCGCGAAGGAGAGGCTTGACGCGCTGATCCCGCCGGGCCACGCCGCCCATATCCACTTGACGATGACCGACGATCACCCATTTGCGATGGCCGTCGTCGTTATCACCGCGACACCCGAGGAGCGCGAGAATTGACCGAGAGCGACCAGCTGGCCGCATCCGAAGCCCCGGAACCCGCCGCCGCTCCGGCGGCGCGGAAAGGCACCGACTGGTGGGGCGAGATCAAGGCGATCTTCTGGCTGGTGCTCGCGGTGCTCACCTTCCACAGCTTCATCGCCAAGCCGTTCTACATCCCGTCCGAATCGATGATGCCGGTGTTGCTCAAGGGCGATCGGCTGGTGGTCAGCAAATATCCTTATGGCTGGTCGTGGGTGAGCCCGAGCTTCCACATCTTCCCCCATTGGTCGGGCCGGCTGTGGGGCTCGCTGCCCGAGCGCGGCGACATCGTGATCGTCACCCCGCCGGGGCAGAGCTCGGACTATATCAAGCGGGTGATCGGGCTGCCCGGCGACACGATCGAGATGATCGACGGCACCGTCTATCTCAACGGCCAGGCGGTGCCGCGCGAGGAGCGCACGCCGGTGATGCTGCCGATCGACGACAATCTGCCGTGCGAGCCCGACATGCTCGGCGATTTCCGCGTCCGCGGCGCGGACGGCAATACCTATTGCCGGTTGCCGGTGTTCCGCGAGACGCTGCCCAACGGCCGGTCCTACGACACGATCGACGTCGGCCATACCAGCGGCGACGATCGGCCGCGGATCAGGGTCCCCGCCGGCCACCTCTTCCTGATGGGCGACAATCGCGACCATAGCGCCGACAGCCGCTTCCGGACCGACGAGCAGGGCCTCGGCGGCCCGGTCCCGTGGGAGAATATCGGCGGCCGGGCGGAGTTCATCACTTTCTCGCTCGACGGCAGCTCGAGCTATATCAATCCGATCAGCTGGATCACCGCCCTGCGCGGCGGCCGCGCCGGCGGCTCGCTCCATCCCTCCCGCGCGCCGCCGCCGCCGGCCGCCGGGCGGTGAGCGACACGCCCTCCGCCAAGCCCGACCGGCCGGGGCCGTCGGAATTCCGAGATCCGCTGATTCGCGAGGAGTTCAAGCGCGCCAGCGTCTGGTTCGGAATGGGCCTGGCGATCCTCGCCGTGATCTTCCTCGCCCAGCCATTGCTGCTGATTTTCGGCGGCGTCGTGTTCGCCGCGATGCTCGACGGCGGCACCCGGCTGCTCGGCCGGGTGCTGCCGATCGGTCGCGGCTGGCGGCTGCTGATCGTCACCTTTGCGGCGCTGGCCTTCATCGCGGGAACGATCTGGTTCGCGGGGGTCCAGCTGACCAATCAGGCGGCGGCCTTGCGCGACACCGTGACGCTGCAGCTCAACCGGCTGCTGCAGATCGGCGCCGCTTATGGCCTCGGCGTGGATTCGATCAATCCGCAGCGGATCGTCGAGCAGGCGATGAGCTCACTGGGCCGGCTGACGTCGGCGGTCAGCACCGTGCTCGGCGGGTTCACCAATCTGGTGATGATCATCGTCATCGGGCTGTTCATCGCGGTGGAGCCGCGAATCTACGAGCGCGGCGTCGCCTGGATGCTGCCGAGCGACAGCCGCGAGCGCTTCTACCGCACCTCGGAGCGGATGGGCTTCACCCTCCGCCGGCTGATGGCCGGGCGGCTGGTCGGCATGGTCGTCGAGGGGGTCGGGACCTGGCTGCTGCTGCTCGCCGGCGGCGTGCCGATGGCGGCTTTGCTCGGACTGCTGACCGGCATCCTCGCCTTCCTCCCCAATATCGGCGCGATCGTCTCGGGCCTGCTGATCATCCTGATCGGCTTTTCGGTGAATGTCGAAACCGGCCTGTGGGCGGTCGCGGTCTATGTCATCGTCCAGGTCGTCGACGGCTATCTGATCGTGCCTTATGTCGCGCGCAAGACGGTCGATCTGGCGCCGGCGCTGGTGCTGGGCGCGCAGCTCATTTTCGGCGCCCTGTTCGGGATCCTCGGCCTCGCCCTCGCCGATCCGATCGTGGCGATGATCAAGGCCGCGCTCGAGCAGAAGTCGATCGAGGACCATGTCGAGCCGGTGCCCCGGAAACGGGCGAAAGCCTGAACCAGGCGTCCCGCATCATCTCGCGGTAAGAGACAAGCTTCCTATCGAATATTGCTCGTCGGCGCGGGGCTGGCCCCGCTTTCCCGACCGTGCGGGGACGCGCCTTGTGGCGGGGCGGCGCCTTCGGGCGGCGCTCCGGCGCCGCCGGGCGGGGCCATCATCGACTGCATCGCCGCCATGCCGCGCGCGATCTGCTGGACGTGGATTTCGAAGAATAGGGTATCGTTGGGGCCGAACGGCGCGCCCGGCGGCACGTGGCCGCCATAGCCGAGCCGCGGCGGCACCCAGAGCCGATAGGTGCCGCCCTGGCGCATCAGCTGGAGGCCTTCGGCGAAGCCGGGAAAGGACCCCTGGGTGCTGGTGACGAAAGGCTGTCCGCTGGTGGCGGTGTCCTGGATCAGCTCACCGCCCGGGCCGTTGAGCCGCAGCTTGAGGTCCAGCGCGACAAGATCCGCGGGCACGATCGGATCTCCGGTCCCCTCGCGCACAACCTGATAGCGCAGCCCCGAAGCGGTGGTGCTCACCTGCAGCGCGCTGGTGCCGAACCAGGCGAGCCCGACGGCGACGAGCACGACCAGGAGGAGGCCGAGCCACAGCCGCAGCACGGAGCCCCTGGCGATCGGGCGAATCGGGACGGCGGTGACTTCGGACATAGAGTTCCTCAAACGAGAACGGGCGGCGATAGCATCACTATCGCCGCCCGTACGCGAAGCCAAGCTGAGCTTTGGACCTAGCGGACCCCGTCGCGCTCCGCGCGCTTGCGCTCGAGCTTGCGCGCGCGCCGGATCGCGGCGGCCCGCTCGCGGGCGCGCTTCTCCGACGGCTTCTCATAGTGACGACGGAGCTTCATCTCGCGATAGACGCCCTCGCGCTGCAGCTTCTTCTTCAAGGCGCGCAGCGCCTGATCGACATTGTTATCGCGGACGATGATTTGCATAAATGCTCGCCACTCTTCCTTTTCTAACCTGTTTGGGCTGTCCGCCGCCCGACAGCGCGCGCGGCGTCAAAAACCCGTTAATACCATAATATTAGATACGCCGCGAGGCACGAACCCCACGGCGGTGCGTGCGGGCCGATAGCAGGGCAGCCCCCGGGAGGCAAGGCTCAGCCGCGCGCCGCGCGGCGGCGGCCTCCGCCGGTCGGCTTGACCGCCGAGGCAAAACGCCCGCGCTGACCCTGCGGCCGCGGATGCCATTTGCGCTCCTCGTGCCGCGGTGCGGGCACCGCGACCCGGGCCGATTTGATCCGCGCCGCTTCGGCGAGGAAGTTCGCCGGCAGTGGCGCCTGCTCGATCCGCTGGCGGGTCAGCTTCTCGATGTCGCGCAGATAGGCGCGCTCGTCGTCGGCGCAATAAGCGATTGCGATCCCGGCCGAGCCGGCGCGCGCGGTCCGCCCGATCCGGTGGACATATTGCTCGGCGACGTTGGGCAGCTCGAAATTGATGACATGGCTGACGCCGGAGACGTCGATGCCGCGCGCTGCGATGTCGGTGGCGACCAGGATCTTGACCTCGCCCGATTTGAACGCAGCCAGCGCCTTCTCGCGCTGCGGCTGGCTCTTATTGCCGTGGATCGCGTTGGCGGCGATGCCGTTGCCGGCGAGCAGCTTCACCACCCGGTCGGCGCCATGCTTGGTGCGGGTGAAGATCAGCACGCGGTCCATGCTGCCACGATCGGAAAAACCGGCGCGCAGCATCATCGTCAGCAATGCCTGCTTCTCGCTCTGCTGGACGAAGCTGACATATTGCTCGACGCGCTCGACCGTGGTCGCGGCCGGAGCGACCCGCACTTCGGCGGGATCGACCAGGAACTTGTCGGCGAGCTCGCGGATCATCTTCGGCATGGTGGCCGAGAAGAACAGCGTCTGCCGCTTCTGCGGAAGCAGACGGACGATCTGCTTCAAGGCGTGAATGAAGCCAAGGTCCATCATCTGGTCGGCCTCGTCGAGGACGAGAATCTCGACGTCGCGGAGGGTGAGGATGTTCTGCTCGACCAGGTCGATCAGCCGGCCGGGCGTGGCGACGAGGATATCGACCCCGCGGGCGACATCCTGCCGGTTCTTGCCGATCGAGGTGCCGCCGAACACGGTCACGACGCGCATATGCGCGAAACGGGCATAAGCGCGGGCGCTCTCGGCGATCTGGCTGGCCAGCTCGCGCGTCGGCGCGAGCACCAGCATCCGGCACGCTTTGGGACCGGGGCGACGATTGGCGGCGGCGAGCCGGTCGATCGACGGCAGCATGAAGGCCGCGGTCTTGCCGGTGCCGGTCTGGGCGATGCCGAGCAGGTCGCGGCCCTTGAGCAGGATCGGAATCGCCTGCGTCTGGATCGGGGTGGCGTCCTTATATTCCTTGAGGGCAAGCGCCTGGAGGACGGGCTGCGACAGCCCGAGTGATTGGAATGACATGATATTGAATGACTCACTTCAAGTGCGGCGGCGCGCGCGGCCGAAAACGGCGCACGCGACGCGGCGGGTTCTGAACGACCCGCGTGAAAAGGGAAGCTCTTGGAAAATACGAAACGGAGCCGTGGCGGTTGACCCGCCTGTTCACGCTGCATGACGCTTCGCTGAAGCGCATATGCATGCTGCAGTGCAAAAAGTCAACCCGTCCAGGAGTAGAGCCGCCGCGAAGCCGCCGAAATCAGCCCCAGCATGTCGCCTATCGCCCCGCCGACCATAGCAACAAAGGTCGACCCGACCAGAAGCAACACAACAGGCTGAAGGAATGTCTCGAGAAGCGCGGTATCAATCAGAATTGCCAAGACCAGAATAGCGGCCAACGCCGCAATTCCCACCATCGAGGCCAGTTGCCATAGCAACAGAACAACCCTCAACTTGCCCTCGAAGCTCGAAAATTCGACTGGTCTTGGCACCGGCTGACGCGTCCACAGCCTGACGATGGCATAGGAAATGTCGGTCGAAACCCGTACGACAAAGGCTCCGATCAGGATCCAGAAGCCGACCGGTCTAAAGAATGTTCGACCGATAACGCCAATCGAAGGACCGAACGCCAGAGCAGATGCGACCAATGCCAGCGCGGTCGCCAAGACAATTGGAACGAAATAGCGTTGCCACCACAAGCGCTCGCCTGATTGCAATGGCTCAGTTTCCGCCATGGCGCGAGGCTCGATATGGGATCAACGCAGGCAGCGGATGAAGCCTCTCATTCATCGAGCGGGCCGAATTTCGGCTCGCTCTTGTTGATCCTCGCCCGGACCGCCTCATTGAGGTCGGCGCTGACCAGGGTCGCGGCATTCCACAAGGCGACGTCGCGCAATCCGTCCTCGATCGTCCGGCCGCGGCTGTGGTTGAGGCTGCGCTTGGCGCCGGCGACCGCGAGCGGCGACTTGGCGGCGATCGTCCGCGCGATCTCGAGCCCGGCCGCCAGCGCCGCCGCGGCATCGGCCTCGACCCGGTTGACCAGGCCGTAGCGCGCCGCTTCCTCGGCGCCCATCCGCCGTCCGGTATAGGTCAGCTCGCGCAGCACGCCGCGCGGGATCAGATAGCCGAGCCGCTGCAGCGTCCCCAGATCGGCGGTGATCGCGACATCGACCTCGGCGACCTGGAAGAAGGCGTCGGCGCTCGTCACCCTGAGATCGCAGGCGCTGGCGAGATCGACGCCGGCGCCGACGCAGCCGCCGTGAATTGCGGCAATCACCGGCGGCCGCGCCGCCTCGACCGCACCGAACGCGTCCTGCAGCCATTCGATATGCCTGAGCCGCGCCTCGGCCGCCCGCCCCGGCTCACCATCCGCTGAAAAGGCGCCCGCGGCATAGTCGAGGTCGATCCCGGCGGTGAAATGCCGGCCCTGGCCAAAGAGCAGGATCGCGCGCACCTGCGGGTCGCGCCCGAGCGCGCGGAACGCGTCGCCGATCGCGGCGAACATCTCCTTGTCCATGGCGTTGAATTTGTCGGGCCGGGCGAGCGCGACCTGCGCGACTCCGTCCTCGATCCCGATATCGATCCGGCCGCTTCCCATCGCCGCCCTTCCGCGCCAAAAGCCGGATCATGACCCGCTTTACCGTGAACGGCCAGCCCGTCCATTACCGGATGGATCCCGAGACGCCCTTGCTCTGGGCGCTGCGCGACGCATCGAACCTGACCGGGACCAAATTCGGCTGCGGCACCGGCCATTGCGGCGCCTGCACCGTCCATATCGACGGCAATGCGGTGCGCAGCTGCCGGGTCAGGATCGCCGATATCGAAGGCAGCTTCGTCACCACCATCGAGGGCCTGTCGCGCGACCGCACCCATCCGGTCCAGCAGGCCTTCGCCGCCGACATGGTCCCGCAATGCGGCTATTGCATTCCCGGGATGATCATGGCCGCCGCGGCCCTGGTCGACCGCAACGACAGTCCGACCGACGCCCAGATCGACGCCGCAATCACCAATATCTGCCGCTGCGGCGTCTATCCGCGGCTTCGTGAATCGATCCGCCGCGCGGCGCGGATCAAGACCGGACGCGAGCCGGTCTCGGCCGCGCCGCCGCCGCGAATCGATCCCGCCGATGCCGCCCGTGCGGTGCCGGCGCTGCGGGTCGATCCAAACCGGCCCGGCGGGCGTGCTGCTCCACGCCGCCAAGTCCCGGATTGAGCGCGATTTCTGTCGCCTTGCTTACCGTGTGGTTCAGCATCCGCTCATCCGCGCCGGTGCACAACCCGTCGTCATGAGGCGGGCACAGGCCGTCATCACTCAAGGAGTATCTCGGGATGCGTAAGGCATTGATTGGATTGATCATGGCGGCGACGGTGCTGACTCCGCTCGCGGCCCAGGCACAAGATCGCGGACGCTGGCGTGAGGATCGCGCCGAGCGGTCGGAAGGCCGTCAGAATCGTGGCGAGAACCGCCAGCAGCGGGGCGAAGGACGCCAGGAGCGTCAGCAGCCGCAAGTCCAGCAACAGCAACAGCAGCAGGTCCAGCGCAACTGGCAGCGCGCCGACCGCGGCAATAACGGCAATAGCGGCTATCAGCGCGGCTGGCAGGGCTCGAACGATCCCCGCTTCCGCCAGGATGCGAACCGCTACAACCGCCGCGCGCAGGAAAATGCGATCCGCTACGGCAATCAGGAGCAACGCCGCGACGCGATCCGCGACGCCCGCAACGACGGCCGCAACTGGCAGGGTGATCGGAACAACTGGCAGGGCAACAACCGCAACTGGCAGGGCGGCCAGCGCGACTGGCGCAACGATCGGCGTGACGACCGGCGGGACGACCGCCGCGACTGGCGCAACGATCGGCGCGACGATCGGCGCGACTGGCGCAACGACCGGCGCGGCAATTGGGGCCGCGACTGGAACCGGAGCTGGCGCAACGACCGCCGTTACGACTGGAACGGCTGGCGTTATCGCAACCGCAACCTCTTCCGGTTGCCGCCTTATTATTCGCCCTATCGGAACTGGCGCTATCAGCGCTTCTCGATCGGCTTCTTCCTCGAGCCTTTGTTCTTCAGCCGGAGCTACTGGCTCGACGATCCCTTCTACTACCGGCTGCCACCGGCCGCTCCGGGGACCCAGTGGGTTCGCTATTATAACGACGTGGTGCTCGTCGACACCTACAGCGGCGAAGTCATCGACGTGATCTACGACTTCTTCTGGTAACGACGTGAGGTGAGCCATGCCCCCCGGGGCGTGGCTCACAAAAGCTCCCCTGCCGGGGGGTTGGGAGAGCCCGGAGCGCGCAGGCGTTCCGGGCTTTTCGCTTGTCAGCCGCGCGCCCGCTGACGCATGGATCGCCGGTTCATTCGCGAGGGGTCGGCCGATGTTCGTGCGTTTCTTCCTCCTGTTCGTCGCTTTCGCCGCCCTTCCGGCGGCCGCGCAGAACGCGCCGACGCCGCAGCCGGTCACGATCATCGTCCATGCCGGCCGGCTGATCGCCGACGCCGGAAGGCCCGCCACCGGCCCGTCGACGATCACCATCGTCGATGGCCGGATCACCAATGTCGCTGCTGGCCTCGCGCCGCCGCCGCCCGGCGCGCGCCTCGTCGACCTCTCCAGCCGCACCGTCCTGCCCGGGCTGATCGACGCTCATGTCCATCTGTCGGGCGATCCGGGCGGCGAATTCTGGCGCGAGGCGATCGACACCGACGAATATGCGACCCTGGTCGGCGCCAAGAATGCCCGGATCACGCTTCGCGCCGGCTTCACCACCGTCCGCGACGTCGGCTCGGGGCCGCAGGTCGGCTTCGCGCTCCGCCGCGCCACCGCCGAGGGGGTTATCGAGGGGCCGCGCATCATCGCCGCCGGCGCCGCGATCTCGATCATCGGCGGCCATGGCGACGTCACCGGCTTCCGGCCCGAAGTCATCGAGGCGCTGTCCGCCCACAACACCTGCACCGGCCCGGTGCAATGCGCCGAGCGCGTCCGCGAAGCGTCGCGCGCCGGCGCCGATATGATCAAGATCACCGCCACCGGCGGCGTGCTCTCGCAGCAGGCGCGCGGCCTCGGCCAGCATTTCACCGACGACGAGCTGCGTGCGATCGTCGAGACCGCCCATTCGCTCGGCCTCAAGGTCGCCGCCCATGCCCACAGCGCCCGCGGCATCGAGGCGGCGGCGCGCGCCGGGGTCGATTCGATCGAGCATGGCACCTTTGCCGACGCCGCCGCGCTCCAGGCGATGCGCCGCTCGAACAGCGTGCTGGTGCCGACCCTGATGGCCTTTACCGGAATTCGCGAAGGCCTCGCCGCAAACCGCTACACGCCGCCGGTCGCGGCCAAGGTGCGCGAGACGCTCGCTGTCGTCGGCCGCGCCGCCCGCCAGGCGCGCGCCGCCGGGGTGCCGATCGTGTTCGGCACCGACGCCGCGGTGTACGAGCATGGCCGCAATGCGCAGGAATTCAGCCAGCTCGTCGAGCTGGCGGGGATGAGTCCGGCCGAGGCGATCGTCTCGGCGACCACCGCCGCTGCCCGCCTGCTCGGCCTCGAAAATGAAGTGGGCCGGATCGCCCCGGGCTATTCCGCCGATCTGATCGCGGTCGGCGGCGATCCGCTCGCGGACGTTCGCGCGCTCGAACATGTCGCCTTCGTCATGGTCCGGGGCCGCATCGCCGAGTGAAAAGATGAGCGGGGTCCATGTCGATTACAAGGTCGCGATCGGGAGCTGGGTCAGGGACCGGCTGGCCCGCAATCCGGCCGCGCTCAAGATCGCGTCGGACGATCTCGACATCTTCGTCGTCCGCAATTTCCTGACCGACGACGAATGCGCCGGCCTGGTGCGGATCATCGATTCCGGCCGGGTCCCGTCGCAATTGCTCTCGCCCAACGACGATTCCGAATTCCGCACCAGCGAGAGCTGCAATCTCGACATGCACCATCCGTTCATCCGGGGGATCGAGGACAAGATCACCGGCCTGATCGGGATCACCGCTTCGCATGGCGAGACGATCCAGGGGCAGCGCTACGCGATCGGCCAGCAGTTCAAGCTCCACCACGATTATTTCTATCCCGGCGAATCCTATTGGCCCGAGATGGAGCGGACCGGCGGCCAGCGCACCTGGACCGCGATGATCTTCCTCAACACGCCCGAAGGCGGCGGCCAGACTTTCTTCGAGAAAGCCGGGGTCAGGGTGTCGCCGCGCGCCGGCAATTTGCTGACCTGGAACAATCTCGACGGCGCGGGGGCGCCCAACCCCTTCTCGCTCCACCAGGGCATGCCGGTGACCCAGGGGGTCAAATATATCATCACCAAATGGTATCGCGAGCGGCCCTGGTCCTATTCACAAAACATGCCCTATTGAAATGAATCGGGCGACGCCCGTTGCGGCCCTGGGGGGAGTGTATTATGGTAATCCCACACCTTTCGCGCCCGGGGGGAATGACGATCATGACCAGCCGCTTCGTCCTGCTTGCCGCCGCTTCACTGCTGCTGACGGTCGGCGCGCCGGCCGCGGCGCAGGACGCCGCCACCGCGCCCGCGCTCGCGGAGAGCGCCGGCACCCGGCTGCACCAGCTGTTCCGCGAAAGCGACGAGGCCAGCCTTCGCCGCAACCCGGTCCAGGCCATCTTCCGCGGCGACCTGCGTTATGCCGACCGGCTCGGCGATTTTCTCAGCGACGAATATTATGCCGCCGAGCGCAGCGCCGCCGAGCAGGACCTCGCCGTGCTGGCGGCGATCGACCGCGCCGCGCTCAATCCGACCGACCGGATCGCCTATGACGTCTTCAAATATCAGCGCGAGGACGTGCTGATCGACATGCAGCCCGACATGCTGGCGCTGACCGCGGTCCGGCCGATCAACCATATGAGCGGCATGCATACTTTCTATCCGACGTTCGCCTCGGGACAGGGCGCCGCGCCGTTCCGCACCGTCGCCGATTACGACAACAATATCCGCCGCCACCGCGACTTCGTGCGCGCGCTCGACCGGGCCGTCATGCGCTTTCGCCAGGGGCTCGAATCCGGGGTGCTCGAGACCCGGCTGACGATCACCAACGTCATCGGCCAGCTCAATACCCAGGTCGAAGGCACGCCGGAACAATCACCCTTCTACGGCCCGGTCCGGACCTTTCCCGATACCGTGCCCGAGGCCGAGCGGGCGCGGCTGCGGCGCGAGCTGCGTGCGGTCATCAGCGACGAGATCGTCCCGGCCTATCGCCGCCTCAGGGATTTCCTGCAGAACGACTATCTGCCCCGCGCCCGCGAGACGGTCGGCCAAAGCGCGATGCGCGGCGGCGACCGGGTCTACCGTCACCTCATCCAGGAAAGCACCTCGCTGCCGCTCGAGCCCGAAGCGATCCACCAGCTTGGCCTCAGCGAGGTCGCCCGGATCCGCGGCGAGATGGAGGCGATCAAGACGCGGGTCGGCTTTTCCGGCACGCTCGCCCAGTTCTTCGAGCATCTGCGCACCGACCGCCGCTTCGAGCCGCAGAGCCGCGAGTGGATGCGCCAGACCGATTACGACATCGGCCGGCGGGTCGACGCCCGGATCGGCACGCTCTTCTCCGCCGTGCCCCGCAGCCGGCTCGAAATCCGCGAGGTCGAGGCGTTCCGCGAGCGCAACGAGGCCGGCGGCTCCTACAATCAGGGCGCCCCCGATGGCTCGCGGCCGGGCATCTTCTACTACAATGCCTATGATCTGCCGTCGCGCCGCACCTTCCAGATGGAAACGCTCTACATCCACGAAGGCGCGCCGGGGCATCATTTCCAGATCAGCCTCGCCCAGGAGAATGAGGCGCTGCCGAGCTTCATGCGGTTCGGGATCGAGACCGCGTTCGTCGAGGGCTGGGCACTCTATGCCGAAACCCTCTGGGACGAGCTCGGCATGGAGACCGACCCCTATCAAAGGTTCGGCGGTCTGAACGACGAGATGCTGCGCGCGATGCGGCTGGTCGTCGACACCGGCCTCCACGCCAAGAACTGGGGCCGCGATCAGGCGATCCAGTACATGCTCGACAATAGCGGGCTCAGCCGCACCGAGGTCGTCGCCGAGGTCGAGCGCTATATCGCGATCCCGGGCCAGGCGCTGGCCTACAAGCTTGGCCAGCTGAAGATCCTCGAGCTGCGCGCCCGCGCCGAGCAGGCGCTCGGCAGCCGGTTCGACATCCGCGCCTTCCACGAGCAGATACTCGGCACCGGCGCGCTGCCGCTGACCGTGCTCGAACGCAAGATCGACGACTGGATCGCGGCGCAGCGGAGTTAGGTCGAGCTTTACGTTTCCCGCGCCAGAGCCTCGGCGATCAGCTTGCGGCTGTTGTCGATCCCATACAGCGCAATGAAGCTACCCATTCGCGGGCCTTGGCTCGTGCCAAGTAGGGTTTCGTAGAGCGCCTTGAACCAGTCGCGCAGAGGCTCAAATCCATGGTCCTTGCCCACGGCGTAAACTAGATTTTGCACTTCCACGGGGTCGTCGTTCGGCTGAACCCTGAGCCGCCGATCAAGATCCTCCAGTGCAACGCGTTCGTGGTTGGTTGGCGCCCGCCTGTTCAGTGCCGGGGCAACGAGGTCGTTGAAGTAGCTGATTGCGTGCCCGATCAGCTTGTCCAAAGTGGGGTACAGGTGGTGCATCAGACCCTCATAGTCCACTTTATCGAGATACTTGCTTACGAAGCCCCAAACGACATCTCTGTCGGCAGTCCCGGCTGCGCCAACGAGGTTGAGCATCAGGCTAAAGCTGATCGGCAGATCAATAGGCGGAGGGGCGCCTGCGTGAACATGATGCACGGGATTTCCGAGCTGCTTTTCTAGTTCCTGTTTCGGATAGGTCTCTAGAAACTGAAAATATTCGTCGACCGCCTTGGGGATCACCGAGAAGCTGAGCTGCTTCGCCCTTCGCGGCTCGCGATAGAGGTAGAAGCTCAGGCTCTCCTCGGGCGCGTAGGTCAGCCACTCGTCGATGGTGACGCCATTGCCCCTGGTCTTCGAGATCTTCTCGCCATTCTCGTCGAGGAACATCTCATAGTTGAAGCCGTCGGGCGGCCGGGCGCCGAGGATGCGGGTGATCTTCGAGCTCTGGATCACCGAGTCGATCAGATCCTTTCCCGACATCTCGTAATCGACGCCGAGCGCGACCCAGCGCAGCGCCCAGTCGACCTTCCATTGCAGCTTGGCACCGCCGGACAGGATCGACCGCTCGATCCGCACGCCTTCATCGTCGAACGCGACCAGGCCGGCCTCGGCATCGACCAGTTCGATCGGAACCTGGAGCACCTTGCCGCTGGTCGGGCTGATCGGCAGCACCGGCGAATAGGTCTTGCGCCGCTCCTCGCCGAGGGTCGGCAGCATCACCGCCATGATCGCGTCATAATGGCGCAGCACGCTCTTCAGCGTCTCGTCGAACCGGCCCGAAAAATAGCAGTCGCTCGAGGCGAGGAACTCATAGTCGAAGCCGAACCGGTCGAGGAACCGGCGAAGCATCCCATTATTGTGGTCGGCATAGCTGGAATGGCCGCAGCCGAACGGATCGGGCACCTTGCTCAATGGCTGGCCGAGATGCTCGTGCATCATGTCCTGGTGGGGCACGCCCGGCGGCACCTTGCGCATCCCGTCCATATCGTCCGAAAAGGCGATCAGCCGGCTCGGCCAATCGACCATCTCGGCGAGCGCGTGGCGGACCATCAGCGTCCGCGCCACCTCCTGGAAAGTGCCGAGATGCGGCAGGCCGGACGGGCCGTAGCCGGTCTCGAAGACGATGCCGCGTTCGCCCGGGCCAGCCGGATAGCGCTTGAGCAGCTTGCGCGCTTCCTCATAGGGCCAGGCCTTGGCGACCTTGGCGGCCTCGCGCAGGGCTTCGGGGAGTGCGGCGGACATGATCGCGGCCTCATCGCCGCTTCGTCCGCGCGGCGCAAGAGAAAGCCCGTTGCCGTTTCGTTCTGTGCCCGCCAAGGTGTCGCGGTGAGCCCGCCTCCCTATCCCGCGCTGCACGCCACCCATGCCGGCATCTGGATCGCTTATGGCGACGGCCGGGTCGAGGCGGCCGGGCGCGGCGAGGCGATCGCGCGGGCGGCGGAAACGCCGATGATCATGCTCAACGCGCCGCTGGCCGGCAACCGGCTCGGCTATCCCGACCTCAACGGCCTCGATCTGCTCGAATTATTCGCCTTCGTTCACCCGGCGCGCTTCGCGGTGCCGACGCCCAAGGGCCTCGCCGACGCGCTCGGCCTCGCCGCACCCGGCACGGAGGAGGAGGCGGCACGCTTCCTTCGGGACGCCGCGACGGCCTTGCTCGCGACGCTCGCGACCGACTGGCCCGAGCGCGAGGGCGCCTGGGCGGCGGCGCAAGCGCTCTCGCGGCTGCGCTGGCCGTGGGCGTCATCCGTCGCCGGGCTCCTGCCCCGTCCCGCGCGCGACGAGCGCTGGCTGTTCAGCCGGCTGCCCGAATGGCAGGAGAGCGGCGGCCGCGCCGCGCCGCGCCCGGTGCGGATCGGCGAAGCGGCGGCGGTCGAGCGGCTCGAAGCTCTGGTCGGCCGCGGCGCCGAAATCCGTGAGGGCCAGCGCGCTTATGCCGCCGCCGCGGCGCAGATCTTCGCGCCGCGCAGCCGCGAGGACCAGCCCAACATGCTGCTCGCCGAGGCCGGCACCGGGATCGGCAAGACCCTCGGCTATCTCGCCCCGGCCTCGCTCTGGGCGGCCGAGGCCGACGGCGCGGTCTGGGTCTCGACCTTCACCAAGACGCTCCAGCGCCAGCTCGACCGCGAAGGCGCGCGTCTGTTTCCCGATGCGGCGGCGCGCAAGCACAAGGTCGTGATCCGCAAGGGCCGCGAAAATTATCTCTGCCTGCTCAACCTCGAAGACGCGCTACAGGGCGGCTTCGCCGGCCGCGCCGCGATCCTCGCCCAGCTCGTCGCGCGCTGGGCGGCCTATAGCAAGGACGGCGACATGGTCGGCGGCGATCTGCCGGGCTGGCTGACCGCCCTGTTCCGCCGCGCCGGCGCCACCGCCTTGACCGATCGGCGCGGCGAATGCGTCTATGCCGGCTGCCCGCATTATCGGCGCTGCTTCATCGAGCGCGCGGCACGCGCCAGCCAGGATGCCGATCTGGTCATCGCCAATCATGCGTTGGTGATGGTCAACGCCGCGCGTGGCCGCGACGGCGGCCAGCCGCCGAACCGGATCGTGTTCGACGAGGGCCATCATCTGTTCGACGCCGCCGATTCGACCTTCGCCGCCGCCCTGACCGGCCAGGAGACGATCGAGCTGCGCCGCTGGATCCTCGGTCCCGACGGCCGGGCGCGCGGCCGCCGCCGCGGGCTTGCGGCGCGGCTGATGGACGTCGCTTCCTATGACGAGGCCGGCGCCGCGGCGCTCGAGGCCGCGGTGGCGATGGCCGGCGCACTGCCGGGCGACGGCTGGCTCCAGCGCCTCGCCGAACGCGCGCCGTTCGGCCCGATCGAGACCCTGCTTGCCGCGGTTCGCGGGACGGTTTTCGCCCGCGCCACCGCCCAGGATGCCGGCTATGGCCTCGAAACCGAGCTCGCCGAGCCCGACGCCGATCTGGTCGAGGCGGCCGGACCGGCGGCCGAAGCGCTCGAATCGCTGCTGCGGCCGCTGGTCGCGCTCGGCAAAAGGCTCGAAGCGGTGATCGAGGACGCGCCCGACTGGCTCGACGCCGCGGCACGCGCCCGGGTCGAGGGCGCGATCGGCGGCCTCGCCTGGCGCGCCCAGACGCTCTCCGCCTGGATCGCGCTCGCGGCGCGGATCGGCGGGCCGGCCGACCCCGATTTCGTCGACTGGCTGGCGGTCGAGCGGGTCGACGGACGCGAATATGATGTCGGCCTTCATCGCCGCTGGCTCGATCCCACCCGCCCGCTCGCCGAGGCCGTGCTCAAGCCCGCGCACGGCGTGCTCGTCACTTCGGCGACGCTGCGCGCCGGCGGGGATTGGGCGAGCGCCGAGGCACGCACCGGCGCCCGCCATCTCGATGCCCCCGCCGCGCGGTTCGAGACGCCGAGCCCGTTCGATTATGCCGCGGTCAGCGAGGTGCTGATCGTGACCGACATCCGCAAAGGCGACACCGCGGCGCTCGCCGGGGCCTATGCCCGGCTGATCGAGGCGGCCGAAGGCGGCACCCTCGGCCTTTTCACCGCGATCGCACGGTTGAAGACGGTGCAGGCGCGGATCGCCGATCGTCTCGCCCGCGCCGGGCTGCCGCTTTACGCCCAGCATGTCGATCCGATCGACACCGGAACCCTGGTCGACATCTTCCGCGACGACCCACGAGCGAGCCTGCTCGGCACCGACGCGCTGCGCGACGGCGTCGACGTTCCCGGCGAATCGCTCCGGCTGGTGGTGATGGAAGGCGTCCCCTGGCCGCGCCCGACCGTGCTCCACGCCGCCCGCCGCGCCGCCGGCGGCCGGACCCAATATGACGACCGCGTCGTCCGCGCCCGGCTTGCTCAGGCGTTCGGCCGGCTGATCCGCGGCCAGAACGACCGGGGGATGTTCGTCCTGCTCTCGGCGGCGACTCCGTCGCGGCTGCTCACCGCCTTCCCGCCCGGGGTGAGCGTTTCGCGGGTTCATCTTGATGACGCGATCGAGCGGGTAAGATCGCGTCTGTCGTCCGGCACGGCGGCGGCGCAGAATGGATTGGGCCATGAAGACGCTGACGCTGCTGCGGCACGCTAAATCCTCCTGGGACGATCCCGCGGCGCGCGATTTCGATCGCCCGCTCAACGCGCGCGGGCAAAAGGCCGCTATCACCATGGGCCGCGAGATGCGCGCGCTCGGCCTCGCCTTCGACGCAATGGTCTCCTCGCCTGCGGTGCGCGCGATCGAAACCGTCGCCGGCGTCGCCGAGGGCTATGGCGCGCCGCTCCGGCCCACGCTCGACCCGCGCATCTATCTCGCCACGCCGGCCATTCTGCTCGACCTCGTCCGCGAGGCGGACGACAAGGCCGACCGGCTGCTGCTCGTCGGCCACAATCCCGGTTTCGAGCGGCTGGCAATGCTGCTGACCCGCGACGACGATAACGGCCCGCGCGCCGAGCTGGCGGTCAAATATCCGACCGCGGCGCTCGCTGAGATCGTGCTGGAGGCGGCGCGCTGGGATGAGGTGGCCGCCGGCGCGGGCCGGTTGACGCGCTTCATCCGGCCGCGCGATCTCGATCCCCAGCTTGGGCCGGAAGAGGATTAGGGGCTTTAGTCCTCCAGCGCCGCGGCCAGGGTCTGGCGCAGCGCCCGCAATTCCTCGGCCGGAAACGGATCGTTCTCGGTGGCCGGAGTCGGAGCCGTGGCGGCCGGCACATCGCCGGCGGCGCCCTTGGCGAGCAATTGCTGGACGCCGCGGATGGTATAGCCGTCCTGGTTGAGCAGGCGGTGGATGCTCTTCGCCAAAGCGACGTCGTCGGGCCGATAATAGCGGCGGTTGCCGGCGCGCTGCAGCGGCCGCAATTGCGGGAAGCGCGTCTCCCAGTAACGCAGGATGTGTTGGGGAATGCCGAGGTCGTCCGCAAGCTCGCCGATCGTCCGAAAGGCCTGGTCGCTCTTGCGGATCGGTTGTGCCATTCCGGCGCTCAGTCGCCGCGTGCGATCCGCTCGCGCATGATCTGGCTCGCCCGGAAGGTCAGCACCCGCCGCGGCGCGATCGGCACTTCGATGCCGGTCTTCGGATTGCGCCCGATCCGCTGCCCCTTGTCGCGCAGGATGAAGCTGCCGAAGCCGGAAATCTTGACGTTCCGGCCGTCGGCAAGCGAGCCGCACATGTGATGGAGGATGCCTTCGACGATTCCCGCCGAATCGGCGCGCGACAGGCCGATCTCGCGATGAACGATGTCGGCGAGGTCCGCCCGGGTCAAAGTCCCGACCGAGGGCTTTCTGATCGTCCCCGCGTCCGCCATGCGTTTTCCCCCTCTCGCATCTCGAATTTGTAACACTAATCCAGCTTAGCGCCGCGTGCAATGCGAGTCCGCGAGGACGCGTTTCAATAGCGGATCACCGCCGCGCCCCAGGTGAAGCCGCCGCCCATCGCCTCGAGCACGATCAGATCGCCTTGCTTGATCCGCCCGTCGCGCACCGCGACGTCGAGCGCGAGCGGCACCGAAGCCGCAGACGTGTTGGCATGCTGGTCGACGGTGATGACGACGCGGGCGGGATCGAGCCCGAGCTTCTTCGCGGTGGCGTCGAGAATGCGCTTGTTCGCCTGGTGCGGCACGACCCAGTCGATCTCCTCGATGCGGTGGCCGGCGGCCTCGAGCACCTCGCCGAGCACCGCGGCGAGGTTGACGACGGCATGGCGGAACACTTCCTTGCCCTTCATCCTGAGCTTGCCGACGGTGCCGGTGGTCGAGACCCCGCCGTCGACATAGAGCAGGTCGTTATGCCGTCCGTCGGCATGGAGCCGGCTGGCGAGGATGCCCCCGTCCGCGGTGTCGCGCCCCGCGAGCACGACAGCGCCGGCGCCGTCGCCGAACAGGACGCAGGTCGCGCGGTCCTCCCAGTCGAGGATCCGGCTGAACGTCTCCGATCCGATCACCAGCGCATGATCGGCCATGCCGCCCTTCAGCATATTGTCGGCGATCGACAGCGCGTAGAGAAAGCCGGTGCAGACCGCCTGGACGTCGAAGGCGATGCAATCGTCGATTCCGAGCGCGGTCTGCACCCGGGTCGCGCTCGCCGGAAAGGTCTGGTCGGGGGTCGCAGTGGCGAGCACGATCAGCCCGATCTGCGTCGCGTCGATTCCGGCCGCGGCGAGCGCCTTGCGCGCCGCCTCGGTCGCCAGGGTCGCCGTGGTCTCGCCGTCGCCGGCAATATGCCGCGCCTCGATCCCGGTGCGCTCGACGATCCATTCGTGGCTGGTCTCGATCCGCTCGGCGAGCTCGGCATTGGTGACGCGGCGCGGCGGCAGCGCGGCGCCGGTGCCGACGATCAGCGACCGGCGGGTCATTGCGCCGCCACCGCGTCGCGATGCGCCTGGACGTTGGCGAGATCCTCGGCGATCTTGCGGGTGAGGTCCTCGCGGACCATCCGCGCCGCGACCCGGACGGCGTTGGCGACGCCCTTTTCGTTGGCGCTGCCGTGACTCTTCACCACCAGGCCGTTGAGGCCGAGGAAGACCGCGCCATTGTGATTGTTGGGATCGAGATGGTGGCGGAGCAATTCGGTTGCCGGCCGCGAGATCAGGAAACCGATCTTCGAGCGGATCGAGCTGGTGAAGGCCCGCCGCAGCAGATCGGTGACGAAGCGCGCGGTACCCTCGACCGTCTTCAGCGCGATATTGCCCGAAAACCCGTCGGTGACGACGACGTCGGCGCCGCCGCGCGACAATTTGTCGCCCTCGATGAAGCCGGTGAACGCCATGCCGAGATAATCGGCGTCGCGCAGCACCGCCGCCGCGGCCTTCAATTCGCCCGTGCCCTTCAACTCCTCGGTGCCGATGTTGAGCAATTGCACACGCGGCCGCTCGAGCTCGAGCACCACCCGCGCATAAGCCGCGCCCATCACCGCAAACTCGATCAAATTGCGCGCCGCGCATTCGGTGTTGGCGCCGAGATCGAGCATGACGACATCATTGTCGCCAAGGGTCGGCAGCAAGGCGGCCAGCGCCGGCCGGTCGATCCCGGGCAGGGTGCGTAGCGCGAGCTTGGCCATCGCCATCATCGCGCCGGTATTGCCGCCGGAGACCGCGGCCTGGGCGTTGCCGTCCTTCACCGCGGCGATCGCCTGGCCGAGCGAGCTGGTCTTGGCGCGGCGGATCGCCTGGCTCGGCTTGTCGGTGCCGGCGATCACGTCTTCGCTATGAACGATCTCGCTCGCACCCCTGAGCGCGGAATGGCGGGCCAGCTCGGCGTGGATCTGGGCCTCGTCGCCGAACAGGATGAAGCGCAGGTCGTCGCGGCGCCGGAGAGCGCGGGCGGCGCCGGCAACCATCACCGCAGGCCCCGAATCGCCACCCATCGCGTCGATTGCGATCCGTGGCGCGCTGCCCACCGAAGTCTTCTCCCGCTCGCTGTCGCGGTCTGTCTTACGCCTCGGTCTTGATGATTTCACGCCCCTTATAATGGCCGCAGCTCGTGCAGACATTGTGCGGCAGGCGCAGCTCGCCGCAATTCGGGCATTCCTGATACTGGGTCGCGGTCAGCGCATCGTGGCTGCGGCGCATATTGCGCTTGGACGGCGAGGTTTTTCTCTTTGGGACGGCCATCGTGGCACCTGTTCTGATAAAATCGTTGCGTGATGTGGCGATTGCGGGGCAGCGGATCAACGACCGTGCCGGCCGCTGGCCTCGCGGCCGTGATGCTCTCGCGTGAAGGCGCCGCCTATAGCGATTTCCCTGCGCCTTGCAAGCCGACCCGGGGAGGGGCCTGCGGTTCGGGTGCGGCAATATCGATGGCGTTCCCGGCGCGAACGCGTCAAGACGGCGGCAACGGGAGGAGGGATCATGATATTACCGATCACGCTCACCTTCGCGGGCGCCGCGGCGATCCTGCATGTCTGGCTCAGCGTCCGCGTCAGCCGCTTGCGCGGACCGCTGAAGATCGGGGTCGGCGACGGCGGCAACGAGACGCTGGCACGGCGGATGCGGGCGCATGGCAATTATGCCGAGAATATGCCGCTCTTCCTGATCCTCGTCGGCCTGCTCGAGCTCGGCACCGGCGGCGGCCTCTGGCTGTGGGGCGCCGGCATCCTGTTCATCCTCGCCCGGATCGCCCACGCCTTCGGGATGGATCGCCAGGGCGCCAATCCGCTCCGCGTCGGCGGCATCTCGCTGAGCTGGGCGGTGCTGCTCGGGCTCGGCATCTACGCCATCCTGATCGCCTATCAGAGCCCGCCGATCCATCGCGGCATCCAGCTCTCGCCGGGCCGCCAGGCGAGCGTCCACACGCCGCCGCCGATTTGAGGCGCGGCGCGTCAGGCTTAAGAGGACCGGCATGTACCGCGTGTCACTCTCCGAATCCCTGTTTCCGGCGATCAGCGACGCGGCAATCGAGCAAATCACGATCGGCGATCTGCTGCGCCGGCAGGCGGCGACGCATGCCGGGCGATTCGCGCTCAAGGAGCTGCGCGCGGACGGCAGCATCGGCCGCAGCTGGACCTATGCCGCGCTGCTCGCCGATGCCGAACGGCTGGGCCGGGCGCTGGCCCGCCGCCACGCGCCGGGCGCCCGCATTGCGGCCTATGCGAACAACCTGCCCGAATGGGTGCTGCTCGAGCTCGGCGGCGCGCTGGCCGGATTGACCCTGGTCACGGTCAATCCGGCCTACCAGAAGCGCGAGCTGGAATATGTCCTCGATCAGTCGCGCTCCGAGGCGATCTATTATGTCGAGGAATTTCGCGGCAATCCGATGAAGGCGATCGCCGACGAGGCCTGTGACGCCGTCCCCGCGATCCGGCACCGCATCCTGCTGACCGATCACGCCGCCTTGTTTGCCGGCGATGAGGACGGCGTGCTTCCCGCGGTTTCGGCCGACGACGTCACCCAGATCCAATATACGTCGGGCACCACCGGCCGCCCCAAGGGCGCGCTGCTGCATCATCACGGCCTGGTCCAGAATGCCCGCGACGTGATGGCCCGGATGGGGGTCGCGGCGGGCGACGTCTACATGCACAACATGCCCTTGTTCCACACCACCGGCTGCGCGATCCTGGTGCTCGGAACGATCGGCGCCGGCGCGACGATGCTGCTCGCGCCTTTGTTCGACCCGGCCCTGATCGTGACCGCGATCGAGCGCGAGCGGCCCGGATTCCTGCTCGGTGTGCCGACCATGATCACGGCCCTGGTCGATGAGGCGCAGCGCAGCGGCCGCGACGTTTCGTCGGTCAGGGGGATCATGTCCGGGGGCGCGATGGTGGCGCCGGAGCTGGTCCGCAAGACGCAGGCGGTGTTCGGCTCGGCGATCCAGATCATCTACGGCCAGACCGAATGCTCGCCGGGCATGACCTTGGCCTGGCGGGACGACCGGCTCGAGGATTTGACCGGAACGATCGGGCAACCGCTGCCGAACATCGACGTCGCGATCCTCGATCCGGGGACCGGCGCGGTGATGCCGATCGGCGAACAGGGAGAGATCTGCACCCGCGGCTATCACGTCATGACCGGCTATAACGACAATGAAGAGGCCACCGCGGCCGCGATCGACGGCGACGGCTGGCTCCACACCGGCGATCTCGGCCGGATGGATGCGCGCGGCTATCTCACGATCACCGGACGGGTGAAGGAGATGATCATCCGCGGCGGCGAAAATCTTTTCCCCGCCGAAATCGAGAATGCGATGCTCGAGCATGACGATATCGCCGAGGTTGCGGTCGTCGGCGTGCCCTGCTTGGTCTATGGCGAGCAGGTCGCCTGCTTCATGCGGGGAAACGGCGCGCAGCGGCCCGACGATGCCGCGCTCAAGGCGTTCATCCGGGCGCGCCTCTCGCCGCAGAAGACGCCGCAACATTGGATCTGGGTCGACCAATGGCCCCTGACGGGCTCCGGCAAGATCCAGAAATTCAGACTGAGGGAGCGTTTCGAGAAAGGCGCGTTTCAGCCTGAAAGCGCGCCCGACGCGGCACCGCTTCCTCGGCCGGTCTCTTAGCCCGCGCGCGCCAGCACCCGGTCGGCGACGAATGGGTTGGTGCGGCGCTCCTGGCCGAAGGTGCTGATCGGACCGTGGCCGGGGACGAAGGTGGTGTCGTCGCCCAGCGGCCAGAGCCGCTGGGTGATCGCGTCGATCAGGTCCTGATGGTTGCCCATCGGGAAATCGGTCCGTCCGATCGAGCCCTGGAACAACACGTCGCCGACGATCGCCAGCCGCGAGGCGGGATGGTGGAAGACGACATGGCCGGGGGTGTGGCCGGGGCAATGATAGACGTCGAAGATGATGTCGCCGACGCTGGCCTGGTCGCCATTGATCAGCCAGCGGTCGGATTCGAAGGTCTTGCCGTCGATGCCGAACGCGCGGCCGTCATCTTCGAGCCGCGAGATCCAGAATCGGTCGGCCTCGTGCGGACCCTCGATCGGGACGCCGAGCTCGTCGGCCAGGATCTTGGCCGAACCGCAATGATCGATATGGCCGTGGGTGAGCAGCAATTTCTCGATCGTCACCTCGTGCTGCGCGGCCGCGGCCTTGAGCCGGTCGAGGTCGCCGCCGGGATCGGTGAAGGCGCCTTTCATCGTCGCGGTGCACCAGACCAGGCAGCAATTCTGCTGCAGCGGCGTCACCGGAATGATCGCGATCCTGAGCGGCGGGTTCATCGCGCCGACATGGCGGCGCGCGCCGGAGGATGCAAGCCGCCGCCGCTTTGCTATGGAGCGGCGATGCCGAACGCCATTTCACGCCGCGACATGCTGGCCGGGGCCGCTGCCCTCGCGATCCTGCACCGCGCCGCGCCGGCTGCCGCGCAGGAACTCGAAGTGCCGTTCGTGCCGACGCCGGCGCCTTTGGTCGAGCGGATGCTCGATCTCGCCGAGGTCAGCGCCCGGGACTATCTGATCGATCTTGGCTGCGGCGACGGCCGGATCGCGATCGCCGCCGCCCGGCGCGGGGCGCGCGCGCTCGGCGTCGACCTCGATCCCCACCGGATCGATGAGGCGGTGCTCGCCGCCCGGCTCGCCGGTCTCGAGACCCGCGCCTTGTTCCGCCGCCAGGATCTGTTCCGCACCCCGATCTTCGAGGCGGATGTCGTCACCCTCTATCTGCTGCCGCGGATCAACCTCGCGCTGCGGCCCCGGCTGCTGACCGAGCTTCGCCCCGGCGCGCGGGTGGTCAGCCACGCCTTCCACATGGGCGATTGGCGCGCCGACGCCGAGGAGCAGCTCGACGGCCGCCGGATCTTCCTGTGGATCGTGCCCGCCGTCGCCGGTGGAAGCTGGGCGCTGACCGACAGCGACGGTAGCGCCATGACCCTCGAACTCGACCAGCGCTTCCAGGAGGTGACCGGCACCCTGACCGGGCCGGGCCGGGTGCTCAACCTGCGCGACGCGGCGCTACGTGGCACCCGCTTCGCCTTCACCGTCGACACCACGGCAGGGCCGCGCACCTATCGCGGGCAGATCGACGGCGCGGTCATGATGGCGCGCCCGGGTGAGCCCGCCTGGCACGCCGAGCGACTGGATTAGGCGGCGAGGATCGCCACCGGCCGGGTCTGCACCTGCTGCGCCTGGATGCGGCCGATGATCACCGCCAGCAGGAGCGCCGAGGGGATCGAGACCAGGTCGGAAGCGAGGCCGAGCATCCGCGTCGCCTCGCCCGCCTCATAGCCCATTTCGAGCTCGAGCCGGAACGCGATCGTCCCGCTGATCTGCGAGATCAGCCAGCATGCCCACCACAGGATCACCAGGCTCTCGCCGTTCTCGGCCTGCCAATCCTTCGGGTTGACGCTCGCCTTCCACATGTCCCTGACCGTCGTGTAGGGCATGATCAGATTGGCGAGCGGGACGAAGAACCAGCCCACCGCCCAGCCCGGCGATCCGCTCAGATCCTCCGCGCCGAGCGCGCGGGCATTGTTGTCGGCGAGATAGATCCAGCGCAGCACCGCGATCGCGGCCGCGGCGAAGCCGACGAACTGGACCAGCCCGAACAAGGCGATCGGGGCTTCGAGCGCCTTGTCGCCGGGCGGGACGAGCAGGCCCAGCACCACCGCGCCCGCATAGAGGCCGACCTCGACGAACAGCAGCAGGCGCGCCAGCCGGGCGGCGCCCTCGGCGTCGCGCCAGGCCCGGGTCGGATTGCCGGTCACGACGTGCCGAGCGCCGGCGCGGCGGCCGCGGGCGGATGATAGGAGCTGTCGGCGTCGAACTGCGCCTGTGCCTGAACGCGCAGATTGCGAAAATAGAGATAGGCCGGGACGAACAGCAGGAACAGGATCAGCGACAGCATCTGGATCCGGTCGAGCGCGACGACCGAAAGCAGCACCACCGCGAGGTTGACCAGGGCCAGCACCATCGAAAAGGTCTCGAACTGCGTCGAGAAATGGACCGCGGCGCCGTCGGCGGTGCGTGCGCCGTGGACGCCGCGATGATCCCACGCCGAAAAGAGATAGAAACGACCGCTGGCGCCTGGCCACAAATAGGCTGCGACCGATTGGTGCGCGACCGGCTTCGCCCAGGTCTTGCTGCTGCCGTCGGCGAGCCGGAAGACGATCTTGTCATAGACATTCAGGCCCTTGCGGCTGCGCGTCACCGTCGCTTCCTCGACCGTGCCGTCGATCGTCGAAACCGCCATCGCATCCCCCCTAGTCCTCGAATGCGCGCAATTCCCTCACAGGGGCCTGAGCGAGTCAAGCATTGCCGGCCCCGGCTGGCGGCGCAACCACGGCCGGCGCCGCGCCCTGATCTGCGGCGAACTGGCGCTCGCCCTCGATCCGGACCTTGCGGTTGGTGACCCAGAGCAGCGGACCGAGGATCAGCAGGATCAGTGCCCAGATCGAAAGTCGGTCGAGCAGGAAGAGAAAGCCGAGCAGCATCACCGGCCCGAGGATGGTCAGCACCACGGCGATCCGCTCATTGTTCTTCGGGTGAGCCTGGACTGCCACTCCGCCGGACGTGCGCACGCCGTGCACGCCGCGATGGTCGATCGCGCTGAACAAATAGAAGCGCCCGCTGGAACCCGGCGCGAGATGGGGACCCAAGTTGGCGTGGCTGATCGGCTTGAGGATCGTCCTGGTCTCGCCGCTCGGCAGCCGGAACACGATCTTCTTGTAGAGGATGATGCCCGGCCCGGTGCGTCTCAGCTCGACGCTTTCCACAGTGCCGTCGATGATGGATACAGCCATGGCTTTGTCCCTCCTCAGCTCGATGGCATTGAGCCCGCATCGCCAGCGTCGAGTCAAGCGCCCTAAGAAGCCGATCTGGCCTTTCCGCCGTGGCTGCGCCAACATCGCCTGGCGCAGGCGGAGCGGAGGCCCATTTGATCGAGCAATATGGCGTGCTGCCCTATCGGGTCGACGCGAAAGACGGGGTCCGCATCCTCCTCGTCACGTCGCGCGACACCGGACGCTGGATCGTCCCCAAGGGCAATCCCGCCGTCGGCCTCTCGCCGCAGCAATCGGCACTCCGCGAGGCACATGAGGAAGCGGGCCTCGAAGGCGAGATCGCCGAGGAGCCGATCGGAACCTATCGCTACATCAAGCAGCGGCGCGGCCGCCCGGTCCCGGCCGATGTCCTGATCTTCCCGCTCCAGGTCACCCGCCAGCTCGACGACTGGCCCGAGCGCCATCAGCGCGCCTTCCGCTGGTTCAGCCAGTCCGATGCCGCGGCTTCGGTTGCCGAGCGCAGCCTGCGCGCGCTGATCCTCTCTTTCCATCCGGAAAAGGGTGAAGGCTATGCGCCCACGAGGCCGGTCGATAAGGACGAACGCCGAGTCGCCAGGGGGTTCGGGATGCTCAAGCTGTTTCGCGCGATCATGCCGAGGGAAGACCGCTTCTTCGACATGTTCCAGCGCCATTCCGAAATCCTCGTCGCCGGGGCCGACGCCATGGAGGCGATGTTCTCTGGCGAGCACGGCATCGAGGAATCCTGCAAGCGGATCGCGCATCACGAGCATGCCGCCGACGACGTCACCCGCGACGTGCTGCTTGCGGTCCGGCGCTCGTTCATCACCCCGTTCGACCGCAGCGCGATCACCGCGCTCACCTCGGCGACCGACGATGCGCTCGACGAGATGTGGCAGACCGCCAAGGCGATCACGCTCTACGAAGTGACCAGTTTCGAGCCGCAGATGCTCGAAATGAGCCGCCAGGCGAGCGAGGCGGCGCGGCTGGTCCGAGAAGCGATGCCGCTGATGCGCAATGTCGGCCGCAATGCCCATCGCCTCCATCAGATCACCGAGGCGATCGTGTTGCTCGAAGGCCGCGCGGACGAGCTGCACGCCGCCGGCCTCAAGGCCATGTACCAGGAACATGGCGCCGAGCGGCCGATGGCCTTCTTCGTCGGCCGCGAAGTCTATAGCCATGTCGAGCGCGTGCTCGACCGGCTCGAGGATGTCGCCGACGAGATCCAGGGCATCGTGATCGACCACGCCTGATGGACGGGGCCCTCGCCTTTCCGCTGCTGGTCGCTCTGATCGGCGTCGCGCTGCTGTTCGATTTCCTCAACGGCTTGCACGACGCCGCCAATTCGATCGCGACCGTGGTGTCGACCCGGGTGCTGAGTCCGCAGGTCGCGGTCGCCTGGGCGGCGTTCTTCAACTTCATCGCCTTCCTGTTCTTCGGCCTCCATGTTGCGGAGACGATCGGCCGGGGCATCGTCGACGCCGACATCGTCGACGCCTCGGTGATTTTCGCCGCTTTGATCGGGGCGATATCGTGGAACGTGATCACCTGGCTGCTCGGAATCCCGTCGTCGAGCAGCCACGCTTTGATCGGCGGCCTGCTCGGCGCGGGCGTCTCGAAGGCAGGGGTCGGCGCCGTGGTGTGGTCCGGCGTGATAAAGACGACGTTCGGCATCTTTCTCGCGCCGTTGCTCGGCATGCTGGTGGCGCTGATCCTGATGCTGATCGTCGCCTGGCTGTTCCGGCGGGTGACCGCGAACCGCGCCGACCGAATCTTCCGCCGGACGCAATTGTTCACCGCAGCGCTCTATTCGCTCGGCCATGGCGGCAACGATGCGCAGAAGACGATGGGGATCATCGCGGTGCTGCTCTACTCGCAGGGCATGCTCGGCGGCACGTTCTTCGTGCCGTTCTGGGTGGTGATCACTTGCCAGGCGGCGATGGGGCTCGGCACGCTGATGGGCGGCTGGCGGATCGTCCACACGATGGGCTCGCGGATCACCCGGCTGACTCCCTCTCAGGGGGTGTGCGCCGAGATGGGCGGCTCGATCATGCTGTTCTCGGCGACCTGGCTTGGGATTCCGGTTTCAACCACCCACACCATCACCGGATCGATCATGGGCGTCGGCGCCGCCCGCCGTGCTTCCGCAGTGCGTTGGGGCGTCGCCGGCAACATCGTCATCGCCTGGTTCGTCACCCTCCCCGCCTCGGCGACGATTGCGGCGCTCTGTTACGGACTGACCCGCTTGTTCTGACCGCCGGCCTCAGCACTCCACCACATTGACGGCGAGGCCGCCGAGGCTGGTCTCCTTGTAGCGCTCGTTCATGTCGAGGCCGGTCTTGCGCATCGTCTCGATCACCTGGTCGAGGCTGACCCGGTGCGAACCGTCGCCGATCAGCGCCAGCCGCGACGCCTCGATCGCCTTGATCGCGCCGACCGCGTTGCGCTCGATGCACGGCACCTGGACCAGCCCGCCGACCGGATCGCAGGTCAGGCCGAGATTGTGCTCCATGCCGATCTCGGCGGCATTCTCGACCTGCCCAGGGGTTCCGTCCATCGCCGCGGTCAGGCCGGCCGCGGCCATCGAGCAGGCGACGCCGACTTCGCCCTGGCAGCCGACCTCGGCGCCCGAGATCGAGGCATTCTCCTTGAACAGCGAGCCGATCGCCGCCGCGGTGAGCAGGAAGGTCCGCACCCCCTCGTCGGTCGCGCGCGGGGTAAAGCGCTGATAGTAGCGCAGCACCGCCGGCACGATCCCCGCCGCCCCGTTGGTCGGCGCGGTTACCACCTTGCCGCCGGCCGCATTCTCCTCGTTGACCGCGAGCGCCCAGAGGTTGACCCAGTCGATCACGGTCAGCGGGTCCTGCAGCGCCCGCTCGGCCCGCTCGGTGAGCAGCAGATAGAGACCCGGCGCGCGGCGCTTGACGTTGAGTCCGCCCGGCAGAATGCCGTCCTGGCCCATGCCGCGGTCGATGCAGGCGGACATGGCCGCCTCGATCGCCACGAGGCGCCGGTCGATCTCCTCGTCCGGGAGCGCCGCTCGTTCGTTGGCGCGGGCGATATCGGCAATGCTGAGCTGCTCGCGCGCGGCGATCGCGAGCAGCTCGTCGCCGGAGCTGTAGGGCCAGGGCACGTCCCAGCTGCCCTCGGGTGGGGCGTTGCGCGCCACCGTCGCCTCGTCGACCACGGCGCCGCCGCCGACCGAATAATAGACCTGGCTCTCGGTCCCGCCGTCGGCCGTGGTCGCGGTGAAGCGCATGCCGTTGGAATGGTGCGGCAGCCGCTCGCGCTGGTTGAAGCGCAGGTCGCGCGCCTCGTCGAACCCGATTTCATGGGTGCCGCCGAGGCTGAGCCGCTCGGCGGCGCGGATCCGGTCGACGGTCCGCTCCGCCGCATCGGGATCGATCTGGTCGGGGCGCGTGCCGGACAGGCCGAGCAGCAGAGCGCGGTCGGTGGCATGGCCCTTGCCGGTCAAGGCGAGCGAGCCGTAGAGATCGACCTCGATCCTCGTCGTCGTCTCGAGCAGCGCCTTTTCGCGCAGCGTCTCGACAAAGCGGCAGGCCGCGGTCATCGGTCCCATGGTGTGCGAACTCGATGGTCCGACGCCGATCTTGAACAGATCGAAGGTGCTGCAAACCACGCAATGTCTCCCGTGCCGCGGCCATGGACCCGGGTGCGCGCGATGACAAGCGCGCCCTTCGTCCTGCTCGACGACGCCCGCGACGATGGCACGGCCTTGCTTTTTTCCGCGCCGTCCGGGGTGGTCGAGACCCGCGACCCGGGCCAGGTCCGCGCCTGCCTCGAGCGGCTGCGCGGCCATCACGCCGCTGGCTTCATGACCTACGAGGCCGGCTATGCGCTCGAGCCGCGGCTGGCGCCGCTGACCCGAACGCCCGCCGACGACGACCCGCCCCTCTTATGGTTCGGCCTGTTCGACGCGCCGATCCCGGTCGACGCCGCCGCCTGGCTGCCCGATCCGGCCGGCGCTCATGCCGGCACCGCCCGGCCGCAGCTCGGCGAGGACGAGTATCGCGAAAAACTGGCCGCGATCCTCGACCATATCGAAGCGGGCGACATCTATCAGGCGAACCTCACCTTTCAGGCCGAGGTCAGCACGGCCGGACATCCGCTCGCGCTCTACGCGGCGCTGCGCCGGCGCGCCAAAGCCGGCCATGGCGGGATCGTCCATACCGGCGATCACTGGATCCTCAGCCTCTCGCCCGAATTGTTCTTCACCCTCGAGGGCGGGCATGCCACGGCGCGGCCGATGAAGGGCACGGCGGCGCCCGACACCGATCCGGCCGCGCTTCGCGCCGATCCCAAGCAACGCGCCGAAAATCTGATGATCGTCGATCTGCTGCGCAACGATCTGTCGCGGCTCGCCAGGCCCGGGACGGTCAAGGTGCCCGAATTGTTCAAGGTCGAAACCTATCCGACCGTGCTCCAGATGACCTCGACGGTCACCGCCGAGCTCGAGCCGGGCAAGGGCCCGGTCGACCTGCTCGCGGCGATCTTTCCCTGCGGCTCGATCACCGGTGCGCCGAAGATTCGCGCGATGGAAATCATCGCCGGCCTCGAAACCGGTCCGCGCGGGCCCTATTGCGGCGCGATCGGACGGCTTGCGCCGGACGGCGAGGCCGCGTTCAATGTCGCGATCCGGACATTGACGATGAAGGCGGGAGCGAGCATCGCCCGCCTCGGGCTCGGTTCCGGGATTGTTGCGGACAGCCGCGCCGGCGACGAATGGTGCGAATGTCTGGCGAAAGGGGCGTTCGTGGCGACCGAGCAGAGCTTCGATCTGATCGAGACGATGGCCTTCGATCCGCATGACGGCATCGCCGAGCTCGACCGTCATCTCAATCGCCTCAAGCGCAGTGCCGAGGCACTGGACTTTCCGTTCGGCCGTCACGAGGCCCGCAACGAGCTTCAGGCCGCGACCTTCCGCGCGGGGCCGAGCCTGGTCCGGCTGCTGCTCTCGCGCAGCGGCGCGGTGGCGATCGAGCTGCGCCCACCGCTGGCACCGCCGCCCGCGCCGGTTGAGGTCGCGCTCGCCGCGCTGCCGGTCGCCTCCGACGATTTCCGGTTGCGGCACAAGACCAGCGACCGGGCCTTTTACGATGCGGCGCGCGACGCGGCCGGGACGTTCGAAATCATCTTCCACGATGAAGCCGGCTTCCTCACCGAAGGCAGCTTCACCAATCTGTTCGTCGAGCGCGACGGCCGGCTGCTGACTCCGCCGCTGTCGCGCGGCCTGCTTCCCGGCGTGCTTCGAGAGCGGCTGATCGAGGAGGGAGCCGCCGAGGAGAGTGACCTCAGGCCCGACGATCTCGTCGCCGGCTTCCTGATCGGCAACTGCATCCGCGGTCTGATCCGCGCGCGATTGGTCTAAATCTCAGGCAGCGAGCGGGAAGCGCAGCAGCCGGTCGGCGAGCGGCACCAAAGCCTCGGCGGCGCCACCGACGGCGCGAACGATCTCGGGATGCTGGGCATCGAGCCCGCCGGTCAGCGCGCCGAAGGCGGGCAGCACCAGCTTGCGCTCGGTGGCGACGAAGCAGCGGCGCGAGACCAGCCGGCCGCGATGGCTGATTCTGAACTTGGGGTGGAAATGGCCCGACAATTCGGGCCGGATCTCGCGCGGATCGGCCTCGTGGCGCAGCACCAGCCCGTCGACCTCGGCTTCCTCGACGATCGTCCCGCCGCAGGTGAGCGCGAAGCCCGGATCGTGATTGCCGATGATCCAGGTCCAGCGCATCGCCGCGGTCAGGGCGGTCAGCATCTCGCGCGCCCGCGCCGGCAGCCGGTCGCAGCCGTAGCGGTCGTGGAAAGAATCGCCGAGGCACCAGACTTCCGCGGTGCCGGTCGACAGCGCGAGCGCGGTCAGATCGGCCAGGGTCGCGATCGAATCATAAGGCGGCAGCATCTGCCCGCTCTTGGCGAACCAGCTCGCTTTCTCGAGATGGAGGTCGGCGACCAGCAGCGCGCGCCGATCGGGCCAATAGAGCGCGCCTTGCGGCAGCGCCATCAATGTTCGGCCCGAGAACGAAAAGCGAACCATTGGGTCCGCTATAGCGCGGCTCCCGCGCGGTTCAAGCGGTCAGCGCGGCGCCTCGACAGGAGCCTGGGCGGAGAGAAGCGGGCTCGCCGCCTCGCTCGGCCGATGCTGGGTCGCGAAGAAGAGAATCGCGCCGAGGACGAAGCCCTGGCCGACCAAAACGAACGGATTCTGCATTTTTTTCCAGAACTTCATCGTCGCTCTCTGCTTCGTTTTCGCTCGCGGAAAATTTGCGGAACGCCGCGCGAAAGCGCGCCCGTTACACCTCCGAAAGCTCTTGTGCACGTCCTTATTTTCGAACGTGCAGCGCAATTCCTAAACGAACGCTGAACTCGCCAGCCGAATCTCACCAAATGCGCGGATCGTGCGACGAAAATGCCGACCGGCCCGCCGGCTCCCTAGGATTTGTCCTTGTCGGAACCGGTCGGCGGGCTGGGCAGAAAGCGCTCGAACAGTTTCAACAGGCTCAGCAGCACGACGGCCAGGCCGGCGCCGACCAGCACCAGCCGATACTGACCCGCGCCGCTGGCGATCCCGATCGCTGCGGCGATCCAGATGTTGGCGGCGGTGGTCATGTTGACGACATTGGCGCCGCGCACGAAGATCACCCCGGCGGCGATGAAGCCGATCGCCTGGCTGAGCCCCCGGATCGCGCGAAGCGGATCGAGCGACAGCCCGCTATGGTTCAATTGGTGGGTCAGCATCAGCGACGATGCCATGATCATCGCCGAACTCAACGCCACCAGGGCATGGGTGCGGATCCCGGCTTCGTGGCCCTGGAGCTCGCGATCGAGGCCGAGCAGCGCGCCGATCAATGAAGCCGCGCCCAATCGGCGCAGCAATTCCGGCCAGGTGAAGAGCGCGAGCGGATCGGCGTCGAGCATGGCCTATGCAATGCAAATCCGGCGCCGGAAGTTCCGGCGCCGGATCATTGCTCCGACGAGCGCTTAAGCGTCCGCCGTCTGGTCGGCCTTGGCCTTTCCGGTCTCGGCCTCGTCCGGCGCGGTCTCGAGCGGCGTCGGCGCGGCGCCGCCGATGTCGATCCGGCGCGGCTTCATCGCCTCGGGAATCTCGCGCACCAGCTCGATCGCGAGCAGGCCGTCGCGCAGCTCGGCGCCGGTCACCCGGACGAAGTCGGCGAGCTCGAACCGGCGCTCGAAAGCACGGGTGGCGATGCCGACATGCAGGAAATTGCCGTCGCGGGTGCGATTCTCGCCGCGGCGGCCGGCGATCACCAGCATGTTCTGCTGGGCGACGATGTCGATCTCGTCGCGCTTGAAGCCGGCGACCGCGAGGGTGATGCGATAGGAATCATCGCTCAATTTCTCGATGTCGAACGGCGGTAGGGTGTGAAATCAAGGCCTCTCATTGTCACGTCCTCCATTGAGCAACATTCGATGGGGGCTCGGTCTTGGCGTCCGAACCCGATAAACAGGCCGAAAACCAGATACTTGGTCTTCCGGCACGTTCAATTTAGGAACGGAAAAGCCGGCTTCAAGGCCGGCTCGGGCCGATCGTCTCAGCAAGCATTGCGGCCAGCGCATCGAGCCCGAACGGCTTGCGCAGGACCGGCACGCCGGGGCCCAGCGCGCCGTCCAACTGGTCGCTTTCGGCATAACCCGTGACGAACACGATACGCAGATCGGGATGGCACTCGCGCAGCGTTCCGGCGAGCTGCGCGCCGTTCACCGTGGGCATTGCGAAATCGATCAGGGCGAGGTCCGGCGCGCCGCTCTCGACCGCCGCCAGCGCCGCCGCCGCCGATTCCGCCCCGGTCGCGCGATGGCCGAGCCCCTCGAGCAATTCGATCAGGAAGGCGCGGACGTCGGGATCGTCATCGACCACGAGGATATCGGCGCCCGCCGCCTCGCCCGCGGCCGCCTCGCCTTCCTCCGGGACGGCGCCATGATCGGCCATCGGCGGCTCGACGTTCGGCAGCAGAATCTCGACGCGGGTGCCCTCGCCCTCACGGCTCTCGATCCGCGCGGTGCCGCCCGATTGGCGGGCGATGCCGTAGACCTGGGCAAGGCCGAGCCCGGTGCCCTTGCCCAAGGGCTTGGTCGAGAAGAAGGGTTCGGTCGCGCGCGCCAGCACCTCCGGGGCCATCCCCTGACCGGTGTCGGCGACCAGGATGCGCACATAATCGCCCTCTTCGAGCTCGACTCCGCCGGGCTCGCCGACGCGCGACGTCGCGATCGTCAATATGCCGCCTTCGGGCATCGCGTCGCGCGCATTGATCGCTAGGTTGAGGATCGCATTTTCGAGCTGGTTCTCGTCGCACAGAGCATGGCCGGCATCGCCGAGCTCGGTGCGGATCACGACCCCACCGCCGATCGTGTGCCGCAGGATCTCGCGCAGATTGTCGATCACCTGATTGACCGCGACCGGCGCCATCTGGATCCGCTGGATGCGCGAGAAAGCGAGCAATTGGGTGGTGAGCTTGGCGCCGCGGCGGCCCGATTCGAGCGCGGCAGAAGCGAGCCGCTTCAATCGCGGCTCCTCGACGCTGCGCGCGAGAATCTCGAGCCCGCCGATCACCGGCGTCAGCAGATTGTTGAAATCGTGAGCGATGCCGCCGGTGAGCCGCCCGATCGCCTCCATCTTCTGGGCCTGCCGCAGCGCCTCCTCGGCGCGCTCGCGCTCGCGGACTTCGGCCTGGAGCCGGGCGAGCGCGGTCTGGAGATCGGCGGTGCGCTCCTCGACCTTGCGCTCGAGCGCTTCCTTGGTTCCGCGCAGCCCCCGTTCGGCCTCCTTGTGCTCGGTGACATCATGGGCGACGCCGATGAAGCCGACATGCTCGCCGCCCGCCCCCCAGCGCGGCTGCGAGATCGACCGGAGCCAGCGCCACTGGCCGTCGCCGCGGCGAAAGCGGCCCTCGAGCAGGAAGGTCTGCATCGAGGCCTCGCCATCGATCGATTCGGCGAGGATCCGCGCCACATCGTCGGGGTGGATGATGTCGCGCCAGTCGTTATCGACCGCCTGCTCGTAGGGGATGCCGAGAAATTCGACATAGGCGCGGTTGACGAAGCTGCGTCTGCGATCGAGCCTGGTCACCCAGATCGGCACCGGCGCCGAATCGGCGATCAGCCTGAACCTTTCCTCACTCTCCCTTATCCGCTCTTCGGTGCGGGCATCGCTGCTGACCGAGATGACGACGCCGAAAATGCCCGCAATTGTCCCGTCTTCGCCGATCACCGGATTGTAGCAGGACGTGACCCAGGCGGTCTCGACCGTGCCGCCGCGCCGCAGCGGCCGCGGCTCCGATTCCATGTAGATCGTCTCGCCGGCGAGGACGCGCGCCGCCTTTTCGGCCATCGAATTCCAGATGTCCGCCCAGATTTCGCGCAGCGGCTTGCCCAAAGCGGGACGACGATCGCCGAGGATCTCGCCATAGCTGTCATTGTGGACGACCAGCAGGTCCGGACCCCAGCCGAGCAGCATCGGGATGTTCGAGCTCAGCACGATGCTCGCCGCGGTCCTGAGCGATTGCGGCCAATCCTCGGCCGGCCCGAGCGGCGTCTTCGCCCAATCACAGGTACGCGCCGCGATGCCGGTCATGCCAAGGGGATAGCCCGTGCCGCTAGCGCGATGCGGCATGGCGCTCCGCTTGCCGCAGGATCCTCAGCAGGTTGCCGCCCATGATCTTGGCGATATCGGCGTCACTCATGCCCTCGCGACGGAGCCGGGCGGTGATACGAGGCAGCGCACCGACGTCGGCCATGCCGATCACCCCGCCGCCGCCGTCCCAGTCGGCGCCGAGCCCGACATGATCGACCCCCATCACTCGCACGGCGTGGAGCAGGCTGCGCATGTAAAGCTCGAAATCGGCGGTGGTATAGGGCCGCTGCGCATCGAGCGCCGCGGTGTCGAGGAGCAATTGCCGCTGCTGATCGGGAGTGAGGTTCGCCCAATTCTCGTGGCGCTGGTTGATCGCCTCGCGCTCGGGCGAATTGTCGTTCTGGACGAGGAACACGCTGTTGACGAACATCACCCCGCCGGCACGCGCGAGCCGCACCAGCCGGGCGTCGTCGATGTTGCGGGGATGGCCGAAGATCGAGCGCGATCCCGAATGCGACAGAATGATCGGCACCCGGCTCAATTCGAGCATCTGATCGAAGGCGGCGTCCGACGAATGGCTGCCGTCGATCACCAGGCCGAGCCGATTCATCTCGGCGACCCACTGCCGACCCAGCGGCGACAGGCCGTTCCAGCGCGCTTCGCCGGTGGTGCTGTCGGCGAACTGATTGGTCCGGCTATGCACCGGCCCGGCCATTCGCACGCCGAGTCGCTGGAAGGTCGTGAGCAGCGAAAGATCCTCGCCGAGCGGCCAGCTATTCTCCATGCTGATGAAGGCGAAGCGCCGGCCGGCGGCGTGGAGCCGCTCGGCGTCATCGGCGGTGCGGGCGAGCGCGATCCGGTCTTCATTCTCGCCCAGCACCCGATGGATCGCAGCGGCGCGGAGCAAAGCGGCGTCGCGCGCCTGGGCATAGCCTTGCGGCGTCAGATCGCCCTGCCCGATATAGATGACCAGGAAGCCGCCATCGAGGCCGCCTTCCTCCATCCGCGGCAGATCGACCTGGCTGCGATCGAACTCATAATGATGGCGCACGCCGAAATCCCAGTTTTCGTCCTCCCAGCGGATCGGGATGTCGAGATGGGTGTCGAGCACGATCATCCGCTCGTGCGCCGCGCGATCGGCGGGGCTGACATCGGCCTCGGTCTGCGCCGAGGCGGGGATGGCGAAGATGAGCGGCAGCGCCGCGTAGAAAAGGATGCGCATGGCGACCATAGACGCGATCGTCCGGCCGCCGGTCAAGTCGCCTCTCCAGCGCCGGGGAGCGCGCGGCGCAGCGCCTCCGCCGACCGGGCGAGCGCGTGGTCGAGCAATTCGGCCTTGAGGTCGGCGATGCTGCCGAGCCGTGACCCGCAATCGTTGCACAGGATCGGCGCTGCGTCGGCCACGCCGTCGGGAAGGCCGAAATTGGCGCTGCCGCAGGTCTCGCAATGTATTTCGACCGAAACGTCCATCCTCGCTCCCTCATCTCGCGCGAACCCAACGGGCACCGCCGCTTTTCGATCCTGTCAGCCCCGCGTTTCGATCGCTTTGCCAATCGCCACCAGCAAAGCGGCGGCTTCGAACGGTTTGCGCAACACCCTGATGTCGGCCGCCACCTCGCCGATCGCCGCAGTGTCGGCATAGCCGGTTATCAGCACGACCGGCAGATCGGCGCGGATCCGGCGGGCGGCACCGATCACCTCGGCGCCGTTCATTCCGTGCATCGCGAAGTCGACCACCAGCAGGTCCGGCGCGGCATTGCGCACCAGCTCGACCGCCGAGCGGCCGTCGGACACCGCCTCGACCACATAGCCGGCCTCGTCGAGCACCCGGGCGACGAACGTGCGCACCGCGTCATCATCGTCGCACAATACGATCCGGCGCCCGGAGCCATCACGAGCAGCGGCCTCGGGAGTCGCGGCGCCGGCCGACGGCGGGAGCGCGCCTGCAGGCAGCAACAAGCGGACGACAGTGCCTCTGCCGGGAGCGCTCTCGACGCTCATCGTGCCGCCCGATTGCTCGACCGTGCCATAGACCTGGGCAAGCCCCAGGCCGGTCCCGCTTCCCGATGCCTTGGTGGTGTAGAACGGCTCGGTCGCGCGCCGCAGCACGTCCTCGGTCATGCCCACGCCGTCGTCGCGCACCTCGATCGTCACCATCGCCGTGCCATCGCCGCGCCGGGGTGCGGAACGCGCGTCGATCCGCACCGTGCCGCCGCCGTCCGGCAGCGCGTCACGCGCATTGAGCACGAGGTTGAGCAATGCGAGTTCGAGCTGGTTGGCATCGGTCTGGACGCAGCCCGCGCCGTCCGCGACCGCGATCTCGACCCGCGCCGACGCGCCCGCCGATTGTTCGAGCAGCGGCCAGAGCTCCTCGAGCAAGGCGGCGAGGTCGACCGGCCGGATCTCCATCTTCTGCCGCCGCGAAAAAGCGAGCAGCTGACCGGTGAGCTTTGCCGCCTTGCGCGCCGAGGCAAGCGCGCCTTCGACCAGCCGGCTGGCGCGGGTGTCGAGCCCGGAACTGCGGTGCAGCAGATCGAGGCTGCCGAGGATCGGTGTCATCAGATTGTTGAAATCGTGGGCGATGCCGCCGGTGATCTGGCCGAGCGCCTCCATCTTCTGCGCTTCCTGGAGCCGGTCCTGGACCCGCCGCCCCTCGGCGAGCTGGCGCAGGGTGAACCAGACCAGAGCGAGCGCGAGCACGAGCGACGCCAGCGCCGCGATCCCGGCCGCAATCAGCGAGCGCCATCGCGGCGAATCGAGCAGACTCGGGGTGAAGGCGACGTGGGCCGACCAGCCGCTTAGGGAAGAAGTCGTGAACGCGGTATAACTCTCGAAACCCTCCCAGGTGCGGCCGCGATAGATGCCGCTGCGGCCGCTGCGTATCGCCTGGTGCACATAGGGCGTGGCGGGCGTCCCAACCCGCCGATTGTGATCGAGCGTCCGCGCAACGAAATTGCCGCGGCGGTCGACCAGCGCCCCGACCCGCCCCGGCTCGACCTCGCGCGACAGGATCCGCAGGAAGGTCGCCGAATCGATCGCCGCGGTGATCAGATAGGCCGGCGCGCCGTCGCGATAGAGGAAGCGATAGACCAGAGCGCAGGGGCAGCCCGGGCCGGAGCCGCCGACGCCGCCGACAAAGGCATTTTCCCGCTCCGGCCGCGGCCGCGGGATGGCGAAGCCGCGGCCGTCATGGCGCTGGCCGAAGGGCTCGCGAATGTCGATCAGCACCGCGCCGCTGCCGAGGTCGGTGAGGGTGGCGGTGACCCATGACGGCTCGAGCGCCCGGACCTGGCGAAGCCGGGTGTCGAGCATCGCCCAGTCCCGGTCGCTGACCGAGCGGGCGGTGGACAGCACGTCGAGCGCACCGAGCGTCCGTTGCAACGCGCCGTCGGCCTCGACGAGCACATGGTCCATGCGCGCCAGCACCTCGGCCTGCGCTGCGACGCGCTCGTCACGCGCCGAAAAAGCGAACTCGACCCCGAGCAGGATGAGCAGCGGCAGGACGACGGCAGCGCCGATCATGAAGGGCGCACGCCTGATCCTCCTCATGCCGAACGCCCCTTCTACTCCTGCGGAACCTCGCGGCCCGCCCCTTGCCTTTGCCGGCATGGCGGCGCACAGGGCGCGCGCATGACCGCCACCGTCCATCCGATCGGCTCCGCCCACGCGCCGTCGCTCGATCCGATGGTGCAGTTGGTTGCCGCCGATCTCAACCATGTCAATGCCGTGATCCTCGAGCGGATGCAGAGCGAGGTCGCCCTGATCCCCGAGCTTGCCGGCCATCTCATCGCCGGCGGCGGCAAGCGGATGCGGCCGATGCTGACCCTGGCCTGCGCTCGGCTGCTCGATTATGCCGGGACGCGCCAGCACCGGCTCGCGGCAGCGGTCGAGTTCATCCACACCGCGACCCTGCTCCATGACGACGTCGTCGACGGCTCGGGCCTGCGCCGCGGGCGGCGTACCGCCAACATCATCTGGGGCAATCCGGCGAGCGTGCTGGTCGGCGACTTCCTGTTCGCCCGCGCCTTCGAATTGATGGTGGAGGACGGCAGCCTCAAGGTGCTGCGCATCCTCAGCCGCGCGTCGAGCGTGATCGCCGAGGGCGAGGTCAACCAGCTGACCGCGCAGCGCCGGATCGAGACCGGTGAGGATCATTATCTCGACATCATCGCCGCCAAGACCGCTGCCTTGTTCGCCGCCGCCTGCCGGATTGCCGCGGTCGTCGCCGAGCGCGAGGAAGCGGTCGAGGCCCAGCTCGATGCTTATGGCCGCAGTCTCGGCATCGCGTTCCAGCTCGTCGACGACGCGATCGACTATGATTCCGATGCGGCGGTGATGGGCAAGGGCGTCGGCGACGATTTCCGCGACGGCAAGGTCACGCTGCCGGTGATCCTCGCCCACGCCCGCGGCTCGGAGGCCGACCGCGACTTCTGGCGCGAGGCGATGGCCGGCGGCCGCGCCGAACCGGCCGACCTCACCCACGCCACCCGCCTGCTGCGCGATTCGGGCGCGATCGCCGACACGCTCGAACGCGCCCGCCATTACGGCCAGCGCGCGATCGACGCGCTCGGCCCCTTCCCCGCGAGCCGCGCCAAGCAGGCGCTGGTCGAGGCGGTCGAGTTCGCGATCCGCCGCGCTTATTAGGATCCGGGCCCCGGTGCGTCGCCGTCCGCCCCGCCCGCCGCTGAACAGCGGACTCGACCGCGTCGGTCCGTTCCACCCCTATCTCGCTTATCTGGCGGTGCTGCTACTCGATCTCGCCGGGGTGATCCTCCTGGTCGCCGGCACGATCGCGCTGACCGACTGGATCGAGGACTGGTTCTGACCGGGCTGCCGATCCACGCCGTCCTTCCCGACCTGCTGGCCAGGCTGCGGGACACAGCCAATGCCGTCCTGGTCGCGCCGCCGGGCGCCGGCAAGACCACCGCGGTCGCGCCGGCCCTGCTCGGCGAACCCTGGTGCACCGGCGAGATTCTGCTGCTCTCGCCGCGCCGGCTCGCGGCGCGCGCCGCCGCCGAGCGGATGGCGGAGCTTGCCGGCGAGCCCGTCGGCGGCACGATCGGCTACGCCACCCGGCTCGACAGCAAGCGTTCGGCAACGACCCGGATCACGGTCCTCACCGAGGGCATCTTCCTCAGGCGGATCCAGGCCGATCCCGAGCTTGCCGGCATTTCCGCAGTGCTGTTCGACGAGGTCCACGAGCGCAGCCTCGATTCCGATTTCGGCCTCGCCCTCGCGCTCGACGCGCAGGCGGCGCTGCGCCCCGATCTGCGGCTGATCGTGATGTCGGCGACCCTCGACGGCGCGCGCTTCGCCGCCTTGATGGGCGGGGACGGCAAGCCGCCCGCGCCGCTGATCGAGAGCGCGGGACGCAGCCATCCGATCGAGATCGTCCATCTCGGCCGCGCCAGCGAGAGAAGGATCGAGGAGGAGATGGCGCCGGCGATCCGCCGCGCGCTCGGCGAGAGCGGCGGCAGCCTGCTTGCCTTCCTGCCCGGCGTCGCCGAGATCGAGCGCACCGCCGAGCGGCTCGGAGCGCTGCCCGAGGAGGTCATTCTCCATCGCCTGCACGGCAGCCTCGATCCGGCCGCGCAGCGCGCCGCGATCGTCGCGTCGCCACCGGGCGCGCGCAAGCTCGTCCTGGCGACGTCGATCGCCGAGACCAGCCTGACCCTCGACGGCGTCGCGATCGTCGTCGATTCGGGCCTCGCCCGCCGGCCGCGCTACGACCGCGCCGCCGGCCTCACGCGGCTGGTGACCGAGCGCGCCAGCCAGGCCGCGGTCGCGCAGCGCGCGGGCCGCGCCGGCCGCCAGAGCCCGGGCCGGGCCTACCGGCTCTGGGAAGCGGCGGCTTATGCGGGCCTGCCGCGCTTCGATCCGCCCGAAATCCTCGAGGCCGATCTTTCGGCGCTTTTGCTCGACTGCGCGCTCTGGGGCGTCGCCGACCCGCTCGCGCTGCGCTGGCTCGATCCGCCGCCGGCGGCGGCGATCGACGAGGCGCGCAGGCGGCTGACCGGCCTCGGCGCGCTCGGTCCCGACGGCCGCCCGACGCCGCACGGCAAGGCGATCGCCGAGCTACCGCTGCCGCCGCGGCTCGCCCATATGCTGATCGAGGCCGCCGCGCGCGGCTGGGCGCGAATCGCCGCCGAGACCGCGGTGCTGCTCTCCGAGCGCGGCCTGGGCGGTAATGATGCCGATCTGGAGGTGCGGTTGCGGCGATGGCGCGCCGACAAAGGCAGGCGTGCGGGTGCGGCGCAGGGGCTGGCGAGACGATGGCTGCAGCTGCTCCCCGAAACCGGCCCCCCGGCCCCTGCCACAAATGGGAGGGGGGAATTGGGGCCCTGCATCGCGCTCGCTTTTCCCGATCGGGTGGCCAAGCGCCGCGGCGCGGACGGCGCCGACTGGCTCAGCGTCGGCGGGCGCGGCTTCCGGCTCGATCCCGCCTCGCCGCTGGCGCGCGAGCAATGGCTCGCGGTCGCCGAGGTCAGCGGCGGCGCGGTCGGGGCGCGGATCCTCGCCGCCGCGCCGATCGACCAGGCGATGGTCGAAAGTCTGTTCGCCGACCGCATCAGCAGCGGCACCGAGCTCGCCTTCGATCCCGCGACCGGCGCGGTCCGCGCCAGCCATGGCCGGCGGCTCGGCGCCGTGTTGCTCGCCGGCGGCGCCGACCGCCGCGCCGACCCCGCGGCGATCGAGGCCGCCTTGCTCGAGGGCGTTCGGACCCACGGCCTGGCGCTGCTGCCGTGGAGCGACGCGTCGCTTGCCCTGCGCCGTCGCGCCGCCTTCGCCTGCCGCTTCGACCCGGCGATCGCCGAGCTCGGCGATTCGACGCTCGCCGCGACGATCGACGACTGGCTGCCCGGATTGCTGTCGGGCCGGCGGCGCCTTGTCGACATCGACCCCGGCGCGCTCGCCGGGACGCTCGATGCTCTGCTCGGCTGGGAGGGGCGCAAGGCGGTCGACCGGCTCGCGCCGGGCCATTTCGACAGTCCGGCGGGCAGCCGCCACCCGATCGACTATGACGCCGAGGCCGGCCCGACCGTCACCGTCCGGCCGCAGGCGCTGTTCGGCCTCGCCGCCCATCCGACGGTGGCCGGCGGCGAGGTTCCGCTGGTGCTCGCTTTGACCTCGCCGGCAGGGCGCCCGATCCAGACCACCCGCGACCTCCCCGGCTTCTGGCGCGGCAGTTGGGCGGCGGTCGCCAAGGAAATGCGCGGGCGCTATCCGAGGCATCCCTGGCCCGACGATCCCGCCGCCGCCGATCCGACGCTGAAGACCAAGAAATCGGCCGCCCGCGGCTGAGCCTCCAAGGCCCGGACTTCGTTCGCTTTCGGACATTTGCCGTCCGCGGACGGACAGTGCCGTGACCGCTTTCGGACAGCGCCGCCGCGATTCGTCCTGTTCAAATGGTCAGCAAATATTCATCGATCGCGCTGCCGCCGAGAGAAGGGCCGCGATCGACCTGCGACGATGCGGCGGCACCGGCCGCCGCCACATATGTGGCACGAAAGATGCAGCGGCTGGACTCGCGCGCCGGCGGAGGCTCGGGCCCCCGCTCCTCGTCCGGCGCGCAGCCCTGGCGTCCGCGCGCGCCGCGGCCAGGGACAGGAACGAAGGGACCCCTCATGACCACTCTTCCGGCTCACCGTTTCGCCCGCGGCGCCACCGTCGCCGCGCTTCTCGTCACCGGCGCCGCTCTGCCGGCGGCGCAACCCAAGCAGGGCAGTGCGCGCGAAGCCGCGCCGCAAGCCTCGGCCAGCGCGCAGAGCCGCAATGCGGACCGGCGCGAAATCTGCGTCCGGATGGAGCAGAGCGGCACGCGGCTGCGGCGCCGGGTTTGCCGGACCGCGGAGGAATGGCAAGCCGAGGAGGGCGGAGTCCCGACCGGCCGCTGAGTCCGCGCAAGCTGAGGTTCAGGAACCCTCCGCCACGCCCCCGGGGTTGTCATGGCGGAGGATATTGTGCGGTCGATTCTATTTGGCGCCTTCGCTGCTTTGGCGGCGACCGCGCCCGCCTTCGCCCAGAGCTCGGCACCCGAGCGCGAGAGCAATGTCATCGTCTATGGCGAAGATCCCTGCCCGCGCTCGTCGGACGAGGAGATCGTGGTCTGCGCCCGCCGGCCCGAGGAGGAGCGCTACCGCATCCCGCGCGAGCTGCGCGAGCGGCGCGACCGCCACAGCGCGGTATCGATGAACGCCCGTGCCGAAGCGCTCGACGAGGCGCAGCGCGACACAAGGCCGGGGAGCTGCTCGGTGGTGGGCAGCGGCGGCCAGAGCGGCTGCGCCCAGCAGATGCTGCGCGAATGGCATGCCGAGCGCCGCGCCCGGCGGTCGCAATAGGGTCGTTGCGGCCCGCGCCGCGGCATGAGACACTCGTCCCATGAACGGACGCATTCTCGCGGCCTCATTGGGCCTGCTCTGCACCGCCACGACGCCGGCGCCGCCGCCGCTGACCCCCGACGGCTGGGGGCCGCTCAGGATCGGCATGACCCGTGCCGAGGTCGAGGCGGCGGTCGGCGGCCCGGCCGATCCCAATGCCGTCGGCGGCTTCGACCCCGCCGAATGCGACGAATTCCACCCGGCACGCACGCCGCCCGGAGTCTATGTGATGATCCTCGACGGCCGGCTCGGCCGGATCTCGCTGAGCGACGATTCGCCGGTGCGGACCGAGGCCGGCTTCGGCCCCGGCGTCCGCGCCGATGCGGTCCGTGCCGCGCTCGGCACCGCCTTGCGGATCACGCCGCACGAATATGAGGGGCCGGAGGGCCTCTATCTGACGAGCTGGACGCGCGGCCGGATCGAAGGCGAATATGTCGAGGATCCCGATGCGCGCGGCATCCGCTACGAGGCCGGCGCCGACGGCGTGGTCCGGACCATCCATGCCGGCGGACCGAGCATCCAATATGTCGAGGGCTGCGCCTAAGCCTCCGCCTGCTTCTCCGACAGCGCGGCCATGTGCTTGACCAGCCTGAGCACGCGGTCGCCGAGCTTGCGCAGTTCGTCGCGCGAATAGCCGGCGCGCGCGCGCGCCGAAATCTCATAATGATTGGCGACCATCACCATCGCCAGCGACTGCGCATCGGCGCTGGCCGGGATCTGGCCGGCCTCGATCGCTTTCTCGAACCGCTTCGTCAGCGCCCGATCGAGCGAGTCCATCGCCTCGCGCACCACCCGCGAGATTTCGGGATCCTCGGCCGCCTCGGGCATTGCGGTGTTCATCATGAAGCAGCCGCCGGGGCCGTCGCCGCTGGCGAATTTGTCGATCGCCCATTCGGTGACCGCCTTCAGCGACTCGGTAAGGTCGGGCACCGCGAACGCCTCGGCGAACTGGGCGCGGATTTCGGTGAGATAATTGTCGAGCGCCGCGAGATAGAGCCGCTTCTTGTCGCCGAACGCGCCGTAGAGGCTCGGCTTGTGCAGCCCGGTCGCCGCCGAGAGCTGATCCATCGACGTCCCGGAATAGCCGTAGCGCCAGAAGGTGTCGCGGACCTGGCCGAGCACCGTGTCGGTGTCGAAGCTGCGCGGCCGGCCGCGCGGCGGGCTTTTTTTACTGGCCATTAAAAAACTCTTGCCCTCTCCATATCTGTACTATACGGTAAGGTACATAAATAGCAGATGGAGGAACCGATGACCAGACCCTTGATCACCTTGTCGGCGTTGCTCGTCCCCGCGCTCATCGCGCTGGCGCCCAGCCCGGCCAGTGCCGAACCCGGCGCCCGCGCGGTGTCGCGGTGCCAGGCCGACATGCTGGCCCGCTTCGAGCCCGGCGCGGTGCGGTCCTACCGGATCGCGTCGATCGCCCAGTCGGCGCGGCGGGTGCGCGTCAATTTCTACGTCACCACCGACCAGCGCCGGGCGTTCGAATGCACCGTCAATCTCGACGGCCGCATCCTCACCGCGTCGTTCGATCCGCCGATCGGCGGCCGCGACCGGCGGCTCGCTTCGAGCGAGACCGGCCAGAGCGCCGCCCAGCCGCGCTGATCCCCAGGATACCCCAACCCCTCTACCGGCCCGGGCAGCCTCGGGCCGGTTTTTTTGGCCCACCCCCTCCCCTAGGGAGAGGGAAATCTAGGCGCTGAGGCGTTGCTGGGTGCCGGTGACGAGCTCGCTGGCGCGTTCGAAGCTCATCGGGCGGCCGAACAGATAGCCTTGGATCTGGTGGCAGCCGAGGTCGCGCATACGGGTGAAATCGTCGGCGGTCTCGACGCCCTCGGCGGTGACCGACATCCGGAAGCTCTTGGCGAGCTGGACGATCGACTGGATGATCGCGACGGTTTCCTTGTTGTCGACGGTCTCGCGGACGAAGCTGCCGTCGATCTTCAATTTGTGGAACACGGCCTTGTTGAGATAGCCGAGCGACGAATAGCCGGTGCCGAAATCGTCGAGCGCGATGCCGACGCCAAGCGCGCGCAGCCGCTTGAGCACATCGAGCGCGTTGGCCGAATCGCCGAGGAAGATCGATTCGGTGACCTCGAGATCGAGCCGGTTGGCCTGCAGCCGGTAGCGGCGGATTGCCTCGTTGACGGTGTTCGGCAGCGCCGGGAAGATCAGCTGCTTGGCCGAGATGTTGACCGCCACCGAGATATGCTCGGGCCAGCAGGAAGCGGCGCGGCAAGCCTCGTCGATCACCCAGTCGCCCAATTCCATGATCAGCCCGGATTCCTCGGCGATCGGAATGAATTCGTTGGGCGGGACGACGCCGCGGACCGGATGATGCCAGCGGATCAGCGCCTCGAAGCCCTGCAGGCTCTGGTCGGCGGCGTTGATCAGCGGCTGGTAGAGCAGCCGGAACTGGCGCTGGCGAATCCCGGTCTTGAGGTCCTGCTCGATCCGGATCCGGTCCTCGGCTTCGTTCTGCATGTCGGCGTTGAAGAAGCAGCAGGTGCCGCGGCCCTTGGCCTTGGCCTGGTAGAGCGCGAGATCGGCCTTCTGGATCAGATCGTCGACGCTCTGGCCGTCGACCGGGCCGAACGCGCAGCCGACCGAGACGCCGATCCGGATCTCGGCCTTGTCGATATGATAAGGCTCGGCGATCGCTGCGATCACCCGCTGGGCGAGGGTCTCGACCAGCTGGCGGCTCTGTGCGTCCTGGATCACGATCGCGAACTCGTCGCCGCCCATCCGGCCGACATGGCCGAACGGCCCGACCTCCTTGACCAGCCGCTGCGACACGCTCTTCAGCACCGCGTCGCCCTTGGGGTGGCCGAACGTGTCATTGACCGGCTTGAAGCCGTCGAGATCGAGAAACATGATCGCGCACGGGGTCTCGCCGGTCGACGATCCCGACAGCGCCTCGCCCAGCAGCTGGCGCACCCGGCCGCGATTGGGCAGGCCGGAGAGTACGTCCATATTGGCGAGCTTGGTCAGCCGCTCCTGGGTCTTGCGGACATCGGTGATGTCCTGGCCGACGCCGCGGAAGCCCTGGAACTGGGCGGCGACGTCGACGATCGGATCGCCCGACAGGCTGATCCAGCGCGTACCGCGCCGGGTGTTCAGCTCCATTTCGAGATTGGCGAAGGGCTGGCGGGCGAGCAGGGTCCGGCCGAGCGCGCTGGTGCCGCCGAGCGCCGCCGGCAGCGAATGGCCGACCAGCTGGTTCGACGAGCGCCCGAGCAAGGCGGTCATCCGGGTCGAGATGTAGACCACGCGATTTTCGGGATCGACCTGCCACAGCCAGCCGACCCCGCGATGCTCATATTCATTGAGCAGCAGCCGGATCGATTCGGCCTTGGTCCGGGTCCGCGCGACTGCGGTCATCTGGCTGAAGATCCAACGAGTGAGGCGCAGCACGGAAAAGCCGCCGGCGCCGGCGACCAAAGTGAAGGTGAGTCCGATCTTGGGATCGAGCGAACCGCCGCCGAGATAATAAGCGACGCAGAACGCCGCGGTCAGCGTCCCGATCCAAGCGATCGCCGCGGCGGGCATCGCGGCGAGCGCGACCGCGGCGGTGATCATCGCCGCCATCGCGCCGCCGATCACGACCTGGACCTGCGGCTCCTGGGTGGCGAAGGCGTAGGTCGGCAGAGAGGCCCAGAGCGATGCGAGGATGACCGCCTCGGCGACCGCGAGCCCCCGCGCGCGCGGCCGCACGGTGCGGCTGCTCCCCCAGGAGGCGACCTCCATCGCGTGACGGCACGAGGCCCAATTGGCGAAGGCGACCAGGCTGACCCAGCCGATCGTCAGCTCGAGATTGACCGAGCCGTACATCGCCCAGCCGATGATGATCGCGGTGACCGCGGCGATGGTCGCGAAGAAGGGGGCGAACAAAGCGCGCGCCTCGACCTGGCCGTTATGGAGATGGGCCTGGCGCAGCCGCTCATTGGCCGTGTCGAAGACGAGCGAATCCACCCCTTCTTCCGCCGGGTTCGCGACGATCTCATCAGCATCGGCTTTGACGGGGGCGTGAAACATCGATTTCCATAGAGCGGAACGGGGAAAACCCATCTAACCGCAGAGGTTTGATGGATCGTTAAGTTATCGATGGAAATTTGCGGGGTTGATCCGGATCAAGGCCCTTCAAAAATCAAGCTTTTCCGTCAGTTCCGCCCGGCGAGGGCGCGCGCTACCGTTTCGGCCGCGACCGGATATTGCTACGGCGCCGGGACGTGCAGCTGGCCGCCGGCCGCATCGACCTGATGGCAGATCGCCGCCGCGGCCTCGCGGCCGCCCCGATAATGGCGTTCGTCGAGCGCGAGCGGCCCGAACGGCGTTTCGAGGACGATGCCGGCGAAATGGGCCTGCCAGTGCTTGCCCCAGATGATGAACAGCGACACCGCCGCCTCGTCATAGCCTATCCGGTGGGCCTCGGCGGGCCGGCGGACGGTGATCGCGTCCGCCGCCGCTTCGACGACGATCTACTGATCCCTGTACTTCTCCTGCCGGGTGGCGCGGGCGCGGGCGAAGAAGACCAGGGCGACCGCCACCAGCAGGGTGATGGGGCCGTAGGCGCGCAGATTCTCGAGCAGCCGGTCCGGCTCGCTTCCGACCAGCATCACGAACAGGATCGCGATGGCGCCGCCCAGCGTCAGCAGGATCAGCACCGACTGGCTCTGGTTGCGCGCGCCGATCTCGGCGGCGGTGAAGGTGCGCGCGGCGACCGGCAGCACCTGCTGGCGCCCCGCCGCCCGGGCGGCGTCGCGCGCATGCTCGCTGCGGCCGTCATCGAGAAAGCTCATCGCCCTTCCCCCCTAAAGTCCGATCAGCCTGGGCCGCGGCGGGATTTCGGGCAGGCGGCCGAGCGCGTCGAGCCGCGCGCAGATCGCGGCGGCGGCGTTGCGGCCTTCGCGGTAATTGCCGTCCTCGATGCCGATCGGCCCGGCCGGGGTCTCGAGCCGGATGCCGACGAAATGGCAGCTGCTCTTTTGCCAGTAGATGGTGATCGTCAGCGCGGCGCGATCGTAGGAGATTTCGTGGGCCTGGCCGACGCCGCGGACCTCGACCTCGCCTTTGCGTACGGCGAGCGTGATCCGCGGATCGCGATAGGCGCTGCGGCGCGTCGCCTGAGCATAGCCGGCGAAGCCGATGACCGCCGCCCAGGCCGCCGGTTCGCCGGAAATGTCGAAATAGCCCATGGCGGCCTCCCCGTTACGTAACGCGTTACGTTACGTCACCCGTTACGTAATGCAGCGCCGCCGGCGGGGGCAAAGTTGATGAAATTGAACACTCCCATGGCGCTCCCGCTTTCGCCCCGAAAGAGCGGGACCGAAGCGGCCGACGGGCCCTTCAAACGCGGTGCACGATGTCAAAGAGCCCTGGCCAGGACCGCGCGATTCGCGCCGGCCGAGCCGAGGCGTGGCACATGAAATCCTACATTTATCCAACAATCGACCTCGGGCCGTCGCAACGCGAATCTGCCTGCGCCGCGACAGCATCGCGGCGCGATAACGGGCCGGACGGCGGCCACCGCCCGGCCCGGCCACCTCAAGAACCGAATCTTCGGCGGCTCCGTCGAGCCCAGAGGGGTACGACGGGGTGATCCTGACACGGAGCGCGCGCGAAGCAATTGGTAGAATCACTAGGGGTGCCGGGGGTGTCCGGCGGTGGGACAGCAGATCGCCTCTGCATGAAGGGCGCGCTAGTCCGCGCCTTGCTGCGTCCGGACTCGCGGCGGCTTGGCGATATCGTACCAGATGGCCAGGCTGATCACCGGCACGCTGCGCCGTCCGGCGACCACGGAGGTGATCTTGGTGTCCGAATGCTGGACACGGATCGGCGCGGTCTGCGTCGCCGCCCACTCGTTCACCAGCTGCTCGAGCCGCTTGCTGCTCTCGGCGCTGAAAACCTTGTATTTCATGCCTTTGCCTTCGCTGAAATCGTCCGCCAATGGACCCGACAACCGATCGGCGCGATCTCGGGCGAGCGCTCTAGCAGCATTATCGTTCCAGGCATCCGGCTTTTCGGGCCTCGGCGCGGATCAGGGTTTCTCGAAGTCCATCGATCCCACCGACAGCGGCCGGCCCAGCGCTTCGGCCTTGCCGCAGATCGCGGCAGCGGCGGTGCGGCCATCAAAGTACAGCGATCATCGATCTCGAGCAGGCCGAGGGGCGATTCCAGCCTGATCCCCATGAACAAGGCGCTGCCCTTGTTCCACCAGGCGGCGATGGTCAGCACGATTTGGTTAGGCCGGGTTGAAATCTCGATTCATTCCTCCCCCATCCGCAGCGCCGCGATAAACGCTTCCTGCGGAATGCTTACGCTCCCATATTCCCGCATCCGCTTCTTCCCTTCCTTCTGCTTGTCGAGCAGCTTCCGCTTCCGCGAAATGTCCCCGCCGTAGCATTTCGCGGTCACGTCCTTTCGCAGCGCCGCGATCGTTTCCCTGGCGATGATCTTCCCGCCGATCGCGGCCTGGATCGGGATCTTGAACAGGTGCCGCGGGATCAGGTCCTTGAGGCGCTCGCAGAGTTGGCGGCCGCGGGCTTCGGCGGCGGCGCGATGGACGATCATGCTGAGCGCGTCGACCGGCTCGGCGTTGACCAGGATGTTCATCTTGACCAGGTCGCCCTCGCGGTGGCCGATCTGGTGATAGTCGAAGCTGGCATAGCCGCGGCTGATCGATTTCAGCCGGTCGTAGAAATCGAACACGACCTCGTTCAAGGGCAGCTCGTAGGTGAGCTGGGCGCGGCCGGCGACGTAGGTCAGGTTCTTCTGGATGCCGCGGCGGTCCTGGCAGAGCTTGAGGATCGGGCCGAGATGCTCGTCGGGGACGTAGATGGTCGCCTCGATCCACGGCTCCTCCATCATCGCGATATGATTGGGATCGGGCATGTCTGCGGGGTTGTGGATCTCGCGCAGCGACCCGTCGGACATGTGCAGCTTGTAGACCACGCTCGGCGCGGTGGTGATCAGATCGAGATCATATTCGCGGGTCAGCCGCTCCTGGATGATCTCGAGGTGGAGGAGGCCGAGGAAGCCGCAGCGGAAGCCGAAGCCCAGGGCCGCGCTGGTCTCCATCTCGAAGCTGAAGCTGGCGTCGTTGAGGCGCAGCTTGGAGAGCGAATCGCGCAATTTCTCGAACTCGGCGGCGTCGGTGGGAAAGAGGCCGCAGAACACGACCGGCTGGACCAGCTTGAAGCCGGGCAGCGCCTCGGCGGTCGGCTTGCGGGCGTCGGTGATGGTGTCGCCGACGCGGGTCTCGGCGACGTCCTTGATCTGGGCGGTGATGAAGCCGATCTCGCCGGCGCCGAGCGCGCCCATCTGCTCGATCTTGGGCCGGAACACGCCGACCCGGTCGACGAGATGGGTGGTGCCGGCGGCCATGAACCTGATCTGCTGGCCCTTCTTGATCGTGCCGTCGATGATCCGGATCAGGATGACGACGCCGAGATAGGAATCGTACCATGAGTCGACGAGCATCGCCTTCAATGGCGCCGACGGGTCGCCGCTGGGCGGCGGGATGCGGGCGACGATCGACTCGAGCACCTCGCCGATCCCGATGCCGGTCTTGGCCGAGGTCAGGACCGCGTCGTCGGCGGGGAGGCCGACAATGTCCTCGATCTCCTTCCTGACCTTGTCGACGTCGGCGGCGGGGAGATCGATCTTATTGATCACCGGCACGATCTCATGGTCGTGCTCGATCGACTGATAGACGTTGGCGAGGGTCTGCGCCTCGACCCCCTGGGCGGCGTCGACCACCAGCAGCGCGCCCTCGCAGGCGGCGAGGCTGCGGCTGACCTCATAGGCGAAGTCGACATGGCCGGGGGTGTCCATCAGGTTGAGGACATAAGGCCGGCCGTCCTTCGCCCGGTAATCGAGCCGGACGGTCTGCGCCTTGATCGTGATCCCACGCTCCTGCTCGATCTCCATATTGTCGAGCACCTGGCTGGTCATCTCACGCTCGGTGAGGCCGCCGGTGGCGAGGATCAGCCGGTCGGCCAAGGTCGATTTGCCATGGTCGATATGGGCGATGATCGAGAAATTGCGGATGGCTGCGAGGTCGGTCATTGCCGGCGCGCCTAGCAAAGGCGGGGCGAATGACCAAATGCTGTGGCGGTGGTGGGGGTTCGCGAGCGTGGTCGCCCTTCAATGAGGCTGGAATTGGTTCACGCGAAGGCGCGAAGGCGCGAAGGGGTTGGCGCGGACGACAAGGCCGCGACTCTCCGGCGAAGCCGGCTTCAAAAATGAGGATTGGGAAAAGGGCGCCGCCGCCTGACGGCGGGGGGCGCTTCTTCGCGCCTTCGCGTGAACCTATTCTTATTGCTGCGGAGTCTGCGGCGCGGCGGGCGGGGTTGCGACCGGCACCGGCGGGGGAAGCGGCGGGGCGAGGGGGTCTTCGCCGCGCTCGATGACCGCGCAGGGGCTTTCATTGGCCTGGGGGCCGGCGGCGCCCCAGCGGCGGAAGCCACGGGTGTCGATGTGGAAGCGCTGGAAGGCGTAGAAGCCCAAGCCCGCGGCCGCGGTGGGGCCGGCACGGGCGTGCATCGCGCAGAGCCGGCGGAACAGATCGCCGCGTTCGAGCGGCACGACCGGGACCAGATCGAGCGCGAAAAAATCGAGATGGGCGCTGCGCTCCGAGCCGCGGGCGCAGGAGTTGAGCGCGGGATTGCGGTAGCCCGAGACCGCCTCGACCGCGCCGACCGCGGGGCGGACCTGGTCGCGGATGAAGCGCAGGGTGCGGGTCATGCCGGGCCAGAGGGTGAAGGGCGGGACTTCGAACGGCGGCCCGCCGCATTCGCGCCACATGCTCGCGGTGCGGACGATCTGCCAGGTCGGCAGCACGTTCTTGACCCCGGCGGCGTCCTGCCAGGCCTCGAACGACAGAACCGCGCCGCGGGCATTGGGCGAGGCATCGACCCAGGCGCGATATTCGGCCTCACCCTGGCCGACGGGCAGCTCCTGCGCGGCGGCGGGCGCGACGGGGAGCAAGGCGAGCAGGGCGGCGAGCAGGCGCATGTGCGCGGTATAAAGAATGCCGACCGTGGAAGGGAAGCGCTTGCGGAACGCAAGGCGGGGGCTAGGAATATCCTCCCCTGCTTTTGCAGGGGAGGGGGACCGGCGAAGCCGGTGGAGGGGCTTCTTCCGAGCCGCACTGAAGGGGCCCCTCCACCAGCCTGCGGCTGGTCCCCCTCCCCTCGATTTCGAGGGGAGGATTTGGAGGCGGGCTCCGGGAGGTGTTGGATGAAGGTGCTGATCGGATTTGCCGCATCCGCTTTGCTTACCTGCGGCCAGCCGGCGTCGGGCCAGAATGAGGAGCCCGTACCCGGCGGGCCGGGCGTCACCGGGACGCTGCTGATCGGGAACAAGGGCGAGAACAGCCTGAGCTTCGTCGATCTGGCTTCGGGGCGCGAACTCGGGCGCGCGCCGACCGGGCCGATGCCGCACGAGATCGCGGTCTCGCCCGACGGGCGGCAGGCGGCGGTGGTCGCCTATGGCGGACGCAGCATCGACATTTTCGACGTCGCCAGCCGCGCCCGGCTGCGCAGCATCGACCTCGCGCCGAACGAAGGGCCGCACGGCCTGGCCTGGCTCGGTGACGGCCGGATCCTCGCGACCACCGAGCGCAGCCAGTCGCTGACCATCGTCGAAACGGGAGCCAATGACCGGGTCTCGGCGATCGCCACCGGCCAGGCTGGGACGCATATGGTGGCGGTGACGCCCGACCGGCGCCGCGCCTTCACCGCGAACATCGCAGCCGGGACGGTCAGCGTGCTCGACCTCGCCAGCGGGCGCAAGCTCAGCGACATCGCGGTCGGCGGGCGGCCCGAGGGCATCGCCCTGACCCCGGACGGCCGGACCTTGTGGGTCGGCGACCTCGCGGGCGCGCGGGTCCAGGCCTATGACGCGGCGAGCCTCGAACGGCTCGGCGAGGTCGCGACCGGCGCGACGCCGATCCGGGTCGCGACCAGCCCCGACGGACGCTGGATCGTCACCTCCAACCTGGGCGTCGGCACGCTGACCGTGATCGACGCGCATACGCGCGCGGCCGCGCGCGAGATCAGGGTGAGCGGCGAACAGGAAGCGGGGCAGGTCACGATCCTGTTCTCGGCCGACGGCCGGCGGATCTACGCCGCCGAGACCGGCCGCAACCGAATCGCCGAGGTGGATTTCGAAAGCGGGCGGGTGCTGCGGCGGCTGCCGGCGGGGGCACAGGGGGATGGACTGGCGATTGCGCCTTAGGGGCTGGCCTCTGGCTCTGTGGGGATGGCGAGGCAGATTGGTTCACGCGAAGGCGCGAAGGCGCGAAGGCGCGAATGAAGTGCGGGCTCCCAATCCACGTCATTCCCGCGCACGCGGGAATCCCGCTTCTTCTGCTGCCGAAAGACAAGCTGGATCCCCGCGTGCGCGGGGATGACGACAGGGGTTGAGACTGTTCCCCTTCGCGTCCTTCGCGCCTTTGCGTGAACATGATTCGGGGGCGGCGAGTGCCCGCGGAGCTCCGGATATGCGGTTCTCGCATCCCGGCGGTAACGTTTTTCTAGGTATTTTTCCGGAGGCTGCCCTGGGGCCCAGGTCACTCAATCGTGGCTAAGACGCTGGTAACCATCTCGTTTGAGCGGGGATTAGCTTTAATCGGCGAAAAGCGGACCTTCAAAGGCCCAGGTCAGGGCTTGGAGGGAACCGATGCAGATCAAGAACGGCCGCAGCGGCGCGACGGCGCCCCACGGCAAGGGCTTTCTGACCCGGCTCGCCCGCGACGTTCGCGGCAACACGCTGGCGATCGTCGGCGCGGCCCTGGTGCCGCTCGCCGCGATGATCGGCTCCGGCGTCGACATGAGTCGCGCCTACATGGCCAAGACCCGGCTGCAGAGCGCCTGCGACGCCGCCGCGCTCGCCGGCCGCCGGGTGATGCAGAACGACACGCTCGACGCCACCGTGACCAACGAGGCGCGCCGCTTCTTTAACTTCAATTACCCGCAGGGCCTCTACAACGTCGCGGCGTTCACGCCGAACGTCACCCGCCCGAGCACCGGCACCGTCCGCGTCACCGCGTCGACGACGATCCCGACCACGATCATGAAGATGTTCGGGTTCAATTCGCTGCCGCTCGACGTCAGCTGCGACGCGTCGCTGAGCTTCGTCAACACCGACATCATGCTCGTGCTCGACGTCACCGGATCGATGGGCGACCCGCTCAGCGGCACCGACAAGATCGTCTCGCTGCGCGACGCGGTGATGGCGCTCTACGACGAGCTCAAGCCGACCCAGGATCAGCTCGAGGCCAACGGCCTCAGGCTGCGCTACGGCATCGTGCCTTATTCGACGACGGTCAATGTCGGCGCCCTGATCCGGGCGGCAAGCCCCAATTATCTCGCCGACAATGTCGAATATCAGGCGCGGGTCGCGCAGTTCGACCAGCATATCGCCGAATATAACGGCACCACCGGATCGCCGCAGTCGCCAGTGAACCAGACCTATGGCAGCGCGATCTCGCAATCGGACTGCGACAAATATGGCCGCAACGTCAGCTTCTCGGGCTTCAGCCCAAGCGCGACGTCCGGCGGCGGCCCGGCGCCGGCGCTGACCTGGACCCGCACCTTCTCGAACAACGAATCGACCGGCGTCGACTGGGGCTGGTCGGGCGCGCCCGACACGTCGGGCACCAATCGTTCGTGCCGGCGGCGCTACGTCCAGACCGACACCACCTACACCACGGTCTATCATTGGGAATCGAGCGGCTGGAGCTACGAGCCCGAAAATATCGACGTCAGCAGCTACAAGCTGGGCAATGCGGTCACCTACGCGACCAGCACCAGCAATGCCGAATCGCCGATCGGCGGCAATTTCGATCCGCTCGAAGTCGCCCAGAACGCGGCCGGCGAGCCGACCAGCTCGGCGACCTGGAACGGCTGCATCGAGGAGCGCGACACGGTCGACACGATCACGACCGCATCGGGCTACACCATCCCGGCGCTCGCCTATGACCTCGACATCAACCTGATCCCAAGCACCGACGCCCAGCGCTGGCGGCCGATGTTCCCGGCGATCACATATCGGCGCAGCGCCGGCTCGAGCCAGTCGGGCAGCGGGACGCTGATGTCGGGCTCGGCCTGCCCGGCGCAAGCGCGGCGGCTGCAGGCGTGGACCCGTGCGGACATGCAGTCCTACGTCAACGGCCTCAATCCGGTCGGCAGCACCTATCACGACACCGGCATGATCTGGGGGACGCGGATGATCTCCAATGCGGGGATCTTCGCCGACAGCCCGAACGTCTTCAACGGCATGCCGGTCGCGCGCCACATCATCTTCATGAGCGACGGCCAGATGGACACCGACAGCGGCAATTATGCGATGTACGGCATCGAGCAGAACCAGCGCCGCATCAGCGGCCAGTACAGCCCGTCCGAGAGCGAGCTGAACGGCCGGCACATGCAGCGGTTCAAGATGGTGTGCAACGCCGCCAAGGGGCTCGGCGCATCGATCTGGGTGATCGCGTTCGGCACCACCTTGAGCAGCGAGATGCAGGAATGCGCGAGCAACACCAACCAGGCATCGACGATCGGCAATCGCGACCAGCTGATCGCCCGCTTCCGCCAGATCGGCAGCAATATCGGCGCGCTGAGGCTGACCCAATGAGCCGGCGTCAGATCCGCAGGCTCAGCCGCGAAGCCGAGTCAGGGTTGGCCGTTCGCCAAGCCGGCAGACGTTCCGTCCGCCTCGCGACCGGCTTGCGCCGCGAAACGCGCGGCGCGACGATCGTCGAGTTCGCGATGATCCTTCCGGCGCTCTGCGTGCTGCTGCTCGGCATCTTCGAGCTCGGCTACCGCTCCTACGCCGCCTCGATCGTCCAGGGCGCGCTGCACGAGGCGGCGCGGATGGCGACGGTCGGCGGGGTGACGATGCCGCAGATCGACGCCCGGGTGCGGATGCGGCTGAGCAATTTCGCCAACAATGCGACGGTGACGACCCAGACCACCAGCTATTACGACTTCGCCGGGGTCAGCAAGCCGGAGAAGATTACCAGCGATACCGCGCCGTTCAACACCTATAACAGCACCGACTGTTTCGAGGACGCCAACGGCAACGGCGTCTACGACGTCGACCGCGGCCGCACCGGCATGGGCAATGCCGACGACATCGTCCGCTATCAGATCAGCCTGACCTTCAACCGCATCGTCCCGATCGGCCGGTTCCTCGGCTGGTCCGACACCGAGACGATCACGGCCAACACGGTGCTCCGCAACCAGCCTTATGCCGGCCGCACGGTGCAAACGGTGGTGATATGCCCAACGCCCTGACCTCCCCGATCGCGCGCTTCGCGGCCCGCCTGCGCGGCTGCACCAGCGGCCTCGCGCTCACCGAGTTCGCGATGTCGCTGCCGGTGCTGCTGACCTTGGGCCTGTTCGGGCTCGAGACCGCGAATTTCGCGATGGCCCATTTGCGGGTCAGCAACATCGCGATGATGACCGCCGACAATGCGGCACGGGTCCGCGACAGCATCGACGAAGCGGACGTGAACGAGCTGTTCACCGGCGCCAAGATGACCGGCGACGGCATCCGCTTCGCCCAGAACGGCCGGATCATCCTGTCCAGCATCGAGCCCAACACCGCCGGATCGGGCGGGGCCACGACCGGCCAGTGGATCCGCTGGCAGCGCTGCGACGGCCAGAAAGTGTTCACCTCGGCTTATGGCGCGCAGGGTGCTGGGCAGAACAATGCCAGCATCCAATATGTCGGACCCGCGGCCAACCCGATCTCGGCCACCGCCGGGACCGCGGTGATGGTCGTCGAGGTGTCGTACAATTATCAGCCGATCATCCCGAACAGCTTCCTGTCGGGCCGGGTGATCAGCTACGAGAGCGCGTTCAACGTCCGCCAGCGGACCAACCAGCAGCTCAACAATGCCGGCAGCGTCGCCGCGCGGACCTGCAATCTCTACAACGCCTGAGGACCATCACGGTCTTCAGGGTGGACCGGCCGGCCCGCGTCATGCGGGTCGGCGAAGTCCATCTTGGTTCACGCGAAGGCGCGAAGGCGCGAAGGGCGCCTGAAAGGCGCCACCCAATCGTCATCCCCGCGTACGCGGGGATCCAGCTCTTAACCTGGCGAAGAAGAAGCGGGATTCCATTGAACAGGTGCGGAGTGCCCCGCACTCCGCAGTCATGCCGGGGGCATGACGTGGAGGTGGGGCCGGTTGCAGTCCCTTGCGCCGTTGCGCCTTTGCGCCTTTGCGCCTTCGCGTGAACCAATCGGCCGCGGAGCAGGACGAGACTTTTGGGACTAGGAACCGGCGCGTTCCTGTCTTACACTGTCTTGCATGAACAACACACCTATACAGGTCGACCTGCCGCATCGGCTCGGCGCGGAGGAGGCGCAGCGGCGGATCGAAGGGGGGATCGGCAGCCTCAAGGACCATGTGCCGGGCACGACCGAGGTTCGTTCGGCCTGGACCGGCGACCGGCTCGCGCTCCAGATCCAGGCGCTGGGCCAGGAAGTGAATGCCGGCATCGACGTGCGCGAGGCCTTCGTCCGGGTCGAGCTGCTGCTGCCGCCGGCGCTGGCCTTTTTCGGCAAGCCGATCGAGCTCGCGCTGCGGCGCGGCGGCGGCGCGCTGCTCGAGGATAAGAGCAAGGAGTGATCCCTACCCCTCCTCTCCCCTCGCGGGAGAGGGAACTGAGTGCGCTACTCTCCCTCCCCCTTGCTTCACGGGCTCTCCACGCTAGACCAGCGACCAGCGTTGGGGAGACAGCATGCGCCATGTCGCGGTGATCGGGTCGGGGCCCGCCGGCTATTACAGCGCCGAGGCGCTGCAGAAGCAGTTCGGCGAGGATGTCCGGGTCGACGTCATCGACCGCATGCCCGTGCCCTACGGGCTGATCCGGTTCGGCGTCGCCCCCGATCATCAATCGATCAAGGCGGTCTACAAGCGCTACGAAAAGGTCGCTCTGTCCGACACTGCCCGCTTCGTCGGCAACGTCCTGGTCGGCCGCGACGTCACAATTCCGGAGCTGGTCTCGCTCTACGACGCGATCATCCTCGCCACCGGCGCGCCCAACGACCGGCCGCTCGGCATCGACGGCGACGACCTTCCCGGGGTGGTCGGATCGGCGGCGTTCGTCGGCTGGTATAACGGCTATCCCGAATTCGCCGCCCTCGACCCGCCGCTCGACAGCAAGGCGGCGGCGGTGATCGGCAACGGCAATGTCGCGCTCGACGTCGCCCGCATCCTGTCCAAGACGCCCGGCGAGTTCGTCGGATCGGACATCGTCGCCCATGCCTTCGGCGCGCTCGGCAATTCGGCGATCCGCACCATCCATGTGCTCGGCCGGCGCGGCCCCCACCAGATCGCGATGACCCCCAAGGAGCTCGGCGAGCTCGGGCATCTCGCCGACGCCGCGCCGCAGGTCGATCCGGCCGATTTCCCGCCCGAGATCGATGACGCTTTGCTCGAGCCCGGACAGCGCAAGTCGGTCACTCATTTGCGCGAGTTCGCCGGGATCCGCGCCAACAAGCGCAAGACGATCCACTTCGATTTCTTCGCCCGGCCGGTGCGGATCGAAGGCGATGGCAAGGTCGAGCGGCTGATCGTCGAGAAGACCGCGCTCGACGCGCGCGGCGGCACGACCGGCACCGGCGAAACCTATGAGGTGGCGTGCGGGCTGATCGTCCCCTGCATCGGCTACAAGACGCCGCCGATCGAGGGCGTGCCCTATGAGGAGGATCGCGGTCGCTTCGCCAATGCTGAGGGAGTGATCGGCGGCGGGCTCTATTGCGTCGGCTGGGCGCGGCGCGGGCCGACCGGAACCATCGGCACCAATCGCCCCGACGGCTATGAGGTCGCCGAGAAGATCGCCGCCGACCTCGCCAAGGCCGGCGGACGCAAGGAGGGCGGCGCCGGGCTCGACCGGCTGCTCGCCAGCCGCGCGGTCGACGTCGTCAGCTTCGTCGACTGGCAGAAGATCGAGGCCGCCGAGACGGCGCGGGCGCGCGACGGCAGCCCGCGCGAGAAGTTCGTCGCGGTCGAGGAGATGCTCGGCGCGCGGGGGCGGTGAGAAGGAAATTTGGTTCACGCGAAGGCGCGAAGGACGCCAAGATACGCACCCAATCGTCATCCCCGCATATGCTGGGATCCCGCTGCCTTGCTGAAGAAGAAACGGGATTCCATTGAACAGGTGCGGAGTGCCCCGCACTCCGCAGTCATGCCGGGGGGCATGACGTGCCAGTTCAATTTCGCAGGAATGACGTGAGGTTGGAACCGCTGCGGCCCCTTTGCGTCCTTCGCGCCTTCGCGTGAAACAATAAGGATATAGGCAGCGCGGAAGGATGCGGATAGCGTCGGCGCCCGCGACATTGAGGGGAATGCATGACCGTCGGCCACGTCTTCGTCAGTCACAGCTCGGACAATCGCGAGCTGGCGAGCGAGCTCGCCGCCTATCTCGAGAAAGGCGGCGCGCGGGTCTGGATCGCGCCGCGCGACGTCCGCCCCGGCAAGGATTATTCGGAGCAGCTCCAGGGCGCGATCGAGGAGTGCATCGCTTTCGTCGTCCTGGTCACCGACGCCGCCAACACCTCGCCTTATGTCCGTGCCGAGACCGAGATGGCGTTCAGCACCAACAAGCCGATCTTCCCGGTGCGGCTGAGCGACGTCCAGCCGGCCTCGGGGCTCGCCTTCTTCCTCAAGATCCGCCACTGGACCGACGCCTACGGCGCGGCGCGCCAGGCCAATATCGAGCGGCTGCTGCGCGAGATCAGGGCGCTGAGCGGCCTCACCACGATCGGCGGCGAGCCCGCCACCACCCAGCCGCCCACCGCGGCCCCCGAAGCCCCGACGACCCAGCCGCCAGCGCCGGCGACGACACCGCCAACGACCGCACCCCCTACGACCGCACTCCCTACGACCGCGCCGCCGACGACCGCGCCGCCGACTTCGCAGGCCCTGGTCGAGCCGGTCCCGGCGCCACCCCCGCCGCCGCCGCCGCCGCAACCCCTGCCGACGACCACCGCCGAGGAAGAACCCTGGCGGACCGCGATCGGCCCCCGAGCCGACTTTTATCTCGGCCGCTGGCGGCAGATGGAGGAGAAAGGCATCTCCTACAATTGGAACTGGGCGTCCTGTCTGCTCAGCCTGTTCTGGTTCGCCTACCGCAAGATGTGGCTGCCGCTGGGAATTTTCATCGTCGCCAATATCGTTGTCACCGCGATCGGCGCGGCATCGCCCGAGCCAACCCGGGTGACATTGATGCTCACCATCGGCCTGACCTTCGTCACCGGCTATTTCGGCAATCACTGGTACCGCAAGCATGTCGGCCGGCTGGTCGCCGAAGCCGAGCCGCTCGACCGCGCCGCGGCGCTCGAGCAGCTCGCGCGCAAGGGCGGAGTCTCGGTGCCGGCGGTGGCAGTGCTGGTCGCGATCACGCTCGCCTTCGTCGCGGTGTCGCTGGTGGTGACCCTGGCCGAGATCCGCCGCCAGCAGGAGCAGCAGAATTTGCTGAACGGGCCGCCGGGCGACGACAGCGGCGACCAGGGCGACAAGCCGGTCGGGGAAGAAGAGCAGCCGCCGGTGGTCGAGGATCAGCCGGGATATTAGGCTCGCTCGGCAATTCCCCCTCCCGCTTGCGGGAGAGGGATAGTGATGCAGCGGGCGCAACCGGCGCTTGAACTCACCAGGAGCGGTCCCTATAGACGCCCGGCCCCGCCGGCCTTCAGGGCCGCGCGTTTCGGTCGGGGAGTAGCTCAGCCTGGTAGAGCACTGTCTTCGGGAGGCAGGGGCCGGAGGTTCGAATCCTCTCTCCCCGACCAATATCGCATCAGCACCGCGCGGGGCTCGCGCGATAATCCACCGGTCGGCTAGAGCATCGGACTCCAAAAGTGAATCGCGTGGGATTCCCTTGCGGGCTGGTTTGTGATTCACCGTGTTTGGAGGTGGATCATGGGCAAGCCATATTCGGGGGATCTTCGCGAGCGCATTT